>OLLR01000111.1_pt1 | contig 104726 bp, 96 predicted proteins | sample 1604601 | NCBI WGS metagenome assembly OLLR01 (sample SAMEA104055725, study PRJEB20765) | soil metagenome | biome: Arctic tundra; feature: Polygonal ground; material: soil | place: USA | collected 2011-09 | depth 0-0.5 m | reverse complement strand
TGGGGCTATAGCTCAGCTGGGAGAGCGCCTCGTTCGCAACGAGGAGGTCAGCGGTTCGATCCCGCTTAGCTCCACCAAATCATCCCTTGCGTGGGGCATACGCGCAGAGCGGGCATGCAGGGAAAAGGTAGCCGGGCATGACAGCGATCACGCATTCCGTACCGTCCCCTGATTTCTCTGCCTGCGCAGAATCTGACCCCTGCCAGAAACCCAGCATGCGCCTGCGCGATAAATTTGGCCGCGCCATTACTGACCTGCGCATCTCCATCACCGACCGGTGCAATTACAAATGCGTCTATTGCCGCACCGGCAAAGAGGGCGCGCAGTACGCCGAACTTCCCATTGCGGAGTACCTGCGCATGACGCGCGTCTTTGTCTCCCTGGGAATTGAGAAGGTGCGTCTGACAGGCGGTGAGCCACTACTCCGCAAGGGCCTGATCGAGATGGTGCAGGAGTTGTCCACCTATCGCACAGCCTTTGATGCAGAAGGTCAGCCCGTAGACGATGGCGCGGGCCAGCCGCTCGATATTGCGGTGACCACCAATGGGCACCTGCTGGAAGAGATGGCACAGCCGCTCAAGGATGCAGGGCTGCACCGCATTACGGTGAGCATGGATGCGGTGGATCGAGAAAAATTTGCTCAGATAACACGCGTGAACGATGGCTATGATCGCGTGCTGGCGGGGATTCGCGCTGCGCAGCGAGTTGGCCTGGCTCCGGTCAAGGTCAACTGCGTGCTGCTGCGCGGCTTCAATGAAGATCAGATTGTCGATTTTGCAAAGTTCTCGCGCGACGAGGGCGTGATCGTTCGCTTTATCGAGTTTATGCCGCTGGAAGAAGATCGCCGCTGGTCGCCGGAGGTGGTAGTGCGGCTGGAAGAAATTCTCGGTGCGCTGCATACATTTCGCCCTGTGGTTCCGCTGCCGCCGCAGGCGCTGAGCGAGACAGCACGCCGCTACACCTTTGACGATGGTCAGGGGGAGATCGGCATCATTGCTCCGGTCTCGCATCCCTTCTGCGGCCATTGCAGTCGCATCCGGCTCACCTCCGACGGCAAAATTCGCACCTGCCTGTTTTCGCAATTCGATCACGATCTGTATGAAATTCTGCGTCGCGGTGGCAGCGAAGACGATCTGGCTGCCATGATCCGTCGCACGGTGGAGCACAAGGAGGCGCGGCATCATATTGGCGAGCCGGGATTTTTGAAGCCTTCGCGTAGCATGGTGCATATCGGCGGATAATTATCGCTTTCAGGTTGGAACGGAACATCGAAAAAATAAAAATGGTCATGGTCAACCTGCACGCGCTGCGGTACAGTACGGTCTAGCGCAACGGGAAGTCGCTGCGCGTTTTGAGGACGAATGTGACCACACACATTAAATTTCCAGAGCCGCAACAACACCACGAATTGCAGGTACTGCACGACGTTGCCCGCGCACTGACCTCATCGCTCGATCTGGATCAGGTGTTGCGCACCATTCTGCAGCAGATGTCGCAGACCTTCCGGCCAGAGACCTGGTCGCTGCTGATGCTCGACGAGGAGGCGCAGGAGTTGTACTACGCAGCGGGTGCCGAGGAGACGCTGGAGCACAAACGCATTCCCGTTGGACAGGGAATTCCCGGCTGGGTAGCGCAGCATGGCGAGCCGCTCATTATCAATAACGCTCAGGAAGACCCGCGTTTTCAGCAGCCAGAAGCAGCGGGGGATCGGCCAGCGGAGACGGTGGTCTGCCTGCCCCTACGCGCGCGTGCCCGCACGCAAGGCGTCATTCAACTGGTCAATTGTCACATTGACGCGATGAAGCCCCAGGAGATTTTTTTTCTGCACGCGCTGTGCGATTATGCGGCCATCGCCATTCAGAACGCGCAGGCGATGGAGCAGATTCAAAAGCTTACCATCACCGACGATTGCACGGGCCTGTACAACGCGCGACACCTCTACGAAATGCTGGATGAAGCCTTGGAACACTGCGGTAAAAAACGCCAGCCAGTCAGCATGATTTTTTTCGATCTGGATCATTTTAAAAGCGTCAACGACACGCACGGACATCTAATGGGCAGTAAGCTGCTGGCCGAAGTTGGAGCGATGATTCGCAACAACATTGGGCCGCTGTGCTCAGCTTTTCGCTACGGCGGAGATGAGTTTGTGGTGCTGCTGCCAAACTTGGGCAAAGAGTCCTCCATCAGCACGGCCAAATTATTGCTGCAAACCATGCAGGAAACAAAATTCCTCCAGGAAAATGGGCTGAACGTAACTCTGGGAGCGAGCTTTGGAGTCGCCTCCGCACCGGAGGACGGTCGCGAGATGCACGAGATCATCCGCGCTGCCGATGTAGCCATGTACGCGGTCAAAGCCTCCACGCGGAACGCGGTGGGCGGTGCATCCGGCAAAAGCGAAAAAACATCCATCAACCCATTCCGCTCACGACACTAACAGGCATTGTGCGCGTTACTAGAGTGCCGTTGTCCCTGCGTGGATATTGGCTTCCCGATAGCGCTTCCATGCTACGATCAGAGTAGGTTTGACGATGGTTTTCCTACGAAAATTTCCGGAGAAATACCCTGGCTGGCGCTCTCCTTTAGCGCGTGGCTGGGCGGTTCTGTGCGTGGGACTCATCCTGATGACTGCCTCCTTGCAGGCCTGCCACTTTCATGCTCCGGGCAGCCAGAGTGGCCCCGACCATTGCCCCATCTGCATCGCGCTGCACCCGGCATTGCCTGCAGCAACGCACGTTGCACCGATGACGTCGCAGGCGGCGCCGGAATCCATCACGCCTTCACCGCTGAGCCAGTACCATCGCATCTGGGCTTTTCACCTCTCCAGCCGCCCACCTCCCACCCTCCAGGCATAAATCCTTGCATCCATCGTCTGGTTTGTCTGCCGGGCGGACGCGCTTTGATTTTTCCCACACAGGAGAGATGTATGTTGTATCGACGCGGCAGTTGCCGCAGGCTGCTTGTTAATTTTCTCGAAATTTTTTTGTTCATCGCACTCCCAATTCTGGCGCAATCTTTGGGTGCGGCAGGCTCGGTCTCTGGTACCGTAACGGATCCAACGGGTGCCGCAGTTCCCGGCGCAACGGTGGCGATTCATAATTTCGTCTCCGGCTATGTCGAGACCACCACCACAGATGTGCAAGGTTTTTTTGAATTCAGCAATCTTCCGCTGAGTCATTACCACATCAACGTCTCGCAGGCTGGATTCACGACGCTTTCCTTTGATGCCGATGTCAACTCGCCTCTGCCGATTGTGCATAACGCGACACTGAGTCTTGCGGGTGCCAACACCACGGTTGAAGTGAATGGAGACAGCAACGATCTGGTGTACGTGAATCCCGTTGCGCATACGGACATTGATCGCTCGGTGATTGCCGAGTTGCCGATGGAGACCACCAACTCCGGGTTGAGTTCGGCCATCACGCTGGCCAGCCCCGGAATTTCTGCGGACTCCGACGGCATGTTTCATCCGCTCGGCGAGCACGCTGACACCACGTTCAGCGTGGATGGTCAGCCAATCTCTGACCAGCAGAGCCGGATATTTTCCAATGAGCTGTCGATGAACGATATTCAATCCTTGCAGGTAATCGACGGCGTAATTCCGCCGGAGTATGGCGACAAGGCGAGCATTGTTGCCGTTACCACCACGCGCTCCGGCCTCGGTGCCACGCAGGGCAGTGGCGATCTCTCCCTGGCCTATGGATCGTTTGGCACCACAACCGTGAACAGTGATTACGCGCGTGGGTCGCAACGTTATGGAGATTTCACGTCTTTCGATGCCATGAACTCTGGGCGCTTTCTGGACGCGCCGGAGTACAAGACGATGCACGCGCAGGGGAACAATGAAAATTTTTTCAATCGCGGGGATTTCAATCCGAATGAAAAAAATACGCTGCATCTCAATCTGATTCTGGCGCGCTCGGAATTTCAGGTGCCGAACCAATACGATCAGCAGGCTGCGGGGCAGGATCAGCACTCAGAGATTTTCAGCTACGACGTTTCTCCATTCTGGGCGCATCTGTTTGGCTCAAATTCTTTGCTAACGATCAATCCTTATATTCGGCAGGACAATGTTCACTACTACCCCAGCCTCAACATCTTTGCTGATTCTCCGGCAACCTTGCAGCAGGATCGAGCGCTACGGAATGTCGGCTTTAAAGTGGATTATTCCTATGCCAAGGGCGTTCACAATCTCAAAATTGGAACGGATATCTACGACACATTTCTGAATGAGGAGTTTGGCTTCGGCATCACCAACTCCGCCTACAATCCGGTTTGTCTGGATGCCAATGGAAACGCAGTGGCCAACCCAGCCTTTACGAATCCCAATCAGTGCGCAGCGACAGGCGACGTAGCGAATCCAAATTTTCAATCGGGACTTTTGCAATATGATCTGACGCGCAACGGCGCGCAGTTTCATTTTCAGGGTTACACGCAGATCAAGCAGGAGACGCTCTACGCGGAAGACAGCATTAATCTAAAGCGCTGGTCATTGCTCCTCGGCGTGCGTGGAGACAACTACAACGGCCTGAGCCGGCGCTACATGCTGGAGCCGCGCGTGGGCAGCACGTATTCCGTCGCCAAGACTGGAACCAAGCTCCGATTAGGCTATGCACGTCTGATGCCGACACCGTATAACGAAAATCTTATTCTCTCCAGTTACACAGGCAATGGCGGGCTGGCGAACAATCTGGGCGCGTATGGCCAGAGTCCTCTGGTGCCAGCTTCGCGCAATCAGTTCAACGTGGGCGTTGAACAGGGATTCAGTCGATACCTGGTGATCGACGCGCAGTATTTCTGGAAGTACACGAAGCGCGATTATGACTTTGACGTTGTCCTGAACACGCCGCTGACCTTTCCGATTCAGTGGGAGAAATCGAAGATTGATGGCGCTGCCGTGACCATCACCATGCCAAAAAATCATGGTCTCAGCGCCTACTCCGTGCTTGGCCATGCGCGTTCGCGCTTCTTTGGGCCAGAGGTGGGTGGCATCATCTTCAACGATCCGAATCTGGAGACCTCGACGCTTCCGTTTCGCATTGACCACGATCAGGCCTTCCAGCAGACCATGCATTTGCAGTATCAACCGCGACCGAAAAATCCGTGGATGGGATTCAACTGGACATACGAAAGCGGCATGGTTGCCGGCAACGCGCCCTTTGGCTCCAGTCCGACTGTTCCGGTGAGTCTCAGCTATCTTTCTCCCGATCAGCAGAGCCAGGCTAAGCTATCCTGCAACGGAGTTCGCGCCACGCTGATGGCTCCGCTGACAAGCTGCCTGCCTGCGCAGTTGCAATCGAAGCTGCTCTATATTCCCGCCGCAGGCACGGAGAACAACGATAAAAATCCGCCGCGCGTTCTGCCTCGCAATCTTTTTGATGCAGCCGTGGGGTGGGATAATCTGCTGCACGCCCATCGGTACAAGATAGACGCCAAGCTGACGGCGACCAACTTCACCAACAAAGTTTCGATGTACAACTTCCTGTCTACCTTCAGCGGCACGCACTTCATCCCGCCCAGAATGTATACGGCGCAAGTGTCGTTGACCTTCTAACGGGTAGGAATTTCAATAGCGCTGGTACTTCGGATTGAAGGCAGGGCGTGGCTGTGCATGAATGAAGGCAGCTACGTCATACGCATCCTGGGATGACAAATTTCCCTTGCGATTTTGCGGCATGTTGTATTGCACATACGCTGCCATTTTTTCAATGCGATGCATGCCTGCGCCGTCGTTAAACGAGTCTGGCCCCCAAAGCGGTGGAAAGAGTGAACGACTGCCAGCGCCATTCGTTCCATGACAACCTGCGCATTGCGCAGCGTAAATCTGCGCTCCACGCGCGGGGTTTGGCATCAATTCTGGCAGAGCGATTAACCCGCGACCCACGAAGGGAAGGTGCGCAGGCTGCGGCTGCGAGAGCCATTGAATGTAGTTCACCAGCGCGTGCATCTCGCAGCTGTCATACGGAAGAGGCTGCCCGTTCTCACTGCGCGTAAAACATTCTTCAATGCGATCCTGTAGGGTGATCGCGTGTCCGGCGCGTTGACTGTACATGGGAAAATGTAGCGGAGTTCCCACCAGCGGCGCGGAATACGGCGCGACCCCACCTGCGATATGGCAATCGCCGCACGCTAGTTTGTTGCCGACGTACGCAGCCGCATACCACGGAGTTTCCAGAAAAAGATGACTGCCGTAGCGGATGCTGTCGCTTCGAGAATCGTTGGGGAGTGTTTTGAGACTGGGCGATTGCCACGCTTCCCAAACCTGATGCGTGTTGTGTTCAAGCCAGCGCGGAGGGTGCAGTTTCCCCAGGCCTATCAGCACCACCAGCGCATAGAGTGCCGTAGCAGCAAGACAGATCGCGATGAGGTTGCGACGTTGCATCAATGCCCTTGGATTGAAGGTGGGACATACGGGCCAAAGCCGTAGGCGCGATAGGCGGCCTGGGCCTGCTTCGATTGCAGATAGGCAATCCAGGCGCGCGCGGCTTCAGCATGGGGCGCGGCACGCACAACCGCTGCCGCATAGATGGCCGTTGTGTTCTGGCTGGCTGGAATTTCCACTCCAGTAATAGGATTGCCAATCTTTTCCTGAAACTGCACCTCCGATGCCCAGGTGATGCCAGCGTCGGATTTTCCCGCAAGAATGCGCATGGGCGTTTCGCGGTGGTGGATCTGCGTGAGATAGGTGGCTCCGCTTTGTACCTTGGTTTGATACACGCTGCGATCCAGCGCGTCGCCTCCAGCCTTGCGCAGCGAGCTTTCAATCTGGCGCGCAACCCCCTCCCACGCCGGGTTGGGCATGGAGAGCTTCACCTCTGCGCGACCCAGGTCTTGTAATGAGTGAATCTGTTTTGGATTTCCCGCTCGCACCATAATGGCAAGATTGTTGGTCGCGTAGGCCACGGGCGTTTCCACCTGCTGTTGCTGCGCCATGGCTTGCAGTACGCGCCCGCCCGCCTCCATCACATCGGGTTGCATGCGCAGCGTGAAATTTCCCAGCGTCAGCGTATTGTTCTGCGCCATCTGCTTGCGCAGGATTCCGGGCGGCAGTGTCTCGTAAAAAATGTGTCCCCGTAGTTCAGGATGCAGCGCCTCAAATCCAGAAATCAAACGGGGCAGAACGAAGAACTGATTGCCGCCAAGGAAGAGAACCAGTTTTGCGTCCGCTGGATTGCCATGCAGGTCGGGAATGTTATCGACATCCTCGACCTGAAAGCTATATCCCTTTTCCAGTGCAGGATTGTTCGCCCCCTGACTCCAGGGCGGCATGGCTTGCGCATGAACCAGCAAGCCACTCCCCAATGCGATGGTTCCGGCCAGAATCGTGCTGAACATACTTTTTTGAAGCAATATTTTTCCTCTGTGCTGCACTAGATCGTGATGTAGGAAAAGCGTCCTTCGCTTTGTAGCATGGCAATGGCGGCCACCATCGAGGGGACAATCAGCACGCCGGGCAGCACATGACTTTGCATATCCTTCACTACTTCATCCTGCGTCTGCGAGAGCTTCAGAAAGCGGATGATCCCAGCGGCTTGCGCTTCGGTTGCCGTATGGCAGCTTAAAAACTGTGCTCCGCGCCGTTGCAGAGCCTGGATGCTGGTGTCGTGGAAGGAGGATGCCGGATCGTTGCGGTCTTTCGAGGCGTAGACGGGAGGATTGCCATTCGGGCTTGCATAATAAATGTTGCGCGTGGCAGGCCTGCCGGTCTTCGGATCGTTGATCTTTATTCCCGCGCCGACCTTATATTTTTCCCAAATGTAGTCATCAAAGTTGAGCAGGTTGGAGGCGCCGTGCGTGGCGCAGACGATCTTGATCTGATCCTGCGGAATGCCAAATCCAAAATGCAATCCGTTCAGGGAACTGTCGATGTGACTCAAAAAATTTCCATTATCCACGCGCACCACGTCGTAGACCTGCTTGACGCGCGCCGGGTGCTGGAGCAGTTGATGGAACTCCGTCATCTTCCAATCGGTGGGCGTGTAGACAAGCTCAGCTTTAGCGGTTGCTCCCAAGGCGGTCAATGCCGCCAGCCCGGCTGTGGCCTGGCCGAAAAACAATCTGCGACTAATTGGATTCATTCGGTTCTCCTTGTAGGGTGTCCTGTCAAAAACGTCGTCTGGATTTTTTCTCTACATGCCATCATAGTTCGGCCCGCCACCACCCTCCGGCGGTGTCCAGCGGATGATCTGGTATGGATCCATAATGTCGCAGGTCTTGCAATGGACGCAGTTGGCAAAGTGGATGGCCAGCTCTTTTTTGGCCGGGCTATTGTTTGGCTGCGCTGTCTCCACCATCTCATACACAGAGGCTGGGCAAAAGTGCTGGCATGGATTGCCAAACTCGCGCGTGCAGCGGTCATTGCAGATATCGAGATCGGCAATCACCAGATGCGTGGGTTGATCGTCCTCATGCCGCGTGCCCGCGTGGTAGACATCGGTCAGCTTGTCAAAGGTGAGCTTGCCATCGCCTTTGGCCGGGCCAAGAAATTGTGCGCGTGCGGCATCCTGCGCGTCACGCGAGGCCAGCGGCTGCATATTTTTGTAACCGGGATGGCAGGTTGCATCCGGGCCAAGATTCGCGCCGCCCAGAACCTGCTGGAGGCCCGCCTGCATCATGCCCGGCAGCAGGCCATGCTCGAAAGCCTGATGGAAATTTCGCACAGGGTAGAGTTCCTCGCGCAGCCAACTGGCATCGACGCGCGTTTTGTACGCTGCAAGCTGCGTTGCGGAGGCGTCGCCACTCCGCAGCGCGTCGAAGGCCGTCTCAGCAGCCAACATGCCGCTCTTGATGGCGAGATGGATGCCCTTCAACCGCTGCGAATTTAAAAATCCCGCCGAGTCTCCGACCAGCATCCAGCCGTGGCCGTAGAGCTGCGGTAGACAATTCCAGCCACCGTAGGGCAGGCTCTTCGCGCCATACCGAATCATTTTTCCATCGGCCAGAATGCGGCGCAGAAAAGGATGCTCCTTGAATGATTGAAAAGCATGGTGCGGATCGGTGCGTGGATCGGCGTAATCCAGGCCCATGACAAAGCCCACGGAAATCTCCGTATGGTTGATTCCATAAATCCAGGCTCCGCCAAATTCTCTGGTGGTGAGCGGATAGCCCAGCGTGTAGAGCACCTCGCCCGGCGCGATGCGCCCTGCGGGAATCTCCCACAGCTCCTTGATGCCGACACCGTAGACCTGCGCGTGCTCTGGATTTTCCAGGTGGAACTGCTGCACAATTTGTTGCGTGCAGGAGCCGCGCGCGCCTTCGGCAAAAATTGTCACTTTAGAGTGGAGATCGTAGCCCGCCTCGAAGTTGCTCTTGGGCTGGCCATTCTTGTCTACTCCTTTGTCGTCAGTGCGCACGCCCAGCACGCGCTTGCCATCGAGCAGCACATCCGTGCCCGCAAAGCCCGTAAAGATCGTGATGCCCGCCTCTTCGACTTTTTGCGCCATCCACTTTACAAATTTGTTGATGGAGATGACGTAGTTGCCGTGGTCGCGCATCGGCGGCGGCGTGATGGGAAATTTATGCTGGCCTGCGCGCGTAAGCAGGTAGACAGATTCTTTGTTGACCTGGCCGTCGAGCGGCGCTTCCTTTTCAAAGCCCGGCAATAATTCATGCATGGAGCGTGGATCGAGCAGCGCTCCCGAAAGGCAGTGCTGGCCTGCCTCGCGAGCCTTTTCCAACACATAGATATTTTCCTTGCTCAGCGGCGCGTCGGGATGCGCGGCATTGTGCGCGTCGATTAACTGCGCCAGCCGCAGCGCGCAGGCCATCCCCGCCGGGCCGCCGCCGACGATGACCACGTCGGCTTCCATCTGCGGTCGGTCAACGCCTTCGAGCGATTTGCGGAAATGGATCATAGGAAGTAACTAGAAACTTTTACAATACTCGGATTCAATAAGAGGAGTCATTCTGAACGAAGGTCGCAGCAGCGACCGTAGTGAAGAATCCAGAAAATACTAGCGGAAAATATGAGGCGGAAATTCTCTGGATTCTTCGCGGAGTTTATCCTCAGAGCAATCGAAGCACTCAGAATGACTCTTCTTTGTATTACGCTCCAGCTTTGGCTTTTTGAATCTCTTCGGTCAGCGCGGGAACAATGTCGAACAAGTTGCCAACAATGCCGATATCGGCAATCTCAAAGATCGGAGCCTCAGCATCTTTGTTGATGGCGACAATCGACCGCGCGCCTTTCATGCCGACGATGTGCTGAATCGCTCCGCTGATGCCGAGCGCGATGTAGAGCTTGGGCGCAACCGTCTGGCCGGAGCTGCCAATCTGTCGGTCGAGCGGCAGCCAGCCCGCATCGCAGATAGGCCGCGAGGCGGCCAGCTCCCCGCCGAGCGCCGTGGCCAGCGCTTCTGCCAGCGCGATATTTTTTTGTTCCTTGATGCCGCGGCCTACGGAGACAATGATCTCCGCCTGCGAGAGATCGACGGCCTGTTTAGCCTCTTGAAAAATCTCATGCGCAGCAACGCGAATCACGCCATCAGGAATCGTAACGTTGACGGTCTCAATGGGTGCAGTGCCTGCTGCGGCCAGATCGCCACGAAAGGCTGCGTTCTGAAAGGTGACCAGATACGGCCCCTCGCCCGCGAAGGAGACATCGGCGGCAAATTTGCCTTGAAACATCTGCCGGGTAAAGAGCAGTTTGTTGTTTTCAAATTTGTAGCTGACCGTATCGGAGATCACCGTCGTGCCCAGCGCGAGCGCCAGGCTCGGCGCAAAATCGCGCACCTGATAGGTATGCGGCAGCAGGATCAGCTTGTAGGAGTGTGTGGCGAGAAATTCGCGCAGCGTGTACACGTAAGCATCCGCCGTATAGGTGGCAAGTTGCGGCGAGGTGATTGCGTAGAGTTTCGCGGCCTGCTTGCTGGCCAGTTCCTGCGCAGCAGCAGAAATCTCGCTGCCGAGAACGGCAATCTCAACCGTGCCGCCGATATCTTTGGCAATTGCCTGCGCGGCGGCCACAGTCTCCAGCGAGACGCGGTTCAGGTGTCCAGCGTGCTGCTCCGCGATGACCAGAATCATTTCTGCCATGCAGCGTTCCTGATTCTTACGTTAGGGAAGCAGGTTTAGTTGAACTCTGGCACACCGCGGCGCAGCACGGAGCCAGTAAGCCAGAGGGTTAGCGACAGGGTACCCGCCAGAATCATGTAATAGCCCATCGGGTGAATCCAGCCGGGGTCGTAGGTGAAATCCTGTCCAGCCCAGACGGTAAGCAGAATGGCGACAAAACCAAATTGCGCGCCCATCACTTGCAACATCAGGCCGCGTTGGCGGCGCTTGTCCAACGCAACCACCTGGTCGGGTGTCAGGTTGCGTTCCTCAACGGGTAACAACATGTTCGGCATGGTTCGATTCTCCTTGCAGCAAACGTCTACAACTTGTCGGGATGGCAGCAGGCCGGATTCCCCTCAACCCTGCGCCACTATCCATTAAAGCACGCGAATGTCGTTTTTGAGTTTCTCAACCAGCTTCCGGGCCAGCTCCGTGGGCGTGCCTTCCAGCATTTCGGTCTTCTTCTGCTTGACGGGAACGTACAGGCGCTCAATCACTTGCAGATGTTTCCCCAGCTTGCTCTGCACGTCGGCCAGCGTCAACCGCTTGACTGGCTTATTTTTTGCCTGCTTGATGCCAAGCAGCGTGGCGTAGCGCAGTTTGTTGATGCCGCTCTGGATGGTCAGCACGCAGGGCAGCGGCATGTCGAGCATCTGGTAGTGCCCGGCTTCGAGTTCGCGCTTCAGGCGCACGCCGCTCTCCGTCTTCTCAATGCCGATGATGATGGTCGCGTGTGGCCAGTGCAGCAGCTCCGCCAGCAGCACGCCGGTTTGGGCAAAGCCGTAGTCGTCGGATTGCAGCCCGGTAAAGACCATGTCAAAGCTCTCGCCTTCCCCCTCCTCTCCGATGGCAGCGGCCAGCGCGCGGGCTGTGTTCACCGCGTCCATGCCAACAAAGCCGTCGTCTTCCAGATGGATGGCGCGGTCCGCTCCCTTGGCCAGCGCCTCGCGCAACACCTGCTGCGCGCGCGTCGGCCCCGCTGTGATGATAACCACTTCGCCGCCATGTTTTTCCTTCTGGCGCAGCGCCTCTTCCAGCGCATAGGCATCCGGCTCATTCACTTCGTAGGAGATGTCGTCGCGAATCCACGTCCCACTCTCATTCAGCTTGAGTGGCGCGTCCTTTTGCGGAACCTGCTTAAGGCAAACCAGAATCTTCATATAAATCTTTTAGGCAAAATATTTTTGCAAGTATGTCCTGACGCGTCAGTGTAGCTGAATTCTGGGGAACTGGTCGAGCGCCCGATGAAGAGCAACGCCATTATGATAGGGTCATGTCCGTTTTCAAAGTCATACTTCTCTCCATTGTTCAGGGGTTGGCCGAGTTGCTGCCCGTCTCCAGTTCCGCGCACGTTGTAGTGGCAGAAAAGCTGCTGGGGATGGATCCCACCGCGCCCGCGATGACGCTGCTGCTGGTCATGCTGCACACGGGAACCATGTTCGCCGTGATCGTCTATTTCTGGAAGCAGTGGCGCGCGACCTACTTCCAGAGCGCGGCTACCTTCAAGAGTTTTGCGTGGCTCACGATTCTGGCGACCTTCTGGACTGGCCTGATTGGCGGCGGGCTGATCGAGTTTATCGAGCACGTTTTGCTGCGCAGCACGCCTCATGCGGAAGTCGAGCAGCTATTTGGCCGTCTGGATTTGATCGCGCCCGCGCTGGCCGTCGCCGGCATTTTAATTTTGATCGCGGGCCTGTATGAAAAGAAGCACAAGGGTGTGCTGGGCACCAACGCAACGAATCCGGACGCGACCAATCCCGTAGGGCTGGATACGAAACAGGCGGGCTGGATGGGCGCGGTGCAGGGCCTGTGCCTGCCCTTTCGCGGATTTTCGCGCAGTGGCGCAACCATCTCCGTGGGCATGTTGATGGGCGTGGCCAAAGCGCGCGCCGAGGCCTTCAGCTTTGCGCTGGCCGTGGTGCTCACTCCTCCGGCAATTGCGCGCGAGGTGCTGCGCTTGGTCAAGGCCGAGCATCTGCACCGTGGCGCGGCTCTAGCTTCTGCTTCGCTGGCCCAGGCATCTTTGGCTTCAGCGATGGCTCCGAGCCTGCTGGGCGCAGCTTGCTCCTTCCTTGCGGGATTAGTAGCGTTGAAGTGGCTCAGTCGCTGGCTGCAATCGGGCCGCTGGTACTGGTTCGGAATCTATTGTCTGGTGGCTTCTGTTGCCGTCGCCATGCTGCACCACGTCGGTTTTTGATGGGATTCACAAAAATTGTCATCCCGACCGAAGTCCGTGTCGCTTCGGCGACGCGGACGCAGTGGAGGGAACTGCGGTTTCTTCACGCCAACTACAAAGCGTATAGGCTTCCGGTTCCCAGCTATGAGATATGTGGGTAGTAATTCCCAGGTCTCAAAATCGAGACATGGGGCACCCGGCGGAGCGAAGAATCCAGAGGATTCCGGCACACACGCACCCGACTCCTAATATGATCGGATCAAGGCAGTCTCTAACAATTAAAAGAGAGGAGGTAATGCAAATATGACTAAAGATTTGTCTAAAGATTTGTTAATGCGCTCAACCAATAAAGGTCTCACAGCCAAAATCAATTTTTGGGCTTTGGAGAAATATGTGGATGATTTCAATGCGGAAAAGGCTCGCCTATGGATCAAAGGAGAGATCGTGAATGCAGAAACAAAAGAAAAGAAGAAGTTCAACGATGCAGGGGAACTAATAACTATTCTTGGAAAGTGGAATGTCGCCAAGTTTAAACAACTCCGTAAAAAGGCCCGGTAATGCACGGGTGCCACAGGTCTCGATTTTGAGACCTGGGAATCAGCGCAATTTATTTTTGCAGTTTACTTTTGCAGTGAGGCCATGTCGATCACGAAGCGATATTTCACATCGTTCTTCAGCATCCGCTCATAGGCTTCGGTAATTTTCTGGATGGGAATGATTTCCACATCCGCCGTAATGTTGTGCTCGGCGCAGTAGTCCAGCATCTCCTGTGTTTCGGCCAGACCGCCGATGATGGAGCCGCTCAGGGAACGCCGCCGGAAGGCCAAGGCTCCCGTGTGTACGACGGGGGGCTGATCGGGCAGGCCCACTAGGACCATCGCAGCATCGCGCTTCAGCAGCTCCAGATATGGATTCAGATCATGCGGAGCCGCAGCCGTGTCCAAAATAAAGTCAAAGCTGTTGGCGTGGGCCTGCATGGCATCCGGGTCTTTGGAGAGCACCACTTCATCGGCGCCCAGACGCAGCGCGTCTTCTTTTTTGTTCAGCGAGGTGGTGAACTGCACCACATGCGCGCCAAAGGAGTGCGCGAACTTCAGTCCCATGTGGCCCAATCCGCCCAAGCCGACAATGCCGACCTTCTTACCCTTGCCCACCTTCCAGTGGCGCAGCGGAGAATAGGTCGTGATGCCCGCACAGAGCAGCGGCGCAACGCCCGCCGGATTTAATTTTGAGGAGATGGGGTACGTGTAGGTCTCATCCGCCACAATGTTATTGGCATAGCCACCAAAGGTGAGGTCGCCATATTTGTCGCGAGCGTTGTAGGTGAGCGTCATGCCTTGGTCGCAGTATTGCTGCTCGTTGGCCTTGCAACTGGGGCAGACGCGGCAGCTATCGACCAGCACGCCCACGCCGGCGAGGTCGCCGACCTTGAATTTTTTTACCGCGCTACCGATGCGCGTCACCGTGCCGACAATCTCGTGCCCCGGCACCACCGGGTAGATGGCATTGCCCCATTCATTGCGTATCGTATGCAGGTCAGAGTGGCAGACACCGCAGAACTGGATGTCGATGGCGACATCGTTCGGGCCAGGATCGCGGCGGTCAAAAGCAAAGGGGGCCAGCGGCGTGGTTGCGTTCTGCGCGGCGTAGCCGAAAGATTTTGTCATGGAATTTTTCTCCTTGAGGGATTCGGTAGTAGTGGATGCTCGACAGGCAGGGAGGATGCACGCGCAGCGTGATGCTACCTCAGTCCAGAAACACCACGGATTGCAGCCCGGCAATGTCGAAGCGCTTGCGGCAGCGAATGTTCTTGCAGGCGGTCATGTCGTCTTTGCGAACCATGTAATTCTGCGCCTTGGCAAAGCGGGCGCGGTCACGCTCGTCACCATTGCGCGGGAGCTGGGGCTTCTTGCGGCGCACCAGCCAACTGACCGGATACTCCTCCGCCTTGCCGCAGTGCGGGCAGGTCAGGGTGTGCGTGCGTTGCTCCAATGTTTCGTTAAAAAAATCGCGTTCTTCCATAGAAACCGTCCATCCATAACCCTACTACGAAACTCCCCCGGCTGGAATCGCCGCCTGTGTCGCCAAGCGGCTGCATAATGGTAGGGACAGGTCTGGAGGTCGCAGGAGCGAGCTATGGCAGCAAAAAAATCCAGCAAAAAGCAGGTGTTCTCCGTCACCAAGGCCGTCAAGGCCAATGCGCGGCAGCGCGTGGGGCCACCTCCGGCCTCGCGGGTGCTGCCTGCGGAACGGCCCGCCACAGGTCGCAAACAAAAGCACAAGCCCAAATGGGACATGCTGCTGCACGAAGACTGAAAATACGCCGACTCGTGCTGCGTGCTCCGGCGTAGACTGGCAACGGCGCGACGGTGGCTCATGCTGCGCGCGCCAAGGCTGCGCGTGTCCAAACTGCGATCCCGCAGCAACACCCTCGATACCCAAGGAGAAACAATCATGCCCGTTCATCCCTCTATGGTTACTACCGCGCTGGAACTGCCCGGATACCGCGTCGTGCGCAACTGCGGCGTGGTGCGCGGTATCATCGTGCGCAGCCGCTCCATTATCGGCACCTTCGGCGCGGGCTTGCAGACGATTCTGGGCGGCAACATCACCATTCTGACAAACCTGTGCGAAAAAACGCGCGAGGATGCCTTTCTGCAAATGATGGCGCACGCTGAGGAGTACGGTGCCAACGCCATTCTCAGTGCCCGCTATGACGCGAATGAATTGATGCGCGGCGTGACGGAAGTTCTGGCCTACGGCACGGCAGTTGTGGTGGAGAAAATTTAGGCTCTGAGAAAATTGCGTCGCAAACTTTTCACGCAATTTTAAAATTGTGCCAAAAGGGGCGCACACTTTCTGTTGCAGGTGGACGGTTTTTCCATGAAAAATTCACATGCTTTCAACAGCCATACCAACCAACAAGCCGTGTCGTTGCAATGCAAAGGCCAACAACAGTGGAAGAGAGGATGAAAACTCTGTGCGCTTCGCTTGAAATTCGCCATTTACAGGTTGCATTCTCCTTCGTACTCTTGGCAAGCGATTCCGAAATAACGAAACGCGCAACATTCTTCTGAATAAAGAAAAATTGAGTTGGGACAGGATGTCGAGCCGCCCGGAAGTGGTTGGCTTCAAGGAAGTCGTATGCCACTCCGATCCAATCGGCGGCGTATCGGCAACCGACATTCTGTCCTCCGCAGTCTGGCTGCTTGCAGCCGCAAAAACAGGGCCGCGCGCGAACGGAGAGCTGCACAAGCGTTGCAGTGGCAATACCGGCGCGCGAGGCTGACTGTTGAGGCGGAGTGGCATGACTGCGGCCAAAATTGACGCTGGCTGCTGGGAGATTTCTCCCGGTAGCCCACAAAGATGATCGTGGAGTGGTGATACAAACAATGCGGCCTAAGAAAAAGATTCTGTGTGTGGACGACAACGAACAAGCTCTCTCGATTCGGAAATTTGTTTTCGAGACCAAGGGCTACAGAGTCTTTCCTGCCACCAGCGCGCAAGAGGCGTTGGAGATTTTTGAACGCGAAGGCGATATTGATCTGATCGTCAGCGATCTGGTGATGCCGCACTGCAACGGCAATGAACTGGTGCGACGGATTAAAGAGATGGCTCCCTGGGTTCCGGCGATTCTGCTCAGCGGCAGCGTGAAACATTACGACCAGAACAGCCGGGCCGATGCGTTTCTACCCAAAGGCGGCTGCACACCGCAGGATTTACTGGAGCGAGCGCGAGTGCTGCTGGTGCGCAAGCGCGGCCCACGCAAAACAACCCTGGCACCGATTCAGCCGTCGTATGATGCGGAGCTGGCTGCTGTTTCTTAGCGCATCCTGGCGATGGTGCTCATTCCAAATCCAGCCGAGCCGGTACAATGATGAGAAGCCATGCCGCCCATCATCATTGCCGAGCAACTGAGCAAAACCTATCGCGCCGGAAAGCTGGAAGTTCCCGCGTTGCGCGGCGTTTCCTTCACCGTGGAGCCAGGCGAGTTCGTCAGCATCGTTGGCCCTTCCGGCAGTGGAAAGTCTACGCTTTTTTACGTGCTGGGCGGGCTGGCGCAGGCTTCATCGGGCAGTCTGAAAATTGATGGCGTGGATTTTGTGCAGCTTTCAGATGCCGAACGCACGCGCCTGCGCAAACAGAAAATTGGTTTTGTATTTCAGCGATTCAATCTGCTGCCGACGCTGACGGCGATGGGGAACATTGAAATCGCCCATGAAATCGCTGAAAAAAAAGACCCCATTGATCTTGAGTTTCTGGATTCGATTGCCGGGATGCTGGGCATTCGCGGGCGGCTGCACCATCGCCCCTCGGAGCTTTCTGGCGGCGAGCAGCAGCGCGTGGCCATTGCGCGCGCGTTGATTGCGCGTCCGGCGATTCTGCTGGCGGACGAGCCAACGGGTAATCTGGATTCCAAGAATTCCGACGCGGTGCTGGAGATGCTGCGCCGTTCCAATCAGGAGTTGAAGCAGACCGTGCTGATGATTACGCACAACGCAGAGGCGGCTTCGATTGCCGATCGAATTCTGCACATGCGCGATGGCGAGATCGTTGGCGTTGAGGTGCCGCAACGCGCTGCGGTTGCCACCGTCTGAGCGTCTAATTTGGCAAGTATTGACTCTGCGTTGACCCAGAACAGCACAGCCGATATACTCGAAAAGTACCGCGCGGGAGTAGCTCAGTGGTAGAGCATCGCCTTGCCAAGGCGAGGGTCGCGGGTTCAAGTCCCGTCTCCCGCTCCAGTACGAACCCCGTACAACAGGCCCATTCGCGGTACAGTCATCTTCCCTGTGCAACGGGCCATCCGAACGGGATTTTCTCAGGCGCGGTACCCAAGTGGTAAGGGAGAGGTCTGCAAAACCTTTATGCGTCGGTTCGATCCCGACCCGCGCCTCCAAAATATTCTCCAAGAAAATCAAGTAAATCAGCAGATTATCCCTGTTTTGGCGCACCTTCGCAGGTGTGCCTTTTTCGTGAATCTTCGTGTCTTTTCGTTCAAAATATGGTCAATTATTGCAGGGGGGCGGACGGAAAGGGGACGGGAATTCGCCCCCCTGAGAACGCGAAAAACGCCAGTACGCCGGTTCTGCACTGGACCACCCAAAAGTGATTTGTTTTGGATTTACGTTCGCAGAACATCCGCAAGTGCAAGGACTCGATTTCTAGGGCGTGTTCACACTATCTAAGGGCTTCGACGATGAGCGCGAAGTTGAGGAAGCCAATGAACAGCACATCGAGTTTTTCGAAGCGCGAGAAGATTCTGCGGAAGCCTTTGAGTCTTCGGAATAGCCGTTCGATCTCGTTGCGTTTTTTGTAAAGGGCACGGTCGTACTCCCAGGGATCGCGGCGGTTGCATTTGGGTGGAACCACAGGAACCATGCCCAGTTCGAGCACAAGCTGCCGCGTCTGATCGCCCTCATATGCACGATCCATCAGCATGGGCAGGCCTTCCGGCATCCTCGGTAATTCCCACAACAACTCGCGTCCTTCTGGGGCATCGTGCGCGTTGCCCGGCGACAGAGCGAACGCTATGGCCGTTCGAGCATCCGCGGCAACCATATGAACCTTGGTGTTCCATCCCCCGCGACTCTTGCCAATGGCCTGCGGGCCGTTTTTTTAGAGCGCCGGTGCCGTCGGGATGCACCTTGATCGATGTCGAATCCAGCGACACGGCTTCGAGCTTGATACGGACGATCTGCTCGACCTGCAACTTCTCGAACACGCGATCCAGAACGCCAGCCTTGGACCAGCGGCTCATCCGCATATAGATTGTGTGCCAGCGGCCAAAACGCTTGGGCAGTCCTCGCCATTTGCAACCCTGCTCCGCCACATATAGCACCGCGTTGAGCACTTGCAGATTGCTCAGGCTCACATTTCCACGCTGCACAGGCAGCGCTTCCTTGATTCGTTCATACTGCGCTTCTGTCAGTTCCATCGGTGAGTACAGATTAACAGAAATCTATGCCGTAGTGTGAACACGCCCTAGATGAAATTCAGATCAGCTAGTACTATTCCCGATCTACAAGCTGATAAGTAACTCCATGTCTTTGTGGGAGACTGCGATGATACGTCCGCTGAAAATGCGCCGGACGTATCATTCTTTAATTTTATGCAAGTTGCGGTCGGCTCATCCATGCGGCTGATGAAGTTGGAGACCGCGTTCCCGAAGTCATGCAAGAGGCGTACGTGTCCATCGCATCACGTTTCGATCGAGGGGGGCGGACAGAAGTCGGACGGAATGAGCCACTCATTCGGATATATCGATGAAACAAAAAGGCTTATCCGGAAAAATCAAAGGTCTGCAAAACCTTTATGCGTCGGTTCGATCCCGACCCGCGCCTCCAATTTCTCCGCAGGTTGTTAGATTGTCTGTATCCCGCTTGAAATCCTCTGGTAACAAAATTATTCGTTTCGTAGTTGACGCGCACGCTTTCTAGCGCTACTCTGTGCCCATCCGAGTCCTGCTGCCCAGTTCCGGTGTTCGGTTGGTCATCGCCGCTCCACAACCATCGGCGATACGACGTAAGCGCCCTGCGGCATTCGCACCCACTTCGCCCATTTCGGTTTTTCTCTTTGCTCAGCGTGTCGCCGCGTCTCTGGCTGGCGCGACAGCCTGCGGAGCGTTCGCCTCTCCACCGAACTTCAAGGAAGGGAATCCAATACATTGATGAAAAAATCCATCGAGATCACGCCCAATCTTGAGCCAATTTTTGGCACACGCGACGAGAACCTTCGTCTGTTGGAAGATTCCCTGAAAGTCCGCGTCGATCTCCGCTCCGACGCCTTGTATGTGGAAGGCGAGCCAGAAAGCGTTGCTCGCATGGAACGCATCTTCGCCGATTATGAAGCGCTGCGCAAGAACGGCGTGACGCTGCAAAATGGCGAGCTGAATGGGATGCTCAAGCTCGTCGTCGCCGATCCGACCATCACGCTGCGCAGCCTGGTGGAGAGTGGCAAGCAGCGCTCCAGCGGCATTCGCCGCACGGTGCAGCCGCGCTCCATCAACCAGCGACAGTATCTGGAGGCCATTGAGCAGAACGACATGGTCTTTGGCATCGGCCCGGCTGGCACGGGCAAAACCTATCTGGCCGTAGCGATGGCCGTAGCTGCGCTGGCGGCAAAAAAGGTCAGCCGCCTGGTGCTGGTGCGTCCAGCGGTGGAGGCTGGTGAGCGGCTGGGATTTTTGCCCGGTACATTGCAGGAAAAGGTTGATCCTTATCTGCGCCCGCTCTACGACGCGCTCTACGATCTGCTGGAGCCGGATCGTGTGGATAAGATGCTGGAGCGCAACATTATTGAAGTTGCCCCGCTGGCCTTTATGCGCGGGCGCACGCTCAACGATGCCTTCATCATTATGGACGAGGCGCAGAATACCACTAGCGAGCAGATGAAGATGTTTCTGACGCGCATGGGCAACAACGCCCAGGCTGTCATCACTGGCGACGTTACGCAGATTGACCTGCCCAACCCGCGCAAGTCCGGCTTGTTGGAGGCGCTGGAGGTGCTCAAAGGCGTGGAGGGTGTTCGTTTCTGCCACTTCGAAAATGAGGACGTGGTGCGCCATGTGCTGGTGCAGCGCGTGGTGCGTGCCTATGACAGCTTTCAGCGCGCGCAGCGCGAGCTGCCATTGGAGATTCCAGAGGCGCTGCCGCCGGAACGCAATCCCGCGCAACAACGCGCAGCCAAGGCCAGCGCGCAGCCGCAGTAATCCTGTGTGAACGTAAGTACGATACGATGCAAGTGGAGTGATCGAACTGCACTCTACTTGCATCGTCATTCCGAATTTTGTACACGATGATTACGCTCGACCTTCCCGATACAAAAACCCGAACGAAGACCAGTCTGCGGCCAGCAGGCAGCGATGCGTTCGCGCATTTCACGCCACGATGCCTGCCCGCGCTGCGCGCGTTTCTGCGTCGCGTCCGTCCTGCGGTGGGTCTTGTCGGTGAGGTCTCCATTCTGCTCACCACGGATCGCGCGGTGCGGCGTTTGAATCGCGAGTTTCGCGGCAAGGACAAGCCGACGGATGTGCTGTCGTTTCCTGCGGCGAATATCCCTGGCGAAAAAAAATCCTCTGCCATGGCTGGCGATCTGGCCATCTCGCTCGACACGGCAGCGCGGCAGGCGCGCAGCTTTCGACACACGCTGGAAATTGAAATTCGCATTCTCCTGCTGCATGGCCTGCTGCATCTGGCTGGATATGACCATGAGGTCGATGACGGGGAAATGGCCGAGCGCGAGGAGCAGCTTCGGCGACGCTTTCGTTTGCCCACGTCGCTGATTGCGCGCGTGCAGCCTGCGCAGGCTAAACAATCCGCGCAGCCCACAAAATCCACGCACCAGCGAGGCCGCGCATGACGATTGTTATGGCTGTCGGTCTCATCCTGTTGCTCATCGTGTTGACGTTGAATTCCTACATCGACCGGCTGTACTTCGAGATGGGAAAATTTCTCTCGCGGGAGTATCAGGAGAATATTGATGCCTGGGAACAGCGCGTAGAGTTGCATCTCGGTATGGATCGGAAGCGCATCGCGCTTTCGGCCAGCCTGCTCACCTATCTCTCCATCGCCGCGCTGGCATTGCTGATTGGCAAGCTGCTCTTCGATCGTCGCCTGTTTGCCGATCTTCCTCCCACGGGCGGCGAAATTGCGCAGTCGCTCTTCGCTATCGTGCTGGTAATTTTGATCTTTAATAGATTCCTGCCGCAGTTATTTTTTACGCGCACGCGGGGATTGTGGATTGTGAGACTGACCACGCCGCTGCGATTTTTGTTTTATCTGGTGCTGCCGGTGACGGTGATGCTGGGCTTTTTGCTCTCCGTGGCCGCGCTGGCCGAATCAAACGATCCTAAGACGGAGGAGCGTCCGGATGAGGCCGTCGAAGCCTTGATTGAAGCGGGCAAGGAAGAAGGAATTCTGGAGGAGAGCGACCGCGCGCTGATCCGCTCTGCCGTGGAGTTTGGCGACAAGGTGGTGCGCGAGGTAATGACGCCGCGCCCGTCGATGTTCACCGTTCCGGCGACGATGACCTTGGCTGATTTTAAGGAGGCGTTGCGCATCCATGCCTACTCCCGCGTGCCGGTTTATCAGAATTCCGTAGATGAAATTCTAGGCATTGCGTTTGTGCATGATCTGCTGCATATCTCTGATGTGGACGCGGCGCATCGCACGCTCCGGGAGATTGTGCGTCCGGCAGCCTTTACCCCAGAGACTAAGCGCGTGCAGGCGTTGCTGCGCGAGATGCAGCAGGCCAAGCAGCACATGATGATTGTGATTGACGAGTACGGCGGCGTGGCCGGTCTGGTGACGATTGAAGACCTGCTGGAAGAAATTGTCGGCGCGATTGCAGACGAGCACGAAACGCCCGGTTTGGAGGAGATGCCGCAACGCGAGCCAGATGGCTCCGTGATTGTGCCGGGAAGTTTTGAAGTGGCGCATCTGGATTCACTCTTTGGGGAGGACGCGGAAGTTGCGCTGTCAGAAGAATACGAATCCACCACGCTGGGCGGGCTGGTGACGGAGATGGCCGGGCGCATTCCGCTGGTTGGCGAAGTGGTGGAGGCCGACGGCCTGCGCCTGGAGGTGCTGGCCTCCTCCAGCCGCCGCGTGGAGCGGTTGCGCGTGCGAAGAATTTTTCCGACTCAAATCGAAGCTGAAACAAATTAGGCAGTGCAGGCGTATCCTCTTGGACTAGAATCAGAGCACCGTTCTTATGCCACACTTGAAGACTCAGGTTCTGCTCGCGCTGCGTGACCCCGCTCCCTTTGCGCCTCTGGTGCAGGCGCTGATGCAGCAGGATGCTACGGTGTCCTTGATATCTCCGCATCCTGCGGAAGAGTTGCTGCGGCGCCTGCTTACTGAAACTCCTGCTCTGCTGGTTCTGGCGCTCGACGGCAACGCAGCTCTCCTGGAACGGGTGCGCGTACAACATCCTCACCTGCCCGTTGTGGTGGTGCTGGGCAAGCCTACAGCAGAAGTATCCTTTGCTGCTTCACGCCTGGGCGTAGAAGATGTTTTGACCCTTCCGCTGGATGAGGCCGAAACCGCCGAGCGGGTTGAGGCCGTGCTCCTGAAGATTGCACAACAGCAGCCCGCGCAGCCCCAGAAGCTGCCAACGCAAGTGCAGCCCAAGTCGCTGCGGGATCTTCAGCCTGTGGAACCGGCTGAGCCACAAGCTACCCCAAGACCTACCCCAAGAGCTACTGAGGACAAGAGCAAGCTGAACCCGCAGTTGATTGGCACCAATCCGCGCATGGACGAGATTCGCGATATTGTCTCCAAGGTTGCCGCTACCGATGCCACGGTGCTGATTCGCGGCGAGAGCGGCGTGGGCAAGGAGATTGTTGCGCGCATGGTGTTTGAGGCCTCACGCCGCGCGCAAAAGCCCTTTATCAAAGTCAATTGCGCTGCCATCCCCAACGACCTGCTGGAGAGCGAACTCTTTGGCTACGAGGCGGGTGCCTTTACCGGCGCGACGCGCCCCAAGCCAGGAAAATTTGAGCTGGCGCATCACGGCACTCTCTTTCTGGACGAGATTGGCGAGATGCACCCCTTGCTCCAGGCCAAGCTGCTGCACGTTCTGCAGGATGGGCAGTTTTCGCGTCTGGGAGCCAAGCAGGATGTTTCCGTGGATGTGCGCGTGCTGTGCGCGACCAACAAATTATTAGAGCAGCGCGTGGCTGATGGATTGTTTCGCGAGGATCTCTACTACCGCATCAACGTGGTCACAGTGCATGTTCCTCCGCTGCGTGAGCGTCGCGATGAGATTGCTCCGCTGACGCGATTTTTCCTGGAAAGATATGCTGCGGAGTATCGCAGGCCGCTGCGTTTCTTTAGTCCTGAAGTCGAGCGCCAGATGTTGATTTATAGCTGGCCCGGCAATGTGCGGGAGCTGGAAAATCTTTGCAAGCGCTTTGTCATCGTCGGGGGAGAAACCCAGATTCTGCGCGAGCTTTCGCAGCGCAACCCTGCCTATGGCATGGCAGCAACCGGACAGATGGCCGATAAATCCGCCCTCTCCGCAGAAAATTCGTCGGCAGAAGCAGAGGATAGAAATGGCCTTGCAGGTCGGAGACGAGTGCAACGGAAATTGGATGCGCCGTCGTTATTGGAGATTGGCCGCCAGGCCGCCTGGCAGGCTGAGCGGCAGGCCATCCAAACAATGCTGCAGGAGACGCACTGGAATCGCAAAGAGGCTGCACGCCGCCTAGGTGTCAGCTACAAAGCGCTGCTGAATAAAATGAAGCAGATGGAGCAGGATAGTCAGCCCGAGTCTGATATCAGCGAAAAGAAAAATGCCTAAAGTGGAATTAAAATTCCACTTTAGGGAATTTTCATGGTATAGCTGGACGGAAGATTTCACTTTGGACGGGCTATTTCTGCCTGTTTCGCACCTCTCAGCGGAAGAAAATGTATCAAGAGAAAATTTTATAAACCATTGAAAATAAAAGTATGATTTCTTGTGTTGTGCATGGTAAAGATGGAAGTTCGAGAATTTTTCATCATTGTTTTCGCCTTTGGATGAGACTTGGCAATCTGCGTGCTTAATGTACTAGCATATAGAGGCTCTACTTTGCAGAACTCACTGAATGACGTTCCTCGCTATTCCGAGTGATCCGGCCCGGTTGCTTTGCAACCTCGGCAGCTTTACTCCCTCCAATTTTAATTCTTCCTGCTATCCCGCCCGCATGCCTCGACGCAAGGCCCGCTCAAAGCGGGCCTTTTGCATTCTGGTGGAATTTGTAGCGTCTGAAATCCTTGCGTCTAAAATCCTTGCATCTAGAATCATAGAGTGAGTCCTCGTACAAAAAAAACCTCTTCCTCTACTGCTTCTCTTGATGCGGCGCTGCGCGGTATTGATGCATTGCTGGGCGCTGTGGGCCTGACCCACGGCACGCGGCGCACACGTCCACCAGCACAGAAACAATCAGCTTCGTCCGCGCAGCGCACGGCAGCGCAGAAAAAGGCCGCACCGAAAAAAAAGATTACATCCGCACCCACGGTTCTGCGCGTTCCTGCGTGGGAGCGCTACGCGTGGCTGGTGCAGGGCTTCAGCACGCGTCCCGGCGGAGTTTCTAAGGTCTACGCGCCGCGTACTCTACAGGGCGAACTGAATCTTGGTTTCACAGTCAGCGACACGCAGAAAAATGTCCAGCGCAATCGGGAGATTTTTTTGCGCGCACTACTGGAGACAAAAACTGCGCCGCCGAAGCACGTTGCGTTGCATCTGCTCCGGCAGATTCATTCGGGCATTGTCTATCGCGTGGATGAAGCCCTCCAGGATGAATCCCGGCAGGCAACGGCAGCCTTGCGCTCCGGTGATGGCATAATCTCGACGCAGGCAGGCCAGCTACTGGGAATCCTGACCGCCGATTGCTTCCCCATCCTGGTGGTGGACGTGCGCCAGCACGTGGTGGCAGCCTTTCATGCGGGATGGCGCGGCACCGCAGCTCGCATTGTCGAACGCGGCGTGGGCCGAATGCAGGCCGAGTTTGGCAGCAAGCCCGCCGACCTGACGGCAGCCATTGGGCCGGGGATTGGAGCCTGTTGTTACGCCATCGGCGACGAGGTGCGCAATGAGTTTGACTCGCAATTTGCCTACAGTGACCAGCTCTTTCGCGAGGTCTACGATTCTGATCCGATTAAGGAAAAATATCCGATGCTGTTTTTGACGGCGCGCGCTCCGGGCCACAGTGATCTAGGGCCAAGCACGCATCTGGATTTGGCTGAGGCCAATCGGCGGCAGTTGCTGGATGCGGGCGTGGACGAGCGCAAGATTCATGTGCTGGGAGTTTGCACAGCGTGTCACGCCGCGCAGTTCTTTTCGCATCGTGGCGAGCAGGGCTTTACCGGGCGCATGATGAGCATCGTCGGCATTCGCTAGGGAAGCTCTTCGCGAGGCGGTTATTTCTTAAACAATTTGTGCGAGATGTCGGGCCAGAACTCGATGAAGAGCGTGCCCAGATCGCCTTCTACGGTTACAATCGCAGCACCCTCAAAGGTAAGATCCACGCCTCGATCCTCGGGAGGGTAGTAGAGATTGGAGAGGCCGCCGGCTGCGATATTCCCCATGACATTGGCGTAATTCGGCCCCCAGTTTCCATTGTCGTTCTTGGTAATGACAGCCGTGGAAATCGCGTAGAGTGCTCGCTTGAGGATGGGGCCTGTGCCTTTGCGGTAATACCGTGGGTCTTCATGCAGCAAAATGGGAAAGACAGCATTGCCGAGGATCGCGCCATCAAAACTGTCAGTATAGGCGGCTCCAAATCGTTTGGCGTACCCTTCCGTACCCTGGCCGTAGTTGTCAAAGTTATCGGTCGCCTGGCCGTAGCCAGCCAGAACGCCAGCAGCGACAAATGTAAAGGGATCGATTGCGCTTCTGAAGGCCAGCCGAAATTTTTGCTTCGGCGTGAGTGGGGCCGCGTTTGCAATGTACGAAGTATTGAAATTGGGAACGATACCCAGGATGCGCTGATGCTCCTGCCGGTGGATCTGCTGCTCGGCCAGATCGTGCTGCGAGAGCATGGGCGGCGGCGCAGCGGAGGGTGCCGTCGATGGCAATGCTTGTACGGATGACAATGGTTGCGCCGCTGGAGCTGCGGGCAATGTCGCAGCTGGCGCGGTGGGTGTTGGGAGTGCTGAGGGCGCAGGCACGGGCGCACCGCTGCTCTGTGCCGCTGGAGGCTGGGTCTGTGTGGGAGCCTCTGGAGCCTGCGCGTATGCCATTCCTGTCAGAGACAGCGCGGCAAGCAGGGTATGCAGCACGAACAGACACGAAGATCGATAGGAAATCACAAGGCAGAACGCATAGGCACTTTCTTCGGGGTACAAAAACAGACGGGTACCAATATAGACGCAAACTGAGCAGGAAAGTTGCGGAAGGTCTGCTGGCGACCCAGAGTATGCTCCCATAACGGTCGGTTCGCCTGCCATGCTGCCCTTGCGCTACACTGAGGTGTTCGGATTTGTGTATCCAATCCGCCCCTCCGGTTGCTGCCGTAGAGAAATTCCTGAACACATGTAAGGAGTACGTTCGTATGTCAATACCCGCTACCCAGATGCGTCCGGGCATGATTATCAAGCACAACGGCGAGCTGCATACCGTGTTCAGCGTCGAGCACCGCACGCCCGGCAACCTGCGCGCCTTTATCCAGGCCAAGCTGCGCAACCTGCGCACCGGCGCCATGTTCGAGCACCGCTTCCGCTCGCCTGATCCCATTGACCGCGTGATTGTCGACGAAGTTCCCATGGAGTTTCTCTACGCCGACGGCGACGAATACTGTTTTATGAACACGGAAAATTACGAGCAGACCCACCTGAACGGTGGCACGCTCGGCGATGCCGTGGAGTACCTGATTCCAAATCTCCAGATCAAGGTTTCCTTTTTCGACGGCGTGGCTGTGGGCATTGAGCTGCCGCAGACCGTCGAGATGGTCGTGGTGGAGACGGAGCCGGGACTGAAATCCGCGACGGCCTCCTCGGTCACCAAGCCCGCCAAGATGGAGACGGGCCTGATCGTGCAGGTGCCGCCGTTCATCAATGAGGGCGAAAAGATTCGCGTGGACACTGCCGAAGGCGCGTATCTTTCACGCGCATAGTTTCACGCGCATAATTTATCGCACATAGTTCGCAGACCTGCCTGTTTCTGGAGCGGTGGCCATCGATGAATTTCCACGAAGCAGAAACGTGGATTTGGAGCGCGGTCGGTATCTTCTGGCTGCTGGCCGCGTTTGTACAAAAACGCACGATTCGCCGCCAGAGTATCGGCACCCGCCTGCTCCAGGTCGGGATTGTTCTGCTGCCACTTATCCCCTTCATTATTTTCAACCGATCGCTGAAAATTTTGGATACAACTTTTCTTCCCGGAGCATGGGCAATACATTCTCTGGGTTTTCTGCTAACCGTGCTCGGCTGCGGGCTTGCCGTCTGGGCGCGCATCGTTCTCGGCAGCAACTGGAGCGGCACGGTTACGGTGAAGGAAAATCACGTCCTCATCACCCGTGGGCCGTATGCGTGGGTGCGGCATCCCATTTATTCTGGATTTCTGCTGGCGCTGGTGGGCACGGTGCTGGTTCTGGGAAAATTTCTGTGGCTGCTGGCAGTGGGCTTTGCCCTGCTTGCGACGTGGATGAAATCTCGCGCAGAGGAAGACTTTATGGAGCAGGAGTTTGGCGAGCAATACACTGCCTACAAACAGCGGGTGAAGGCTCTTATCCCCGGGGTGTTGTAAAGTATCTGCAAAAAGGATAGCGAGTGCTGAAAACGCAAAAGCCACGCGCGATGCGCGTGGCTTTTGGAATATCTGTACCGAATAAGAGACTACTCCGAGCGAAAAACTACTCCGCCTCTTTGCGTGCCTTCTTGCGATTGCGCTTCCGCGCCAACGCCTGCTTCACGCGCTTCTTTTCTCCCGGCTTCAAATAATAGGAGTGGCGTTTAACTTCCTTGATGATGTCCTCTTGCTGTACCTTGCGCTTAAAACGACGCAGCGCATTTTCAAGGGGTTCACCCTCTTGCACTTTAACTTCCGCCAATGGAACGACACCCCCAAACCTTCCTGTAGGAATCTTTAGGATACGGGAAAAGGGTGCTTTTACTCAAGCGAAACCCACAATTTACTGTGTTTGGCCTGCTGCTGGCTAGCCGGGCCACACAGATGGGCGCATAATTGCTTCTTATGAAGATTCCAGGAAAATTCCAACGCAGCAGGAATCAGCGGACGATCCATCACGAAAAATTATGAAACCAGATATGCCAAACCACCATGTAACCGAAAGTGACTTATTACAAATCGAACTTTCCGATTCGCTTTATCGGGTCGATTTGGAACTCTTCGAAGACGGACAAAGTCTAGCGAAAGAGCTTCTCAAACTTTCCCTAGCAGGCATTGCGGTTGTAGGATTTCTTCTTCCATTGCTGCCCAAGCTTGCGCCATCCTCCGGTTTCGCAGATGGAATATTTAAGTCGTTGCTTTCCTCTTCCGTCATCGTCTTCGCAGCATCCACCGCAGCGGCTCTTTTTCAACGGTTCTACGCCTCCAGCGCCATGTTTCACCATATACAGGCGATAAAGCTAGCGTCGCGCAAGGAATCTCTTCTAAGCGACGCCATTGCAATGCAACTTGGTATCCGATCCAAAAAATTTGCGTGCGCCCATTTACTCCTCAAGGCAACGGCTACTTTCCTCTTTGCCGGTGCCGCCTTACTGGGAGGAGCTTTTATTCGATTGATGTTTCTCTTGTAAATTCTAGAGTCTTTATATTCTTCCCTTTATCTCTGGTCTCGATTTTGAGACCTGGGATGCGACGAAAAACGCAGCGCTTGCAGTTGGGGCATCCTTCGGCGGAAACTAAGCTCTATGCTTCGTTCGTATCAAGGCAAGTCTCCCATCATTCCGGCCTCGTGCTATGTCGATCCCTCCGCGCAGGTCATCGGCGATGTCACGCTGGGCGAGCGCTCCAGCATCTGGATGAATGCAGTCGTGCGCGGTGATGTGCATTCGATCCGCATCGGCGCCAACTCCAACGTGCAGGATTGCTCCGTGCTGCATGGAATGCGCCATCGCTATCCGGTGATTGTCGGCGACTGGGTGACCATTGGCCACAACGCTACCGTCCACGGCTGCGTGGTGGAGGATGCCTGCCTGATTGGCATCAACACGGCCATCCTGAACAATGCGCGCATCGGCGAAGGCTCGATCATTGCGGCGGGCGCTGTGATTCCAGAGAACACGATTGTGCCGCCGCGCACGCTCTGGGCGGGCGTACCGGGCAAGGAACGCCGCACGCTGAGTGATGCGGATCGCGAGTTGATTCTGCACTACGCGAAGAATTACCTGGACTACACGGCCATCTATCTTGCCGAGATGGGCGATCGTTAAACTTCGGTGTCGCCCTCGGTGCCCAGCATCACTTTTACGTCCAGGCGCTTTTTTCCGCGGTAGATCGTTACGGTCGCGGTTTCGCCAGAGCGCAGACCATCCATAATGTCAGAGACATCTTGCGCACTGGAGACGGGTTCGCCGTCGATGGCCACGATTAAATCTCCGCCCAGAGTAATGGGCATATTGCCCAGGTACGCCTTCTGCGTGCCGCCGCGCAGTCCGGCGCGATCTGCCGGGCCGCCGGGAACGACGTGCTCAATCAACACGCCAGACTGGGCGGGCAGGCCTATCTGTTCGGCAAGATCTGGGCCGATGGACAGCGATTGAATGCCCATCGTAGGTCGCAGAACTTTTCCGTATTGCGCAAAGTCGCTGAGCACGGCCTTGGCGGTGTTGATGGGAATGGCAAAGCCGATGCCAGCATTTTGATCTGCGCCGCCGCCGGTGGCAATCATGGAGTTGATCCCGATGACCTCGCCGCGAGAATTGAGCAACGGCCCGCCGGAGTTTCCAGGATTAATGGCCGCGTCGGTTTGAATCGCGCCCTCAATCAAATTGCCTAGCGGGCCACGCACGCTGCGGATAGAGCTGACGATGCCGCGTGTCATGGTTCCATTCAACCCAAAGGGATTGCCGATGGCGTAGACCACCTGCCCCACTTGCAGGCCGTGTGAATCGGAGAGCGTGGCCGGTTGCAGATTTGGCGCGTCAATCTGCAACAGCGCCAGATCGTGCGCCTTGTCGGTGAGCAGCACGCGAGCCTTGTACTGGTGCTTGTCGTAGAGCGTGACCTCCACCTGGCGCGCGCCGGAGACAACGTGCAGATTGGTCAGGATGTGCCCTTGCTTGTCCAGAAGAAAGCCTGATCCCTGCCCCTGCTGCGGCACCGGGCCGTAGAAAAAATCAAACGTCACAGTCGTTGAGGTGATGTTGACCACTGAGGGCAGCGCTTTTTTATAGACACCGACGTTTTCCTGCTCCTCTGGCGTAAGCGCGGGCGCGGCTTCAGCCTGCGTGAGTGGCATGGGAGCAGGCAGCGTATTGAGCAGATGTCGATCGACCTTCGACAGATGGGGATGCAGATAGCCAGCCCATTTGCCAGTGGTGGCCGTGTGCGTCGTAACAAAGTAAAAGCCGCCCAGAATGGCGAGAGTCAAAATGAGAAGACGTGCCTTCATGCGAAACCGTTCCTCGCTTTTGATTGTATCCAGCAGCAGCGCGCGATGCACCCCTGCTTATTCCGAACGCGCAGCACGCCATTGGGAAACAATGCCTTCCACGACAGCTTCTGTCTGTGCCAGCGGCCCGGAGTTGTCGATGACAGCAGTACAGCGCTGAATTTTTTCTTCATCGGGAATCTGTGTGGCCAGGCGGCGGAGTACATCCTCTTCAATGGCAGCGATCTCCGTCGCGTTCAGCATGCGGCCCAAAATGCTCTCTCGCTCCCGACGCATTCGCGCCACTGTGCGAGCAATGCGCAACTGCTCCGGTGCTGTGACCAGAATGATCTGGTCGAAGCTCTGCGGCAACCCCGGCGCTGTGCCAGCGCGGTCAGCCTCAAAGATCAGCGCCGACTCCACCATCACGATGGCGTGGGCATCCTGCGCGAAAATCTCCTGCGCGCGGCGCTCCTGCTCGGCAATCACCGGCGGATGCACGATATGACTCAATTCGTCGATGCGGCCCGTTGAGAAAACGTAGCGGGCCAGCGCCGCGCGATCCAGTTGTCGATTGGGGAGCAGCAGCGTGGGCGCATCCGGCAGCGCGGAAAAATGTTGCAGAATCGCGGCGTAGACGGGTTGGCCGGGCTGCATCAGTTCGCGGCCAAGCGTGTCGGCATCCAGTCGATGTACGCCACGCGCGGCAAACATGGCGGCAATCGTGCTCTTGCCGCTTCCCAGTCCTCCGGTCAGGCCAACGCGCAGCATTCGATGCTTGCCCTCTCTGTCAACAGAAATTCAGAGTCAACAGCTATACAGCGATGCCGCGCCGGAGTTTGGCTGCGCGCACGGTGTTAGCCATCAGCATGGCGATGGTCAGCTTGCCCACGCCGCCCGGTACCGGCGTGTAGGCTCCGGCAATTTCAAATGCCTTGGGATGGACATCGCCAATAATGACGGAACCCTTGTCGCGAAAGGCAGCCTCGCGCTTGATGTTCCCGGCAAAGAAGCGGTCAAATTCTTTCTGCTCGGTAATGCGATTGATGCCGACGTCAATAATTATCGCGCCGGGGCGTACCATGTCGGGCGTGACAAATCCTGGCCGCCCAATTGCCGCAACCAGAATGTCTGCAGCGCGGGTGTAGTTGTCCAGATCGCGCGTTTTGCTATGGCAGATAGTGACCGTCGCATGTTCGTGCAGCAGCAGCATGGCTGCGGGCTTACCCACAATGTCGCTGCGGCCCAGCACCACCGCATGTTGCCCCGCAATGGGCAGATGGCTGCGCTTTAGAATTTCAATGACCCCCGCAGGCGTGCAGGGCGCAAGCGCAGGCTGGCCCGATTGCAATCGTCCTACGTTGATGGGATGAAAGCCATCAACATCCTTCTCCGGCAGCACAGCTTCGTCCAGCAATTTTTTGTCCACTTGTTTGGGAAGTGGGGTCTGAATCAGGATGCCGTCGATATCTTCGCGCGCGTTCAGTTGCGCAACAATCGCCAGCAGCTCTTGTGTCGTTACCGTGTCGGGCGGGGTAATCAACTCGCTGAAGAGGCCGAGTTCCTCGCAGGTTTTTACTTTGCTGCGCACATAAATCTGCGAAGCAGGCACGCTGCCCACCAGCACGGCGGCCAGGCCGGGACGAATGCCCTGCGCGGCAAGCTGCCGCACGGCAAGGGCAACCTCAGCTTTGATTGCTTCGGCAATCTGCGTTCCGTCAAGAACTGTGGGAGAAAGGGTTGAGGTCATCATGGCTCTGCATTCATGGTACAAGATCAATTTTTGCAAATGAGTGGATTTTGGCTCTTCTCGCCCGCGCTTGTAGGGTGTGTTCATCCTGTTGATTTTCGGCTCGATTTTCGGCTATTTTTGCCCCAGTCCGAAACGATTGGACGGCCACAACAGTAACTAACTGTGTATCGAGGTAACATCCTATATATTCAAAAAGATACGAGAATCTGGCTCGCCATCATACTGCACCATTTTCAGTGCATGTGGCATTTACAGAACTTGATATCCGAAGTTTCCACGCTTTCCACAGAAAAAAGCGGGAGTAATCGTTTCCAGTTACTGAAGATTTCCCTAGCGGTGTACCCCAAATTGCCGAAGAACAGGTTAAATGGAGAGGAAGTTCTCCGGTGGGATTGGACACTTCCTGAAAACGCTGTAGTCAAAATGCAGCGATGAAGCAACGATTCTCCACCGAACGTGTCTTACTACATAGGGGGCATACAATGGCTTCTCGGATCAAGTCGGGTTTGTGGGACAGCACGCAACGGCAAAAAAGCACGCAACTGCAAACGGAAGATGAGGGGGACAGCACTATGATGCTACGCGGAATGGTGGAAAAGTTTCCCACTACAGAGTTGCAGGATCTGCGCAACGGGCTGTTGCAGAGCGGTCTGGATACCTGGCAGGCAGCCGAGTTGATTAGCAGCTTCTTGAGCGGGCGTGGCTATGGAGTTTCTCGCCAGCGCGCTCGCGATGCGGTGGCGCGGCTGGAAGGAATCAGTTGCTCCTTGGAGCACATGCAGGAAGAACTGGAGAAGCTGGCACTCGTCATGTAATGGGGCGGTGCAAGCAAGGGCTGAGGTTGCGCTTTCTGGGATGGCAACCCATCCTGCCCGGCGAGGATGGAACCTTTCTCTAGCCGAAACCAGCAGGAAATCTCAAAGAAGGCGGCAGAAACAAAGGCTGAGCAAGCTTGCTCAGCCTTTGCTGTTTTCATTCATACTTCAAGGCTTCCACTGGATCCATCTGCGCGGCGCGCGTAGCGGGCAGGGTGCCAAACAGAACGCCCACCAGCATCGCGGTGCCCAGCGATATCCAGACTGACCACCAGGAGACGGGTATGTGATAGTCCGTCAAGGTACTGATGGAAAATGGAATGGCCAGACCGAGAAACGTTCCGACAATGCCGCCGCTCAGCGAGATGAGAATGGCCTCGGTTAAAAACTGTAACTGAATCTCGCGATAGGTGGCACCGACAGCCTTGCGAATGCCAATCTCGCGTATGCGCGAGCGTACCGTGGCCAGCATGATATTCATAATACCCACGCCGCTTACAGCCAATGTCACCGCAGAGACCAGCAGCAACACGATGGTCAAAATATCGGCAATCTGCGCGGCTGTTGTCACCAGCGCGGTGTATTCGTTGACGTCGTAGGTGGAGTTGGTGCGATGCCGCGACTGGATGACCCGCGCAATGGCGTCGCGCGCGCGCTGGATGTCACCATAATCGCCCACGGAAAAAAACAACTGCTTCACGTCATCGGTTCCAGTAAAGTAGCGTGCCACGGGGTCAGGAATCAAAATCGTCTGATCGGCAACCTCGGACATGCCAAAGGTGTAGACGCGCTCCTTGAACGTTCCAATAATGGTGAAGGGGATGCCGCTAATGGAAAAGGTTTTGTTGATCGCGGCGGCATCACTGCCAAACATATTTTTTGCAAATGGCTCCGTCACCACCGCTACCTTGGCGTGGCTGATCTCATCCTGATCGTCAAAAAAACGCCCCGATAGCATGACCAGATTGCGTACATTCTCATATTGCGGGGCGACGCCCAGAATCAAAATGTCTTTTACCTGTCCGTCAAAGCTGATCTGGTCGTGCATCTCCAGCATGGGCGAGGAGGCAACAATGCCGGGCACCTGCTGGAGTACGGCAGACAGATCATCTTTGGTCAGATAATCCGGGTTGCCGTTGACCGCAGCCATGCCGCCGCCCTGGTAATCGGCCACAATCATATTGGCACCGATTCCCTGGATTAGATTGATGGCATACTGCTTTCCGGTCAGGCCAATCGTGACCACCAGAATCACTGAGGCCGATCCCATCACCATGCCCAGTGCCGTCAGCGCAAAGCGGATTTTATTTGCGCGAAAGCTGTCCAGGGCAAGATGAATAATCTCGCTGAGCACCATGGTTTTTTTGGCGCTGGCCAGCGTGCGGGCAAACGAGACCGGATTGTGCGTGTGAACGATTGGAGCCATTGGAACTCTTTCGATGCGGCCATGCCGCGCTGTGGCGCAGTACTTTCCGCAAAGCAACCTGCGCTACGGCGCGGCGCAACCTGCGAACCCGATTTGGAAATCCAAGCCGAGCCGCAAGCTGTCTTTCTAGCATACCGCTCCCAGCGCCTTTTTCCCCGCGCCACTTCTTTCCCCATAATCGGCGGGCATGTTTTACTCTGGTAGCAGGCCGTTGCGGCGCGTCGGCGCGCTGCGGCTGTACGCGGAGGGATGTGTGAGCGGTTGAAACAGGCGGTCTTGAAAACCGCTTTACCCTTGCGGGTAACGGGGGTTCGAATCCCTCTCCCTCCGCCATTTAGTCAGCAGCGTGTGCATCTCTCAGCCGACCGGCCGAGAAAACCATCAATTCCGGGCAATGTCAAAGGATTTTCCTTGATAGTCGGCCATCCGGGAGCTGTGTAAAAGTGCTGTGAGGTCTCCATAAAGATACTTCCGACAAGCCGACTTCACGTTACCAATCCTCGGGACGTAGTATGAGAGCAAGAGGCTCGCTCCAGAACCGAAAGAGCTCAATGTTCTTTTGAAGGAGCCCGTTCGCATCGACAAGTCAAGGGCTTTGGAGTTCAAATGCTTCCTCGAAAAAGGTGCATAATGCTCAGATTTTGTAGCCCAGCAAGGCTAATGGAGAACCCACTTGTTTACGCATTATGACGATCCTGGTAAGTGTGAATGGCGAGGCGGCGCTCTGGATGCATTCGTAAAACACTACAACGAGATATCTGGAACAACGTATGTTCTGACAGAATGTCTGGACGTAGTCAAGATTTCGGGGATAACACGAAAAGAGCCAGAGGTACTTCTGACAGATATCAACACCAGCAAGCAGATGGTGATCGAACGGAAATCAGTAGTGTGGCCCAAATCCTACATCCATCAGCATGAACTTGGACACGAATTTGCCAGCCTCATATGGAGCGGTGCGAAGGATCGATTTCGTGATGCTGGTTACAACTTGTCGGTGAGGTCAGGTGAATTCAGAAGCCTGACTGGTAAGCAGGTCAGGGATGCCGGTAAACAAATCGGCGAAACAGTCTCAGAACTAACGCGGGCTGACTTGCCGTTTCAAAGGGAACAACCGATCCCGTGGTCATTCAGAGTCATAGAACCAGGCGAAGAGGAAGATACCTTCGAGGGAATCGTTGTCTCGGAATTTGGATCGATTACCCTAGACGGCTCCGAACGCGAGGAGGCGCTAGCCGGAATACCCCTAGAAATTCAAGAACAGGTTGATGCCGCAGCAGAAAAGTTTCGAGGTTATGAAATGCAGCTCAAACTGGTTCTTCTTGATTTTTACTCTGAGGAGCTTCGGGAAGACGATATTCCGCCGATGATGGAGAGCATTCTGATCCCCGATGGCGTTGACGAAATCTGGCGAACTATACGCGTTTGGGTCTCCCCTGACGACTACGAGGTAGGCTACGACCGGCTGCATATGCGATCATGTTGACTGCATAGGTGTCTCTGCGGATTCGTCCCACTAAACGCCGCAGTGTCCGATTATCCTGCTCCTCCTAGATGAGATTCCGGGATACAAGCCGACTTCACAGTACCAATGTGGGCGTTCCAATCCACTAGGGAATCTCTGAACAAGTTGGTGCTTTGAAGGGGCTGGACTTTGGTCCCGCCATAACACCAGCAAAATCAATGCGGGCTTTGCTTGCGAGGGTGGGGTGCCTCGCAAGCAGGACTTGTGCAGAGATTCCCTGAAAAACCCTATACCTTACTTCCCAGACTCAGAATCGACTTCTCATGCATGTGGTGCGGGCGTTTCTCCAGAATCAGGAAGTTCTGCATCATGCCCGTATCCTCATGCGGAAGAATATGGCAGTGGAAGACCGATTTCCCCACCCACTCCTTGAAGCGCATCCGAATTACCGATGCCGTGTCCTGCGCCACCCAGATGGTGTCCTGAATCGTGCCCGGTGGCTGCTCAATCCCCGCAATGGCCTTCACTTCAAAGTCATTCACATGGATGTGGAACGGATGTCCCTCGGTGCCGCCGCGCGCGCTGTCCGGCACAACAATGTGCCACTCCTCGCACTCGCCAAGAGTCACAATTGTCGGCACAGCAAACTCATCATATATCTGATTGTTGATCAGAAAATCAATGCCGACCACAGGATTGTCCTTCCCCGGGAACACACTGGAGAAGACAAAGTAGCGCACATTTTTAATGTCCTTGTCCTCAATCGGTGGATCGCGCGTGATTGGCGGCAGCGTCTTGGGCAGATCCATATTCATAGGGTCGCCTGCCACCTGAATCACAGCGATGGTCTTCGCCACTGCCGCCAGAAACTGCTGGCTCTGCGGCAGCTGTTGAATCTTGTACGTGCCCGGCTTCGTCACCGCCTTGATCAAAAACTCCGCGCGATTTGCTGGCCCCAGAATCACCTGCGGCGCATTGTTCACGTACGGGCGAAAGCGCGGCGCGTCGAAATTGTTCCCGTCCATCGCCAGCAGGTGCATGTCGTGCCCCTCCACCTGCAGGGGCATCATCAGGTCCGAGCACGCATTCAGAAAACGAAAGCGCGCCACCTCACCTGGCCGCATCTTGAACACCTGCGGCGTCATCTGCAGCGGCGTCGGGTCCGGCGGATTGGCCGCATTGTGCGTCTCCTTAAAGAACGGCTCGCCATTCACCAGGTAGTAGCGCAGCGCATAATCGCCGGTGGTAAAGCCACAGTGCTGCGCCGGATCGGTCTGCTTTCCGTCGATGGTGACATTGCCGCCAAAGGTCTGCCAGATCGCATTCTGCTTCGGCTCATAGCTGTCGGAGTAATCCGCGTGCGGCTCATTGGTCGGGAACAGTCCAATGTCCTGCACCACCAAGGGGTAGTCCTTCGCCACCTTGATCTCCGGCACTTCGTCAATGGCGCCGGTAATAATCAGCCCACCAGCCATACCTGAAACCGCCTGCACCGCCGTCGCCCCATGCGAGTGCGGATGGTACCAGTTCAGCCCTGGCGACTGATCCTGCGGAATCACAAACGGATAGTCCTTGTACTCCCCTGGTGCAATGGCAATCATCGGCGCCAGAACGTCGCTGGTGCCCAGCGGCTCAAAGATGTGCGGCGCAATGTCCAGCCCATGCAGATGCAGATTCGTGTGATCCAGCATGTGCGGCACATCCATATCGCCGCCCCAGCCCGTGGAGTCATACGTTGTCAGCGAGTTCTTCACGCGAATATTCAGCGTCACCCCTGCCTTGCTGGTAATCATCGGCCCTGGGATCTGGCCGTTGTACGCGCGCAGCTTCATCTTCACGCCGTCAATCGTTTTGATCACAAAGGCCGCATCCAGCACCAGGTCTGGCGTGAACTCCGCCCCAGTGTCAGGGACCGTCGCTGCAACCTCATCCATCGTTTCTTTTCTGTGGTGGCCCTCATGCGTGGCGGCTTCTGCGTTCACAGCCGCCGCACCAACTGCTGCTGTCGCGGCTAGCGTCATAAAGTTCCGGCGTGTGACGTCTTTCATTTTGTCTCCTTGTTTGTCTGCTTGCCGTTTGTCTGCTTGCCACTGCCGGCCTTCAGGCCCGCCAGTGTCTGAATGTTCAACTTCTGTGCATTCAACTTCTTCGGTCCCAGTTGATTCGGATTGGTGCACGCATTCGGTTGATGATCCGTGTGGAAGACCCCATACTGCGTAAACGCCACTGCCAGCTGTAGTGAAGTATCCATGCTGATCGCGCCCGTGTAATTGCCGCCGGGGAACTGCTGTGGTGCCTGCTGGTTCTGAAAGTAATCCGCATTCTCTTGCGAGTAAGCCTGGCACATGCCGCTGAAGCCGAAGCTCGGCGGTACGCTTAATCCCATCTTGCTCAGGTTGCCTCGGGGTACGGCGTACGCGCTGCTATGGCAAGACGTGCACGACGACTCAGGATTATCCACGGGCCCAGCCAGACGATCCAGGCAGCCCAGATGCTGAAAGGTCTGGATGTCCGTATTGATCGCGCTCTCCTGCAATGGCAGGCTCACTGGTTTCGGCACCGCCGGAAAGCTCCACGGGTCCGATCCCCACTGCAATCCCACCGGAACCAGATGATCCCAGAAGTTCGTGCCTTTCACCTGGCCGTCATATGCAAACGTCCCATACACCCAACGCGATGGCGAGCGCGGATCGACCACCGCCACGTCCACCTGCACCACATGCGAGATCTGCACCTCGCGATCGCAAACGTATCCCTTGTCCCCCGTCATCCGGTGACGATCAATCTGCCACGCAGGCGAGCCATGCAGAAACGGTACGCAGGATTCCGGCACACTCGACGTTAAAATTTTCACCACCACCGTTCCGGTCGGGAAGGGAAGTCCAGCGGGCAGCGCATTGCCCAGATACTCTCCCACCTGCGGCACGCCGCTGGCAGGCACCGCCTGGCTCAACGCATAGCCGCCGTACTCGTTGTAGTAGCCTACCGACCACGATTCAAACCCATACGGATAGCTCTTTTTGCACTCCTCGGTTTCTCCAGCCATCATCAGCTGCGAGACCGGTGTGTGGTCGATAAACTCGTCCAGCGGAGCCGTCCGCTCATTGGTCGTGCCGTGGATGTACTCGCGGCCCGCCGTCGGGTCATACGCCATCCAGGGAACGTTGTACCAGCGAGTCTTGCCGTCCACGTTGATCTGCCAGCCCTTCTGGTTGTCCAGATTCGCATCCTGCCCCTGCTTCACGTAATCCAGCACCGCCGTAATGTATTCGTCATAATGCTGGCCGTGCCACTTCGGCGATTGCACCAGATTCTTTTCCGCCGGAAACGACGGCGTAAAGTTCACCGGAATCTTCAGCCACGTGCACTCGCTATCCGGGCAGGGCTGGGGTGCCGTGCGCGGATAGTTGTGGCTCAATTTGAAATGCGGCGTCGCGATTGTCGAAGGTCCAGGCCCGACCGCTGCATCGCGGAAGGCGTAATAGGCTGCGTCATGTCCTGCTGTTGCAGAAGTGTGCTTGTGCTTTTGTGCCTGCGCAGCAACCGCGCCGGTCAGAAGCGTGCAAAGGATGAGGCTGGTTCCGCTAAGCCATCGTTGGGCTATCGGCATATTTGTCTGCTCCTGTTGTTGCCATGGGTGAGTACAGATTTTTCAAAGTACGTGCTTCCGGACTGCGGAGGCCGCGCGAGGTTGACGGAAATTTTTGTAGACCAGCTACTAGTTGCCCGATGTCGCCAGCAATTGCAATACATACTGATAAAACGCAGCCTGATCCGCAAAACTCAAAAACACGTTCTGCGATTTCGCGCTGCCACCAGATTTCAGCAACGGCCGAATCCAGCCCTGCTCAAATCCCCAGGTGTCGATCTCCAGCTGCATCGGCGTCGAAGGCGTGTACAGATCCGGCCGCGTCAGCCAGCAGGTCGCCGTCACATCCCACAGCCGATAGAAAGGTTGCTGTAGCACCAGGCTGTAGGCTTCAAACGCCAGCTGCGAGTAGCGATACTGCTTGCCCTGCGCCTGCAACGCACTCATAAACGCCGTGCTCACCGGTGCGGAATTGCTAATGTCCAGTGGAAAAATATGAATATTGCTCAGCTGGCCCAACGCCTCCTGCACCGCGTACGGGTCCCAGAAGGCATTCCACTCTGCATGCGGGTTGGCCACCGCCGGGGGCACTGTGTTCGGGTCCAGATTTCCCGGCACGTGGATCGCGCCGCCCATCCAGATCACCTGGCCTATGCCTTTGGCCAGCGCCGCATTGGCGTTCAGCACTGTGATCAGCGGCGTCATCGGCCCTGTCATCAGCAAGGTCAGCGGAGCGTTGTTGGTGATCGCGTTTTCCAGCAGCAGCGTCAGCAGCGCCTCCCCATCCGGCGGCGGCGTGATCACGTGTGGCGCGTACGGTTGCAGGCTGGGAATCTTATTAAAGTTGACGCAGTCGCCGCGATACTCCCACGGAAACGCATTCCATCCCCGCGCCCGGCTCAGCGCAATGGGAATATCCGTGCGTCCGACAAACTGCTGCAGCTTCGACGCCGCCTGCATCGCCGGATCGCTCAGGCAGTCCGCGTTAATAAGGATGATGCCCTGTAAATCAATGCCCGGCATCACGGTTAGCAGCAGCGAGGAGATATACTCATCGATTGCTGCATCATGCAGAAGAACTACCGGGGTTCGCGATGGTGCGGAACCCTTGGCTGCGAGGCCCTTACCCAAGGTCGTACTCATGATCCTGCCTTTTCGTGCTCAATTGGCGGTGCGTCGGTTTTCACCGACAGGATATAGCTGGAGAAGAAATACAGAACAACATTTTGCGTACAAAGAAATCAGATAAAAATCTGTGTAGATGACTCTCTTTGAGCGCTCGCAGAAAGTCAAATAAAAAATCAATTCCACTGGTTCAAAACATCGGGCATGCCACCATGCAGCAAGGGTCGCATTCTCAGTATTTTGATACTGAGGGCAATTTGACCCATGTTTAGGCAGAGGTTTGGATGCGAAGAGTGGTGTGGTGTTTGGGTCTTGCAGCAAAACACTACCCGATACCGTAGAGTGTTTTTACTAGTAGTTACGAGTCTACGGTTAGCTGTCAAGGCAAAGGTCAAAGTCAGCTGATCGGATTAGCAACAAAAAAAACGCCAATCTCGGCTGTAACTACGGCTGCTCAATCCAAGCCGACATTTCATTACGAAACTGTTGATCGCCGAATGCATCCATTCGGAAACCGTCGGATTTTTTCATTCAGGACCAGATTTATATTGGTTTACTGTCTTTAAACCTCCCTTCGAGGAAGTCGCCTAACCTATGTAGCGAGTCGCGCTCCGTTCCGCTAAGCGATTCTTTCGATACGTGGCTCTAGTAAAGACGCCTTAGATCGGACACGGGGATCATGTACTCCACGAAAGGGGTTGGGTCGGATGGGTAGTGATACCCATACTTCACGAACCACTACGAACGTAGAATTTTTCGTGGTATCGGCCGCTGCCCACCAGCGGATGAGCCAAATACGGTCAGCCGTGCGGCCAGGATGCTCTTCGGTTGAGTAAAAGTGCTAATGGGCGGGTGTTGGCGAATCTACCTTGCGGGGATCATTCTTTCTGAGCAGAAACGAAAGCAGGAACATAATTCCCGTCGCAACTCCAAGCAACCAGAATGTGTCGATGTATGAAAGTGTCGAGGCCTGATTTTGCATGGCTCTGTAAAGTCGGCCATAGGCCGCGATCTGGGCCTGGCTGCCGCCTACTGTGCGGCCCAATTGGCCTGCAAGAGACGCTGTCGAGTTCCGAAAGTTTGGATTGCTAAGCGCCGTATGACTCGCCAGTACTGATTGATGAAACTGCGCGCGCCTGGCCAGCACGGTCGTTACAGCGGAGGTGCCAACACTGCTGCCAATATTGCGCACAAAATTGATTAAGCCAGCCACAGCATTACTTTTCTCCTGAGGCAATCCAACATACGCTACCATCGTTGCCGGAATAAAGATGAACCCCATCGGAACATACTGCGCAATACGCAGCCAGGTGGCCGAGGCGAAGCTCATTTCTAGGTCCACCCGGTGTGTGGAGTAGAACATTGCAATCGTCAGCATGGCCCAGCCAAAGGCCATCAAATAGCGAGCCTGAATTCTCCCTGCTAATTGTCCGACCAATGGTAGTTCGATCAGTAGAATCACTGCGGCAGCAGAAAGTACCATGCCCGCGCTTTCCGCGGTATATCCCAGCAGGTTCTGCAGAAATTGGGGCATCAAAACAGTTGTTGAAAAAGACGCTGCCCCCACCATGAACATCATCAAGCTTGCAGTCGCAAAATTGACGTTCTTGAACAACCGAATATCAAGAATAGGTTCTTTGACGTGTAGTTCCCATATCACCAGGCTCACAAGGCAGATGATGGAAATAATCGAAAGCGTGGAGATGAAATGCGACCCGAACCAGTCATCTTCCTGCCCTTTGTCGAGCACAATTTGAAGGAAGGCAATTCCCACCGCGAGAAGCCCGAACCCAAAGTAGTCGATCTTGCTTTCGTGCAGAGTCGTCCGTTTCAGAAATGGAGGGTCCTCAACAAACGTAAACACAAGAAACAGCGCTAGAATGCCGACGGGCAGGTTCATCAGAAAAATCCAACGCCATGTGTAGCTATCTGTGATCCAGCCTCCAAGCGTCGGCCCGATAGCAGGAGCAACTACGGCAGTTACTCCATAGATCGAAAAAGCCAAGCCTCTTTTTTGGGGAGGAAAGGTGTCGGCAAGAATGGCCTGGGCCATCGGCTGCAGGCCGCCGCCGCCGGCACCCTGAATGACGCGCGCCAGCAGCAGGAAAGGCAGTGTCGGCGCTATGCCGCAGAGCAGTGAACTCACCGTAAAGAGAGAGATGCAGCCGAGAAAGAACCGTTTCCGTCCCACCAATGACACCAACCATCCCGTGATGGGCAGAACAATCGCATTGGAAACCAGGTAGGAAGTCAAAACCCAGGTGCTTTCGTCGCTGCTCGCTCCCAAGTTGCCTGCAATATGCGGAAGCGCAACGTTCGCGATGCTGGTGTCAAGCACTTCCATGAAAGCCGCCAGCGATACTACAAAGGCAATCAGCCATGGATTCGCCTTAGGAACCCATGCTGAGGCCGAATTGGGAGAGCTGGATGCCGTGCTCATGGTTTTCCTGCTGAAATTACGAAACGATAATTTTCGTTTTTATTATATTGAACTGGCGATGAATAATGGATTTGCAGGCAAATTTAGGCTGTGGAGTTTTGGCATGGGAGTGATCCGTTGAAGACGAAGATTATCCGTGCATCCGGATCGGCAGAGCGAGCCGTGGGCCGTCCTCGCAGCGAGAAGACGCGCAGGGCGATTCTGAAGGCAGCCTTTCGATTGCTGAAGCAGGATGGGTTTGACGGTGTCACCATGCAGCAGATCGCTACCGAGGCCGCGGTTAGCACAGCGACCCTGTACCGTTGGTGGGACAGCAAACAGGCCATACTGCTGGACGCTTATCTGGAAAAGACTCGCAAGGTTTTGCCCTACGGAAAACGCGGCAGCCCGCTTGCGCGATTACGGAAATACACTTTGCGCATCGCCACGTTTTTGAAAAGTGGCGACGGACGTGTATTTCTACGCCTGCTGTTGGCAATTCAGGACAACCCCGCCTTGAAGAAGGCATTTATTGAGGATGTTTTTCTGCCACGCCGCGCCGAAGGCCGCGCCGTCGTCCAGGATGCCGTCGCGGCAGGCGAGCTGCCGGGCACCGTCAATCCTGATTTCATCATCAATCTCCTGACGGCCCCGCAGATCGTGCACGCGTTGCTAGGACAGGAGCTAAACGCAAAATCAGCTCAGACGATTTTCGACTTTGTCGTTAAAACTTCTCTACTGTGAACCTGCAACTCGCGAGAGCCTCGATAAAGCGTTCGTGATCATCGCATCCAGGTTGGTACCAGTGGTAAAGAGACTCGCGCGATCTATTTCGGGGCCAAATCTCACCCTCTATACATGGCCGCCGGTATCTCCTGGTGAATCAGGTTGCGCTCGTTATCTGAGATGCAATCGTCATATGGGGTGGGGAACTGAGGCAATTCTCCGGCATATTCGCGAAACTAGGGGACTAGGCGCGGAGATAGGATCGCGGCAGACTACCTACACCGCCAAAAAAGACTGTTGAGTTCCTTATCCCTTGCGTATTTTGCGAAGGATGGTATGAATTAGCGCAGCAGGTCTTCTAGCTCTAACGACAGCTCGGTTTTTTCGTCGCGATATTTGATGATGATTGGCGTGGCGAGGGACAATCCCCACTCCGCGCCCTTGCCACGCTGGATGGCACGTGATCCCGGCACGACGACTGCGCCTTCAGGAATGACCAGCGGAGAATCTGCTGTGGCGCGAAGAATCTCGCCGCGAACCGTATCGTAAACGGGAGTCGAGCGGGTCAGGATGGTTCCAGCGCCCAGCACGGCGCGCTGGCGCAGCACGGTGCCTTCATACACGCCGCAGTTGCCGCCGATCAGCACATCATCTTCGACAATGACTGGGCTGGCGTTGACGGGTTCGAGCACGCCGCCAATCTGCGAGGCCGCGCTTAGATGAACGTGCTTGCCGATCTGCGCGCAGGAGCCAACCAGCGCGTGCGAATCAATCATCGTGCCTTCGCCAACATACGCGCCCACGTTGACGTACATGGGCGGCATACAGACCACGCCGGGTGCAAGATAGGCTCCCGTGCGAATGGCCGAGCCGCCGGGAACAATGCGAACTTGATCCGCAACCGCGAAGCGTCGCGCCGGATAGGTGTGCTTGTCGATGGAGGTGAAGTCCGCGCCGGTGGCCGTCATCTGTCCTAGGCGAAAGCCCAGCAGGATGCCGCGCTTGACCCAGGCATGAACGCGCCATCCCAGCGGCGTGGTCGCGTCGGGAGCGGCAGCGCGCAGCGTTCCGGCTTCGAGCGCGGAGCGCAGTTCAAAAAATGCAGCTTCTGCGGCAGGGTCGCCAACGGCGGCTGCGGCTGCGGCAAAGGCGGCTTCAATACGAGCTTCTAAATTCTCAAAAGTTTTCATTATGAATATTTATTTCGGCAGCAAGCCCAGTTCGTTGGCCAGGCTCTTTAGCTTGGCGCGTGTGGCGGGTTGGACGGGCACCATCGGCAGTCGATAGTTTTCCTGCATGCGGCCCATCATCGAAAGCACGCACTTGACCGGGCCGGGATTCGTCTCCAAAAAATTGCCAATCATCAGGCCGTAGTAGCGGCGATGGAATTCGCGCGCCGTCTTCCAGTCGCCATGCAGTGCAGCCGTGACCATCTGAGACATCTGCGCGGGAATCTCATTCGACGCAACCGAGATAACGCCCGCGCCGCCGACGGCCAACACGGCCAGCGCGATGTTGTCGTCACCAGAAAAAACGCGAAAGCTTGGCGGAAGCAGGTGCAGCAGCTCGGTGATCTGTTGCAGATTGCTGCTGGATTCCTTGATGGCGACAATGTTGCCCAGTTCCGCGAGGCGAACGACCGTCTCTGGCAGCAGATTGGCAGCGGTGCGTCCGGGAATGTTGTAGAGCATGATGTGCAGGGGTGTGGCCTCCGCAATAGCGCGGAAGTGCTGATACTGGCCCTCCTGCATGGGCTTGTTGTAATAAGGATTGGCGGTGAGCACGCCGCCGAGGCCGTCGATGCGATTCAGCAGTTGGACGCGGCGCACTACCTCCGACGTGGAGTTGTGCGTGCATCCCGCAATCACGGGAACGCGCCCTGCAACGGTTTCGACAACCAACTGAATGACGCGCAGCCATTCGGATTCACGCAGTGCGGGTGCCTCGCCCGTGGTGCCGCAGGGGATGAGGAAATGGATGCCGCTTTCAATCTGCCAGTTGACCAGCGCGATGAGCGCAGGCTCATCGACGCTTCCGTCTGCACGAAACGGAGTTACCAGCGCGGTGCCGCATCCAGATACTTGCATCTCTCCCCTTTCAGGCTGGGTTGTCGTAAAAAATCTCTATCTCTGTAGTTTATCGCGAAATCTGTCATGCAAGACAGGCCGATACAGACGCTAGAGAATCTGCATAAAGACATCGCGGAAGTCATAGCAGCCGGTGCGCGTGGCCAGCCACTCCGCGCCGCGTACTGCGCCCACGGCAAAGCTGCGTCGGGAGAGCGCGACATGCTCGACGGAGATGCGCTCATCGGCTGTGGTCAACTCCAGGTGATGGATGCCTACGGCCTCGCCTTCGCGATGCGCGGTAATCTCCGCGTCTGCGCCAAAGGGTGTGGCTTGCAGCACGGATTGCAGCGAGAGCGCCGTGCCAGAGGGAGCATCTTTTTTGGAGGCGTGATGGGTTTCGTCAATGTGGAAGTGGAAGCCCCGCGCTTCCTGGCCCAGCACGCTGGCCATGCGATTGAGAAGCTGCACGCCGAAAGAAAAATTTGTTCCGTAGAGTAGCGCTCCCTGCTTGCGCTCGGCCAGGGCGCGAATCTCGGCAAGCTTGTCATACCATCCCGTAGTGCCGACGACGATCTTAGCTCCAGCAGCCAGGCAGGCGCGCACGTTGGGAACCACCGCCTCTGGCGTGGTGAAGTCGATAACGGCTTCAAAGGTGGCCAGCATGACCGGGGTCAGCGAACCGGCATCGCGATTTTCCACTTCATCCAGCGCATACACGCTATGGCCGCGTTCGCGAGCCACCTCGGCGACCAGCTTGCCGGTTTTTCCGCGTCCCAAAATCAAAATTCGCATGATGCTCGCAACTCCTGATTAGCTTTTGTGCGCTGCTGCCAGATGAGCCGATGTAGCCTCACGCCCAGCTACATCGAAAATTTCCGGGTCAGGATTCTGAAAGAAATGCTTATGCAGGGAGCGCACGGCCTCCTCCACATCACTCTCTTCCATCATGAAGCTCATGTTGATTTCCGAGGCTCCCTGCGAGATCATGCGCACGTTGACATGGCGGATGGCCGCGAAGACCTGCGCTGCAATACCGCTCTGGCCGCGGATGTTTTCTCCCACCATGCAGATGAGCGCCTTGTGGCCCTCGTACTTTACTTCGGCAATTTTGCTCAGGTCGGCGGCAATCTGCGGCAGGCGCTCGCTGGAATCTACGGTGAGCGAAACGCTGACCTCGGAAGTCGAGACCATATCCACCGGACACTTGTGTCGATCGAAGACCTCGAAGATAGCGCGCAGATAGCCATGCGTCATCAACATGCGGCCCGCGACCACGTCGATGATGGTCAGCTTGCGCTTGATGGCGATGGACTTGAATGGATTGCGGCTGTGCGGCGCATGCGCGGTAATCAGCGTGCCACCGTTTTCTGGGTTTTTGGAATTGAGCACCCAGACCGGAATGTTCTTCTGCACTGCGGGCAAAATCGTTGCGGGGTGCAGGACTTTTGCGCCAAAGTAAGCCAGCTCTGCGGCCTCTTCAAAGCTGATAGCTTTAACGCGCAGCGCATCCGGGCAAACGCGCGGATCGGTAGTCATAATGCCGTTGACATCCGTCCAGATTTCGATGGCGCTGGCATCCAGGCCGCGACCCACCAAAGCTCCGGTAAAGTCGGAGCCGCCACGTCCCAGCGTCGTAGTGACACCATCGGCGGTCGCTGCGATAAATCCGCCCATAACTGGAATTTTTTTCTGGTTCAGCAGAGGCCGCACATGGCGGGTAAGATTTTGCTCGGTCTCCAGTTCCAATGGCATGGCGCGTCCGTGCTGCGCGTCGGTCACGATGCAGCAGCGCGCGTCCACATGCGCGCCGTGCAGATCGCGCTGCGCGAGATACTCCGCGATGATGCGGCTGGAGAAGCGTTCGCCGTGCGAGACGACCAGGTCAGCGGTGCGTGGCGTCAGCTCCTGTACAGCGGCTAGGCCGCGCAGCAAATCTTCCAGGCCGTGGAACTGCTGTTCTAGCCAGATGGAAATCTCTTGCAGCGCCGTGCCGGAGAGCAGCGCGCTGGCAGTTTCCAGATGGCGATGGCGCAAGCGCGCGCTGATGGCCAAAGCTCCGGCTCCATCGCCGCGTTCGGCGGCAGCAGCGGCGGCCAGCAACTGATCCGTTACTTTGGACATGGCACTGACCACGACGACAGGGGCCAGCCCCTTGGCGCGACGACCGGCAATGATCTCCGCAGTGCGTTGAATGGCGGCGGCATCCTCAACTGAGGTACCGCCAAATTTCATGACAACAATTTTCATGCGCGTGCTCCTGCGGGCGATTGGGCCGCGCTTGTCGGCAACAATTTTCCTTGCACTGCCAGCAACTCCGCATTCAACAGCGCTGCCCCAGCCGCGCCGCGAATCGTGTTGTGCGAGAGCACGGTGAACTTCCAATCCAGCAGACTGCAGGGGCGCAGACGTCCCGTTACAGCGGCCATGCCGCCGCCGCGCATCCGATCCAGACGGGGCTGCGGACGATCCTCAGCAGTGTGGAACTCGACAGGTTGCTCTGGCGCGGTGGGTAGGTTTTGACCGCGCAGAGGCTGAAACTCCCGCCATGCGGCAAGAATCTCTTCGCGGGTAGCTTTGGAGCGCAACTGAATGCTGACACTCTCGGTGTGGCCATCTTCCACCGCGACGCGATTGCAGTGCGCGCTCACCTTGGCATCGAGATGCGTAATGTGGCTGCCGTGCAATTTTCCGAGCAGCTTGCCTGTCTCTTCTTCCAGCTTTTCTTCTTCATTGCGGATGAAGGGAACGACGTTGCCCAAAATATCCAGCGAGGGAACACCGGGATAGCCCGCTCCGCTGACGGCTTGCATGGTGCTGACAAAGACGGCGCGCAGGCCGAAGCGCTCTTCGATCGGTTTGAGCGCAAGCACCAGCCCGATGGCCGAGCAATTCGGATTGGTGACGATGTAGCCGCCACGGCTTTTGCGCCAGCTTTGCTGCTCTATTAGCGTCAGGTGATCGGCGTTGACCTCTGGAATCACCAGCGGCACATCGGGCTGCATCCGAAATGCGCTGGAGTTGGAGATGACGGCGCAACCGACGGCGGCAAACTTCGGCTCTATCTCGCGCGCAATGTCGCTGTCGAGCGCGGCGAAGATAATCGACGGTGCGCCCTCTGGAGTAGCAGGGGAAACCGGCATGGCAGCAATGTGCGCAGGCAGCGGCGTATCCAGCTTCCAGCGCACAGCATCGCCGTAGCGTTTGCCGCTGGAGCGGTCGCTGGCCGCAAGCCAGGTGATCTGAAACCACGGGTGGTTTTCAAGAAGTTGAATGAAGCGCTGGCCGACCATTCCGGTCGCGCCCAGAATGCCAATATTGTGCTTAGTCTGCATGGTCGTGGATATCTCTAGTTATAGCAGCCCTGCGGCTGCATTGCACCTGCGAGGCATTATTGTCCGAAGGTAAAGTCTGCCTGCACCGTGGATTTTTCAGGTACCGTTACCTGCATCACTTTGCTGGTCAGCTTTTCGTGGATGGCCGCAATCGTATAGGTTCCCGGCGGCAGGCCTGTGATGGTAAAGTGGCCGTCGGCATCGGAGACAGCATAGAACGGGCTGGCAGACACATTAATGTAGGCCTCCATCCACGGATGGTTGTTGCAGCGGATGGGAATCATCAGCTCCGGCATAGCGAAGGCGTGTTGCTGGGTGCCATCCATCGGCGGCTGGGAGATGTCGAACTCCGAGTTGCCCGGCGTGGTGGGTGCGGGATGAATGTTGTGCATGGTTGGATCGCTGTTGCGAAACTCCACCGGCTGGCCCGCCATGACGCCGAGCACATGCGGAACGTAGCGGCAGCCTTTTTGATCGAGCACCACCGGCGTGGTGGGCGGCGCGTATTGTTTTGCGCCCAGGCCTGACTGCACGTAGATAAAGACATTCGCCAGCCTGCCGCTATGGACAACATATTGCTCGGTAAGATTGGGTGTCTTGCTGGCGTAGGCGCAGGCTGGGTCTTGAGCCATGTCGATAGCGATGCGCCTTGGTGCGATGCCTTTGAAGTGGATGGTGCCGGTGATGGTGCCCGCAGTAGCCGGATCAATGTGCGAGTAGACAATGCGCGCCGGCGTGTCGTGGTCTGCAAGCAGAATAGCCGGGGGCTTTTCCTGATCGCATCCCGCAGTAAAGGCGAGCAGCGCGACCGCGCAGAGGAAAAATCTCATCGCGTAAATCCGGATTGCATTGTGTTTGTGCATTGCGTCTCCTAAAGAACGCTTCCGTGCGCAGCCTGCTTAAAGACGCTTTTTCTCTGCGGGCTTGCTGCGTGTCTGCGGCGGCGTGTTTTTGCTGCTGCGAGCTTTTGTGTCCTGAACTGCGTGCGCCGTGTGGCTATGGCCGCCCAGCAGACCTTCCAGCTCGGCCTTGAATTCGTTGACATCTTTGAAGTCGCGATGCACGGAGGCGAAACGGATGTAGGCCACGGTGTCCAGCGACTTCAGCTCGCGCATAATCTGCTCGCCAAGCTCGCTGGAGGTGCGCTCGCGCTCCGCCGAGTCCACGACCAGGCGTTCAATCTCATTGACAATGGATTCCAGCCGCGCCGCCGGAACCGGGCGTTTTTCGCAGGCGCGCAGTAGACCGCTCAGAATTTTTTGCCGCTCAAATTTTTCGCGGCGGCCATCTTTCTTGACGACCATGTAGGGAATCTCATCCAGGCGCTCATAGGTGGTGAAGCGTTTTTCGCAACGCTCACACTCGCGCCGCCGACGGATGGAGTCAGCTTCCTTGCTCTCGCGCGAATCGACTACTCGGTCTTGTGTAAAGCCACAGTAAGGACACTTCATTGTTCTGCATTGATCCTAGATTGATTCTAGCAACCCTGCGGCCAATTCTGCGGAAGAATGCGTCGCCGCTGCGATTACCCCAGAGAAACGCGGCGCAGACGCAGTGCATTGCCAATGACGGAGACTGAGCTAAGCGTCATGGCCGCGCTGGCGATCATAGGGCTGAGCAGCAGTCCAAAAAATGGATACAGAATGCCTGCGGCAATCGGCACGCCGATGGAATTGTAAAGAAAAGCAAACCAGAGATTCTGCCGGATATTGCGCAGCGTGGCCCGACTCAGATTGCGCGCGCGCACAATGCCGCGCAGGTCGCCGTGCAGCAGTACGATGCCTGCGCTCTCGATGGCTACATCTGTGCCGCTGCCCATTGCAATGCCTACATCGGCCTGCGCCAGCGCGGGCGCATCGTTCACGCCATCCCCGGCCATCGCAACCTTCCCCTGCTCTTGCAGCCTGCGAATCACCTGCGCCTTTTGCTGCGGCAGAACGCCTGCCTCGATCTGGTCGATGCTCAACTGTCGCGCCACAGCCTCCGCAGTAAGCCGCGTGTCTCCGGTAAGCATGACGACGCGCAGGCCTTCATTGTGCAGTTGCCAGATGGCTCTGCGCGCAGATTTTTTTATTGGATCGGCTACGGCAAGCAGCGCGGCCAGCTTGCCGTCGATGGCAGCAAAGAGCACCGTCGCGCCGACGTACTGCATGGTCTCTGCGCTTTGTTGGGTGGTGGAAAGGTCTACGCCAGATTCTTTCATCTGCGTTGCATTGCCGATGATAACGGCGTGCCCCTCTACATTGGCTGTCGCGCCTTTGCCGGTTGCCGATTGAAATTCTGTCGCATGGGCCAGCGTCAGATTGCGCTCACGCGCGGCGCTAAGAATTGCTGCTGCCAGGGGATGCTCGCTGGCTTGCTCCAGACTGGCGACCCAGCGCAACACTTCATTCTCTGCAAAGCCCGGCATGGTCTCCATTTGCGTAAGCTGCGGCTTGCCCTCGGTAAGCGTTCCAGTTTTGTCCACGACCAGGGTTGTAACTTGCGACAGCTTCTCCAGCGCTTCTGCATTGCGTATCAGAACGCCGGATTGCGCGCCCCGCCCCGTGCCCACCATGATGGACATCGGCGTGGCCAGTCCCAGCGCGCAGGGGCAAGCGATGATAAGAACCGCGACGCCGTTGACCAGCGCGTGTGCCAGTCGGGGATTTGGCCCCCACAGCGCCCAAATGGCAAAGGTGAGCACGGCAATCAGGATCACGACCGGCACAAACCATCCGGCAACTTTGTCAGCGAGTCGTTGAATCGGCGCGCGCGTGCGCTGCGCCTCGCTGACCATCTGCACAATCTGGCTGAGCAGGGTTTCGCTGCCCACGCGCTCGGCACGCATACGAAAGCTGCCCGTTGCGTTGACGGTTCCGCCGGTTACAGGATTGCCTGCGGTTTTTTCTATCGGCAACGGCTCGCCCGTCACCATGGATTCATCCACACTGCTTGTGCCGTCGAGCACCACGCCATCCACAGGAATTTTTTCTCCCGGTCGAACTCGCAAAGTATCGCCGACGACTACCTGGTCGATGGCGAGGTCTTCCTCGCGGCCATCCGCACGCACGACGCGTGCAATCTTCGGCGCCAGCCCCAGCAGGGATTTCAAGGCGCTCGATGTCTGGCTGCGCGCGCGCAACTCCAGCACCTGACCCAGCAGCACCAGCGTGGTGATGACTGCTGCGGGTTCAAAGTACAGATTCAGTCCGCCGTCGGCGGCGCGGAGCGTGGGAGGGATATCCTGCGCGAACAGGAGCGCTGCAAGGCTGTAAAGATAGCTGATGCCCACGCCCAGGCCAATCAGCGTGAACATGTTGCCGCGCAGGGCGCGCACGGAGTTCCAGGCGCGTACCAGAAACGGCCAGCCACACCACAGAACCACGGGTGTTGCCAGCGCAAACTCCAGCCACGCAAAATGCGTGCTTCCCAGCCAGCGCAAAATGGGATGGCTCGGCAGGAATCCATCGGCCATCATCGCCAGCAGAGGCAGCGTCAGCGCAACGCCTACCCAGAAGCGGCGGCGCATGTCGTTTAGTTCGGATGTGTCTTCCTGCAGCGTGACCTTGCGCGGCTCCAGCGCCATGCCGCAGATGGGGCACGGGCCAGGCTGATGTTCAAGAACTTCTGGGTCCATCGGGCAGATGTATTCGACCGCGTCTGCGTTGGTTTGGGCAGGACGCTCTGGCGCGGTCATGGGCATCAACGTGACTAGAGGATCTGCGCTCGCAGCGGCTGGCTTGTGCAGGTAGGTTTCTGGGTTTGCGGAGAATTTGGCCGCGCAGGATTTTCCGCAGAAGTAGTAGCTGGTGCCGTTATGTTCCAGCACGGCAGCAGCGCGGGCCGGAGCTACCTTCATCTTGCAGACCGGGTCAATCTCCGTGGGCATGTAGCTATCTGGATTCGAGCTGAACTGCTCAAAGCAAGACTGGCTGCAAAAGGAATATATCTTGCCGTTGTACTCGATGGTCGCCGAAGCACTTTCTGGCGCAACCTTCATGCCGCAGACTGGGTCTTTGACTGGGATTGCCGGGGTCACGTCTGCCATCTTTGCACTTCCTCCATAGTTTTTGCGAAACCATGTCTACTGATGGATGCAAAAGGAGGCTGGAACGATGCACCTTTTCTGGATCGCTAAGGTTACGGATTCCCGATTTATTGATTCGATGGTGTGATCGGTTTTGCTGGCGCAGGTGGGTTCGAGGGTGCAGGTTGATCTTTGCTGCCACTCTCATCCTTGAACACACCGAAGACCTTGCCAAAGAATCCTTTTTTCTTTTCCTTTTCGGTACCGTTGGGTTGTGCTGTCGTATTGCCAGCCGCTCCATTGGCGGCGGACGGAGTTGCTGGCGTAGTTGCCGGAGCCACAGCTCCAGGCGTATTCAGCGCAGGCGTGCTTCCACCCAGGCCAAAGATTTTCTGAAAGAGGTTGCGCTGGTCGCCGTTGGGATGATCGCAGGTGTTGGTCGGCTGGGTTCCATCCAGAAAGGCAGCGGTGTAGTCGTCCGGGCAGGCTGCATCGGACAAAAGATTGGTCGCATTATCGAGCGAGACCACGGTGATGCCCTGCGGCGGGTCGAAATACTCGGTGTCAGAATACTGCGGCAGCGCCGTGGCGCGCTTCATAAACTCCGCCCAGATGGGCACAGCCGCCTGCGCGCCTTCAAATTTGATGTCGGTGTAGTCGTCATTGCCTACCCAGACTACGCAGAGCAGATTGCTGGTGAACCCGGCAAACCATGCGTCATGTTCTGTACCTGTTTTGCCCGCAGCAGGGGCTGTAAATCCCAGGCCGCGCACGCTCGCCGCAGTTCCATGATTGATGACATCCTCCATCATGCTTAGCGTCAGATAGGCCACGCGCGGGTCGAGGATTGGTGTCGATTGCGTAGTGAAATCGTCAATCACGTCGCCATTGGCCGTGCGCACGCTGGCAATCATCCACGGTTGCAGATGAATACCACCATTGGCGAAGATCGTATAGGCCCCGGCAATGTCGAGGGGGGTTGCGCCATAGGCCCCAATGGCCATCGAGGGCGTTGGCTCTACAGAGAGTCCCGCTTGACGTGCGAGATTCGCAACATTGTCGAAGCCGACCATCTGCGCCAGCGAGACCGCCGCTATATTTTGCGACATCATCAGCGCGAAACGCGCGGTGATCATGCCGAACTGCTCATTTTTATAATTGTGAGGCGCATACAGCACGTTGCCGTTGTCAAAGTTGAAGGTCTGATCCGCATCATTCAGCATGGTGGTTGCAGTAAACACGCCTTGCTGGCCAGGCAGCGGAACGCCCGTCAGACTGCTGTTAAACGCAGCTGCGTACACGAAGGGCTTAAAGGCAGAGCCGGTGGGCCGCTTGGACAGGGCGTGATTCAACTGGCTCATGCCATAATTCCGTCCGCCCACCAGAGCCAGCACCTGGCCTGTGTGGGGATTGAGGGCGATTAACGCGACCTGAGGATAGACGATATTCGGCTTGGTGATGACCACACCCTTGCGTGTGCGGTATGTGTTGCGCTTGAGGATGATTGCATCGGTCTTGCTCATGCCCAGCGCGACCGCTTCGGTGGCGACCTGTTGCAGATCAGGGTCCAGCGACGTGTAGATATGCAGCCCTTCGCCGTTGATGTCGCGATCGCCGTAGCGCTGCGTCAAGTGGTCGCGCACCAGATCGACAAAATAGGGCGCTTCGGCCTCATCCACGCTGAAAGGAGCTACGCCCAGCGGTGCTGCCTTGGCCTCCGCCGCCTGTTGCGGCGTGATGGCGTGCATGCCCACCATCGAGTCCAGCACCAGATTGCGCCGTTCCAGCGCACGCCTGGGGTGCTTGTACGGCGAAAGATAATTAGGGCGTTGGATCATGCCCGCCAGCAACGCGCACTGGGGCAGCGTAAGCTGGCGCACATCCTTGCCAAAGTAGGCCTGCGAGGCCTCTCCCAGGCCGTTGATAGAGAAGCTGCCGCGCTGGCCCAGGTTGATCTGGTTGGCGTACATCTCAAAAATTTTTTCTTTGCTGAAGCGGTGCTCCAACTGGAAGGTGATGGCGATTTCAATGATCTTGCGCTTGTAATTTTTTTCAGGAGAAAGAAAAAATCCGCGCGCCAGTTGCATGGTGATGGTGGATGCACCCTGTTCCTTATGGCCGGTGCGAATATCCTGGATGGTCGCCTCGATCAAGCGGTAATAATTGACGCCGCCATGTTCAAAGAAGCGGCGATCTTCAATCGCCAGCACGGCCTGCACCAGTTGCGGCGGTAACTCGTCGTAGATGACCAAGCGACGCTTGGCGCGGTTCTTGTCTGAGAGTCCCGTGATAAGCTGCGGCTCCAGTTCGTAGGAGGCCAGTTGCTGGTGGTCGTCGCCCGTAATCTGGCTGACCACACCGTTGACGGTGGTGACGGTGGCGCCATCGGGCGCGTGATAGGATTGCGGCCCTGGCTGAATGTGAATCGTGTTGCTGCTGAGTTGAAAGGTTCCAATCTGTGAAGGCGAACGCTCGTTGGAGGCGGTATACCCAGCAGTGCGCAGGTCGCTGGCAATCTGCTGCACGCTGTACTTTTGTCCCGGACGTACTTGGCGCGGCGCTGCATAAATCTGCGCGGTATTGGCAAAGATCGGTCGGCTCAGTCGAGCATCGACGACTTTCTGATATTGGAAGTAGTAGTGCGCAAAGATCGCTCCACCGACGGCGCAGACTATCAGCAGGCAGGTGGCCAGCGCGATCAGTAGCCAGATGTATACCGGCCAGCGATGTTTGCCGCCCGGATTGCCACCCGGATCACCGTCTGGCTCGCGTCCAAATGGACTGTGCCCAACTGGATTGTACCCAGATGGAATTTGTCCAGGCAGCGTGCTGCCCCAGGGGCGTACACCTTCCGGTTTTATCTCCTCGTCCACGCGGGCGTTATATCCTTTCCGGCAGCGTCAGCGCTGCGTGTGCAAGCAAAAACGGCACTGCTGCTTCCAGCGGCATCTCTTCACTTTGCAGGGTGGATCGCGTCACCACTTCCACTCGGCCCTCGGCAATTTTTTTGCCTACGTTTACGCGGAAGGGAATGCCAATCAGATCCGCATCTTTGAACTTTACGCCAGCGCGCTCATCGCGGTCATCCAGCAAAACGTCCAGCCCGGCGCGATCCAACTCCAGCGCCAGCTTTTCTGCGGCTTCCATCAGGGCTGCATCCTTTACATTGGTCACGGTGACGACAACGCTGAAGGGCGCAATCGACGGTGGCAGCCAAAAGCCGTTGTCGTCGTTGCTCTGTTCGACGGCTGCGGTCAGGATGCGCTCAATGCCAATGCCGTAGCTGCCCATGATCGGTGTAACTTCCTTGCCGTTCAGGTCGAGCACGCGCGCGCCCATGCTCTCCGAGTATTTGTAGCCGAGTTTAAAGATGTGGCCGATCTCGACGGCCTTGCCAATCTTGAGGGGTGTATTGCATTGCGGGCAGCCCTCGCCTTCGCTCACATTGCGAATGTCGGCGGCCAGCGTCCATTGAAAATCCCGACCTGGAGTGACGTTGCGCAGATGGTAGTCGGTTTCATTCGCGCCGCAGATCATATTGGTGCGTCCTTCGAGCGCGCTGTCGAGAATCACAGTCAAGCCTCCCGCCGTTACTCCTGACGTCAGGGGCTTAGATGCAGGCTGCAAGCCAATTGGGCCAAGAAATCCGGCAGGCGCATGGAAGTGGGTAGCGAGTTCCTCCGCAGTCATCGGGCGTAACTCCGCCGCGCCAAGCAGTGCAAGCAACTTGGTTTCGTTGACGGAGTGATCGCCGCGCAGAAAAATCGCCGCTGGCTGCCAACTCGACTTGCCCGCAGCCTCGTGCTTCTCCGCCATATACGCCACGCATTTGATGTCCTGCGTCGCCTGTATTTTCAGAAAGGCCGACACTTCGGCAATCGACCCGATGCCCGGCGTGTGAATTTTTTCTGACTTGCCGTCGCCGGTGGGCGCAAGGTCTTCCACAGGAGCCAGCTTTGAAGTTGCCTTCTCCACATTGGCCGCGTAGTCGCACTTCTCGCAGCTAGCAATCAGGTCTTCGCCCGCTTCGGTGGCCACCATAAACTCCTGCGATTGGCTGCCGCCCATTGCGCCGGAGTCGGCCTCGACGGCCATAAACTTCAGTCCGCAGCGCGAGAAAATTCTGCGATAGGCCAGGTCGTGTTTCTTGTAGCTTTCATCCAGACCCGCCGCGTCAATGTCAAAAGAGTAGGCATCCTTCATCAAAAACTGGCGCACGCGCAGCAGGCCGGATTTCGGGCGCGGCTCGTCACGGAACTTGGTCTGAATCTGATACCAGATTTGCGGCAACTGCTTGTAGCTGCGCAACTCTTTGCGCGCAATCTCGGTCATCACCTCTTCATGCGTCATACCCAGGCAGAGGTCGGCGCCCTTGCGATCTTTCAGGCGGAACATATTGTCGCCCATGCCCGTCCAGCGGCCACTCTGCTCCCAGAGTTCGCGGGGCAGCAGCGCAGGCAGCAGAAATTCCTGCCCGATGGTGTCCATCTCTTCGCGCACGATGCCTATGATTTTGTTGATGGCGCGCTGGCCCAGAAACAGATACGAGTAGATGCCAGCAGAAAGCTGCCGAATGTATCCGGCGCGAACGAGAAACTTGTGGCTGGCGACTTCAGCGTCGGCAGGCGCTTCACGAAGGGTGGGGAGAAAGAGTTTTGACCAGCGATGCATGGGTTTGAGAAAGTCCTGTAAGAATCTTCCTCATTCTACCTGCTGGCGGGGCTAAAACAGTTCCATGCCCCACAGGTCGTGCAGATGGAGAACACCTTCGACGCGGCCCGCCGCATCGACGACGACCAGCGAAGTAATCTTGCGCTCCTCCATGCGATGCAGCGCTTCGGCGGCAAACTCCGTGGCGGCAATGGTCAGCGGAGCGCTGTGCATGGCCTGACCTGCGGTCTTGGCCAGGGCAGCAGCACCGTCGCGTTCTAAGAGTCGGCGCAAGTCGCCATCACTCAGCAGCCCGACCAGCTTGCCGTCTTCAACGACGGTGGTGATGCCCAGCCCCTTGCGCGACATCTCGTAAATCACGTCCTGCATGGGAGCCGTGGGCGCGACGCGCGGGATGGCCTCGCCGGAGTGCATCAACTGCGAAACTCGCAGCAGGCGCTTGCCCAGTTTGCCGCCGGGATGCAGGCTGGCAAAATCCTCGGCGCGAAAGCCCTTGCGCTGCGAGACGGCAATGGCCAGCGCATCGCCCAACGCCAGCATTGCGGTCGTGGATGCCGTGGGAGCCAGGCCCAGACCGCAGGCCTCCTGCGCTACGGAACAATCCAGCGCCACATCGCTGGCCAGCGCAAGCGTGGATTGCAGATTGCAGCAGAAGCTAATGAGCGCGTCGCCCATGCGCTTCAGCATCTCCAGCAGCAGCAGAATCTCTTCCGTCTCGCCGCTGGCCGAGAGCGCAAGCACCACATCGCCCTGCGCCAACATGCCCAGGTCGCCGTGGCGCGCCTCCGCCGGATGCAAAAAGAGCGCGGGGCTACCCGTGGAGCTGAGCGTCGCCGCAATCTTCTGCGCGATGATGCCGCTTTTGCCCATACCGGTGACGACAACGCGGCCTCGCGATTCGCCACAGGCCAGCAGAATCTCCACGGCGCGGGCAAAGTCGGCGGCCATAGGGCCTTCGAGGCGCTCGGCCAGCGCCAGCAGCGCCTCGGCTTCAATCCGCACCAGACGGCTGGGCAAAGAGCGGATAGCCTGGGAACGGACGGGCAGGGCGCGGCTGGGCGCGGTCGCTTCAGCGGTGTCGGGTTGGCCAGGCGCTGGATTCTTCGGCTGCATGGAAACAGGTTGAAAACGCTTTGATACTACCAGAGAAAGAGCGTGGCACGCAGCGCAGTGAACGCCAGTGCAGTAAACTTTTCTGTGAGCCAAAGCGCGGCGTATCTGTGTCGCCGAAAAGAGTCGCCGAAAAGAGGGATCAGCGTGAAGCGAAACGGAATGGTCATTTTGGGTCTGGTGGTCGGCATCACTCTGATGCTCTGGTCGGGTGTGATGGCGTATCGCGAGCGCAGAGCTGCCATGCAGCAAGGGCCACAGCATGTTGCGCTTGTCCCGGACAATGCGGATACTGCGGCAGGCAGCAATCCCAACACGGTGGACGCGGCGGCCAATGCCGACCCAGATTCGCCTGCAGCAATGGGATTGCCGGATTTGCGCGGAAAGCTGGCTCCTGGATTCACGCTCAAAACTCCAGATGGCAAGACAGTCTCGCTGGCCGATTACAAAGGCAACGCGGTGTTGATTAACTTCTGGGCCACATGGTGCGCGCCCTGCAAGCTGGAGATGCCCTGGCTCATCGACCTGCAAAAGCAGTATGCCGTGCAGGGTTTCACCGTGTTGGGAGTATCCGAGGATGATCCGCCCTTTGCGCAGGTGGGGGAGTTCGCCAAAAAGATGGGCGTGAATTATCCCGTGGTCATCGCGAACGATGCAATTGGCCATGCCTATGGCGGCGTGGACGCGCTGCCGACCTCCTACTACATTGGCCGGGATGGCAAGATTGTTGTCGAAACTGCGGGACTCATCTCTAAAGACGAAATCGAAGCCGACATTAAAAAGATTCTTGCGGCCAAGGGAGCGTAGCCATGCACGGGAGTCGAAGCCGGTCACGCCGTACTCTATTTGCATGCACGCTGCTGGTCTGCACGGTACTGTGCGGCTGCGCGCTGCCGTTGCTGGCGCAGCAATCTACCTGGCAGCCGCGCGACAAGGGGCTGGGCCTCGGGAGTGCTTCGGCCAGCAAGGAATGGGTGCAGTTGGAATCGCCGCAGGATTTGGCAATAACGACGGCACATCCGCAGACGGTGACGCTGACCTTTCGCATTCAGGATGGGCTGCACATCAACGCGCACACGCCGCACTCGCCCTATCTGATTCCGACCACGCTGACGCTCGACGCGCCTGCGGGCCTGCGCGTGACTGGGATGGAGTATCCGCAGGCCAGGGATTACCGTTTTGATTTTGCGCCGAAAGATGCGCTCAGTGTCTACACCGGTGATCTGCCAGTTCAGATTCACCTGCAGGGTCGGTCCGGTGTGTATTCCGTGCCCGCAAAACTGCACTATCAGGCCTGCGACAATCGGATGTGCAATCCGCCAAAGACGCTGCTGGTTACGCTGCATGTAACGGCAAAATGAAACGACCTGCCGAAAATAAAATCGACATCGGACAACACAAATTATGACGAAGAAAAACACCAACCACCCCTCGATTGCAGCCTCTCTCTCTTTTGAAGAAAAACTTGACCGTCTGGCCGAAGTGGCCGTGCGTATTGGGCTGGGGCTTGGCTCCAGCGATGGCCCGACGCAGGAGTTAGTGATGACCGCCTCCACCGACGCGCTGCCGCTGGTGCGACGCATTACCGAGCACGCTTACAAGGCTGGTGCCGTGCTGGTGACGACGATGTTGTCGGATGAGGCCTCGTCGCTGCTGCGCTATCGTCACGCGCCTGATGAGAGCTTTGATCGCGTAGCGCAATGGCTGCAGGATGGCATCGCCACGGCCTATCGCAGCGGCGCGGCGCGGCTGGCCATTGCTGGAGGAAATCCTGCGCTGCTGGGCAAAGAAGATCCGGCGAAGGTGGGACGCGCCAATGCAGCTTTCTCCAAAGCCAGCAAGCCTGCGATGGAGCTAATTACGCGGCATGAGATCAACTGGACGATCGTTGCCTGCGCCACTCCGGCCTGGGCGCGGGCTGTTTTTCCTGGCCTGTCGGAAGAGGCCGCCGTCGCTTGCCTGTGGGATGCGATTTTTGCAGCTTCCCGCGCGGATGTTGCCGATCCCGTGGCCGCATGGCAGGCGCATGGAGCGTACCTGAAGGAGCGCGTCGATTATCTGAATGCCAAGCGCTTTGCGGCGCTGCACTTTCGCGGACCAGGCACCGATCTGCGCGTCGGACTGGCCGACGATCATCTCTGGGCCGGTGGCGGTACGCGCGCGGGCAACGGTGTCTTCTGCCAGCCCAACATTCCCACGGAAGAGGTCTTCACCACGCCGCATAAGGATCGAGTGGATGGTACCGTTCGCAGCAGCAAGCCGCTCTCGCATCAGGGCACGTTGATGGAGGAAATCTCCGTGCGTTTTGAGAAGGGCCGCGTCGTCGAGGCCAACGCCAAGACCGGCAGGGAAGTGCTGGAGCGCATGATCAGCACGGACGAAGGCGCGCGCAAGCTGGGTGAAGTGGCGCTGGTGCCGCACTCCTCGCCGATTGCGCAGAGCGGCGTGCTGTTCTGGAATACGCTCTTCGACGAAAATGCAGCCAGCCACATTGCGCTGGGGCAGTCCTACAGCACCTGCCTGATTGGCGGAGAAAAAATGGACGAGGCTACGCTGGCCGCCAAGGGCGCGAATGCCAGCCTCATCCATGTGGATTGGATGATCGGGTCTGGCGCGATGGACGTGGATGGTATCGCCGCCAACGGCGCAGCCGAGCCGCTGATGCGCCAGGGCGAGTGGGTCTAGGCGAGTGGGTCTGGCGTTTACGCAATCGTGATTGCGGCTCGTAAGCGACGCACCACGCGAGGCTGGCCCAGGCAGACCATCACGGCGAAGAGGCTGGGCGCGACCGCTTGTCCAGTGAGCGCAACGCGCGATCCGTTGATGAGCGCTCCGGCCTTCATGCCTTTTTCTTCTGCGAAGGCGCGGAGGGCCTGCTCGGTCGTAGCCTCGTCGAAGACCTCCAGCGCGGCGTAGTGCTCGGCCATCTCTACCAGCAGGCCACGCACGGCGGTATCGCCAAGAAATTTCGCGACCGCGGCAGGGTCGAATGAAAATTCATCGCCAAAGTAGGCCAGGAACGCGGTGGAGAAATCCTTCAGGCTGCGCGCGCGCTGCTTGACCAGATCCATGGCCAGAAGATTTTCTTGCATCGGACGCGATGGCGTATATCCGGCTCGTTGCCACTCTTGTTCCACCAAAGGAAGTAGGCGCTCAGCGGGATAGGCGCGAATATATTCCGTGTTGAACCAGGCCAGCTTGTCGTTGTCAAAAACGGCATTCGAGTGAGAGATGCCTTCCAGCGAAAATAGACCAATCAAATCCTCGGACGCGAAGAGTTCTCGATCCTTGCCGTCGGCGGTTTTTCCCGCCGTGCCGGGCGACCAGCCCAGCAGGCCCAGAAAATTGCGGAAGGCTTCTGGAACAATGCCCATCTCCTGATAGGCCATCACGCTGGTGGCTCCGTGGCGCTTGGAGAGTCGCGATTTGTCTGGCCCAAGAATGAGCGGAACATGCGCGAAGATAGGCAGCGCCGCGCCCAGCGCCTGATATTGCAGCACCTGCTTGGGAGTGTTGGAGATGTGGTCAGCGCCGCGAATGATGTGCGTCATACCCATGTCGAGATCGTCGGCCACCACGCTCAGGTGGTAGGTGGGTATGCCATCGGAGCGGAGCAGGACGAAATCTTCCAACTCCTCGTTAGCAAACTCCAGCGTGCCGAAGACAGCATCGTCAAACCGCGTGACGCCTGTAAGCGGCACGGCAAAACGGAGCGCGGCAGCTTCTCCGGCGGCCTTGCGGCGCACGGCATCCTCTGGCGTGAGCTTGCGGCAGCGGCCATCGTAGCGGGGCGTCTGCGAGGCTGCTGTGGCTGCGGAGCGGCGCTGCTCCAATTCTTCTTTGGTGCAGAAGCAAGGATAGGCGTGCCCGCTGGCCAGCAGCTTGTCTGCCGTAGCGCGATAGAGTTCCAACCGCTGCGATTGATAGAACGGCCCTTCATCCCACTCCATGCCCAGCCAGCGCATTCCTTCCAGAATGCCAGTGACCATCTCGTCCGAAGAGCGTTCAAAATCCGTGTCTTCAATGCGCAGGATGAGCGTGCCGCCGGTGTGCCGAGCAAAGAGCCAGTTGAAGAGAGCGGTGCGCGCTCCGCCGACGTGTAGGTAGCCAGTGGGCGAGGGAGCGAAACGAACGCGGGGAGTTTTTTTGTCTGGAGTCATGACGTTGGTTTGAATCTCTATGCTACCGGGTCAGGAGGGTCGAGAGGCATCTGTGCAGAAAAAAATGCAAAGAACAAAGCCCCGGCAACTACCGGGGCTTTGTAATACAGCGAAGATGCAATAGCTAGAAAATACGAAAGGACAAGCCTGTAGACAATGTCCAGGGCGTTAGGCCGTAAGGAGGATAATTCGTAAAATGTTGATCTTCAAAATCCACAGCACGGAAGTAGACGCGATTTGACATCTTCACATCCAAGCCGCCACCAATGGCATAGGTGGTATAGGTGTAGGTCTGCGTCGAAATGAACGTCGGATAGTGAAAGCGACTGCCGCCATACATAAATTTCCCGTAGGGTTCAAAGTACCGTGTTCTAAAGGAGACACGCGGGCCACCCAGGTAATTCTGGAAGGCTGTTCCAGATTTCAGGTGGAAGTCAATAACCCGTGCCTCACCTTCCAAACCTACGCCGATTGAGCCTAGAAGCCTGCCATGGCCGAATGGCCAGTAATTCAGATCGCTAAATCCACCCCAACCCATTGCGTGGTGTTGCCCGTAGTCCATCTGCGCATACGAATAGAAGCCGCCTACGCTGAAATAGGCACCTCTCGCCGTTGCCGGCGATACGGCCTGGGAGTATGCCATGACCGGGAAAAATAATGCAGTTATCAGACATCCAATCCATCGCTTCCGCACTCAAAAATCCTCCTTCCAATGATTCCAATTCTCAAGAAATCCCGATCCAGGGCAAAGCACTTGTGTTGCGTGCTTTGCCGCGGATCGGTTTTGCTTCACTGCGCAGAGGCGGTTGAGGATGTGCCATCCGGTGTGGATGTTCCGGATGTGGGTAGTTTTACGCCAGCATCATAGGTATGCAGGCGGAAGAAGATGGGAGTGACCTCGAAGGGCATCTTGTCTCCAGGGCTGAGGATGGGGGCTGGCCTTACGTTAAGCAGATCAACATTGTCTTTCCAGGCGTTGATGTGCAGGCGGCTGCCCAGGGGTAAGGCCGGAATCTGATCCAGCTTGACCATGTCAACCTTGGGAGCACCCTGGAGCAGGGCATTCAACCAGACCTGATCGTCGGCGGCGGAGCGGAACAGCGGGTCGCCCATCTCTGGCTGCATCAAGAAGGGCAGAGCCTTGGATCGCGCCTGCAGCATTTCAAAATACAGGCCGACGTTGCCGAGCTTGTCCTTGTACGGGGAGTTTTTCAGCAATTCGATGGATTTTTTCGTGGCAGCATCGTTTTCCGCATCACTGTGGTGCAAGGGCAGGCGGCGGATGGCTGCCTGATCCTGAAACATCAGGTTGTCCGGGAAGGCAAATTCCGTGTCGATTTTATGGCCCAGTACTAGATGTGCAAGTTGGAAGGAGAGAACAGCGGCCAGGTCTTCTTCTGTCGGCAGCGTATCCACCAGCCCTTTGCTGAGCACAATGGTGTTGCCGATGGCCAGGGACTCCAGCGGTGTCGTCAGCATGACGCGGCAGCGTACAGGCTCTGCCAGCATGATGTTGTTGGTGACGATCAGGTTGTTGGTGACGGTCTCCAACACTTTGTCAAATTCGCTCGGTCCAGCCAGCAGGCCGGCCTGGTAGAGACGCTCCAGAATGTTCTGTTCCGCCTGATCGGCCCACATGCGCGAGGCTTGCAGCGGACTGACATCCTCAGCGCTCTCGCTTTGATCTTTTACAGCGTCAATCTTGACCGATTCGTTATCGCTGGCCGAGACAGGCTGTTTGAGGGAGTAACCCCAAATCCAGGTTTGAGCGCGGAAATAGTCGGAGGCATCGGGAACAATACCGGGGCCATGCTCTTCAGCATAGACAGCAGTTGGTAGCCACAATCCTGGCTGAACATTGGTGCGCCAGCTATCAAAGTGATAGTACAGGTCGTGGCCCTTGGCCGTGGTGTAGGTACCGCTGAAGCGGACAATGTTTCCGCCTCCATCCTCAATCCAGACGCGGCCCATAAAGCGTCCCGCGCCGCTTCCTGGGCGGGGAGCTACGTCAAACAGATAGGTACGGATATCACCGAGAAATTCGCGGCGTACAAACTTGAAGTCGTAGTGCTGGCGATCAAAATGGCTGGAATCGAGCAGAAGCATCTGCACGAAACCCTGGGCAACGTATTCAATCTTGAAGGCTTTGGTCAGGCCGTTGACAAACATGGCCGAACCTTTCAGGAACTGCTTCTTGTTGGAAGCCTCCTCATAGCGGTTGTCCTGGATCACGCGGCCAAAATCGACGCGACCCAGAAAATAGCGATCCGAGGTGGGAACAGCGCTCAGCAGCAGGTCTGGCTTGTAATTCTGAATGTACGTCTCAACAACCGGCGTACGCTCTTGCAGCGCCTTCTGGACAGTCCTTTCATGGACCGCGGACTCATCAATCAGTCGCACCATCTCTGGCGTTAATTGTGCCGTTGCAAGGGTCGCTTTCTTTTTTTCGCGAGCAAAAGCAGGAATGACTGCGCAGAGAAGGAGGAGGCCAAGTGCGCATCCTCGATTCTGCAAAGAACGCTTAGAAAATGCTTTTTCAAATCGCATGATGGTGATCCTGATGAGTACGTCCTTATGTATTTTTGTTTCTCGTGCTGTTACGCCAACTGAAAGTCAATTCTGTAGTACGTCGTCATATCAATGGCCCGGCCACCTTTCGTGGCGGGTTTGAATTTCGTTTGCTCCGCAGCGTGAATCGCCTGTTCATCCAAGCCATGTCCGAGTCCATGCACGACGCGGATCACCTGAACTGTGCCATCGGCGGCGAAGCGAACCTCCAAAACTACCTCGCCCTGGATTCTCATCTGCTTTGCTTCTGGAGTGTATTCCGGTGTGGGGTGAAAAAGAATCTGAACTTGCTTGAAATCGGACTCAGTATTAGCCACCTTGATACCGGCGTTCGTTGTTTCCGTGTTGTGGAATCCAGCGGACTGGACGACACCGACCGGGCCATGCGCGGCAGCAAGACTGGTGCCAAAGCCCGTGCTGGTGACTTTGCCATGTCCAGCGCCACCCACTTGACCTCCGGCATACCCAGAGCCAAAATTAACTCCTTGCACGCTGCCCTTGCGCGCCGAGCCTGCACCGGTCTGTGCGCCTACGGAGTTCTGGAAGCTGCCATAGGCAGAGACCTGGCTGTTGGTCGAGTTGGCATTCGTCCGAGCGCCGCTGGTATCACCAAAGCCGCCCATTTTTGTGGACGTATGACCCATATTGTTGGCGACGATCGTCGGGACGTTGGTTTGGAACATGCCCATCTTCGGTTGCGGCGGCAAGGCCACATCCACGGGCTTGTACGGGGGAAGTACCGGCGCGTTGGGCATATCCAGCTTCATGTGCGCCATGTGCGGCGCTTCCTCAACGGGAGCGGTCTGGAAGACGATCTTGGGCGCGATGTTGCGCAGAAGATCCGGCGGTGGCGGCGTGATCTGGGTGTGAGGAATCGGCTTGGGCACTTCCGCAGGCTTTACGGGAATCAGCAGCGTCAGGCTCTCATGTTGTTTGGCTACGATCCTCTGATGCAGCGCAAACAGAGAAAGAACCATGAAGAGTCCAAGTAGACATACATTCAGAATGGCGCTTACGGCGTAGGCCCCATTCATTCCTTCCGACTCCGGCAGCAGACCAAATGTGGCGGGTTCTTGCAAATTTGCAGATATGGGTTTTGACATACAGCCTTCAACCTCTGGAAACGTAAAATTAGTCTTACCCAACTAAAAACTCACGCGGTGCCCTCGCCTACAGTTTCCAACACGCGAACAGGGAGAGATCCTCCGGTGTGTCCTTCTATCACATAAGAGTCGTCAATCATGCATATCGGCAGAATCTTCTCAACAATTTCTGGTCGTCTATAGGCGGAATTCGCAGGCGCTATCCCCCCACAAATCAGGAACCGATCCTGCAATTTCCCGCAAACTCTACGAACCAGAAAATATTAAGCATGTACTGCTGCAAGCATAACAATGGTGATTCCAACTGCACGAACCAAAAAAATCCTTGTTCGCTGGCACCAAAAAGGAACAGAGTGCAAATCAGGAGTTCAACTTGAGCCTTTTTTTTCTACTGTGCCCCAAAGTATGCCACAAAAATATCCGTTTGCGGTCAATTTCCGAGGCAGTTACCAAGGAAGCTACTCTGCCAGTGACAAACAAGATACTCTAAGCGGGAAATGATAACTGACTGTTAAATGATGCAGGGTAGGAAATCTGACAAAAGTCAGGATTGCGCAGGCTGTTTGCCCCGAATCGCTTTGCACGCAGCCTGCGACACTGGCACACTGGTACTGCACGGTGCGGATGCGCTGTGGGAGGCTATATTTTGCGTCTTCTCATCACGGGTGGAGCCGGGTATATTGGCGGAACGGTGGCACAACTACTTCTGGATCAAGGACATGCCGTTTTTGTCTATGACAATCTCTGCCACGCCCGGCGCGAGGCCGTGCCAGCGGGCGCAACCTTTGTGGATGGCGATGTCGCGGACAGCCGCAAGCTGGAAGGCCTGCTGCGCGAGCAAACCATTGAGGCCGTGCTGCACTTCGCCGCGTTGATTGAGGCAGGGGAAAGTATGCAGAAGCCGGAGCTGTATTTTCGCAACAACACCGCCTCCACGCTCGGTTTGCTGGAGGCCATGCTGGCCGCGAACGTGAACAAGCTGGTTTTTTCCTCTACCGCCGCTGTCTATGGTGAGCCAGAATCGACGCCCATTCGCGAAGATGCCGCGCTGCGGCCCACAAATCCTTATGGCGAATCAAAACTGTTGGTGGAGCAGCAACTTGCCTGGCTCCATCGCATTCATGGGCTGCGTTCGGTGAGCCTGCGCTACTTCAACGTGGCGGGTGCCCTTGCGGGTCGGGGCGAGGCGCATGAGCCGGAGTCGCACCTGATTCCGCTGATTCTGGATGTGGCTCTGGGCCGCCGCAAAAGCATCAAAATCTTCGGCACCGACTACCCCACACCCGATGGCACCTGCATCCGGGATTACATCCATGTCCGCGACCTGGCGGATGCGCATCTGCTGGCCTTGGGCGCGCTGGATGCTCCTGGCATGGAGAAGCAGGGCCGTCTGATCTACAACCTGGGCAATGGTCGGGGATTTACCGTGCGCGAGGTGGTCGAATCAGCCCGCCGCGCCACCGGCCATGCCATCCCGGTGGAGGAAGTTCCGCGCCGCGCTGGCGATCCCGCGGTGCTGGTCGCAAGCTCTGAGAAAATCATGCGGGAACTGGGCTGGCAGCCAAAATTCCCCGCTCTGGACGACATTATGGCCAGCGCCTGGCAGTGGCACCAGCAGCGGTACGCTTCCGTGCTACCCTCAAATTGAAATCCTATAATGAACAAAAAAAGAGCGAATGAGCGACAAGAATCAGCTTTATTACGGCGACAATCTCGATGTGCTGCGTCGCTATGTGCGCGACCAGTCCGTCGATCTGATCTATCTTGATCCGCCCTTCAATTCCCGGCAGGAATACAGCGTTCTGTTTGCCGAAAAGGATGGCAGCCGGTCGAGTTCGCAGGTTCGCGCCTTTGAAGATACCTGGGAGTGGAATCTCGACAGCCGGCAAGCCTATGAGGAGATTGTCGAAGCCGGTGGCCGCGCAGCCGATGTGATGCTCGCTTTTCACACGTTTCTGGGCAACACCGACATGATGGCCTATCTGGCCATGATGGCTCCTCGTCTGGTCGAACTGCGTCGCGTGTTGAAGGAGACTGGCTCCATTTATCTGCACTGCGACCCTACCGCCAGCCATTATTTGAAGATTTTGATGGATGCCGTGTTCGGGCCGACGATGTTTCGCACCGAAATTATCTGGAAGCGGACGAGTTCACACGGCAACGTTTCGATCAATTATGGTGATGTGACAGATACGCTTCTTTACTACAAACGCGGCGAACGCTGCATCTGGAATCAAATCTACATTCCGTATAAAGCAGAACATATTGCGAACAGCTTTAATCGCGCCGATCCGGATGGACGCAAATACACATCATCTGACCTCAGGAACCCCGGTGTGCGTCCGAATCTTCAATATGAGTACAAAGGTTTTAAACCGCATCCAAATGGCTGGGCTGTCAACAAAGAAAGAATGGAGCAGTACGAACGCGATGGTCGGCTGCTATTTCCAAAGAATCCAAGTGGGCGTATCAGGTTGAAACGTTACCTGGACGAACAGCCTGGAGAAAAAATCCAAAATCTCTGGGACGATATTCCACCCATTGGCGCGCAGGCGAAAGAGCGTCTCGGCTATCCGACGCAAAAGCCGGAAGCGCTGCTCGAACGCATCCTGAGCGCCAGCAGCAACGAGGGCGATGTTGTTCTCGATCCCTTTTGCGGCTGTGGAACCACCGTGCAAGTCGCGCAGAAGCTGAATCGCCGCTGGATTGGCATCGACATCACGCACCTGGCCATTGGACTCATCAAGAAACGATTCTCCGACACCTTTGGTGAGGATATCCGCAAAACCTACGAGGTGATTGGTGAACCCACCGATGTCGCCGGGGCAGCCGCGCTGGCCGAGCAAGATAAGTATCAGTTCCAGTGGTGGACGCTGGGGCTGGTCGGTGCGCGCCCTGCGGAACAGAAGAAGGGCGCGGATCGTGGCATCGACGGACGGCTCTACTTCCACGATGACCAGAGCGGCAAATCCAGGCAGATTCTTTTTTCCGTCAAGGCTGGCGGCGTAACAGTTTCGCAGGTGCGCGATCTGCGTGGAACCGTGGAGCGCGAGAAGGCAGAGATTGGGGTCTTCCTCTGCTTTGAAGAACCCACCAAGCCGATGATGAAAGAGGCTGCCGAAGCTGGCTTCTACAAATCACCCGATGGCTCCAGCTATCCGCGAATGCAGATTCTGACCGTGGAACAATTGCTGCATGGCCTGCAGGTGCTGTACCCGCTACATCGCCGTGATGCGACGTTTAAGCAAGCTCCGCGCAGCCGCTCTGCTCCAGCATCGAATATGGATTTGCCGCTGAACATGTCCCCGGACGAGGAATAGCGCCTTCGCCCAGCGGCAGAACACATCGCCGTGGCGGGATGACCAAGTATTGGGGAGAGAGAGAACACTTTGATGCCGCCAGCGTGAAGACTTGCTCCGGCTAGTGCGCGGCCAGCACCAGCGTCAGAACGGCCAGCAGCAGCACGGGCGGCATCACCAGCAGTCCGGCACGCAGAAAGCGCCAGCCGCTGACGTCGATCTTTTCGCGGCGCAGAGCAATCAGCCAGAGAATGGTCGCCAGCGAACCCGTTACAGAAAGATTGGGGCCAAGGTCGATGCCCAGCAGCACGGCATCGTGGAGCAAGGCTGAAGCTCCTGCGACCTGGGTTGCGGCAGCTCCGATTAAGCCAACAGGAAGATTGTTGAGGAGGTTGGCTGCCAGCCCCACGCCAAACGCAGCCGAGGTTGCGCTGGCAGTTGGCGACCAGGTTGCAATGCGATGCAGCGCGGCCACGGCCAGCGGCAAAGCTCCAGCGTGCTCCAGCGCGCCGACCAGGACAAACAATCCAGCGACCAGCGGCAGCACGCCCCAGGAAATCTCCCGCACGGCGGTCAGAATGCCGCGAAAATTTGGGGCGCTGGCCACCAGCAGAACCAGAATCGCCGTCGCGCAGGTGGGTAGGCCAAGCGGTCGGCCCATGGCAGAGGTCAACAGTAAAATTCCGGCAGCCAGAAGGATGCCGAGCGCGGCGCGCTTGCCCTGCGCGTTCAAGGGCGCAGGCACAATGCCATCTTCAATCTCGCCCGTCAGGTCGCTGCGATGGTGCCAATATAACAGTACGAAAGTAAGGCCGATGGCCACCGCTGCGGGCAGCAGAAAGGTATGCAGCCATGTGGCCAGCGACGGCAGATGCTCGTCAAACACAACAAGATTGGCTGGATTGGAGATAGGCAGAACGAAGCTGGCCGCATTGGCGACAAAGGCGCAGGCAAACAGATAGGGCAGCGGCGACATGCGTCCCCGGCGCACCCCGGCCTGGCGTACAACGGCCAGCACGGCGGGAGTGAGCACGACGGCGGTGGCATCGTTTGAGAGCAGCGCGGTGACGAGGATGCCCACGGCATAGATCAACGAAAACAGACGCAGCCGGGAGCCACGCGCGTGCTGCATAGCCAGCGCGGCCAGCCAATCGAAGACGCCATGCAGCCGGGCAACTTCAGAGAGCAGCATCATGCCGGCCAGAAACAAGTAGACATTCGCACCTTCGCGCATCGAGGCCAGAGCCTGTGGCACTGGAACAAGCCTTGTGAGCACCAGCAGCAGCGCGCCTCCCGCAGCCCAGACATACTCTGGAATGCGGCGCGGGCGCAGCAAAATCAGCGCGATGATGGTAATGCTGATGAGCCAGATAGCCGCAATGGCGAAGGGCGTGGGCATGGAATTTTGATTCTCGCAGATTTTGATTGCGTGCATTGAGAATATCCGATGCCGATGCAGATAGAATCCATTCGTGCGCGATCCAGCCATCTCGAAGAGTCAGAGCGCGGGCGAATCCTCGCAACAAGCGACGCATTTAGAGCGTGGCCTGGGCCTGCCACAGGCCGTGGCGCTGAACATGCTGGACATGATCGGCGTGGGGCCGTTCATCACGCTGCCGCTGGTGGTGATGGCCATGGGCGGTCCGCAAGCGCTGCTGGGCTGGGTGCTGGGCGCGCTGCTGGCGGTTTGCGATGGGCTGGTCTGGGCCGAACTAGGCGCAGCGATGCCGCAGGCCGGTGGCTCCTATGTTTTTTTGCGCGAAATCTACGGTGAAGTTTTCGGGGAACGCGCCGGACGCGGTGCCTCCTTTCTCTATGTCTGGCAACTGGCGCTGAGCGCACCGCTTTCGATTGCCTCCGGCTGCATTGGCCTGGCGCAGTATGCGGCGTACCTGTGGCCCACGCTGCATCGACCCTTGTTCGCAGCAAAGCTCGCTGCGCGGTTTTTGCCGGCGTGGCTGCCGCTGCAAGTGGATCGCGCTGCGCTGCTGGCTATTGCCGCCTGCTGGCTGGCCGTGGTTTTGCTGCATCGCAGCATTCGCGGGGCAGGCAGAATTTCTCTGTTTCTCTGGGTAGGCGTGCTGGCTACGCTGGGCTGGATTCTTTTTGCAGGCGCTACGCACTTCCATCGCGCGCTGGCCTTCTCGTTTCCGCAGGGAGCCTTCCATCTATCGTCGAAATTTTTTCTGGGCCTGGGCGCGGCCACGTTGCTGGCTACCTACGATTACTGGGGCTACTACAACGTCTGCTTCCTCGGCGGGGAGATACGTCATCCCCAGCGCAACATCCCCCGCGCCGTGCTGCTCTCCATTGGCTGCGTCGCCGCGCTGTACCTGGCCATGAATCTGAGTGTGCTGGGCGTGGTGCCCTGGCGGGAAATTGCGAGCGGGAAAAATGCCAACCTGTCCACCTCTGTGATTGCAGTCTTCATTGCGCGAATCTATGGCAGTGCGGCGGGTCGCTGGATGGCCGTATTGATCCTGTGGACGGCCTTTGCGTCGATCTTTTCTTTGTTGCTGGGATACTCGCGCGTTTTTTACGCTGCGGCAGTGGATGGAAATTTCTTTGCGCGCTTTGCGCGGCTGCATCCGCGCTACCGCATTCCGCATGGCGCGCTGTTATGGCTGGGCGCCGTGGCTTCGCTCGCCTGCTTCTTCCGCTTGATCGACGTAATCGCCGCGCTGGTGGTGCTGCGGCTGTTGTTGCAATTTTTGTTGCAGCAGGTGGGGCTGTTGTTGCTGCGCGGTCGCAGGCCAGAGATGTTTGCCAGCTTCCGCATGAAGCTCTATCCTCTTCCAGTCTGGGTTGCCATTGCCGGAAGCCTGTTTATGCTGGTTGCACGGCATGGCTCCGGGCGGCAATTGTTGCTGACGGCAGCCATTGCGCTTGCCGGAATGGGAATCTTTGGGTTACGTCGCGCGCGCGGCGCGAAGACTGCGGCTGCATCTGAGGGCACGAAGCAGTTATGATGGCGGCATGAAAGAATGCAGCAGTTTACAGGAAGTCCGCGACAACATCGACGGCATAGATCGCAAGATCGTTGCCTTGCTGGCCGAGCGGGGAGCCTACGTCAGACAGGCGGCGCGCTTTAAGAAAGATGAGGCCGAGGTTCCCGCTCCAGCCCGCGTGGCGCAGGTGATGGCCAAGGTGAACGCACTGGCGTTGGAACTAGGCGCCAACCGCTGGGTGGTCGAGCAGGTGTATCGGGCCATGATTTCCGCGTTCATTGCCGTGGAAATGGAAGCACACAAGAAGAAGGAAAAGGAGAAATCGTGACTGAGGAGCCGGTGTCGATGCAGCAGATGCAAAAGAAATATTCAAAGGTTTTTTGCTCGGCCATCGCCTGCGCGATGGGGCTGGGTGTCGCCCTGCTCAGTATTTCACCTGCCCAGGCCCAGGTCGTGAACTCCAAGCTACGCAAGCACAAGATGGATATTCTGCAGCCGCTCACGGTGTACTTTGTCGATGTTGAAGGCGGGCAGGCTACGCTCTTCATCACGCCGGAAGGCCAGTCGATGCTGGTGGACACGGGCTGGCCTGACCATGCCGGTCGCGATGCGGATCGTATCGCTGCGGTCGCCAAGCTGGCTGGACTGGATCACCTGGATTTTGTGCTGCTGACGCATTACCACACGGATCACGTAGGCGGCGTGCCGCAACTGCTGGCGCGGATTCCTGTGGTGGAGTTTATTGACCACGGCCCACTGCGTGAGACCACGGATGCGCCTACGGTGCAGGGTTACGACGCATATCAAAAGCTGCTGGTGCAGACGCACACCAAACACCTGCTTGCCACGCCGGGTATGAAGCTGCCGCTATATGGATTGACGGCAACCGTAGTCAGCGCGGATGGAAATATGCTGGCAGCACCGCTGCCGGGCGCGGGCGAGCAGAATTCCTTCTGCAAAGTTTCCGAGCAACGTCCGACAGATCAGACGGAGAATGCGCGCTCGGTGGGCATGGTGCTGCAATATGGCAAGCTGCGCCTGATCGACCTGGGCGACCTGACCTGGGATAAAGAGATGCAGTTGATGTGCCCGAACGACAAGCTGGGCAAGGTGGATGTCTACGTCGTCTCGCATCATGGATGGGATCACAGCGGCAGCCCAGCTTTTGTGGATGGCATTGCGCCGCGCGTGGCCATCATGGACAATGGCGAAAATAAAGGCGGCTCACCCTCGACCTGGGAGATTATTGAGAAATCCCCGCGCCTGCAAAATCTGTGGCAACTGCACTACTCCGCAGAAGGTGGCGCAACGCACAATGTAGCCGCGCCCTACATTGCGAACCTGCAGGGCAAGGACACGGGAAATTATCTAAAGTTGACGGCCTATCCCAACGGGCGGCTGGTGGTCTTCAATGCTCGTACTGGACAGAGCCAGATATATCCTGCCCCATAAAGTATCCAGCCTCTAAAAAAATATATAACTGGATAGATGCTTTTCGAGTACGCTGTTTCTATTCGTACAACGACTCCGCGTTGAGCCTGCGAAGGCTCGACGCTTTTCCGAGGGTATTGCGATGCGTTTGTGGAAGCTGCTCGGTATTTCTTCATTGGCTTTATTGGCAGCGCTAGGCTGTCAAACAAAATCCGTAGTCCTGAACAGTGAACCCGCTCCTGTGGCGGATGGGCCGTCCTACACGGCGGATGGACAGATGATTCTTCCGCCAGCATACCGGACGTGGATCTATCTGAGCACGGGTTTGGACATGAGCTACAGCGCAATCCCAACGCCGCCATCGCAATCTATCTTTGACAATGTGTTTGTCAATCCGTCCTCCTATCAAAGTTTTCTGACGACGGGAACCTGGCCGGACAAAACCACCTTCATCCTGGAAAAGCGCGTCGCCGCCAGCAAAGGTTCCATCAATGTGAGCGGACAGTACCAGACCCAGACGCTTGCCGGCATGGAAGCGCACGTAAAAGATTCCAAATTTCCCGGCCAGTGGGCCTTCTTTCATTTCGATGCTGCGGGAAATGGAACACTGATACCGCGCCCGGCGGATTGCTACACCTGCCATGAACAGCATGGAGCCGTCGATACAACCTTCGTGCAGTTTTATCCCACGCTGATTGCGATTGCCCAGCAACATGGCACCTACCATCCCACGAATCCATAGGTTGCGGCGGTGGTTCCTTTCCATGTCCCCACCTGCGCCCCCGTGGTGAACATCGCCAGCGTAACGCAAAACGCATCGAACCAGTGGGTCTTTACCGGTACGGAAACCTTTGCCGGCGTGACGACTCCGTTCACCGCAACGCAGAACTAGACAGGCCGGATCGTTTGCTGGGTGCCCAGATCTCATCGGAATACCCGATTGAGCTGCCACATGTAGAAAGGAATACCGCCTCAAAAAAATTTTGGCAGGACAGAAATCCCGTGACATAATCAGTGCCATCCCCCCATCCCTTTGCAGCGCTGTCTGGGTCGATGTTGTCCATTGGATCCGGTTGACATTTTGGAGGATCAACATGCGCGCATGCACTGTTGTTTTTTCTGCCGTAATTCTGTCATTTGGCGTTTTCATTGCCGGTTGTGGAAAGGGCAATTCTGCATCCGGCGGCTCAACAACGCAGTCCAGGGAACTAAGCTGGTCGGGCAGTTCCAATGGCGCCTATGTTCTGGACACACATGGAACGCCCTACTACTTTAGTGCCAAAACCGGGTGCATGTTTGATAAGAACGACAATAATGGCCCCGTCAATTTTTGCCTGACGCCCAGCACCTCGCAATCCAGCGGCTACATGCTCTCTGGAGCGACAGGCTGCGCCAATCCTGCGTCCAACACGGCGTGCAACGCCGCGACCTTTGATGTTGTCCTGACGAATAACCCATCGGGCGCGGGCTGCGTCGCCGTACTGGGCAATGGCAGCTCCAGCCCCACCGCCATTGCGGGTTCCATCGCCGTCGTGCATACCGACGGCTCCTTTACCATCGGCGGCGGGACCTCCGCAACGGCGTATAAAACATACTGGGATGGAACCATTCCCCTCTGCGGCGGCTCCAGCACCTATGCAGGAACCTACACCAGTACCAACTACTCGGCGAGTGGCTGGACGACTGCGAATGGATCGTGCGTCATGCAATCCCCGCCACCGACAACGAGAAGCGGCAGCCTGACGTTGACCATCGACTCTGGCGGGATTATTGATTCGGAAACCAGCAAGGTCATCGGTATCGTTGCCAGTCCCGCAAACACAACAACGATGCAAGCGGCTGCAGTCGCCGTTGGAGGCAACTGCACGCCCATCGTAAATATCACGAGCGCAACGCAGAACGGATCAAACAAGTGGGTCTTTGCCGGTACAGAAACCTTTGCCGGCGTTTCCACTCCGTTCACCATGACGCAGCAATAGCCTTACCGCGAGTGCCTCAGGTCTTGATTTTGAGTCCTGGGGTGCGGCTGGAAATTTCCTCTCGTACACGCTCTCAATCCTTCTCCTCACCTGTTGCTCCAAACAGCTTGATAGAATCCTCGGCAGGCGAAATGTCGGCAGGAGGAGTGTGCTTGAATCATTTTCCGAGGCAGCGAGGATGGATTTCGGCAGGTGTTGTGTTCCTGTTGCTGATTTTGCAGGTGCAGCTTGTCCTTTCGGATCGGCGCAACTCCAGCACCTGGGATGAACCGCACCATCTCTTCTCCGGCTACATGAGCTGGAAGCACGCCGACTACGGCCTGAATCCAGAGGTTCCGCCGCTGGTGAAGATGCTGGCCGCTGCGCCACTGCTGGAGCTGCCACTCCAAGTTCCCAGATTACAGGGGCGCTCGTTTCAGACGGAATGTTTCTTCGACGGCAAAGACTTCGTCTTTAAAAATAACGCAGGCCAGATGCTCTTTCGCGCGCGCATGGCCGCCTCGACGCTAACGCTGCTGCTGGCGCTGCTGATATTTTTCGCGGCGCAGGAGATGTTCGGCGTGGGCGCGGCCCTCTTCGCGCTGGCGCTCTTTGTTTTTGATCCCAACGTGTTGGCGCATGGCGCGTTGGTGACGACTGACCTGGGCGCAGCCTGCATGATCTTTGCCGTGATCTACGCCTTCTATCGCTATGTGAAAGTGCCAACGGCTCTGCGGCTGGCGATCCTGAGTGTGGCTGTGGGGCTGGCGCTGGTAACGAAATTTACCGGCATACTGGTGCTGCCCATGCTGGTGCTGCTGGCGGTATATGAAATTCTCGCGGCAAAGGAAGCCAGCCAGCGAAACAAGCTGGCCGTGCAGTTTGTCGGGGCGTTCACGACGATGGGCATCGTTGCGCTGGGGATTGTGTGGGCGTTCTATGGATTCCGTTACACGGCTCGGCCCGATGGGCTGCAACTGAATCCCCCGCTGGCCCAGTACATGCAGCGCCTGCCCAGCCAGCGCGATGCGCGCCTGTTGACGGCGGTGGCGCACGCGCATCTGCTGCCGGAGTCGTATATCTACGGCCTGGCGAATACCAAAATCACCGCCGAAGACGATACCAGCTACTTCTTCGGCAAGGTCTATCGGCATGGATGCTGGTTGTATTTTCCCGCAGCGTTTTTGATAAAATCCACGCTGCCGTTGCTGTTGTTGTGCGTCCTTGCACTGGTTGCCATACTGACGCGCCGACTAACGCAAAGGCGGGAGCTTTGGTTTCTGCTGCTGCCGCCCGCCTTCTATCTGTTGGTGGCGATGAGTAACCACATGGACATCGGCGTGCGCCATATTCTGCCGCTCTATCCATTTCTCTACATTCTGGGCGCGGGCGCGGCCTTTGTTTTTTTGCGACAGGATCGGCGCTGGATGTATGTCCTCGCTACCTTGCTGGTTGCGCAGGCCGTTACGTCGCTGCGTGTCTTCCCGGCCTACATGGCCTACGCCAATGAACTATGGGGCGGGCCGACGAAGACGCATTTGTATTTAAGCGATGCCAACGTGGATTGGGGCCAGCAGTTGATCGCGACGAAACAATATCTGGAGCAGAACCACATTCAGCATTGCTGGTTCGCATATTTTCCTGCGGGATCTATCGACCCGGTGGACTACGGCATTCCCTGCACGCTGCTGCCGACGACGGATTTGCTCTGGTGGCTGGATGAGCCGGGGAATGTGCCTCCTTTTATCGACGGGCCGGTGCTGCTTAGCGATGGCGATCTGGAGGGGATTGAATTCGGCGATGGCCCGCTCAATCCATACGGCGCATTCAAAAAACTTCGCCCGGCGGCGGTGATTCAATATGGCATCTACGTGTATGACGGACACTTTCAGATTCCTCTGGCCGCCGCCCTAACCAATGCCCAGAAATCAAAGGATTGGCTACGGGCCAGGCAGTTGCCGCAGGCTCTGGCTACGGCGCAGGCCGCCGTGGCGCTGGCGCCGGATTCGGTGAACACGCAGGCTGCGCTAGGCGACGTGCTGACCGCGCTGCATCGACCGGAGGAAGCCCGCCTCTGCTACGAAAAAGCGCTGCATCTGGCTCAGACCGTTCGGTCCGAACTCCAATCGGACTGGGTTCCCGTGCTGACGCGCGAGATACAGGCGGCGCAATAGACGGGGCATAATTTCTGGCGGGCACGACGAGAGCCGGAGTAGAATGATGGCGATGCGGAATCTCTCGATCTTCGTGCTGGCAGGGGTGATCTCTGCAACCCTCTTTCTGGGGATTGCGTTGGCTGCACCGACTGCTGTTCGTCTCTTGTTCGCAATCACCGGCCATCATCCCTTGATGTTTATGCCAGCCTTCCTCATGTTCATGATGCTGCTGGTGAGCGGCAGGCAAAAGCATCTTCCGAGAAGATGAGCCGGATTCCGGGCTTGCATCTGGGGTCAGAATCCGCGATACTGGGAAGCTGGAGCTATACGCGCCTGCCTGTGCGGAGAGCGAAGCAACGCTCCCAGTCTCCACCAAGGTTTAGGTTTCCACTAGAAAGGAATATGCACCTGTGTTAATGATTCGTCTGGCGCGCTTTGGAGCGCGGAAAAAGCCCTACTACCGTGTTGTCGTCATTGAGAAGGATCGCGCCCGCAATGGCCGCTCTCTGGAAGTGGTCGGCACCTACAATCCCCGCACCAATCCCGCTACCTGCGCGCTGCAAAAAGATCGCATTGAGCACTGGGCCTCCAAGGGCGCTCAGGTCTCCGAGCGCGTGCAGAAGCTGATGAAGCTGCCCGTCGCTGTTGTCGCTGGCGCGTAGAAACGCACCGACCCGTATCGGTATAGTCAAGGCAGGCGTAGTGAGGGGAATCCTTTCATTGCGCCTTTCTGGTCTTCCCTGGACTTTCTTTTCGACCCTATCGTTTGTCCTATTGCCTCCAGCAAGATGTGGCTATTGGCCGCGTTTTTTGCGGGATGCTTTTGCCAGGAAAGCGTGGATTCCGCTGCGTAGCGGGGTAGAGTAACCATCAAGGGTTACTTGAGGGTAAACCATTGTTTCCGTGACATTCGGGTGTGGTTTCGGTATAAGTCGAGCTAGATTATCCCGATTCATCTGTGAGGTTACCCATGTCAAGCGAATTGCTGGAACCGTCTCCCTGTGACTTGATTGCAGAAATTGCCCGCTCTCTGGTGGATGCACCGGAGCAGGTGGAAATTTCTTCCGTGGTGCGCGATACTGCGACCTCGCTGCAACTCCGCGTAGCCCCCAGCGATGTGGGCAAGGTGATCGGCAAGCAGGGGCGCACGGCGCGCTCGCTGCGTACAATTCTGAGCGCCGTCAGCATGAAGCTGCAGCATCGCTACACGCTGGAGATTCTGGAAGAGAGCCACGGCGATCTTCACCCGCATTCCGTTAGCGCGCCAGTCCTTCTGCAGTAACGGGAGTGGCGCGGATCACTGGAGGGGTTGGATTCTTTGGTGTTGTTGGCCTCGACGTAGGACAATACCTATGTGGCCGACCCTAATTCCTGGATTCGTATTGCTCACCTGCTGCGTCCGCAAGGGCGCCGGGGCGAGTTGCTCGCCGAGATTCTTACCGACTTTCCCGAACGCTTTGCGCAGAGCCCGTCCGTCTTCCTGCTGGCTCGCAACGCTGCCGGTGGTACCGAACGGCCCATGACTGTAGAACAGCACTGGCTGCACAAGGGGCGCGTCGTTCTGAAGTTTCAAGGCATTGATTCCATCACCGATGCTGAGACGCTGCGCGGGCTGGATGTCGTCATCCGACGCGAAGAGCGCCAGCCACTACCCGATGGCTCCCTCTACATTGATGATTTAATCGGCTGCGCGCTGGTGGATACGCAGCAGCCTGACGCGCCCGTTGTCGGCGTCATCCGCGACGTGCTGCCCCAGCCGGAGACGGCGGATTTGCTGGTGGTGGCGGGCAAGGGCGGTCAGGAGTACCTGATTCCCTTTGCCAAGGCGTATCTGGTTAGGATCGACCTGACCGCGCGGCGCATGGAGATGAATCTTCCGCCGGGATTGCTGGCCGTCAACGCGCCGCTGACGCCGGAAGAGCAGGTCGAACAGGCTGCGTCTCCGCAAGAACAAGAATAGGGCGCAGGAGTTTTACTTGGTTTTCTTTGGAACGTGGTGAGGAAGATCAAACCATGAGCTCTTTTCAACCTGCCGAATGAAGATTGAGGGCTTTATCTCCAACGCAGAGCACAAATCAAAGACTGTCCGCAACGAAGGATTCCGCTTTCCCAACTCAACCAGGCTGATAAAAGCGCGTTCATAGCCCGATTTTGCGGCTAGCGCCTCCTGGCTGAGACCTCTGGCTGTGCGATGTTTGCGTAGCAAGCGGCCAAAAGCTGAGGCAGCATCGACTTTAGGAGGAAGAACTGTGCGAATGGGCATCCATGCTCATGATCCGCTGCAACTATAAAACGCGCTGCGTATAATAGTTTCGGAGGCGGCAGGACATGAGCAATGAGAGCACGGCTTGGAAAGATGTAGTAATTCGGATTGTTGTTACTGTCTGGATGCTTGGGGTTTTAATTTTTGTCTCGTGCAGTCCACGTCCCCGTAAAAATTCAGGGGAAACTCTGCCACAGTTTCCTGCATGGAAGCTGTGAACAGAGTTTCCCTCGCATCGACGGTATCTTCGGGGCCCCTGCGACTCCGTACTGCCCGCTTATTGTGCAGCAGGCAGAACGTGAATGGTATGGAGCCAGAGCAGCGCGCTCTGCGGCCAGTTGGTGATCGGCAACTCCGTGCGTCGCAGGCCATATCCATGCCCACCCTGCGTGTAGATGTGCATCTCCGCCGGAACTTTGGCATGTTTCAGCGCAAGAAAATACACAGTCGAATTTTCAACATGCACCGGATCGTCTTCTGCCTGAACCAGAAAGGTGGGTGGAGTTTGCGCGGTCACATGGATATCAGGATTCGGCTCAAAGTTTTTCTCGGCCAGGGCAAGATAGCCGGGGTAAATGATGATGGCAAAGTCCGGGCGGCAGGATAGCGTGTCCGCAGCATCCACGGGAGGGTAGAGCCGCGTATCGTACTGCGTGCTGAGCGCGGCGGAGAGATGGCCTCCGGCAGAAAAACCTAGAACGCCAGTACGGTGCGGATCAATATGCCATGCTGTGGCGTGAGCGCGGACAATGCCCAGCGCGCGTTGCGCATCCTGCAGCGCGGCGCTGGAGGTTGGGTAGGGGCCAGAATCCGGCACGCGATATTTGAGCAGCACGCAGGTGATGCCCTCGGAGGTGAGCCAGTCGCAGACCTCAGTGCCTTCCAGGTCGATGGCCAGAATGTGATAGCCGCCTCCGGGAAAGACAACGACGGCTACGCCGGTGTTGTGTCCTTTGGGCGGATAGAGGGTCAGCGTGGGCACGGAGACGTTGGTGAGACGGACGATGGGTTTGCCTGCGACCAGATAATCCTTGGCCGTCGTCAGGTCTACTTCTTGCCCGGGAAGGGATGGGGGATGGGCCACAGCGGCACGGTGAGAAAGCTGGGCGGTGGCGGCCAGGCCTTGGACTGTATAGACGACTGTGCAGTCGGCAGCGCTGGCGGTTGCGCGAGCAGGCTGGCGGTAAGGCTTACGATGGCGGCGAGCAGCAGATGCGGTTTCGACATGAAGATGTCCTTCCAGGTTCCTGCGATCCAGGTTTCTGCGATCCAGGTTCCTAGCAATGCGCCTTCGCAGAAATCATTGCACTGGAAGAGGACATCCGGCAAGCGGCTCCAATGTGGAGTCGTGGGGGTTTTAGGTTTGGACTGCATTCCGGTAAGAAACTGCGCTCCGGCAATGATACCGGTACAACCGTTTTTCGGTAGTTGCTGGAGCGCAGAGTGTAGTGTTTAGTTGTCGCTGCCGTTTGAACTGGCAATGCCTGGAGTCTCTGGAGCCTCTGGGGTCTCCGGTGGCTGCACCTGAGAAATTCCGGCGGTGTAGAGCAGGAAATTGCCGCCGCTGTCCTTAACCATGTAGCCGTGGATTTCGACACTCGCTCCCGCAGCCAGTGTGGCAAAGGAGGTGGCATCGAGCGATCCGCCAAACTCCGTTGTCGCATTCGTGGAAACATTGAGCGTGGTGAGCTGGTCATAGGTAGTCAGCAGGGACGTAGTTGGCAGGGTCAACGCAAAGGTAAAGCTGGGGCTGGTGCCTTGTGGCGCGACGGCCAGGGTTCCTGCAAGGCTCTCTGCCGCCAGCGTCACTTGTGTTGCCGCCATCACGCCGCTGGTTCCAGCGGTGCCCGCCACCACGACCGACTGACCGGGGAAGACCTCCGCGCTGGCGAAGGCCGACGCGCCGACACCCGCTTGCTGCGCGTCTTCTGGCACGGTATAGGTGGTTGAGGAAGAGACGGTCACATTCAACGACGCTGCGCTGCTGCTTGCGCTGCCATAATTTGTACGCGGCACCATCGTAAATCCAGTCAAGGTGCCAGCATTGCTGGTCACGCTGGTGACGATGCCCTTGGCCCCGCCGTCCTGTTGCCCGGCGACGCTACCACTGGATTCCTGCGTAATCATCGTCGCCAGCAGGCTGCCATCGGTCTGCGTCTGGCCCTGCACCTGCACGATGGCTCCGGTCTGGATGGTACTGGTCGTTACGCCCGCAGGAAACTGCGTGCTGCTGTTGATGGTGAAAGCAAATTGCTTGCCTGAATCTCCTGCTTGAATCGTAATTCCCGATGCACTGACGCTGATGGCCTGCCCGGCGATTTCAACCTGCCGGTCGCCGCTGTTTTCTGCGCTGACCAGATTGCCAACGGTATTGATGGCTGGGCCAAAGGTGACGGTGGTTCCGGTGATGTTGAAGGACTGCGCCAGATTGAAGGCGAGCTGCAACTGCACCTCTCCCGTAGCAGCGACGACCAGCGGAGGCGTGAGGGCGACAGTGATCGTCGGCTGGGTCAGCGTGGCGGTGGTGGTGACGACCTGCCCACCGCTATTGACATAGGAGACAACTGCCGAGGAAACCGTCAGCGTGACGGAGTTGTAGCTGCCGTAGGCTACATTGGTCAGATTAATCGGTTCTTGCGTTGCGCCCAGGCTGGAAAGTTCCACCGTTACGGGCGCGGAGATCACAGGAGCGCTGGTGCTGCCAGCGGTCACGCTGGCGCTGGAGATGGTCACAGCGGCAGAGAGGATGTTGCTGAGCGGAGCATCGCTGGCCGTTACCACCATCGGCGCGGTTGCGGTGCTGAGCGGTGAGATGCCGGTTCCCGACGAGGACGATCCACAGCCAATCAGGATAAAGAACCCCGCCAGGCCAAGGATTGCTACTGCACTTGCTGAGATATGTTTACCGATCTGCATGACCATCTCCTTTGTTGCGGCTATCGCCGACAAAGTACCCCGCTCCGGTACTAAAAAGTACTGCTCTCTCTGTATCGGACGGGATGAGGGAAACTTGAGAAATTTTTTGGTGTGGATGCCCCAGTGTGGCACGCAGGACGGTAAAGGAGCCTTTGCTTTGCAGCCCTGCGATAATCAAGTGAAGCTGTAGCGAATTGAGCAAGCCGTATGCGCTTCGACATTCTGACCATCTTTCCGGAGTTTTTTGACGGCCCCCTGCGCTGCGGGGTGCTGGCGCGGGCGCTCGATACCGGCCTGCTCCAAGTGCAGTGCCACGCGCTGCGGGCGTTTACTCAGGACAAGCATCAGACCGTCGATGACCGCCCCTTTGGCGGCGGCGAAGGCATGGTGCTGAAGCCGGAGCCAATCTATCGCGCGGTGGAATCGCTGGGCGTGGCGGAAAAATCTGTTCGCGATTTGGCGCGCGAGCGCGTGGTGCTGCTCTCCGCGCAGGGCGTGCCCTTTACCCAGGCGCGGGCGCGGGAGCTGGCAACCGTCGAGCGCGTGGTGCTGCTCTGCGGACGCTACGAGGGCGTCGACGAACGTGTCAACGATTGCATCGCCGACCTGGAGCTATCTATTGGCGATTATGTGCTGACAGGCGGCGAGCTGGCCGCAGCCGTGGTGGTGGATGCCGTGGCGCGCCTGCTGCCCGGCGTGCTGGGCAATGAGGATTCCTCGCGCTTTGAAAGTTTCAGCGCCAAAGAGTTGCCGGAAGCCTCGGCTGCTGCGGCTGCCGGGGAAATCTCTGTCGAGACTGCCGCGCCGCGTTCCACCTGCGACTCCGGCGGGTTGCTGGATTATCCGCACTACACGCGCCCGGCGGAGTTTCGCGGGGAGCGCGTGCCCGAGGTGCTCAGTTCCGGCAATCACGAGCAGATTCGCCGCTGGCGACGGCGCAAATCCCTGGAAAAAACCCTGCGGAACCGGCCCGATCTGCTGGTGGCCAGCGCGTTGAGCAAAGAGGATCAGGCTATCCTGCGCGAGATTCAGAAGGAATCAATTCAGAAGACGCACAAACAGGAGACGCAGAGGCCCAATTCCGTGTAAACTGGATATTCGACCCATAGTTGAATTTTTCACCATAGATGAAGGAAGTCACCATGTCGATCCATCCCATCATGCAGCGTCTGGCCGCGAAACTAGAGCGCACCGACCTGCCCAAGTTTGATTCTGGCGACACCGTTCGCGTTCAGGTCAAGATTAAAGAAGGCGAAAAAGAACGCCTGCAGGCCTTTGAAGGCATCGTGATCGCCCACAAGCGCGGTCCCCAGGGCAGCTTTACGGTTCGCAAGATGAGCTTCGGCCAGGGTGTCGAGCGCATCTTCCCGTTCAACAGCAAAGTGGTCGAGAAGGTCGAAAAGCTGCGCTCGTCACGCGTTCGCCGCTCCAAGCTCTTTTACCTGCGCGAACTGCGCGGCAAGGCTGCTCGCCTGCGCGAAGTGGATACGTCGGTTCGCAAGGGCGCGTAACGCTTTCTGGGTACGGTAAGTTCCCGGGACGTTGAGCACGAAGTCCCCTCCTGCAACACTTGCTCCTGAATCCCTGAAGGGTCGCATCCAGTTTCCACTGGCTGCGACCTTTTGGTGTTGGTGAAACGATATTAAGTCGCGCCCGTATAGCATGTATCGCAGACGCGCTGAACAGAAGCCGGAGCAACAGCACCAGCGGCATTCGATGGCTGTTGCACCAGTTCAGTTTTGAAAGCACAGTCGGAGCAAAAAATCTTGCCACAAGCACGGCAGTGATGTCTGCGCGTTGTGTAACCGAAGGCGGCATTGCACCAGGTGCATTGATTAACGCCCAAGTCTGGAACCCATGGTTGCCGGACTGGGGGATGTACATACATCGGAGCGAGCTTACGGGTCTGCAACAGCGCGTTAAATTTGGTCAAATGTTCTTGCAGAAGCGTTGATACATAAACCCGATGCACGGTTTTATGGGGCTGCGGGGGTTGCTCGTTACGGGCAATCGTGATTGATCCTCGATCTACCCAGGTTTCAATGGTGGTTATTTTTTTGAATCGTATCCACATATGCTCATAGCCTATGGACAGCGCTTCTAACCGTTCATCCAACTCCCATTGAAGTTCGTCCCGGAATAATCGCACTCCGCCGGGGCCAATTCCGTTGGGAACCCTGTGGGAAAGCACTAACTGCGACTCGAATTTCATGCCAATTTCTACATCTGTCTCAACGGCAGAAACTGTCAACCCATAGATGCTGCAAATAATTGGCAGCATGCGCTTGGAGCATTGCGTCAGGATCGTATGTTTCGCAGGTCCAAATGCTACGCCTATGTAAGGTGCGTAGGTATTCCGAACAGCGAGCAAAGCCAGCAGTTGCCCGGCATTGAGATTCGGAAAATCCCCAACCACTGGGATAGGGCCAACTCCATTCACATAATCGTAGAGTTTCCCCAGCGGAGGAGCTGGATCTCTCATCCCATTGAGTGCCCAATTCCAGCAAGCTAACAGGAGATTGGCAGGAAGTACCAGTGTTACGGGCGTGCGTGTGGCAGCACGTATGGTTTTTGGAGGAACAGGAGGCATACTTGGCTTCCTCTTTTTCTTGGCAATGTTGTGACACCCAGAGATATCACACTTTTTATCTGAAAGGAAAATTCAGCGGGAACTCCGAAGACTTGGAAAGGGATTTCAGCAACAGAGAAATGCGCTGGAGCGCCTTGTTGTCTAGATGAGGAGTGTAACCTCAAGGGCATATCTTGTTATGGCAACGGCAACAAGGCTTTTCGACGCAGCGAAAAAAAAGCAGCGCTTGCGCGCGCTGATCTGCGACGACAGCGAGGAGTGCGCGGCGCGGGCGCACGGCGCGCAGCACATTGCCGGCGTGGACGAGGTGGGACGTGGGTGTGTCTTACCAGTACGAGATATACGAATGTGACATTCTGGCAGGTTTCCCGCAGAATTCTCATCAGTAGATATACGATTCCCTACATACGATTTCGTCTGTAAGGCTATTACAAATAAAGAGCAGGTTGATGCCTCGAATCCTGCTTGTTGAAGGACAATCCACAATAACAAGACTCGTTCATGACATCTTCAGGCACTCCATTGCGGAGTGCCTTTTCATCTTATGCAGGAGTGAATTATGGATATCACGCCCAAGACAACGCCTCCAGTGCCGCGCTCTGCGGAAGAAATCGAAGCACTGAAAAACAGCTGGTGCAACGATCCCAACTGGGACATGGAAGATACCGAAGGATTTGATCTTCATCGCGACGACCTGGTAGGCACTCATTGAGGAAACCTATTAGTACTGACTAGCTAGTCGTCCAGTGTCCCCGAATCTCATTGAGGAGGGGCCGGATAATCGGACACTGCGGCGTTTATCTATACTGATCGGTTTCTGTAACCACAACCCGATGCGCAGTGAGGCTATCGCAATGGAGATGTTTCCAAAGGAGTGGAGCTCTCAATCGCGAGTACGTTCGACACAAGATGTGTTGCCGCGTTCCTAGCGGCAACCATCAAAAAGAGGTATTCGACCACAACAAGAATGCATTCCAGGTGAAGGTTGAGCAGATCAGGACTTAGCCCGGAGCACCTATGTCCGCGCACTATAGTGAAGGATCGCATCGGAGGAAGGAACAGCCTGTTCTGAATTGCTTATGATCGACAGATAGCGCAATTTCGGCGAAAATAATCCCCAAAACTACGCTTGGACGATGCATCACTGTTGTCCAGAGATGCAATGGAGGGCAGCATCGCTTGTTTAGGGTGTCTAGGGTCTGTTACTACTACGCGGGCAGGCAGCGTTGCGTGTCGAAAATGGGGCCAGACGTGACCAGGGTCCCCAACGCATGCGATGTTCGTGTGCTGGGATGGGAAGCGGAGTCCGAGGGCTTGGTGTTTCCAAGTTCGAGGACGAGAACAAAGTCTGGCCCCATTTTCGCCGCAACCCGAAGGGACGGGGTGAATTTCCCCAATTTCTTCGTCCCTCGTCGCTCGCGTACAACCAGTATGCGTCACTCCTCGCTCCTCGAACTCGAAAAAATCACTCCCGTCGCTGCCGTCCGGGTAGTGTGAACAGGCCCTAAGAGATTTCCATCGATAACTGTCTTGCCGCCCGCGTCCATAGCCGCACCAATCAAACCGCCTATAGGTGAGAATTGGGACAAGATCGGCCAAGCAGCACGGTGACTCACAACTTTCCTCATAGAAGAGGTAGGCTCGTCGGTCAGGGTTCCCCTAGGCTTTTGCTCGCAGCAAGAACAACGCGTTCTCACGATGTCGAAGCGGTGTTGGCCTTTGGAAGACGGAACCGCACGAGGCAACATTGCTGAAACCGCGATTCATCGCGACGATCGAGGATAGTATCGGGCGTCGAAGCAACGAAAGCTGTTCAGCCTTGCTCACCCGTGGCTAGACGGTCACACGTCTTCAGTGTTGTCCAGAGGTCGCAAAATGCTGAGGGCGGCCATAGAGTAGGTTTTTGGGAACGATTAGCGGGAATCAGGTCCTTGAGTGATATTTCAAGAGCGCCGGCGATTCGTTCCAGAGCCCGAAGTCCTGGCTCTGCCCGCCCGGTTTACGCGGCTGAAATCTGTTCTCGATCCAGTTCGCATAATCGGCGAGGATTTTGCTGCCTCCATCCGCGTTTCACCGGAAGAATCACATCATTCAAACTACACTTTGACGCCTACGCTCTGGAGAAATTTCGGGGACAAATGGACTGACACCAAAATATGTCTCGTTTGCTATTGTGAATTCGCATCTCATAATTTTGCGATGAAATCAAAAGTAATCTATAGGTTCCACAGTCTGGTTTTCCATGATCATGTAAGCTAAGGCGTGGCGTTAAGTTCATGCCGTAAATGCCACGATCACGATTGTGCTGGATGTTATTCGATTGAGCCTCATCCTTCCTTCCGCTGTGCATGTGCGCGCCTTCGGCCTCTGGCCGACGAACATCTTCGCGCCTGCTGCCACCCCGGCCCGTTCCGTTTTCACTTTGTCCATGTTTGTATTCTCGATCACGGGAATCATTTTTCTGGTCGTAGCCGGCCTCCTGCTCTATGCGCTCATCCGGTACCGCCATCGGCCGACGGATGCGGATCGGGAACCAGCGCAAATCTACGGCAGCAACCAGATCGAACTTTCGTGGACAGTGATTCCTATCCTGATCATCGTGGTGCTGTTTCTTACCACGGCTCGCGTCATCTTCGTGACGCAGGCTGCGCCCAAGCCTGCCAACGCCCTGGATGTCGTCGTCATCGGCCACCAGTTCTGGTGGGAGTACCGCTATCCCAAGCTGGGCATTGTCACCGCCAATGAACTCCACGTTCCCGTCAGTGACCCCAAGCATCCGACCCCGACCTACCTGACCATGTCCTCCGCCGATACGGATCACAGTTTTTGGGTTCCTCGTCTGGCGGGCAAGATGGACGTGATTCCGAACAAGATCAACGTTATGTGGATTGACCCGGAGAAGCCGGGACTCTACCTTGGCCAATGCGCCCAGTATTGTGGCACGCAACACGCAAAAATGCTGATCCGCGTCTATGCCGATACGCCTGCAGCTTTTGCCGCATGGGTGGCGCATCAAAAGACACCTGCCGTGGAAAGTACAAGTGCAGCAGAGGGTCGAGCCATCTTCCAACGCAATGCGTGCATCAACTGTCATACGGTCGCTGGCACTATCGCTACGGGCAGGTTTGGCCCAGATCTCACGCATCTGGCCAGCCGCGACACCATCGCTTCTGGCTCCGTGCCCAACACCCCACAAAATCTACGGGCCTGGATCAATGATCCGGGGGGCTTCAAACCTGGCGCTCTCATGCCGCCCATGCATCTCAACGCGCACGACCTCGACGCCGTCACCCAATATCTCACGACGCTTCGTTAGTATTGGAAGAGAAGGGAACCCGTGGCAACGCAACCTCCGATCACCGCTGTTGTCGATCGAACCACGGTCACGCGACCGCCGACCCTGATGCTGCAGATTCTGCATGACTGGGTAATTACGGTTGATCATAAAAAAATTGGGCTGATGTACATCGGCTATGCACTCATCTTTATGATGATCGCGGGCTTCGAAGCCCTGCTGATGCGGATTCAGCTCTCCGTACCCAACAATCATTTCGTTTCGCCGCAGGTCTTCAACCGCCTCTTCACCATGCACGGAACGACGATGGTCTTCTTTGTTGGTATGCCCATTCTATTTGGCTTCGGCAATTATCTGGTTCCGCTGATGATCGGCGCGCGCGACATGGCCTTTCCCCGGCTGAACGCCTTCAGCTTCTGGGTCTCAGCCTTTGGCGGCATCCTGCTCTACTTCAGCTATTTTTCCGGCAGCGGATTGTACGGAGCTGGCACGGCTCCCGACGTAGGCTGGTTCGCCTATGCGCCGCTCACCGCCAAGGTATTTTCTCCTGGGCACAGCACGGATTACTGGACATTGAGTGTGCTGCTGAGTGGCATAGGTAGCATCGGCACAGCCATCAATCTTGTTACGACGACATTATGCATGCGCTGCCGCGGTATGAAGCTCAGCCGCATGCCCCTGCTGGTCTGGCTGTACCTTGTCACCAGTTGCATGGCTTTCGTTGCGATCAGCCCGCTGACTGCTGCTCAGGTGATGCTGCTGCTCGATCGCTACGGGGGCTCACATTTCTTCGATACGCAGGCGGGTGGCTCCGCTGTTCTCTGGATGCACTTTTTCTGGATATTTGGTCATCCTGAGGTCTACATTCTGGTGCTGCCAGCCTTTGGTTTCGCCAACGAAATTATCCCCGTCTTCTCGCGCAAGGCGATCTTCGGCTATCCCGCCATGGTGGGTGCAACCATTGGAATCGGATTTATCAGCTTCAGCGTCTGGGCTCACCACATGTTTGCAGTTGGCATGGGGCCGGGACCCAACGCGTTTTTCACGTTTGCGTCCATGGTGATTGCCGTGCCTACGGGGATAAAAATCTTCAATTGGCTGGCGACAATCTGGGGCGGCAATGTTCACTTCTCCGTGCCGATGATGTTTGCCATCGCCTTTCTTTTCCAATTTCTCATTGCAGGCTTAACTGGAATCATGCTGGCGGTTTCGCCCTTTGACTGGCAATTGACCGGTTCCTATTTTGTTGTCGCACACTTTCATTACGTGCTGGTCGGCGCCATCCTCGTCATGATTTTTGCGGCCTTCTATTATTGGTACCCAAAAATGACGGGCCGCATGTTGAGCGAAAAGCTCGGCAAGTGGCACTTCTGGCTTTTCCTTATCGGCTTTCATCTCACATTTGATTTCATGCACATCCCCGGCATCCTCGGAATGCCACGCCGCGTGTATACCTACGAGGCGGATCGCGGCTGGGCTGTGTGGAATATGATCGTCAGTTCTGGCGCGATAATTCAGGCCATCGCGATTCTCCTTTTTGCTTATAACCTGGTGGTGTCCTACTTCAAGGGGCCAGTCGCAGGTGACGATCCGTGGGATGCCTGGACTCTGGAGTGGTCGACAACCTCTCCGCCTCCTGCGTACAACTTTGCGGTGATTCCTACCGTGGATAGCCGTCGCCCACTATGGGATCTGAAGCATCCGGAAGACCCTGACACCAATTACGAATAGGCAGCAAGAAAGAGACAAGCCGCATGAGCACCGCCGCCATGATCCCTCACAACGCCGAAGAAACCTGGAAGCTGCCATCGCGTGGCATCGTCGGCATGCTCTGTCTGATCCTCGCTGAGTCAGCGATTTTCGTCATCTTCGTCGTCGCCTACATCTTCTATATAGGCAAGAGCCTCAGCGGCCCCACTCCGCGCGACGTGCTGCAGTTGCCGATTTTCACCACCATCTGCCTGCTCTCCAGCAGCCTCACAGTGCATTTTTCCGTCGCAGCGCTGCGAAGAAATAAAGTCAAAATGTGCTCCTTCTGGCTCGGCGCGACCGTCTTCCTCGGCAGCCTTTTTCTTGCGGGCACCGCACGCGAGTGGTATCAACTCATCTACCGCGATAGCCTCACCATCCGCACCAACCTCTTTGGAACGACCTTCTATTCCCTGGTCGGCCTGCATGCCACGCACGTCGTTGTCGGTCTCGCCATGTTGCTTCTGGCTTTGGTATTTTCGCTGTGCGGTAAGGTGACAGACATCCATGCGGAACGGCTGGAAGCGCTTTCGCTCTATTGGCATTTTGTGGATGCCGTCTGGGTGGTTGTATTCACCGTGGTTTATGTTCTGGGCCGGTAAATAAGGGAGAGGGCAGCAATGGAGATTCGAAGCGAAAGCGGTCATCCACATACGGAAGTCGTGCATTTGCCCGCCCCCACCGCGTGGCCTCTGGTGCTGGCTCTGGGCCTGGCATTGATCCTGACCGGGTTCGTCACCAGCAGCGTGGTCAGCCTGCTGGGATTGTTGCTGACTCTCATAGGCAGTGTCGGCTGGTTCCGCCAGGTGCTGCCTCATGAAGTGCATGAGGACTCCGCAGTGAGCGTGGAGACGGTTAAAATTTACAGTACGCGCACCGCCATCGATCACCTGCACATCAGCACCATGCACCGCAAAATTCTTCCGGTAGAAACCTTTCAGTTCACCACAGGCTTGAAGGGTGGCATTGCCGGCGGCATCGCGATGACGGTTCCCGCAGCCGCCTACAGCATCATCAAGTACCATAGCATCTGGTACGCGATGAACCTGCTCGCTGCGGGTGGCTTTATCAGCTGGGCAGGGGCAAGCAATGCGTTTCTGGCACAGTTCCATTTGCAGGGACTGCTTGCGGCGCTCGTCATTCATGGTGTGGCCTCGCTGCTGGTGGGCCTGCTTTACGGTGCCGCCCTCCCCATGTTTCCGTGGAAGCCCATTTTGACGGCGGGATTTCTGGCTCCTATCCTATGGACTGGCCTGCTCTACTCCACGCTGGGCATCGTCAGTCCCATCCTCAATCAACGCATTGACTGGTTCTGGTTCATCCCGTCGCAGATGGCCTTCGGCCTGGTGGCTGGCTTCGTCGTCAATCGGCATGCCAAGGTTCGCACAGCGCAGTTTCGTGCGCTGCCATTCGCGGTACGCGCAGGCGTGCATAGCGACCTGACGGATCGACCAGCAGAGAAGGACAAAGATTGATGAGTGGACGCATCTTCTTTTCAGCTCTAATTTTGTGTGCGCTGTCTTTTGCCAGCGTTGGCTGCCGCGCTCCGGGATATCCCAAGCCCGGCCCGGAGGTTGTGCGCCCCGACCAGGTGCTTGATTTCCCCACGCTCTACAAACAGAACTGCGCCGCCTGTCATGGTGCTGATGGAAAGTATGGTGCGGCTATCTCTCTGAATAATCCGGTGTACCTGTCCGTAGCTGGAGAGGCCCATCTGCGTACCGTCACTGCCAATGGCGTCACAGGAACACTGATGCCTCCCTTCGCAAAGCTCACCGGGGGCACGTTGACGGATCAGCAGATTGAGAATCTGACGCAAGGCATGATCCAGGCCTGGGGTAACCCGGCTTGGAGTAACCCGGCAGCACTCGGTGCTCAGGCCCTTCCACCCTATGCCAGCAGCACTCCCGGCGATCCTGTTCACGGCCAAAAAGCATTTACAACCTTCTGTGCTCGCTGTCACGGTACCGATGGTACGGGAGCAAGCTCCATGTCAAACGGCAAGCTGCTGCAAAATGGCTCGCTGGTCGATCCGTCCTACCTCGCCCTCGTCAGCAATCAAAACCTGCGAAGCATGATCCTCGCCGGACAGCCGGAGCAGGGAATGCCTGACTGGCGCTCGGATATTTCTCCCGCAGGCTCGCATGTCATGACAGATCAGGAGATCACCGATACCGTAGCATGGCTAGCCTCGCATCGCGTCAAGTCCGCCGGACAACCGTATCCAGAGCATCCATAGCAGGCAAGTGCCCCGTGCACGCAACGTAAGGAGAACTGAATGAGCACGCCCATCGAATCTGATGAACATCAACCCCGCGAGCAACTCGAAGGTGCTTCCCCGAGCGCCAAGGCCGCAGCCCACACTCGCCGCGCCTTCCTCTTCAAGCTCTCCATTCTTCTCAACGGTGCCGTGGGTGCCGTGCTTGCAGTGCCCGTTCTCGGCTATCTTCTCGGCCCAGCCTTCAAGAAAAGTTCAAGCTACAATTCCTGGGTCTCACTCGGTGCGATCAGCCAGTTTCCTGAAGGCGAAACCCATCTCGTCGACTATCGCAACCCGGTCATCGCGCCTTCAGATGGCATCACGGGCAACATCCCCTGCTGGGTACGCCGCATCGCTGGCAGCACGTTTCAGGTCTTCGCCATCAACTGCGCGCACCTCGGCTGTCCTGTCCGCTGGTTCGCGCAATCCAAGCTCTTCCTCTGCCCTTGTCACGGCGGAGCCTACTACGCAGATGGCGCACGCGCCTCGGGCCCACCAGAGCGCGGCCTCTTCGAGTATCCCTACAAAATCAGCGACGGCATGCTCATGATTCATGCTGGCGAGATGCCGACGCTTGCAACCAAGGCCTGCCTGCAGAAGCCTGACAATATGGGCAAGCCTCTCGTGCAAATCGACCCGCTTCCAGCGGATACAGAAGCGCGCGCAGCCGACACCATCCCACCCGCCGCGCAATCAGAGAGGGCATCCTCATGGCCGGTCTAAAGCCACGCGGCCTCGCCGCCGTCACCAAAGCGTACAACTGGTTTGAATTCCGTCTGGGAATCGTCCAGCCTCTCGTCAAGGCCGCCGAGCATCCAACCCCGGCCAGCAACGCCAGCTGGTGGTATGTGTTTGGCAGCGCGGCTACGGTACTGCTTATGCTGCAGATCGTCACGGGAATTTTACTGGCGCTCGTCTATTCCCCCTCTGCCAGCAATGCGTGGAGCAGCCTCCAGTTCCTTAACCATAACGTCGCGCTCGGCTGGTACCTGCGCGCCATGCACGGCTGGGGATCAGACTTCATGATCGCCATCGTGCTCATCCACATGACGCAGGTGTTTCTCTTCGGGTCGTATAAATTTCCCCGCGAACTCACCTGGATTCTCGGCGTCTTTCTTCTTCTGCTAACGCTCGGCATCGCCTTCACCGGGCAGGTGCTTCGTTTCGATCAGGATGCATACTGGGGTCTGGGCATCGGCGTCTCCATCGTCAGCCGCGTACCGCTCATCGGTGCCCCGCTGGTTCACATGATGCTCGGTGGCCCCATCATTGGCGGGCCAACGCTGTCTCGCTTTTTTGCGCTCCATGTCTTTGTGATTCCTGGCCTGTTGCTCGCCTTTGCTGGCCTGCATATTTTGATGACGGTGCGTCTTGGCGTCAGCGAATGGCCGATGCCCGGTCGCATCGTTCGCCGCGCCACATACGAGCGCGAGTATCACGAGCTTACCGAGAAGACCGGCATCCCTTTTGTGCCCGACGCCGCCTGGAAGGATGCAATCTTCGCAGCCGTCATCATTCTCGCCGTCATGGCGTGCGCGTATTTCTTTGGCCCGTTCGGGCCGACTGGCCAACCTGATCCCACCATTATCCAGACTGCGCCCAAGCCCGACTTCGCCTTCCTGTGGATATACGCCGTACTCGCGTACCTCCCTCCTAATCTGGAGACGCCGCTAATCTTCATCGCGCCCATCCTCATCATCGGCGGCATGATCCTGCTGCCCCTTGTAGCTGGCGAAGGAGAAAAGCACTGGTCGCGTCGTCCGGTCGCCGTACTCATGGTGGCCGTCATCGCCGTCACGTTGGGAATCTTTACCAATCTTGGAACCTACACGCCGTGGAGTCCCATCATGGATGCTTGGACCAGCGATCCTGTTCCGTCCGCCTATCTGCATGACCGCACACCGTTGGAACGTCAGGGCGCTCTGGTGCTGCAAAATAAACAGTGCCGCGATTGTCATTCGCTGCAGGGAGTCGGCGGCCTGCGCGGGCCTGCGCTCGATGCTATTGCCTCGCGCATGACAGAAGATCAAATGATCCGTCAGGTTTTGCAGGGTGGCGGCAACATGCCCGCTTATGGTGACGCGCTCAATCCTGCGGAGACGCAGGCGCTGGTCAGATTTTTAATGACCCTGCGCGGGCCGAATCTTTCGCCCGCCATCGATGCATCTCGCGGCCTTACGCACACCAGCGAACTTTATATTCCCGGCTTGCTTCATCTACCCGCTTCTCCCGCTTTGTCTCGGACCCCATAACGCATGGCCCCAGCGATTATGTCTCCAGCGATGCAGACAGTCTTCGACGCGTGGTCGCTGCCGGTCTGGCTCTCGCTGGCGATTTTGATTCCAGCGTTGATCTATCTCCGTGGCTGGTTCGCGCTGCGCAAAACCCGTCGCGAACAGTTCAACGGTTGGAGGCTCACAGCTTTTCTGCTGGGCCTTACCGTTCTGTGGCTGGCAATTGGTTCACCTCTCGATGCCTTTGCAGATGTTCTGCTCAGCGCGCACATGGTGGAGCATCTGCTGCTGATGTCGATTGTTCCGCCGCTGCTGCTTCTCGGCTTGCCCGTTGTGCCCCTGCTGCGCGGTCTGCCGGTCTGGATACGCAAGCCGGTCTTGGGGCCTCTTCTGCGCCTCACGCCTCTGCGCCGCCTGGGCCATTGGCTGGTGCTGCCCGTCATCGCTTGGCTTGCGATGAATCTTACTTTTTTGGCCTGGCACGTTCCCGCTGCTTACGATTTCGCACTGGAGAATGAACATTGGCATGACTTCGAGCACATCTGCTTTCTCTCGACTTCTCTGCTCTTCTGGTGGTGTATCGTTTTGCCCTGGCCAACCCGGCAACATCGCCAATCGTGGGGTCTGTTGCTCTACCTGATGGCCGCCGATCTGGTGAATACGGCGCTCTCAGCATTTCTAGCCTTCTGTAATCGTCCGGTCTACGTGTACTACATCACCCATCCGAATCCTTTCCACGTACAACCGCTACCCGATCAGATTCTGGGTGCAGTTATCATGTGGGTCTTCGGATCGCTCGTCTTTCTCATCCCAGCGATCATCGTTACCGTGCGCCTGCTAGAATCCCCCACACGCAGCAATAGGTCGCGTGTCACGTGACGTGGGACATCTGTCATCTGCGCATGTGGATGAACCCTTCTATGCTGTGACTGGGAGCACTGGATTGGTTTGTGACATCCAGGCGCCTCGACTGAAGCGGCGGCACGGTTCCGATAATGGGAGATGAAACGGATGGCACAACATAACTTCAAAGTTGGAGATCACGTTGAATGGAATTCCGAAGCAGGGCTGATCCACGGGACGATCAAAAAGAAACATACCTCCAAAATTGAATTCAAGGGGTACGCCGTTCACGCTTCGAAAGAGGAACCGCAGTATTTGATCAAAAGCGACAAGACTGATCACCTGGCCATGCACAAGGGTTCGGCACTCAAGCTGATAGCGAAAGGTAAACCGTGACCCGAAAGCGCGGTACCTGTAGGGGTGTTGTGATGCGAGTACGAAAGTCGCAGCGTTAGGTGAAAGAAGCACGTCCTATCTCGCCGCGCGCATCGAGGCGCGCAAGTAGCAGGTGGTAATAGAGCATCCCACGCTGTGCACCGAGTTCAGTGAGAACCCGGCCGACATCAACTACCGCAGCTCCCGCGACGAAGGCCAGATTGCGAGCTACACTCGAGTCGTTCATCGGGAAGACGTCGAGGCGTCCTAATCCGCGTAACAGGATGACAGTAGCGGTCCAGGGCCCGATTCCTTTGATCCCACAGAGTATCTCCGCTGCCTCCGGGCTCGGGCGCTCTTCCAGCATGGCCCCATCGAGGTTGCCGGATAGGAGCGCGTCTGCCACCCGCAGCAATGTGGCAAGCTTGTTCGCGCTCAAGCCTGCCGCACGTAATATATCGGCGTCTGCGGCGCGCAAGCGTTCGGCACTGGGAAACGCATGGAGTACGATGTCCCCGCATTTTAAGGGCAAACCGAGCGCGGTAATCATGCGCCTCGCAATCGAACTTGCAGCGCTGAGGCTGACTTGCTGAAAGACGATTGCGTTCACGCAGGCTTCCCATAAAGTTGGATAGCGAGGAGGTTTTAGACCGCGCATACGGACGGCCAGCGGCCACAGCCATGGAATACCCTTGGCTGCACTATAGAACTGTGAGAGCTCCCGCTCGACTCCGAGAATCCGGCGTACTATGGCGCTCGCCCGAATGCGTTCATCGGAGCCGTCGCATCCCTCAAGGGTAACTGTAAGCGTGGTGGGATGCGCTTGTATGACGCGCACGAGAACAGGTTTGCAAAAACCGTCAAGCGCGCGGAGATATTCGCCTTCGAGTGTGAGCACGTCGACGGTATTTGTCGACAACCTTCGCAGTGCGCTCACAGTAAGGTCGAGCCGATACGGCGTAACGACGTCTATTTCATACCGGGCTTTGGAAGCGACAGGCAGCGCAGCAAACCGCGTCATTGGAATAGCCTCCAAGATTTCAGTCGATCCGGAGTCACGGCCGCACGCTCTTTTTCAGCTCTTTGCCGCGACTCACGCTCGGTCCATCAGCTTGCTCGAACGGAGCCAGCTTCACGGATTTGCACCGTGGAGGATTGGCGACGGCAAGCTCGGATAAGTCACCTGCGTCCCGTCCACTTGAGCCCAAGGATGCAGGCTGGACGGAGTGGTCTTCGTCACGCTTGCAATCTCTTGCACCTGAAAGCCGCGCACGAGCAACGCGTCGGCTATTAGTGAGCGATGGCATCGCCAAGGTACAGCCTCCGCGCACATGATCGCAATCTGCTGGAGACGAGCTATTGCGATCAACTCGTTTAGGTGCCGTGCAAATTCGTCCGTCTGCATATAATCGGCGTATCCCCGAAAGCTCAGATTGCGCCACCCCACATTTATCGTTGCACCTCTTAGCGGGTGCCGAAAGCCGCCAAGTCCAGGCATGTGGATATAGCGAATGTGATCGCACTCGAGTGCAGTACTAAGCTCGTTAAGATTGAACTGCGGATTATGCCGCGATCGCGGTACCGTGCGGACGTCGATCAGCATCTCGACTTCGTGTGCTTTAAGCATCTCGATGAAGGCTGTGATCAGCCTCGTAGAGTGGCCGATTGTATATACCCGTAAAGACGATTCTGTCTCGTTGCGCTTGTGGGCCGTCATATCCACTTTGTATTTGCCTGCTAACGGTTGGATGCTCCTTTTTTGCGAATGCGAACTTGCACAGACTTTAGTCACACCGACATTCGGCTACAACGGTATACCCATGGATGTGAACTCCGTATTGGTTTAGGTCCCTGGCGCATTTCACGGCTACGTAAAACGACAAGAGTCACCGACACTTAAACTACTGAATCAACAGCACATATCCAACGTCGCTCATGGCCGCTGGTGAATGTTGCAATGTAAGGGTAAATCTGTGGTGGAATTTGCATCGTAACGCGGTATTTGATTGCAACTATCTCGGATTCGTATAACCCTAACCCATTGAAAGCATTGAAGCGAAACTTTCATCTTAGACGCAAACGCACATGGAACGAACCTACGTTGAGGCCTTGTCTTGAGGCCAAACCCTTTGAACCTCAAGCGGAAATCATCCTTCCAACCATCGACGCCATGCTCGGATTTATCCATTCAGGACTGCTGTCCCACCCGGAGATGGTCGGCGTCAACCCGGAATACCTGCAAAAACTGATGTGGGGCGGCGCGCCGCGCGCATCACTGGCCAGGGCACTCGTAGCTGGTAAGCTCTGGTATTTCGACGTCAACGACGGTTACCGCCTGAAGCATGACGTGAACCATCTGGTGGGCCTTGTCAATCCGCTCGACTGGCTGAACGGGTTGATGCTTCTCCGCACATTCGGCTATAACGGACTGTTCAATTATGACTATAAGTCACCGCGTACAACGAGTAACTGGGGAGTATTCAAGTTGAGCCTTCCTACTGCTGTTGACCGCTTCATCACGCTTTGGGAGATGGCAGGTGAGGCACTCGCGGACCCGATCAACCACGAAGCAACTGAGGCCCTGAAGTCTGGCGCGGGAGCGTCCGGTGTGAATACCGCACAGGAGATCTTCGAGGCAGATAAGGAATTGCTGACCCTCCATGAACTGATCGCACATCGCTTGGTGCAGATTCTGATCGGAACCCACCGGAGACGCAAGTTTTTCGGGGCATCATAAGGTGCTGAGCAGGGAGTCGTATCTGTAGAGTAGCCTGCCCATCTGGATTCACAGTGTAACGATATAAACTTATTGCATGGGGAAATCGATGAGCACAACCTCGGTAGATCTGCATTCACCTGGGGTTGTAAGTTTTTGGCAGTCCACGAATGGGAAGAAAGTGGTTATGGCTGTGACCGGGGCCATCATGTTTCTTTTCTTGATTGGCCATCTTCTGGGTAATCTGCTGATATTTGCAGGGCCAGTAAAAATCAACGCGTATGCGCAGTTTCTGCACTTCGATGATAGTTTGCTCTGGATTATCCGCAGCACCCTGATCACAGCCCTGGCTTTGCATGTTACTGCAACCGTGCAACTTGCACTGCGGAACAAGAGGGCGCGGCCAATCGGTTACTCGCGCAAAGAGGCCATCCAATCTTCTTACGCCTCGCGCACCATGTACTGGAGCGGCCCCATCGTTCTGGTCTTCATCATCCTTCATCTGCTCCAGTTCACTGCCGGGTATGTTCATCCTGAGGCCACTTTTATTGCGGGCGATGTCTACCATAATCTTGTAGCAGGCTTTCGCGTGTGGTGGGTCTCTGCGTGGTATATCTTCGCGATCACGCTGCTGGGATTTCATCTGCGCCACGGCCTGTGGAGTATGTTGCAATCGGTCGGACTGGCGCAGCAGCGTTCCAGGGAAAAGAATCTGAAGCGGGTGGCTTTCCTGATCGCCATTCTTATTGTCCTCGGATATATTTCTATCCCAATCAGCGTTATGGTGGGTCTCGTAAAATAAAATGACACTCGACGCAAAAATTCCTTCCGGCCCGATTGAGCAGACGTGGGACAAGACCCGCTTTGATATGAAGCTGGTCAATCCTGCGAACAAGCGCAAACATTCCCTTATCGTTGTAGGCTCCGGGCTTGCGGGTGCCTCCGCGGCTGCATCGCTCGGAGAGCTGGGCTACAAGGTAAAATGTTTCTGTTTCCAGGATTCGCCACGCCGCGCACACTCCATCGCCGCGCAGGGAGGCATCAATGCGGCAAAAAATTATGCCAACGATGGCGACAGCATTTACCGCCTGTTTTACGACACCGTTAAAGGTGGAGATTTTCGAGCGCGCGAAGCCAACGTCTACCGGCTGGCACAGATCAGCGTGCAGATCATTGATCAGTGCGTAGCACAGGGCGTTCCCTTTGCGCGCGAGTACGGTGGTGCGTTGACGAATCGTTCCTTCGGTGGCGCTCAGGTCTCCCGCACGTTTTATGCGCGTGGGCAAACGGGCCAGCAGCTTTTACTGGGAGCGTATCAAGCGCTTGAAAGACAGGTTCACGCCAGGAACGTCACCATGATTCCGCGCACGGAGATGCTGGATCTGCTGGTCATTGATGGCCAGGCGCGCGGCATTGTCGCTCGCAATCTGGTCACGGGCAAACTCAGCGTACATATCGCAGACGCAGTGATCCTGGCCAGCGGCGGATACAGCAACGTCTATTATTTATCGACCAATGCAAAAGGCTCCAACGTCACCGCAAGCTGGCGCGCCTACAAGCGTGGAGCGCTCTTTGCCAATCCCTGCTTCACGCAAATTCATCCCACCTGTATCCCTGTGTCTGGGGAGTATCAATCCAAGCTCACCTTGATGAGTGAGTCGCTGCGTAACGATGGCCGCATCTGGGTACCCAAGGCGAAAGGGGACACGCGCCCTCCGAATCAAATTCCCGAAGAGGAGCGCGATTACTACCTTGAGCGGCGCTATCCCAGCTTTGGCAATCTTGTTCCTCGCGATGTCGCTTCACGCAATGCCAAGCAGGTCTGCGATGAGGGCCACGGAGTGGGAAAATCTGGTCTGGGCGTATATCTGGATTTTTCCGCTGCAATCGCGCGCTTAGGCGAGCACATCATCCGCGAGCGCTACGGAAACTTGTTCGACATGTATCAGCGCATCACAGATGAAGACCCTTATAAAGTTCCGATGCGCATCTATCCCGCCATCCATTACACGATGGGTGGACTGTGGGTTGATTATCATTTGCAGAGCACCATCCCCGGCTTGTTCGTGCTTGGAGAGGCAAACTTCTCCGATCACGGCGCCAATCGTCTAGGGGCCAGCGCGCTGATGCAGGGCCTCTCGGATGGATACTTTGTTGTTCCTTATACTGTGGGCAATTATCTGGCAACCAACAAGTTTTCCAATGTGGATGAGTCTCATGGCGAAGTCCAAAGCGTCGTAACCTCCGTTCAACAAAAGATCGACAAGCTACTTTCCATCCAAGGCAAGCGCACGGTGGATTCCTTTCATCGCGAGTTGGGAAAAGTCGTATGGGAGTACTGCGGCATGGCGCGCACGGCGGAGGGTCTTGAAACCGCGATTGGAAAAATTCGTGCCCTGCGCGAGGAGTTCTGGCAGAACGTCACGGTTCCAGGCAGCGGTGATGATCTGAATCAGAGCCTTGAAAAAGCTGGTCGCGTTGCTGACTTTTTTGAACTCGCCGAGTTGATGTGCATCGATGCTCGCGAGAGGAATGAATCCTGTGGCGGCCACTTCCGCGAAGAGTATCAGACTCCGGATGGCGAAGCGCAGCGCGACGATGAGCATTACTCCTATGTTGCCGCCTGGGGATACCGCGGCCCCGACAACCCTCCTGAATTGACGAAGGAAGCGTTGGAATTTCAATATGTCCATCCCAGCCAGCGAAGCTACAAATAATGGGCCAGAGGAGTTACAAGGAATGAAACTAACGCTGAAAATCTGGCGACAGAAGACCCACAAAGATAAGGGCGCATTCGTCCGCTACCCCGTGGACGCTGTGGGCCCAGAAATGTCGATGCTCGAATGCCTGGACGTGTTGAATGAGACGCTGATTGAACGCGGCGAAGAGCCAGTGGCCTTTGAACATGATTGTCGCGAAGGTATCTGCGGCTCCTGTGGTTTCATGGTCAATGGCGTGGCACAAGGTCCAGAGCGTGCTACCACGGTTTGCCAGTTGTCCATGCGGCATTTTAAGGATGGCCAGGAGCTGGTGCTCGAACCCTGGCGCTCGGCGGCGTTTCCAGCAATCAAAGATCTCATCGTTGATCGCAGCTCACTCGACCGCATCATTGAAGCGGGCGGATACATTTCTGTTTCGACCGGGCAGGCACCCGACGGCAACGCCATTCTTGTGGGTAGGGAAGCAGCAGACCAGGCGATGGATGCAGCCGCCTGCATTGGCTGCGGAGCCTGCGTAGCGGCTTGCCCCAATGGGTCGGCAGCGCTATTTACGGGCGCGAAAATTGCACATCTCGGCATTCTTCCTCAAGGCAAACCGGAGCGCGACAAGCGCGCACTGAACATGGTGGCCCAGGTGAATGCTGAATTCTTTGGGAACTGCACGAACATTGGCGAATGTACGGCTGTTTGTCCCAAGGAAATTTCGCTGGAGGTGATCGCCATTATGAATCGCGATTATCTGCGCGCAAGCTGGAAAAAACGCGAAGACCGAGAAGCTGCCATTGCATCTTCTACAGAGAAGAGTGCGAACCAAAGCTCGCCACCCAACCCGTAAATGGATGGGCATCGCAGTGCTACCCGTTGCAACGTGCGCGCCGTACCTGTGCATTAGATCCGCCGGGCAAACTCTTCTAGAGACATCCAGTATCGCCTTTCTAGGACAGGAATCCATTTTGTCCCCGGGACTTCGAAGACTAACAGACATAGGAAAACCGGCTCAGAATTCCTTCTTCATAAACTTTTTGAGAACAGCACCTCTTGTGCATAGTTTTTGGAACCGGTCTTCACATGTTCAATCAAATACTGCAATTTGGGTTCGCAAGCGTGGACTGCATATCCCATGAACGCGATTTCGAGCGTGTTGCTTTCATGACAACGAGGCTGGAATTGTAAGAGATCAGTATCCTCTTCCATTTGCTATGGTTTTGGCCTGAGTTCAGCGAGCCGGGATAAATTTAAACTTGCATGGAGAGAGTAACGATCTCCTCATAACGCCACTGGAATGCCCGGCGAATTTTGAACCAGTGAATCAGAGAGAGAAGCTGGACAAGAGGAGCTGAGGAAATGGCAAGGAAGATTTATAAG
>OLLR01000094.1_pt1 | contig 126647 bp, 99 predicted proteins | sample 1604601 | NCBI WGS metagenome assembly OLLR01 (sample SAMEA104055725, study PRJEB20765) | soil metagenome | biome: Arctic tundra; feature: Polygonal ground; material: soil | place: USA | collected 2011-09 | depth 0-0.5 m | reverse complement strand
GCGCCGCCGCGTGGCGGGCGGGCTGGAGCGAATACAGGTAGCTCGGCGGGGCAGTCGGCGGGACAATCTTCCTGGGGCAGCTTCCGCGACATCTTTACCGGAGCTTTCAGCGGCGGCAGTCAACGCGAGGAGCGTCCAGAGCCGGGCACCGATCTGGAATATCAGGTGAGCGTGGATTTCTGGACTTCGATTCGCGGGGGCACGGTCAAGTTGCAGGTGACGCGCAAGGAAGTGTGTCCTGTCTGCAAAGGCAGAAGCAACAGCGGCGGCGACACCATTTGTCCAGAGTGCGATGGCACCGGCCAGGTGACGCAGATGGGCGGGCGGATGAAGTTCAATCTGCAATGCCCGCGCTGCAATGGCACGGGCAAGGTGCGCTCCGCCTGCGCGACCTGCAATGGGGAAGGCGCGGTGACGCGCAGCGAGACGATTGAGTTCCGCGTGAAGCCCGGAACGCGTGATGGGCAGCGCATTCGGCTGGCGGGCAAGGGCAATGCGGGCCTGCACGGCGGCGCAGCGGGCGATCTGTATCTCATCATGCGCATCGGCACGCACCCGGTTTTCACGCGCAGTGGAGATGATATTTATCTCGCGGTTCCGGTGATGGTGAGCGAGGCAGCGCTGGGCGCGAAGGTGGATGTGCCGACCATTGATGGCCGCGCGCAGTTGAAGATTCCCCCCGGCACGCAGAATGGGCAGAAGCTGCGGATGCGGGAAAAGGGTGTTATCTCCTCCGTGCGCGAGGGGATGCGCGGCGATCAGATTGTTGAAGTGCAGATTGTCGTCCCAAAGATGCAGGACGAGCGTTCGAAGGAGATTTTGCGCGAGCTGGCGCAACTGAATCCAGAAGATCCTCGCCAGGATTTGCTGACGAGGGCCTTGTAGGTTGGTTCCGCAAACATATTTGCGGTAAGCGACGCTAATGCAGGAGAGGAATCATGTCGACAAAACGAAAATCGAAGGGTGCCTACATGATCTCGTCGGTTGCCGAAATGTACGAGATTCATCCTCAGACCCTGCGCATGTATGAGCGGGAGGGCCTGCTGAAGCCGTCGCGCACAGAGGGCAACACGCGGCTCTATACCGATGAAGACCTCGAACGACTGGAATTTATTCTGAATCTGGCGCGCGATCTGGGCGTTAACATTGCGGGCATTGGCATCATTTTGCAGATGCGCGAGCGCATGGAGGAGATGAATCGCCAGATGCAGAGCTTTGTCGATTATGTTCGCACGGAGATGCTGGCGCGTGTGCAGCAGGCAGCGCAGCCTCCCGTGCCTGGGCTGGTTCCGCTGCGTCGCCCTGCCATTGTTCCCGCTGAGCCGCGCGAGCCGGGAAAAAAGCGGTAGGCGCGCCCGCCACATCTCCGCCTGTCGTATTCTGATATTTCCATCGTTATTCCATACGCATTTCATGCTGAAACTGCTCGTTGATTTTGGTTTTTGTTTCGGACTCTTCGGCCTGCTCACCTCCGGTGTGTATGGGGCGATGGTGCTGGTCGCCGCCTGGCGTTTTTGTCGCAAAAGCCAGGGCATTAACGGCAGTAAAAAGTCAGGAAACTTTACTCCGCCGGTTAGCTTGTTGAAGCCACTGCATGGCACGGAACCGGGGCTGGAAGCGCATCTGGCAACATTTTTTACGCAGGATTATCCAGCCTACGAAATTCTTTTCTGCGCCCGGCACGAAGAGGATGCAGGTCTGGCCACAGCGCGTCGCGTAGCTGCGCGCTATCCGCAAATTTCCGTGCAGTTTTTGACGGTGGGCGAGCCGACCATGCCCAATGCAAAAATTCTTTCGTTGGAGCGCATGTTCCAGGCTGCGCGCCACGATATTTTCATCATCAGCGACAGTGACGTGCGTGTGACGTCACAGTATACTCGCGCCGTAACGGCTCCCTTTGCCGATGCTGGCGTGGGCGCGGTTACGTGTCTCTATCGCGGCGTGGCAGCCGAAGGCGGCTTGTGGTCTCGGTTGGAAGCGACTGGTATGTCCATTGAGATGACAGCAGGCGTGCTGGTGGCCGAGATGCTGGAAGGCATGAAGTTTACGCTGGGGCCGACGATGGCCGTGCGCCGGGCGTGTGTTGAAAAAATGGGCGGATTTCTGCCGATGGGCGACTATTGCGCCGACGATTTTCTGCTAGGCAACTGGGTGGCTGAGCAGGGTAGTACGGTGGTGCTCTCGCAGCACATCATCGACCATATTGTGCTGCACGCAGACTTCTGGTCTTCGATGCGCCATCAGGCGCGCTGGATGAAGAGCACGCGCTTTTCGCGTCCCAAAGGACATTTTGGCACAGTGCTCACCTTTTGCTTTCCCTTCGGCATTTTGGGCGCGCTTGCCGCACTGGCACTGAATCGCCCAGAAGTCGCAGCAGTCTTTTTGACCTGGAGTGTCGCTTCCCGGATGCTGCTGGCTGCCGCCGTCAGCCAATGGGTGCTCCAGGAACCTAGCCCGTGGCAGAGCATCTTGTTGTATCCTTTGCGCGATTTGATGGGATTTTTCTTCTGGCTAGCCAGCTATGGCAGCCGAAGCATTCTGTGGCGTGGCGAAGTCTATGTATTAGAACCAGGTGGGCGGATGCGCCGACCCTAGCCAACGCTTCTTTCGGTTTTGAGCGCCGTTGCAGAGGTACCCCGCATCTAACTATGAGTACGGGAGGAAATACTCATGGCTACAGCAACCGCGACAGCGCAGGAAAAAAACTTCAACAAGGAAACGGACGAAAAAGCAACAGATCACAAGGGTACTGACATGATGACGCCGCATGCACGCCAGCATGCGAAGGTAGTCCAGAAATTTGGCACGGTGATCCCACGCCTGTCGCTAGGGCTGGGCGCAGAGATTCGCGAGCAGATTACTGCGAAGCTGAACGTGTTACTGGCCGATACACTTACCCTGCGCGATCTCTATAAAAAGAGCCATTGGCAGGTCTCCGGGCCTACGTTTTATCAACTCCATCTGCTCTTTGACAAGCACTATGGGGAGCAGGCCGAGATGGTGGATACGATTGCCGAGCGCATCCAGACCCTTGGCGGTATCAGTGTAGCGATGGCTGCCGATGTGGCCGAGATGACACGCATTCCGCGCCCACCGAAGTGCCGCGAAGAGGTTCCTGTACAGATTTCGCGGCTGCTCGAAGCCCACGAACTCATCATCAAAGACACGCGTGCGTTGGCCGGCAAAGTGAGCGAACTTGGGGATGATGGCACCAATGACATGCTGATTAGCAATATATTGCGTACCAATGAATTGCAGGTCTGGTTTGTCAGCGAACACCTGGTCGAAATGCCGCTGATTTTTGCAAAATAAAAATAACGTTTGCAGGCAGGTCTAAATTTGCATCAGAATTGGTGCAGTTTTAGTTGAAAACAGCACAAAATAAGCATAAAAAACATACAAAAGGGTCGCGTAAGCCGCGATTCTTTTGTGTTTTTGGTCATAATTTTGGCTGTTTACGCGCTCTTAGCATCGTGAGTGTACAAAAGAGACATGCGCGGGTTTGAGCTACCCATAAAATTATTGGCGATGTGCAGGGTTGTGTTGTCCCTGCCGATACTGTTCGGTGTTGGATTCGCTGGATTGGCTGCGGCACAGACGGCAGTCCAGATGCCAGGCCAGACACCAGTCCCGACAATGACGCTCCATGCGCGCACCAATCTTGTGCCGGTGCCTACGCTGGTGGAGTCCAAGACGGGCGAGCCGGTCTTTGGTCTGACGGCAAAGGACTTTATTGTGAAGGATAACGGCGTCGAGCAGAAGAACGTACGGCTGGATACAGACACCGATAATGCGCCGCTGTCGCTGGTGCAAACGGGCCGCGCCGCCGTGGATGAGTTCTACAAGCTGCAAGGCCTGCCCACCATGCTGAATGCCTTAACCGGGAGCGCGCCGCATCGCATTGCTGTGGTGGCCTTTGATAGCCAGCCGCAGATGTTGCAGAATTTTACTTCCAGCACGGAATTGGCGCGGAAGGCGCTGTATTCCATCCAGCCCGGGGATGATGGCGCGGCGATTCTGGACGCGGTCTGGTACGCCGCAGACATGCTGCAGGACGAGCCAAAGCAGAACCAACGGGCCATTCTGCTGATCAGTGAGACGCGCGACCACGGCAGCCGCACGCCGGTCAAGGCGCTGATCCAGAAGGTTGGCTCTGGCAACACGATTGTCTACACGTTGACGTTTTCTCCAGCGCGAACTGAGTTTCTAAATGATCTGAAATATGGCGGCGGCAAAGGGTTACTGGAACCATTTGTGATGGCCGTGCAGGCACTGCGCAAGAACACGGCGGCGGAGATTCCGCACATGACGGGTGGAGAGTATCTTGGCTTTCACAGCGCCAGTGGCCTGGATGGCAAGATTGGGCTGCTGGCCAATCAGGTGCATAATCGCTACATGCTCAGCTTTCAGCCGGCGCATCCCACTGCCGCACTGCATTTGTTGAGCGTAAGCCTGCGCAGCCAGGATATTGGCGCGACGGTGCTGGCGCGCACCAATTATTGGGCCGGGACGGATGCCGATGCAGGAGCCGATGCTGGCACAGACGCTCCGGTGGATTCCCCGACTGCTGCGCCTGCGGGAGTGCAGCCATGAGATCTTCAAATTTCCCTTTGCGCGACTTTTCTCTCACTGGCGCATCTATGGAGTATGTAGCTCTAAAGACACAGGAGCCGTCATGACTGCGCTGCTTAGCTTTTTTCTTCACTACGGCTACTGGGTACTTTTTTTCTGGGTGCTGCTGGAGCAGTTGGGGCTGCCCCTGCCCAGCACGCCGATGCTGTTGACGGCGGGAACGCTGAGCGCCACGCATGTTCTGGGCCTGGCGGGGATTCTGGTGACGGTGCTGGTCAGCAGCCTGCTGGCGGATTCCGTCTGGTTCTCCCTGGGCCGTCAATATGGCAATACCGTCACGCGATGGATCTGCAAGTTCTCGCTGGAGGCCGCCTCCTGCGTTCGCAGAACGGAAGACATGATTTCCGCTCGCGGGGCAGGCGCGCTGGTAATTGCAAAATTTGTTCCCGGCCTCAACCTGATGGCCGCACCACTGGCCGGACAGAGCCAGATGGAGTATCGCTTTTTCCTGCTCTATGACACGGCGGGCACGCTGCTCTGGGGAAGCTCCTTTGTCCTGCTGGGCCGTTTTTTTGGCGATGCACTTCGTCGCAATCAAAATGCACTGCGCTGGGCGGAGCATTTTGCTTTGGCCGCGTTTCTTTTTGTGTTACTGGCCTTGCTGGTGGGGAAAATCTGGCGCCAGCAGTCCTTTCTGCGCAGGGTGCGGGCCATGCGCGTCGACCCCGGCGATCTAAAAGCCATGCTGGATCGCGGTGAAGAGGTCTTCATCGTTGATCTGCGCCATCCGCTGGATTATCTGCCTGACCCGCGTGTTCTGCCCGGCGCGGTTCGGCTGCTGCCCAACGAAGTAGTGCTGCGCAGTTCGGAGCTGCCACGGGATCGTGACATCATCGTCTACTGCACCTGCCCCAGCGAGGAATCCAGTTCCAAGGTTGCCCTGACGATGCGGAAGCTGGGCATTGAGCGCATTCGTCCACTGCGCGGCGGCTTCGATGAATGGAAGCATCTGGGCTATCCGCTGACCGATCTGGAAGAGAGCGCAGTTTCATCCGCCTTGTAGGGAAGTTGGGGCGTTGCTGTACGCTTTGGCTAAATTCATCACACATTTACACGGATCGGGTACCCTAAGTAGAAGAAACGGGAGCGCGGGGACGGGTCTGTGGACAGCAAACTGGCTGAAAGAGATATCTGGCAGGAAAACATGTCTCCCGATTCTGTGGGTTTGGCTGCGACGCAACCCTCTGCCGTGCGGCAATATCTGAACGCGCAGAGTGACTCTGCCTTCTCAGATCGATTCTTCAAGACGCTGATGCTGGTCAGCGCTTTAACGATTTTTGTCATCGTTCTCTTCATCCTCTGGGAACTGGTCTGGCAATCGCGCACGACAATTGCCCGTTTTGGATTTTCATTTTTTTATCGTTCTGTTTGGAATCCTGTCAGCGAAGACTTTGGCGCGCGAACCTTCATTTACGGGACGCTGGTTTCTTCGCTGCTTGCGCTTTTGATCGCAGTTCCGCTCTCCGTGAGCACGGCAGTCTTTATTACCGAGATGTGCCCTGGCCCGCTGCGTCGCCCGCTCTCTTTTCTGACCGAACTGCTGGCTGCGATTCCGAGCGTGGTCTATGGCCTGTGGGCCTTGGTCGTGCTGGTGCCGCTGCTGCGCACGCAGATTGATCCTTTCCTGATGCGTGCGCTGGGCTGGACCGGATTTTTTGAGGGGCCAGATTATGGGGTCAGCATGTTGGCGGCGGGGATTATTCTAGCCATTATGATTCTGCCCATCATCTCCTCCATCACGCGCGAGGTGATGAGCACGGTGCCGCAGAGCCAGCGCGAGGCAGCTCTGGCGCTGGGCGCAACGCGCTGGGAGATGATTCGCATCAGCGTGCTGCCCAATGCGCGCCTCGGCATTGCTGGTGGTGTGATTCTTGGCCTGGGTCGGGCGTTGGGCGAAACGATGGCCGTGACAATGGTGATTGGCAACCGGCCAGAGATTGCGCGCTCACTGCTGGCTCCCAGCTATACGATGGCCAGTGTTTTGGCCAATGAATTTACCGAGGCCACATCGAGCCTGTATCTGAGCGCGTTGATTGAGATTGGCCTGGCGCTCTTTCTGGTTACGATTGTGGTGAATGCTCTGGCACGGTTGTTGATCTGGTCAGTAACACGCGGCGCATCAGCGCGCATGACATAAACAGGCAGAAAAGATGCGGCAGAAAATTCAACAAAGCGGGCGGGTTTGGCGGAGCTGGAAGAATCATCTGGCGACGGGCACGGCCTTGCTCGGCACGCTGATTGTTGTCGCGCCGCTGCTAGCTATCTTTGCGTATCTTGTTTACAAAGGCGCAAGCTCTCTGAACTGGGCTTTCTTTACCGAAGTGCCGAAGCCCGTTGGCGAGATGGGCGGCGGCATGGAAAATGCCATCGTCGGCTCTGGCGTGCTGCTTGCCGTGGCCAGCTTGATTGGCATTCCACTTGGGATTACCTCTGGTGTCTATCTGGCGGAGTTTGGTCGTGGGCGGTTGCTTTCCAATCTGGTGCGCTTTACGGCGGATGTGCTCAACGGCGTGCCGTCGATTGTGGTGGGCATCGCTGTCTACTCGCTGATTGTGGTGCCGCAGCAACACTTCTCGGCATTTTCTGGCGGCGTAGCCCTTGGTATTATGATGATTCCCACGGTGACGCGAACCACGGAGGAGATGCTGCGACTTGTGCCGCACGCAGTCCGCGAGGCAGCGCTGGGCCTGGGCGTGCCCAACTGGCGCTCGACGATTTCGATTACATTGCGCACGGCCTCTGCGGGCATTATTACGGGTTGTATGTTGGCCTTTGCTCGTGTAGCAGGGGAAACGGCACCGCTGTTGTTCACGGCCTTTGGCAATGATGACAGAAGTCTGGCGCTGAACCAGCCCATCGCGGCGCTACCCTTGCAGATTTTTGTCTACGCCGTTTCTCCGTACAATGACTGGCATCGGCTGGCCTGGGCAGGTTCGCTGGTTCTGATTGCTTTAATCGTGGTTTCAGTTTCGCTGGTTCGATTTGTAACTTCGCGCGGTGTGCTCAAGGGGGCAAACTAGTGGGTGTTGGCATTGAAGTAAAAGAATTGAATGCCTGGTATGGCAGCACACACACGCTGTGGGATATCCATCTCAACATTCCAGCCAACCACGCCACGGCGCTTATCGGCCCTTCAGGCTGCGGCAAGTCTACATTCGTCCGCTGCCTGAACCGGATGCACGAGACCAACCCCATTGCGCGCGTCACAGGCACTGTAAAAATTGGCGATCTGGATATCTACGAGGATGTCTCGCCTGTGGTGATTCGCAGACGCATCGGCATGGTTTTTCAGCGGCCCAATCCCTTTCCCACCATGTCGATTTATGACAACGTGGCCAGTGGACTGCGACTCAATGGCTTTCGCAATCGCAAGCAGCTTGATGAGATTGTCGAGCGCTCGCTGCGCCGCGCAGCCTTGTGGGATGAGGTGAAGGACGATCTGAAGCGCAAGTCTGGAGCCAGCATCTCTGGCGGCCAGCAGCAACGGCTCTGCATTGCGCGTACTCTGGCTGTTGATCCTGAAGTGTTGCTGATGGACGAACCGGCCTCGGCGCTCGATCCTATTTCGACCGCAAAGATTGAGGATTTAATTTTTCAGTTAAAGTCCGAGTACACCATTGTCATTGTGACGCACAACATGCAGCAGGCGGCGCGCGTGGCAGAAAATACCGGCTTCTTTCTGAATGGGCAGTTGGTGGAGTTTGACGCGACCACAAAAATTTTTACCAACCCAAGCGACAAGCGAACGGAAGATTACATCACAGGCAGGTTTGGATGACACGTATACGGTTCCACCAAAACCTTGACGATCTAAAGGAAAAGCTGCTGGTGATGGCGGGCATGGCGGAGCAGGCCATCCAGCGCTCCATTGAGGCTTATCGCGTTCGCGATCTCTCTATTTGCGATCTGGTGCAGCGCTCTGAGCCAGCCATCAATCGACAGGAGCGCGAGATTGATCAGATGGCGCTTGACCTGCTGGCGATGGAGCAGCCGATGGCTATTGACCTGCGTTTTATTCTTGCCGTCATCAAGATCAACGCGGACGTGGAGCGCGTCGGCGACCAAGCCGTCAACATTACCGAGCGTGTGCGTGATCTGCAATCCATGCCGCCGGTCGATATTCCCGTGGATATTCCCAAGCTGGCTTCGATGGCGGCTTCGATGGTGCGGCGCGCGCTGCAATCCTTTATCGACGCGGATGCCGACCTTGCGGAATCAGTTTTGACGATGGATGACCAGGTGGATGCGATGAACGCTGCTGCCTATCGCACGCTGAGCAAGTTGATCCACGACGATCCGAGCCAGACGCAGCAGGCCTTGAACGTTCTGCTGATTGCGCGCAATCTGGAGCGCGTCGGCGACCATGCCACCAACATCGCCGAGGATGTCATCTTCTGGGTTCGCGGCGCCGATGTCCGCCACCACATGCGAACCGGCAGTTAGGATGCGCTCTCGGCCCACCAGAGAAATTTCTGGAGCAGCGGGAAGTACAGTCCAACGTGGATGCTTGCACTGTGCGGGTAGGCTGCTTGGATCACAGCAACATAGCGCTGCATCTGTTCCAGGTAATACTCTTTTTGCTCGGCGAGAAACACCTCCAGATTGCGTTCTCCATGCGTGGCAGTCTTAAAGTCCACAATCCAGAGTTGCTGCTTGTCCTCTGATTTCGATAGAGGCTCCGCGCCAGCCAGAAACATGCGATCCAAACGTACAGAGCGAATGGTTTTGTGCAGAACTGCCGTCAGGGGAATCTCAAACTCCGGCAGCAGGGAATCAAGAGTGGGATGCGCTGCCAGCAGCCATTGCGCGGTGGAATCCGTGGAGACCTCCAGCAGCACGCGCACCATGCGATCTGCAGCAGTCTGCGCGTCGCGGGGCGCGTAGCCGCCTTGCATCATACGCAAGATGGCAGGCTGGCGCAGGCGTTGGATTGCAGCGTAAATCTTCTCTTTGCCGCTGTGCGTGCGCAAAATCTCTGCCAGCGGCTGCATCAGCGCATGGAGCACGGTGCCAAAGGTGCGCGCTTTCCAGGAGCCTTCTGGCCGCTTGGCTGTGCGAACTGTTTCTCCGTCCACGGTTTCGATTGTTTCTGGAACGGCGATCGTCCATACATCCGGCGGCGGCGGAGTGGGTATCCATCCAGAAGGTAAACGGCGAAAATTAGAAAGGAGAATTTCCATCGCGACACCGGTATCTGCATGTTCGGTCTCCGCAGCCAGGTGGGTCGCAATGCCTGACAGTGGTGCAGGCTGCGACGGCGGCATGGCCAGAAGGTTGTCGGCTGCACTCGGTAGGGTTACGGCCTGCGTAAATATCTCTTCGGCAAACGGCCACGCGACAGAAAGCACAGAGCGTGTATCGGGGCGTGAGAGTTCTCCTTCCTTATTTTTTACAGCAGCACCAAAAAGGTGTAATTCTCGGCGCGCGCGCGTACAGGCTACGTAGAATAGCCGCTTCATCTCTGCCTCTTTGCGCTGTGCAATTCTCCGGCGAATCCACTGGCCGATGGGTTCCTTTGTCTCCGAGGCATGTTGAATGGGCGCCAGGAAAATTTTCGATTGCAGCGTATCGGATGGATCGTCATCATCTCCTTGCGTGGCGCGTATTTCCTCCGACCAGAGAAGAAGTTTTGAACCATCCCGTGCTGGCGTTCTGTGCAGGCCAGGAAGCAAAACCACATCCCACTCCAACCCTTTGGCTTTGTGAATCGTCAAAACTTCCACAGAGTCTTCGCCTTGCACGGGTGTCGGCGCGTAGAGCTTCTGCATCCGCTCTTCGATAAGCGTTGCCGTGAGGGTACCACCCTCTTTTTCCAGCGCGTACAGCATTTTGAAAAACTGCTCGACTGCGGGCCATTCACGGTTCGGGATACACGACGAACCTCCCAGTGTGTGCCAGGTGCGCTCAACCAATGAAGCCAGACGTTCGTGCGGCAACTGTAAGCACGCTTGCTCCAGTGTCTTCCATACATGCTGCGCGCGGGTTGAACCATCTTCTGACAGCAGTGGAATGCGTTCGCGCAGTAATTCCGGGAGTGTCCAGGACTCCATCGCGTGTGCATTCTCTGCTCCGCAAAGCGTGTGCAGATCGGCCAGCGTTAGCCCACACCACGGCGCGCGCAGTACGGCCAGCCATGCTGTTCGATCGGCGGCGTGCAACAAGCATCGCGTAATAGCCAGCAAATCAAGCAGCGGCTGCCGATCTGTCAGTGTGTCCATTTCAATTGCGCGATATGCAAGGCTGCGCCGCTGCATGGCTTTCAGAATGGGCCAGGCGTGACGCTTGTTGCTGACAAGAATCGCAATGCGCGTGACGCGATTGTTTGCGCGATCCTCAACACGATAGCCTTCTATGACATCGCAAAGCGCCTCGGCCTCAACCAATGCGGGATCAATCTCCGGCGCAACATCCGGGGTAGCTTCATCTTCTAACGTACTTTTTCTGGGGAGAATCTGCGGATGCCAATGCACGCGCTCTTCAAAGTTTTCCGCATGTACCGACAGAGAAGGTTGAAAGAGGATTTCGTTGACATCATCGATCGTAGAGAATATCTGCGAAAAGTATGTATTGGTGGTTTCCACCAGACTTTTCTGAGAGCGAAAATTTCGGGTCAGAGAAATCGTCTCCAGCGGAACTTCGCCCAGGCCTGTCTGGCGCGCGCGCGCAAAGAGCGCCACCTCTGCGTGACGAAAGCTGTAGATAGATTGCTTTGGATCGCCGACCAGAAAAACAGTCTGACTGCATCCATCCCAGCTTGTTACCAGGTGGCAGAGCAGGTGGAATTGCGTCACGGAGGTGTCCTGCATCTCGTCTACAAGAAGATGCTGAATTTTTGTTCCCAGTGCCAACGCAATGTTCTGGGTATCATCCTGCAAAGTCTGTTGTGCTGCCAGCAGCAACTCGGTGAAATCCGTCTTTGCTGTGCGTGCGAAGGTCAGCTTTAATTGTGCCAGTGCATGTCGCAGCAGTAGAAAACTGGCGCGCAAAACTCTGCGCTGTTGATCTGTATATTGCATCGGCGGCAGCGTCTGTATCTGGCGCAATGTGTCGCGCAGCCTATCATTATCTGCAATGGAGAGGAGCAGTTCCTGCATCTCGCGCTTGCGCGGACTGTTCGGTGGAAATCCAATCGCGACGCTGACTTGCTTTCGAAACGTTCCTTCAGTTGTTAGTAATAACGCTGCGACAGTTGACCAGAGCTCCGCGTCTTCAGCTCGATATGTAGGAATTTTCGTCCATGCAAGGCTGGCCGCATAAGGATTCTTCTTGTTTTCTTTTTCTAAAAAACGTGCCGCGTGTTGGATCAACGAAAAAACCTGCTCTGCCGTAGCAGAGGGCAAAGATTGTTCCAGCGCTCGGCTGGCAGACGCATGAATCTCGTGGAAGGGATGCTCGAATCGATCGCAGAGAATCCGATCAAACTCCGCATCAGAAATCTCTTGCGTAATGGGGAGTACATGGCCCCACTGGTCGCGCGTGCCTAAAAGGTCAGCCAGAAGTCGCACGGCATTTTCGAAGCGATTGTCCAGATGGAGCAGCAGAGTTCGTATTGCGTGGTTCAGATTCTTGTCCGCTCCTCCCAACTGCGTCAATACATCGCGAGCAGCCGTGGCATATAGTTCAGATGCGTCTGTTACGGGTTCCGCGCCAGCTTCCATCTGCGTCAGAATTGGAAGGCGCGCGGTAATATCGCGGCAAAAGGAATCAATTGTGCGCAAGTACATGCGCTGCGGCTGGCGTGTCAGATTCCAATTCCGTCTGCGTCCGTTCTCCAGTGCTGCCTGTGCGAGAGCGCGTGTTTGCTGCTTGTGCGGTGAATACTCCGTGTCAGGATTTTCTGTTTCTGCAGAACGCAATTCCTGCAAAATGCGGTCACGCATCTCCGCAGCAGCCTTGCGTGTAAAGGTGATGGCAAGAATCTCTTCTGGCTCGTCCACCTGCGCCAACAATTTTAGATACCGCTGAATCAACAACTCCGTTTTACCTGAGCCGGCTGAGGCTTCAACCAGAAATGACCTTGTTGTATCCAGTGCTGCCGCACGCGCAGGCGTGTCATCCATTGGACTGTCGGAGGATTGTGGTGATCGAAGAGTTCTTTTGTTATGTGTTGAAGCCATCTTTTTTCAACTTAGAATTCCGTTTCAACCGGGTCGTCATCTTCTCCGTTTTCTTCGTTGGTCTCGTCAAGCGTGATTTGTGCTTCCTGAATACGACAAAGAATTTTCTGGGCGCAATGGGTGCAAGTAACTCCAGGAATTTTCGGGTCCACTGCGGCATATCCTGCTTGAAAATGATCGGCGAGCCGGGTAAGCGCGTTCCCCCACTGATCGACCTGAGTCAGAAATTCCTCTTCAGTGTTGAGGATGGTTGAGTGTGATTTCGTTTTTTTAGGATTTACAGTCGAAAATATCTGAGGTAGAGAGTGAATAACTTTAAAACTAGGATTTCTTGCTTGAAGGCTGGCAAAAGCTACTCCATGCAGGGGCGCATTCTGCGAGTGCGTATTGCGCAGCAGCACTGCATAGGTCGGAAGCTGTGGCTCGTCAGGACGCTCGCCATCGCAGGCCGAGGCGCTGACCTGGCCGGTCTTATAATCCAGCAGCGCAAGGCCGTCGCCCACCTTGTCGATGCGGTCGATTCGGCAATCGAATTGGACGTCGCCCATAGCTGCATTCGCGATGCTTTGTTCGCAGGCCTCCACAGAAAAGTCAGGACGCGCAGCTTCCACTTCCAGCCATACCATCAGTCGTTCACAGAGCCGTTCGGCTTCTGTGGAAAGCAAGGATTGCGCCATCGGATTGTTCGCGGGTATCTTGCTCAATGCCTGGCGAATGCACAAGTCAAGAATCGTTCTGCGTTCTTCTGTAGCTAGCGCGCGCAAGGCTGTCTGGGTCTTCACTTGAGTCCAGAAAGTTCGCAACACCTCATGCACTGCGCTGCCTTGCATGCGGACCGCGAGGCCAAGCGATGGCTCTTCGATGCTTGCCGCGCCCAGACGAAGCTCCGCAAATGCCTGAAAGGGACATGCTGCCTGCTGTTTGAGAAAGCGAACTCCATGCCGAACCTTGACGTTCGTAAAGGGGACAGAAAACTCTCGATCCACGGAAAGTGTTGCGTCCGCTTTCTGCTCACTTGCTTGTATTGCGAGGTCGGGCATCCAGTGCTGCGCTATAACCGGCACACAATTTGGTACAACATTTTGGATGATGGGAGAGATGCGCGCCCCAATCTCAGCGGGATGCGTGGCACTGGATTCTTCCGCTTCATCCTCCATGTCAAAACTAAAGACAGCATCTTTGCAGCAGGCAAGAACGCGCTGGGTGACCTGACAGGCGTGGTCATAATCCGCTTGCGCGTTGGCGTAGGGCATAGCAACCTGTCGCTGCAGAGGCCAGGGAATCCACGGCTGTGCGTGGCCACGTTGTGGCCACGCGCGCGCTGACGCTTGCAGAAACCAGATGGCATCAAAGGTCATGCCTGCGGATTCGGCAATGCCCAGAATCTGCACGGGAGCCTCCTGCGTCTCCAACGCGTGCAGTGTGTGAGCCGCAGTGCTCTCCAGCGTTTCCAGCATCGCAAGAAAAGAAATGGAATCATCTATGGCATCGAGAGTGGCAATCTCATCCATCATGCAATTCCATTTTTCCAGAAGTTGAAACTCGGCGCTGGTCTTTGCCTCCAGCAGCGTCCACTGCGCTGCTTCCAGAATTTCATCCACAAGTTCGCGCCAGGCCGTGTGTGTACGCAATAAATTTTTCGATGATGCGTCAGCGATGATAGTCGCGTCCCGTGCCAGGGCTGCAACACGACTCATGCTTTTGTGTAAGGGAGCGATGGCGGGTGATGGATTTTCTTGTAGTCGCTGCAGCAGCCATGCAAACTCAGGTTCCCCGTCCAGCATTTGTGGGTGGATGCGAAGCGCAGCGTCCAGGCGCGCACGCGCGTCGGGTGAAGCTCCACCTACGTGGTTCGTTACTAGCAGGAATGAGGCATCGTCAAAGGCGATGGGCTGCCTAAGCCAGCGCAGCAGCAGCAAGGCTGCTCGTATCTGCGGCAACGTAGTCAAAGGAACGCCCAGAGTAAATTCATAGGGCAGTGGTTGTGCGGAACGGTGAACATCCAGCGTGGAGGGGGCAAGGACGCTGCGAAATGTACGATCCATCGCATCGCGCAATTCAAAGATGGAGGGTGCGAGTACGCCGATGCGTTCGCGAGGATTCTGTAGGAGACGCTGACGAATCCAGCAGGCCGCAGCGTGCAATTCTTCATCCAGGGTTTCGGCTGCAACCACAACGGGGGAAACTTGAAGGGGCATTTCTGGTGTCAGCCATACAAATGCGTGGCTGCATCCCTGCTGCCGCAATGCCTGTAAGAGCTGCTGTTGCTGTGGAGTGACACGATCAAAGCCAAGCAAGAAAATCTCGCGGGATTGCGATAGATTGCTGTGCTCAACCTGTTGCGCGAGGACACGCGCCAGTGCGGAGGGCGCAAGCAGGTCGCGCCGTTTACATTGCGTAAAAAAAACGCGTTGCCATTGCAGAAATGCCGGAGTGTCTTTGCCCTCGGCATAGGACATCAACTGCGCAGGAGAAATGCAAAATTCCTCAAGGAGACGTTGAGAATCCTGTGCCAGCTCTGCCAAAGAGTTGGAGAAAAAAACAGGGCCATTTTCCGTTACTTCAGTCGAGCGCAGAATACTGCGCCACAAGTGGCGTTCTTGTGCCGCAGTGAGTAGAACTTGCTGTGCAGTGCCCGCCAGGAGCCATTCATTCCATATTTCCGCCAGCCACGCATCCCAGGTTTGGACGCGCGGAGTGCGCCAGGCTGCGACTTTCTTTTCCTGCTGCCACTGGCCATAATGATTCCGCAACATACGAGCAGCGCGAGCATTGCTGGTGATGACCAGAGGCGTTTGCGTCGGGTTGTCCAGACGGGCGAAGAGTTCCACCTCAGTCATCTGCACATTGTGGGGCATGGAAACTTTATACGCGATCTTGCAGCTGGAGACGAATTGGCGCTGGAATCTCTCTGATACACTGCAATTGTGAGACGAATTGCGGCTACGCTTCTATTGCTTCTGGCAGCCATTCTGCCGTTGCAGCCGCTCGTCACGCCGGCCGAAGCGCAGGCCAACATCCCGGTCTGCTGTCGCGCATACGGCGCGCATCATTGCTTGATGCACCAGATGGGCATGAGGATGCAGGCGGCTTGGGGGATGGACGCGCCGCGCTTCTGGACGGCGCAGCCCTGTCCCTATGCGCATCTCCATCATGCTGTGATGACGGCATCGTTGTATTTGCGCCCTTCAGTGGATATTGCCACGCGCAGAACCATTGTGTGGTTGCAAAATTGTGCGGTGTTTTCTGCTCCAGAAACGCAGCCTTCTGCACTGTATGCTCCTCGCGGCCCACCAACTCTCCTCTAAGAAATTCTTTTCATTTGAGTAGTTCCGTGTACGTGGCGCCGTGTTGGCCCGTGTGCCGACTCTCGCAATCCAAGCCATTACTAGTCATACATGTGACGTGGAGATAGTTGTGCGCGTGTTTTTGAAGATTTCGTTTTGCATTGCGGTTGTGTCATTGTTTTGTACCGGCATCGCTCATGCCACGGTCTTTGGAGAGGTGCAGGGCATTGTGCATGATCCGCGGCATCGGCCCATCGCAAATGTAAAAATCACCATCCATGCGGCCTACTCTGCATTGGCGCAGACAACGCGTTCCAATCAGGATGGATACTTTTTCTTTCTCGCGCTCCCACTCGGCGAATACAGGATCATCCTTCGCAGTCGCGGTTTTGATGTCGTACAGCAGACGATCACGGTATTCTCCAACAACTCTCCAATTCTGCACTTCCCCTTGCAGGTGGGTACGGTGCAGCAGTCGGTTCAGGTTACTTCCCAGATAGATGTCGCAAATGTAAATTCTGTGACGCCTACGACGCTGGTGAATCGTAAGGATATTGCCCAGACGCCAGGGGCAGATAGCACCGACAGCATGGCGATGATTACGGATTATGTTCCTGGCGCGTATATGGTGCATGACATGTTGCATGTGCGCGGCGGGCACCAGGTGAGCTGGGAAATTGACGGCGTGGAGATTCCCAACACCAATATCTCCAGCAACCTTGGCCCGCAGATTGATCCCAAAGATATTGATTATCTGGAGGTACAGCGTGGCAGCAACAACGCCGATGTTGGCGATCGAACCTATGGAGTTTTTGATGTATCCCCGCGCACTGGCTTTGAGCGCAACAACGAGGCCGAGCTGATTTTTAGCTCAGGCGATTTTTACCAGACCAACGACCAAATCAACTTTGGCAGCCACACAGAAAAGTTTGCATACTATGCCAGCGCGAATGGAAACCGCACGAACTATGGATTGATGCCGCCCATCGCACAGCCCTATCACGATGCAGCCAATGGCTATGGCGGATTTAATTCTCTGGTCTATAACAAGACCCCGAAAGACCAGTTCCGTCTTGTCTCGCAATTGCGTGCGGATTATTTTCAGATTCCGTACGATCCAAATCCAAATGATTACGAAAATCAGCAGTACAACTCCAGCGGCCTGCGCGATGGTCAGCATGAGGTAGATGGATTTTCAGCCTTCTCCTGGGTGCATACGTTGAATGCTGCCACGCTGCTGCAGGTATCGCCCTTCTACCACTACAACAGCGCGAATTACGTGCCAAGCCCGAATGATATTCCCATCGCAACCACTTCAGATCGTGCATCGAACTATGCGGGAATCCAGGCATCCCTGACGACGCAGATTGCAAAGAACACGATACAAGGAGGGTTCTATTTCTTTGGCCAACACGACAGCGATGTTTTTGGGTCTGTATTTAATGACGGCAATTTTCAGAATTTCCTTATTCGGGATGGCGAGGCTGCAGGACTAACGGAAGAATATGTTTCGGATAATTACAAGGCCACGCGTTGGCTGACATTGATAGCTGGGCTACGCGCCTCGCAATTCGTTTCCAGCCGTACTGAAATAGAAAATGATCCCAGATTCGGAGTTGCCGTGCAGGTGCCGAAAATCAACTGGGTCTTCCGCGCCTTTTATGGGCGCTACTATCAGCCGCCACCGCTGACTACCGCCTCTGGCCCGCTGATTGGATATGCAAACAGCGCCAACACTACATTTCTACCTCTACACGGCGAACGTGACGAAGAGCACCAATTTGGCGTACAGATTCCATTTCGCGGATGGCTCCTTGATGCGGATAACTTTGAAACGCGCGCCAAGAATTTTCTGGATCACTCGAATGTTGGCGAGTCGAACATTTTCTTTCCTATCTCCATTGACGGTGCTTTGATTCAGGGATGGGAACTGACGATCAATTCGCCGACCTTATGGCGCTTTGGCAAGGCCCATCTTGCCTACTCCAATCAACTGGCAGAGCAGCGTGGTGCAATCACCGGTGGATTGGTTTGCTATCCCTTCACAGCGCCGCAATGTAATGCCGGTTTTAACTACACACCGCTGGATCACGACCAGCGTAATACGCTCGATGTTGGCTTCGATGCCTCACTCCCATCGCAGTTCTATGCTTCGACCAATCTCTACTATGGATCGGGCTTCGATAATGGTGATCCAAACGCGGAGTATCCAGGGCAATATCTTCCGCACGACACCAACCTTAGTGTGTCGATGGGGAAAACCTTTCGCAAGCGCGTTACCGTTTCCGTGGACGCAACCAATGTCACCAACCACCGCGTTTTGCTGGACAACAGCTTGACCTTTGGCGGATTTCACTACAACGCTCCACGAGAAATCTATGGTGAGCTTCGCTATCGCTTCCATTACGATAGGCTGTTCCATAGGGGTAGCAAATCGTAAACCGAAATATTAAGGAAATGAAGACAGTTCTTTTATTCCTGGCTTTGGCATCCGCTGCACTGTGTGGTGGCTGCGGCCATCCTTCTTCGTCGCAGCAATCTTCCAGTATCGTTAGCAGCCAATCCAGAAAAGCGTATGACCTGCACGGCTTGGTCGTCTCTGTCGATGCTGCCAATGGACAGGTCATGCTGACGAACGAAGACATCCCCGGAGTTATGGAACCGATGACGATGGCCTATACATTGGCCAATCCGATGGAGGCCTCTGAGCTGCGTACGGGTGACAAAATTCGCGCGAGGCTTAGGTTTGAAAATTCGAGTGCAATCCTCGATCAGATTGACGTGCTGCAACAAGCGCAGCTCAATTACAAGCCAGCAGAGCACTATCACCTGCCGCAGCCTGGTGATCTTGTTCCAGATTTTTTGCTGACCAATCAGAGCGGTCAACACATCCATCTCGATCAATATCGCGGCAAGGTGCTGCTGCTTACCTTCATATATACGCGCTGCCCATTATCAAACTACTGCCCGTTGATGAGCCGTAATTTTGCTGCTGTCAATACGATGTTAGCCGCTAATCCGGCACTCTACGCCAAGACACATCTGCTCACCATCAGCTTTGATCCCACCTATGACACGCCTGCGGTGCTGCGCAGTTATGGCGAGGCCTACACCGGGCACTACACCCAGGAAACCTTCGCGCATTGGGAATTTGCTGCACCAAATCCCCGGCAGCTAGCATCTCTTCTCCAGTGGTTTGGCGTTGGGGTCACGCCGGGGCCGGGCAAGACGCTGGCGCATTCTCTGTCCACTGCGGTGATTGGGCCAGATGGCAAAGTGCTGGCCTGGTACCCAACCAACGAATGGACGCCAGCGCAGATATTTCAGGATGTACAGCAGGCGCTGCCGACTGCAATGCGAAAGGCAAAGTAAAAGAACGTATGGTGGTAATTTTGATGGGCGTAACGGCAAGCGGGAAAACGACTGTCGGGCATGCTCTGGCACTGCGCCTGGGATGGGTATTTGCCGATGCCGACGATTTTCATTCACAGCAGAGTCGAGCCAAGATGCAGGCAGGAATTCCTCTGGATGATGCTGACCGCGCGCCCTGGCTGGCCAGCCTGCACGCGCAGATTGCGACTTGGGTGGGGAATCAGACCCATAGTGAAAACGCCATTCTGGCCTGTTCCGCGCTCAAGCAGCAATATCGCGATACTCTTCTGGCGGGTATAGACTCGCAGTCTGTGCGGTTTGTATTTCTGGATGGCCCTGCCTCGGTGATGCAGGCAAGGCTGGCGCAGCGAAAGGATCACTATATGTCCCCCTCGCTTTTGCCCAGTCAGATCGCTACGCTGGAGCCACCGACGGACGCGCTGCGCGTTTCTGTTGATCAGACATTTCCGGCCATTGTGCAGGATATTGTTACTGGACTCGATCTCGGCGACTATCCTGAGAGTCAAGAGAAAATCCAAACAGATATAGGTCAAGGGAAAATCCAAACGGATTTATAGGAGAAAATTATCATGGCAAAAACTACTTTATTCTTTGCAGCTGTACTGATTATTCTTGGCATTGCGGTCTTTGTTGCGACCGGCAGCCATGCTCCCACAGCGCTAATCCCGGCCTTCTTCGGCGTGGTTCTCGGTGTGTTTGGACTGCTGGCGAACACGGAAGACAGCAAGCGCCGGATGCTCTTCATGCACATTGCCGTCACCATCGGGTTGGCTGGATTTTTGTTTCCGGGAATCCGCGCAATGGGAGACATCCTTAAGCTGCTGCGGAATCAAACCGTGCTGCGCCCCATCGCCATGTGGGAGGAACTGGCCATGTTCATTCTGTGCCTGATCTTTGTGCTGCTCTCCGTACGCTCCTTTATCGTTGCGCGCCGCGCGCGCAAACAGGCATAACATGGCGATTCGACCATCATGGACAGATAGCCCACGCGGCCACGGCAGTCGCAATACAGCGTCCGGCGAGACAAAAAAGAAACCAGAGCTGCGTAAAGTGCTGCCAGAGATTTGGGCGCTGGTGCGTCCGCGCCGCGTCTTGCTTGGTTTTGGTCTTATCCTGATGACCATCAATCGTGTCTCCGGTCTAGTGCTTCCGGCCAGCACCAAGTATCTGATGGACAATGTGATGGGCAAGCGCGAAGTTGGCCTGTTGCATTGGATTGTCGGGGCTGTCCTACTCGCGACCGCCATTCAGGGCATCACCTCCTACGCGCTGACGCAGTTGCTCTCGAAAGCCGCGCAGCGCTTGATCGCCGATCTTCGCACCCAGGTACAGCAGCATATTGGCCGTCTGCCTGTCGCGTTTTATGATGCCAATCGCACCGGCACTCTCGTCTCACGCATCATGACGGATGTGGAAGGCGTGCGCAATTTGGTGGGCACTGGGTTGGTGGAATTTGTTGGTGGCCTGCTCACCGCAGTTCTCGCCTTTGGCTGGCTGCTGCACATCAATGCGCGCATGACACTGCTGGCCTTTGCTATTATCTCGATCTTCACGTTGATTCTTCGCACTGCCTTCAAAACCATCCGTCCCATTTTTCGGGAGCGAGCGCGGATCAATGCTGAAGTCACCGGTCGTCTGACGGAATCATTAGGTGGCGTTCGCGTAGTCAAGGGCTATCATGCCGAGGAGCGCGAGGCCAAAGTCTTCGCTGGTGGCGTGCAACGCCTGCTCGATAACGTCATCCGCACTTTGACAGCGCAGTCAATCATGGGGCTGGCTTCTACCGTTGTGTTGGGCGTGGTCGGCGCACTGGTCATGTATCTGGGCGCGCAGCAGGTAGTGGCGAATCACATGACACGCGGCGATTATCTGGAATATGTCATGTTCCTCGCCTATATGATCGCGCCTGTCTTTCAAATTGTCGCCATCGGCACGCAATTGACAGAGGCCATTGCTGGCCTCGACCGCACCAGCGAAATTCTCGCGGAAAAAGATGAAGTGCGTGATCCGCTACGCACCGTCTCTCTCAACGCAATCCGTGGCGAGGTACGCTATGAAGATGTCAGCTTCGCCTACGATCCAGAAAAGCCTGTGCTGCATGGAATTTCTCTGGACGCGCAACCAGGTACGGTCACCGCACTGATCGGCCCATCTGGTTCTGGCAAGTCGACGATTATCAGTCTGCTTTGCGCCTTCCACACGCCGGATGCTGGCCGCCTCACCATCGACGGCGTTGATCTCGCGACGGTTCGCCTTAGCGATTACCGCACGCAGTTGGGCGTTGTGTTGCAGGAGTCGTTTCTTTTCGACGGCAGCATCCGAGAGAACGTTGTATTCTCGCGTCCCCAGGCCAGCGAAAAGCAGATTCTCGAAGCCTGTCGCATTGCTCGCGTGGATGAGTTTGCCGAGCGCTTTCCTGAAGGCTATGACACCATCGTGGGCGAACGTGGCGTGAAGCTCTCCGGCGGCCAGCGCCAGCGCATCTCCATTGCGCGCGCCATTCTGGCGGATCCAAGAATTTTGATTCTCGATGAAGCAACTTCCAGCCTTGATTCTGAGAGCGAGGCGCTGATTCAGGAAGGTCTTAGCTATTTGATGCAGGGCCGCACGACCTTCGTCATCGCGCATCGACTCTCGACGATTCGACGCGCTGATCAAATTTTGGTGATTGAAGCGGGACGCATTGTCGAGCGCGGCAATCACGCCGAGTTGTACGCCAAGCAAGGTCGCTATTGGGATTTATACACGCGCCAGCATGGGCTGGAGGCCAATCTCTTTCTCGCTCCCGGCGAAGGCGACGGCGGCGTTCCGTCGGAAGACAGCAATGCACGCGAGAAAAAAGAGCGCGACCTCAGCTTCACTCAAGCCTTGCGTGGATAAATACCGGGTGCCCCAGGTCTCGATTTTTAGACCTGGGAGGCTGCGTTCCTTCGATAGGAAGTTGTTTTTTATATTCCCAACTGTGTCAGCAAAAACGCATAGTCGAAGGCGATCTCCTTCAAGTAGTCATACCGGCCAGAAGCTCCACCGTGGCCTGCTTCCATGTTCGTATGCAGCAGCAGCAGGTTGGCATCTTGCTTCAATGTGCGCAACTTTGCGACATATTTCGCTGGCTCCCAATACATCACCTGGCTGTCGTGCAGGGAGGTCTTGACCAGTATGGCCGGATATTTTTTGGGTTCCAAATTGTCATACGGAGAGTAGGCTAGCATACAGGCAAACGCCTCGGCCTCGTTGGGATTTCCCCACTCCTCATATTCGGCAACGGTAAGCGGTAGAGAATTATCGAGCATGGTGTTCATGACATCGACAAAGGGAACATGCGACAGCACTACACTAAAAAGATCAGGCCGCTGATTGGTCACAGCGCCCATCAGCAATCCGCCTGCGCTGCCGCCTTCTATGGCAACGTTTCCGGCAGCGCCATATCCTGCGGCCAGCAAGTGTTCCGTTGCTGCAATGAAATCCGTAAAGGTATTTTGTTTTTGCATCATGCGTCCGGCATCGTGCCAGGGCTTGCCCATCTCGCCACCACCGCGGATGTGCGCGTAGGCCAGCACCAGCCCGCGATCCAGCAAACTCAATCGATTGGAGTTGAAGCCAATCGGCAGCGAATATCCATACGATCCGTAGCCGTACACATACAGCGGATTCTTTCCGCGCTCAAAGCGATCCCTGCGATAGACCAGAGAAATTGGCACCTTGGTGCCATCGGCGGAGGTCGCAAAAATCCTTTCCGAGATGTACAGCGCACGATCAAATCCTCCGGGTACGTCCACCTGTTTCAGCAGCGTGCTTTCGGCAGTGACGATGTTGTATTGATAGACGGAGCTGGGCGTAATCAGCGATTGATAGTTGTAGCGATAGGTCTGGGTATCGAATTCTCGATTTGCATCCGGAGCAGCGCGATAGGTTGGTTCAGGAAAAGCAATTTCCTGCGAGGCGCGCACACCGGTTAGATCAACAACGCGCAGATGGGGCAGGCCCTGCACGCGCTCGCAGGCAACATAAAAGTCGCGGAAGAGGTCGAAATCCTCCAGCATCACGTCGGCGCGAGGGGGCAGAATCTCTGCCCAGTTTTCTTTGCCGCAAGCGGTGACGGGCGCTGTCACCAGGCGAAAATTTCTGCCCGTGTCGTTCGCGCGGATGTAAAAAACTCCTTCGCGATGATCGGCGTAGTATTCGATGTTGTCGCGACGCGCTTCCAGCAATTGAAAACTTGCATCTGGACTTTCGGCGGACAAGAACCATTGCTCGCTTGTCGTGTGGCTGGCGCTTTCCATCAGCAGGAATGCACCATCGCGTGTTTTTCCCACGCCAATGTTGAAGCGTTCGTCTTTTTCTTCGTAGATCAAGAGGCTCTGGCTCTTTGCGTCCTCGACATCACATCGGTAAAGCTGAAACTGCCGCTTCGTCTCCTCGTCCTCCACGGTGTAAAAGAGCGTTCGATCATCCGCCGCCCAGGCCACCGATCCGACGCGCTCGGCGATGGCTTCACTCGTCGTTCCCGTGCGCAGGTCTTTAAGGTAGAGCGTGTACTGGCGAAATCCCGTAGTGTCGGTGGAGTAGGCCAGCTTGGAAGCATTGTCAGAAAGCGCAAACGCGCCGATCGCCATGAATGCCTGCCCCGCTGCCAGCGTGTTCACATCCAGCAGCACTTCTTCATGCGGAAATCCCTGTGGTGGTGGCAGAGGCGGCAGTGCATTCGGCTTTGCCGAAGATTCTTGCGGTGCAGGTATGCGGCAGTACAGCGGATACTGTTGTCCTTCGACAATACGCGAATAATAAAAATATCCGTTCTTGCGATAGGGAACCGAAACATCCGTCTGCTGCATGTGGCTGAGCATCTCGTTGTAGAGAGTGCCAATCAACGGCGCGGCTGGCTCCATCACCGCAGCGGTGTAGGCGTTCTCCGCTTCCAGGTACGCAATCACCTCAGTGCTCTGCTTCTCGCGCAGCCAGGCGTAGTCGTCGGTCAATGTATGGCCGTGGAGGTGAGTTGACTTGGGGTCTTTACGTGCGGTGGGCGGGCTAAGGTCTGTTCTCAATTTCATGCAATCGCTCTCTCTTCACTATATGTCGATCAGGGATGGTGCCGTTCATCCGCGTATCCGCAATTGCTGGTTCGAAGTAAACACCCGGCGTGGCACGAGATAGGTTGCCGTCAAGCAGCTTAATCCGCCTGCGGTAAAGATCATGCCCAGCACCACGAATTGATACAGCGCAGCATAGACGGGCGACGAACCAGAGAGAACCATGCCGGCCATGATGCCGGGAATCCAGACGATACCGAGCGAGCGCAAATTGTCTGTGGCCGGAATCAAGCTGGCGCGAAAGGCCGCGCGCAGGTAGGGAGCTACGGCGGCATCTGAGGATGCCCCCAGCGCTAGAGCCGATTCAATCTCGCCCGTGTGGCTGCGGAGTTCACCCAAAAAGCGATTGAGAAATAGCGACTGGATGTTCATATTCTGGGCAATCACCATGCTGCCCACGGGCACCAGCATTTTGATCTCTGGTGCGATAATGCCCAGCAGCGTCATCAGCGTTATCACCAGGCCTGCGCCAGCGGCAAGGCAGATCAGGGACAGCGTGTAGGTCTCTGGAATGGCGCGCGCGCGGCTCCGCACAATGTTGGCCGCCATCAGTACCATGCCGATCAGCAGCGGAACCGCCATCCACCATGGGCCACGCAACAGGATGGCCAGCACAAAACCAATCAGCAGAATTTGCGCCAGTCCGCGCAGCAGCGCCAGTGGAATCTCACGCTGTAGTGGCCCACCGCGACGACTGGCCAGCATCGCCACCAGTGTCGCCGTCACCGCGACTATGGCAGCCTGCGCCAACCCCAGGCTCAATTCTGTGTGGAAGAGCCATCTAAGCATTTTGCGTATCCTCTTGCGTTCCCAGCACATCGCCTGGGGTTCCCAAGGCAATAGCCCTGCCCGCCTCCAGCAGCAGCACGCAATCCGCCACGCGCCGTGCCTGTACGCGATCATGCGTCACCCAGACGCAGGTTAAGTGCCGCGCATGGACAATTGAAGCGAGCAGCCGCTCGACACTTTGCCTGGCTGCGTCATCCAGCGCGGAGGTCGGCTCATCCAGCAGCAGCACCACGGGGTTATTCGCCAAGGCTCGCGCAATCGCTACGCGCTGTGCCTCGCCACCAGAGAGTGTTCGCACATCGCGGCTGGCGGTATCGGGCAGGCCGACCTGTTCCAGCAGCGCCTCAACCTGTGCTTCCTGCAAATGCTCCCCGCGCTGCGCGGGGCCGTATTGGATGTTGGCAGTGATCGTGCCGGGGAATAGATAGGCACGTTGCATCACCATGCCTACATGGCGGCGAAGCTCCTGCGGCGGCATAGGGCGCGTGTCCTGCCCGTTCAGCAGAATTCTGCCAGCCGTTGGCTCATCCAGACGATTGAGCATCCGCAGCAATGTGGTTTTTCCCGCGCCGCTCGGCCCCAGAATCGCCAGCACCTGTCCGCGCTCCAGTTGAAACGCTATATCCTGCACCAGATTGAGCGGGGAATTCCCGCCGGGCACCTCGCGCGTTAGGTGGTCGCATTCCAGTACGGGAGAATTCATGGCAAGAGGCTCATTTCACAATATTTCTTTTAATCGTTGAGTGGTTGAAACATACTGCTTTTCATTTCGTCTAATTCCAGTGTAATGTGCAAAATGCGGGGTAGATTGAACTCTTTGTGGCTAGAGAAGTTTTCAATGTCAAAGAAGAACCGGAGGTATTTGGAATGAAGCAGCAGAGTACAAGACATAAAATTTTAATTCTGATTGTACTGGCTCCGTGTCTTGCAGCGGCATCGCTGTTGGCGCAGATGCCCAGCATGGGCATGACGCCGGGTGCTGGCAGTAATCCAGATAATTCATTTACGCAGCGCGCCGGACCGTCGGGCGGTTCCTCGCAATCCGACCTAGACGATACGAGCGTTATGGCAACAAAGGGGTCTCTCCTCGACCTTGCAAACAATGCGCTGGCAGAAACCGATCTGAGTCGGCTGGCCTTGACCAACTCCGGCAATGACAACGTCAAGAAACTGGCGCAACAGGTTATTGCAGACCATCAGAAACTGGACGGGGGGGTCTCCGCGATTGCCAGCAATCTCATGCTAACGTTGCCGCAGAAGCCTTCAAAACATCTTCTCAAGCAGGAAAAGAAGATGCAGTCCATGACCGGAAGCGAATTTGATCAGGTCTACCTGAAAGAACTGAACCATGATGTAGCACAGGATAAGAACAACGCGAATCAGGAAATCCTGGCTACAAACTCTCCAAATACACGCCAGTTAATGTTGGAGGTAAAAGGCGCGGCGCAGAACTGTGGCAAACTGATCGCAAACGTGGGCAAGGCTGAGAATCTGAAGCTGAAATAGATGGGGAATCGTAGGGGCGTGGGGAACAAAACCCGTCGGGAAGCCGTACAATCAGCCTGTATGCACTTGGCTGTTCGCATGAACCCAGATTCCACAGTTGTCTCCATCGCTGCTGCAGGACGCAAGCGGCGATGGGGAGTTGTCCCTGTCCTCGCCGCGCTACTGCTTAGTATTACTGTCGCTGCTGGAGCTGTCTCCGCGCTTGCGGAGCGCGTCGCTGACCTGCAACCCACCGGCTACGTCAACGACTTTGCAGGGGTGCTGTCTCCCGCTGCGCGCAGCCAGTTGGAAGCGCTCTGCACGCAGATTGATCAGCAGGCGCACGCGCAGATTGCCGTTGTCACAATCCACACCACCGGCGACGATACTATTGATGATTTTGCTGGTCGCCTCGAAGAAAAATGGAAGGTTGGCGCCAAAGGCACTGACCGTGGGCTTCTTTTCATTCTTGCAACCGACGATCATCATTACCGCTTTGAAGTGGGCTATGGGCTGGAATCCATCCTGCCTGACGGCAAGGTGGGTGACATCGGTCGGCGCATGGTGCCCTATCTGCGCCAGAACGATTACGACAGCGCCGTTACGCTGGGCGTGCAAAGCGTAGCCCAGACCATCGCAGACGACGCCCATGTCACTCTCACCGGAATGGCGAGAAATCCTGCCCTGCAGCAACATCAACCTTTGCGTTTGGTGCAGGATATTTTTCTCGCTGCCATAGCACTGCTGTTTTTTCTTTGGCTCATGCGCTCTGGTCCTTCTGGCCTGGCAGGATTTTTGCTTGGCATGTTGATGGGCAATATCCTCGGCGGCGGCGGTGGGGGCGGCGGCGATGGAGAGGGTGGCGGCGGTGGCTTTGGTGGTTTTGGCGGTGGCGGCTCCGGCGGCGGCGGAGCTTCTGGTGGCTGGTAAGAACCTTTTGCAATGAATTTGCGTAGAAGAAATTGAACGGAGACAACAGACGATGAAGCGAGCAGGAATAATCATTCTTTTAGTGGTGTTGGTGGTAGCAGCGGTGGGCATGCTGGTTGCTGGCAGCTATATTTCCGCCAGAAATCAGATGATCGCCCAGGATCAGCAGGTGAAGACCGAATGGTCGCAGGTGGAGATTGTGCTCCAGCGACGCGCTGACCTGATCCCCAACCTGGTCTCTACCGTGCAGGGCTATGCCAAGCAGGAGCAGACCGTTTTTGGCGATATCGCCAATGCGCGGGCCTCTCTTTTATCCGCCAGAACGCCATCCTCCAAGATCGCCGCGAACGGACAGCTTGACGGCGCTCTGGGACGCCTGCTGGCCATCTCAGAGAATTACCCGGAGTTGCGCTCGAATGAAAACTTCCTGCGCCTGCAGGATGAACTGGCTGGCACGGAGAACCGCATCGCGGTCGAACGGCGACGTTATAACGAAACCCTGCGCGACTACAACACCTACATCCTGCAATTTCCCAACAGCGTTTGGGCGGGAATAGCAGGCTTCCATCCCAATAACGCCTATTTTGAGGCTAGCGCTGGGTCGCAGCAGGTGCCCAAGGTGGATTTCTCCGGCATCGCAAAATAAACGTATCCTCCAAGCAGCCTAGATTTTTAACTTGCGCAAAGTTCTCAAGGATGGTAGCCTTCGGCAAATCTTTACAACACGCTTTTCATCTCAAGGAACGAATAGAGGAAAGATGAAACAGGAGAGAATCTCCCCCCCCCCGCAGATTCTCCGCGCTGGCAGTAGTTGCTGGCGCGGTCGCGTTCTTGTTCATGGTTCCTGCTAACACGATGCACGCTCAGAGAACTGTCGGGCCGCACCACCCAGCAGGCATACCCGACAACTATGTAATCACTCCGTTTGGCTACTTCCATCCATCCTGCGTCGTCCAACTCGCCAAGGGTGATACGCAAATTGACAACGGACATACCATCCAACACAAGGATGGCAGTTTTACGGGCATTCCACCCTGCAATTACCCGCGCTACTCGCCCAAGGGCGAGAAGATTGCCCCGGATGGCACCAAGCAAAATACACCACAAAATACACCGTCTATCAATGGATGGGTTGAAGATTACAGCATCACCACGAACACTTCATTCGGTCTACTGGATGCAACTTGGACTGTCCCGAAAACTCCGCCTTCCAACGATGGCCAGACCTTGTATTTCTTTCCAGGATTGGAAGATATCAACGATGTGGCAAGCATTCTTCAGCCTGTGCTGGGATGGAATGCTGATACGCCTCAAACTCATTTTGGTACAGTATGGACTATCGCCAGTTGGAACTGCTGTATCAGCGGCATTACTGTGAACAGCCCGCTAGTGCGTGTCAACCCGGGCGACAGCATCTTTGGCTCCATTCAATCCACTTGCGGCACGGGCACGCTTTCCTGCCCGACGTGGAACATCGAAACCTACGATGAAAATACTGGCGGAAGCACCTCGTTGAACAATACGCCCAGTGATGGCCAGGTCTTCAATTGGGCCTTTGCCGGAGTACTGGAGGTCTATAACATCGCTCAATGCAGCGATTATCCTCCTAATGGTGGGACCGTTTTCTCCCTTCAATATCTGGATGGTAATCCAGGCTGGAGCTTTGAAGACCGATACTCCGGCCTGACACCTCAATGCAACTACGGCGGACAAGCGACAGCAACGCAGGTTGAGACCAACTACGGGCCTAATCCTCCGGCTTTACCGCCGACCTATACGGAAAGCACGACCTATGGGCCACCCAGTTGCGGCGGTTACCCGTTTGGCGACAACAATCCCTGCTATGTGACGTATACGGCTATCGTCTCCGTTGCCCAGGGTGAAAACCTTTACATCAACGGGACAATCGTGAATGGAACGACCTACAACTACTCCGACACAGAGGACTGGGGTGGGCAGTGCTCCCAATTTGGAGATCAAGGCGAATACTGCTACGGGTATGCGCCCGCAAGCCCGCTCAACGCATACGCAACGGAGCCTGGGTATCTGCCCAGCAGTACTGTCACCATTTATTGATCGCACAGGCGGGAAGGGGTCGCATGCATGACACAGTGCGAGGCTGGGTGTATTGCAAAGAAATTTGTCATTTCGAGCGAAGGTCACGCAGTGACCCAGTCGAGAAATCTGCGGTTGCTTTTTGTGCGGACAAACCGCAGATTCCTCGACTCCGCTCGGAATGACAGGTCGATGGATGGAATAGCTTCGAGTCAGCATCATCGTTGTTAATGGGGGAGGTGCAACGTGAGAAGGAAATGGCTATATCTTGCCTGCCTGCTGGTGGGCGCGGCTGCATGGGGCGGCGCAATCGCCTGCGCGCAGACAGACATTGCGGCCAGCATCGATGGAGCGTTTAGTGGGAATACCCAGGCGGGCGTGGATGTGCAGAGTCCTTCCAACTCCGCCGGGGCGCTGCTGGAGGTGCGGCACATCCACAATTCATTGGTTGGGTTCGAGGGGGCGTACTCCTATAACCGCGCCAACCAGACGTATGCCTATACTGTCCCCGTCTCTGTCACCATCCGGCCACCCTGTCCATATCCTATCCCCGTAGGCTGTGGCACCTCTTACGCCTATGCCCAGCCGGTGGCGGTCTCGGCCAATGCGCACGCGATCACCGGCGACTGGGTGGTCTCGCGGAAAATGCGCAGCTTCAGACCCTTTGCCCTTGCTGGCGGCGGTCTCTTGCTGGTCGTGCCCAGCAGTGGTCAAAGGTACACCGGTTCCACAGTACCCGGCCAGACATACATCAACGTCGCACCCGATCAAATGTCCACCAACATTGCAACCGAATTCCTATTTGTATTTGGCGCTGGACTGGACTGGAAACTTTCTTCACACATCGGGCTGCGGCTGCAAGATCGAGATACTATGTATAAATCTCCCCAACTTTTCTCGACGGATGTATATCCTGTTAGCGGGCCGAGTACGAAGGGACTCTACACCTATACGCAGGAACCGGTGCTCGGCGTGTACTACCGGTTCTGATGCAGGCAACTGCGACTGGCAGCCTATCTTCCCCGCGCGTCGGCTGAACCTGAAGAAAAAGGCCGCATAGGGATGTGCGGCCTTTCTTTGCGCCAAACAAGTTTATTTGCTGAAGGAGCTGACCGCGGCGGTTTCGTCGTCCTTGATGTCAAAGACGGTGTAGAGCTTGGTGATTTGCAGCAGGTCGTGAACCTTCTTGGTCAGGCTCAACAGCTTTAGTTCACCCCCCTGATTGCGAACCGAAGTGAACGCGCTAACCAGTTCGCCAATGCCGGAGCTGTCAATGTAGTTTACCTCTGCCAGATTCAGCAGAATGTGCTTGGAGCCTTTGCTGATGAGGTCACGCACAGCGTCGCGAAGCTGCACGCTGCCCTCGCCCAGGGTAATGCGACCGCTGAGATCAAGAATGGTGACTCCATCCACCTGGCGGGTATGTACTTTCATGCTCATTGTGAAATTCTCCTTACGTGCCCGTCTGGGCGGAAGTGAAATTTTTGATTAGGGTCAACTCGGTGCCGGGGTGTAGCTGTTTGAAGTGTACCTCGTCCATGAACGAACGGATGAGGAAAATACCGCGCCCGGAGCCGCTGAGTAGATTCTCTGGGGCGCGAGGATCGGTGAGGGTAGAAATATCCAGTCCTTTGCCCTGATCGGTAATGCGGATGACCAGTGCGGTTCCAGTGTTTTCAAAGGATGCGGTAATTTTTTTCTGTACGTCGTACGCATTCCCATGCATGACGGCATTCACGGCGGCCTCACGCACGGCCATCGTGATCTGGAAGACAGTATCTTCGTCCAGTCCAGCTTTTTGTGCGATTTGTTCCGCAGCCTGTTCGACCTTGTTTACACTCTCCAGCGAAGAGTCCAAAGTGTAGGTAAATCGGCTTGCAATTGAATCGGCCACGTCTCTTTTGGCTACCCATTTTCCAGCGGAAACGATGTTCCAGCATAGACAAGTAAAAAAATCGCCCGCACGGGCAGTTTGCTTGTCTATCCGGGCCTGTGTCAAGGCCACAGCTCGGCGGCATTGTAGATACGCATAGGAAACCGGTGGAGGGGAGAAGCTACTTTTCAAGGCTTTTGCATATCCCCTGATCTGGAATCTGACGTCTATCCAATCATTTTTTTGCCAGGGGGCTGCCGTTCTGCCGGAGGGTGCGGTACTCTTCAGAGGAAGGATTGCATAGGCTTTATCTCGGAAGCATAAACTTTGGCTGGATTACGATCCCGATGCACATGACCGACACAACGCGCGTACACCTCTCGCTTCTGCAAGGCACGTCGGTACACAACGCGGCAGGCCAGAGGGTTGGACATTTGCGCGAGATCGCCGTTACGCCAGGGCCGCATACAGAGGTGGTTTCCGCGCTGATTATCAGCATCAGCGGCAGGAATGGAACTGCCGGGCAGAATAGTACTGTGCAACCTGTATCCAGGCACGCGCTGTTTGCCATCGTACCAACAGGCGTTCAGCTTATGCCATCGGGGGCATTGCAGGTGCGCGACGAGGCAGAGATTCGTCCCTTCAGCACCACGGAAGCCTTTCTGCTGCTGGAGCGCGACCTGATGGATCAACAGATCATCGACGTGCATGGACGTAAGGTGGTTCGCGTCAACGATGTTGGGTTGATCTGGTCGCAGACGGAGAACGGCGCGGAAATTCATACTGCGGAGGTTGAGGTAGGCACGCGCGGCGCGGTGCGTCGCCTGCTGAAAGGAATTGCGCCCAAAGGGATGGTCAATCGCATCGCAGAGCGGTTTCCTTCGCGGGTAATCCCCTGGAAGTTTGTCGATCTTATTGAGGTCGATCCAGCACGGCGTGTTCGGTTGAAGATTGATCATGAGCGCCTGGCCAAGCTGCATCCATCCGACATTGCGGACATTCTGGAGGATCTGGCCCCAGCCCAGCGGCAGGCAGTTTTCACCACGCTCGACGAAGATGTGGCCGCCGAGGCGCTCGAAGAGGTCGATCCGAAATTTCAGAAGTCGCTGGTGGAGGCGCTCGGTTCCGAGCACATGGCCGACATTCTCGAAGAAATGGATCCTGGCGCGGCTGCCGACTTGCTGGCTGAGCTGCCGAATGCGCGCTCCGAAGCCATTTTGGAAGAGATGGATCCGGAGGAGCGGCAGGAGGTTGAGGACCTACTGGAGTTTCGCGAGAACTCCGCCGCTGGCCGCATGACTACGCACTACGTTGCTGTTCCAGAGACGGCGACCGTTGCCGATGCCGTGGAAGCTCTGCGCAACTTTGAGGATGATCCAGAGACAGTAACCGAGATTTATCTGATCAATGACTTGGGCGTTCTTGCGGGGGTGGTTCCACTAGCGCGTTTAGTTTTGGCCAAGCCAGAGACGCACGTTGAGGTGCTGGCCAATGCCAGCGTAGTGAGTTGCAATACCAAAGCGCATGAAAAGGAAGTTGCCGAGCTGTTCGACAAATACAATTTGCACGCGCTGCCTGTGATTGACGGGACGCATCGGCTGGTTGGCATTGTGCAGGCTGACCATGTGATTGCCTTCCTGCGCGATGCGGGATGAACGGTTTCCCAATGGCTGCGACGCGACACCTCCGGATTCTTTACGTTGCAGCCCTGCATCCAGGCATGTACGGCTGGTATCGTAAGTTGAGCTTAGAGCGCCTCGGTCATACCGTGATTCCGCTCGATCCTGAGCACTTTGAAACTGCTGGCAACGCGCTCACGCGCCGTATTCACTTTCGCCTGCAAATGGGCGCTCCCGTCGCGCAACTGAATGCATCTGTTTTGGAGTTGGCGCAGCAGTATCGCGTCGATCTGGTCTGGTTTGACAAGCCACTCTGGATTCGCATTTCTACCCTGCGTCAATTGCGCAAGCTGGGCATCGCCACGGTTGATTACATGATCGACAATCCCTTTGGCCCGCGCAAGGATCCAGGCTTTGGGTTGTATATTCGAGCCATACCGGAGTATGACCTGCATGTGCAGCAGCGCAATGTCAGCGTGCAGGCGTATCTAGCGCGCGGCGCGCGCCGCATGGTGAAGGTGCAGACTGCCTTCGAGCCGACCGTGCATTTTCCGCCTCCACCGGAATGGTCCGATCATGATCGCACGCGGCAGGTATCGTTTATTGGAACTCCGTATGATGATCGCGCTGATTTTCTAACTTCCCTTTGGCGTGACGACAACCTGCCCATCACCATCTCCGGCCCGCGGGTATGGCAGGGCAAGCTTTCTAAAAATGCCCTTGGCGCGCTGTACCCAAAGCTGGATGAATTATTTGGCACGGAATATAGAAATGGCATCTGGCAATCCAGAATCAATTTAAGTTTTTTAACCCACGGCAATCAGGACGAGTACGCACACAAGAGCTTTGAGATTGCCGCTTGTGGAGGATTTTTGCTGGCGGAACGTTGCTCCGGGCATACAGAACGCTTTGTGGAGGACGAGGAAGCCGTGTTTTTTTCAGACAAGAAAGAATGCGCGGCAAAGATTCGCAAATATCTGGGTGATGAACCAGCGCGTAGACGCATTGCCGAAGCAGGCCAGAGACGCGCTGTTGCCTCCGGCTATGACAATGACACGCAGATGAGAAAAATCTTTGCGGCTGTAGATGAAATTATCTGACAAGATGTTTGGAGATTTTGTGATTTTTGATTTTGCACAGTCCGGCCAGGTTCCTTCGTTTGCGGCAGATGTCTGCGTTGTGGGCGCTGGGGCCGCAGGGATCACATTAGCTGCAGAACTTGTGAGTCAAGGTAAAAAAGTTCTTGTACTGGAAAGCGGCGGAAGCAAAGAAAACGAAACCGTACAACAGTTGAACTGGAACAAAAGATCCGGCCAGTCCCTGAAAGCGGTTCATCCAGGCCGCTTCCGCGTGCTTGGGGGAACCACTACGCGATGGGGTGGGCAGATTCTGGAGATGCAGGAGCAGGACTTTGCTGCGCATCCGACTATTCCGGGCAGCGGCTGGCCGATAGAAAAAACTGAGTTGCAGCCGTACTACCAGCATGCGCTGCGCATGCAGGGGCTACTCCCCGTGTTCCAGGACGACGAGGATGTGTGGCGACAACTCGGCTGCGATGAGCCAAAATTTTCTGAGGGTCTGATTCCATATTTCACCCGCTGGTGTCCGGAGCCGAACTTTGCCCGTCTGCATCGAGAGGTGCTCGACTCACCCAATGTCTGCGTGCTGCTGCATGCCTCGGTCACGGCTTTGCTGCTGGATGCCGAGGGGAGTTCTGTTGTCGGCGTTCGCTGCCGCAGTCTTTCGGGCAATGAAGATGTCTTCCACGCTTCAAAATATGTGCTCTGCATGGGGATGATGGAGACGGTTGGGTTTCTGTTGCAGCCGCTGGAGAATGGCCAACAGGCTCCGTGGCAACGGAACGAATGTCTGGGACGGCATGTACAAAGTCACATTGACTACAACGCGGCCAAGGTGATTCCGCTTCACAGGAAGCGACTGGAAAATGTATTTCCCAATGCGTATCTTCAAGGCAGAAAATACCATCCTAAGCTTCGCATGACGGCGGAGCAGCAGCGGAAAGAAGGCATGCTGAACATTGCCGGAGCCGTCACTTTTATTAGTCTCTGCACGGTGGAAGAAGATGTGCTCCAAATGAAAACGGCGGCGCGCAAGCTGCTTCGCGGGAACTGGTCAGATATCGGACTACGAGAAACATTGCCAGCGCTGCGAAGAATTCCCATGTTATTGCGGCTAGCCTACAGCTTTTATGTTAGTCATCGCGCCTATTGGCCCAAGGATGCGACATACTGGTTGCGCGTGCATTGCGAGCAGGAGCCGCTCTCGGCCAGCCGCATGACATTGTCCTCCGAACGCGATGCACTGGGCATGTTTCGCTCACGATTAGATTGGCAGGTTTCATCGCTGGAGTGGAAGACCATCCAGAAATTTACTGCGATGGCACAGCGTGCTTTGGAGGATGCAGGACTGGCCACATTGGAACCACAGCCGGAGTTGGCGCAGGAAGACGGCTATCGCAGCGTGACCTTTGACGACAGCTACCACTGGGCAGGTGGCACGCGCATGGCAGCATCTGCAAGCGATGGCGTGGTCGATCTAAATCTAAAGCTGCATGGTATGAAGAATGCTTATGTGTGCAGTTCTTCCGTCTTTCCAACCTCTGGCTTTGCCAACCCGGTGCATACGCTGCTGGCACTGACGTTGCGATTGGCCGATCATCTGGTGGAGCAATCCAATGGCTGACGCACTGCCACGAATTGCGCTGGCTGATACGGGACGCGAGACTACGCGGCTGGGCTTTGGCGGCGCTGGGCTAATGGGTGGTCTCAGCGAACGCGAGTCGTTGCGACTGCTGGAGACCGCCTATGATGCGGGGATTCGTCACTTCGATGTTGCGCCCTCCTATGGGCACGGAGCGGCGGAGCGCTGTCTGGGGAAATTTCTGCGCGGCAAGTTGCAGCATGTGACGGTCACGACAAAGTATGGCATCTTGCCGCCACGTCACAGCAGTATGTTGGGTATGGCTCGCACAATGGCTCGGCCCGTTGTGCGGCTGACTGCGAAAGCTCTACCGTCGCTGCGAAGGAGTGTGGCCAGCGCGGTTGCGGGCCTGAAAAGTCGCGGGAATTTTTCCGTGGCCGAGGCAAAGCTCTCGCTGGATCGCAGTCTGCGGGAACTGGGTCTGGATCAGATCGATGTTTTGCTGCTGCATGAGGCCACAGCCGAGGATCTCGCCGATATCGCTCTGCTGGAATTTTTACAGGAGCAAGCGCGTCTGGGCCGCATCGGTAGTTTTGGTATTGGCAGCGATCCGACATATATTCCAGCCTTATGGGAGCAGCGACGTGCCTACTGCCGCGTACTCCAGTATGACTGGCCGGGCTGGTCTGCGGATGTCATTTTGTATCCAGGTTCATTTTTGATCCATCATCGCGTGTGGAACGCGCATGGCTCGCGGCTTGCTGCTTTGCTGGAGCAGGACGTGCCTCTGCGGAAGCGTTGGTCGGATGCTGTTGATCTCGACCTGTCCAGCCGCCAAAATCTTGCCGTTTTACTGATTACAGCGGCGTTGTTCGCGCAGCACAGCGGGATTGTGATAGTTTCATCTCGTACCCCTGTGCATATTCTGGCCAATGCTCATGCGGCTGCGGATGCACAGTGGATCACCCGCGCGAAACGCTTCCGGGAGTTGGTCATTCGGGAAAGAATCTTCCAGGCGGATATCCCTTTATCTCGGTAGCGGTGGATTTTTTCTGCAATTCGTTGCTTCTTTCGCTTCTTCTTGTTCATCCGGTAGCATAGATCGTTACACAAGTATTCGATACGTTTGTTGTAAGTGAGGCAAGGATGCGGCGCTGGAGAACCCGTTTGCTCCTGTTCCTGGCAGTGCTGGGGCCAGGATTCATCACGGCAAATGTCGATAACGACGCGGGCGGCATCCTCACCTACTCGCAGGCGGGCGCACAATTCGGCTATACGCTGCTCTGGACCATGATTCCGATCACGCTGGCGCTGATCGTGGTGCAGGAGATGTGCGCGCGCATGGGCGCCGTTACCGGCAAGGGCTTGAGTGATCTGATCCGCGAGGAATTTGGCTTGCGCGTTACATTCTTCACCATGATTTTGCTGGTTATTGTGAACTTCGGCAATGTGATGACGGAATTTTCTGGCATTGCCGGCAGCATGCAGTTGTTTCACATTAGCAAATACATCTCTGTGCCGGTCTGCGCTCTTCTGGTCTGGCTTCTGGTTGTTAAGGGCGATTACAAAGGCATCGAAAAAGTCTTTCTGGCCGCATCGGTTTTTTACATCGCATACATCATCGCTGGAGTGCTCTCCGGGCCGAGCTGGCATACGGCCCTGCTGGCCACGGTGCAGATGCCGCCACGCCATGTCTGGCGCAGTTCGGCTTACGTCTACATGACCATCGGCGTTATTGGAACCACTATTGCGCCGTGGATGCAGTTCTATTTGCAGTCTTCGATTGTGGAGAAGGGGATTACTGTCCGACAGTATGGCGCGTCGCGCTGGGACGTGATTATCGGATCATTTTTCACGGATATTGTTGCCTGGTTCATTGTGGTTGCCTGCGCGGCCACGCTGTTTGTTCACGGCATGGGAGCGATTCAAGTTCCGGCAGATGCGGCAGAGGCGATGAAGCCTCTGGCAGGTCAGTACGCCTTCATTCTGTTCGCCGCTGGACTCTTCAACGCTTCGCTCTTTGCCGCTTCCATTTTGCCACTGTCCACGGCGTATACGGTCTGCGAAGGCCTCGGTTTTGAATCAGGGCTGGATAAGAGTTTTAAAGAAGCCCCATTCTTTTACTGGTTCTACACCCTGCTGATTGTCACTGGAGCGGGCATCGTACTGTGGCCACACTTTCCGCTCATCAGGTTCATTATTCTGTCGCAGGTGTTGAACGGCGTTTTGTTGCCGGTAATTTTGATCTTCATGCTCCGGCTCATCAACAAAAAAGAGCTGATGGGCAACCACACGAATGGACATTGGTTCAACGGACTGGCCTGGGCCACGGCGATTATTGTGATTGGGCTGACCGTAGTGATGATTGGGATGCAACTACGGGGCACCAGCTAAGCCGATTTCTTCGACCGGCCTACAGGATTTTCCCCAGCGCCAGGTCGCGTACAAATTTTTTATCGGCAGTCAGGAAATCGTAACTGGGCAAATCCTGCAGCGTAGACCAGCGCATGTCATTGAAGATTCGATTTTCAATTTCACCTTCAAAATGACGCACGGTAAAGAATTGCAGATGCACGGCACCGCCGTTACGATAGTTGTGTTGAACCGTGGCAATGCAGGTGCCGATGACGGCCTCGATGCCCAACTCCTCTTGCAATTCGCGGTGTAGCGCCTGCTCTGGCGTTTCGCCCGGCTCAATCTTGCCGCCGGGAAACTCCCATTGCAGCGCCATCGGTTGCCCAACTTTGCGCTGGCAGATGAGCACCTTTTCCTCGCGCAGGATCAGCGCAGCGACCACAGCGCGTACTGGGCGCTTTTCTGGTGTTTTTTGTATTGTCGGTTCTGCGTGGGGATTCATGCTCCTTACAGCATAGAGCCTTCCGCCAAGTTATGCGAACCAATATCTATAAGTTATGCGAACCAATACCTATCCAATTTTCCGGAGCCGGGGATGGGCTGGAAATATCTTTGGGTGCATGGCTTCTGCGATACAGGCCAGGCCTTCCAGCAGCGTGTGCGCGGGCGTATTTAGATACTCATCGGGCACACAGAAGACGCGGCGATTCTGCACCGCTCGCAAAGTCTGCCAGCCGCGCTGCTGGATGATTCGATCCAGCGGAACGCGATCTCCGGCCCCGCACCAGGCAAATAGGAGCACGTCGGGGTCGGCTGCGGCCACGGCCTCAGCCGTTGTCGTTTTGCCTGCTTCGCCGACAAAGATTCCTCCGGCGGCTTCGATCAGTTCCTGCACCCAAGGCTGTGAGTGGATTAAAGGCTTGCCCCACTCCTCGCAGTAGACGCGCGGGCGTTCTGTTTGGATGGCAGCCACAGTGCGTGTCTTCTCGATGGCCTGCTGCATCGAGGCGACCAGTGCTTTGCCGCGTTCTTGCTCGCCGACTATTGCGGCGAGGAGGTGAATGTCCTGCTCAATATCGGCTAGGGTATGTGGAGCCAGCGTGAGTACTGGGCAGCCAGCTTTCAAGATGGCTGCCAGTGACTCCATCCGATACGGCACGGAGGCCAACACCAGATTCGGTCGAGTGGCAAGAATTTCCTCTGCCGTGGAGGACCAGGAGTCGGCGATGACAGCAATCTGTCGCGTGGCTAGCTGCGGCAGCGCTTGAACGCAGTATTTTGTGCAGGCGACCAGAGGGTCGAGCGCCCCCAGCCGCTCCAGTGTCAGCGTGATGCTGGGTTGCAGCGATGCAATACGCAGAGTCGCCGGAGTCTTCGGAGTTTCGCGCAAGGCAGTTGCGGATTGACGCATCGCGGCTGACATTCCTACTCTGCGTGCCGCGTGGACTCTGGCTGAAAGATCGCCCAGCCGTTGGCCGTCGCCACTTCCAGCAACGCCGGGGAAGGGTTCACCGCGAAAGGATTTTTTGTCAGGGCGAGCATGGCAGCATCGTGGATGGAGTTGCCAAAGACCGCATCAGGATTCGGCAGACCTGCTCCACGCAGCGCTACGGCCTTACCCTCATCGGTGGGAACATCGATCAGCGTGTCGGTAATTAACCCATCGGCCACGCGGACGTAGGCGGCCAGCACGCGCTCGGCGGGAATGCCGAAGTCTTCAACGGCAGCCTCGATAACCCAGTTGTTGGTGGAACTGACGGCCCACAGCACGGTTCCGCTTGCCTTCAGATCAGCGCAAATCTGGCGCATGGCAGGAAAGATACGCGGAACGATATACAGATTATAGAAAGTGCGTGCGGCGGCGCGTAGCTCCGACTCGCGCAGGTCGCGATAGATTTGTACCATCTCGCCGCAGATATCCAGCTCCGAGACTTCTCCATGTTGATAGGCGCGATAGCGCGCATCGATCCAGTCGCCCGCTTCGCGCGAAAGCAGGCCAGATTCCATTGACCACCGCATGAATCCAGAGCCAGCATCGCCAGACCAAAGCGTGCCGTCGCAATCAAAGACTGCGATGGAGGGACGAAGCGCGCGCACGCGAGTCAAAAAATCCTGTGCGGACAAGGGAGCGGCGATGGGACGAACAATGTTTTGCAAAATGCGCCATACCTTTGGATTGAGCCAATTGTGGATCGAACCAGATTTCAAGCAAGGAAGAATTCTGGATCATTGGATCAGTCAATTTGGGCCAAAATGCACCCTGCCTCTATTTTGCCGGAACTGGAGCGATGCCGCTACCGTCCATTGCGCAAATGTGAACAGACGATGAATTGCGGCGATGGCTGACGAAGTTGATTCTGCGGCGTATTGCGCGCGAGCATTTACGCGCGTTCTCGCAGATAATGCAGTCAGAGGCGCAATGCAGCGCATGAATGCTTCTACCAATCTCGACTTGATTCGCGGCTACCAGACGTACTTGCGCGTCGAGAAAGGGCTGCGCCCGCTGACCTGCGATGCGTATGAGCGCGATCTGCTGCAATTGGCGGAGTATCTGGAGACAACGGGCGGAGGCCTGCTGGAGCAGGCGCAGCGCGAGAATCTCTCTGGATTCCTGGAGCACTTGCAGGCGCACCACGTCGAGATGCGTTCGCGCGCGCGAAAACTCTCTTGCCTGCGCGGCTTCTATCGCTGGCTGCTGCTGGATAAAAAGATTGCGTATGATCCGACGGTGAATCTGGAATCGCCCTCCGGCTGGAAGGTGCTGCCAAAATCTCTGGCGGAATCGGAGATGACGGAGATGCTGGAGCAGGCCAACGCACAGGCTCAGCATCCCGATGCAAAAAGCGCAGCCCTGCGCGACCACGCGATTCTGGAGCTGCTTTATGGCGGCGGTATTCGCGTTTCGGAATTGGTGGATCTGCGCGTGGATGACCTCTCCGCGCAGCAAGGGCAGGTTCTGGTGCGCGGCAAGGGCGACAAGGAACGCATTGTTCCGCTGGGTCGCGCTGCGCTGGAGGCGCTGCAAATCTATCTGGAGCGTGGACGGCCCGGCCTGCTGCGAGGCTCAGGGCTGCTCCGTCACTCCAACACGCTGCGACGCTCCGGCGTGGCGGAGATGTTTCTCTCCGCGCGTGGGCATGCGCTGACGCGACAATCCATCTGGATGCTGGTGAAGAAGAGCAATCGCCGCGCTAGCCCGCATATGCTGAGGCATAGCTGCGCCACGCACATGGTGGAGCACGGCGCCGATCTGCGCACGGTGCAAACCCTGCTGGGCCACGCCGACATTGCCACCACGCAGGTCTACACGCATCTGGCGCTGGGCAGACTGAAGGCCGTGCATCGCGAGCATCATCCCCGCAGCACCACGCGCAGCGTGCAGAATCCGGAGCCAACAGCGTGAGAGTCGCGAAGCCACAGCTCGTAAAAAATTCAGAAGAAAAATTATCGGTGCGTTCTGCTGAACTGGATCGTCTGGTCGCGGAGTACCTGCGCATTCTAAGCACAGAGCGCGGCTCGTCCGAGCACACGCTGCGCGCCTACGAGCGCGAGCTGCTGCGCTTCACCGGCTTTGTTGCGGATCGGCTGGGCGCTTCGGCGCTGCCCGCGCAGGTGGAGCACACGCTTATCCGCGAATATCTGGGCCTGCTTTACGGCGAGGGGCTGGCAAAATCCTCCGTGGCGCGCGCGCTGGCCTCGATTCGCTCCTGGTTTCGCTGGCTGGCGCGGCAAGGTCAGGTGGAGTTGAATCCTGCGCGACTGGTGGCCACGCCCAAGCTGCCCAAGCATCTGCCGCGCGTGCCCGGCATTGAGCAGATGCAGCAGGTGCTCGACGGCGTGCAGGCTTCTGTTGAGAGTGATGAAGAGACGGGCTGGCCGGAGCGCGATGTCGTCATCTTTGAGTTGCTCTATGGCTCCGGCATCCGCAATGCGGAGCTGGTGGGTCTGAATCTCGACGATGTGCAATGGGCCAATGAGTGCCTGCTGGTGCGCGGCAAGGGTCGCAAGCAGCGCTACGTTCCGCTGGGGGATGCGGCGGCAGCGGCCATCCGCGCCTATCTGCCCACGCGCGCAAAAAAACTAGCAGCAACGAAAAAAAATAGTCAGGCGCTCATGCTCAATGCGCGGCTCCAGGGCAATGGCCGCCTTACCACGCGCAGCGTCGGGCGCATCGTCAAGCAGATCGCCACCCGACGCGGCCTGTCTTCCGACGTGCATCCGCACACGCTGCGCCATGCCTTTGGCACGCACATGCTGGAGGAGGGTGCCGACCTGCGGGCCATTCAGGAGATGCTGGGCCATGCGCGACTCTCCACCACGCAGCGCTATACGCACCTGACCGTCGGCCAGATCGCCGCCGTCTACGACCGCACCCACCCAAGAGCGAAATAGTAGGATGATCCCATGAACGATTCTATTGTTTTAAAGCAGGCGCTCTTTGCTGATCGCGAAGCGGCATTTTTCCGTCTTCGTGGCGGATTTCCGATTCCCCTTGCGGGAGCAACCTGGTGGGCCATTCTGGGCACAATGGGCTATTTTGTACATGCCAGCAATGTATGGATTTTACTTGCATTCATAACCAGCGGAGCAATTTTCCCGCTTGCCTTGCTCTATGCCAGAATTTTTAGAGTTGACTTCATGCACGACAAGAGCGCCGCACTGGATGTCCTCTTTCCTGCCTTTGTCTCTATGCTGCTTTTCTGGCCGATTGCGATCTCAGCTTTCTGGACCTACCCTCAACTTGTTCCGCTCGTGCTGGCAATCGGCATGTCCATTCACTGGCCGGTTATCGGCTGGATGTATGGGCGTACCGCGATCTATACAGCACATTCAGTAGTCCGCGCCATCGTCTGCTTTGTGCTTTGGAACTGGTGGCCTTCCTCACGTTTCACGGTGCTTCCGTTAGCGGTCTCGGCCATCTATCTCTCAACCGTGGCTGCAATTCTGATCGCTTCGTCTCCTGCAAAGCGGAAGCCAAGGCTTGAAAACGCAATAGCAGTGTGATGTATCCCTCGCTGAATTGCCGGGTGCCCCAGGTCTCGCTTCTGACGACCTGGGATTTAGAGTGTCCAATCCCGCTGGCCTATCCATCCAAGCGCTGACTCGACTAAACTGTAGCTTGTAGCTATCGCTTGAGAATGTCCCCAGGTCTGCACAGTTTTTGGTGCAGGCAGAGGGCAGCGCAAAGGAAGTTTCCAGCTTGATCAATACCGTTCTCGCCAAAGTTTTTGGAACCAGCAACGACCGCGCCGTAAAGAAGCTGTTGCCCACGGTGGCGGCCATCAATGCGCTGGAGCCGCAGATGCAGCAGCTCTCCGACGCGCAGCTTGCTGCCAAGACGGAAGAGTTTCGCGCGCGGATTCGCGAACGGATCGCAGGCATCGAGGATGCCGACGAGCGCATTATTGCCGAGAAAGAAGCGCTGGATGAGTTGCTGCCGGAGGCCTTTGCCGTGGTGCGCGAGGCGGGCCGACGCGTCTTGCAGATGCGGCACTTTGATGTGCAGTTGATCGGCGGCGCGGTACTGCATCAGGGAAAAATCTCTGAAATGAGAACGGGCGAAGGCAAAACGCTGGTCGCCACGCTGCCCTGTTATCTGAATGCTCTGGCTGGGCACGGTGTCCACGTCGTCACGGTCAACGATTATCTGGCCAAGCGCGATGCCGAGTGGATGGGCAAGCTGCACACCTTTCTCGGCCTCACCGTTGGCGTGATTGTGCATGATCTGGACGATGCGCAGCGCCGCGCTGCCTACGCCTCGGACGTCACCTATGGCACCAACAACGAATTTGGCTTCGACTACCTGCGCGACAACATGAAGTTTGAGCTGAGCGATTGCGTGCAGCGCGGCCAGAACTTCGCCATCGTCGATGAAGTGGATTCCATCCTGATTGACGAGGCGCGCACGCCACTCATCATCAGCGGCCCGACGGATCAGACGACGGATAAATATGCGCGCGTCAAGCGCATTATCCCGCAGCTTGAACAGGGCGAGGAAATTGAAAATCTGGAAGAAAAAATTCTGACTGGCGATTACGTGGTCGATGAAAAGCATCGGACGATTGGCGTGACCGATGAAGGCTGGGAAAAGATCGAGAAGCTGCTGGAGATCAACAGTATTGCCGACCCAGAAAGTTGGGATTTGAAGCATTATGTGGAGACGGCCATTAAGGCACACACGCTCTACAAGCGCGATGTGCAGTATGTGGTGAAGGATGGCGAAGTCATCATCGTGGATGAATTCACTGGGCGTTTGATGCCGGGACGCCGCTGGTCGGACGGGCTGCATCAATCGGTGGAGGCCAAGGAGGGCGTGACGATTCGCCGCGAAGATCAGACGCTGGCGACGATTACCTTTCAGAATTATTTTCGCCTCTATAAAAAATTGGCTGGTATGACGGGAACAGCGGAGACGGAGGCCACGGAGTTCGACAAAATCTACAAGCTGGAGATTGTCGTGATTCCGACGAACAAGCCGATGCGCCGGATTGAAAACTCCGACGTGGTTTTTCGCACGGTGAAGGAAAAATACTTTGCCGTGGCGGATGAAATCGCCAGCCTGCATGAACAGAACCAGCCAGTGCTGGTGGGCACCACTTCCATTGAAAAATCTGAGTTGCTGTCGCAGATTCTGCAACGCAAGGGCGTGCGCCATGTCGTGCTGAATGCCAAGTTCCACGAGCGCGAGGCGGAGATTGTGGCGCAGGCGGGCCGTCTGGGTATGGTGACCATTGCGACCAACATGGCGGGCCGTGGTACGGATATTGTGCTGGGCGGCAATCCAGAATTTATGGCTAAGCAGGAGCTGGTGAAGAAAGGAAAAGCGCGCGCCGTCAATGCTGCGCAAGGAGCCATTACGCCTATTGCCGCTGCGGGCATGACGCGCTTTTACTATCAGAGCCAGGAGTTTGAGACCACAGAGGCGGAGTGGAAGGCTGCATACGCCGCGTATGAAAGCCAGGCGTTACAAGAGCGCGAGGCGGTCATTGCAGCCGAGGGCTTGTTCATTATCGGCACAGAGCGGCACGAGTCTCGCCGCGTAGATAATCAGTTGCGTGGTCGCGCTGGACGCCAGGGCGATCCTGGAGCTTCGCGCTTTTTCTTGTCCCTGGAAGATGATCTGATGCGAATCTTCGCTAAGGAGTGGGTCTCAACCCTGCTCCAGCGAATGGGCATGGAAGAGGGCATGCCCATTGAGTCCAAGATGATTACGCGACGCATTGAGGCTGCGCAGAAGGCGGTGGAATCGCAGAATTTTGAATCGCGCAAGCATGTGCTGGAATATGACGACGTCATGAACAAACAGCGTGAGGCCGTCTATGGGCTGCGTCGCCAATCGCTGCAAGGTCTGGATGAGAAGGAGCGCATCGTCGAGGATTTTGTTTCCTCGCTGCTCAGCAACGCGCTGGATCAATATGCGCCAGAAAAAATTCATCCCGACCAGTGGGATATTAAGGCGTTGAAGGATCAGCTTGTCGTGCAGTTTGGGTTTGATCTGGAGACGGAAGGTGTTCCTGTCAGCGAACTGAATCGGCACGAGCTGGGCGAGATGCTGTTTGAGCGACTCAAGCTGCGCTACGAGGCTAAGGAGCAAATCGTTGGCGCGCAGGCAATGCGCTATCACGAGCGGATGATTTTGCTGAGTGTGCTGGATGGTCTGTGGAAGGATCATCTGCTGGCGATGGATCAATTGAAAGAGGGAATCGGTCTGCGCGGCTATGGCCAGCAGGATCCGTTGATCTCCTACAAACGCGAATCCTTCGAGGCTTTTGAGGCGATGATGACGCGCTTTCAGGAGGACACGGTTCGCTTCCTGTATCGAATGCAGATCATAGGGCCGGATGGTCGGGAGATTCTTACTCCATCACGCCCGCAGCCGGAGCGGATGGTGTTGCAGGGCGGCTCTGCCATTGCGACAGAACCTGCGGCAGGGGAGCAGGCTTCTGCGGGTGCGATGCGTGCAGCGGGCAACGTGCCGATGCGTACTCCGTCTACAACTATTGACGATATAGAACAGGAGTTTCAGCGTAAGAAGAAGCGCGAACTCCAGCAGGCGCGCATGGCCGGAGGCGCAGATTCCGCTGAGCAGCCCGTGCAACGGCGCACCGGAGATAAAGTTGGGCGGAACGATCCTTGCCCTTGCGGCTCTGGAAAAAAATATAAAAAATGCCACGGTGTTGAGGCGCAGTAGTCCAGACATCGCTGCAACGTATCCACGCCGAACATAGAAAGCAACGAAGAGGGATTCTCTTGAAGAAGAGAGTCCCTTATTTTCTTGTCAGCGCCGCTTCTGGATGAGGCAAAAATACGGTGGAGTGATCGTGCAGGGAGGCTTCATCACGCACCGTCTGCACAGGCTTTTCATCCAGCAATAATTCTGTGGCGCGCACGCGCGGATCGGCGTGGAACCAGCGCTGGAAGGGATGATCGGCCAGCAGGTTGGTTAGCGCCAGCAGCGACATGCCCTGGTGGTGCGCCATCCAGGAACGAACCAGCGCGTAGCGCAATCCTGGTTCATGCTCTGCGGTGGAGGAGTAGTCGGCAGATTCGTAAAAGCCAAATTCTCCCAGCCAGCCCAGCCGTTTCATGTGGCGTAGATTGGATAGGGCATGGGCGGAATCAACCTCCAGCGCCAACACGCTGGCGTAAGGCGCAATCACCAGGGATCCCGCAGGCGGAGGTTGCAGCGCCAGAGCAGGCACACCAAATGCGTGGTACTGGTAGTTTCCACTGGCATCGGTCTGGCTGTATCCTGCCTCAGAAATTCCCCAGGGCATCTGTCGGTCGGTAACATAGGCGCGTTGCGCAAGAACAGCCATTGGCAGCGATTGCCCAAGCAGCGTCTCTGGCAGCGTCCGCATCCAGAGCGCGGGCATCAGATATTCGAACATGGTGCCCGTCCAGGAGAGCAGCACGGGATGTCCATGAACCAGAGCGTGTTCCCGGCCCAGACGGAACCAGCACTCCTGGGGAATGTCGCCTTTGGCGATGGCGAGAAAGGCCGCCATGCGGGATTCGGAAGCCAGCAGATCGTAGCAGGCATTCAAGCGCTGTTTCTTCGTATCGTCGTAGCCAATGCAGAGCAGATGGCGGCTTGGATCCAGTAACGGACGGAAGTCAGTATGCTGTGCCAGAACATCCGCGCGGCTGGAAATATCGCGCAACTGGTGCGAGAGATGTCGCAAGGCCTGCTGTGCCATAATCAACGAGGATTGCAGTTCGCTGGCCAATTGCAGAATCGGATGTGGAGCGGTGGCTGAGAGATTCTGTAGAGCATGGCTCAGATCGCTGACAAAGGTTGCGGCGCTCTCTGGAGTAAAGCTCTCTATAGGACGATGCAGCAACAGATCCGTATGTTGTGTCAGAGACGCATATTTTGGCAACAGCCATGGCAGATAGTCGGCCACAAAGTTCTGGAGCATGGATATGCGAAGAAAAAATTCATCTGCTGGATCGACGGTGGCTGCATTTGTACCGAATACCGGAATCGCAAGCAGCGCAGACAGCCATGTTTCGTGCGCGCCTTGCAGCGTTTCCATCACACTGCGCGTATGCGTGGATGGCTGCTCCAGATCGTCAAAAATATCTTGCAGCCCATCGCGCAACGCTGGCGAAACAAGAGGCATGCGCAGAGATTCCAGCGTGCCCATGCGCAGGCTCCACAACGAGGCAAGAAAGTTTCCGCTATCAACGGTGGAGGCGACGCGCGGCTCCAGAGGCTCCAGCGTTTCCGTATTGTACCAGTTCAGCAGATGACCCCGCCATTTTGGCAGGTGTTCGATAACAGAAAGATTGTGTTGCGTTGCATCGACAAATTCTGACAACGTCAAAAATCCTAGCGTAAGCGCCGCCTGTCGCGCATTCAGCAGCAGGCCGATGTTGGTGGGAGAAATGCGCGCGGCTTCGCGAGAATCCTGCTGTTGCACGTTATCTGGCAGCAGCCCATGATGGCGTGGCGATGCGAAGTGCGCAAAGTAGCGCCAGGTGCGCCAGGCAATTTTTCGCAGAAAGTTTGTGTCTGCGGCAGAAAGACGAACCTGTTGACTGCGAAAGGGGCGATTCAACCACCAGGTGATGGGCTGCACCAGTATCCACAACAACAAGATGGACACAATCCATGCTGCGTGGACTGGATGCAAAGCATAGGCAAGCAGCGCGACGATGCCACACAGCACCGGAACCAGTCGCAGTGTCTGCTCTGTAGGTGTCCGTTTGGCCGTGCCTAGCTCCGTTTCAGCAGAAGTCTCCCATTCCAGAAGGCGATTTCCAGTAACGAAGCTGCGAACCAGGGAGCGAAAAATCGCATCCACCATCAGCAGTGTTTGATGGGCAAGAAATATAAAGTTGAAGAAGGTAACAAAAAACTGGCTCAGGGAATCACGCAGAGCTGCACGAATAGCCCCTGATTTTTCTTCGGTAGCGGCCCGAGCTACAGAAAAGGCAATTTGCACCAGCGCAGGAACAAAAATGACCAGCAGTGTGGCAAGAGTCCAGTACCGCGCGCCACCCGGAAGCCAGAACCAGCCGAGCAACAGCAGCAGAAATGTGCTTGGTTCAACCAGGCTACGACGCAGATTGTCCAGAATCTTCCAGCGCGAAATGGTTGAGATGGGATTCTGAACCTTGCGTCCGTTCTCATCGGGCACGCGCAAGAGCATCCAGTGAGCAATCTGCCAATCCCCGCGAACCCAGCGATGCTTGCGCTTGCTTTGCGCGCTGTAGTGGGAAGGGTAGTCATCAATGACTTCAACATCGCTCAGCAAGCCTGCGCGCGCGTAGGCGCCTTCAATTAAGTCATGGCTCAACAGCGAATTTTGCGGGAAACGATGATCGAGCACCTGATGCAGAATGGAGACTTCATAAATTCCTTTTCCGGTAAAAATTCCTTCTCCATATAAATCCTGATAGACATCGGAGATGGCGCGCGAGTAAATATCGAAGCCGGTTTGGCCAGAATAGACAGCAGCCAGACGAGAACGTGCAGCGGAGTGAACCGCGATGCCAACGCGCGGCTGCATCAGGCCGTAGCCTTCAATGACAATTTTGCGTTGCGGATCAATGATGGCGCGGTGCAGTGGGTGCGCCATGGCGCCCACCATTCGGCGCACAGAGTCGCGGGGAAGCTTGGTGTCGGAATCGAGCGTCAGCACATAGCGAATGTTGTGCAGAATCGTGGGATCACCGGCTTTGAATGGAAAGCAGTCCATGCCTCCCATCAGCAGCCGATTCAGATCCAGAAGCTTGCCCCGCTTGCGTTCCCATCCCATCCAAACGCCTTGGCGTGGATTAAAAATGCGGTGACGATGGAGCATGACAAACTTGCTGGTCGCAGACTTTCCGTAGCGAACGTTCAGTTGGTCGATCAGACTTCCTGCTAGCAGGACAAGCGGATGCAGGTCGCGCTCCTGGGGTCTTTCGGTTGAGTCAGGAAGGTCACTGAGCAAAGCGTACTGTACGTTCGGGTCTTGATTGGCGAGGCTGCGCACCTCTAAATCCGCTACCAATTCGCGTACCTGTCGTTCGCTCAGTAGCAGAGCAGGTACGGCCACGAGCGTCTTACATTCTTCCGAAATGCCAGCGGAAAAATTTATTTTTGGCAAAGCGTAGGGTTTTAACAGCGCTGTTACGGTGTGATTGAGCAATTCCACTGCGCCTTGGGACGCTGGCAGCATCAGCAGCAGAAATCCAATCGCCAGACGGCCCAGAGGGCTGTAGAAGGGCATAAGCGGCAAAATTATGGCCGCAATAATCAGTAATGTAACAACTTGTATGCCGACAACATAGAAATCGTCAGGATAGCTGCGCAGTAGAATTTGCGCGCGCTGAAGAATATCTGGGCGATAACGGCAGCGCCGTTCCAGCTCCCTGCGCCCGGCATCGAGAAGATAGTATCCAATGTGAGCTTGGCGATCCTGAGTACGAGGATTTTCCGAAGGCCGCGAGAGTGACTCCTGAGCCAGGGCGTAGGCAATGCTTGCAACTTCCACTTCCCCAACGTCAGAACGCGCGCCGAGTTCCGCGATAATACTGCGATACATCTCGCGGCTTTCGCAGTCCATACGCCCGTAGGTTCCAGCCGGGTCTGCGCGCAGAATTGATTCAAACGCGACAAGTGGCTCAAGTATGGATGGCCAGGCCGTGTGCTGGGTTTGTTGCAGGCAAGACAAGCACATCTCCAGCACGGAATCGCTGGTGGCGGAGTGATGCAGCGCTCCATTGGCGTGGGTCAGTGCTTCTTCCAGCGCAACCAGCTTGATGGCTGCGGGTAAAGACCACAGTTCGTACAGGCGGAGGGGAGCCTCTCGTTGAAACCCTGAAATAAACGCAGCAAGTCCATCCAGATGCCCATCAAATCCCGTTGCAGCCAGATAGGTTTGGGCGACGCTGATGATGCGAGGTGCCTCCCGTCCCAAAAGATTTCGCGTCACCGGAAGTTTGCGGAAGATGCGCAGAGTGTCGCGTACCTCTACGGCGGCAGAACGCATCAAGCGAGTCTGTTCCATCAGGCGGCGCAGGCCAGGTGCTGGTTCTTCCAGAGTTCCTGCCGCATGGGGCTGCTCGTCTATATATTTCGCGAGCGCAAAGATGGACTCGACTACCTCAAGAACATGTTTACGAAAATGAAGCGGATGATTGGATGTCGCCAACAAAGGGTGACGCCGTGCAAGCGCCTCGCCTTGTTGTTCCAGTTCACGGTTTGAAAGGATGGGTTTCATCGGTAGCTTGCCGCCTGCATTTCAAACATTTCCGCGTATCGTTTGCCCTGTCGCATCAGTTCAGCGTGCGTGCCTTCTTCTACCAGAACGCCGCCTGAGAGCACAACAATGCGATCTGCCATTTTTACCGTAGAGAAGCGGTGTGAGATCAAAAGCGCCATCTTGCCCTGGGTGAGTTCCGCAAAACGCTCAAAGACCTGCATCTCGCTGCGCGCATCCAGCGCGGAGGTCGGTTCATCCAGAACCAGCAGTTGCGCATCGCGCAGGTAGGCGCGCGCCAGTGCCAGGCGCTGCCATTCGCCGCCAGAAAGATCGACACCACCGTCAAAGCGGCGACCCAGTTGCTGTTCGTATCGAAGCGGTAGGCGCTGGATCACTTCGTCGGCCAGACTGAGATGCGCGGCTGCTTGAATGCGTTCCAGATTGTCGCGTTCCTCAATACGTCCGATGGAGATGTTGTCACGTGCTGGCAATTCGTAGCGCATAAAATCTTGAAAGATTACGCCAATTTCGTGGCATAAATCTTCCAGATTATATTCGCGCAGATCCACACCATCGAGAAGAATCTGGCCTTCTGTTGGATCGTATAGGCGCGTAATCAGTTTGACGATCGTAGTTTTGCCTTGGCCATTTTCGCCAATCAGAGCCACACGCTCTCTCGGATGCAGATGAAAACTGAAATTCTGCAAGACGCGTCGATCTGTTCCTGGATAGGTGAAGGAGACATTGCGAAATTCAAATCCACGCTGGATAGGGCGGGGAATCAGGATTGCGGAAGGCTTGGATTGAACGGTTGGCTCCATCTGAAAAAATGCGATCAGGTCGGTAAGGAAAAGCGCCTGATCCGCAATGCCCGAAGAATTCAAGAATATCTGCTGGATGTTGCTGTTGAACTGTAGAATAGCCGAGATTAGCACGTACAGGGTTGCAATGCTCAAATCCCCTTGCAGCGCGCGCCAGAGAACATACGCGTACGCGGCATAGTAGCCAAGGGTTCCAATCAGGGAAAGAAATGCACCGGCGATTAGGTGGCGACGCTCCAAGTTCACATTTTGCCGGAAGATGGTGTGAGCAAATTCGCGGAAACGCTCGACAAAAAACTCCCGCAGCCCAAAGAGTTTGAGTTCTTTTGCTGCCTCTTTGCTGCCAGCCACCTGGCGCAGATAATCCATTTGCCTGCGTAGCGGCGTTTGTTTGAAGTTCTTGGCATAGCCGAGAAATGCAAAATGGCTTTCACCCAGAAATGCCGGAAGCGTTCCAAAGAAAAGCAATGCGAGCAACCAGGGAGAATGAGAGTAGGCGACGATGGTTGCCGCCCAACCAATGGTTGTGACCACCTGCTGAAATACGGTTCCAATCATCTGGATCATCATCAGGCGGTCGGTCGCCTGCACGCGGGCGCGTTCCAGCCGATCGTAATAAACGGGGTCTTCAAACGCAGTCAGGTCGAGCCTGGAAGCGTGCTCCATCACGCGAACACTGACATGATAGGTGTAACGGTCGCCAAGCAGACCATCCACGTACGTGATGCCACGACTCAGAATGCTGGATAGAACGGCCAGCAGACATTCCAGGGCCACCAGCCACCAGAAATTGTGCTGCAGTGTTCCATGACTGTGTCGCACAACAACGATCGCATTCACGATCCATCCGGAAACCGCAAGGATCGCGACGGGCATGACCGCGACCACAACGCGCAGAAGGATCGACCAGACCACGACGGCTGGGCCGCACTCCCAGACAATGCGCAGCACGGGAGGGAGATTCCGCAGCGCATCCAGGCGTGAACGCCACGCGTCCTGGAACGTATTGGAATCGGCGGCTTTTGTCACGAGCATCCTATTCTTGCAGGGTTGTTGCGAGGCGTGGAATCTGTAAATCCCTACACATCTTCGCTGAATTCTATTTTATTGGCTAAAGGGTGAGAAACGAATCTTTACAAAACTTCAATGACATCGGTATCAGCATGGAATCCGACCTGCTGCATGGCCTGCGCGATCTCAGGATTGCGCATGAAGTATTTCCAGACAAAACCGCTACGCAGGTTCTCTGCCATTAAGATGCTGATTCCGAGGTCAATGCCCAGTACATCCGGCGCGAACCAGTCTATCTGTGGTTGAAAGGCATCGACGAAGCCATAGCGCGTCCAGGCCTTCTCGCCATAATGCTGCCGGATGGAGAGCAAGACGTGGGAACACTCGGCAGGCAGAAAGGGAAGGGAGCCAGCAGTAGCGCACGGCGCGACGGTGCCGTCAATGTTGCCGAATTCCGGCGGACCGCCCCAGACGGCGTAACCGCGGCGGGCATCGCAGGCAGTAATGCCCCAGAGATTTTGATTGACCCAGGGGAAACTTCTACCCAGCGTCAAACAGAAAAGCTGATGCACCCGCGTGGCGGCGATGGAGTTGATAAAGTAGTTGGCGTGAAGATCGCGAACATTGCGGTAATCACACCAGGCGTGGGCGTATTGGTGGATGAAGAGCGGGGCAATGCCGCTGATGTACTCAATGCCGCCGAATTCGATGATTGGGCGCTCGATGGCATCCCAGGTCGCAGTAGGGATGGGATGCGTGGGCGAGCCAATCGCCATCAGGTACATCGTCATCAACTCTGCATACGTGTCCCAGCGGTAATGGATAAATCCGTTCTCCGGAGTCCAGCCCATGGAGAGCGTGGTGCCGCCGTTTAGCATCCATTGCCAGTCAATGCGGTTGTACAAGCTGTTGGCCAGCGCTACGATGCGGAGATTGTCAGAAAAATACTGTTTGCAGTGCAGCACGCCGCAGAGCAGTAAAGATGTGTCGATGGAGGAAAGCTCTGAGCCAAACATTCGCTGGCCACTCTCAATATCCACCCAGTGGTAGAGAAAGCCATACACATGCGGGCATTCTTCCAAAAGAAAAGCGAGGGTCCTTTCCACGCGCTCCTCGCACACTGCGGGAGCCAGGTAGCGGCGCTCGGCGGCGATGCAGAGCGCGCTAAGCCCGAAGCCTGTGGCGGCGATGCTGCCCTGACGGCTTGCTGTTATGCCAACCACGGGCGCGTGGTCACGCACTAACCCTGTCTCCGGGTGCGCCTGCTCGTAGAAGTACGCCACCCCGCGTCCTTCCATGTCATCCAGCAGCGTGTCGGCAACTTTGGAGATTTGCGTCAGCGGGCGATTGATGAAAATTCCCGGTGGATGGGGATATTTTTTTGCTGTCTCGGTTTCCGTCTTCGGCAACTTGGCGGCTGGCGGCTCGGCAGGATGTGCTTGCTTTTGCGCGAAGGCTTCTAATGGGGAGCTGAGAGCAAGCGCTCCGGCAGAGGCGCTTACTGTGCGAAGAAGTTCTCTGCGTGTGACGTTCGTTCGTCCCAAGGCAAACCTTTCTTTCTGGTTCTGGTGAACTTGCATGGATTGAGGCAGCGCTGTGCCGTCTTCCACACTTTAGTTAGACACAAAAAGAGAGAAAAAAGAACAAATATATTTTCTAGTTGTCTGCGATGAGGGACGAAAGAGGAAAACAGCACGCGCAGAGAGAAGAAAAAGTGCCAGCAGGGATTCATGTGCGAGATACTGCTGGCTCGCGTGCTTGTAACGGTCTTAGTATTGCAGCAGCCTGTGCAGCGCGGCTACGGTTTTTTCCAGATTCGGCATGTAGAAGCTCTCCATTGGTTCGGCTGCTGGGATGGCCGGAACATCGGGAGCAGCAACGCGCAGAATGGGAGCGTCCAGGCAATCGAAGGCATCCTCCGCAACAATGGCGGAGATTTCTGAGCCGATGCCCAGCGTGCGATGATCCTCCTGCAAGATGCACAGGCGGCTGGTCTTGGCAACTGAATCCAGAATCGTATCGCGATCCAGAGGATTCAACACGCGCAGATCAATCACTTCTATGGTCGCGCCCGTCTCCTGTTCAACTTTTTCTGCTGCCTGCAAGGCAACCTGGAGCATATAGCCATAGGTCACCAGCGTGGCATCTTTGCCCTCGCGCCGCACGGCGGCGTGGAAGAGGTCAGCAACAAAATCATCGCCTTCAGGCAGTTCTTCCCTAAATCCTGGCAGGCGATAGAGCCGTTTGTGTTCAAAAAATAGAACTGGATCATCCTGCCGAATGCTGGCTTTTATCATGCCCTTGGCATCGGCCACGGTTGCGGGAGCAACAACGATCAGGCCCGGCTCATGCGCGAACCATGTGGTGTTGGTCTGGCTGTGATACAGGCCGCCGCCGGTGCCACCGCCGTAGCAAACACGAACAGTCAACGGACAGGTTTGCGTGCCTGCGGAACGATAGCGTAGCTTGGCTGCCTGTTGCGTAATGGCATCCATTGCGGGCGTAATGAAATCGACAAATTGAATTTCGGCCACGGGGCGCATGCCCATCATTGCCGCGCCAATGCAGGAGCTGACAATGACGCCTTCAGCCAGAGGCGAATCAATCACGCGCTGTGGGCCAAACTCCTCAATCATTCCCTGCGTGACTTTGAAGGCGCCACCATCCACCCCGATATCTTCTCCGATAAGGTAGACTCGCTCATCGCGTCGCATTTCTTCTTTGAGGCCGGTTCGGATTGCTTCCAGATAGCTTACGGACATATTATTTTGACCTTAAATTTTTGTTTATGGACAGGTGCGTTCAATATTTTGGCGTGCGCGTTCTGCTATCCAATTCCCGTCCGCGAACATCGAAGGAATAGACGTGATCCAGGCACTCGATCGGCTCGGCCAGGGGAGCTTGCTCTGCAAAGTCAACCGCCGCGTCCAGCTCTTTGCCGAAGGATTCGATGAGCTGCTGCTTCCACGCTGGCGTGAACAGATTGCGCTGGGTCAGATAGCGTTCCATTGCGGCGATAGGGTCTTTGGCCTTCCAGGCTTCGACTTCTTCCGGCGAACGATACTTGGCCGGATCAATGCTGGAATGGCCATACCAGCGATAGGTCTTGGCCTCAATCAATGTAGGGCCACCGCCATTGCGGGCGCGCTGGATGGCCTCGTAGGCCACGCGATACATCGCGACTGCGTCGTTGCCATCGACGGTGATGCCGGGGAAGCCGTAGGCCTGCGCCTTTAGGCTGATATCTTCCACCTTGGTTTGTAGCCGAAGGGGCACAGACTCCGCCCAGAGATTGTTCTGGCAGACAAAAATGATGGGCAGGTCATGCACAGCGGAAAAGTTCAGCGCCTCATGCCAGAAGCCCAGAGACGTCGAGCCATCGCCAGAGAAGGCGACGACAATGTTGTCATTCTTGAGCATCTTGTTGGCCAGCGCGATGCCGGTGCCGATGTTGAGCTGCGCGGCAATAGTGGAGGATGGCGTAATAATGTTCAGCGGAGCGTAGCCGCAATGGGCGGGAGCGCAGCGTCCTTTGTCCGGGCTGGTCGCGCGACCATAAAGCTGGCTGAACATGGCGTTCAGTGGCACGCCTTTGATGAAGTTGGTGATAAAGTCGCGGTGGGAGGGGGCTACGGCATCTTCGGGGCGAAGATCAATGGCTGCGCCGACAACGGCTGCCTCCTGGCCTACGGCAGAGTAGTAATTGCCCTTGAAACGGGCCATCTTCTTCAGTCCCAGCGCCTTCTCCTCCAGCAACCGGCACTGGAGCATGGTGGAGTAGAGCAGCTTCAGTTTGTCGTTGCTGATTAGGGAGCCGCCAGTTTTGGAATCGGCGGTCTTGGAACTGCCATTCTTGGAACTGGCAGGAGCAACCGTAACCGGCTCCTTCACTTTTGTTGCCATCTTGGAATCATCCTCGCATCGTATCTCTATCGCAATGCTACGCGCTTCTGGTGCTGGCTGTATGTCAGATCGCGATTTCAACAGTTCCGTGCAAAACCCTGTGAAAAATTGGCTCGTAATCTTGCGAACCCCAGCAGGAAAGCCATTTTCTACACTCTGCACCAAAAAATATGCTACCGGCTTTTTCCCATTTTATGTGGAGTATTCCGCGTTCACGCGAACATACTCCGCCGTCAGATCGCTGGTTAAAAAATTGCAGGAGTGCTGGCCCATGCCCAGCGTAACGCGAATCTGAAAGTTGCGCTCCAGCATGGCTGTGTGAACTTTGTCGGTATCCATTTCCGGTGCGCGCCCGCCGTTTGAACAAACCAGGTGCCCTCCAATGCGGATGGAGATGCGCGACGGGTCAATGGCGACACTGGAGTAGCCAATCGCCGCCAGAATGCGTCCCCAGTTGGGATCGCAGCCCGCCCAGGCGGTCTTTACCAGCGGAGAATGGGCAATGCTGCGGGCCACGCGCAGCGCATCGGCGCGGCTGGCGGCCTCTTCAATCTGTAATTCAACCACATGGCCGACACCTTCGCCATCGTCGATAATCTGCCTTGCCAGCGAGGCGCAGACCTCATGCAGCGTTGTGGCAAAGGCCTGCGTTCCGGCTGCGTTGGCGGCAGATATTTCCACGCCGCTCGCTCCACTCGCCAGCAGCAGAACCGTGTCGTTGGTGGAGGTGTCGCCGTCAATCGAGATGCAGTTGAAGGTATCCTCCACGGAGCCATGCAGCAGCGCGCGCAGGTCGTTGGCTGCAATGCGCGCGTCGGTAAAGATGTAGACCAGCATGGTAGCGTGCGGCACCAGTTGTGGATAGATCATGCCTGCGCCCTTGGCCACACCAAAGAGACGAACTGGTGCGCCATGGACCGTAACGTGCGCGCGCGCAATCTTGGCGTGCGTGTCCGTGGTCAGAATCGCCTCAGCAAATTGCTGAAGATGCGTGGGGGTGGATCCCATCAGCTTGGCAATCTCTGGCAGCGCAACCACCAGCTTTTCTGCGGGCAAGGGCACGCCGATGATGCCGGTAGAGGAGGGGAAAACCTCCTGCGGCGTGCAGGCAAATTGCTTTGCCGCAGCCTCGCAGACAAGGGTGCAGGCGGCGATGCCTTCCTGCCCTGTAGCGCAATTTGCATTGCCCGCGTTAATGACAACAGCGCGGACGGAGCCGGAGGTTGCTTGCAGATGCTCACGCCCAACCGTAACCGGCGCGGCCACCACGCGATTGCTGGTGAACATGGCGGCAGCAGTTGTAGCCGGGTCGGCAAGGGCGCAGGCCATATCCGGCTTGCCGCTGGGCTTGATGCCCGCGCGCAGGGCGGCAAAGCGGAAGCCAGCAGGAATGTCCTGCTGCTGGATGGAAAGTTTCGGGGCGGAATGCTTTGCAGCAGCGGTCATCGTAACTCGAATCTATATTTTTTCGTTCCGGTTACTATTGCAGAATCGTTAGCAGACTTTCTTCCATGTGCTTTGGCCCAAGAACGGCCACGCGGGGCAGTGGACCGCGTGCCATTGCGATCTCGTCGCAGGCGTGCAGGCGTGGGCACTTTGTGCAGTCCTTGTAGACCTTATCGGGCAGTGCAGTGCGCTCTGCCTGGCGGAATCCATAGCGAAAGAAGAAGTCGGGGATGCGCGTGAACAGGCAGACGCAGGCCACGCTGTGGACTTCTGCCTCTTCGAGCAGCGCCTTCAGCAGCTTTCCGCCCGCGCCTTTTCCCTTGGCCGCTGGCGTTACGACAATCGAGCGCACCTCCGCCAGATGCGGCCCATAGAGATGCAGCGCGCCGCAGCCGAGAAAAATTCCTGCGTCCGATTCAGCAACCGTAAAGTCGCGGATGTTCTCGCAGATTTCTGGGAAGCTGCGCCGCAACAGCGTGCCATCGCCAGAGAGACTGTTGATGAGTTCGTGGACACTGGCTGCATCGGGCAGCTTGGCCTTACGCACCCGCATGTTGCGCCTCCTGTAGGGTTTCGTGCGTGGCGGATCCAAACTTTTTGACCCACGCCTGTACGCGCTTTTCTGCGTCGAGCAAGGCTGTGGCTACCTGATGCCGCGCCGTGCCGCCGGGAACATCGTGGCAATCCAGCGTCGCCTCCAGCGTAATGGCATCAAAGAAATCCGGGGAGAAGGCGCGGCTAAAGCGCAGCAACTCTTCCAGCATCAGCGCGTCCATCTCGCATTTGCGATCCAGCGCGTAGCGCACAACGTTGCCGATGATCTCATGCGCGGTGCGGAAGGGAATCCCCTTGCGAACCAGATAGGTGGCCGCAGCCATCGCGTTCAGATAGCCCGTCTCGCTGGCCGTGCTCATGCGATCTTTGCGGAAGCGCAGTAGCGGCGTAAAGGTTCCCAGCAGGTAGAGCTGCACGCGCATCCGTTCGGTCGCGTCAAAGAGAGGCTCCTGCAACTCCTGCAAGTCTTTATTGTAGGCCAGCGGCAGTCCCTTGATCTGCATCTCTACGGCATGGGCTGCGGCTAGAATGCGTCCTGTTTTTCCGCGCACCAGTTCCGTAAAGTCAGGATTCATCTTCTGCGGCATGGCGCTCGATCCCGTGGAAAAGGCTTCAGGCAACTCGATCAGGCCAAACTCCTGCGTGGCATAGAGCGTGATTTCCTCGGCAAACCGGCTGGCGTGCAGCGCAATCAGTGAGAGCGCGTGCAGAAACTCCAGCACAAAGTCGCGATCGCTGGTGGCATCCATGCTGTTGGCCGTGGTGCCATCAAAGCCCAGCGCGGCAGCCATCTGCGCGCGGTCCAGCGTCAGCGTAGCTCCGGCGACTGCGCCCGAACCCAGCGGACACAGATTGAGCCGCTTGCGGCAATCCTGCAACCGGGCCGCATCGCGCAGCAGCATTTCGACATACGCCAGCAACCAGTGCGCGACCAGAACCGGCTCAGCGCGCTGGAGATGTGTGTAGGCGGGCATGACAGTGCCACCAGCCAGCTTGGCCTGTTGCACCAGAGCATTGGCCCATCCCGCAAGATTGGCAATCATTCCGTCGATGGAGCTACGCACGTAGAGCCGCAGGTCGGTTGCGATCTGCTCATTACGGCTGCGCCCGGTGTGCAGCTTGAGCGCGGTGTCGCCAATGCGGGCGGCCAGCGCCAGCTCGACAAAATGATGAACATCCTCGGCCTTCTCGCTAAGCTGCGGGTCGAGGTTGTGTTCAGAGGGAGCGACAGCGCTGCCATCTTTGGGAAAGGCCGCGCCAATCTCGTCCAGTCCACGCAGGATGGCATCGCGCTCCGAGGTCGTCAGAATCTCAGCCGCGTGCAACGCGCTGGCATGGGCCTTACTGGCAGCAATCTCCTGCGGGAGAAGCCGCCAATCAAAAGGAAACGATCGCTGCCACTGCTCGAAGAGTGGATCGAGCGGTTCGCGGAAGCGGCCTGACCACATCTTCACCGGACACTCTCCTGCTTCTGTCCCTGCTTCAAGTTCAGCAGCTTGGCGCGCGTCCGCGCAGGCAGGCCCAGGATGCGAATAAATCCTTCCGCATCTTTCTGGTCATAGCTGGCGCCCATCGTGAAGGAGGACAGCTCCTCCGAGTACAGCGCAAACTCGCTCTTGCGGCTGGCGATGTTCACGTTGCCCTTGTAGAGCGTCAGCGCAACCGAGCCGGTGACGTTCTGCTGGGTGCTCTCGACAAAGCCATCGAGCGCCTCGCGCAGCGGCGTAAACCACAGGCCAAAGTAGACGATCTCCGCATACTTCAGCGCGATCTGCTGCTTGTAGTGCTTCACTTCGCGCTCCAGCGTCATGGCTTCCAGTTCGCGCAGAGCGGCCAGCACCAGCGTGCCGCCGGGTGTCTCGTAAATGCCGCGACTCTTCATGCCCACAAAGCGATTTTCAACAATGTCGATGCGGCCCACGGCATTGCGCGCGCCAATCTCATTCAGCAGTTCCAGCAACTGGATCGGCTCCATCCGCATCCCGTTGACGGAAACCGGCGTGCCCTGCTCAAAGCCAATCTCGACCGTCTCTTCCTTGTCGGGTGCTTCTTTGGGCGAGCGCGTCCAGACCCAGGTGCTCTCCAGCGGCGCGTTGCCTGCGTCTTCCAGCTCTCCGCCCTCGTGGCTGATGTGCCACAGATTGCGGTCGCGCGAGTGAATCTTCGTGCGGCTGGCGGCAACCTGAATGTTATGCGCGGCGGCATAGTCCAGGCAGTCCTCGCGGGAGACCAAATCCCACTCGCGCCAGGGAGCGATCACCTTCAGCTCCGGTGCCAGCGCCTGAAAGGCATGCTCAAAGCGCACCTGATCGTTGCCTTTGCCGGTGCAGCCGTGGGCGACGGCTTCGGCGCCTTCTTCCAGCGCGACTTCGACCTGATGCTTTGCGATGACAGGGCGCGCCATCGAGGTACCCAGCAGATACTTATCTTCATACACGGCACCGGCGCGGACGGTCGGGAAGACGTACTCACGCAGAAACTCATCGCGCAGATCGCGCACGATGGCCTTCTTAGCGCCGGTTGCGTAGGCTTTGGCGACTACAGCATCCAGGTCTTCGCCCTGGCCTACGTCGGCGATCATGGCAATCACGTCCATGTCATAGTTTTCGTTAATCCAGGGAATAATGATGGAGGTATCGAGACCGCCGGAGTATGCCAGGACAACTTTTTTCTTCGCCATAAAACTCACAGAACCTTTCTGGTTTTTTCGTCTGGTTTTCGTTTGCCTTGTTTTCGCGTGTTGGGATGCTTCTATTTTCTCAAATCCTGCGTGGGTTCACAGATTCAGGAGAAAGACGGAAGCTGGGAGCGTTTGCGCGGGCCAGGTGCCACGCGGGTGGCCGCATAGCCTTCGCGAAGGTCGCCGCTGCCAGTTTCGGAAGCTCCGCCCAGCAACAACAGCAGTATGGCCTTTTGTGCGTGCATCCGATTCTCCGCCTGATCAAAGACCACCGACTGCGGCCCGTCGAGTACCTCTGCCGTGACCTCATCCTCGCGGTGCGCCGGAAGACAGTGCATAAAGACAGCGTGTGGCGCAGCCAGTGCCATCATGTCTTGGTTCACCTGGAAGGGCTGGCAGGCCTGATTGCGCTGCTCCATCTCCTGCTCCTTGCCCATGCTGGTCCACACATCGGTGTAGATGGCATCCGCGCCCGTCGCGGCCTGCTGCGGATCGTGAATCCACTCCACGGTGCCGCCCGTGGTTGCTGCAATGGCTTGCGCGGCGGCCAGATACTCCGGAGCTGGCCCATAGTGCGGAGGCGTAGCCAGCACGCAGTGCATTCCCAGTTGCGCTGCCGCCAGCATCAGCGAGTGCGCGACGTTATTGCCATCGCCCAGATAGGCCAGCCGCAATCCGCGCAGATCGCCAAAGCGCTCCTGCAAGGTGAGCATATCGGCCAGCGTCTGGCAGGGATGCTCAATATCGCTGAGCGCGTTGATGACAGGAATTCCGGCATACTGCGCCATGCTGGTGATGGTTTCGTGCGCGTAGGTGCGCAGCACAATTGCGTCCATCCAGCGTTCCAGATTGTGCGCTACGTCGGAGAGCGATTCGCGCTGGCCGAGCCGCGAGCCAGTCTGATCGACAAAAATTGCCGAGCCACCCAGCGTGTTGATGCCTGTCTCAAAGGTAAGCCGCGTGCGCAGCGATTCCTTCTCAAAGAACAGCACCAGTTGTTTCGACTCCAGCGCGTGGCGATACTGCTGCGGCTGCGCTTTGATCTGCTGCGCCGTGTCCAGAATGCAGTGAACCTCCTCTGGCGTCAGGTCGCGCATGGAGCAGAGATCGCGTCCCAGCAAATTGCCGGCGGTGTCGGTAGGAATCGGGGTCGGGTTTGCGGGCGAGCCTAAATTTTGGGCGGGCAAGGGGCTCTGCCGCAATACATAAGCCTTACTGGTCATGGCGCGTGGCTCCAGTGACGACGGCAGCCGTCGTGAGAACGGCGTCGAGTGCCTCGACAACCTGGTGAATGTGTTGCCGCTCAACAATGTAGGGCGGCAGAAAGCGCAGCACAGTTTCGCTGGTGCGGTTGATAAGGATGTGCCGCTCCAGCATCTGCGCGGCAATGGTTTTTGCCAGATCTTCGGATTCAATCTCAGCGCCGATCATCAATCCCATGCCGCGTACTTCCGTGATGCTGGGGTGTTTGGCGGCCAATGCTTGCAATTGCGTCTGGAAGTAGGTGCCCATTTCGCGGACATGCGCTAGCAGATTCTCCTGCCGCATTACGTCGATGACGGCGCAGGCCACGGCGCAGGCCAGCGGCCCGCCACCAAAGGTGGTGCCGTGGATGCCCGGAGTGAAGGCGCGCGCGGCCTCATCGGTGCAGAGCATCGCGCCGATGGGAAGACCGCCGCCAAGAGGCTTCGCCAGCGTAGTTATATCCGGCAGAATGCCAAAGTGCTGATAGGCGCACCATTCACCGGTGCGACCCATGCCGCATTGAATCTCATCGGCCAACAGCAGCGCGCCGGTCTGGTGCGTCAGGGCGCGGGCCGTGGCAAAAAATTCCTGCGAGACGGTGTGAATGCCGCCCTCGCCCTGCACCACTTCGATGCAAACAGCACAGAACTCGTCGGAGAATTTAGCCTTCAGGTCGGCCACATCGTTGAAGCGCACAAACTCCACGCCCGCGATGAGTGGAGCAAACGGCTCGCGGTACTTGGCCTTATGCGTCGTCGAGACGGAACCCATCGTCCGGCCATGAAAGCCGTGTTCGAGCGCGATAATTTTCGTGCCAATCTTTTTTCCTTTTGCACGTAGCAGGCCAGTATGGGCGCGGGCCAGCTTCAGCGCAGCCTCCCAGGCCTCAGTGCCGCTGTTGCAGAAAAAGGCGCGATCCAGGCCGGTCATCTCCGTCAACCGCATCGCCAGTTCTGCCTGACCCTGGTGATAAAAGAGGTTGCAGGTATGCAGCAGCGTGCGGCTCTGCGCCACAATGGCTGCTTCCACTTTTGGATGGCCGTAGCCGAGCGCATTAACGCCAATCCCGCTCAAAAAGTCGAGATAGGCGTTGCCGTTTTCGTCGTAGAGATGCACCCCCTCGCCCCGAACAAAAAGAATTGGGGTGCGATCATAGGTCTGCACCAGCAGCTTGGCTTCGGCTGCGCGTATGTTGTCGAGCTTCATGCGACCATCACCTCCGTGCCCTCAGTAATCTTCGACGAACATAGATCAGGCAGAATCTTGGCTGCTTCTGCCGGTAGAATGCGCACGCGTTGCACGCCGTGCAGTAAGGCCTCGCGACAGGCTCCCAGCTTGGGCAACATGCCGCCGCTGATAACAGCGCTGCTGGTCAACTCTGGAATCTGCTTCAAGCTCAACCAGCGCATAATTTCGCCATCGGCTCCACGCACGCCCGGCACGTCGGTCAAAAAGACCAGCGTTTCGGCATGGCAAGCGACGGCGCAGGCCGCCGCCATCTCGTCGGCGTTGATGTTGTAGTACTCGCCGTCAAAGCCCAACGCGATGCTGGAGATGACCGGCACGCCGCCCATCTGCCACACGGCATGGAGCCAGCGTGGATCGGAGGCAGCGATTTCGCCGACAAAGCCCAGATCAGGCGCGGTGCGCTTCTTGCGTGCGCGAAAGACCATGCCATCGCCGCCAGAGAGGCCAACCGCCATTTGCCCACGCGCGCCAATCGCGGCGACAAGCTGCTTATTCACGCTGCCCGCCAGCACCATCAGCGCAGTGTCGCGAGTCTCCGCATCGGTGATGCGCAGTCCTGCGATGAACTCACTCTTCTTGCCCATCTGCGCCAGCGTCCGCGTCAACGCAGCGCCGCCGCCATGCACCACGGCCACCTGGTTGCCATCGCGGGCGAGTTCAGCAATTGCCTGCGCGCAGACCAGTAGTGTGGCTGCATCTTCAATGGCGCGTCCGCCAATTTTGACGACATATCTCATAGCAGTCCCTCTTGCTCTGGCCATCCAAACAGCAAATTCATATTCTGCACCGCCTGGCCCGCAGCGCCTTTCAGTAGGTTGTCCAGGCAGGAGACAACAATCAGCCGTTGTTTGTCTGCCGCCAAAGCAAATCCGATATCGCAAAAATTCGTGCGCACCACATGTTGAATCTGTGGCAGGTGTTCCCCGTGCAAGCGCACCATCGGCGAGGCGCTGTAAAAGCTGCGATAGCACTCTGCAATGGCCGAGGCCTGCATGGGTTCGCGCAGCGTCATGTAAATCGTCGCCAGAATGCCGCGCGGAATTGGTAGCAAATGTGGCGTAAAAGTCATCTGCTGCGGAGCCAGATGCAACTGCTCCAGAATCTCGCCCGTGTGCCGATGGCCAAAGACGGAGTAGGCAGAAAAATTATCCGCCGCATACATAAAGTGCGTCTTGGCCGTGGGCGCTTTACCCGCGCCCGAGACACCGGACTTTGCATCGCAGATGATGCCGCGCTCCAGATTGGCCCAGCCAGCCTGCACCACGGGCGCCATGCCCAGAATTGCCGCCGTGGAATAGCAGCCGGGATTGGCGACAATCTTTGCGCTGTGAATCTCCGCGCGATGCAACTCCGGCATTCCATAGACAGCCTGTTGCTGCGTCGTGGCCGCGAGGGTCGCGTCGGTATCTTCAAACTTGTAGACAGCGCGATTTTCTGGCTGCTGCAAGCGCCATGCGCCGCTCAAGTCGATGACGCGCACGCCGTGCGAGAGCAGATCAGGCACCCAAGCGCGCGATTGCTCATGTGGAGTGGCCAAAAAGACCACATCAATGCCGCGCTCCCGTAGCGCCGCCCAGCGAAAGGGTTCCACGCGCAGCGTAGCGCTGCCGTTGGCCAGTTGCGGATGCAGATCGGTCAGCGCGATGCTCGCGTCGCTCTCGCTCTCCCGGCCAAAAAAGACAGGGGTCGTTCCGTGCAGGCGAGGATGATGCAGCAACAGCCGCGCCAGTTCCGCGCCCGCGTAGCCGCTGACACCCAGCACGGCGGTTTGCATCGTCTTGGATTTGGTTCCGGTCATGCTTCCAGCAACTCCTCCAGCCGCTGCCGTAGCTGGCTGGCCAGTTTTTGATCCTGACAAATAATCAACACGGTGTCGTCTCCGGCAATCGTGCCTAAAACATCAGGAAGACGTTCGCGATCCAGCGCCGCCGCCACCGGCTGCGCGCTGCCCGTGGTCGTGCGCAGCACCAGTTGATTGCTCGCCTGCCGCACCTCCAACCCAAAGCTGGAGAACATGGAATCTACAGAGGGCAACTCGGTGTCCTCGGCAGCGCCATTGGGAAAGGCGTACCCATTGGGGCCTTTGAACAGGCGCAATTCATGGATATCGCGCGACAGTGTGGCCTGCGTGACGTCGAAGTTGCGGCGCAATAAATTGCGGCGCAACTCATCCTGACTGAAAACCGGAGTTTCGGTCAGAATTGTGCAAATCGCATTGTGTCGATCCATTTTCATTTGGGCGTGACTTTTACGGCTCATTTCTTTTCTGAATCAAAATTTCTGGGGATCGAAAATGCCGGGAAAATCGGCAGATCGATACAGAAGGATTCGGGAATGGCGCGACGACAACCGTCAGCGCATAAACATACATTTCAATGTATAAATATACATTCCCAATGTCAAGAGAAATAAGCCTAAAATTCGTCTTTTTTTGACTGGCGGGAAAGCCTATTTTCCACGTACTCTTGCTGGAGACGACTGCAAGCCCAAGAAAAGATAGGATCATGCTGGAACTGACAACCTTAAATGATGTTTTTTTGCACGCCAGCCACCGTGGCGATGCCAAGGTGATGCAATGGCGCGATAGCGCGGGCGCCTGGCAGGGCATCTCCTCGCGCCAACTGTATCAGCGCGTGCGCGCATTGGCCTCAGCGATGGCGGCCTGGGGAATTGGCAAGGGCGACCGCGTGGCGATTCTTGCGGAGAATCGCTGGGAGTGGGCGGTTACCGATTTTGCCGTGCTCGCGCTGGCAGCGGTGGACGTGCCGCTCTACGCGACGTTGAACGCCGAGCAGATTGCCGTCATGCTGGCGGATTCTGGCGCGAAGATTGCCGTGGTGTCGAGCGCGCAGCAGTATGAAAAGGTAGCGGCGGTGAAAGATCGCACGGCGGTAGAAAGAATTTTGATGATGGATCGTGAGCCAAAGATGCCGTTGGCAACCTGGTTCGGCGACCTGATGCCGGGTGTCTCGGCTGCGGAGGATGGCCCTCGCCTGGAACGCGATCTGGAGTTTGATCGTCGCGTGGAGAGCGTGCAGCCGGACGATCTGGCGACCATCATCTACACCTCTGGCACCACGGGCGAAAGCAAGGGCGTGATGTTGACGCACGGCAATATCGCCTCCAATCTGAACCATTCGACGACACTCTTTGGCTGGGGCGAGGCGGATGTTTGCCTCTCATTCCTGCCGCTGTCGCACATTACGGCCCGCCATCTGGATTACGCGCTCTTTGGCTATGGCGCGACTCTGGCCTACTGTCCGCAGTTTGATCTGTTGCCGATGGCCATGCGCGAAGTTCGACCGACGATCTTCGTCGGCGTGCCACGCGTCTACGAAAAAATCTTGCAGGAGGTCCTGCGCCGCGCCGGAGAGTCGCCCGTGCGCAAACGCCTGCTCCATTGGGCGCTGCAGCGCGGAGCCAGGCATCGCGAAGAAATGCTGTGTGGCGAAACCCCCAGCAGCCCGGCCTGGAAGCTGGCCAATCGTCTGGCCTTTGAGAAGATTCGCGCTGGCTTTGGTGGCCGCGTGGCGCATTTTCTCTCCGGCGGCGCGCCGCTCGGCCTGGACACAGCCAACTGGTTTTTGAACGCAGGCATTCGCATTTTTGAGGGCTACGGACTCACAGAAACCTCGCCCGTAATCGCGCTGAACAATCAACATGCTTATCGTATTGGCTCCGTGGGCAAGGTGCTGCCGAATCTGGAAGTAAAGCTGGCCGCAGATAACGAACTGCTGGTGCGCGGGCCTTCGATCTTCTCAGGCTACTGGCATAAACCTGACCAGACTGCGGAGGCGTTCACTTCCGACGGCTGGTTCCAGACCGGCGATATTGCGCAGCTTGATGCCGAGGGTTTTCTGTTCATCACGGATCGCAAGAAAGAATTGCTGAAGACCTCCGGCGGTAAGTTGATTGCTCCGCAGCCGATTGAAAACAAGTTGAAGGCGCATGTTCTGGTGGGCAATGCCTGCGTGGTGGGCGACAAACATAAATTTGCCTCCGTGCTGTTGTCACCCAATTTTGTAGCGCTCCAGGCATGGGTTCGAGCCAAGGGCATCGCCTCTCAGGATCGCAAAGAGTGGGCCAAGCACCCGCAAGTGGTGACCGCCTATCAGGAGATTGTCGATCAGGTGAACGCAACATTGTCCAGCTACGAGACGTTGAAGCGGCTGCATCTGGTGGCCGAGGAGTGGACGCTCGAAACCGGCGAGATGACTCCCAGTATGAAGCTGAAGCGCCGCGTGATTCTGGAACGCTATGCGCCACAGATTGCCGCAATGTATACCGATGAAGCAACATCCCATCGTTAATGGAATCTTGAACGGACGCATGACATCCCACATCGCAACATCGAGATTTGGGGCGCCCGGTGTCTGATCGGGGATGTGTATCGTGTGACCAGCGCTCCTCCGTATTATGATGGTGAGTGGAGTTCCAACCCATGATCGTAACGATGCGACGGTATGCCGTGCTGCTGGCGGTGGTGTGTCTGCTGTGTACGGCCAGTGCATCGCATGCTTCTGCGCACGGCAAACGCGTGCATCTGCGCGGCCATTTGATTGACATGTCCTGCTGGAATGATCACGATGGCAAAGACGACCAGAAAATGCTGCGTGAACACACCAAGAACTGTTTGCAGATGCCCGATTGCATCAAGAGCGGCTATGCCATTGTGACGTCGGAGGGCAAGGTGTATCCGATGGATGCGGCCAGCAATGCCAGCACTACGCAATGGATTGCGGCCACGCAGCGAGATGATAACTGGCTGGTCGAAGTCAAAGGACATCTGCTGGATGGAAAGCTGAACGTAAAGAAAATTCAACTGAGTCATTAGCCTCTTCCGGAACTGGAGCAAGAGCGGCCCCGATTACAGCGGCCATTCCGTGCGGGAATTCAAATTTCAAAACCAACCGAAACTTTTCAAGGAGAATGCAAGATGCGTATTGGTGTGCTTACAGGTGGCGGCGATTGCCCAGGACTGAATGCGGTGATTCGCGCCGCAGTGCGGAAGGGAATCTTTCACTATGGCGATGAATTTATCGGCTTTATTGAAGGCTGGCGTGGAGTGGTCGAGAACAAGACCATGCCGCTGACTATCGACAGCGTCTCCGGCATTCTGCATCTGGGCGGAACCATTCTGCGCACTTCGCGCACCAACCCGCGCAAGACCGAAGGCGCCATTGACAAGTGCCTGGCTACCATTGCCGCTAACAAGCTCGACGCGCTCATTACCATTGGCGGCGACGATACGCAGGGCGTGGCCAACGCGCTGATCGAAAAGGGAGTCAAGTGCGTCGGCGTTCCCAAGACCATTGACAACGATCTGAGCGGCACCGATGTCTGCTTCGGGTTCGACACTGCCGTCAGCATTGCGACCGAGGCCGTGGATCGGCTGCACTCAACTGCCGAAGCGCACAATCGCGTTATCGTCTGTGAAGTGATGGGGCGCGACGCGGGCTGGATCGCGCTGTACTCCGGCATTGCCGGCGGCGCGGATGCAATTCTGGTTCCAGAGAAGCCCATCGACTTGGACGAAGTATGCGCCATTGTGAAGGAGCGCCACGCGCGCGGAAAATACTTCAGCATCATTGTTGTGGCTGAAGGCGCCAAGCTGCCGGCCAAGGATGCCCAGGCTACCTACGGCGGCAAGGTGGATGATTTCGGTCACGCTCGCCTAAGCGGCATTGGCAACGTGGTTGCCGACGAGATTGAGAAGCGCACCGGCTTTGAAACGCGCGCCGTCAATCTTGGACACACGCAGCGCGGCGGAACGCCTACAGCCTACGACCGTATGCTGGCGACCCGTTACGGCTCTGCGGCCATTGATCTGGTTCATGCTGGCAAATTTGGCCGCCTGGTTGTGCTGCGCGGAACGGAAATTACCGACATCCCATTGAAGGATGCCATTGCCAAGACCCGCACAGTTGGCGATGAACTGCTGGCCCTGGGCAGGGGCTTGCAGCCAATCATGAAGAAGTAACTTTCCATAGCTATTTGAAAAACGGTCAGCCTTGGGGCTGGCCGTTTTTTTTGTCCTCAGTGGGAAGGGAGCCAGTTGCAGCAACATCCCAATCTATGGGGATGCTCCTAACGCCTCCCACTTTCTGTAGTAGAAACCTCGGCAATTCCCGCGCAGAACGGCACCCATTCCTATTCCACCTCGGAAATCCCGAAAAAACACGATTGAATTCCATCAGAAACCCAGCTATAACCGGAGTTCCAGGCACACAAATGGGTATACATCCGGGGCAGAGGAGGAAACAGAAATGGCAGGGATAGCGAAAGTTGCGACCCGCGCGGTACGCGAGGTCATGGACATCCGCGATGCAGCAGAGTATCTGGGCATCAGCGCGGACACGCTGTACAAATATGCTTCCGAAGGTTTTATTCCGGCCTTTAAGCTGGGCAATCGCTGGCGCTTCAAGCGCTCGCTGATGGAAAGCTGGATGGAGCAGCAGAGCGGCGTGGCAACAGCCAAAGCATCTCCAAGCCGTGCGCGTCCAGGTCAGAAAAAGCCCATCGCCCGCGCGCGGTAGCGCTGCCGAACGTCGGTTGGGAATGCTATAACCAATAACGTATGACTCGCATCGAACATTTGGCGCTCACGCTTAAAACCAACTCTCCCGCAGTCCAGGCCATCCTGGTCGTTCATCCGCCCGACGTGCGCTACCTGACCGGCTTTACCGGCTCGAACGCAGCCCTGGTGGTGCCGCTCGCCAAGCCCCGCGATGCGGTTCTGTTTACCGATGGCCGTTACATCCAGCAGGCCAAAGATGAAGTCCAGTACGCGCGTGTCAAAATTGTCGAGCAGTCCCTGATCCGCGCTGTAGGCGCGTGGATGGAGCAGCGCGGAATCCGCCGTTGCTCCTTCGATGCCGAGCACACAACCGTCTCGGCGCTCGATGGAATGCGGCAGGTTATCTCCGGTTCGCTGCGTCGCGGATTTTTTATTTCGCTGGCCTCGCCGGTGGCGCGGCAACGGCAGGTGAAAGATGCTGACGAAATTCGGTATCTGCAGACGGCTGCCGATCTGGGCTGCAAGCTGTACGAAAAAATTCTAACGACGCTGGAGCCAGGCCGCAAAGAAGTTGAGATTGCTGCCGAGATGGAGTTGGCCGCCCGCATGGCGGGAGCCGACGGCATGTCTTTTGACACGATCGTCGCATCCGGGGCGCGCTCGGCACTGCCGCATGGTCGGGCAACCTCGCAACGACTGCCCAAACGAGGCTTCGTGGTGCTGGATTTTGGCGTGCTGCTCGCTGGCTATTGTTCTGACATGACGCGCACGGTGCATCTGGGCGCGGCAACCGCAGCCGAACGCGCTGCGTATGATGCCGTGCTGGAAGCGCAGATGGCAGGCGTAGAAGCCGTTCGTCCCGGCGCAACCTGTGGCGAGGTCGATGAGGCCGCGCGCAGCGTGCTGCGCCGCGCCAAGCTGGCGCAGCACTTTACGCATTCGACCGGACATGGCGTAGGGCTGGAGATTCACGAAGGGCCGCGACTGGCCGCTGCGCAAAAACAAGTATTGGAGCCAGGAATGGTCATCACCGTAGAGCCGGGCATCTATCTGCCGAAGCGCTTTGGCATTCGTATTGAAGATATGGTGCTGGTGACGGAACTAAGCCGAAAGATTCTTACCCGCTCCCCGAAGGCGTGGACGGAGTTGTAGTCGCAGGTGCCAACCCGGATGGAAAAGTGCAGGGCATAGAAGATTCTGACCCAGAAACGCGCGCCTCCATCTATACTGAAAAGACCCGAAGTCTATACGTTTTGAATAGCTTCCAGTGCGAACCTAAAGAATCGGAATCAAGAGAGTCGACATGAACGCTGCACAAATCCAGGCACTCAAAGAACTGATTGATTTACTCAAGCAGAGCGAGATCGGAGAATTCTCGCTTGAACAAGCAGATTTAAAAGTGCAGTTGAAGTTTGCGGGGCAACAAGCCTCCGGCTCCGTGGGCGCGCTGGATATGGCGCAACTGATTCGCGCACTGGGCGCTGCGTCGCCAGCCTCTGCGCCTGTAGCCCATGCACACCATGCTGTCGGAACGGGACACGCAGAAGCCGCTGCGACAGCGAGCGCAGGAGCGGGCCTGCACACGGTCAAGTCTCCTATCGTCGGAACATTTTATGAAGCGGCCTCGCCTGGCACGCCTCCGTTTGTCAAGCAGGGCGACGTGGTCGAATCCGGCCAGGTGCTGTGCATCGTCGAGGCGATGAAGCTGATGAATGAGATTGAAGCTGATGCGGCGGGCGAGATTGTTGAGCGCCTGGTCGCTAGTGGCCAGCCTGTCGAATATGGACAGCCGCTTTTTCTGATTCGACCGCGCTAGGCGTGGATTCTACAAATTTTTGTTGGTTGAAGTGAGCCGGAGTCTATGTTTCGGAAAGTTTTGATCGCCAATCGAGGCGAGATCGCACTGCGCGTCATCTGCGCCTGCAAAGAATTAGGCATTCGCACCGTCGCGATTTATAGCGAAGCGGATCGCAACTCCCTGCACGTTCGTTTTGCCGATGAGGCTATCTGCATTGGCCCGCCGCGTTCAGCGGAGAGTTACCTGAATGTTCCCGCTGTCATCAGCGCTGCGGAAATCGCTGACGTGGACGCGATCCATCCCGGCTACGGGTTACTGAGCGAGAACGCAAATTTTGCTGAGGTCTGCCGTGCCTCCAACATAAAATTTATTGGGCCGCCGCCAGAAGTGACGCGCCTGATGGGCGAAAAAGAAAAAGCGCGCATGGCCATGAAGAAGGCCAAAGTACCGATTCTGCCTGGTTCCGAAGGCGTGATCCAAAACGAGGACGAGGCGATTGTGTGGGCCAAGAGCGTGGGCTTGCCGGTGATTTTGAAGGCCTGCGCTGGTGGTGGTGGACGCGGCATGCGTATCGTTCGCAGCGTCGAGGAGTTACCCAACCTGTTTCGTGCTGCGCGCACCGAGGCGCAAAATGCCTTTGGCAACGGTGATCTCTACATGGAGAAATTCATTGAGCGCCCGCGACATATTGAGTTCCAGATACTGGCAGATGAACATGGCAACGTGGTTTCACTGGGCGAGCGGGAATGTTCCATTCAACGCCGCCATCAAAAGCTGATTGAAGAGTCGCCATCGTTGCAGGTGACACCGAAGATGCGCGAGGAGATTGGCGCAACGCTTAAGAAATCGCTGTCTAACATTGGTTACATGAATGCCGGTACCGTCGAGTTTTTGATGGACGAGGACGGCCAGATTTACTTTATCGAAATGAACACGCGCATTCAGGTGGAGCATCCCGTAACGGAGATGGTAACGGGCATTGATCTGGTGAAGGCGCAGCTACGAATCGCAGCGGGAGAAAGGCTGAGTGCGATTCTTCCCAAGCAATTGGAGATCCGCGGTCATGCCATTGAGTGTCGCGTGAACGCCGAGCACCCGGAGAAATTTACGCCCTCGGCGGGAAAAATCCAGGTCTTCAATGTTCCCGGAGGTAATGGTGTCCGCGTTGATACGGCGCAGTTTGCTGAAGGCGTCGTCCCACCGTATTACGATTCGTTGATTGCGAAATTGATTGTGCATGGCAAGGATCGTGCCGAGGCCATCGCTCGCATGGAACGCGCTCTGGGCATGTTTGTTGTCGAAGGAATTTACACAACCATTCCGCTGCACCGCAGAATTTTTGCCGATGAGGAATTCCGAAGCGGCACCTTCGATACTAAGTTTATGGAGCGTTTTTTTGAGCGCGAAAAAGAAGCGCGCGAGGCTGTAACCTCCTAGTTTTGGTGCCCCACTCAAGTCTTTTTGGCTTGAGTGGGAGTGGACGTACTGGTTCTGAGATTACCCAGCCTGCTTCATGCTTCATAAATTCTCGCACTCGATGGATTTTCCATGCCCGCTCAATTCCACCCCGCGCTTGTGCCAAAGTTGTATCCCATTCTGGATGTTGGCATGCTGGCTGCTCGCGGAGTCGATCTTTCTTTGTACGCGAAGGCACTGCGCGCTGCTGGCGTAGATTGGCTGCAATATCGCAACAAGCAGGGAAGCGATCAGGAGATTTTGCGCGATGCCAATCTTCTGCGCGACCTCTTCGCCGACACCCCGACGCGATTGATCCTGAATGATCGTGCCGATCTGGTGACGCAGGCAAAATTTCATGGCGTGCATGTGGGGCAGATGGATATAGCTCCGGCGGCAGCGCGTGGACATGTGGGCGAGTCGTCGATTGTGGGTGTCTCCACGCACACGCTGGAGCAGATTGCCGTCGCCAATGCGACCGATTGCGACTACATCGCCTATGGGCCGATCTTTGCGACCGCCAGTAAGGACAATCCAGATCCCGTAGTCGGTCTGGAGGGTCTGCGTGCTGCGCGACGCGCCACTAAAAAACCTCTTGTAGCCATTGGCGGCATTACGCGCGCCAACTGTCGCAGTGTGCTGGATGCCGGAGCGGATTCCATTGCGGTAATCTCCGAGCTATTGCCACACCAAAATGTTCTCCATCCCGGCAGCGTGCAGCAAATTGTTGAAGAGTTTTTTGCGCTATTGGCGTAGCTACGAAAAAATCTGCAAGCCAAAGTCCACTGGGATGCGATAGCCTGTCTGCAACACCTGCAATCAAAAACAAAATAATTTGAGGGTTTTCGCCGATGCCAAAGCTGTGGGCAACAAAGTCGATGTCAGTGCTGATGCAGGAGTCGCAGGAGACAGGCGAGAACACGCTGAAGCGGGTGCTGGGGCCATTTCACCTGATTATGCTGGGCATTGGCGCGATTATTGGCGCGGGCATCTTTGTGCTCACCGGGCAGGCAGCGGCGGAACATGCCGGGCCAGCGGTGGCTCTTAGCTTTGTGGTGGCGGGCTTTACCTGCGCGCTGACTGCGCTGTGCTACGCGGAGTTTGCCTCGCTGATTCCCATTGCCGGTTCCGCCTATACCTACGGGTACGCCACGCTGGGGGAGCTGGTGGCCTGGATCATTGGCTGGGATCTGGTGCTGGAGTATGCTTTTGCCGCAGGCACGGTGGCATCGGGCTGGAGCGGATATTTTGTGAGTTTGTTGCAGGATTTTCATATCAACCTGCCGCCCCAGTTCACGACGACCTATGGCACGGCTCTGTATTTCTACAACACACATTGGTTGCCGCTGGCCTCGCTGCCTGCGGGGATGAATCCTGCCAGTTTGCCGCATGTGACGGGTATCTTCAACCTGGTCGCGTTTCTGGTGGTTCTGCTGACGACCGCCGTGCTGGTGGTGGGGATCGAGGAATCCGCAAAATTCAATACCGCCATTGTGACCATCAAGCTGGCCGTGGTGGGAGTTTTTCTGGTCATAGGAGCTGGATTTTTGTTGCAGCATCCGCATCTGGCCGCGATGCACTGGCACCCGTTTATTCCTCCATCGCAGGGGCCGGGACGTTTTGGTTTTAGCGGCATTACGGCAGGCGCCGCATCGATCTTTTTCGCATATATCGGCTTCGATGCTGTTTCCACAGCGGCGCAGGAGGCCAAGAATCCGCAGCGCGACATGCCGATTGGCATTCTAGGCTCGCTGGTTATCTGCACCGTTCTGTATATTTTGGTAGCGCTGGTGCTGACGGGACTGGTCAGTTATCACTCGCTGGACGTGGCCGATCCGGTCGCTGTTGGCATTGACGTCACGGGCGTGCGTTGGGGCAGCATTCTGGTCAAGATGGGCGCCGTCTTTGGCCTGGGCACGGCGATGCTGGTCATGTTGCTGGGTCAGAGTCGCGTATTCCTTTCTATGTCTCGCGATGGGCTGATCTGGAAATGGGCCAGCAAGATTCATCCACGCTTCCGCACGCCCTACATTTCTAACATTGTGGTGGGCACGCTGGTGGCGTTTATGCCTGCGTTGCTGCCCATCGACCGGCTCAGCGAGTTGGTCAATATGGGCACGCTGCTTGCATTTGCGATTGTCTGCGCGGGGATTTGGGTGCTGCGGCGTAAGCACCCGGAGTTGCCCAGGCCCTTTAAGACACCGTGGGTTCCCGCGGTGCCAATTCTGGGAATTCTTTCGGCCTTCTATTTGATCTGGGTTTTGCCAGCACTGACCAAGTTGATCGTCGCTGCCTGGTTTGTCGTTGGGCTGGGCATCTACTTCACGTATAGCGTCCGCCACAGTGTAGTGCAGAAAAACCTGCGCAACGATTGAAGTCAATCAGCGCGCAGGAAGCTATCGTTACTGGAGTGCGCGGCTGGATTTTACGTCTGAAGCAATCTCTCCATCGCGGATATGCACGATGCGGTGCGCGTATTCGGCAATGTCCGGTTCGTGCGTGACCAGCACGATGGTGTTGCCCTTGGCGTGCAGATCGTCAAATAGCGTCATGATCTCGATACCAGTTTTCGAGTCGAGATTGCCGGTTGGTTCATCGGCCAGGATGATGGAGGGGCGATTGACCAGTGCTCGCGCAATGGCCACGCGCTGCCGTTGACCGCCAGAGAGCTCATTCGGCTTGTGAAGCATCCGATCTTCCAGATTGACCGAGCGCAAGGTCGCTTTGGCGCGTTCCAATCGCGCGACAGCTCCGGTGCCGTTGTAGATCAGCGGTAGCTCCACATTATGCAGCGCCGTGGCGCGAGCCAGCAGGTTAAAGGTTTGGAAGACGAAGCCAATTTCCTTGTTGCGAATGCGGGCCAGTTCATCGTCGTTGAGTTCACTGACCAGATGGCCATTCAGCCAATACTGGCCCTGGCTCGGTGTATCTAGGCAGCCGATCAGGTTCATCAGCGTAGATTTTCCGGAGCCGGATGGTCCCATGATGGCCACATATTCATTGTGCCGAATGCGCAGGTTGACACCGCGCAGCGCCTGCACCTGCTGCTCGGAACCCATGTCGTACGTCTTCCAGAGGTTTTCGACGACGATAACGTCGTCCGCTCCGGGCAATGTTTGGGTCGCGCGAGCGTCTGGAATGAGAGCTTCTGTGTGCATGCAAGTCTCCTGCTATGTTGTGGGCAATCCGCTTAGGAACTAGCCGACGTGTCGCTGCCATCGCCGTTGATGCTGTCTGCCGGAGTCGTATCTTTCTTCACCTGCGCGCCACTCTTCAATGTACGCAGCACGTGATAGGGGCCAATGACAATCTCATCGTCAGCCTTTAAGCCACCGGTGACTTCAATGTTGGTCGATCCGGTAATGCCGGTCTGCACTGGAACAAAGATGGCGTGCTGTTTGCGCCCGTCTTTACGAAGAACAAAAACACCTTGCACCGCTGGCGCTTTCTTGGTCGTATCGAGCGAGGTATCCACTTTCTGCACCGAGGTTGTCGCGCTGGGCGGAACGCGCAGCGTGAGCGCCTGGATGGGAATTATCAATACGTGATCTTTGCGCGCAGTGGTGATCTTTGCCGTGGTGGAAAGGCCAGGGCGCAGTTCGTCCGAGGGATTGTCGAGCGTGACGACTACCTTGAAATCCTTGGCTTCTTCGGTGCCGCTGGTGCTTTGGCTAGTAGCCACGCCCGTGGAGCGCAGCAGCGCCTGATCGCCCACCTCGGTCACATGACCTTTGAAGACTTTCCCCTGCAATCCATCCACGGTCACGTCGGCGGATTGCCCGATGGCTACATTGGTGATGTCCGTTTCATCAACCTTGACCTCAGCGGTAATGACTGACATATCTGCCAGTGTCATCAGCGTGCTGCCTTCGGTGTTCTGGATGCCGGGAACCACGGTTTCCCCTTCGCGCACCGGTTCATTGGTCACAATGCCGTTGAACGGCGCTATGCTGATGGTGCGATTCAGTTCATCAGTATCGGTGCGGAGTGTGGCCTGTGCGCTCGTCAATTTTGACTTGCTGGAGGCGGTTTGAGCCTGGGCCTGGACAAGAGATGCCTGCATCTGCGCGAGCTTGGCTACGTCCACATCGTATAAAGATTTTTTGGAGTCGAAGTCCTGTTTGGCGATCAGTGCGTCTTTGTACAATTCCTTCGACCGCTGGTAATCCAGCTTCGTCTGTTCTAAACCGGCTCTGGCATCTTCGACGTTGGCCTCCGCCACTTTTTCATTGGCGACTGCGGCGGCTACATCCTTGACTGCAGAGGCAATCGTCGCCGATTGCGCATCAACGGTGGAGGCCTGTTGTACGCTCTCAACCGTGGCGACAACCTCGCCCAGATGTACATGATCGCCTTCTTTGGCGTACAGGTGCGTGACTCGGCCCATAACCAAAGCACCCACATTCACGTAGGTTTTTGGCTTAATTTGCCCCGTGCCGCTAACCGTGGAAGCAAGATCGTCGATGGTCGCAGTACCGGTCTGGACTTTCAGCTCATGTGCATTGCTGCGATAGATGGTCAGGCCGACGATCGCGCCCGAAACCAGCACGACCACGGCGGCTATCAATATGATTTTCTTGGTGCTCATTCGCATATCACCCATGCAGATTCAATAGAAAACGCGGGGCATGCGGATTGGTGCATCGAATGCGCCCGTCACATTCTGCATACGTTGTATACAGAAAAAAAGTTCCCCAACTCGTCCATTCAATGAAGGGAAAGGTTGTCCTTTATTGTACTCGCTGCATCGCCGGGATACTTATGTGGAGGGAGGACGGTTTAGGCTCCACATGGAGAGATTCTCATCCTTTGCTTGAAAGTCTTCTATAGGAGTCCATACAATCAAGGGAGCAATCAGGAGTATGCCCTTCTCTATGTTTCGGTCAAGATTTATCGTCATCTTTTCGTTTTTCTGCATGTTGGCTAGCCTACCTGCACAATACGTTCGCGCCCAGGATAGCTCCACGTCCGATGCGTCCAGTGCATCCAGCCCCAATGTATCGCAGCCCGATCCCTTGAAGCGGCAACTGACCGACAAGGAAAAACTGCAACAGCAGAAAGCGCTAAAGCAGGAGTTGAAGGGTACCTACAAGACATGGCTTGGTCAGGATGTGCGCTGGATCATCACAGATCAGGAACGCAAGGCGTTTCTTGGCCTGAGCAATGATGAGGAGCGGGACAACTTTATTGAGCAGTTCTGGAGGCGTAGAAATCCCGATCCTGAATCTCCTGATAATAGCTTTCGCGAAGAACACTACCGCCGCATCGCTTATACCAACGAACATTTTTATGCGGGCGAGCCGGGCTGGATGACGGATCGGGGGCACATCTATATTGCCTACGGCCCGCCGGATAGTATTGATGCTCATCCTTCTGGTGGTTTGTACAACCGCACAATCGAAGAAGGCGGCGGGCAAACAACCACATTTCCGTTTGAAACATGGAATTATCGCCACATCGATGGTATTGGGGACAACATTGATATTGAGTTTGTTGATTCCTGCATGTGCGGGGAATACCGCATGACGCTGGATCGCTCAAAAAAAGATGCCCTGATGAATGTACCTGGAGTTGGCCTTACCACGTATGAGGAACTGGGTAGGGCGCGCAAATCTGAGCGTACTCGTGGCGCTGTGGAAACATTGGGTAAGGGGATGGTATCGGGTTCTCAAGAAGGAAAGGAATTTGATCGGCTGGATACCTACAACAAATTGCTGGCGCCTCCGCCTGTTAAATTCACAGATCTCGAAGAGTTTATGACCAGCCACAAAGTTCTGAGCGGGCCATTTTTCCCGTTTGATGTTCGCACGGATTTCGTTCGCGTGACCGACGACACGGTGCTGGTGCCCATAACCTTGCAGCTCAGTAATCGCGACGTTACATACAGCACGAAGGATGGCGTGTCACGGGGCACGGTGAACATTCTTGGCCGCGTCTCCACGATTACAGGCCGCATTGCGCAGACCTTTGAAGACACGGTGGAAATTGACGAACCTGCCGAGTTGCTAGCGCAAGCCATGAAGGGAAGATCTGTCTACTGGAAAGCTCTGCCTCTGCGTCCAGGAAGATATCGGCTCGATATCGTGATTAAAGATGTCAACAACCCTGACCACATTGGCACCTATGCACGCGCCTTTGAGGTGCCCAAATATGACGATGACCATCTGGCAGCTTCCTCTCTTATTCTTGCGGACAAGATGGGTCCTGTACCTTCCAAGCAAATTGGCGCGGGCAATTTTGTTATTGGCAATACCTACATCCGTCCTCGCGTGAGTTCCTCAGCCAGCCATCCGGTCAGTTTTCATCGCGCGCAGAATCTGAATTTCTGGATGCAGATCTACAATCTTGGCATTGATACGAAAACCAAGCACAACGATGCCACGGTGGATTATCAGGTGGTCGATCTGGACACCAAGAAAACGCTTCTCGATGCATCAGAGCCAACATCCAAGATCAGCCAAAATTCTGATCAGGTAACGGTGGAAAAGTCCATGCCGCTGGCGAGTTTGCAGCCTGGAAAGTATCAAATTACGGTAAAAATCGACGATGGAGTCTCCAAGCAGCAGTTGCAGCAATCGGCACCTTTTGAAGTTGTGCAGTGATACAGGTACAGCGCAGCTAGAAATTTTTGCATCGTTGGTCTCTCTATGTCACGCAGGGTATAGGTTCTGCGTGACATGGATCGGATATTTTTCTGTCTCGCAACACTTCGTTTTGCAATACAAGCTGTGATATTCTAGCCTTCGTACTCCAGTGCAACACAGGAGTACGACCCCCTTCCGAGCAGTATCCCGGACGCGTAGCTCAACTGGCAGAGCATTCGACTCTTAATCGACAGGTTGGTGGTTCGATTCCACCCGCGTCCACCATATATCTCATTCAAAATCAATAATTTGAAGCACTTCTAAACTTCACGCTCTGGGCTGTTTTTTGCCAATGTGACGTAAAATGTGACGTGAACTATTCGTCTCGTTGTGGCGATCCATCACTTTCCGTAAAGGTTCCAATCTAGGATGTTCACTATGGAAACTGGGCGGCATCGCAAAGCACCTTCAGGTCTCAGTCTGTGATGGTGCGGAAAGAATGTGAGCCTGTCGACGAGTATGGAGGACAAGAGACCCTTGTCACGTAACGGTTTCACTATTTTGAGCTATCTGCGACAATCAGTTCAAACCACATCGAGGATCAAGCTGAAATGAACTCCAGCCTCCTGCGCGACCTTCTCTGTAGCCTCTGTCTTGTTTCTTTCGTAGCTCCTTCTGTTTTCGCGCAGAATCCAACTCCGCCAACTGTAGCAGCCCCTTCCGAGATCGAGACATCCGATCTAGCTCCAGGTAGCGTACGGGAAGCACTCGCCGCTGAACGGGCAGCAATTGCATGCCATCCAGAAGATCCGGCAAATTATGTCAAGCTTGCCTACACGCTCACTGACGCCGGTATCATCGATCAGGCCCGACAGGTGGCTATGGAAGCAACGACGGTTGCGCCGCAGTCGTCCCTCGCATACAACGCGCAGGCCTGGGTTCTCCACCACAATCTTATCGGCATCGATTACGGCAAAGGCTTCGACTATGACGCATCCTTGGCCTCCTACCGCAAGGCAATCGAACTCGATCCGAAAGACCTTGCTCTCCGGCAGAGCCTGGCTAACCTGCTGGAGTTCAACCGAAAGGGCATTCGCTACGCACCCGACACCCAACTCGCCGAGGCGATCGAAATACTTCGCTACGTCAAGGCGCACCAGACCACTGTACAAACGGAGGTTGAAGACAATCTCATCATCGATCTTTTCTACACGGGCCGCTTTGGAGAGGTGCTCTCGGAACTTGCGAATTTACAGACGTTGCCAGTTCGAGACGGTGTCGCAATCGCCGCCATCGCAGCGCTTCAGGGTTCCGCAGCTGCTATTAAGCGTGCCAACCAGATTGATGGCGACGAACAGAAGAAGAAAGATGCACTCAACTTCGCCGCAGAGGGGCTCAGGAATATGCGACTGTACCCTCAGGCTGCTGATCTTCTCATCGCGTCACTCCCAGATACATCGAACTCAAAAACTCTTATCAACAGGATTCAGATATTTCAGAATCTTAAGCCATACAAAGAAGTGGATCTGCCGACCACAGACCCGCGCAGCCCTGTTCAACGGTTGTTTGTCGGTGGTATTACAGGCACATGGACTGAAGCCATGATCGCCCAGTGCGTATCCCGCAGCGAATTCACAAGTGAGGCCGATTCAAAGCGCAGTTCGGCGGCAATCAACTGGGGGGCTGGCATCGTTAGAAGCATTTCCAGGCGAAGCGGACTCCCGCAAGTCGTAATTGGGGACATCGTTCTCGGCACAATGAAGATCACAGTTTTGCCCTCCAAAGAAGCTGGCTCGCGCATCGTCGTGGAGTTTGCAGGATTGCCTGCAGAAAACTTTTTCGTCCTTAGCGAAGGTGGTTCGTACAAGATCGTCGCAAGCAGCAGAAAAGATGGTGTAGGTGAAATCGGCACAGAAGCGCTCTTTCTGCTTCATCAACATCAAGAGTCTGAAGCAGCAGCTCTCCTGAACTGGAAGCGGGATATGGTTCAGAAAGAACAGGGAGATGATCCACTTGGAGGTTCGCTCTTCGCGCGCCTCTGGATCACTGGACAGAGCAAGGGACCGCAGGCTATCAAACTCGCAGCCGCATCGCTCTCAACCGACAAATCGACACTCCTTCAGCTTCTTCCAAACGTCATTGCCGCCCGCAAGAGCGCCACAACACCCGACCAACGTGACAATATGGATATACTCCTCGCCTCCATATATCTGCGTGCAGGGGACAGCACAAACGCAAAATTAATATCGCAACGGTTGCTCGCTCGGTATCCCGATTCCGCAACGGCGGTGGTTCTGACCGGCAGCGCAGATAGTCTTACCAAAAACTGGACAGCGTGGAAATCCCTCCTCGCTGTCCAGCTTCAGAAGTATCCCAACGACCGCAATCTTCTTCGCCAGACCGCAGCCGAAGCGATAGCAGAAGGTGACTTTCCTCGTGCCCGTCAGGTGTTCCGCACTCTCCTCGACAGCGGTCATGCACTCGCCGACGACTACAACATGTACGCTTGGCTTAGCCTTTTTGAGGACAGCGTGGACGATCAGGCTCTGGCAGCGGCGCAGCAGGCCAATCTATTGAGCAAGAACAACAACTACGCAGCTCTGCACACGCTCGCATGCCTCGATGCAGCGCGAGGCAAAACCGCAGAGGCGCGCCAACTCCTGCTGGAGGCAATGTCCACGGGTAACATGGAAGAGCCAAATAGCGCAATCTGGTATGGGTTCGGCAGGATATTCGAGCAGTACAGCGAATCCGATGCTGCGGTTGCTGCGTATAAACGTGTTGGGAAACCGGATGGCATCATCGCTCCCACAGACACCTTCGTGCTCGCGCAGTCCCGGCTCAAGGCACTTCACGCAAACTAATTTTTCGTTGCCAAGACCGCATCGCCGTGGAGTCCTGGCCGTAGTGTTGAGCATGGAGCGGAGAGCGGACAGTCGATGGTCAGTGTATGCGTTTTTACAACGACCGGATCAAGGGGGAAATTGTCACTATCCATTCGCTTCGTTGCGGCAACCATGAACTTCCCGTGAGGATTCCAGATGGCTACTCGTTGTCTCCATCAAGAAACTGGAGGTCTTCGCCGTAGTCCATCTTTTCCATTTCGGCGTAGGTGTCGGCATAGGTGTCTTCATCGGCGCCAACAGCAGCAGCGGCAGTAGGAGCCACCTCGTCCGTATCGACGTAGAGGGGAACTCCCTGAATATCCTCTTCCAATAGAAGAAAGCGGCGAATATAACGCAGCGGATCTTCAGTAACAACCATTTGTCGCAGGTGATAGCGCCAGACACCAACCTGCGCGGTGCGTCGCGTGTGTCCGCGGCGCTGGACGGTGATGACTTGGCCATTTTTTGTTACGCGCGTATAGCTGGAGGTGGGCACAACAAAGGTCATCTTGCTGCCTGGTTTCCAGAATGACAGGGCAAATTCGTGGGAGAACAGCAGACTGTAGTAGCGCCGTTCGTTCGCCAGAGTATTGACGGAATCCTCAAAGCTCGTCCACGGCAGGGCGAGACGACCGGTGTACCATTTACGAAACTCGAAGCCGTTTTCTTTCGCCTGACGAATCAGCGCGCGGAGCAGGTCAGAGCGTGTCATATTCTGTTAGCCATCTCACTGTTCAATTCAACACATTCCGAGAGGGATGGGGGGCGTCCCTGACATTGCAGGCCATACGGCCCCCTCAATGCAAAGCGCCGGGAGCGCAGCAGCCCTTACCACCCATAACGGCATCAGTGTACCGCAACATTACGGAAAAAACTTTGGGTGCAGCACTTGCATGGATGGATGCGGCAACAGAAACTGAAGATACTCGTGTTTACAAGGAGCCATATGGCAGTTTGGATGTTCGGAGGAAGCAGCAAGATGGCTCTACCGGGGGCCGACCGTATTGGCGCTCGGCGCATTGCCATCGCGCGGGTTCTATTTGTGCTTCTGCTGGCAGCGCTGTTCGGCTCTCCTGCAGCGTTGGCCGTGGTCACGGCTCCCAATGGCACGCATACCGACGCGCTGAATCTACTGCCAAAGGTACAGGAAGCCTACGATCATTTCTACAATCTGGATTACGACGGAGCCGTGGAACGCTTTCAAAAAATTCAGCGAGCACATCCTGAAAATCCGATCAGTACCGTCTACGTGTTGAACACCACAGTCTTTCGCGAGTTGTACCGGCTGGGCCTGCTCGATACCACGCTCTATGTGAATGATGGATTTTTGAGTGGCAAGCATCCAGTGGTGGAGGATACACGGGTAAGCAGGCAGGTGGATGCACTGGCTGCGCAGGCCATTCGCATTGCCAATGTCCAACTCCGTCAAAACCCGAAGGATGTGGACGCGCTCTTCGCCCGTGGCTACGCGCGCAGCCTGCGCGCCACCTACATGGCGATGGTGGAGAAGAGTTACCTATCCGCGCTTACCGTGGCGCTGTCGGCGCGCCGGGATCACGAGCAGGTGTTGCGCGAGGATCCAAAATATACTGATGCAAAACTGGTAGTGGGCGTGCATGAATATGTAGTGGGTTCTCTGCCGCTGCCGCTCAAAATGATGGCGGGGTTGGTGGGCATCAGTGGTTCCAAGGCCAAGGGGCTGGACTACCTGCGCGATGATGGGAAGAACGGCGTTATCACCACAACGGGAGCCAACACTTCGCTGGCGTTATTCTTGCGGCGCGAGGCCAAGTACCCAGAGGCCATTGCCGACATTGACCGCATGGTAGCGCGGTACCCGCATGATTTTCTTTTTCGTCTGGAATACGCCAACCTGCTGAAGGATGATGGCCAGGGCATGCCTGCCATCGCCGCCTATCGCGCAATTCTGCAGCAGGCGGCCACGCCAGGAAATTCTTCCAGTGGATATTTTCCGAACGCGCATTGGGAGATGGCCTGGTACGGTCTGGGCGAAGCGCTGCGCGGCCAACGCTACATTGCCGAGGCTGCTTCTGCGTATGAAACAGCGGCGATGCAGCCAACCATTTCGTCGCTCCTAAAACGACGCACGCTGCTGGCGGCTGGAGAGATGTATGACCTTCTCCATCAACGAGACAAGGCGCTGGCGCAGTATGCTGCGGTGATTGCGGTGGGCGGTGATACGTCAGAGACGGATCGGGCGCTGCGATATCAACATTCTCCCTACAAAGGAAGATAAGGGCTAGCTGGGGGAAGAGGGAACCTTTGCAGAGGTTTCCCCGTACACGGAATCCAGGGAAGACTTCGAGTTGCTGCTAGCGTAGATGGCATGTTGGCGGTATCAAAAAGCGACCGAAGAAGGAGACAAATCCAATGTTCTGCAAACAATGTGGTCAGGCCGTTCCAGAGGGAGCGGTGTTTTGTCCAAAATGCGGCACGAGCGTAACACATGTGGCCGGGTATGCCAGCAGGATGGTACGTCCACACGCCTATCGCAGGATAGCCGGGGTGTGCGCGGCCTTTGCGTTGCACTATGGATGGGATCTAACCGCAACCCGTATCCTGATGGTATTGCTCGGCATTTTTTTATTTCCGCTGGGTGAGATTTTCTACCTCTTTGGGTGGATGTTGATTCCAGAGGAGCCATTTCCCATGCCGAGGATGTAGTGCTTAGAAAGCAGCAACCCGATTCTTGAACGTGCAACAATATAGGTGGAGACCCCTTGCTTGCAGATTGAACGAGACGAAGCCCGGTTGTTTTATACATTTATGGGTAGCGGGCCGGATGTTGTTTTGATCCATCCTACCCCCGTGTATCATGCTTTTTGGATGCCGATGGCTGAGCAACTGGCTGATCGCTACCGGCTACTACTACTTGATTTGCGCGGGCACGGCCAGTCGGGGCTGGGCACCGGGCCGGTCACGATTGAGAAGCTGATCCGTGATGTTCATGTTCTTCTGGAGACAGAGGGTATCACGCGCGCGGCATTCGTAGGCTGTTCCCTCGGCGGCTATCTGCTCTATGAGTATTGGAAAAAATATCCAAATGAAATGGCAGCAATGGCGCTGCTCTGCAGCAAGCCGCAGCCCGATGCTGAGGTGAATCGCGAGCGCCGCCATCAATGGATGCGCGATGCGCGCAAGCCGGGCGGACTGGTCAAGTTCTTCGACACGATGGCAGACACGCTGATTGGCCCAACCTGTACGCAGCGCCATCCTAAGAAGCGAGTTGCCGCGCGCGCCATGATGAATACGATGTCTCTGGAAGCGATGCTGGCCGTGCAGCAGGGGCTGATGCTGCGGCCTGATTCCGTGCCCACACTGGAGACAATTCGCATTCCAGTCTGCGCCATTGCTGGGGGAGAAGACTCCAGCAGCACGCCAGAGGAGATGCGCGTGATTGCAGAAAAAGTTCCTGCAGCAGAATTTCATCTGATCGAGGACGCTGGACACTACGCTCCGCTGGAGCAGCCAGAGAAGGTAGCTGCAATTCTGCGTCGTTTCCTCGATACGCACTACAGCGATGACCACAACAATCCAGAGGCGATGGGATGAACGTTCCGATTCCGGCACGAAATTTTCAATATAAAGGAAAAACCGCAGCCGATCTGGTGTGTGAGGGCGTTCCCCTGGCTCGCCTGGTGCGTGAGTACGGCACGCCGCTCTATGTGTATTCCGCGAATGCCATTCGTGCGCGCGCGCAGATGTTTGCGGAGGCCTTTGCGGGTGTGCGCCATACGCTCTGCTATTCCGTGAAGGCCAATTCCAACCTTTCCATCTTGCGTCTGCTGGCGGAGATGGGCGCGGGCTTCGACATTGTTTCTGGCGGTGAACTGGAGCGCGTCCGACGTGCAGCGAAAAAATCCGTGCGACGCGCGGTATTTTCTGGCGTGGGCAAAACAGCAGCGGAGATGGATGCAGCACTGGCTGCTGGCATTCTTGTTTTCAATGTAGAGAGCGCGGCGGAGATGGAGTTGCTGGAGGCGCGAGCGCGGCACGCGCGCAAACGCGCGCCGATGGCGCTGCGTGTCAATCCTGATGTTTTTGCCGAGACGCATCCCTACATTTCCACAGGATTGCACGCGCACAAGTTTGGCGTGGCGATGGAGGAGGCGCGTGTGTTGTATCGTCGTGCCGCGCGCAGCAAACATCTGCTGCCCATCGGAATCAGCGTGCATATTGGTTCGCAGATTCAAAATGCTGACCCATTTGGCCAGGCCCTGCGGCGGGTTCGAGAACTGGTGGCGGAGTTGGCCGCCGAAGGAATCCGCATAGAGTACATCGACGCCGGTGGTGGACTCGGTGTCTCCTACAAACTGGACGAGCCGTTTGATCCGCCTGCATTATTGGCGCAGTACGCCCGTACCGTGCGCTCCGCGCTGGGGGATTTCGATGGCGAGTTACTACTGGAGCCAGGAAGGTTCATCATCGCGCAGGCCGGTGCGCTGGTCGCGCAGGTGCTTTACGTAAAGCGCAATGGCAGCAAGACCTTTGTTGTCACCGATGCGGGAATGAACGATTTGATTCGTCCGTCGCTCTATCAGGCGTATCACGCCATTGTGCCGCTGCGTCGCGAACCAAAGAATCAACCGACTGTGGTGGATGTGGTCGGCCCGGTCTGTGAGAGTGGAGATTTTTTTGCCCGTGACCGCGCCATGCCGGAACTGATCGCTGGGGATGGCGTAGCTATTCTTGATGCCGGAGCGTATGGCATGTCGCTCAGCTCCAATTACAACTCGCGCCCGCGCGCGGCAGAGGTGCTGGTGGATGGCAGCAAGCATACACTGATCCGCCGCCGAGAGACGCTGCGCGATCTGCTGGCGCAGGAGCTGTAGTGCTGGCATCCGCGGCGGGTACGGATAGCCCTCAATGAGATGAATGTGGAGAGCTATTCCTGACAGTGCAACCGGCGTATCTTTTGCCAGCAGACTCGTAATGGATCGCCCAGCGCGTCGCTCAGATTAAAGTGCAGTCCGTTGGCATCGTAGGTCGCCAGCGGCACTCCTGCCGCGTAGACATTGCTGCGCTTCCAGTTGCCCTGGCCATCGACGGCGGTGATCTGCTCCCCACTCTGCCCGACGATGTACTGCGTCGTCACCGTAAAGTTATTCTGCGTCAGATCACAGGAGAAGCTAGTCAGCGTTCCCTTGGCCACGCGATTCCCCTCCGCATCGTCATCCTAATCTCCCCCATACAAACCAACTAACAGCTTAAATGGAGTATCCGGCGAGATGCCTAAAAAAGACTATCTCACCTCAAACGGAATGCAGTTTCTATGTACCCATGGGTAGACGCAGGTGTATGTCAGTCGCAACATGCGCCATAGGCACACAAAAACTACACGGCATCGCGTCAGGGTATTGGAGCTTCCTGGAAAGAAGTATTGCTGCGAAAAAGATGCAATTTTCATCTTCATCCGGCGTTTGCACCTGGATGGTTTTCACAGCTTGTTGAAAATCTACAGTTTTTTTTATTGGCAAGCCAGAAATATGTTGCTATAGTCGGCTCCAAGTTCAATTCAGAATTACCCCGCATCACCTGTATTTCTTCTTTTCTGTCTTAGGTGTCAAGGCGCACCCGTCTGTTTACAGGGTGTGCATTACGATTAAAGTGTTGCCAACCAGGGAAATCTCCAGAGTTTCATCGTTACGACGTAGTCCACGCAGTACGCGTTTCAGGTTCTCAGGAGGAACATTCATGCCGCCAACTTTGACCTATCCCGGCGTCTACATAGTGGAAGCCCCCAGCAGCGTTCACACTATCACAGGTGTCGCGACATCTATTGGAGCCTTCTTCGGCCAGGCGGCGATGGGGCCGCTAAACACGCCAGTGGAATGCCTCAGCTATGCCGACTACACCCGCACCTTTGGCGCTCCAGTCGGCGGCGCATTGCTGGCGCAGAGTGTGCAGCAGTTTTTCAGCAATGGCGGCTCCGACTGCTATGTTGTCCGGCTGGCGAGTGGTGCCTACCCGGCCCAGTTAATGTTGTTGAATCTAGCCAAACAACCAGTGCTGCAAGTTAGCGCGGCCTCTGCCGGAGCATGGGGATCGGGTCTGCTGCTTACGGTCGATTATGCCACCGCAGCGCCGGATAGCACCTTCAATCTTCAGGTGCAGTATGTCAGCGGAGGCACCGTGGTACAGACGGAATCCTTCGGCAATCTTTCCATGGATCCAAACTCCCCACGCTATGCGCCCACCTTTCTCACGCAATCTTCCCAGTTGATTACAGCAACGCCGGGTTCAACGATAGCTTCTGGCGTCACTGCGGGGTATAGCGAGGCACGGTTGCCGTTTGTGAGCGTAGCAGCCAGTGGCTGGGGCAATGCGATTGCAGGCATCTTTCCTGCCGTGGGAAGTACTGGGAGCTTTCAGATTAGTGTGGACGGCGGTCCCTGGACTCAAGTGAATCTGCTTAAGGGCGATTTACAAGGTGCGACGGAGGCTGTGGCATTTGCTTATATCCAGAATGCAATCAACACTGCGCTGGGTGCTTCTTCTGGCACCAGCGTTGCGGTTCCGGTGCTGGATACATTTGGAACGCTCAGTTTTCTGCGCGTAATTTCCAGCGGCTCGGCAAAAACAAGCGTACAGGTGCGACGGGCGAGTTCCAACGACATTGCTCAGGCGTTGATGTTCGGTGTCGATCAGGGGGGCATTGAAGTAACAAAGTATTCTGACCTGCGCCCCGTGCCCACGGGTATCTCCTTTACGGTAGCCAATACCGGGGAGATCGATATGGCAATGGATCAACTGGCCAGCGCGACGCTGGGTTCTGTCACGCAGGCGCAAATCAACAGCCTCACTCCGGTTGCGATCAGTTTGACCAGTGGGGGGCCGGATTTTTACCAGGGCAGCGGCACGCGGGATGACGACGGTGTTCGCGAAAATCTACAACAGATTGCCAACGCTATCAACACCGGTTTCCCGGGATACCAGGCAGTCGTGGCCGGATACCGACTCTTCATTCGCAATTTGCGCCCATCCTCTCCGATTACGAGCGATGCCTTCACATTGACCACCACCGGGAACGCCGCTCCGTTGGGAGCGGGCTTTACGGCCAACGTGGCGCAGTATCAGCTTGGCAGCGCAGGTACCACCTATTCGCAGACAGTGTTGCCAGCACCCACGGACGGAAGCGCGCCCGGCCTGGTGGAGTATCAAGGCAGTGAGTTGGCTCGCACGGGATTGTATGCGCTTGATGGTGTCGACCTATTCAATCTGATGGTCATTTCTGGGGATGGACTCACCACCTCGTCCGATTGGGATGCGGTGCGCAGCTCTGCAGCCGTCTATTGTCAGAGTCGGCGGGCTTTTCTGCTGCTGGATGCTCCGGCAGCATGGACATCCAGCGGTTTGCCGAGCGTGCAGGCCTCGGACGTGCAGAACTTTCGCGCAGCCATCGGAGAGCCGATGATCAACTGCGCGGTCTTTTATCCGCGGGTGCAGTTTAACGACGGCGGAACGCTGCGCTACATTGGCCCCTCTGGCATGATGGCGGGAGTGTTTGCTGCAACGGATTCGGCGCGTGGTGTCTGGAAGGCTCCGGCAGGAACCAATGCCGCGCTTACTGGCGTGACGGGCCTGGAAGTCATTCTGACAGATGGGCAGAACGGTATTCTGAATCCGTTGGGCGTGGACTGCATTCGCCGCATGCCCAGCGGCTATGTGAGTTGGGGGGCGCGCACGGTTGCGGGCTATGACAACTCCGGAACGCAATGGACCTACATTCCGATTCGCCGCACTGCTCTATTTTTGGAAGAGTCGCTCTATCGCGGCACGCAGTGGGCGGTTTTCGAGCCAAACGACGATCCATTGTGGGCGCAAATTCGCATGAACCTGAATGCGTTCATGATGGGCTTGTTCCGGCAGGGAGCCTTTCAGGGCACGACGCCGCAGCAGGCGTTTTTCGTCAAGTGCGATTCGGAGACCACCACGCAGGCGGATATCGATCAGGGAGTTGTCAACATCGTAGTTGGATTTGCGCCCCTGGTGCCTGCGGAGTTTGTCGTTATCACCATCCAGCAAATTGTAGGAAATCTCAGTTAACGCCGGAGCCTGAACATGCCGAATGGATTCCAGAAAAACGCAAATCGTATCGACCCTTACAAGACCTACAAGTTCCAGTTGAAGTGGGACGGACGCACGGTGCTGGGCGTAATGAAGGCCAGCGCGCTTAAGCGAACGACGAATGTCATCACGCATCGCAGCGGTGGGGACAACAGCGTGGTGCATAAAACTCCTGGCCAGACCACCTACGATGCCGTGACGCTGGAACGCGGCATCACTTGGGATCTTGATTTTGAGAACTGGGCTAACAAGGTGCATCCCTATGCTGGCGATGCCGCTATGGATCTTGTGAACTACCGCAAGGAGTGCGCGCTGGAAGTGCTGAACGAAAAAGGGCAGGTGGCGCGCCGTTTTCTGCTGCACGGCTGCTGGGTTAGCGATTACCAGGCCTGTCCTGCACTGGATTCCAGCGCCAATGCCATCGCGATTGAATCCATCAAGCTGGAGATGGAGGGATGGGAGCGCGATGTCAGCGCCACGGAGCCAAGCGAATCCGCCTAGGGTTATCAGGTCTTGGCCTGTCGCAGAAACGTCTGCGAAACTGGGATAACGGATTTTTTTTTCACAAGCTATGGGATGAAACCCTCCACCGGGAGCATGGTGGCGCTGGCAGGGAGCGCGGAGGATTCGCTGCTCAGGCTCCACCAAAGACCTGTAAGGAACATGGATCGATGACGCAGAGAAGACCATTTCTGGAAATTCCTCCCTGGCTTTCTGCGTCGCAGCAGTCGGCGCGTCTCTTCCTGCGCGCCTTTGGGGAATCCGCAGACGACCTGGCTTTGAATTTTTTTGAAGGTGATCGCCCTCAGGTCATCACGCGTGTTCTGGCGCAATGCCTGGAGACGCAGGAGCGGACGCTGGTGGAAGAGAGCGTTCTGTGGGAATTGCCAATAGGGATTCGCATGGAAGCCCTGCTGGTGATTGCCGCGCTCAGCGATACGCGACCGCTGTATTGGCGCGTGCGCTGCCATCACTCCGACTGCGGCAGCCAGAGCGAGTTGGCGTTGGAGATCGACGAGTTGATTGCGCTTGCCGCCGACAGCCGCCAACAAGCCACCACGACATGCAGCGTTGCCGGCCATGCCATGCAACTGCGGCGTCCCACGGGTCGAGATCAGTTGCACTGGATGCTGGATTCCGCTGCGGAACCAGAGATGTACTCCTGCATGGCGCGCAGCATTCTGGTGACTCCCGATCTGGATGCGCTCGTCGAGGCCGGTGTCGATTTTCCTGTGATTACGGATGCCATGGATGCGGCGATGGATGCGTTTGATCCCTTGATGGGATTTCATCTGGGCGTGGTGTGTCCAGCGTGCAGCCGCAGTAGCGATCAGGCTCCTGACCTGGCGGCAGCGGCTCTGGAGCGGCTCTGGCGCGTGCAGAATGCGCTGCTCGATGAAATTCATGTTCTGGCATCGCGTTATCACTGGAGCGAGACAGAGATTCTCCACATGCCGCAATGGAGAAGACAGGCGTACCTGAACCGCCTTGAAAGTCAGGAGGCCTGAGATGCGCTATCTCTCTCACCTTCTCCACGAAACAAAGTCCAGGGCAAAGCCCTCCCGCGTGCCCGCCTGGCAACAGACACCTGCGTTGCTGGTTCGGGAAGAGGAAGTGGCTGCGCCTTCCATGCCCGTTGCTACCCCGCATTCTGGGATTGCGCTCTCTGCAACTCCACGGCTTCAACAGGTGGGCGACTTGAATGCCGAGACTTGCGGGCCGGATGTGTCGTCGGGCACGCAAGGGTTCGAGCCTGATCGCAGAATTGGAATCACGCGGGGCTTTCAATCGCGCATGGCCGAAGCAGCGCCCGATGGAAGCAGCGAAGAGGCGGCCATCTTGGCAGCCTCTGCGCCGAGTTCATCCGCAGGCGAACTCGGAAACGATGCGCGTGGGCACGATGCGGCAGGGCAGCGTTTGTCCCGCGCGATTCGTGAGCGCGGAGGCTTCGAGCCGGTGTCTTTGGAGCAGGAACAGTCCGAATCGCGTTCTTCCAAATCGCATTCTTCGCAGATATTTTCCAAAGAAAGCTCCAGCGCGAAGACGGAGAAGATGCCCCGGCAGCCGTTGTCGCCAGAGGCGCTTCGCAGGAGCGAAGCGTGGAAGCGCGCGTCGATTCGGGATGTCAGCGCGCAGAATGCCGACGTGCAGGATGCAAACGCAAAAAAGATGGCGGAAGAAAATAGTGACCCAAATGCGCTGGTGGATGCTCTGGTGGATACGCGCGGCACGTTGTCAGCTTCTCGATCTTCCAGGAGTGAGGCTGCAAGGAGGGAAACTGCGGCAGATTCCTCGCTGACGGATTCCATATTTCTGGATCAGGGTTCCAGACAGATGCAGAAGACGGCGTATTCTCCGGCCAAAACGCCAGCTTCCGATCAGGTGACAGTGACGATCGGCAATGTGACGGTCAGCATCGAGGCTGATCCCGCGCTACGGGTTGCGTCTCCACCGCTGCGTGCTCCATCGCCTCGGCAGCCGGTGGAGGATCGCAGCTTTCACTCCACAAACCGATGGACGCGACGCTACCTGGATCGCTAAAACTTGGATTGCTAGAAATAGAGAGGACGCAGGAACGTGGCACTGGGCGACACAGGATTGGCCATCGGCGCAGTTAGCCGCTTTCTTGCGGCGCAGTTGACGGCTGCCCTGTCAACCCAATCCCCCTACTTTCCGACGATTTCTATTCAGCGTCCCCAGATGGACGCAGGCACGGTGACGCAGGCTCGATTGAATTTGTTTCTCTATGAGGTGCAGATTGACCCGGCGATGCGCAACATACCCTTGACGCCGGGCCGACCCACTCCGCTGTGGGTTGTCCTGCGCTACGTGATGACGGCGTTTGATGCCACGGGTGAGAGCGACACCGATCTTGCGCAGGATGTGCTGGGAATGGGTATGCAGTTTTTAATGGGATTGAACTCCGTGCTTGCCGGATCCCTGGGCGTGGCCGCTCTGCAGGACAATCCAGAGCCGCTCAAGCTGACCTTTGACGAAGGCACGCCCGAATTGCTCTCCCGATTGATGCAGGGGCCAGACGACAAGTATCGCTGTTCCGTTCCATTTCAGATTCGGCCCGTCCTGATTGCTCCCACCGATCCGCCAACCGGAGGAACGCAGTTGGTGGGCATCGACTATCTGTCTAGCATGACGGTGGGTTTGAGCGGAATCCATAACTTCGTGCTCCCCAACCTTGGTCCGCAGGTGGAGACTGCCGCGCCGCTGGCGGTTGCGTTGGGAGACACGCTGACGCTGACCGGCAGCAATCTCGATCTACCAAATCTCAGCGTGGTCTTTGGCCCGGCGCAACTCTCCCCGAACATGCAGCGGCCTGCTACCCTGTCTGCACTCTTGCGCGTCGGGACTCTCGATCCAACGAAGATTTCTGCAGGCAGCCAGCCCGTGTATGTCACGCTGTCCTTGCCCGCAGGCCCGACGCTCTCCAGCGGTGTGCTGGGAGTTATGCTGCTGCCGACTGTCTCGTCGATGACGCTCTCAAATCTACAGGCAGTGTCGGTGAGCAATCCTAATGTTTATGGAACGGTCAGTATTAGCGGTCAAATGCTGGGCACGGCGCAGGACTATATAGAGTTCTGCCTGGTGCAAAATGGCACGGTCGTGCTCTTGCTGGACAAAATTGATCCCAGCTTCTCGCTGCCTGCGGATCAGTCAGCGCTGCGGTATGTGATTCCTTCGGGCAATGCTGTGCCTCCGGGTGTATATCTGGGCATCCTGCGCGTCAACGGAGCGCAGGCCCGACAGCCGATTGCGCTGAACATGGTGGCACCATGAGTACCCAACCCATCCGCATCTCTCCCCGCGTTAAGCGGCAGAGCGCGTTTACGCCCGGACTGGAGAACCGGGATGGATATACCGCGTACTGGCTGGAGCAGGTGGTGCTGCGCATGAGGCGAGAGCTTTGCTGGGCCTGGCGACAAGACCCGGCGGCGCGTTCCAGGGGCGTGACAGATGTAATGGCCGATGCCGTAGAGCGGGCTTCCAGTGAAGAACAGCGCTGGAGTTTCTTTATGGAAGACGCTGCAGCACGATATTTAAGTCAGGCCATCACGGCCACGCCCCTGCGCAGAAAGCATCATGCCTCCAGAGGGGGCCTGCAATGGCTGGCTGAAGCATTGCAATTGACTCGCGCGGAGATTTTTGCCGTGGCGCTGATGCTGGCAGCGGCGCGCGATGCCGCAACCGGAGAAGTGGTGGCAGCATTGCAGGGCGACCAGCGGCGCTCGCAGCCCACGCTCGGTCTGGCCCAGCGGCTGTGGGAGGAACCCAAGGCCATGCTGGCTCTGGCTTCGCGCTCCCACCTATTGTTTCGCATGGGCATCTTGCGCATTGCCGACGAGGGTGCAGGCATGGAGTGGCGCTCTCCCTTGTGGATGCCCGGCATGGTTGCCCAGTGTCTGGAGCATCCATCGGGGCCGTTGCCTGCGGATTTAGAGGTGCTCTGCTACGGGAAATCTTCTGATCCCGATACCGCCGTGTCTATGCAGACTGAACTGCTGGCGCGTCGCATGTGCGAGCCGGTAGAGGCGCTGCATCGGGTTCCGATCGCCGTGCCCTATGCTTCCGAAACGTTGCGCGCTGGCATGGCCCGCGCGGAGTTGAGCCGGATCGCATCGCTGACGCGGCGTCCGGTCTATGCGTTGCGCGAAGGGTCATCGGCTCTGCCGACGGCTACATTGCAGGCGCTCGCCACTCTCTGCTGGCTGCGGGGTGCCGATTTTCTTCTGCCGTCTTTAACCTCTAGTGACGATATGGCTGCGCAGATGGCTCTGGTCGCGATTCCCATCTACGTTTTTGTTGCAGCCAGAGAGGAGACAGAGAAATTCTCCGGGATTCCAACGTTGCCGAAGCTCACGCTTCCATCCCTGACCTTTGCGCAGCGCGTTCAGACATGGAAGCGCGCTTTGAGTTTTCATGCCGTCAACGGAGATGAATCTGTGGATGAGGAGATACTAGAGCGATGCGCCTATCGCTTCCGGCTGGAGGAAGACAGCATTCTGCAGGTGGCGCGCAGCCTGCCGCAGGATAGCCGCGAGATTACCGCAGAGCGGATCATGGCAGCCTGCCAGCAGCAGGTGGGCATGGAACTTGGCCCGCTGGCAACGCGGCTGCATCCGCGTTTTGATGCCGGGGAACTGGTTTTGCAGCCTGCGCAGGCACGGCAGTTCGAGGAACTCTGCACGGCGATGGATGTGGTCTCGCGGGTACATGCTCATTGGGGTACGGGACGCGCCTGGGAGGATGCGGGAATCTCCGCGCTGTTCGCGGGGCCACCTGGAACCGGCAAGACGATGGCGGCTGAGGTACTGGCTGCGCGTTTGGATTTGCCCATGTATCGCGTTGACTTGTCGCAGGTGGTGAATAAATATATTGGCGAAACCGAGAAGAACCTGCGGCAGTTGTTTGATGCGGCGGAGCGTTCCGACATTCTCCTGTTTTTCGATGAGGCCGACGCGCTCTTCGGGCAGCGCACGCAGGTGAAGAGTTCCAATGACCGCTATGCAAATCTTGAGGTCAGCTACTTGTTGCAGCGCATGGAAACCTTTCGCGGTCTGGCGGTGCTGGCGACAAATCGGCGCAAGGATCTGGACGAGGCTTTTCTACGACGGCTGCGCTTTGTGCTGGAGTTTCCCCTGCCAGAGGAGAGCGAGCGGCTGCGCATCTGGAAGCGATGCATTCCAGAGCAGGTGGATGCCAGCGATCTGGATCTGAATTTTCTGGCCGGAAATTTTGCGCTGGCTGGCGGATACATTCGATCCATCATTCTGTATGCCTGCCTGCAGGCGGCGGGCACGCAGCAGCAGCCCCGTCTGACCATGCACACCGTCATGCTGGCCGTGCGTCGGGAGTACGAAAAGCTGGGACGACCGCTGACCCCAGAGCAGTGTGGTGCCTGGGCCGAAGCGCGAGAGGAGATGCGTCGATGACAACGACAAAAATACAAATGGACACGCTGCATGTGAAGCTGCGCGGGGTTAATCGGCAGGAGGCCGAACAGCGTGCGCGGGAGATTGCGGGCCAGGTGGCCGAGGCGCTGGGTCGCGAGACGGCCTCGCTGCAAAAGCTGGGGAGCGGGGCAATCGATGCGCTCCACATCTCTCTGCCGCAGGGCAGAGCGACATCGACCACGATTGCAGAACAGTTGCATCGCGCAGTCCAAAAACAGACCAGCGCACAGAGAGAGGGGCGATAGGGTATGTCTACTCCTATGAGTGGCGCGTTGATCGAATATGGAACGGATTTTCTGGGGCCGATTCCGAATGTTGTGATCTTTCAGTTCAATCCAGAGAGCATGTCGCGCACGCTGACCATTCCGCCGCGCGCCGTGGATGCAACGCAGCGCGAGACCAGTCAGGCAGGAGAGCCAGCGTATGAGCGTTTCACGATCAATGCCAGCTTCAGCGCCGCCAGCCAGCGCAATGATTCCAATCCCATTGGCCTGGCATTTGGTGTGGGGCCACAACTGGCCGCGCTGGAGGCGATGGTATATCCGGTGCAAACTCCGGGAGGCCTGATCGGAGCGGCCATCGACGCGGTGGGTTCGCTGCTGGGAGGCTCCAGCTCCTCGGCCACGCAGCCGATTCCGCGCCAGCAAACCCCGCGCATTCTTTTTTTGTGGGGATTGACGCGCATCGTGCCAGTCATCATCGAGTCCATGACTATCACGGAGCAGCAATATGACAGCCTGCTGAATCCGGTTGAGGCCTTGGTGGCCATTGGTATGGCCATCATCACGCCCTGCTCCTGCTGCAATGACAAGATTGGTCAGGGCGCCGCCGCATACACGCAGATGGCCAAGGACACGCTGGCCACCATCAATCTGGCCAATACCGTTGCTCAGGTTACACATCTAATTCCGTTCTAAAGGAGGAGCCGCATGTTCCTGAATACTTCGCGCTATGCCAAAACGCCGCAGGTGCAGGGTACACAGCCCGATGGAACGGTTGTAAGCGCCGTGCAATTGCGAACCATTCCGCCTACGACCGGCGACGATACGCCGATCACCGGGAATGATCGCCTGGATGTTATGGCGGATCGCAACTACGGCGATGCCACGCGCTACTGGCACATTGCCGATGCCAACACGGAACTCGACGCGCAGCGCCTGTTTACGCAGTGGCTGCAGAATGATCCCAACGCGGCACAACTTGTGATTGAGGTTCCGGAGAAATAGATGGGCTGCTCGGAGTATCGCCTGATTTTGAATGGAACGCCCGCCACCGCGGATCAGCTTGCGCGGTTCGAGGGCATTGTCGTCGAACAGGAGATGGACATGGCCTGGCAGGCGCAGATCGATGTTCCACTCTGCATCGACGAGCAGGGAAACTGGACGGGAGAAACAGAGAGTTTTCTGCAGGGTCTGAGTCGCGTGCGCATCGAGGTTCGATTTCTGAGCGACGACTGGGTGCCATTGATTGACGGCCCAATCGTTTCGTTGAACAGCAACATGTTTGGCGAGCCGGGGAAGAGCATGTTGAAGCTGAGCGTGCTGGATGACAGCTTCTATTTGCACCGGGACGAGACGGTGAAAGTATATTCGAGCATTCCTGACGATCAGATTGCAACGCAGATTTATGGAGCTGTGGATCAGATTGCTTCCACCGATATTGACACAGCGCAAGCCCCGGCAAATCCGGCCTTCGATTCAACGGTACTGCGCGGCACGCAGATGCAGGTGCTGCAACAGATGGCGCGTCGCCAGCACATGCACGCCTATGTGCTGCCTGGGGATTCTGCGGGAGCGAGTGTCGGTTGTTTTAAGCTTGATCCCGATCCCGGCAAGGATTTTGGCCTGGCTTCAATGGTAGCGCTGGGAACGGGTCGGAACATATTTGGCCTTCACTCGGATACCTCCGCCAGTGGAGCGGGCATTTTTCGCACTACGGCCATCGACCTGGGGGATCGCAGCGTAACTTCCTATACTGCCGATTCCAGCGAGATTGCAAAGTTGGGAACGGATCCAGCGGTGGGTGGCACGATCCAGAGGCTGCTGCACCCCAATGGCGTGGATACTGTCGATCTACAGCGCGGCGTGCAGGGTCGATCGGAACGCTCTGCCTATGTTCTCCACGCGCAGGGCGAGGTGATGAAGAATACCTACACGTCGATCTTGCAGCCGTACAAAAATGTGCAGGTGCTGGGCGTCAACGGGCAGTTGAGCGGTGCCTGGTTGATTCAACAGGTGACGCACACCCTGACGCGCAATCATTATGGGCAGAGCTTTCGCCTGATGCGGAATGCGGTCTCTGCCGGAACCAATAGCGCGCCGGTTGGAGTGCCGGCGGAAGTGTGTTGAGGGAATCATCCAGTCGAAGGAAAGGGATGTATATGGATGCCAGAGCCGAACAGATGCTGCATGAGCACGCCGAAGAACGGCGGACACGCTTCTATGGAAAATATCGGGGCACGGTGAAAGATGTTTTAAGTGGAAGCGATCTGGGAAAGCTGCGCGTGAACGTTCCCGATGTGTATGACGATCAGGATTCCCCCGTCGCGTGGCCGTGCGTTCCCTTTGCCGGGCCGAATCATGGATTCGTCGCAATTCCGGAGCAGGGCGATGGCGTCTGGATTGAATTTGAAGCCGGAGATCCTTCGCGGCCCATCTGGGTAGGATGTTGGTTTGCCCAGGGTGATATGCCTGATCCTTCGGATACCAATGTGCGCACGCTGATTACAAGTGGCGGATTAAAACTGATTCTGGACGATGGAGCAAGCGAACTGCGGCTGGAGCATCCAGGAGGCGCGAAGATATCTCTGACTTCAGACGGCATCACGCTTTCAATTGGCGGCACCTCAATTGAACTCAGCGAGGATGGAATCTCCATGAACGACGACGCCCTGCAGGTGACAAGCTGATGCCTCCCATTCTGACCATAGCGAGCCAGGTGCAGTATATGCACGGTGGAACGGTATTGCTGACGACCAGCATTGGCGAGTGTCTGCATGTTACGTGCGTGCCGCAACTGGAGGCCGTATGACTGCGAGCGCTGGAAAACATCTTTCCTTTCCCTTCGGTATCGGCAACGATGGACGCGCGCTTTCCGCAGACACGCTGGAGGAGCAGGTGCGGCAGGAGTTGATGCAGCTTGTGCTCACCAATCCGGGCGAAAGACTTTTTCTGCCGGAGTTTGGCGGCGGAGCACGACGGCTGCTCTTTGCGGGGCTGGACGAGACCACCACCACGCTGGCCAGGGCCATGCTGACGCAGGCCATTCAAACTTGGCTGGCCGGGCGCGCAGTCTTGCAGCAGCTTGATGTGACAGCCGCAAACAGCACGATCCTGATCACCATTACCTATCAGGTAGCAGGCACCAACACAACAGTGCAGGCGGTCTTTCAGAGGAACGGTGGATGAGCACAACTCTCTACAATCAGAATGCGCTTGCGGCTCGCGCCCGCTCCCTGGGTACGCTGAATGGAATCGACTTTGCGCTGATGCAGTTGCCAGCCTCGCCGCCGACGCCGCAGAGCGCCGTGCTGGAAGTTCACTTTTACAACGATCAGCATCTTGCCGATCTGGCGACCGCTGCCACCACGCCGTCGGCAATCTGGTCGTTGCTGCCCATCCAGGGTGGAGAGCGCATGCTGGCCGGGCCGCTGACTGGGCAGGTGCAGGTGACGCAGGTGGCGCACAGCACGACGAACGTGCTGCAACTGACCCTCGCGCCGGTTGGAGATTACAGCCGCTACACGCTCAGCATCCAGCAGCCAGGCTTCGATCCTATCTTCTCGCAATTTGTGTTCCGCTTCCGTCCCGGCTGTTTCCAGAGCAATTGTTTTCCTCTGACTATGAATGTGCCAGCGGTTGTGGAACCGGTAATTGATTATCTGGCCAAGGATTATGACTCCTTCCGGCACACGATGATTGCGGCCATGATGCAGCGCGTGGCGAACTGGCAGCCAACTTCGGAGGCGGCCTTTGATGTCGTGCTGCTAGATTTGTTCAGCGCTGCTGCCGATGAGTTGAGCAACTATCAGGATCGCGTGATGCAGGAGGCCTACTGGGTAACCTCGCAGAAGCGCATCTCCCTGCGCCGCCATGCGCGGCTGATGGATTATTTTATCCATGAGGGAAATCAGGCCAACACGCTGCTCGCCATCAACGTAGCTGCGGATGTGTCCTTTTCGACGCCTGCATTCATCGTGGCATGGACGGGTGTCAATCCACCACAGCCCAACGCGGTTTGGTTTCTCGGCAGTGCCCCAACAAATCTCTTTCAGGCTTTGAGCGCTATTTCTCTCTATACCTGGAGTGATGCAATTCCTGCTCTGGCCGCAGGCGCGACGCAGGCCGATCTGGCCTTTTCGAGTCACGCCGACGCGCTTGCCATGCAGACACAAATTCAATCCGGGCAGATCACGCAGCTTCTGATTGAAGAGTGGCTCAACCCTCTGACGGGGCGCGCGGCAGATCGCGATCCGCAGAAGCGCCAACTGCTGCAACTCACCGACGTCGCAGAATTGCTTACAGACCCGTTGACCAATGATCCAGTCTTGCGCGTCCACTGGCGCGAGCAGGACATGCTTACGGCAAACTACTGTTTTGTTGTAACTGTGAATGGAGTGCGCGTCCCCAATGTCTCGCTCTTCCACGGCAATCTGGTCAGCATGGTGCAGGGCAGAACGCAATTCGCGACGTATGATGCGCCCGGAACACCGCTTGCTCCGGGAACCTTCGCATATCGGAGACTGTCCAACGGCGCGGCGGTCTGCCATCTCTCTCCCGCCTTTCCCGTTCTCTGGACAAAAACAACACCTGGTGGATATCAGTCCTCCGTCAGCACACTGACAGTCAGCGTGCAGGATTCTTCCGGGGTAAAATCCTGGACGGAGCAGCCAGACCTGATCCACAGCGAGAGCACGGATACGCATTTTGTCGTCGAGACGGACGAACATCTGCGCACGCTGGTGCGCTTTGGCGACGGAACCAATGGCAGCACACTCACCGAAGATGCTGTTGTGACCTGTTCCTGGCTGACCGGACATGGCGAGGATGGCAACATCGGCAAAGACACGCTGGTCAATTTTGGTACGCTGCCCAATCCGATCCTGCCAGCAATGCTTGTGCAGACCCCGCAGCCGATAGCGCAGGCTACTTGCTGGAATCCCTTCGATGTTACAGATGGATTGGCTCCAGAGACGCGCGAAACAATTTTGAGGCGGGTGCCAGAGGCCTATCGCTACCAGCAGGATCGCGCTGTTACGCTCGGCGACTACGCAGCCTGCGCGCAGCAGGTTCCCGGCGTTGCCAGAGCCGCTGCGTTCTACATGTGGACGGGAAGCTGGCGCACTGTGCGCGTCTGCATCGATCCGGAAGGCACCACGACGCTGAGCGATACCCTGCGCGCTACGGTCGAGCAGCAGTTGGATGCCGTGCATTTAATTGGGGAGGACGTGGAAGTTCGCGCGCCCAAGTATGTTCCGTTGACCCTTGCAATTTCCGTATGCATCGCCTCGGATTATTGGATGGATGCCGTGCTTCCGGTGATCGAGCAGGCATTTTCCAATGGGTACAACGATGACGGGACGATGGCTTTCTTCCATCCTGATCGCTGGATCTTTGGCCAGGCGCTCTACGCCAGCGAAATCGAGGGCGTGCTCCAGAAGATTACCGGCGTCAAGCATGTGATCTCCATACAGATGACGCGATGGTGGGATCAGGCCGTTACTTCGACCGAAGTGATGACTATGGCTCCTGATGAAATCGTTCTGGTGAGTAACGATCCAAGCCGCATGGAAGATGGGTTGATAACGTTTGCCCTGCAAGGAGGCCGAGGATAATGAGCAACCAAAATCCCTGCGCGGATCCCTCGATAAATCCCTGCGCAAATGCACAGACATTTCCCGCACCGATCAACAATCGCCCCAGTCTGCCGCGGATTCAATACCGAATTGGTCGCTACTCCGATTTCCGTCAGTACATGCTGGGCCAATTGGATATTGCGCCGCTGCTGCTGCCGTGGACGCATCGACAACCGGACGATCCGGGTATCGCGCTGCTGGAAGGCGCGGTCATTCTCGCTGACATCCTCACCTTCTATCAGGAGCTGTACGCGAACGAAGCCTGGCTGCGGACGGCGACCTGGCCGCAGAGTATTCGCGGACTCGTAAAGTTGCTTGGCTACCGTCCCGCGCCGGGAATCGGCGGCGAAGGTCTGGTGGCATTCGAGATCGGCGGCACCGATCCTATTATGATCCCGCCGGGCTTTCCCTTGAGCGCGCAGATTCTAGGCAGCAGCACTCCGGTAGATTTGGAAACCTCTGCCAGCATGATTGCCGTGCCTGCGCTCAGCAAGTTCTCGCTCTATGCGCCATCTGATTTCATTGAAATTCTGGGTGGGGCTAGCCAATTCTCTGCCGCTCCGGTGGATGTAGCCACAGCGGGTATAACGCTCAAGGCAAAAGACCGTCTGATGCTGGTAGAAGGTGGCGAGTTGGCGACGGGAACTTCAGCTCCGGCACATCAGATTGTCGTAGTGCAGAGCGTGAGCACGGTGCTCGATCAGACCGTCATTACCATTGCGGGCGGCTGGCAAAAGGGTTATGTCTCCGCTGGTTCGACACTCACGGCTTACAAGCTGGGCCGAACCTTCCGCGCCTTTGGCTACAACGCTCCACAGAACCAATTTGTTTTGGACTCTACCACCAATCTGTTGACGAGCGAAAACGTCGATACCACCATGCCTGCCGTTACCATGATGCAGGGATTCCCTTTGGAGCAACAGGTCAACAATCTCTCAGCGGGCATCACCATGCTGTTGGACGTACATCTTTCTGATAGCACGTCCACTATCCAGGAATTCTTTTTTGTTGCAAATGTAGAGGCTGTGAACAGCGGGACGGATACGGTTGGCCCGCTGATCGGCGGCATGACGACGGTTGCATTTCCGCTGCCCACGTCCCCACCCATCGGCAACTACACGACGGCAGACAGGAGAAAGGCCATCTGCCATGAAGTGATCGGCGGAGCATTGCCCGTGCAGGGAATTCGGGATTACACGGGCAGCACGCAGGTAGACCATCTCGATTCCTTCATGGACGGCCCCAGCTATCAGGCACTGGATGGACGAACCTTACAGTTTGTCTGGCTGAATCCAGATGATACGGCACAGGTCGTTCAGGAGGCCGTGGCAACGATTGATCCAACCCTGATTGCAGGGGGAGACATCGAAGTTCGCAGCGTTAGCCTCAAACCCGCGCTGACGAATTTTTCTCTGGAAGAATTTTACTTCCCCTTGTCGAACCCCATCGTTCAGGTTTTTGGCAATGTCGCTCCTGTCACACAGGGCAAGACGCAAAAACTTGTTGCACTGGGCAATGGCGACGCGCGCGCGATGTTTCAGAGCTTCCAGCTTCCAAAGGCGCCGCTGACCTGGCTGACCAACGAAGCGCTCACGCCGCCGCGTCAGCCGGAGGTGACGATTCTCGTCAATCAAATCGCCTGGACGCAGGTGGATTCGCTCTTTGCCTCTGGCCCAACTGACTCGGTGTACGTGCTGCGCGAGGACAACAGTGGCAACACCTGGGTTCAGTTTGGCGATGGGTTGTCTGGAGCGCGGCTGCCTTCTGGCGTGAACAATGTGGTTGCGCAATATCGCACCGGCACTGGCGCGAATGGAATGCGCAAGTCTGGAACCAAGCCGCAGGCCTCTGGCAAGGTGCAGAATTTTAGCGCGGTTCATCTCTACGACGAAATCACACTGGGCTGCGCGGAGGAGACCGGCGACCACGCGCGGCAATCCGCGCCGGGAAGAGTGGAGAGCCTGGGCCGACTGGTTAGCCTGGAGGATTTCGAGGCCGAAGCGCTTCAGTTGCCAGGCGTAGAGAAGGCGCAGGCACAGTGGGACACCTCCGACGGCGTGCCCTCTCTGCAACTGGCGGTGTTGCTGGCAGACAACAGCACTGCGCAGCAGACTACCATCCAGACTCAGATGAGTCAGGCAAATCTGGCGCGTGGCGCAGCCCGTTTTGCGGTGATCATCCAGCCTGTTTCCCCGGAGTATGTGTATCTCTCGCTGACCGTCACACTGTTGCCGGGATATCAGACAACTCCGGTCACAGCGGCCATTATTGCTGCGCTGGGCGTGCTTCCCTCTGACGGTAGCGCGCCGCCGATGGGAGGGCTTTTCAGCGTGGATCAGCGAGACATCGCAGAAGAGGAGTATGCCAGAAACGTTGAGGGAACTGTGCAGAATGTAGAGGGCGTGGCCTGGGTTGAAGTGACGGCCTTCGGCGGGCTGGGAGCTGCCGACGATCCCTCGACATTGTCGCAGCCGACAGCGCCCGCGTTGAACCCTACTGTCGCCTGCGATAACTACGGCATACTTGCCCTGTACGCGGCGCAGATCAAACTCTCTGTATCGGCAGGTGGCCAATGAGCACATCCTCAACCACGCCCACGCGCTTTCCGTTGTATGAACGGCTGCCAGAAATTTATCGTGTTCGCGATGCCGAACAGCAACCCCCCGGCCAGCTTGCAGCCTACCTTCGCCTGGTGGAAGAGGTCTTTGGCGCGGTTCACGACAACATTGGCGCGCTCTATGACGATCTGTTTATCGAGACCTGCAACACCTGGGTAATTCCTTATATAGGTGATCTGCTGGGTGTCTCTCCACTGGCTGGTGATCCCTGGACGCTGCGCGCTGATGTAGCTGACACCATTCGTTTGCGCCGCGGCAAGGGAACTCTGCACGCTATTGAGTTACTGGCCTTCGATCTAACGGAGTGGGCTGCGCACTGCGTAGAGTTGCGCGACATGCTTGCCTGGCATCAGCACCTGAATCATCAGCGCCCCGATGTGCAGACAACGGCGCAGGGCATTGTGGGCGCGGCACGAGGTGGCACGGTAAATCTACGCAGCCCCGCGCTACTCAGTCTGCTGGGAACCCCGTTTGATCCCTTTGCCTACTATCCCGATCTGAAGCCGGTGCAGTTGGGCACGCTGCGGCCTAATCTTCCTGCGGTCGCAATTTTTCTCTGGCGGCTGGCTGTATATCAGGCGCAGGTCAGCATGCCCGTGCAACGCGGTGTCACAGTTCTCACGCCGTCTGCTGCGGCGGATGCCGCCCGTGCCGTTCGCTTCGACATGGAGCCAACAGGCAAGCCCATCGCGCTCTTTAATACGCTGCGCGCTTCACCCAATACGAATCCCCCCATGCTGTCGAAGGTGGATGAAGTTCCCGGCTCTATACCCATGGTTCGGCTCACGCAGATGTCTCCCCTGGGCATGCCGCAGGAGTATGTAACGGTGAACACCTATGACTCCTCAGTCGCCAGTCTCGATAAGCTGGAGATCAGTCCGCTGGGCCTGCAATTTCATCTGGCCGCCGGAACCTTTCCCACGGATACCTGGGTCATTCGCGGAGCCAATCTCTGCGCGTGGGAGGCAGGATTGGTGCCCGTGCTGGGCAATCGCGAGATTGTGATTGACCCGCGCATTGGTCGCGTCGTTTTTGGCGTGGAAACCGATGCTGAGGCAAACGCGCTGCAGAGCACCCTGCTGGTGACCTTTACTTACGGATTGTCTGGAGATATCGGTGCCCATCCCGTGCCCACCAGTCTTCCGGCGTTTTGGGCGGATCCGGCTATCGTCCCGATCGTCGTGCAATACCGGCAGGATACGCTGGGCTTGCAGCATGCGCTCAACAATCTTGATGCCGCAACCGGCCCGGTGTTGATTGAGATTGACGACAGCATGACGCACACGCTGGATCTGACCTCAGTGGCCGGAGCCACGGTCGAAAACGGAGTGACCACCTTGCGGCTGAAGTTCCCTCTGGCCATCGTTGCTACCAGTGGCAATCGTCCCGTGGTGCAACTGCGTTCGCCGCTTGCCTTCCGTCCGGCAGGTGTGGTGGATGGGTCAGGCGCGAGCCAGCAATCTGTGGCTACGCTGAACGTGTATCTGGAGGGAATCTATTTTTGTGGCGATGGGCTTGCCACCGGCACGGCCTTGATTGAGCGCGCAGCGGTTGCGCGTCTGGAGGTGGTTCGCTGCACGCTCGATCCTGGAGGCGTGCTGGGATTAAACAACCAGCGCACAGCGACGCGCGCTGCTTTCTCGCTCGACGCGCAGTTTGGATTTGCGTCGAACGCCGAATATGCCAGCTTCAACGTGACACCACAGATTGTTGTCAGTCACAGCATCACCGGGCCGCTGCTGATGGAGAGCGTCTATGCGCTCCATCTGCACAACTCAATTGTCGATGCTGGTGCCGGGCCCAATGAGGATGGCAGTCAAGCCTTTGCCATTACATCCGCAGCCAATCCGGCAACGGGATATGGCCCAACGCTTGCATTCCAGAAGATTACCGTCTTTGGCCGCGTGCGAGCGCGCAGTGCCTGTGGCGCGGGCGGAATATTCTGTCATGCGCTGGAGGCCCAGAATAATCAGGTGGGCTGCATTCAGTACAGCTCTTTTTCAAACGAAAAAAATCAATTGCCGCAAAACTATGCCTGTGTCACGGGTGTAGTCGCGGATTTTACCGCTGTTTGCTGGAACCAGGCCGGATACGCGCAACTGACGCTGGACAGTGATCCGCTGGTGCGCGAAGGCGGCCCCGGCGACGACCAGATGGGCGCGTTCGCCTTTCTGCTGGAGGCGCACAAGTGGCGCAACCTGCAAATTCGTCTGCGGGAATATATGCCGGCAGGAATCCGGCCAGAGATTGTCACGGTTACGTAATGGGAGGCTTTTGTGAAGGGCGATTTTTCACGTTTACCTTTTGAACCACGGCACAACTTCAATGGCGTCTTGCCGCAACAGGGCAAGGTGCTGCTCGATAGCGACGGGATTGACCAGACGCTGATCGAAAACAATTGGCGCGAGACGGCAGCACGCGATTGGGTGGGAAGCCTTGCTGGCGTTCCTGCGGCGGAGCCGGGGAGCTTCATGATCCGCTCTGCAACGTTACTCAGCGATGGAACCGGAGTCCAGCTTAGCGTCGGCAACGGACGTATCTGGGCAGATGGATTGCTGGTTCGCCTGGACGATGGACAACGGGGCGGTCAACAGAGGAAGGCGACTTGGCTTGAGCCGCCATTGGTGACGCAGTCGGGCAGCGTTTCCACCGTGGCCGATGGCACGCGCGATGCGGTTGTGCTGGATGTATGGCAGCAGACCGTCAACGGATTTCAGATGCCGCAGCAGCTACTTGAGCCTGCACTCGGCGGCCCGGATACGGCAGAGCGTCTGCAAACCGCGTATGCCTTTCGCATGGTGCGGCTGGATGCGGATCAGACCTGCGCCGATCTCAGCTATGACGAGAGCAATCGAGGATCGCTGACCGTCTCCCTGCAGCAGCCGCAAACTACTGCGGGCGATTGTCCGGTCACGGGTAGCGGTGGGTATAGCGGCTTTGAGCATCAGTTGTATCGCATCGAGGTTGCGAATACGAGCGGCGCTACGAGTCAGTTCAAATGGTCGCGCATGAATGGTGGCCTGGTGGGACGGGGCAGCTTCGATCCTTCCACGCAAGCGGTGACCATTACGGCAAACCTGCCAGCCATTACCGGCGTCAATCAGGCCAGCTTTTATCTGGAAATCGAGGCGCTGGACGACCAGCTTGGCTACTGGACAGTAGTATGCGGCGCACAGGCCACGCTGAGTAATGGCATGTTGCAACTTCCCGCCACTCCGGCGTACGGCGCGTATCCAACGACCAAGACAACGGTCTTCTTCCGGCTCTGGGATGGAATTTCTGCCGTGACGGCATTTCCAGATAGCGCCTCGCCTACGGAATTGGAGAGCGGCATCCTGCTGCAATTCGATCCTGACGGCGCAGGAGTCTATTCACCGGGGGATTATTGGACGTTTCCCGTGCGCGCGCAGGGCATCGCCAATCCACAAACGCTGATCAACCACAAACCGCCGCAGGGCATTCTCTACTACCGCGTTCCGCTGGCGGAGATTACCTGGGCCACCAACAACTCCGGATCTTTTCTTCCAAGTTCCATTGAAGACTGCCGCACCACTATCCTGCCTCTCAGCATGACGCAGGGCTGCTGCACCTGCCGCGTGGGGGATGGTGTCAGCAGCTTTGGCGAGTTCACCTCCATCCAGGCAGCCATTGACAGCCTATTGCCGGAGAGCGGCGGAGAAGTTTGTATTCTTCCCGGACGCTATTTTGAAAATGTACGCATCAATGGATACAGAGATATTGTGATTCATGGCTGTGGATGGCAGACGCGCCTCGCCTCGACCTCTCTGGGACCGCAGGATGCGGTCAACATAGAGCGGATGAAGGCCATCGAAATAATGACCAAGGGGCCAAGCTATGTTGGGGCCGTCATCACCATCACCAACTCGCATCATGTTAAGCTTCATTCCTTCGCGGTTGAGGCGGATACGGATGAGGTCGGCATTCTCGTGGATGGAACCGGTCAAGCGCGAAGCATTGATCCCGGCTACAGCGCGAGGGGGATAACAGCAATAAAAGGTGTCATGGATGTTGGCATCTGCGATCTGGTGATGACCGCTTCCACGCAGCCTGCGATTGAGGTGCAGCACGCGACGCTCATCCATGTGGAACGCTGCCGCGTTGCCATGAAGAATGTAGCCAGTCACTGGCCAGCCATCTATGCCAGCGGAACGGAACTTCATCTGCGCGACAACTGGATCGGCGTGCAGGACACGCGGACGGCAGCTATGGAATTGCCATCCAGCGTCAGCACGGACATTACGTCGCAGGCCGCATCGAAGGTGGCCGGTCTTTCGCGAATCTATAAGGCTCAGACTGGCGCCGCGGTGTTGTCTCCGCCACCAGGTGGTCGCCAACCATATAACCCCCCTGCCAACATTTCTGGCTCCAATGTCACGCTCACTGGCGTGACGCTTGGCCTGAATCCCGGCGGCATTCAGATTGGGGGACAATCCGCCGATGTATACATTTCTGATAACGAAGTGGAGGGAGGTCGCGGCAACGGTATCACGCTGGGCAGCTACATGGAACTGGATACAACGGGGAAACAGGCTGGAGGCTGGACTGGAATTACCACCGGCAGCGATACAGGATGCACGGACTGTACCGGCAGCCTGCAAACGCCCAATCCCACAACCACAGGAGGCCGCATCGTCTCTGGCGGCTTGTTGCGCAACATCCATATTTTTCACAACCGTATCCGCAACGTCGGCATGTGCGGGATTGGCCCGGTTGGGTTCTTCAATCTGCTGACGGAGCTGGAGATCATCAGCATTGAGGGGCTGATTATCACGGACAATGAACTGTCCTACACGCTGCAACGCGAACTGGCAGACATTGCGGAAAATCAGAATCTTTTGCGGGGATATGGAGCGATTTGCGTTCCTGACGTTGTTGATCTTGCCATCCGCGACAACCAAATCCAAAATACCGGCGTGGACGCAAAGAGTCAGACCTGCGGCATCTACGTGCTGCATGGGGAGGGGGTCGAGATCAGTCGCAATACAATTCTGGAGATGCGGGATTGGAGCGCGGCTTCTTCTGAAACCGCAGTTCGGGCCGTCGATAGCCGCGCAGGCATCTGTATCGGCATGGTATCTCCCACATCGGAGAGCGGCAGCACAAGGGGAACTCCAGTCTATCTGCCTGGCACGCCTGCGCTACGGATTCAGGAAAACGTGGTGCGCGTGGCTTTGGGGCCGGCATTGCTGGTGTACGGGACGGGGCCATTTTCCATCGCGGACAATCATTTTGCCACCGGAGGCGGCATCGACGTTACGGGATTTATTTTAGCCAGAACGGTTCTGATTTTTAATGTTGGAACGCCCATCGAATTTGCTCCCCGCACTGCATCTATGAAGAGGACGTGGCAGCAGGCGGGGGGCAACGGCTCGGCAAACAGAGGTCAGATTCAGGATATAAACGCGTTCACCGAAAAACGCTCGCAACCATTCGCCGGTGTTTCCAATGGCTCTGTTATCTTCAATGACAACCTATGCCAGATGGAGGGGCGGGTGGGGAAGGAAGTCGCCCTCGCATCCGTTCTCATTTTTACTATTGATGACCTCAGCTTTGATGGAAACACATGCTGGATCGATGCGGCCCAGCTCAGAACCATCACAGATGCCTTTCTTCTGGCACCTACACTGCGCGCCAACAGTAATCGGTTTCAGGAGGCGGTGCCTTCCGTTCTGTGTTCTGGCATCACGGCAGGATTTCTGAACGTGACTTCCTTGAACATCTCCACGTATTGTCTCTTCTCTGTCGGGCTGTTGGCCTATGGGGACGGAAATCTGAGTTATGCGCAACTGGTGTCGGCGGGTTCGTGCGGCGATTCTTCCATATCTCTTTTTGGTCAATAAAAAAAATAGCAAGACATTGCATTGAAGGAGAAAGAAAATTATGGCCAGTACGGCACAAACACAATCCACGCAAACAGTGGTAGACCAGATCAAGCAGGGCGTGCAGCAGGGAATTACTGCTGGCGATACGCAGGTGCAGGCGCATTACAACAACCGACTGCTGGTTCGTCAGGCGAGACAGGCCCAACTGGATCGGCAAGCGGCCTCGCTAACCGCGGCGAATGGAGCCAGCGATCCCAGCGTGCAAACCGCGCAGGCGGCTGCCGACAACAATCGCGTAATGGTTGCAAGAATGAACATGCAGGTGGTGCAGGCTGCAACCCCGGCTCCCGTGGTTACGCAGGATGGCTGGGCGTTGTATGGGCATATCTATGACGCAAAGAGGCAGCCGCTGGCAAAACTGACGGTGTTTTTTGTGGATGAACAGAAGAGTCACGTATCGCAGTATGGATTTTCCTTTACCGACGCGACAGGATACTTCCTGCTGAACTACGCGCCCGTAGCCGGAGCGCCGCAGACACCGCAGAGCGCCACGCTGTATCTGGAGATTTCCAATGCAGCCACCCAGCCCATCTATCTCGATACGGCTGTCTTCACGCCGGTTCTTGGCGAAGCACAGTATCGCGACATTACCTTGACCAGCGAATCCCCGTTGGGCACACCGCCAGGTTCTACAGCAGTACCCAAGCCTCCGCCCGCTTCCAGCACAGGCAAACCCTGAACGAAATTTTGAGTATAAGGAGCCACCATGTCCACGGGTGCCAGAGAAAAAAAGTCCGCATCACCCAGCCGCGCATCGCAGCGCAAGCGTGGAACTTCAGAAGCCGCGCTCTCTACGCAAGGCACGGTATCTCCCGCGCAGAGTCATGCTGCGGAGCCAGCCATCGCGCAACGGACAGTGTGCCCGTGTGGAGGGGGATGTCCGCGCTGTGCGCAGTCAAAAGGAGCCTCGACGGCGAAAGGAGTTTCTACGGCACTGGATTCGGCGCCGGTGAAGGATTCCATTCTGCATCGCATGGAAGGAGCCTTCGGCACGTCGTTTCAGGATGTTCGCATCCGCACGGATGCTGAGGCCGCCGACCGCGCGCAGAGCCTGCGCGCCCAGGCCTACACCGATGGCAAAGAGATTGGATTTGCCCGCGATGTGTTTCGCCCCGATACACAACAGGGACTCTTTACGATTGCGCATGAGTTCGCGCATGTACTGCAAGGACGCGGTGGCAATGGCGGACGCATGCTAAATGAGCAGCTTCCATCCGGCGCATCTCCACTCCGGTTGCACGCGCAACGGCCATCCGCATGGCAGGCCGATCCTGCTGAGGTCAATGCCGACGCTGCCGCCCACCAGGTGATCGCCGGACGCTCACCCGAAGTTGCCCCCTTTGCCTTTGAGGGCCGACCCCGGCTGATCTCAACGGATATTGCGGGTCAACTTTCTAATCCAACCAGTGTTACCGATCCAACCAGCGCCGGGACAAGCAGCAACCCAGATTTCATCAATGCACAAATTCTCCAGCAGCAAGATCTGGCTCGCAGTGCCTATGCGCAGGGACAGGTCGATCAGGGTAACCAGTTTTTGAGCGATGCGGAGCCGTTAAAAAAGCAGGCTGAGCAGGCCGCGATACAAAACATGCAAGCACTCATTGGATATTGCACATCCAAGGTGCAGCAACTGCTCCAGCAGGTTTCGGAAGCACTACAGCAAGCAGAAAACATTAAAGGACAAATTCTTCAACAACAACAGTTAGCGAGCGAGGCTGATCGGCAGGGAAAGATGGATCAAGCTTCGCAGTTTCGACGCGATGCCCAAGGGTTACAAAGCAAGATCGCCCAATATGAGAAACAAGCAGACGAGTACTTGACGCAAGTCAGACAAATTCTACTGGAAGCGTTGAAGCAGCCACCTAAGAAATCGCCAGATCCAAAGCCCCAACCGAATCCGCAGCCTCAGGTTCAGCCGCAAGTCCAGCCCAAGGATAAGCCGGATTCAGGGTCTGTCTCTGCCCAGGCTGGGGTAACGTTTCAAGCTGGGCCGGTAACGGGATACACCAAGAAAAGCGTCCCCTTGGTCGTCGCGTGGCAGGCACCGAAGGACTGGAAGCTATCCGCCAACACGCTTCATGTTGAGTTCGATTTCTTAAACAGCCTTACATTTGGCGCCGGATATGCCAAATCGGATAGCAGTACGACGGGTAAACCTGACAAGTTGACCGATGGTTTGCAGTTGCAGCTCAGTGTTTATGGAGTCCAGGCTAAGCTCAATGCTACTGGTAATTGGGAAACGGATATTGGGATGCAGCTTTTCTTAACACCAAAATATACGACGACCACGCCGACGCCAGACCCGAAAACCAAGCTTCTGCCCAGCCTCTTTACTCTGGATACCGGTGGGAATCTGGTTGTGCAGCAACATCTTGGAAAGCATGTATTGCTGGTCGGCACGCTTACAGGCGGCTACGAGTACCATCACGATCCCGGAGAGACCTCTTCAAAATCAGGATTGTATTGGGGGGCTGGAGCCGCAGTGAAGGTACCTTTTGATATTTCTGATATTTTTTCAAAACACTAAGCCTTCGATGTCATTGTGTCTATGAAACGTGGCATAAGGCGATGGAAACGTCTCCAGCATAGATTTTGATTTGGGCAGTCCTGCACCCTATGATGCTGGAAGAGCCTTGTCCTCCATGATCTGCAACTCCAAAAGCTGCGCTTCCGTTCTGCCGCGCGCTCGTCAGTTCTAGGCCGTAATTTGGAATGGTCAATACGCTCAATGCTGATCGCGAGTATTTCCACAAATAACCTATAAAGCCGCACCGATCAACTGTCAGATTGTGCATCAAGAACCTAGACAGTAGCCCCGTCCCTGAACCGTAAGAATCAATTTTGGCTGCTTTGGATCTTCTTCCAGCTTTTGACGCAATGATCCCACATGCACATCTACGGTTCGGGTAGAAGGAATGAAATGATACGACCAGACTTCTTTCAATAGCTCTTCGCGAGTGATGGTGCGATCGGCATGATCTAGAAAGTAGCAAAGCAACATATATTCTCTGGGTGCCAGATACACGAACTCTCCATTGCGTGTGACCTGAGTGCGGCGACGATCCACAGTAATTTCGCCACATTGCCAAATTTCTGGAGCGCCAGGTTTTCGTGGGCTGGCGCGACGCAGCAAAGCCTCCACGCGCGCCAATAGCTCCAGCATCTCAAAAGGTTTGGTCAAATAGTCGTCCGCCCCAAGCTTGAGTCCGATGACCTTATCTGTTGTCTGGCCCCGTGCGGTCAGCATCAGAATGGGCGTTTCGATTCGCTTTTGGCGCAGATCACGACATACATCAATTCCAGAGCGCCTGGGTAGCATCCAGTCGAGTAGGATAAGATCAAAGGGCTGTGTGCTGGCGCTAGAAAATCCAGCTTCACCATCCTGCACAACTTCCACTTCATAGTTTTCACTGCGAAGACGATCGCTTACGGTCAGCGCAAGCCCGGCTTCATCCTCGACCAGCAAAATTCTTTGTGGCATGGAGACATATTACGCTGAATGCGGTGACTCCGATGCAAACATGCGAAGGTCTTCCCCGGATGCAACCGGAATATGCAACGTGAATGCGCTTCCTTTGCCTAAAGAACTTTCCACTGTGATTTGGCCATGCAGGCCATCCATCATCTTGCGGGTAAGGCTGAGGCCCAGACCCGTTCCGCGTATTTGCGAATCCCGTGCTTCCGGGGCACGATAAAATGGTTCGTATATATGGGAAAGTTCTTCCGGGGCAATACCCGCGCCAAAATCCTGCACGCGAATCAGGACGCGATCTTCATCGTATTCGTGTGCCGTAGATGCAGCGAGAAGAATCCGCCCACCGCCGCTCCCATACTTTAACGCATTGCTCAACAGATTCTGCAAGCATTGTTGAAGAGTTTGCGCGTTCGTGAAGAGCATCGGGAGATCGCCCTGGATATCCATTTCAAGCGTAACGCCCGCAGCCTGGATCAGGGGGCGTTCGTGGTCCAACACGGCCTCAACCAGTTTTTCGACAGTTACTCTTTCCAGCCGGTAGCTGTGATGCTGCGAATCTAACTGGGCAAAGTTCAGAATGTGATCAACCATTCCCGATAGACGCTGGCTTTCTTTGTGGATCAGCGCGCCGTAATCCCGGACGCGCTCGCCCTCGATAACAACCCCATCTGCAAGGTTCTCCGCCGCTGCGCTGATAACAGCCAGCGGGGTGCGCAGTTCATGCGAGACTCCTGATGCAAATTCCATCTGAAGCTGAGCGAGTTTGCGCGCGCGTCGAGTTGCGGCAAGAATGGTCATCAAGCTAACCAGAAGCATCACGAGGACGACGAGGCTGACGGCCATGTCGCGTCGGCGAAGACTTGCGACGGCTGCATCGACCGACCCCGAACGATGCCGAACTGCAATCCTCCATTTTGGCGTGGCGCTGGCGGCTAGCAGAACTGGGTCGGATTCTGCACTCGCACTCATTGCCGAAGAAGCAGGCCCTGCTGCCCGATATTGCGTCGAGTCATCTAGGAGAGGAATGTCTGCATCGGCGTGCTCAAAGATTCCGGCTGGGACGTGCTTTTCTGATTGATAAACAACGTGCGGCTCACGCTCTCCGGCGTTCTCGACGAGTTGATAGGTAAAGCCAATTTTGTCGGATTGATACACCACCTGGCGCTCGTGATTGCTAACGCTCTCGTCAAGCTGAAAGACAAATCCATTGGACAATGGAAAATACTTTCTCCCCAGGTTTGGCAGATACACCTGCTCGAAATTCTGAGTATGAAACACCACGAAGAGATACCCTATGAACCTGGGGCGTTCGGTATTCCCATCCTTGCGAAGAGCATAGATCGGATGAATCAGGGCGGGTATTTGTCCGTCCCAAATCCAGGTTTTTTGCTGCCTCGGCCAAGTATCTATTTGTGTATGTGACTGGGTAGAAAGTATGTGCAGCGATGCAGTCCTGGTTGCCGGCTCCAATTTACGCGTTTGTGGATTCAGACGCAGCAAAAGGTTCGGTTGCTTGCCAGAAGGAGTCCAGATATAGAGATCGTCGATCAACGCAGCGTGGCCAGATATGCGGCGCCAAACTGCATAGCGATCGAATAAACGATCAGCCAGTACATGTGAATTTCGTGTTTGCGATGCTTGCAGTGTCTGACATATTCCTAAGAGGTCTTGGGCAAAGGCCGATTGGAAGCCATTTGTTGACTGCTGTAGATTTTGCTGGAGACGTGCTCGCTCCGTCTCGCTTACCTTCGCACTCCAGCGAAGCTGCAAAACTGCAAGAGCGAACAACATCGTAATTAGCCCAACAATGGGCAATACGATGGCCACCATGTCCATCATCCAACTGCGTTTCATCGGCTGCATCAGGCCAACGATAGCGTGTGCCGCAGACTGTGGCAAGTCCCCTGTCCAGCGTGGAGATGGAATGCGTTGCTTCATTGGCCCAAGCGACAAAGGTTTTTGAAGTTGCTTGCGCTGCGGCTCATGGCTGGCTCGTATACTCCGTAGGATTCAATGCCAGCTTGGAAATGACAAGTGTATTGGGGCGTAGCTCCTCCGTGCCGTGCAGTGCAACTTGCTGCCCGGCTGTCAGATTGCCAAACACCTCCATCTCTTCGCCTGATGGAGCGCCGAGCTTCACCGGAACCCATTCCGTTCTTCCTTCTTGAACGCGAATGACAAACGTGTCTTCCATAGAATGAACGACGGAGGATGCCGGTACAAAGAGCGTAGGATGCAAATGACGTTCGGGCCAGAAAACCTGCGGATACATGCCAGGATTCAACCTCCCGGAAGCATTCTCAACATCCAGCTCGACGGGCATGGTTCTTGTTTTCACGTCGACCGATTCCGCCAGCCGCGCGATTTTTCCATGAAAGGTCTCATTCGGATACGTGTCCACGGTGAAAGCAACCTCAGCGCCAGGACTGATATAGGCCACCGACACCTCAGGGACAGCGACAACTAATCTCAGGTGTGAGATCTGTGAAATGTTGAGCATGGGCACCTGCGACCCCGCGCCCGGCCCAACCAGCGCGCCGGGATGGACATTGCGCGCAGTCACAACACCATCAAAGGGAGCGACGATGCGCAAGTATCCAGCAATTTCTTCCACGGATTTGAGCGTGGCCCGCGCCGCATCAACGGCCTGATGCAATGCTAGTTGCCGCGCGCGGTCGCCCACGGCTGTCTCCTGTGCAATTTGCAATTCATTTTCGGAGATCACTCCAGGGGTTGCGGCAGCCACCAGAAGGCGCTGATACGTGGCTTCGTCAGCTGCGGTTTTTGCCTGCGCCTCCACCTGACGCGACTCCGCGCTTTGCAGCTTGGCCTGAGCCTCTATACGCTGAGAAGTCAGCTCTGGCGCTACCAGCTTGGCAAGTAATTCTCCTGTATGGACTCTTGATCCACGATCCACGCCAATCCACTGAACAAATCCTGTCACCTTTGGATAGATAGCCACCACTTCATACGGCTGTAGCTCGCCGGGCAGGGAGATGGTTGCGTTCAACGGATGCGAAGTAATGAGCGCCGTATTGACAATTGGCTGCAAAGAATCCGTTGCGCTAGTGCCGGAGCTTGCCTGTGCCTTTGTCAGCTTGCCCGCGTTACAGCCGCAGACCATCGAAACAGCGGATAGCACTAGCAATGCGTAGGAAACTAGAGAACGACGAAAAAAAATCATTCGAACACCTCGCCGGGATACGTCGTAGTGGATGTTGGCGCAGCCAGAAGAGCGGAAGATGCAGAACTGTCGGCATCCTCTGGGTCGAGCGATGCGGATTCCCGGCTCGCGTTGCGCTGTGCAAGTGTAAAAACCGCAGGCAGCACCAACAAGGTCGTCAGGGTTGAAGCGAGAAGGCCACCGATCACAGCGCGACCCAGGGGCGCGGTCTGCTCCGCGCCTTCGCCCAGCGCGAGCGCCAGCGGAATCATGCCCGCAATCATGGCAATGCTAGTCATTAGAATTGGACGCATGCGACTCTGCGCTCCATACAACGCCGCATCCATCGAATTGCTGCCTGCACGGCGATGTTGCTCTGCAAATGTAACCAGCAGGATGGAATTGGCCACCGCGACGCCGATTGCCATAATGGCTCCCATAAAGGATTGCATATTCAGCGTTGTCCCTGTCAGTAACAACGCAATCGCCACACCCACAATCACCGCCGGGGTCGTTGATACCACGACCAAAGCCAGTCGTGGAGATTGAAAATTGGCCGAGAGCAGCAGGAAGATCACGATGATGGCCGCACCTAAACCTTCTGCCAGGCTTTGAAATGTTTCGCGCAACGGAGCAATCTGCCCACGTACCTGCACGGTGACACCACTTGGAGGCGCTCCGGCATGTTCAAGCGCAGCATCGATCTTCCGGGAGACGCTGCCCAGATCCTCTCCTTCGATGTTGGCTGTCAGGGTCAACATCCGCTGCATGTTGTAGCGATCAAATTCTCCAGCGATATTGCCGTAGTTCACCTGCGCTACATCGCCAATCATCGGATGGTCGGATGTTCCACCCTGCATCAGCGGAATGGCTGCGATATCCTGCGCGGAAGAAATCTGAGATTGCGGCAATTCCACCTGTACCTGATAGGTAATTCCACTGTGCGGGTCTTGCCAGAAGTTGCGCGCAACAAATCGACTGGAAGCGGTCGCCGTTGCAAGCGACTTTGCAACCTGTTCCACGGTGACGCCAAGTTGTCCCGCGCGCTCCCGATCGATATTGATGTCGATACTTGGAGTATCGAGAGTCTGCCCAAACTGTAAATCGCGTAACGAGGGAATTTGCTGGAGTTGAGCCTTCACTCGTTCTGCATATTCCCGATCCACGGAGAGCCTCACACCGCTGATGGCGACTTCGACTGGAGTGGGCGATCCCAGATCCATCACCTGGCTGACAATGTCGCCAGGTTCAAATGAAAAGCTGGTGCCTGGAAATTTTTGTGCGAACACTGTGCGAAGTCGTTCTTCTACCTCGCGAACGCGCAGCTTGCTGCCGGGCTTCAAGGCCACCTGCATCACAGCCTCCTGCGATCCACCCATCCATAAATAAATGCTGTTGATGGGATAGCCCGGCGGATGCGTGCCTACATAACCGAGTGTGATGGCTACATTCTCTGGCCCAACGGTCTGCCGAACCACATCGAGCACGCGCAGGGCGAGCCGCTCTGTTACTTCAATGCGTGTGCCTGCCGGAGCGCGCATACGAAACTGAAGTTGGCCAGCCGAGGCGTGCGGGAAAATCTCACGTCCCAATTGCGGCAAAAGCAAGAAGAGTGCAGCAAGGATACCTGCCGCATACACCAGCACAATCGTCCGGCTTCGCTTCAGCCCGCTGGCCAGATGTTGCGTATACTTCTCGCGAAGATGACGGAAACTAAATCTTCCCTGGGACTCCGCGAATTCGTGGTGATGGCGCAGAAACCATACCGACAGCACCGGCACCAGCGTGCTGGATAAAAGAAATGAGGCGATCATGGCAAAGCCAACCGCCATGGAAAGCGGAACAAAAAGTGCCCGCGTCACGCCGGTCATCAGAAATGACGGAACAAAAACGGCGAGGATGGAGAACATAGCAAGCAAACGCGGCACCAGCGTTGCCTTGGTGGCGTTGAGCACCGCGCGGGGAACGGAAGGCTCTTCCAGCAGTTGGCTATGAATGTTTTCGACAGCGACTGTCGCCTCATCCACCAGAATGCCGACGGCAAGTGCAAGTCCGCCGAGCGTCATCATATTGATGGTCTGTCCGCTCAGCCACAGTCCCACCACCGCGCCCAGAAGGGCGAATGGAATCGTCACTACGATGATCCCCGCGCTACGCCAGTCTTTGAGAAACAGGAGCACCATCAGCCCAGTCAGTCCAGCTCCCAGCAATCCTTCGCGAATCAAAGATTCCAGCGAGTGCGTCACGAAGCCGGATTGATCGAAGGCAAGCTCGACCGAAACATCCGGCGGCAGCGTCTCGCGAATCTTTGGCAGGCTGTCTTTGACCTCGCGAATAACATCCAGAGTCGAGGCATCCGAATGTTTGGCGATCGGCAGGTACACGGCACGTCGTCCGTTCACCAGAGCATAGCCAACGGTGACATCGCTGGAGTCTTCCACCCAGCCGATATCGCGGATAAAAACCGTCGGCCCGGCTCCGACACGCACGGGCAGGTCGGCGAACTGATGGATATCCGTAACTACAGAGTTGACCGGGGTCATGCGATTCAATGATCCAACGCGGACACTCCCCGTGGGTATAACGATGTTGCCGGACAAAACAGCCTGTACCACTTCATCCGCCGACATGCGATAGGAGCGGAGCTTCTCTGGGTCTGCATGAATCACGATGGTACGCGGACTCCCCCCAAAGGGAGGTGGCGCAGATACGCCGGGCAGTGTTGCAAACATGGGACGAACACGATGCAATGCCAGATCATCCAGCTCGCCAACATCGCGAGAATGACTGGTCAGAATGAGATCGCCTACCGGCACACTTCCAGCATCAAAGCGCAGAACAAAGGGTGGTACCGTTCCTGGAGGCATGTACGCTCGTGCGCGTTCGACATAGGACACGGTCTGCGCTAGCGCCTGGTTCATGTCCGTACCCTGATGAAAGGTCAGCTTCAACAGCCCCATACTCTGGATGGATTTCGACTCGACATTCTGAATGCCAGCGATGTAAAGAAAGTTGTATTCGTAGTAATAGACGAGATAGCCTTCCATCTGCGCCGCGCTCATGCCCCCGTAGGGCTGCGCGACATAGATCACGGGTTCATTCAGGGTAGGGAAGATATCGGCCGACATGCGATGGATCGCAAGCAGAGAAGCCAGCACAACTCCCAGCACGGCAATCAGCACGGTGATCGGGCGGCGAAGCGCTGCGTGAATCAGGCCCATATTTTAATTTCCTCCCGTGTTGCTGGCTGCATCTGCGCGATGAACCAGATCGAGAAAGGGTTGCAGATTTCCCTGCGCCGCCGACAAGCGCTCCAGCGCGCGCCAGATTCTAAGTTGCGCCAAGGAGTCGTCCATCTCCGCATTGACCAGCAAACGCTGCGCCTCAGCTACGTCAACCAGTGTCGCCAGTCCAGCTTGGAATCGCGCACGCGCCTGCCGCTCGGCATCCTGCGAGGCCTGTAATTCCACCGGCGTATTTTCTGCAATTCGCTGTGCGCCATCAAGAACAGATTTCGCCCGCGCAGATTCCCCCGTGATGCTCTGAAGGGTTTGCGAAACCAACTGCTCATCGCGTCGTTGATTAGCCATCTCGATTTTTTTCTTGGTGTGAATGGCAGCGAAATCGAAGATTCCGAATTTGATGGTGACACCCGCGGCCCAGTTTGCTGTATCCGGCAAAAGACCTTGCGTCGCATCTGGCGATGGCTTGCCCGTGCCCATTGCGCCAGAGCCGCGACCATAGCCAAGCGCCTGCACCTCGAATTTTGGCACATACGAACGATCCAGAATATGGACACGCGCCTTGGACTCCAACACGCGGTCTTGCGCAACAACGGCTAGGGGATGATCGATGGGAGCCACTTCTGAAACAGAAATCTTCTCTGGAGAATTCAGCAGTGCTCCGGGTAGGATCTCGACCTGATCGCCTGCTAGTCCCAGCAGTTCCGCCAACGATGCCTTGGCAACAGCGACATTCTGTTGGGCAAGGATCAGCTGTGTTCGAGCCGCGGCCAGTTCCGCTGCTGAACGTGAAGCATCCGCTCCTGGACGCAGATGTGCATCGACCAGCGCACGCACCGAACGATCAAAAACAGTGCGGCGATCTACATCCGCCTGCATCGCATGAACGCTCTGCTCCGCAGCCAGAACGGAAAGCGCTGCGTCGGCTGCCGCAATCTGAACGTCAAGAAGAGTCAATTTCATTTGATCGTCTATCCGAAGTGCCCCGGCTTGGGCCGATTGCACTACTGCATGGCGATATCCAAAATCAAATGGCTCCCAGGCTATCTGTAATCCAGCAGCACTTCCCCAGACCGACTGCCGACTGCTGTTCAGAACCGGTCCCGATGGATTGGGCATCGTAGCTTGCGGAAGTAGAACACCTGCAACATTGTTCCGCGTTGCACGATTGGTCTGCCACAACGTATCCGCTTTTGGCATATAGTTATCCCGCGCCAGGCTTATCGCTGCGTGCGCCGCATTTCTTTGCTCCATCGCAGCGCGTACCGCAGGGTAGTGCTCTACCGCGTATTGCACGGCCTCTGGCAAAGTAAATTCCTTGACTGATGTTGCGGATGAGTTTGCGTGCAGCGAGGCAGCAAAAAACACAGACACAAATAGACCTATTGCCGTGTGGATAGCCATTGCCCGGACCATGTGAGGTCGATCTGTCATTCCGCTAGCCATAGATTCTGTTGGATGAATAAAATAACTCGTCCACCCTAGATTTGATTATGGGACTCGCATAGAGTGGTTCGAGGTAAAGTCGGAGTAAAGAATTCTTTACATGCTCCTTACATTTCACTGGCTACATCTATTAGGTTCCACGGTGTGGCGGCCGCGATGGCCTGCCCGGCAAATTTTTAACCAGTGAACCAGAGAGAGAGAAACTGGTACATGATCGGATCAGTATCTGGGACGCGTCCAGTCTCAGAGATTTCAAAGCAGGAGATCGTACGTTGGCTGACAACTCAGGCAGAGGCGTGTACCTGGGCGGCCTCAACGCGCAATAGATGACAAGCCGCCTTCTCTCTCATCTTCCGTGTTGGCATTGATAACGAGAAGATCGATCGGAATCCAGCAGCAGGCATCCGTCGCAAGACCGAGAATAATGCGCGGGTGTGATTCCTATCGGCGCAGGAAGAGGCTGTTCTCCAAAAGGTGATCATTTCCCGCTTTCCTGGATTCATTTTGCAACTGGAAGTATCGATCCACACTGGGATGAGAGCAGGAGAGCAATTCAGCTTTGTTTCGATTGGCCGGAAAGAAATGCTCGTTTGTAGATGTAGCCGATCTGCGTAGCGCAAAAGCTTCCAAGTAGGTGTACGTGCCTGAACTTATGCACCAGTGGCTAAGTCCGCGTAAGACTTTTCTACGCTTGTCAGCCAGACAACTCCATTCGATTCCTTCAGAATTTTCTCCCACAATGGTACAAGTTCAGCAACTTTCTGATCGGCCGGCAGGTTATTGGCGGATGTTCCTGCTAGGACTGGTGCATACGAAGTCAAACTCAACGACATCGTCACGCAGTATTTCCTAAGATTGAATTCCGTCAGAGGAACCCTGCTTAAATGGGTACCGCCATGACCGATCTCGTTCCAAAGATTCTTCTTGTGGACGACAAGCCAATGAACCTTCGGTTGTATCGGATGATACTTGAACCACTGTCTGCAGAGATTCTCGAAGCCGAAAGCGGAGTCGATGCACTGCAAGCTGTGCAGGAGAATGACTTTGCGCTGGTGATACTCGATTGCTCCATGCCGGGCATGGATGGTTTTGCGACCGCTCGCCAGCTTCGGTTGCTAGATCGAGCATCTCGGGTTCCGATTATCTTTTTTACAGCTGAATATACGAGTCAGGTCGACATCCGGGAAGGTTATGAGCTGGGCGCGGTGGATTTCGGTGGACCTACTGTAATTCATTGACGAACCGCAGAGTACATCAGTTGACGGGGTTCGGATTCAGTTTGTGCCAGCCACAACCGTGGATTCATCCCGCTGATCGGCGCTGTTCTGCATTGTTCAATCATCATCCGAATTCCAGGCAACGCCGTGCTACATGGCACGTTCGCTCCAGAATCAAAACGGTCACGATTCAGTTTATGCTCCGGATCGAGGCGATATGTCCGCAATCTTTTTTGACAGCACCATCGTAGAGTCAGCCGAGCAGGCGGCGGAATTCATCGGCAACATTCTTGAGTCCTCTACCGAGTACTCAATGACTTAGACGGAAAAATACTGCTATGGAACGAAGGCGCCCGTCGGCTTTACGGTTACGAGCCGGAAGAAGTGGTCGGCAAATTGAATTCGTCCATATTGCATGTACCGGAGGACGTACAATCCGGACTGCACCTGAAGATTGTTCAAGAGGCTCTTCGCGACGGAAAGTGGGAGGGAACCCTTCTCCGCCTCCGCAAAAACTCCGAGCGCTTTACCGCAAGGGTAGTGATCACGCCCCGCTATGACTACAACGGAAATCTGGTTGCGTGCGATGAGTCTGTCCCTGGCTGGAGTAACCATCTACAGCCGGGAGGGTCATAACAATGCCGTCAAGCTGCTCTTCGGCACGCCGTTCTACGACCTGAAACAGCAACGACTGCCGCCCAGAAATCACATGGTCGTCCGCAACGGACTACGCATCTTTTCTCCTGCCGTGGCGCTGATTCGTGTACCGGAATCCTTCTTCACTCGCAACCCGCTTGAAACCAAAATCGTGCTTGCGGGCATCCGCGATGTGTCTGAACTGCTCAGGTATCTGCTGGACGGTGGACACTCTGCTATTGCGGGCCGCTTGGCGGGCGCGTTGCGTCGTGTTGGCCGTGCGGAACTAGCTGACGAAATTCTTTCAACGATGAAAGCGGCAGGGTACGACGTTCGGGAAACAGACCCGTTTGAGATTGCGCAGCCTGTATTTGCAATAGGTCGGGCTGCGGAAGCGCCTATCGTGGACAGCCACGCGCTTCGCTCTAGGTGGAACGTAATGCCGTTGTGATTCGCGCGGAATGCAACACCCAATCCACCGGTAACCAAGGGCTGTGTGTAGGCGAAGATCATCCGAAGCGGATCGTCTCCTGACAGCAAGCGTGCGTTCCGGCAGCGGCCTGATCTGAGCCCGCAGCCCTCGAATTCCTCCAATTGGGATTCCATGCATGTACCTGACCATATAGATTCAGAAGTCAGATACAATAAAGGCAAAGGGCTGCCAGATGGCGAGAAAACGGGAAAAGCTCCGGGGTATCTACGAGGACCCCAAGGGGTCTAACACTTGGTGGATTCAATACTTCGACTCCCAACGGAAACGCCACCGCGAGAAAGCTGGCGACGCAATGCTGCCATTAATCTTTTGGCGCTGCGCAGGAGTGCAAAACTCGAAGGGCGGAAGCTTCCCGCTCCCCGGCAGGCAGTTCTCTTCCGCACCCTCTGCACTGACGCGCTCGAACACTCGCGGGCCGAGAATCGGCCCAAAGGTGTTTATGAACTGAAGCTGAATATCCAGCAACTCCTTCCAGCTTTTGGAGACCGCGCTGCCGAGGAAATCACCAAGCAGGAAATCGTCCGCTGGCTTACTGGGGAAACAGAAGCACGCGGGTGGAAACCGTCAAGCCGCAACCGCTGGCAGGCGGCCCTCTCACTCATCTTCCGTGTTGGCATCGACAACGAGAAAATCACGCGCAACCCGGCGGCGGGCATCAAGCGCAGGACGGAGAACAACGATAAGGTGCGCTTCCTGTCGGACGAGGAGGAGCGAACACTGCTTCAGGAGACCGACCCTCGGTTTCATCCGCATCTGCTGCTCTCAATTCACACCGGAATCCGGATGAGCGAGCAGTATAGCCTCACATGGCCGCAGGTCGATTTCGAGCGTCGGCAATTGTACCTGCTCCGGATCAAGAACGGCGATTCGCGGGACGTTCCGCTGAACGGGACGGCGCTTGAGGCTCTTGGCCGGTTAAAGTCCGAAACCGATGGGGAATTTGTCTTTCCCGATGCAGAGAGCCCGCGGGGATGGTTCCTGGCCGCGGTCGAGCGGGCAGGGCTCAAGGCTTATACGTGGCATTGCAATCGACATACGTTCGCCAGTAGACTAGTAATGGCAGGTGTGGATTTGCACACGGTCGGAGAACTCCTGGGACATAGAACGGCACAGATGACTAAGCGGTATGCCCATCTCAGTGTGAACCACAAGCAGGCGGCGGTGGAGCGTATTTCTGGAGCACAAAGCGCCATCAAAACTGCCAGTAGTGTTTTGACGTGTTCGGGAGTGTTTAGTAAATTATTGTAAACAATGCGGAGAGGTGGCAGAGCCCGGTTGAATGCACCTGACTCGAAATCAGACATAGTCGCAAGGCTATCGGGGGTTCGAATCCCCCCCTCTCCGCCATAAAATCAAGACCCTGACACACAATTCGTCGCTAAAAAAAATCAACCACCTGTGCAGAGCTTCC
>OLLR01000032.1_pt1 | contig 153362 bp, 140 predicted proteins | sample 1604601 | NCBI WGS metagenome assembly OLLR01 (sample SAMEA104055725, study PRJEB20765) | soil metagenome | biome: Arctic tundra; feature: Polygonal ground; material: soil | place: USA | collected 2011-09 | depth 0-0.5 m | reverse complement strand
CTCAATCCCACGGCCGAACCGACGCAAGCATGTAAAATTGCCCTCGCGGATAGGTGAACTAAAGCCGTCCTGGGAAGTCCGACGAAATGTGCAGCAAACCGGGATACACATCCTTATTTCGCGTTTGGGGAACGGTTTGGGGAAAACTGTGGAAAAGTCAATATCCCCTTTATTTTCATAGCCGGTGGTTCCCTGGGGGGCAGCCAAAACACACTTCCTCGTACTTCCATAGACCTCCTCAGACAATAGAATCACCAAAAAGTCCAGCAATTACTGGACTTTCGTCCAATGGGTGTGCGGACGTGCGCCTAGAGTCATTCAAAAAACTGGGGTACGGCTGGGGGTACAATTCCCGTAAATGTGGGGGTACGATCCAAAATTCGTGCATGGAGGTGACGAATGGCGCTGACGGATACCGCAATTCGGGGAACGAAGCCGGGCCAAAAGCCATTCAAGGTATATGACCGTGATGGCCTGTTTCTGCTGGTCAATCTCGGAGGAATCCCGGAGTGTCGAAGCTGTGGCGTTGGCGCTATCGCTTCGATGGCAAAGAAAAGATCATGGAATTGGGCGAGTATCCGCTTGTGAATCTCGGCCATGCCCGCGAACTCCATCTTGCGGCTCGCATTGCTCTTGCATGAGGCGTAGCCCGTAGATTACGCTAGGGGAGTGTTTGAATAGCCCGACAAAGACAAAAAGGATGTTCGCAATGTTCGATCATCAAGATCCGAGTGACATAAAGTCCCGTTGTAAGGCGTTGGATCCTTTACCATCACGATTTCGTTCTGGGCTTCTGTCGATGTACTACGGAGAGCCACAAATTGGAGGCGACGGAAAATTTTATAACATACATAGCACTACTTACATCCCCCCTGAAGAGGGTATGTGGCTTTTCCAACTATGCCGAGACTTTAAACCAAACGCTACGCTGGAAATCGGTTTCGCGTACGGCTACTCGACACTTTTCTTTTTGGCCGCACTCTCTGAAAACGGAACAGGGCACCATACCGCTATTGACCCATTTGAAGATGAGCTTTGGCACGGAATAGGAATGTGTCACGCCAAGAGTGTAGAGAGCGATGATTACTTCCGTTTCATTAAAAGTAAATCCATAATTGCTTTGCCTCACCTCGCGAATAGTGAGAAATTTGACGTTATTTTCATCGATGGCAATCATCGTTTCGATGACGCATTGGTGGATTTTACTCTATCTGCGGAACTATGCACACTAGGTGGCTATATTGTTTTGGATGACATGTGGTTGCCTTCGATACGCATGGTGGCGGCCTTCATCCACTCGAATCGACCGGATTTTGAAGAACTCAAGGCCCCGCTTTTAAATGTCGCGGTGTTCCGACGGATTGGCAACGATAATCGCGAGTGGAATCATTATGTGCAATTCCCGCCCCGAAAGATGGGGCCTTCGTAATCCGTGCTATCCGAAGGATGGTGTCCACTTACTCACTATATCTCTGTCGGGCGGGTTCCATTCCTAAGAACCAATACGGAGCCTTCCAACTTCCGTAGCCGAACCAGTGTCGGGCCGCTGATTCCTTCAGCTCGCTTTCCATCGTTGATACTTCTATTCTGATCTGAAAGTATTGAGCAAGTATAGGATTAGATGGCAGGTGGACAAGCTACAGTTGACAGTGATTTTATTGCGGAGTGGTCTGCAGTGTTGCCAGCAGCGCGGAGTTTCGTTCCCATGCTTTGATCATTGGTCGGCCCACCAGCACCAGTGTGGGCGCAGGGCCGGGTTCCAGCTTGGCCAGATGTTCCAGTGTGGCGGCTTGAATGCTTTGATCCGGTTGTCCGGCGCGGGAGACAGCGATGCAGGGCATCGACGCCGCGATACCTTCGCGCAACAAATTTTCGGCCAGTGCGCGATAGGTTCGGCCCGGCATATAGACGATCAGCGTGGCATCATCCGGCAGTGCGCCGTGCCAGACAGAGGGTTCCCCTTCTTGCATGGCCTGCTGCGAGGGCAGCGTGTGCGTGGCCTGCTGACCGGTAACAAAAATAATCTTCGACGCGGAGCGACGATCCGTCAGCGAGGTATGGAGCGTGGCCGCTGCGGCGAAACCCGCAGTGATGCCAGGAACCACATCAAAGGGAATCTGCGCGGCTTGCAGCGCTTCAATCTCCTCGGCAGCGCGACCGTAGACCAGCGGATCACCGCTCTTCAGGCGAACAACGCTGTTGCCATCGCGCGCAGCTTCAATCATCAGCGCATGAATCTCCGCCTGCGTGATGCGCTTTTGACCGCAGCGTTTTTCTACGTTGATGATGTGCGCTGTTGGACTGGCAAGGTCGAGAACGGCCTGCGTAATCAGGCCGTCGTGCAGGATGACATCAGCGCTGGCCAGCAGGGAAGCGGCGCGTAGCGTCAGCAGTTCCGGATCGCCCGGCCCTGCGCCCACTAGATAGACCACGCCTTCTTGCGCTGTTGTCATCCTTACCCCACAAAAAAAACCTTGCTTACTCAGCTGTCAGACTGGGAACCTGCGCGCCGTCCATGACGGCTTGAGTTGTTGATCCATCCAGTCGCGCCAGCAATTCTGCTTCTGAGTGACGAGCAAAATACGCGCGAAGATTTTCCTCTGGCTGGCGTTCGCGTAGATAGCTGCGCAGCAATCGCTCAATAGCATCGGGAATCTGCGTGGCCACGCAGCGATAGCCGATGGTGCGCGCAACATGCGCATGCTCGCCCAGCGCGCCACCCAGGCAGAAGTAGTAGGCATCGACCATCTTGCCTTCATGCTTCACCTTTTTGCCCACAATGCCGATGTCAGCGATCCAGTGCTGGCCGCAACTGTTGGTGCAGCCGGTCACGTTCAGCTTCAACTGCTGATCGAACTCCGGCAGGCGGGTTTCCATCTCATCGACCAGCCAGCGAGCAAAGCCCTTGGTCTCGGTAATGGCCAGCTTGCAGAATTCTGTTCCCGTGCAGGCGATGGTGCCGCGGCGGAAGAAGCTGCCCTCAACCTGCATACCAATTTTTTCCAGTTCGCGGGCCATCTCCGTCGAGCGATTTCTGGGAATGTTGAGGAAGACAAGATTCTGCATAATGGTGGCGCGCAGATCGCCGGTGCCAAAGCTCTCGGCCAATTCGGCAGCGGCTTCCAGTTGCTCGCCAGTCAGACGGCCACCCAGTATGGATGCGCCAACGTAGTGGAGATCGGGCTGCTTCTGCGCGTGAATGCCAACGTGGTCGCGCAGCACGTCACTGGGAACTTGTTCCTCTGGCGCTGGATCGAGCCGATACTTCAGGCGCGATTCCAACTCGCCCAGAAAGTGCTCTGCCGTCCAGCCCTCGCGCAGAAAAAGATACTTCATACGGGCGCGGTCGCGGCTCTCTCGCAGCACATCTTGATCGTTGAAGATTTGCGCCACGCCGCGCATCGCGTCCAGCGCCTGATCCTGACGGATAAAGGCATTCAGCTTGACGCCAAGGTGCGGTGCCGTAGAAAGTCCACCACCCACGCGCAGCGCGTAGCCAATTTCAGCATTGCGGCGCACGGCGGTCAGGCCAATCTCGTTGATCTCTGGGTAGGAGCACCAGAGCGGGCAGCCAGTCACGCAGATTTTGAACTTGCGCGGCAGGTTGTAGAAATCAGAATTGCCAGAGAGCAAGCGCGAGATCTCCAGCGCCAGCGGCGAGGCATCAAGGATTTCATCAGCGGCAACGCCCGCCAGTGGGCAGCCAGTCACGTTGCGCACCACATCGCCGCACGCGCCTTTGGAACTGAGGCCGACGGTGGACAGCAGATCGACAATCTCTGGCAGCGATTCGATAGTGAGCCAGTGATACTGGACATTCTGGCGCACGGTCACATCGACCAGATTGCGGCCATATTTTTTGGCAATCAGAGCCAGCACGCGCGCCTGATTGCTCTTGATAATGCCGTTGGGAAGGCCAACACGCATCATAAAGTAGTCGGTGGATTTGCCTTCGCCGCCCACGCCACCCGTTACGCCTGCGCCATCGCCCTGGGTGTAGATGCCCCACCAGCGAAAGTACATCGACCATTCCGGCGGCACGCTGCTGCGGCCCGCGCGCGCAAAGGCGCGAACATCGTCAAAAATGTCCCAGGGATTGTGCTCGATCTTCAGGCGCTCGGCCTTTTGCGCTTTCGTTTCTTTTACGGGTACGGTTGCTGGCGTTTCACTCATTGCTGTCCTCGATATTTCTGTCGGCATCTTCGTCTATGCCCGTCTGTAAATAAAAAAACCCGCATCGGCAAATTTTGCTGCGATGGGGTTTTGGGTGAACGATTTTGAAGCGGAAATCAGTGGCTCACACACAAGTCCTGCGCAGCATGGGATGGATACACATGCAACACATCAGCGCCAGGTTGGAGTGGGCGTTCATAGGAAAATCGTACCGTCTGGCCAGGGGAAAGTCAATGGAAAGTGGGGGAATGGGCAACGATAGGGTGATCCATGTGCTCACGCAAGATTGTTGTATGCACAGAGATATGTGTCATTTCGAGCGAGCAGCCGCAGGCTGCGAGTCGAGAAACCTGCGGTTTGTCTGCCGATTCAAAAGAACCCGCAGATACCTCTACTGCGGTCGCTGCGGCGACCTCCGCTCGGGATGACAAGGCTTTGGAGGGAAGATTTTTGCCGTGCGATTCTTTAAATCGCTTCAATGTTCACGAAACAGTCACTTTGTTCTTTGAAATCGTGCTACATTTTCTGCATCATGCTGAAATGGCTCGCAGTTCTCGTTGTGATCGTGGCGCTCGCGCCCCTACCTGCCGCGCGGGCTGCCGGGCCGAGTGCAGACAACGCGCAGACATCGGTGAAAGTCACCCAACTTCCTACAATCTCGATTGCAAATCCAATTTCGATTGCAAAAGAGAAAAAGAGTAGGCTGGACTATGTTTTTGACTGGGGGCCGTGGGCTTTTAGCTTACTCTTGTTCGTTGTGGGTGCATTGCAGGTGTGGCTGCTGTTCGGAACGCTGAGAGCTACCCGCATTGCCGCAGATGCTGCTGTCAAGGCTGCTGATGCCGCATCCGGGAGCGCGAAAGCTGCGAATGATCAGATTCAACTGATGATTAGTAAGGAACGATCAAGGCTTTCGGTCAGACCGCTGAGAATAAACCAGAATATTTCGACAGCGAAATATCTCTCAGAAAATTATGGAATGAAAGAATTTGTAATAGAAATTACGCACTACGGCCCAACGAACGCCTTTAATGTCATAGGGAGCTATAGGTTGCTTATCACGAAATCAGACAGCCCGCCGTCTATACCAATTTGGCACCCGATAACGGGTATTCCACTAGTTATAAAAACTGGCTGCGACCCTATCCGTGTTACATGTTTCACTACGGAGCCTTTTACGAAGGAGAATTTTAATGCAATCGCGAACAAAGAATCATTCCTTCACTTCGTTGGAGGCGTGTTCTATGACACTTTAGACAAAGGACAGACTACGCCTTTTCGATTTGTTTTGGACGCAGACAAGTTTTATGGGGAACTGCAATTCGAAGAATCTTGCTGGGTAAAATGTGGCCCCGATAGCGATAACCAGCCAACATAACGCCAACTTGCAAAAGTAGAATTTGGACACCTCCGACTATTTCTATTGATTCTGCACCGTCTGGATTCTTCGCTTCGCTCAGAATGACGCGGCGTAGAATGTGCGGGAACCGCAGCCCGCGTGAAACGTTTCCTGCAAAAATCGCTATCCTAGTAACAGGGACGCTGAGCAATCCACCCACGAAACCAATACAGGGAGGTGCAGCATGGCGAATCGACTGCCCGCAATCTTCTTTGGACATGGCAATCCCATGAACGCGCTGGAGAGCAATCCCTACACCGAGGCGTGGCGCGCGATGGGGCAGAGCATCGAAAAGCCCGCGGCAATTCTGTCCATCTCCGCGCACTGGTTTGTGCCGGGCATGGGTGTCACCGTCAGCACGGCCCCCAGAACCATCCACGACTTCGGCGGCTTTCCGCAGGCGCTCTATCAGGTGCAATATCCTGCTCCGGGCGCGCCTGACCTGGCGCGTCGCGTGCAGTGATGCTGGCTCCCTTGCCAGTGGCGCTGGATGATTCCTGGGGGCTGGATCATGGCACATGGTCGGTGCTGCGACATATCTACCCGTATGCCGATGTGCCCATTGTGCAGCTTAGTTTGGATGAGGCGCAGCCTGCGGCCTTTCATTATGAGATTGGCAAACGACTGGCACCGCTGCGGCAGGAGGGGGTGTTGATCGTGGGCAGCGGAAATATTGTCCACAATCTTCATGCCTATGCCTGGGGGACACTGAAGCCCGATCCTTACAATTGGGCGGTTCGCTTTGAGGCGGAGGCACGGCAGCGGATGCTGGCCGACGAGTCGAAATCCTTGGTCGAGTATGAACGGCTCGGCCCGGATGCTGGCCTCTCGATTCCTACGCCCGACCATTATCTGCCGCTGCTCTATGTGCTGGGCGCAAAGCAAAAGGATGAGCGCATCACCTTTCCTGTTGAAGGCTTTGATGGCGGCTCCATTTCAATGCTCACGGTGCAGGTGGGCTGAATGCACATACTATCCTTCGTATCAAGGCAGCTACCCAGCTTCTGCTGATTATGCAAGTAGTGTTCGAACGAGACAATGATCCAAAATGGATAAGATAATGACATGGCACAGGACTTCGTCGAAGAGCACCGCACGTTGTCGCTTCAGATTAGCGGTGAGGATTTTCGTTCGCTGTACTGGCTCAAGAAAGAGCTTCAGCGATTCTGTAGAGAACAGGGACTTCCAGCAACGGGTGGAAAGCGTGAGATAACGAACCGAATTGCACGCTATCTAGAAACTGGGGAAAGATTATCAACACATCAGCCAGTATGCGATGCCGTTGGTCATTCTAAGCGCAACGCACAGCCGAGAGTGTTTTCTATGCAGAGCACGGTTCCTGTAGGCTTTCGATGCAGTCAGGAAGCGCGGCGCTTCTTCATGAAGCATCTTGGCCCAAGGTTTCGTTTTACGGTTACGCTGCAGGAGTACATTAAAACACATCCAGGAATCACGTTCGCACTCGTTGCTGATGAGTGGCATCGACAGGAGAAGTTGAAGAAAATTGGCATTCTCCGGCCTGAGATTGCACCTCAGTTTGAATACAATCGCTTTACACATGATTTCTTCGCCGACCCTAGAAATACAGGCAAGACGCGCGCAGACTGCATCACAGCTTGGAAGAAGGCTCGTGCGCGAAGAGGTGAACACGCCTACCATGCAGTGGGGGAAGCTGTACATCGCCAACGCACGATTGCTGTATCTCCACAGTGATACTCAAACGAAGATTTGTCATTTCGAGCGAGTCCGCCGCAGCGGACGAGTCGAGAAGCCTGCGGTTCGTTGCACAAGCGAGTAAAACGCAGATTCTTCGACTGAGCGGATTGCTCTGCGCTCCGCTCCGCTCGGGATGACAGAGAAGAAGCGCTGTTACCCAAGATACTGTCATCCCGAGCGAAGTCTGCGTAGCGGACGCAGTGGAGGGATCTGTGTTTGTAGTTTTCCGGCTGAGAAACCAACCGCAGATCCCTCGACTTCGCTCGGAATGACAGGGTGTTTTCGTAGAGTTAGTGCAGATAGAATCGCTCAAGAAATCTGCTTGCCTTTCCCGGCAAACCTGCGTATATTGAGTATGGTTCTATGATCCGGTCTGCGCAAATGCGGTGTATGTGCAACATGTCGCTCGGCATGTGTATGTGCATGTGTGCCTGCGGCCGGCGTGGAGCTACCTCCTAAACTGCAATCAAGTTCTGGACATCCACATCAGCCCACACACTGCAAACGGTATGTGGGTTTTTTATTTAGCGACATAAATTAGGACATATCCCAATGAGTGGAACTGTACTGCAACCCGAAACAAGCTCCCGGCCCCCGGCAAGTACTCCGCCGAAGGCGCAGCCGGAGATATCGCAGCGTGCTCTAAACCATCTGCAGGCGCTGGAGGCTGAGAGCATTCACATCTTCCGCGAGGCCGTGGCGGAGTTTGCCAACCCGGTCATGCTGTACTCCATCGGCAAGGATTCGTCGGTGCTGGTGCGGCTGGCGCAGAAGGCCTTCTTTCCCGGCAAGATTCCCTTTCCTTTGCTGCATGTCGATACCAGCTACAAATTTCCAGAGATGATCGAGTTCCGCGACAACTATGCGCGCGAGCTGGGCGTAAAGCTGCTGGTGAGCCAGAACCGCAAGGCGCTGGATGAGGGCGCCAATCCCTTCAAGCTGGGCACGCAGAACTGCTGCGGATTTTTGAAGACACGCGCACTGCTCGACGGCCTGGAAGAGGGTGGCTTTGACGCGGCCTTTGGCGGGGCGCGGCGCGATGAGGAAAAATCTCGCGCCAAGGAACGCATCTACTCCTTCCGCGACAAGGCAGGGCAGTGGGATCCGAAAAATCAGCGGCCTGAGTTGTGGAATCTCTACAACTCGCGGCTGAACAAGGGCGAGAGCATTCGCATCTTTCCGCTGTCGAACTGGACGGAGCTGGATATCTGGCTCTACATCTACGCCGAGCAGATTCCGCTGGTGCCGCTCTATTTTGCGCGGGAGCGCGAGGTCATTGTGCGCGGCCAATCCATCATTCTGAAGTATGACGACACGCACATGTTGCCCGGCGAGAAGACGCAGCGCATGATGTGTCGGATGCGTTCGCTGGGTTGCCAGCCTTGCTCCGGGGCGATTCGCTCTGAGGCCGACACGCTGCCAAAAATTATTGAAGAGTTGATTTCCTTCCGCCGCTCCGAACGCGAGAACCGCGTGATTGATCACGATGAGGAAGGCTCGATGGAATCCAAGAAACGCGAGGGGTACTTTTAATGGCGACCGCGACAGAAACGAACTCAAGCACGAAAGCATCGCCGGAGTTTCAGGCATTCCTCGACGAGCATCTGGAGCGCGAGCTGCTGCGCTTTACCACGGCGGGCAGCGTCGATGACGGCAAATCCACGCTGATTGGGCGGCTGCTGCATGATACGAAGGCTGTCTATGAAGATCAACTGGCCTCAATCAAGCAGAGCAAGGTGAATCGCGCCGCTGGGCCAATTGATTTTTCGCTGCTTACCGATGGCCTGCGCGCCGAGCGCGAACAGGGCATCACCATCGACGTGGCGTATCGCTATTTTTCCACGTCAAAGCGTAAGTTCATCATTGCTGACACGCCGGGCCACGAGCAGTATACGCGCAACATGGCGACCGGCGCATCGACCGCCGATCTTGCTATCGTCCTGATCGACGGCAGCAAGGGATTGTTGCCGCAATCGCGTCGGCACACGTATATCGCTTCGCTGCTGAATATTCCGCACGTTGTTGCGGCCATCAACAAGATGGATTTGGTCGGCTATGACGAAGCGGCGTACAAAAAAATCAGCGCAGATTTTCTCGATCTGGCGCAGCGGCTGGGCATCAAGAATGCACAGATTATTCCGCTCAGCGCGCTGGAGGGCGACAATGTTGTCGCGCCCAGCAAGAACATGCCCTGGTACACCGGGCCAACGCTGCTGGAGTATCTGGAGACGGCTCCGCTATTGCAGGCGGCGGAGGAAGAGAGTCGCAATCGCGAGAGCCTGCGCTTTCCGGTGCAGCTTGTGGTGCGGCCCGATGCGAATTTCCGCGGATTTTCCGGACAGGTTGCCAGCGGCGTGCTGCGCGTAGGAGCCGAAGTGCTGGCGCTACCTTCGGGTCAGCGCACGCATGTCGATTCCATCGTCACCTACGATGGAGAACTCGATGCCGTCTCCGTGGGCAGGCCGGTTACGGTGCGGTTGAAGGATGAGATTGATCTGAGTCGCGGCGAGATGCTTGTCTCCCCGAATGCGCCGCCGAAGGTCTCGCGCAACTTTAGCGCCAAGGTGGTCTGGCTGCACGCCGATCCGCTGCAACCGGGCCGGACCTATCTGGCGAAGCATACGTCGCGCACCGTGCGCCTGCGGGCGACGGCCATCCATTACCGCGTGGACATGCACACGCTGGAGCAACTCCCCGCCGCGCAATTGGAGATGAATGACATTGCCTCGGTGAATTTTGTTTCCAACCTGCCCATTATGTTCGACAGCTATGCGGTGAACCGGACGATGGGTAGCATGATTCTGATTGATGCCGTGACCCACGCAACCGTGGGCGCGGTGATGCTGGATCGCGATCTGGGAACGCCGTCCGTGAAGCTAGTGGTTGCGCCCACAACGCAGGTGCATCCGCTGATTCTGGCGCGCTCGGCAAAGACCGCGCGCAGCATTGTGCAGATTCTCCACGCACGCAACGTTCCGTATGTGTTGCTGGACGATCCATACATTCCGGCTTATAGCCTGGCCTGCGCAGCGCGTGTGGCGCAATTGGCGGGGCTGGCTGCGGTCTACTCTGGCGAAGGCCCCAGCAAGGAATTGGTGCAGCAGATTGAGCAGTTCCTTCCGCAGGCTCGGTGGATTCAGCTTCCCGATGGCCCGTTGGATGAGAATGCGTTTATTCAGCGACTGGATCAAGTGCTGCATTGGGAGAGTAACGAGGGTAAAGAATGATTACGGCAGAAACAAAAGACGCACTGGAGACACAGGCAGCCGAGGCCTTCATCGCAGAAGTTCTGCGCGATCCAACCGGCGGCAAAGCCTGTCTGACCAGCAGCCTGCAAATTGAAGACATGGTGGTGCTGCATATTTTGCGGCAGCACGCTCCGGAGATTCCCGTGATTTTTCTGGACACGGGCTATCACTTCGCCGAGACGTATGCCTATCGCGACCGCATGGTGCAGGAGTGGTCGATTCAACTGATCAATGTGCTGCCGGAGTTAACCGTTGCGCAGCATGAGGCCAAGTCGGGCCTGCAATATCTGGTGGAACCGACGCAGTGCTGCGCCACGCGCAAGGTGCAGCCGCTGCTGCGTTCGCTGGAACCTTTCGATCTTTGGTTCACCGGCCTGCGCCGCGAGCAGTCGCCCACGCGCGCCAACCTGAAGAAGGTGGAAGAACATCATCTGCCGACAGGGAAAAAACTCTGGAAGCTGAGTCCGCTGGCCGACTGGACCTGGCAGCAGGTTTGGGACTACGCCGAGGCGCACAAGATTCCGCATCTGTCGCTGTATGACAAGGGCTATCGCAGCATTGGTTGCGAGCCATGCACGCAGTTGTCTGACGACCCAAACAATCCTCGCGCAGGACGCTGGGGCGGCAAGAAGCTGGAGTGCGGGATTCACACGTTTGACGAAGCGAACGATGCAGTCAAGCAGTAACCCATCCGTGCTCGCGCATTTCCGTTCTGGGCCTGCGCCGGGCGCAAGAGGCGCGCTTTGCGTCCTTCCTGCTGGAGAATGTGATACCGTAAAGGGTTTTCATTCTGGAGGGACGCATGGCGACACCCCCGTCTGGCGATAATACGCAAACCGGAACACCCTTTCACATCGACACTGCGGAACAGCAGCAGCTACGCCATGAAATTCGCGAGTTTGCTACGCGTGAAATTGCGCCGCACTCCGCGCGTTGGGACGAGGCCAGTGAGTTTCCTCTTAATGTAGTCCAGCAACTGGGCCACATGGGGTTAATGGGAGTGCTGATTCCGCAGGAGTATGGCGGCGCGGGCCTCGGCTATGTGGAGTATATGATCGCCGTCGAGGAACTCTCTCGCGTCGATGGTTCCATCGGCATCATCGTCGCCTCGCACAATTCTCTTTGCACCAATCATATTTTTATGGCCGGGAATGAAGCGCAGCGCCAGCGCTATGTCCGCAAGCTGGCCAGCGGAGAATGGCTGGGTGCCTGGGCGTTGACGGAGCCGGGTTCTGGATCAGATGCAGGCAGCGCGCGCGCGATGGCAGTGAAGAAGGGTGACCGCTGGATACTCAATGGCAACAAGACCTTCATCACCAACGGACATTATGCAGATGCAGTGCTGGTGATTGCTGTAACGGATAAGACGAAAGGCGTGCATGGCATGTCAGCCTTTGTGGTGGAAAAAGGTACGCCGGGATTTCGTCCCGGCAAAAAAGAGAACAAGCTGGGCCTGCGTGCCAGCGATACCTCGGAGCTGATCTTTGAAGACTGCGCGATTTCTGCGGAGAATCTGCTGGGCAAAGAAGGTGAAGGCTTTGTGGATGCGATGAAGGTGCTCGACGGCGGACGCATCTCCATTGCCGCCATGTCGCTGGGCATTGCGCAGGGAGCGCTGGAGGCCAGCGTGAAGTACACCAAAGAACGCAAGCAGTTTGGTAAAGCTATCTGCGAATTTCAGGGCATTCAATGGAAGCTGGCCGATATGACTACGCAGTTGGACGCAGCGCGTCTGCTAACCTTGCGTGCCGCGCAGATGAAAGATGCTGGCATGAAGACGACGCGGGAATCTTCCATGGCGAAGCTCTTCGCCAGCGAGACTGCCGTGAAGATTTGTGATGAATGCGTGCAGCTACACGGTGGATATGGATTCATCAAAGACTATCCGGCGGAGAAGTTCTATCGCGATGTAAAGCTCTGCACCATCGGCGAAGGAACGAGCGAGATTCAACGCATGGTGATTGCGCGGGAGCTGCTGAAGTAGGCTGCTTTATCAATCAATCGGTTCCGCAGGGCGGCGGAATTTTGGTTTCTGCATCAGGTAGCCAATGGGAATCAGGCAAGCGGTAAGCAAAACCAGAATACGCGCCGTGTCGATATACGCCAGGGATCGCGCCTGTTGTTGCAGCATGTGATAGACCTGCGCGGCAGCGTGTACGCGAGCATCTGGCGCCGAGTAGCCTCGCTTCTGTAGCGCTGCGGTAATGCCAGAATCCAATCTGCGATACGGCAACGACGCTGCATGGATATGGGCTGCCAGATAGGTCTGGTGCATCTGCGAGCGGCGTGTCAGCAGGGTCGTGATAAATGAAATTCCAATACTGCCGCCAAGATTGCGTGCCAGTGCGGTGAGGCCGGATACCTCATTATTTTTTACCTGCGGAATGCCCACGTAGGACATTACGCTGATGGGCACAAAGAGCAGTGGCATACCCAGCACCATGATGACGCGCCAACTGGATGCATCCCAAAAGCTGATGTTCAGGCTGAGATGGGTGATGCGCAGAATGCCCAGCGTCAACACGGCGAAGCCGACGGTAATCATCAGGCGCGGATCAATCTTTTGCCCCAGAAATCCCACGATGGGGAAGAGCACAATCAGCACCACCCCGCCGATAGATAGCGCCATGCCGGCCTGCTCTGCGCTGTAGCCCATTAACTCCTGCAGATATTGCGGAATCAGCACGGTTGTCGAATAGAGCGCCGCGCCAATCAGTACCATCACGATCTGGGTTATGGCGAAATTGCGTTGTTTATAGAGAGAAAGATCGACGATGGGATGCTCGGTGGTGCTTTCACGATAGAGAAACGCGATAAAGCCAACACAGGCCAGTACCGCGCAGAGCACGATAAAGTGCGAATCGAACCAGTCATCCTCCTGGCCTTTGTCCAGCATCATCTGCAAGGCTCCGATGGTCAGTACCAGCAGGCCCAGCCCAATGCCATCCACGCTGACGATTTTTTTGCGCAGGCGATTCAGATACGGCGGGTCTTCCACAATACGACTGGTCAGAATGAGCGACAAAATTCCCACCGGAATGTTGAGGAAAAATATCCAGCGCCAGGTGTAGTTGTCCGTGATCCAGCCGCCGATGGTGGGGCCGATGGCAGGCGCCAGTACCACGGCCATGCCATACAGTGCGAAGGCCAGGCTGCGGCGCTCTGGTGGAAAAGTATCGGCCAGAATGGAGCGCTCACTGGGCTGCAAGCCTCCGCCCGCCGCGCCTTGGATGACGCGGAAGAAGATTAAAATGGGCAGTGTGGGAGCCAGACCGCAGAGCAGCGAAAAAACGGTGAAGAGCGCCACGCAGATCATATAGAAACGCTTGCGCCCGATGCGATTGGAAATCCACCCGCTAATCGGCAGCACCACGGCGTTGGACACCAGATACGAGGTCAGCACCCAGGTGCTTTCATCCTGACTGGAGGCCAGAGAACCGGCAATATGCGGCAGCGCTACGTTAGCAATGCTGGAGTCGAGCGCCTCCATGAACGTGGCGAGAGTGACCGTGAACGCGATAACCCACGGGTTGAAGCGTGGATGCCAGATTTCAAATTCTTCGTGGTCGAGCAATTCGTTGGATGTCGTGGAACCGGATTGGACTACAGCTTCAGGCATTGCGCTCCAGCGACGGTGCGAGGGGGGTATTTGCAGTGTAAATGCTGGGCAGACTTTGAGCCTAGACAGGTGTGTCGCTTCTGGGGCGAACGCGCTATCATCGCAACGGAAACGTGGAGCGCAAATCCAGGAATCCTGAATTTTAGCAATCGTATCGAGGTGGGCTGTGGCAATGTTTCGAATCGATCATCTTGGCGTGGCGGTGCGCGATCTGGAAAAGGCGCGCATGTTTTATGAACTGCTGGGCATGCACGTTGGGCCAGAGGAACTGGTTCCGCAGGAACAGGTGCGCACAGCCATGATCGATGCGGGCGAGAGTCGCATCGAACTGCTGGAGCCGCTTTCGGAAGACTCCGTGATTGGTCGGTTTCTGGATCGTCGCGGTGAGGGATTGCACCATCTGGCTCTGCATGTGGAGGACATTGTCGATGTTTTTACGGAGATGAAGGCAGCTGGAATGCGCCTGGTCTCCGATGAACTGAATATCGGTGCTGGCGGACAGCTTTATTTTTTTGTTCATCCATCCAGCACTGGTGGCGTGTTGATTGAAATCTGCCAGAACGCGGAGGCCATCGTCGGATGAGATGGCTCGCGGTAGACACGGCTGGAGAGACTGGCAGCGTTGCGCTAGCGCTAGGAGAGAGCGATGGTCAGATAAAAATTCTGGGTCGCATTGATCTGCCAGGACGCACATTTTCCGTGCGGCTGATTCCGGCAATTTCTGAACTGCTGCAACAGAACCACCTCGCGCTGACGGATCTGGATGGTTTTGCCGTGGTGCGCGGGCCGGGATCGTTTACGGGCCTGCGCGTTGGGTTGAGTGCAGTGAAAGCACTGGCGGAGGCAACGGGCAAGCCAGTGATTGCGCTTTCGCGGCTGGCCGTGATGGCTTCGATGAAGCCGCAGGCTTCGCTGGTGCATGGGGTGCTTGACGCCGGACGCGGCGAGTTCTACTCCGGTATATATCGCGATGCGGGGTGGGAGTGCGTGCGCGAATCCCTGGAGACAGCCACGACGCTGCATGCCGCCTTGCAAAGCTCAAGCAGCGCTGGGGGGTGTATTGTTGCGGAAAATTCCGTAGCCGATGCGCTTGCGGAGTGGGGCACAGTCATGCGCATCCACGCGACGGCAGCAGATGTTTTTCCGTTGGTCTGGCGATGCTGGCAGCAACAATGCTTTGCGGATATTGTGACACTGGATGCCAACTATCTGCGGCGTTCGGATGCCGAACTCTTCGCTCGCCCCCAGGCTCCAGCGGCTTCTGCTTCAAGTCTGTAACCATGCAACGTTGATGACGATGCCCATTCCAACAAATGAATTTTCTCTGCGTCCTGCGACGATAGCGGACATCGACGACATTCTTGCTTTGCAACGCGCAGCGCCGGAGTGCGCGCAATGGCCGTGTGCTATTTATGCAAAAATTCTGCTCTCATCTGAGCCGAAGAATTCCAATATCCAGCGCATAGTGTTGTGCGTGCAACGCAAGGATTGCGTGGAGGGTTTTCTGGTTGCCTCGTTGCTCCGGCTGGCGGAAACAACCGAATGTGAACTGGAAAATATGGCTGTGAATTCTTCGCATCGTCGCAGCGGGTTAGGTCGGCGGCTGGTGGAGGCTTTGCAGGCCTGGAGCCGGGAGCAGAGCGCGGATCAGGTACATCTGGAGGTGCGAGCCTCCAATCGGGCAGCGCTGGAACTCTATGCAAAGATTGGATTTTCCCCAGTAGGCAGGCGACAGGCGTATTATAGCCAGCCGGTTGAAGACGCGGTTTTGCTGGCCTGGATGGTGAACTGAAATTTGGCCGTTGGGCTGTTGAAAACCAGGGCTTGCAGTGCGATTTTTCTGGTGGTACTGTTGGCCTCTGGTTGAACAGGAGGTGCTTTTGCCTATGGAAGTTTCCATGCAACAGGACTTCATGGCCACCCGTGACGATTCGCGTCGCATGGCCGAGGAACATCACGCCTACACCCTACAATTGGAACGATTGCTTATCAATCCCTACCTCACAGAAGAAGAAAAACTGGAAGCTGCGCGTCTGAAAAAGTTGAAGCTGCGCTTGAAGGATCGCATGGAGGCGTTGGCGCGTGGCAGTGGAACTCCCTTGTCGGCTGCGTGATGCGCAGGGAATGTCCATCTTGCTATCTGCGAACGTATAATCGCAGGTAACGATGGTACGCGACGGGTACGGGTACGGATTGAGTTTGGCAGCCGTGGCTGCTGTGGTGTGGGGTACGACCCACTCGGTAGCGTTTTTGGCGCTGCCTTTGCTGTTGGCTGCGTTTTTTTTGTGGTTTTTTCGCGATCCACAGCGAAAAATACCAGAGGCTCCCGGCCTGATTGTTTCGCCTGCGGACGGCAAGGTGACGGCGATTCGCAAAGTTGCCTCCGCCGAGGGAGAGCGGTACCACGTCAGTATTTTTCTGAATGTCTTCAACGTGCATGTGAATCGCGCGCCCGTCGCCGGGACGATTCAGTCTGTGGAGTACAAAAAAGGTGAATATCTGAACGCGATGAATCCTGTGTCTGCTGAGAAGAATGAGCAGAATCGCGTGGAGATTGCTGGCGAGCTTTGCACGGTGCGCTTTACGCAGATTGCTGGGTTGCTGGCGCGACGCATTGTCTTCAATAAAAAAAATGGTGACTGGGTGCATCGCGGCGAGCGCATCGGACTCATCAAATTTGGCTCGCGCGTGGATGTCTTCTTTCCTGGTGACTGCGAATTACAGATTGCGTTGGGGGATGCAGTGCAGGGTGGTTCCTCCGTGCTGGCGCGGATACCTTTTGATGATGGCGTAACGATGCTGGCGGCTGCGGGCGCTGATCTGGCACAAGGGATCAGCGAATGAAGATGAACGTCAAGAAAATGCGGAGATCAACCGGACGCGGCATGTTCATTTTGCCTTCGCTCTTTACTGCGGGCAACATTGCGATTGGGTATTACGCGATCATGCAATGTCTGCAAGGCTCTGCGCTGGAGCCGCACCACTTTGACTATGCGGCGCTGGCGATTGGCGCAGCGATTCCGTTCGATGCCATTGACGGACGCATTGCGCGCATGACCAATACCACCAGTGAATTTGGTCGCGAACTGGATTCTCTGGCCGATGTGATTACCTTTGGCGTTGCGCCCAGCATCCTGGCCTATACCTGGGGCTTTCGCATGTTGCCAATGACGATGGATCCCCTGCTGCGCGAGAAGCTGATTCGTGTCGGCGCGCTGGTTTGCTTTCTCTATCTCATCAGCGGCGCCTGCCGTCTGGCGCGGTTCAATATCAGCTCCGATGCCAAGCCAAAAAATCCAGGCCGTCCAGATCGTAAATACTTTGTCGGGATGCCCATTCCTGCTGCGGCGGGTGTGATTGCGGCGATTGTGCATTTTTTCGGAGGCACTCCGGTTTTTAACGGATGGGTCGCGGGCGGCTGGATGCTGATGGTGGGCCTGATCGGATTTTTGATGGTGAGTACGTGGCGCTTCTGGAGCGGAAAAGAAATCAATCTGGGCAACCGGCATCCCTTCCAGATTCTTATTTTGATTGGCGCGACGGTTTCCATTGTTGTGTTGTTTTCGCAGGTTCTTTTGTTTGCCATTGCGCTGGGCTATATGTTTTCTGGTATTCTGGCGCGCGCGGCCTACTCCTGGACGTTGCGTCGTCGCCACCATTCCCATTCTGAGGAGTCGCTGCCAGACTCCTTAATCAAGTAGGTCGAATGCAATTTCATTCTAGAAAAATCGCAATCGTAGGCGCGGCCACGCTGCTGGGCAGGGAACTGAACGAGGTTCTTTCGTCCTCAGTTTTTGGAACCTCGGACTTCATCCTGATGGATGACGAAGAAGCTTCGGGCAAGATTGAGGCTGCTGGAGACGAAGTTACATTTGTACGGCGCATTGAGCCAACTTCCTTCGACGGCTGCGATTTTGTTTTTTTTGCCGCGACGCCAGAAATTACCGCAAAGCACTGGCAGTTTGCGCGGAAGGCTGGGGCTTGCATTCTTGATTTGACTGGCACACTGGAAGCTGAGCCTGGTGTCGTAGTTCTAGCCCCGTGGATTTCCGCAGAGCATGCGAGTCTGCGTCAAAAGACGCTGCTGGATTTGCAAACGGCTGCGGTAGTGCCCGCGCATCCAGCGGCCATGTTGCTGGCTCTGGTTGCTGCGCGACTTCAAGCCTCGGTCTCGCTGCGAACGCTCTGGGCCACGCTGCTGCTGTGTGCATCGGAGTATGGCAACGCCGCCATTGTGGAGTTGCACCAGCAGACCATCAATCTGCTCTCCTTCCAGTCTCTGCCCAAAGAGATTTTTGGCGCGCAGGCAGCATTCAATGTTGCAGTCTCCTTTGGCGAGGAAGGGCATGTCCATCCCATGCAGGCGGAGGAAAATATCCGCCGCCACTATGCCGCAATCACCGCAGGCAGCTTGCCGGAACTGGAGTTGCAGGTGGTGCAGGCTCCGGTCTTTCACGGCTATGCGCTCTCGGTGGCCGTGGAGTTGAAAGAGGCCGTGGATGTTGAGACGATGCAGGCCGCGCTGACCGGCGAGCATGTCGAGATCGTGACGGAAACCATCGAGGCTCCGGGCAACATTGGCATTACGGGTGGAGAAGGCATGACGGTGCTGGTGCGCTCGACCTCTGGCGCGCGCGGTGCCTCCACGCGCTTCTGGCTCTGGATTGCCGCCGATAATCTACGGCTGGCAGCCATCAACGCCGTGGCCTGCGCTGTGGAGATGGGCCGGTTACGCCCACAGGGAACAGTGCAATAGACCCGGCTCTGCGTTTCCGCTCACAATCCATATACTGGGGATGCTGGAAATCCAGAAGGAGATCCTCGATGAAACGATTCGTCATACTGGCGGTATTGCTGTTGCTCTGTGTCGCGTGCTCAACCCCTGCCGCTGCTTCGCGATATGGTGTGAAGCGCTATATGACGAAGGAAACAACCGTTGACATGAAAAACATGCATCGCATCTTTGTTGGCTGGGTTGATTTGGGGCCAGATGAATGGGCAGCGCATGGCTATGACACCAAGACTCAATGGAGCGACATCATCAATTCTTTAAACGCTGCGTTTGCGTCGAGTTTGCCAGCGATGTACTTGCAAGGTCGAACGATCGTCACAGCTAAGAACAAAGGGGACGAGGACGCTTCAGGGTGCGACCTCTATATCAAGTTCTCGGATGTCTATGTAGATTACGACCACTACCACCTACTTCTTTCCATACACTTTATTGATCCCAAGACAAACACTGAAATAGGATCGATTCCGGCAAGGCCTTACTACGGTGACAATTGGGGCCTACGGGGTTATCTGGATTATGCTCTGAAAGAAGTCGCGACGAAGTTGCAAGTGGAAGTTACGGGAGAAGCGCCAGCAAAGAAGTAATTGCACTGCGTTAGAGTTCTTTCGCCGCCGAGGGCCTCGACGCAATTTCTGGATGCACGACATATTACGGTATCTCCAAAAGAAGTGCTGCATAGCCGCTCTTGCCAGATGTCGAGAACTGGACAGCCAGCCCCCTCTCCGGTTGGCTGCTCAGGGCCAGCACCAGGTGCAGCAGCGCGCCCGCGTCGGTTACGCCTAAGGCCGCAGGCTGAGCGGGGAGGACTGTCGCGACAGAATTAGCGCCGACAAGGCTGCGTGCCAGATTGAGAGTAGGACTGGTGTCGCACGGCGCGCCATTACCTGCGCAAATAAGAAGACTCGGAATCGAACCATCCAGCATCTGACGGACAGGTTCCATTGGTTCGCCGCCAGATGCCCAACGGCCCGTGTGTAGATGCGCATACGAGCACGCAGTTCGCTTTGCCGTCTGTTTCGAATTTTCTGTCGTCTCCAAAACCAACGCAACTACGCCTTCGCTGGGCACAAAGCCGCTGGTCTTTGACGAAGACTCGTCGCCAAAGCAGGCGGCCGAGAGTAGCTGTGCCGTCTCATACCATGCGTACATGGTTTGCGTCAGCGTGTCGCCGGCGATCACTACAGCCAGATCGGCCTGACCATGACGGAGCAGCGAGGCGGCCTGGAGCAACGCACTCTCCGCTGCGAAGTGTTTGCTGCTCACCGTGATATTTGGGCCTTGCAGGTTGTGAAACAGTGCCACATGTCCCGCAGGAGAATTGGTCAGCGTCTCCGGAAAGGTGATGGGATCCGTGCCCGCCCAGCCATTTGCGAACGCGCTTTGGTAGAAGGATTCTGTCAGTTCAATACATCCGAAGCCAGTAGCAAAAACTACGGCAACCCGTGTGCGATCCAATTGGTTCAGATCAATTCCTGCATCCTGCAGGGCGAGCGACGCCGCGACTAAGGCCCATGCCGAGAGGCGATCCAGGCGCCGGATCTTCAATCCCGGTACAACGCTGGATGGCTGGAATGGCTGCACCTGAAATGCACGTCGTAGACCCTCCGTTGCCCATGCGGTAATGGGAATCGGCTCCACATGTGATGGAGGAATCAATCCAGCCAGCGTCCCGTAGGGCGTGACCGAGCCGATACCGGTGATGGTTGGCCGAAGCAGTTCCAGGATCGGCTTCATGCTTGGGCACCCTCGCATGTCTGTTCACTCCCAAAAATAAGCACCGTGTTGCTGCCCCCAAAGCCCAGCGAGACTGACATGGCAGTTTGGAGTGGCTGGTGTCGCACTTCTCCCCGAACCCAATCCACGCAGGAACTCTCAATGGGGTCAGTCAATCGCAGCGTTGGAAAGATCGCGCCCGAACGGATGGATGCAATCGTGATGGCAGCTTCGATGCTCCCGGCTGAGCCTAGACAGTGTCCAAAATACGATTTCGTCGAAGAGACAGGAACAGGGCGACTGCGCTCACGAAAGGCGAGCTCATACGCATTGGCTTCAGCAATATCGTTCAGCGGTGTGCCGGTGCCGTGGGCGTTTACATAACCAATGTCCTCGACATTCGCCTCTGCCATGTCCAGAGCGCTACGCATACAGTGCGCCATGCCGATACCTTGTTTCTGTGGCGCGGTAGGATGTGTTGCATCATTGTTCATGGCCCAGCCGCGCAGCACAGCCAGAACATTGGCCCCACGCGCTCTGGCTCCGGCCAGCGTTTCCAGCACAAGAACGGCAGCACCTTCTCCGATGTTCAGCCCCTTGCGATTCTGGTCAAAGGGGCGGCAGGGTTCTTTGTCTAACGACTGGAGCGCGTTGAATCCGCTCATCGTGAAGGGACACAACGCATCACTGCCTCCTGCCAGAACCATGGGCACGGCATCATCAAGCAGCATGTTGGCAGCCAGAGCAATCGCCATTCCGCCAGAAGCGCAGGCCACAGACACAGCACAACTCGGCCCGCGAATGCCCAGATCTTCCCCGACAGAAGCAGCAGCACGCGCAACCGAATACGAGCTGGCACGAGCCAATCCATCCCTCTGCCGATACCATGCGGCGGGATCCTTCACGATTTCAGGATTGATCTCCGATAAGCCTCCAACGGTGCTGGCTATCACGATTCCACTCTCACGAAACGAGGACTGCTGACGATCAAAATCTCTCACAGCATCGTGCGCTGCCACCATCGCAAGTCGATCAGTACGGGAGTATTGAATGCTTTTGTCGGAGGCAAAGTGCGGCAATTCTCCAACTCTGGCTGTTGTTCCTTCAAAGCCAGGAAACATATCTTTTGTGGGAGTGAGACAGCACCTTCCTGACAACAAACCAGCATAGAGACTGGCCATGCCGATACCATAGGGGCTGATTACACCCATGCCTGTAACGACAATGGTTTTCTTGAGATCAGTCATGGGCATTCGTGTGCCAGAAGTCAAAAAAGTTGATCCATTGATCGTAATGAACGGACAACTGCGCTTCAAGAAAGTGTACAGCCTGCTGCAACGCTGCGTGCTGATCGGCGTCCGTGTCCCCGGAGTCTCCAGGAAAAATTACATCGCCGACCAGCGCTCGATACCGCAGCCAGCTTTGGCGAACCACAAACGCTGGCAGAATCGGAGCACCTGAAACCTGCGACAGTAAAAAAGGGCCGAGAGGGAAGGCCGCGGGTTTAGAAAAAAATAAAATATCCAGACAGTGGTGAGGGTTGTAGACACGATCCCCCTGAATCGCCACAATTTCATTTCTGCGTAAAGCCTGCAAAAGTTCGATGGTGGCGCGCGCGCCGTTTTTCAGATCGATAACGCGGAGTCGTTCGCTGGCCATTTTGGAGCGCAGCATAGTTTCTGCCGGGTTGTCTTCCACAACGCGCGCCACGTTTACAGGACGGCCAAACATTTCAAGCAGGCGCGAGGCAAATTCTGGATTTCCCAGATGCGCCGTCCATACAATCAGCCCCTTGCCCGCAGAGAGACAGCTTTCGATGTTTGAGGTCTTGCTCTCGCCATCCACCAGCATGGTAAGGAGCTGCGCATGGCTGGCCTGAGGAACATACCCGTAGGAAACCATAAAATCGCTGAAGGAATAAAAGACGCGATAGACATTCCAATACAAGCTGAGTCCGCGGCTGCCCGTAATCTGTCGCAGATTGCTCGCGACTGCCTTGCGCTCCTGCTTCAGCAGGGTGCAGAAGACCAGAGCTATTCCCAACGCAATGGTGGACTGGGCGAAACGCGGCACCCACGCAATGGCTCGAAACATCCATTGCAAGGTTGGAACGCTGTAAAAACGGTGTCGATACCAGCGCGTCATGCTTCACCTGCAATCGTGGACGGCAGATTGCGCGTTGGCATGGCAAGGTTGCTCCCGAAAAGGATGGACTAGAAAAAGGATAGATTAGACCTTGGCAGCCATTTTTGCTTCGATGGTTGCTGCCAGGGTATTGATGCTTTCCCATGCCGCCTTGTCGAAATCTCCATCCACCAGTTTGATGTCGTACTGTCTTTCAATCTCAAGGATGAGTTGCAGGACATCAATCGAATCAATACCCAGGTCACCATCCAACAATTGCTGATCGTCGCGCAGGCTCTCAGGGCTTCTGTCCTTGATCCGCAGACCCCGAATAATGACAGCCTTAAGTTGTGGCCTGATGTTTTCTATGCTCTGCATTTCAAGTAGTATACCGTGAGTCACCCCTGCTATGGCATCTCCCTGGGCCAAGGTTTCGACCTGATCTCACCCCGGATTCAGTACTTGCAATGTGTTTTTATCCGTAACCCATGTGTTGAGACGATGCTAGTATGGGCTTAGACTCCTGCTGTGTTCTTGCGGATTAAACAGATGTATATGGCTAACCCCCATGGCTAAACGCGCGCTTTTTTTTCTACTGATTGTTGTGACCAACGCCACGCTGGCGCTGCTGCATCCTTTTTCGATTTCGCGGCTGTATCTGGTTCTGTTGCTATATGTTCTCGGTACAGGCGTGACGCTGTATCTTCTTGTGCATCCGCGTAATTCGTGGCTGGTAGCGAACCGCTCACAGGTGGATAGCGCAGACTGTGTGGCCCTGACCTTTGACGACGGGCCGGATCCAGTGGATACGCCCAGGCTGCTCGACATACTGCATGAGAAGGGTGTGAAAGCGACATTTTTTGTTGTTGGAAAACGCGCAGAGCAGTATCCAGAGATTGTGCGTCGCGCCAGGGATGAAGGGCACCTGATTGCCAGCCACACCTGGTCGCATTCACTTGTATTTTGTTTTCTCACGCCGCGACGTCTGCGAGCAGAGATTGAGCGTGGCGCGGAAGTCGTCCACCGTATTTGTGGTTTTAGACCACGATATTTCCGCTCGCCGGTTGGCCTGCGGCATCCACTTCTGGGCACCTATCTCAAGCACGAAGAGCAAGAGTTCATCTCCTGGAGCGTTCGCTCGTATGACACGATTATAAAAAAATCCTCAGTGCTTTCGCGGCGTATTTTGAAACAAGCCACGGGTGGTGACATTATCTTATTGCACGATCATTTGCCATCGGGCGCAAGCGCCATGCTGGAAGTGCTACCGGGGATTATTGACGAGTTGCGAGGCCGCGGACTTGAATTTGTTCTTGTCGGCTCCCGTAAGGTTGTTGGCGACGCGTCCCTGCAATCAATCTGCACGAACAAGTCCTACGCATGAAAATCTGTGCGCTCATCCCGGCATTCAACGAAGCCCACCACATTGCCAGGGTGGTGGAGGGAACCAAGGGATATATTGAAACTGTCGTTGTCATTGACGATGGTTCTCAGGATGGAACCTCGCAGCTTGCACAGGCCGCTGGAGCGACGTGCCTGCAATCCCAGCAGAATCGCGGAAAGTCCTCGGCCCTGCGTATGGGCATCGACTTTGCCCGTGCCAACGGATTTACGCATGCACTCACACTCGACGGGGATGGGCAGCATCTCCCGCAAGATATTCCTGCCATGCTTCGTGTCGCTGAAGAAACCCAAGCGGATATCGTGATTGGCGCGCGTCCTTTTGCCATCGACCGCATGCCGCGCGCGCGGTATTACGTCAACATCATTGGCAGTCGATTGACATCGGCCATTCTTGGCTGCGAAGTCAAGGACAGCCAAAGCGGATTTCGGCTCTTCCAACTCGACAAACTTTCCAACATTAAACTGCGAAGCCGACGCTACGAAATTGAAATGGAAGTCCTCATCAAGATGACCCGGTCAGGCTGTACGATCGCACACTCCCCCATCCAGATGGTCTATTTCCATGACCACGCACACTCCAAACTACGACTTGTACGGGACACAACACGTACGTTTCTGTGGTCGTTCGCGTATCGTTTTTTGGGGGCATGAAATGATCCTGCGACGTGGACTCTGCTCTGTTTTTGTAATTTTGATTTCTTCTGGCGCATTGACGGCGCAGTCCAACGATCTGCTGACGCGCATTTGGGTTGGCGTACAGCAAGCTCAGGCAAAGTTTACAACGGGTTGTGGAACCATGGTGGAGACCCGAACCTCTGTGTTGATGGTGAAACCGCTGGTGTTCCACGGCAAGTTCTGTGCGGAAGGAACCAACCGGTTTATGCTGGAATACTTTGAACCCAACCCCATGCACATTCTGCTGAACGGGGATTCTCTGAACATCACGACTGCGGATGGTAAAACGCAGAGGATGAATGTCAGCCGCGATGTTCGTCGTGCCCAGTCTTCGTTCGGCAGTGGGAGTTCCATCGATTCCCTGAAGAAAAATTTTACAGTCAGCGCACAGGAGAACAGTAGGGATTTTGCCATGAAGCTTGTGCCTCGCACGAAGAGCCTTCGTCACCGGCTGAACTATCTTGTTGTGAAGTTGAACAAACAGGATTTTCTACCCCGATCCATTGAGGTGGATGGCAAGAACGGAGTGACGAGTGTCTTTACCCTGGACATGACTTCGGGAAACAGAAACCTTCCTGAGAATACATTTGAGGGAATCAAAACCAAGTGATGGAACGAAGCGATATTGAAAAAATGATTCCTCATCGCTCCCCATTCCTGTTTATCGACAGGGTGGAAGAACTAGAGCCGGGAACGCGGTGTGTGGCGTGGATGCTGATTGATCCAGAGGACGCAATCTTTTCTGGACACTTTCCGACCCGGCCCATATTACCGGGCGTTTTAATTATTGAAGCCGTGGGGCAGACCGCGGCTGTGATGATGGCGGCCTCTGCACCGCAGGGCACCATTGGCAATGCACTGCTTGCAGCCGTAAATCGCTTTAAATTTTTTAAACCTGTGATGCCCGGACAGAAAGTACGCATTGAAACTACGAAGCTGACGGAGGCTGGAACGATGGCCTACATTGGCGGCACGGTGTATGTTGATGGAGAAATCGTAGCAAGCGGAGAACTGTCCGTAGTATGTGCTGGATGATCTGCAGATGAGAGATATTCCCATTGGTGATACAAAAAGTTAAGAAGTACATGCGGCAGTTTGCAACAGCTTTGCTTACGGAACGGCTTGACCCTGGCCGCGCTGGTGCCGCCGTGTTTCTGGGAATCTTCATCGGCTTTGTGCCCATATACGGCTTTCAGTTGCTCGCGGCATTGGGGCTGGCAATTCTTTTCAATCTGAACAAGCCGCTGACCCTGGCCAGCACCTTCATCAGCAATCCAGTGCTCCAGCCCTTGTTGATCCTCTCCTCCCTGGAAGTAGGATTTTTTCTGCGCTACGGATACGTCCACCTGTTCAAATTTTCTGACCTGACCAGCGCAAACCTGAAAGATGGACTTGTATCCTGGGTTGTGGGGAGCCTGGTGTTGGGAGTAGTCGTTGGGGGTGTGGGTGCCGGGATTACGGCAATTTTGATTCACTGGCATGATCCTGCGAATCCTGAATTACAGGATCGCTTCCGCTTCGTGAATCAGACCTTTACCCAAAGCGCTGGTCGGGATCGCTACTTTGTCCGGTGGAAGCTGCGGCTGGATCGGATTTTCGGGATGCTGGCTGCTCAGGATCTGGGATCAGGAACGGTTGTCGATCTGGGTTGCAGCTACGGCATAGCGCTCTCATTTACAGCCTTCGGCCAGAGCGATCGGCGTCTGGTTGGTTGCGACTTAAATGTACGCAGCGTTGCTGTCGCTCGTCAGGCTCTGCGTTCTTTGAATGCAGAGGTAAGCGTGGAAGACGTGCGACAGTTTCAGCTTCCGCCTGCCGGATTGATTCTGATGCTGGATGTGTTGCAGTATCTGACTGCTGAGGAGCAGATGGCCTTGCTGCAACGGTGCTGTTCCGCGCTTGATCCCCAGGGGACGCTGATTTTCAGGTCGCATGATCGCGAGCGCGGCCTGTGGTCTACCATCACGCTGGCATTGGATCGACTGCTGTTTTCCTGTGAGCGGACGGGCACGCGGCCTGAGGTGCTTCTGGCTCCAAATTATCTGCAAGTGCTGGAGAAGGCCGGAATGCAGGTTGAAACTCGCCGCTTCCTCAATCGTCTGCCGCTGTCGCATATTCTCTTTATCGCGAAAAAACCGTCTTTGGATGCCACGCCATGATGGTTCGTCTGATGCGCGGGATGGGCCGCATGGTGATCCACCATCCAGGCATTGTCGCTGGCATTTCTTTGGGTCTGACGCTGTTTCTCTATGCCCACATTCACAACCTGCGCACGGAGACGGACCTGACCGACATGTTTGGGAAGCACGATCCGCAATGGCAGGCCGCAGGTCAGATTGGAAAAGAACTTGGCTATGGCAACCAACTCTTCGTAATCATTGAAGCCCCAAACGGTGACGCGGATCGCAGCAGTGACATGGAAGCGATGGCCGATCAGCTTACCGCGAAAATGGCTGCCAATGGTCTCTTCAAGCAGGCTCGCAGCGGATTGCAGGAAGAAGAACTACTCAACATCGTTCGGTATTACACCTGGAATTTTCCGTCCTTGATTTCGCCCAATCAAGTGGACGATCTGCAACAACGACTCGACCCGCAACATATCCGCCAGAATGTGCGGCAATCCGCTGTCCAGATGGTGACGCCATTTTCCTCAATGGGCGCGGAGTATTTTGTCGCTGATCCGCTGGGTCTGATGCCTGTCATGGCACAAAACAATCAGGGCTTCTCGCAGTTTTCCAGCTTCGACCTGAACTGGGGAGATGGAAACCGATTCTTCAGCAAAGATCACACGGCGCTGCTGATTCTTGCAGAGCCTCGCCAGTCTGCTGTTGATTACAAATCCGCCGCGCAAGTTGTGCAGTGGACACGAGAGCATATCGAATCGCTCAGCGCCGAGCCAGAATTCCTGCACGCGGGCTTGCAGGCCACGCAGGCCGGAGCGTATGTGTACGCCGAGCAGGATCATAAATTTATTGAGCACAACATACGCCTGGTCTCGCTGATCTCGCTAGTCGGGAATCTTCTCTTGTGCCTGCTGATTTATCCCAGCATTCCGATGCTGCTGCTGTCGCTGCTTCCTGCAGGTCTGGGTATCCTCTGCACCACGGGAATTGCAAGCTACTATCCGGGGGAAGTGAATCTCATCAGCCTTGCGTTTATTGCGATTCTGGGTGGGCTGGGCGATGACCAGATCGTGCATTTCTTTAACCGGTTGCCGCAGGAATGGGCCAGGGGCGGGACGTATAACGAGGCTTTGCTGCGCACCTTTGAAACCACCGGGCTGAGCATCGTTCTCTGCATTGTTACAGCCGCCACAGCCACAGCCGCTCTTGCGACCTCAGGATTCAAAGCGCTGGCGGAGTTTGGGTTCATCCTCACCGTTGGAATGTTTATGATGATGTTCCACACGCTGCTCACCGTGCCTGCGCTCATGCAGCTTTGGAGGCGATTCTTTCAACCGGTCGCGCCCAAGGCCATCACATTTCGGTTTCTGCCTTTTATCGCCAACAAGATTGTTGATTTTGTTGGCAGACACGCTCGTCTCGTTGTCGCTGGCTCCGCAGCATTGTTTTTGCTGTCGATTTTGATGCTGCCTTCCATCCGCTTGGGTGGACATTTCGAGATTACGGGCGGCGCAAACAATCCTGCCGATAGCGCACAACATCTTCTTGCTGCAAAGTTCGGCATGCAAGGTAATCCAAATTTACTGCTAATTGCTGGCAGCCAGCAGGATGTATTGCGCAGAGCCGAAAAACTGACGGCCAGTATGGAATCATATCAGCGCTCCGGTGCAATCCAGTCGATCTTCTCTCCAACCAGCCTGCTTCCCTCCGCCGCTACCCAGAAGCAACGAGCCGCATTGCTGTCAAAGGTTGACTTGACGGCATCGTCTCACGCGCTGGAGACAGCGCTGCAGGAAGATGGCTTGCAGGTTGCGCCGCACTTGTCCTATATCGAGCGGCTGCAAGAACTGGCTCACGGTGCCGAACCTGTCACACTAGAAACCGCAACGAAGTACCTGCCAGCAGGGCTGCTCGACGACAGTATCCGCAGAACGAAAGATGGCAGCTATGTTGCCGCCATCTCGTACTATGCTGCGAACCAGAACGATACCCAGGTAATTCCCGACGCAGTGCTGCAATCGTGGCGCAAACGGTATGGCCCCTTTGTTGATTTTTCTTTCGACAAGATCAACCGCGACATGCAAAGCAGCATTCTGCATGACAGCCGCAGAGCTTTGGCGTGGACTGCGGCGGCAATCCTGCTGATCGTCTATCTCAGTTTCCGTACTCTGCGGGTATCGCTGCTGGTGTTGATGCCGATCATCTTTGCAATTCTTGTAACCTTCGGGCTATTAAAGCTAGTCGGTCATGCTTTCAGCTTTATGTCTATCACTGCTATTCCGCTGATTATTGGCATCGGAATTGACAATGGCATCCATTTAATTCGGCGCTACCGAGAGAGCGAGGGCAGCAGCATTCTCGTCGTTGCCAAGGCTTCCGGCGCGGCGCTGATTCAATCCAATTTGACCACCATCATCGGCTTTGGAGCGCTGATGGCCTCGACCTTTACGCCGTTGGCCGAATTGGGACTGGTCACATCACTCGGCGTTGCACTGGCCTTGGTGGGTGGTCTCTGCCTTATTCCTGCTGTCATTGTTTTGGAAGAAGAAAAAAAACGAGACAGAGGGATGCCCCTGGGAATCCGTAGCTGAAGATATAGCGTGCGCAGCTACGATTTGTGTTGCATGGAGCGTTGTATCATTATCCATTAGCTATTGGAGATACGTTACAGCGAAGGCATCCTTGATCCCAGCTTTGCAGTCTGTCTTGAAATCGTCGTGTTTATTGTGGACGGCCACAGTTTTTCTGCTTTTTGGCATTATGCTTTTGCCTGCAATCGCGCAGGTTGGCTTGCCTCAGGCTGCTATCTCGATTCCGACGGACCGGCATCTTTCCGCAGGCCTGCAATCTGCAGAAGAGTGCAAAATACAAAAGAAGTTGATTGTACTGCCGCCTATTCCTTTTCAGCTCACTACAAATCAAGATGCCAGGATCCTTTTGAAGGAGCAGACACAAGCCATCCAGAACGTTCCCCAGAGCGCTGACCTCTGGCTGCATGTCATCGCGGGAAGCGAGTCACTAACTGGCAAGGAGACGCAGAAGCAGCTTACAGACAGTGTGGACGCATTGCTGCAATCCATGCCTCTCGCGGCTCCCGTCGTTCATGGACTCATCGTAGAAGTGACGGAACCACAAAAATCTTTAGATCTCTACGCATTCGAGTTACAGCGCCTCACGCTCACGGCTAAGTCCACGAACCCAAGCTTGCGAATCGCATTTGTATTCCAGCCTGGGTTCGTAGGTCGTCACGGGGATCTCGTCAAACGGCTTGCGCTGTATGCCGATCTGCTGGGTACTACCTATACGCAGGACTGGCAGAAAGATGCGGCGTGGATTGCCGAACATGCGTTGAACAAGCCTCTGATCCTCAAGCTGAAGGCTGTTACCTCCGCTGAGGAGTCGTCCTCTCTGACCGCTGTACTCTCCGCCTCTGGCACGACAGTTCAGATTCTCTGGTCACAACCCGCGAATGCCAAGGCTGCGGAGCAAGTTTGTGCCTTGAACCGCTTCATAAAACATGTCATCCCAGAGACTATGCTTCGGGTGAACGCCTCAGCCGTTCCGTTTCATCTCGCTGTTGACGGTCGCGAAATGGAAGATGCGTGGTTGTTCGGAAGTGGACAGTCTTCGGATCAGATAATCGTTGCGCGAGTGGACGCTAGCCCATCGCACGCAAAACAGGTAACACTGACAAGCAATTCCGCCGTGGATTCCGAAGTTGCCCAGTACCAAATCCAAGGGTTTGACCCGGTGACAGGCGCGCAGCTTCCGATAAGCGAACCCACGGGAACAGGCAAAGATTTTGTACAAACGCTCCCTTGTACCAGCGAATATATTTTGATCGCGATGCACAAACATGAAGATGTGGATTCCACGGTGTATAGCTCCGTACACGCAACCAGCGGAGTTGACCTGAGCGTGGAAGAGATACTTGCTCGCTGGCAACAGTATCGTGAAGCGCAGAAATTAAAGCTGGAAAACTACACGGCCTCCAGCTTTATGAACCTGCATTTTGAAAACACCAATCTGGTATCTGCTTTTGACATTTCGATGCGGATTAAGCAGTTTTATCGTCGCTCTGGCCCAATGGAACTCGCGCAAACGGAGCTATACGTCAACGGCGTAAAATTCAACAACAAGTACGCATTTCCCATCCCCCAGCTTGAGCCAGCCAAAGTTCTCACCCCGCCGCTGGAGTTGAATCTGAACGATCCCTACGTCTATAAACTTCTGGGGACGGAGTCAATCAACGGAGTACTGTGCTATGTGGTGAGCGTCGAACCCAAGGTGCAGGCTGTCACGCTGTACAGCGGAAAAGTCTGGATTGACGGCACTACATTTCGTGAAGTAAAGCAAACACTGAGCCAGCACGGCAACGCCAGCAATATCGTGGCGAATATTGAAACCCAGAACTATGCGTTCGTGTCGGATGGCAAGGGAAATGCGTTCAATCTGCCGCGCTCAATCACGGAACAGCAGACGCTGAATGCGGCAGGGCGCGATTTTTTGCTGCAAAGAACCATTCAGTTTACTGACTACACGATCAACACTTCGCAATTCAATCGTTCTCTCGCAGCCGAACATGCCTCGCAAGACCCAATGTACCGCGATACCGATCGTGGTTTGCGCGAACTGAAAAAGGTGGGCAGCGATCGGGTACTCCAGAAGAAAAGCGAGACACGCATCCGATCCCTTGTCTCTGGGGCTATGTATGAAGGTACGTTCAACTTTCCCATTCCATTTCTTGGCATCAGCATCGCCGACTTTGATTATCGACACACGGGAGCGCAGCTCTCTACATTTTTTGCCGGGCCTATTCTTGCTACCGACCTCTCCAAGCAATACAGAGGAAAGTACCGGCTGAGTGGAGATCTAGCTCTCTCCGCGTTACCCGGCGAGGACTTTCTCTACACCGGCAACACGGAAGATACGGGAGCAGAAATTTGGACGTGGGCAGAAGATATTGGAATGAGGGCCACCTGGCTGGCTACGAAGCATCTTAGCCTGACAGCAACCGGGTATCTGGAGGGTGATCTGTACCACGGAACCAGCAAAACGTTCAGCCAATATGCAGTGCCCCGCAGTGGTCTGGCTCTGATTCCAGGCGCGCAGATTCGGTTCACCGACAAAGGATATATCTTCACAGCGGATGGAAGCAGAGGCCAACGCATCGCCTGGAGGCAATTTGGGTGCGTAGCAGCTTCGCAGCAGTTCGATGGATGTTCGCCTGCACAAGACCTCGAAAGCGGGTACACCCTCTACGATGCTGACTTCAATAAAGATTACTATTTAACAAAGTTTACTAAGGGTGGATGGGACTTTTCCTACTATGGAGGGAACCAATTGGATCGTTTTTCACGCTATATCCCTTCAATTTTTTCGCAGCCGAACATTCACGGCATCCCCAGCGGAATTGATTCCTTTGATGTAATTGCGATGGGCAACGTACACTACGGTTTCAACGTATTAGACATGGTGAAGCTGGATGGCATGTACAGCTACGCGCGCGCGCGCAATCAGCAGGAGTCCAGTCATTTCCGATTGTTTGATGGGCTGGAGACGCATATCAACACGCCAGGGCCATACGGGACGTTAATTCAAAGCACCGTCTCTTATGCGCTGGACGGGAACATTGCACGATACAACTCTCGCTTTGGCGTTCTCTTTATGATTTTCAAGCCGCTACACTAGACTGGCCCGGAACGGGCACGAAGGACTGCGATGAAGACAGCATTCGTCACCGGCGCATCTGGAGTTATTGGCGCGGCCATTGCACAGGCGCTGGCAGGCGCTGGATTTCGCGTGGCCGTTCACTATCATCACGCAAAGGAGCAGGCGGAGAAGGTCGTGGAGACCATCACCGCTGCCGGTGGTCAGGCGATGGCTGTGCAGGCGGATGTGTCGCGCCGTGAGAGCGTAGCTCCCATGTTTGAATATGTAGAAAAGCAATACGGCCCGATTGGCTGCCTGGTCAACAACGCAGGAATCAACCGCGATGCGCTGCTGGCATTGATGTCTGAAGAGCAGTGGGATGAGGTGATCCAAACGAATCTTCGCTCCACGTTTCTGTGCTCGCGCCTGGCCATGCTGGGCATGATGCGCCAGGGGGGTGGAAGCATCTGCAACGTTGTCTCGCCCAGTGGAATTCGCGGTCAGGCTGGTCAGTGCAACTACGCAGCCTCCAAAGGGGGGATGATCGCCTTTACCAAGTCACTTTCTCGCGAGGTGGGACGATTCAATATTCGCGTCAACGCCGTTTCTCCAGGCGTAATTCCCAGCCCCATGTCTGCCAGCTACATTGCAAAAGAGGAGAAGCAACTCCTCTCCGAAATTCCGTTGGGGCGTTTGGGAAAACCCGAAGAGGTGGCTTCGCTGGTAGCGTTTCTTGCCTCTCCAGCGTCTGCCTACATCACCGGACAAGTAATCGCCGTGGATGGTGGGTTGGCGTAGTTTCTGGACAGTAGAACAAGGCGACAGAATCTCAGCTGTGCTGATTTTTAATCAGTCAGAAATTTTTTAGATGAAAACATATAGCTGGTGCCGAAGAAGGGACTTGAACCCCCACACCCTTGCGAGTACGTGGACCTGAACCACGCGCGTCTGCCAATTCCGCCACTTCGGCAACCGGGAAGAGCGTTCAACAGGACTGTTGAACGAGCAGTACTTCTCCATAATACAGTGTCGGCAGCAGGAGTCAACCCGCAGGAATGGCGTTGAATAAATTTTGCACACAAGCTTGTTGTTTCGCATGTACGATTGCAAGGTTGGAGTGAGCTTATATATGGATGACACAGCGAAAAATCCTGAGAACCAGCAACCCTCCACCATTCCGCCGCCGATTGCAGAGCACCTGCGCACTCTGTTGCACGATCTGAGCAACGCGCTGGAAATCGTTGTGCAGGCGGAGTATCTTCTCTCTACAGTTGTGGAAATGCCCGAAGCGTCGAAAGAATGGCTGGGCCTGCTGCATAAGGGCACGCAACAGGCCATCCAGTTGAATCAGAAGCTGCGCGAGTATGTGCACAAGCAGGGCGAGGACCTGGTTAGGTGAAGTTGCTATACATCCACTGGTCAATGAAGGCATCCGCAGAGAACATGCCCGCGCCAAAGATGAGGATCAGGAGCGAGGCAAAGAGAAACGTAAATGGGTCGGCTGCGTAAAATGCGCCGGGGTCACGGAAGAAAGAGACCCAGGCCTGATGATCCGCCGTCCAGTAGGCTACCAGCATGTCGATGGACAGCATCAGCGCAATAGGGCGCGAAAGAAGTCCAAGAATTAGCAACAGACCGCCAAAAAACTCTAAGCCAGAGACAAACGGAGTGGTGAAGGCGGGAAAGGGAACACCCAGACTGACAAAGTAGTTGGTGATGCGAGGAAGATTGTGCAGCTTGCCCCAGCCGGTCTGCGTAAATTGCCAGCCCCAATAGAGACGCACCACCAGTAGCAGCGGTGATTGGGCCGAGTTGGCGATGCTGCGAAAAATTTCATAGATGTCCATTCCAATATCTACAATGCGCGGAGTTTTCATGCGTGCGCTCCTTTTTTATTCCTGCCTGTACTGGTGGAGATGGGTGACTGAGAAAGCCAGCCTAGTGTAGCCCAAGTTTGGAAGGTTTGTTGCAAAAATGTGCTGCGGTCCTGCTCCGCCATGTGGCTCGCTGTAAAGGCAGTCTCCAGCGACGCGCCCAGCGACGCGCCTGCCTGCAGAGCCAGCAGTATTTGGTATTCTTCCGACTGCAAGCGCTTGTAGTACACCGTGAACTGCTGGCGATGAACGGCCAGATGGATTGGCGTGGGTTTCATCGCAGCCACGCGCCGGACAGAACGGGATTTCCGAGCAAGCGTGGCATTGTTGCTGGAGGTGTTGCCGCTTCCGGCTTCATGTCGCACCTGAATCAGGAGATCGTCCACGGGATAGGCCAGCTCCAGCAACAGGACATAGGGCTGGACGTGGAGATGGGTCTCGGCGTCCATGGCCGCCAGGGCCTCTGGCGCGGGAATAGGCAATTCCGCGGCATCGTAGGCTTCAATGTGCGCCCATTCCAGGCGGGCCATATCCAGCGCAAGGCGCGTGCGAGGTTTCGTATAGGCAGGATTTTTCTCCAGCCATTGCGAGAGCCGCGATCCAAGATTTCTTAAGGTGTAGGAAGCCGATGGGCAGGCCTCCAGATACGCGTGCATCAACTTCTCAAAGGGCTTGCGTCCTAGCACTGCTTGCAAGCCAGGGAAATCCTCTTCAAAGCTGCTATACAGCCGGAACCAATACTGACGGTTGTAGATTTCCAGCCGTTCAAATGAAGAAAGCCGGTCATTGGGTTTGATGAAGGCCTGCGCCTCGCTCTGCATCTGTGCGCCATCGCTGCGGCGCAGACGCATCGTTTCCTTCTGCGTCAAGGGCTGCATGACGGCGCTGGCCATGCGACGTTGCAAGTCCAGCAGAGATGTACTCATCGCTGCGATCCTTGGAGCGTGAATTGTTCACGCTCCTGTTGTGCGGCTTGCAGAAAGCGATTTGCTTTGAGCGCCTCGCGATGTACTTCTTCAAACGGTGGAATGCTATCGTCCCACTCCAGTAGGGTGGCGGTGGGGCCGCAGCGCTCAATGGCGCGTGCGTAGAGCTTCCATACGGGATCAATCACCGGATGGTCATGCGTGTCGAGCGTATATTTCTGAAACTTGGAGTGTCCGGCAATATGAATCTGCGCGACGCGCTCGGCAGGCACGCTGTTCAGGTAATCGTACGGATTGAAATTGTGATTCTGCGACGAAACATAGATGTTGTTGACATCGAGAAGAATGCCGCAATCGGCGTGCTCAACCACTTCGTTTAGAAACTCCCACTCCGTCATTTCGGAGACGTGGAACTCCGCGTAGCTGCTGACGTTTTCCACGGCCACGGGAACTTCGACCGCATCCTGAACCTGACGAATCTTTGCTGCTGTAGTGCGTGCGGCTTCCATCGTATAGGGCATGGGTAGCAGGTCGTGCGTATAGCGGCCATCCACGCTGCCCCAGCACAAATGGTCGGTAAGCCAGGGAGTGCGCGTGCGCTGGACAAGCTGCTTCAATCGGCGGAGATGTTCGCGATTCAGCGGTTCGGCAGAGCCAAAATACATGGACACGCCATGCTGCACTACGCGATATTGCTCCAGAATTTGGTCGAGCATATGCAGGGGCCTGCCGCCATCCACCATGTAATTTTCTGAGATGATTTCGAACCAGTCGACAACTGGCTTTTTGTCAAAAATATGCTGGTAGTGCGGAACTCGCAGCCCGATTCCAACGCCGTATTCGGTATAGCCGTTAAAGCGGTTCGCGGGCATGGTTCCTTCTTTGCGTAACAATTGCCGAATGCTGTGCAGCGTTGTTGTATGGGTTGGCGGTCGCGCACGGAATGCTGGCATGGGGAGATTCGCAGATGCGTTTCTCCCCATGCCAGCAAAGGACAAACAGTCTTACTTTGAGCCATCGGTAGCGCAGCTACCCTGGCCCTTACAGGCGTTCTTGTGATCGGCACCCTGACCCTTGCATGAATTCTTGCCTTTGCAGGAGTGCTTGTCAGTCTGCATGTACGACGTGTTCAGAACTGATGCCACGCCGGCAACCTGAGCGGTGCTGCTGGAGGATTGTGCTTGCAGGGCGGTGGCTCCGCTCAGCAAACCCGTGACCGCTGCGGCAAGCAGCATGGACTTCGTGGAATTCTTCATTTTCGTATTTCTCCTGATTGAAGTGGCAGACCGCTCAGAATCGACACAGTCGGCTTCTAGTCAAGTAAGATAGCCGAAATGAAAGAAAGTTACACAGGAAAATATTTTTTTAAAAAGAAAATAGATACCTATTGCTTACCCGTGTTTTTTGCGCACAAGAATACGAAGGCTAACATTTCCGGGAATGTTGGCCTCTGATTTTCTCCATTATGGTGCGGCAGACGAATTACGGTTGTGGATGCGGGCCGGTAAAGGGCGAGCAGCAAGGCTGTTGTTTCGGAGTAAACTCCATATACTCGACGCGAACATCATTGGGATCGTAAAGATTTAGTTGATTTTTCCCATCACGGCCCATCTGCACATGGGAACTCGGATCCGGCTTCCAGCCACGTTCAGCTAGTTTGGTAGCAACGGCGTTAATATCGACTACGCCGAGAGAAAAATGGTTCTCCACGCCTAACTGATGATGCCCTGCTTTGGCTGGAACGTTCAGCATGTACTCAATCCAATCCGTGCTGCCTGGTAGTTGCAGAGAAACAAAGTCGGTGACTCCATCCTTCATGCCGCCATGCCAATAGGGACGAAATCCAAGAATGTTTTGATAGAAAGCATTCTCTGCCGTTGCGCTGTGTACGACAAATCCGGCGTGGATGATCCGCGAACTGATGGAACGAGGGTTTGGCGCATACGTTGAAGGCTTTGTCCCAGCTTGAATAAATTCGATGACGTGACCTTCAGGGTCCTTGACGCGAAAGCTGCTGCTGCCATCCTTCCATGTTGACAGAGAAGCGGGTACAGCAACTCCGTGCGCTGCAAGATACAGCCGCATCTGGGCTACGTTGGATGTGGCGAAGGCGACGTGGCCGAACGGTGGATCGGAGGGGCTGGCTGCCTGCGCCACGTCTACCCACTGCTTCGGTGCTCCAAAGAAGCGCAGCCCGCCGGGGGTTTCCAGTGAGGGTTCTGCGGTCCAGCCCAGCAGTTGTTCATAAAAATTGCGATCCGTAGGCAAGCTCTGGGCTACCAGAGCAATATGCGAGATTCCTGTAATCGATGGACGGGAGACAGAGGCCTTTTGCGCGTGCAGCGAGATGCCTGATCCGCAGCAGAGTCCAAGGATAAGAATAAGATTTGAGACTTTTTTCATGTCATAGTCCTAGGATTTTTAGAGTCAGAGGAATTCTACTGCGCGATTCCACGACTGTCGATGTTGTGATCGCAACGGGAGTGTGGGCAGGTTACGTTCGCAGGGAATGCGCTGCTGCCAGAAGAAAGACCAGCGGCGCATTCCAGTTAATGGCAACCTCATTCATGGAAGGCGCTTGATCGTTGTCCACGTACATGCGCATGGGGGGAGCTTGTGGTAAGGCCATGGCTATGCGGTCAGCAGGATGCGCGTTCGGGCCACCGGACAGCAGGCCAGGCCACGGTGCGGCGATGTGATCGGCAATGCTGGGCCGATGATGCGGATGTTGAAATGAACGCACTCCCAGTTGCGTAACCCAGGAGATACCCAGGCAGTTGCGACCCAGCAGGTAGTGCAAATTGTTCAGCGCGCCGTCCACGAGAGCGGGATCAGGCTGGAAATGATTAGCAAGGAGTAGCAGCAGGGAATGATTTGCGGCAACACCGTTCGATCCCCAGATGTAATCTCGATGGGCCAGCGTGTTGCCGTAGCCATTCTCTGCACTTTGGTGGAGCAGTTTTTGTGCAGTCTTGAGTGTCGCCATCTGAATTGCAGCTACGGTTGCATCAGGTGTTTTTTCTCCCGCGAGCGCGTAGCTCCAATAGGCAAGCGAGCCAACCGCATTCCATGTCGGTGCCTCAATCTGGAGTGTGTCCAACGATTGCGGCAGCATGGCGAGGAACGCGCGATGGAATTGCTCCTCGCCCGTCGTGCGCCATAGCTCAGCCGCAGCCCATGCAATTTCGTCCTGGCAGTCGCTATCGCCATACTGCCCCGTTCCAATGCCGGCCGGATTGCGAAACGTAACATCAGGATATTTCTGGCACCAGGCCCATGCGGTGCGTGCCGATTCCAGACAGTGCTGCGCAAATTTTGGCGCGCACGCACTGTAACAGCGCGCAGCGATGGCCATGACAGCAGCAAAATCCGCCGTGGCACCGGTGCTTTTGTAGGGTGCAGCTCCGGTACCGATTACATAGCTGATGGCGTGATCGTCCTGTGGCATGACAAACGGGCAAAACTGCTCGCTGGTTTGCTTCTGCCACACGCCGCCGTCTTGATCCTGTAGCGTGAGCATCCATTCCATGTTCCATTGAATTTCCGCCAAAAAATCAGGAATGCTGCCGCCGGATTCAGGAATCTGCAAGTTAAGTGTGTTCAGTGAGGCCCCATACATCTCCCAGGCCCAGAGCAGCGTTCCTGTTGTAATGCCGCTATTGACGCTGTAGCGGCCATAATCTCCGGCATCATGCCATCCTCCATGATTTTTCAGGTGACCCTTCTTTCCTGAAGAGGAATGGTACGCGGCATGGAGATGGCATTCGGGATGTGTGTAGCCACCGCCCAGATTGACCTCGCACCCGCAACGCTGTCCATAGAAGGCGCGCATGGTGAGCCAGAGCGCGTGCTGGTAGATATCCTCGCTAATGGAAAATGGATCGCTGACTGCGCCAGTGTCGAGGTGCAGCAGATATTCTCCCGGAGTTTTCAGCGCGGAGAAGTCCGCAATCTGCACGCGATCTCCTGAATCAGGATCAAAACGTGGAGCCTGCAGATCTGCGCGAAACACAACGGAATTGCTGGTGACAGATTGAACAAGAAAGGAACTGGTCCGCGCGCGAATCGTGGCAGCCTTGGCGCGGCTGGGTAGAAATCCAATCTGATTGAGATAGATTTCGGATTCACCAATGAGTCCCGTGCCTGCATCGACTGCGGCTCCCCAGGCAGAGCGGGGAACAAAAGCATGAACGCCAAGGCCGACAGCGCCCAGGCATTCCGTCGCAGTCTTTAAAAATTTTCGACGATTCATTGCAGCGCGCTCCAGTATCGGTGTGGATGTACCATGAGCCTACCAATCTCAGTCTTCGTGCTACTTCAAGTTGGAAAAAAGCGCATGTCTTTGATGTTTATCGGCGTATTTCTGAAGCTGGATGAGGTCTAGCTGGTTCTTACAACAGATAAACCCTCCAGACATGTTAAGAATTCGTTATTTTTCCAGGGTTGCCAGATAGTGAGAGCTCTCAGGTGGGCCAAGATAGCTGGCGGGAAGGTTCCCCTGACTCACGACAAGCTTCTCCAGAACCACGCCGGGATCGACCATCCAGAACTTTAGTGTGTGCTCCCCGGGCTGCGCGACAGTCAGCGTGGTTGTGACTTTGTGCACGCCGTCACTGACGGATTTTGCCCAGTCCTGATCCGTGTTCTGCGCTAGGGCATCCACAATCTGCGGAGCCTGATCGTCAAAGGAAATGGCATAGCGCAGCCCGCGCCCAGGAACAAAGTTGAGCGTGGGCGCAAGAATCGCCTCCACATGCAACGTTCCACTGTCAAACAGATACATCTTGTATTGCAACGAGGCCGAGGGCTGAGGCGGAAGCACGCTGGGCGCTGATACAGGAAAAACTGTCATGCCTGAAAGAGTCTCGCCATAGTTGGGAATGTTCTTCCAGTGAACATCCCCGGCGCTGGTTCGCGTTGTAAAGTGTGCAGCCTCGATGGAGACAGCATGATGGTTCTCAAGAAATCCATGAAACGAAGACGAGGGTGTGCCTGGATGGATCGCTCGTACCTGAACGTGCAGCGTAGCGCCTCCGTTCTGCGCGATCAGGAGTTCGCCCGTGCCGTCTTCTTTTGGAGCCTTGTCCCAGTCAATATGCACAACGAGGCGTTCTTCTTTGCTCACGGCACCGTGTGTTTTGCTGGCAACAATCCACGGTGAACTGGAGTGGATCGTATAGGTGAAGGGTTTGTCCCCGCGATTGAAGATGTCCATCCACTCTGTTTGCTGATTCAGGCTGTCAAAATCCGGCAGGGTCAGATGTCCATACGCATTGGCCCAGGCGAAGGCCGAACCCTCTACGGCGATGGCCATGTGTGGGCCAGAATCGGGCTGCACTTCACTCACTGCAGGCATGGCGTTCAGCGGTGGCTCATTCCAGAAGGTGTAGCCAATGTGCGTCTGATCCATCATGTGATTCCACTTGCCATGTGCCAGTGTGTGATTGTACGCATCGGTCATGGCGGCATCCTGCGCGAACAGCGCGCGCGCCTGATGGGCCAGATCGTTGGCGCTGGCCCGTCCCTGTGTTGCATACAGGTGATTTTTCCCTGCCGTAATGTACAACTCATTCACAATGGCCGAAGCCTTTACTGGATAGAGCACCAACTCAAAAAACGCATCGCGCTGGTCGGCGGGGAGTTCCTGCTGGAGCTTCTCGGCGCGTTCCGTCAGCGACTGCCATGCGGAAAAGACGCGATCTGCCTCCTGATAGTGAATTAGGCTGAATGTATCTGGCTCCAACTGCTCTGGCTTTCTGCGCGCATTGTATTGTGTGTATTGGGAGATCAGATCAGCAATCTCAGCAGCGTGCTGCGGGCCGAATTCGCGCGCAGCCCAAGCCTGCGTGTACTCCTGCAGATTGTTCTGGTTCCAGCGGTCGGGATTGCGCGCGTAGGTGAGGAAAAATTCCATCGGAAATTCCAGCGGCTTCAGATCGCCGACATTGACGATCCAGATGCGGTTGGCCCCATAGACGTGGGCCAGATGCATCTGTTCCCAGGCTTTGGTGATGGAATAGGTGTTCAGCCATTTATAGGAACGCGGATCGCCAACGTAGTCGAAGTGGTAATAAATGCCCGCGCCGCCGCTGCGCTTGTGCTCCTCTGGCGTAGGGAGTCGTCGGATGTTGCCCCAGTTGTCGTCGCACCAGAGCAGCGTAACATCATCGGGAACGCGCATACCCTTTTCGTAGTAGCTCTGGACTTCTTTGTAAAGCGCCCAGACCTGCGGATCGGCGGCAAGTGTCGGTGTCAGATGGCTGCTGATAATCTTGCGCTGGTCGGCAACAATTTTTTTCAGCAGCGCAACGTTGTCTGTCTCTGACATGGGCTTATCGCCATCGCCGCGCATGCCGATGGTGATCGTGCTTTCGTAATTGTGGTTGCGCACGATGCCTTCCGTCCAGAAGGCATTCAGTTCTTTGGAGTTTGTTTCATAATCCCAGGGGCCTGTGCCGTGGCGCTTCCACTCCTGTTGCGCGCGCAGCATTGGCTCGTGGTGCGAGGTGCCCATCACGATGCCGTACTCATTGGCCAGCTTGGGATCCAGGGGATCATCTTCATTGAAGGTGCTGTTCCACATTGCGGGCCAAAGGTAATTGGCCTTCAGGCGCAGCAGTAGCTCAAAGACTTTTGTGTAGAACAAATGGTTGAAGCCACCATATTTTTCATTGACCCAGTTGGTGAGTGAAGGCGCTTCATCGTTGAGAAAGATGCCGCGATACTGCACCGCTGGTTCGCCCTGAACGTACCGGCCCGGCTTTACGAAGAGCGCAGCTTGATGGCGCACCGGAACATCAGCCCACCAATACCAGGGCGAGACACCGATCTGCTCGGAGACATCGTAGATGCCGTAGATGGTTCCGCGCCTATCACTGCCGACAATCACGAGCGCGCTGCGCACCCCTGGCAGGGGATGCGGGACAACCTGAATCAAGGTTGATTCCCACTTGCCGCGGATTTCCGTAACGTCAATTTTTTTGTCCTGGATAAGACGGTCGAGGATTGCGCTTTTTCCCAGCGTGCCAATCAGAATTACGTCCGCAGGGAAGGTATCCTTGTGCGTGAGGCGTGGGGTCAATCCCGTCACGCGGTGGATATCGGCCTGCAAGTCGCCAGCGGCACGGAGAACTCCCCAGTCGTCGTTGGCATCGACATACAGCGCGGTTGCCGTTTTATGCTGCACGATGGGGAAACTGCCCAGAGTGGCCGTTGTCTCAACATAGCTTGGTTGCCCTAATGCCAAAGCTACGGCGGTGCTACCCAGAAGAAACAGTACGGGCAAAAAAATCTTTCGCCAAAAGATTTTCTTTACCTCCAACGCGCGCAGAAGAATTCTCATCGTGTCCTCAATGTATCCCTAAGACGTGGCTACTTGGGCATCCAGATTCTGAACTGACCGCTGCAATGCAGCAGGCTCATCATATACAACAAGCCGTCGTAGTAGCGCTGTTCGCCTGCGGGTATCGGCGCATTCCATAATTTCTGTACAAATTGTTGCGCTTGCGGGCCGGTTGCAGCCAGACTAGCCACGGCATTTGTCGCCACCAGTCCGGTGGAGTGACGGTCTTCCAGTTGCACGCCATCCAGCGTGAACTGATCGCCGTAGGTATCCAGATCTTTCGTCAGGAAAAATTTCTGAATGCGGTCACTCAGTTGTCGCTCCTGCGGAGCTTTGCCCCACCATGACCAATCAACAGACCAATTGCTGTCGGTTCTCCAGGCGTCAAAGGAAAAAAACGAGGGCTTGTGGTTCCACGGAGAGATCAGCGGTGTGCCATCGAAGTTGGTCAGGTTGGGAGCCAGCCCGGTCTGCGGGTTTGTAGCTTGTACAAAATAGGTTCGGCTCACGGCGGCTGCCTGCGCCCAGAAGTTGCGGTCAGCTACCGGCCCCCATCGCGCCCATAGTTCATAAAACGCAGGCAGGTGATAGGAGGGATCAGTAAAGTTGCCGTGCTCCACGGCGGGAACAAAGCGAATCATCTTGGCCTGCTCATTCACCATGGTGCCAATGGTTCGTGGGCCAAACTTGGTAGGGCCGCTCTTTATAGGGTGGTGCCGCATTGTGGTGAGAATTTCATCTGCCTGCGCTTTGTAGTCGTAGATGCCCGCGCCATTGCCCCAACGCGCGGAGGCGAAGTAGAGCGACATCACAAAGTACTCTTCGCCATCGGGAGCTGGTGTCTCTTCATTCGGCGTGCCATCAATTTTCATCGACCAGGAAAAATATCCCTGCGAAGGATGTTCCGGCGAGCTGATATACATGTACGTTTTTGCCCAGTTCCACAACGCGTCGAACTCCGTTTTCTTGTTCATTTGTACGGCAATCATCATGCCGTAGGAGATGCCCTCGGTCCGGACATCATGATGTGCAATGTCTGTGATGTAGGCCAGAGGGCCGTTGGCATTTTTACCTGCCGCGTAATACACGGCCTGCGTGGAGGGGTCTCCGTGGAAGAGCTGCTGAAACGCAGTGTTGATCTTTTTCGCTATCTGTGGTTTTTTATGCCCGGTCTCCAGAAATAGATTGCGGTACTGGCCAGTGGCAAAAGCTCCAGAACCATTGTCTGGGGTCTGTGATGTGGCGGATGTGGCGCTGGACTGTGCAAACAACATTCCTGGGACAAACAAGGGTGCGAGCAGCAGGGAAGTCCACGCAAATTTTTTCCAGGTTGCCAGAGAGCAAAAACGATTCAAATTGGAGGAAATCATCGGTTCTCCTGAAGATGTCGAACGTTGGACGCATGGTAGGATGCAAAAGACGCAAGTCAAGCTTCAACCTGAAACAGAATGAGTGTAAGTCACAAAGATTCCAGGAGCAATCACAGCATGAATCTTCATGGAAAGACCGCTGTTGTTCTGGGCGGGACAACGGGAATTGGATATGCAATTGCGCTAGGGCTGGCCCAGGCCGGAGCCGACGTGGTGCCAGCTTCGCGTCGTGAACTGGAGGTTGAGCGCGCTGCATCGAAGGTTGAGGAGATTGGTCGGCGTTCCCTGCGGATGACTGCGGATGTTGGGAAGCGCGACTCCTTGCAGGCTTTGGCCGACGCAGTGATTCGTACCTTCGGCAAGGTGGATATTTTGGTCAATGCGGCAGGCATCACCAAAAAAGTTCCCACGCTGGAGGCATCGGAAGAGGATTGGAATTCGATTCTCGATACCAATCTTACGGGCACGTTGCGTGCCTGCCAGATATTTGGTCGGCACATGGTCGAGCGCGGGTATGGACGCATTGTGAATATCGCCTCGCTCAGCAGCTTTGTTGCCTTCCATCAGGTAGCAGCGTATGCGGCCAGCAAGGCGGCGGTCGCCTCGCTCACCAAATCGCTGGCTATTGAATGGGCCGCGCAGGGCGTATGCGTCAACGCCATCGCGCCGGGAGTTTTTCGCACCGCGCTGAACCGCGAGTTGCTGGACAAGACGGAACGCGGACGCGAGTTGTTGCTGCGAACTCCCATGCAGCGTTTCGGCAAGGTGGAGGAGTTGGCGGGCGCTGCGGTCTTTCTTGCCTCGGATGCCGCCTCGTTTGTGACAGGCGAAGTTCTGGTTGTCGATGGAGGCTTCCTCGCCAGCGGCGTGAATCAGTAGACGTTGAGGCCCGGAGCGTCGTGTCCAGCTACTGTTGTCCGATGGTGCCGGGTGCCGTGGCGTGCGTTGTCAGGTGCCGCAGCGCGAACTCCTGCTCCAAAGCTGCAATGCCTCGAAAGGCAAAGCCGATGAGGGCATTGTATGTGAGCGTTACAATTCCTTCCTGATCGCTGGAAGCTAGATAGCTATTTGAGATGGCACCGGAGGCAAAGTCGCCGAGGATGCCGGAATAATTCGGCTGCCATCTTCCGTTATCACCTTTAATTCTGACAATGGTGAGCAGAGCGTAGCCGATACGAGAGCGAACGCTGCCCGTCCCCTTGTAGTAGTAGCGGGGATCCTGGCGCAACAGCGCGGGCAGCACGCCTGCTCCGATGAGGACGCCGGAAACCGCGTCGCCATACGCTGCGCCGTACCGTCTTCCATAGCCCGCAGCCCCCTGGCCGTAGCCGTTGTAGGTATCCGTTGCCTGTTCAATACCTGCGACGACACCGGTATTGACAAAGGTAAAGGGGTCGATCAGCCATCGAGCAGCAAGCGCAAATTTTTGTTTAGCGGTGAGTGGTGCCGGATGGGGAAGGTAGGTGACGTAAAAGTTGGGGGCGATGTAGAGAAGACGTTGTTTCTCTTCTGCCTGGATCTGCTCTTGTGCCAGCTCATATTGCGTATGCGGGCCGACACGGACTGTCGAGGCCTCGGCAGTCACCTGCATGGTGATGGAGGGGAGTTGGTAGTTCTCGCCGGCATGGAGAGAGATATCGGGGGTAAGTACAGGAGCAAATCCCTTGGACTGAATTCTGATTGAGAAGGTGCCCGCGTCTACTGTGGTGAAGATGAAGGAACCTTGCGTATCCGATACGGTCACTTTTTTGATATGGCTGGCGACATTTTTCAGCGTGATTGTGGCACCCATAATGACCGCGCCGGTGACATCTGCCACCGTGCCGCTTATGCTCCCGGGGGCTGTATCGGCGGAAGCATTTGCAGGAGCGGGAGCATCCGGCAACTCGCTGGAAGCGAGTAGCGTCTGCTGTGCAAAGAGAGTGGCTGCAAAAAATGGAAGCACGAAGATTGCTACACACGCGGCACTGAGGAATATCTTGCATCCGACGTGTCGATTTGCACGGTGCCAATTCTTTATCACGGACAAAAGATTTCCCACGGGTCAAGGGTACAAGATATACGGGCAAGAAAAACTGTCAAAATGCATCAAGATACTGTGATGCTGCGGGATATTCCCGGAATCAGAAATCTGATCGGAGGAACTGGCGGAGAGAGTGGGATTCGAACCCACGTTACCTTGCGGTAAACACGCTTTCCAAGCGTGCGCCTTCAGCCACTCGGCCATCTCTCCATGCAGGCGGGCTAGAATTTGAATGTAACACAATGATGTAGAGAGCTAAAATCCTACATCATCCAATAATGATCTTTCTGGCGTCCAAAGTGTAGGGTCGGACTCATTGCGGCCTTATAGCCTGCCTTCTGCCAGGAAGAAAGCGTACAAAAGGTATACTGAAGACTATGCCAAAATACTCCGTCGTAGTCCCGTTTCACAACGAAGAAGAGAATATCACCGCCATGTATGACCGCCTGAAGGCGGTTATGGAGCATGTGGGCGAGTCCTTTGAGCTGGTCTTTGTTGATGACGGCTCCAGTGACCGCAGCTACCGGATGCTGGAAGAGATTACGGCCGTGGACAGCCGCGTGCTGGTGGTAAAGCTGCGCCGGAATTTTGGCCAGACCTCGGCGCTGGCCGCAGGGTTTGACCACGCGCAAGGCGATTTTATTTTGTCGATGGATGGCGATCTGCAGCACGACCCAGCGGAGATTCCCAATTTTCTGGCTAAGCTGGAAGAGGGCTATGACGTTGTGAGCGGTTGGCGCAAAGATCGCATCGACAACTTCGTGATGCGGCGCATTCCTTCGCGCTGCGCCAACTGGCTGATGGCCAAGCTCTCAGGCGTAGACATCCACGACTTCGGCACCACCTTCAAGGCCTATCGCCGCGAAGTGATCCACAATATTCCTCTGTACGGAGAGATGCACCGCTTTATTCCCGCGCTGGCATCCTGGTATGGCGCGTCAATCTGCGAGATTCCCATTAAAAACGTGAACCGCGAAAAGGGAAAATCGCATTACGGCATCTCGCGTACCTTTCGGGTCTTCTTTGACCTGATGACGATTCGCTTTCTGCTGAAGTACATGTCGCGCCCGATGCACTTCTTTGGCTCGCTCGGAGCATCTAGCATGTTGGGCGGCATTGTGCTCTCCGCATGGTTGCTGGTGCTGAAAATCTTTACACATCAGCATGTGATGGACGAGCACGGGCCGTTGTTTGTGATTGCGGGTGTGCTGATTCTGGCGGGAATTCAGATGCTGGCGATTGGGCTGATCGGCGAACTCCAGGTGCGCCATTACCATCAGAGCCAATATCGCACGCCGTATACGATCGACCGGCTGGTGCGCCTGCGCACGCCGGAAAATCCTGGCATGTTGCACGAAGGCTGAGGGCACCCACAGCAGTTTTACCAGGGAAATGCATTCCCTGGGAAAGGCATTCATTGATGAAGGCAGTCCGCATTACGCACACGGGCGCTCCTGAAGTGATGAGGCTGGTCGAGATCGAAGAACCCGCGCCAGAGGCCGAGGAAGCCTTGGTGCAGGTGAAGGCGGCAGGTGTCAACTTCATCGACGTCTATTACCGCGATGGACGGTACCGCGCAGACCTTCCATTGACGCTGGGTGCAGAAGGCGCGGGCATCATCAAAAAACTTGGCCGGAACGTGAAGAATTTTTGCGTGGGCGATGCTGTGGCGTGGTGCATGTATCTGGGCGCGTATGCGGAGTATGCTGTGATTCCGGAACGGCATCTAGTGCATGTGCCAGACGGCCTTGGGATGGAACATGCCGCAGGTGCGCTGTTGCAGGGCATGACGGCGCAGTATTTGACGCGCTCCACCTATCCGCTAAAGGCAGGTGAGACAGCGCTGGTTCATGCTGCTGCAGGGGGCGTAGGTCTGCTGCTGACGCAGATGGCATCGCAACTGGGTGCGCGGGTGATCGCCACGGTTTCCACGGAAGCCAAAGCAGAGCTGGCCAGAGAGGCTGGCGCCCGCGACGTGATCTTGTATGGCGAGCAGGACTTTGAGGAGGAAGTGAAGCACCTGACCGAAGGGCGCAGCGTGGATGTAGTCTACGATTCGGTGGGCAAGACAACCTTTGAAAAATCTCTGAACTGCTTGCGCCCACGCGGCATGATGGTGCTGTATGGTGGCTCCAGCGGATCGGTTCCGGCTGTTGAGCCGTCGCATCTTTCGCTACTGGGATCGCTCTATCTGACGCGGCCCAGCCTGGCCCATTACACGTTGACGCGCGAGGAGCTGGACTGGCGATCGGGCGAAGTATATGCGGCCATTCAGCAGGGGACATTAAAGCTGCGCCTGGAGCGTAGCTATCCACTTTCAGATGCTGCCCATGCTCACGAAGAACTGGAATCCAGAAAGACCACGGGGAAAGGATTGCTGATCCCCTGATGCGTAGGGTCTCTAACTCTACGATAGAGCGCGATCTGCGAGTATCATTGCTATCAGCAGGAATGTTTGGGAGATATGTCAGAGAAGCTAGAAAAACAGAAGGTGTTGGTTGTAGACGATGAGCGTGTGATTGCCGACACGCTCGTGATTATTCTGAACCGAAGCGGCTTTGAGGCAATGGCTGCATACAGTGGCGAAAGCGCGGTAGAGGTTGCCGAGACCTTACGCCCAGACATGGTTATCAGTGATGTCATTATGATGGACATCAGCGGCATTGATGCAGCGATTCGCATTCGCAGCCTGCTACCGGATTGCAAAATTCTGCTCTTCTCGGGTCAGGCGGCTACGGCGGATCTGCTGGAGCGTGCTCGCACGCAGGGCTATGAATTTGAGATTCTGGCCAAGCCGGTTCATCCGCAGGATTTGCTGGCGCGTTTGCGCGCCTGAAAACTGCACGCCTGCTCTCTTAGGCCTACAGCGAGAAACACTGCTCCAGAGAACTTACTCCATGGTGTGGCGGCCTTCCATCGCGCGCGTCAGCGTGACTTCGTCGGCATATTCGATATCCGCGCCGGCAGGAATGCCGGTAGCAATGCGCGTGATGCGCACGGGAAATTCACGGAGCCTGTCGGCCAGATACATGGCCGTGGCTTCGCCTTCCGTGGTGGGATTGGTGGCCAGAATAATTTCATCCGTATGACCGTCGCGCGCGCGGAGCAGCAACCCATCCATGCGGAGTTGCTCCGGCCCGATGCCATGCAGCGGAGACAGCACGCCATGCAGGACGTGATAGACGCCCAGGTAGCGCTTGGTTTTTTCAATGCTGGCAATGTTCGATGGCTCTTCGACCACGCAGACCATCCGCTGGTTACGCGTGGGGTTGGTGCAGAAGGAGCAGGGATCCATTTCCGTAATGTTGTTGCAGACGGAGCAGAGGCGCAGGTGGGCCTTGAGATCGCGAATGGCATCGGCCAGCGCGACGGCGTCTTCCTCCTGTGTGCGCAGCAGATGAAAGGCCAGGCGCTGCGCCGTCTTTCTTCCAATGCCAGGAAGTTTATTCAACTCGTCAATCAGACGGGATAAGGGTTCGGCGAAACGAGACATTTATCTCCCCAGCATCCCTGGCAGGTTCATGCCGCCCAGAGCGCCAGAGAGCTTGCCCTGCAGTGCTTCATCCACCTTGCGCGTGGCATCGTTGCAGGCGGCGGTAATCAGGTCTTGCAGCATCTCCAGATCGGCGGGGGAGCTGCCACTGCCGGCCACCGAAGGGTCAAGCCGCACCCGCAGAACCTGCTTGTGTCCATTCATCTGCACCGTGACGGCGCCCGCGCCTGCGGAGCCTTCCACCTGCACCTGGGACATGGCCTGCTCCATCTGCTGCTGCATCTGTTGCGCCCGGCTCATCATCTCTTTCAAATTGCTAAAGTCCATCCTGATCCTTTTTACTCTGCAAATTTAATTTTCTTTGCGGAGATCGACCACACTGCGGATTTCTGCCTGAAACAATTCCTGCGCCCGCTGCACAAGCGGGTGATCCATCGTCTGCGGCGTGCTGCTGGGTATAGCCCTGGGCTGCGTAGTTTTGTGTTGCGTTGTGGACGAGCTAGCGTCACCGCGTGGCTCTGGCGTAACGCTCAGGTTATACCCAGCAGGAACTGCGCGACGAAAGCATTCGCGCGCAATGCGCTGCGCTTCCGGGTTGTAGGCCATCTCCAGCATCACTTTGGAGGCAGCGGCTTGAACCTGTAAATTTTTGCCATGCCATTGCCAGGTTCCGGCTTCCAGTAAGGAAGCGGCAGTCTGATGGCCGCCGTTGGTCATTTCTTTGCAGAGGGCAGCGCGAAGCGTTTCTACGTCGGGAATTTCTGTGGAAGCGCTCGTTTGCGTCGATGCAATGGCATCGACCGTTGGTAGTGGCGGGGCGGGGATTGGAGCAGGACTCGACATTGCAATTGGCGCTGCGACAGGCGGTGCAATGGGTGCCGAGACAGAAATCGAGACGGGCGCAGGCGAGCTTGCTCTGCCTGCGGTGGGAGCAAAAACATCTGCAATGGTAGCGGGGGCTGACGCGGAGGGCGGGCGCGTGCTCGCAGCAGGTGCTGGTGTTGGCGTGGAGGCACGGACAGGAGCGGGCGCGGCAGGCTGCATTCGGCTTGTGGATGACGGCGCGTTCAGGGCGTTCTGCGGTTTCGATGCGGTCGGCAGAGCAGCTCCCGGAATGGATGCTCCAGTAGAGAGTCGGCGCAGAATGTCATCCAGCGGGAGCAGGCGCTGCGTGTAGACCAGCTTCAGCAGGCCAAGCTCCAGGTGGAAGCGCTGCTCCTGACGAAAGCCCAGGTCGTCAAAGGTGCGCAGCATCGTATTCAAAAAGCGCGTCAGGTCTTCCTCAGAAAACATGGCAGCCGTGCGCGCGGCGCGTGAGCGTTCTTCTTCGGAAATCTGCAACAGGTCAGAGGATTCCCCCGCTATGCTAGCCATCAGGCAGTTGCGTAGAAAGCGCACCATCTGGCGAGCGATCTGCTGCGGCGCATTGCCCGCGTCGAGCAGAGCAGCGGCCTGTTCCAGCATGGCTGCGGCATTCTGTTCTTTAACGGCGAGCAGCATCTGCTCGAACACGGCATTGGAGACGCTGCCCATCAACGCGCGAACGTGCGCGGCTTCCAGCTTCGGCTGGCCGTCATCGTAGGCGGCGCTCGCGATGGCCTGATCCATAATGGAGAGTGCGTCGCGCATGGAGCCATCGCCAGCCTCGGCTAGCAGAGAGATGGCATCTTCTTCTGCAGTGATCTGTTCCTGCAGCGCGATCTGGCGCAACTGTTGCTGGATCACTTCAAATCGAACGGCGTGAAAACTAAAGTGCTGGCAGCGGGAGCGGATGGTCTGCGGTATATCCTCTGGCTGCGTTGTGGCCATCATAAAGACGACGTGCGCGGGCGGCTCCTCCAGCGTTTTCAGCAGCGCATTGAAGGCGGCATCGGTAATCTGATGCGCTTCGTCAAGCAGGTAGATTTTGTAGCGGTCGCGTGCCGGACTGTAGCGCGCCGCCTCGCGCAGTTCGCGAATTTCATCAATGCCGCGATTGGTTGCTGCGTCAATCTCAATGACATCGACGGCATTGCCTGCGCGGATTTCCGTGCAGGCAACGCAGGTGGAGCATGGCTCCGGTGTTGGGCGCTCGGCGGAGCCAATGGCGCTGCGGCAGTTGAGCGCCATTGCCAGAATGCGGGCGACCGTAGTTTTGCCAATGCCGCGATGACCGCTAAAAATGTAGCCATGCGCGATTCTGTTTTGCGCCAGAGCGTTCAGCAGGGTTCGCGTGACGTGATCCTGCCCCGCTACATCTGCAAAGAGTTGCGGACGATATTTGCGCGCCAGTACTTGATAGGCCATCGGGGTAGCCTTATTGTATCGCTGCGCGGCCTGCTTCGGAATGCTGACAAGAAATCCCTATCGGCGGCGCGCTTTTGCTGCTTTTTCTGGTTTTTTTGCGGGCTTACGCTTGACCGCTAAGGATTTCTTGTCAGCCTTTTTGGCTGTCTTCTTCTTTGTGAGTGGCTTGATTTTCTTGATCTCTTCTGCGGAATACATGGTCTTGCGGCACTTGCGAGCGCCACAGTTGCAGCGACCCTCCTCCTCTTCGCCGTCATAGAGGTTGTATTCGTAGGTCAATTCTTCTTCGGCAGCAATTGCACGGATCGCAGTAATCCAGACGCGGCCATCAATCTCTTCGGTCTCGCAATTTGGATCGCAGGAATGATTGATAAACATCGCCGTGCCGTGGCCGTCGATCACGGTTGTTCCATCCCCAATACCGAACAGATACGTCGTGGGACTGTGTTCATACTTGGTATCGGCATGATCCTTGTGGATGCGCCGCCCGGTGTACTCAACAACGAGCGTGCCTTTGGCGATGGGCTGCGTGGTGTAGCAGCCTGCGGCATGGATGCTGGAGGAACGAATGATGAGGCCCATATTTTTTAAAGCAACAGTCCAGAAAAGAGTTGCGGGGAATCCCTACGCGAGTATAGCAGCGCATTTCTGGAATTGGACGTAGCTTGTGAACAGGCGTAATCCGGGGCTGCCAGGAAAGGACACGACGGGCGGCGGAGTTCGTGGCATCCTAGTAGATGTATGCAATTGTGGAGCACAATCCGAGTGCTGGCCGTCATCCTGTTGGGGATCGCGATCCCGCTTTGTGGCCAGCAGAGCAGTACTGCGGCAGCGCAGCCGCCGTCAGCGAATGCAACAACTCCATCCAATAAGCAGGAAACAAGTAAGTCAGGAACAAACAAAATGGCGCAGGCACACGCAGCATCGCAGACAACACCATCAAGGCCAGCCGTGACACCAGCTACGACGCCAGCAACAAAGTCCGCTGCGCCTTCTTCTGCGGCACAGGACAATCCCTTTCCAGAGGCGGAATCTGAAGCAGCGGCCAAACAGAATAACCAGAACGCAACCCCTCCTGTGACACAGCAACCGCTGCGGCTCTTGCCGCCAGCAGGAGTCAGCTCTAGCAACGCGCAGTTATCGCCCTCCGACCTGGGCGTGACAACGATCAAACACCACGGTCGCGAAGATGAGTTTACCGAAGACCTGAATCCTGCAGGCCGAATCAAAAATGATCTGCGCATCGCCGATTTCTACATGGGAGATTGGAATTACAACGGAGCCTCTCTGCGGTACAAGGATGTGCTTCAGTTTGATCCGTTGGATGAGAGGGCGCTATTCGGCATGGCCAAGTCAGCCTGCCTGCAGAACAAAAACGCAGAGGCGCTGGCGCAATTCAAAAACTATCTGCAAGTGTATCCCGATGGAACACATGCAAAAGAGGCGCAGAAATTTTTGCAGAATCCGAAGAAGTGTGCCAACAATCACTAAACTCTAATGGAAAAATCCCAAATACCAATGCAGCAGGGGCCTGCCGATAAAGAGGATTGTGATTCCCGAAGCGGCAAGATAGCTGCCGAAGGGAAGTCGTTGCTGCGCATGAGCGCGGCCACGGGAAAGCTGCACAATGGAAACTGCCGCTCCGCTAAGAATGGCAAGGAAAAATGTAAGCAGCGTGAGCGGGAATCCGAGAAACGCCGCGATCATCGCCAGCAGTTTCACATCGCCAAGTCCCATGCCGTCTTGCTTGCGCAACCAGCGATAGAGCCAGCGGATCAGCAGTACAAGCAATGCTGCGGCCAGAGCTGCGGCCAGGGTGTGGTACGCGGCCTGCATAGCTGCAACTCGGTTGCCTGCATACAAAGGATGGAAGACACGCAGCGCGAAGGCCGCAGCCAATCCGCCCAGCGTAAAGGTATCGGGCAGCAGAAATGTTTGCGCGTCCATGACGGCTAGTCCGAGCAGAAAAAAGATCATCGTAATATCGAGAAGCGTCTGCCAGTGCAATCCTGTGTGCAGGACGCAGGCGGCAAAGAACACTCCCGTAGCGGCTTCGACGAGAGGGTACAACGCGGAAATTTTTTGATGGCAATAGCGACAGCGACCGCGTAGAAATAGCCAGCTTAGAATTGGAATGTTATCGAGAGCGCGGATCGGCTGCTGACAGGCGCGACAATGTGAACGCGGCGCGAGGATGGATTCCGCAGCAGGCAAGCGCAGAATGCAGACATTGAGAAAGCTGCCGCAGAGCAGCCCCAGGACAAAGGCAAATAGGACGGCGATGGATTCTGGTGAGATCATGCTGTTTCTCGCAGTATACGAACTCCGGCTACCATAAGGTGCATGGAACACAGGATGGGACAAAAGAGGGAAGCGATGCAAGACGAAACATCCTCGCTGCGCGAGACCTTTTTGCAGGCGGTGGCGATTATGACGCGGTTGCGTGCTCCAGGCGGCTGCCCGTGGGATCGCGAGCAGACATTCGCCTCCATCCAGCGGCACACGCTGGAAGAGACGTATGAGGTGCTGGATGCCATCGACCGCGAAAACTGGCCAGACTTGAAGGATGAGTTGGGGGACTTGCTGTTGCAGGTTCTTTTCTACGCGGAGATGGCGCAGGAAGCGGGTTACTTTACGTTGAACGATGTTCTGGAAAATCTAAATGCGAAGCTGATTCGTCGTCATCCCCATGTTTTCGGTGACATTCAGGGCGTGGACAAGGCTGAAACGGTTCTCTCAAATTGGGAGGCCATCAAGCAAACGGAAAAGGCTGCGCGAGCACAGGGCGAGGAGACTGCGTCGCTACTCGACGAAGTTCCACGATCTTTCCCTGCATTGATGGAGGCCGACAAGATCGGAAAGAAAGCCGCCAGCGTGGGCTTCGACTGGACAAGCGCGGAAGAGGTTCTACACAAGCTGGAGGAGGAAATCGCTGAACTGCGAGCCGCGATTGCAGCCCAGGATCGTGCGCAGCAGGAGGAAGAACTCGGCGACATATTGTTTACCGTGGTGAACCTTTCGCGGAAGCTGAAGCTGGCGGCAGAGTTCTCTTTGCGCGCGGGCAATCAAAAATTTCGCCGTAGATTCCACAGGATGGAAGAAATGGCCTCCAAGGGTAAGCCGCTCGCTGCGTGTTCCGCTTCTGAACTGGAAACGCTTTGGAATCAAGCGAAAAGGGAAGAGACGTTCCCTCCGGTATAGAAAGCATTCATCCTGCTGTCATGAAAGATTCGATTTTGATTCGTTTTTGTCTGGTTTGTGTTTTTGGAAGCGTATTTGCGGTACGGGCATGCGTGCAGAAACGCACAGATTTACACGGAAATTTGGTGGTATCCTCACACACGCCGCAGGATTTCCAATGTAGCGCGTTCTCTGCCAAGCGGGATAGGGATTTGTGACGACAGATGTTGCAAATTTGAAAGGTTGCACAATGAAGATCGATGCCGTTGTGGTGCGCGAAATTTCCATGCCGCTGATCCGTCCCTTTGAGACAAGTTTTGGGCGAATAACGGAGCGTCGCATCCTTTTGGTTGAGGTGCAGTCGGATGGAATTTCTGGCTGGGGAGAATGTACTGCCGGGGAGCATCCCTCTTTTTGCGAAGAATCAACCAGCACCGCATGGGCTGTGCTGACGGAAGAACTGGTTCCAGTTTTGATGCAGACGGAGATTTTCAGCAGTGGCGCCTGCCCTAAGGTATTCAGTGGCGTACGCGGGAATCGGATGGCCAAGGCCGCGCTGGAGAATGCGATTTGGGATCTCGAAAGCCAGAGAAAAGGCATTGCGCTGGCCGATCTGCTTGGTGGTTCGCGGATGAAAATTCCTTGCGGCGTTTCCTTGGGAATTGAGAGTTCCATCGCATCCTTGCTGGCACGGATCGAGACGGAGCTTGCCGCTGGATACCAGCGCATCAAATTGAAGTGCAAGATGGGCTGGGATGTTGAAGTGTTTGAGGCGGTGCGCAATCGTTGGCCTAACATTCTGCTGAGTTGTGATGCCAATGCTGCCTATCGCTGGCGCGATGCCGAGCACTTGAAACAGTTTGATGCCTTCAATCTGCTGATGGTGGAGCAGCCGCTTTGGTATGACGATTTTTATTACCACTCCATGTTGCAGCGTCAGTTGGAAACGTCCATTTGTCTTGATGAGTCGATTCGCAATCGCCGCGATGCACTCGCAGCCATCGAAATGGAATCGTGTCGAATACTCAACATCAAGCTGGGGCGCGTGGGCGGATTCAGCGAAGCAATTCGCGTGCATAATGTTGCGGCGGAGCGGAGCGTTCCCGTGTGGTGCGGCGGCATGTTGGAAACAGGCATTGGGCGCTCGCACAATATCGCGCTGGCTACGCTGCCAAACTTCACGCTTCCGGGAGACATTTCTGCATCCCAGCGGTATTGGGTTGAGGACATCATTGAGCCAGAGGTGACGGTATCGGCGCAGGGAGAGATTGCCGTTCCGGAGACACCGGGCCGGGGCTTTGCCGTTCGTCTGGATCGGATCGAGCGTTGCACAGTGCGCGTAGAGCGAACCACACAAAGCGCTCGCGTTTATTGCTAATGCGCGATGCGTGTTGGTGTCGGCACGGATGGTGAAGATAAATCTGAGCCGCAATGATCCTGTAGAAGTAGGTCGATGGCCTGCTGGTAATTCTGTGCAGGGTCGTTGCGTTGGTACTCGGTTGCAGTCTCTCGAATGTCAAACTGCAATGGCTTGACGACCAGCGCGCGCCCCGATATCGATAGCTCCATCTCGGTCAGCGACCAAACGGAAGGCACAACCTCCGACTGCTGGATGTGTATCGTGCCACCTTTATCCAGATAACCAAGAATCCCCCAGCCGAAGCCGACGGATCGAAATAGTCGCGCGTCAAAATTCACGATATGTTTCTGTCGTGCATCAATCCAGATATCTCCTCGCATTCCGCTTAGCGCGTGGGTTTCGTACTCGGTGGATTTGTAATGCGGATTCGGCTGGAATGTCATGTGAACCGCAGGGCCGCTGGATGCGGGAACGATGCCCGCGAAACGAAACTGAAAAGCATCGGGCAATGCGCGCAGAATTTTTTCAAAGTTCTGGATATCTCCCTGTTCACGATGTAGCCGGTGTGCCTGCAGGGCTGGGTGTGAGCGCAAAAATACCAATCGAGAGCGCTCAGCATGCACAGCATCGGCTGTGAGTGCGTGCCCGTTCGTCGCCATCAGGCAAGCAACGTCGCCATCTTTTGTTTCAAGAATTTCCTGTGTGCGATCCAGGTGCTCCGTTACCTTATGGAAGCGATAGCGCAAATTCGGACGCTTGCCATATCCATTCGCAATCTCCAACTGAACTGCGTCGCGAACCAGAGATTGGGGATGCTGCTGTGCCTCCTGGAGGGTCAAATCCGGTACAGAGAGGATCAAGCTAGGTACGGTCGTAGCCGCAGCGGCCCACCCATATGAGACGACTATAAAAAATAGAGTGCGAAATAGAAACCATGCAAAAAAATGTGCATTTGCTCTATATTTCCGTAGTTGGGTGGAGGAGTTCCAGCAGCGGTGCACACACTCTTTGTAGAGTGAATGGCTGCTGAATGCAAGTCGGCATGGATGCGGATTGTCGATATCTCTTGCGTCCCCGGCGCGATCTGCCGTATGGTGAGGGCGTGCAACCTTTGGATTCAGGCTGACTGCGCGACGATACTAAGGAGCATAATGAAGTGTAGAGTCCAGATAGAAGGCTTCTGGATTGATACTTCGACGGCTCCAACGATAAGGATGGTTCGCCTGTGCTGGGTCGCATTTTTCAACGCACCGAAATGCCTGTTGAGCACGTCGGCAAGTCACAGCCTTTTTCCGGCAGAAGGATCGTGCGCCACTCCAGTGGCTGGAGCAAGGCAAGCGTGCGGCTGCGGGCGCGAGAGGGACTGTATGTTCTCGACATCGGGCCGACATCCCATAGTAATATCAACTATCTCACCAGCCTTGGCCACAGCATATTCATGGCCGACCTAGTTGAAGAAGCCAACCATCCTGCGTGGTTGCAGAAGTCGAGCGATGGTTCCCCGGACACCTACGATGTGGCCGCATTCGTCGAAAAGCACATGCATTTTGGGCAACGCAAGTTTGACGCAGTTCTCCTGTGGGATGCTCTCGACTACATTCCCAGCCCGTTTGTAGAGGCTGTTGTGCGCCGTCTTCATGCCTGTATGGTTGAGGAGGGTGAGATACTGAGCCTGTTTCACACACACGCAAGCGGGCACGGATCTGCCTTTTGTCGCTACCACCTGACGGATAGTGAAAATATTGAGATGCAGGAATATTCCGCGCATCCGCTTCTGCGCGTATCTTCAAATCGGGCAATTGAGAAGCTCTTTGCGGGCTTCCGATCCTGCAAATTTTTTCTTGCGAAAGACAACCTAAGTGAAGTGGTTGTTACACGCTAAAACGAATTATGGTAGCACGCAACGGTTGAAGCCCAGGTAAGCTGCGCTATGCGCTTCGCCTGGGCTTCTCAGAACACGCATCCTTGCGTTGCGCTACTTGGATGCTTGCTGTTTCCGACGCTCTGCCCAGCGCTTCCGCATGGCATCTGCAATTTTTTTGCGGCCTTCCGCACTCAAACGACGCTTCCGCTTGCTAGCTTTGGGTGCCTTGGCGGCAGCGGCTGGTCTGCCTGGGGAATTCTTCTTCGGTGCACTGATTTCGCCACCGAGCAATAATACGCGGGCCTGTTGCAGACGGGTAATTTCAGCATCAATTTCTTGAATAATGCGATTAACTTGCACAGTTCCTCCTGGATTTTCTTGGTGCAGGGAGCACTCCTGTTTCGTAACTCGTGCCAGCTTCTAGTCCTCAAGCTTGAGTTACACAACACAACGATAAGTACGCCATACTATACATCGACAATACAGCAGGAAGTTGCGCTACTGCAAATAAAATAGAAGCGGCAACCTACAAATTTCCTTGCCGCTTTCCAGAATTTGAGTCGTGCCGTTATAGCTTGGGAGCCTTGGAAGTGCCCGCAGTTCCGGTGTCTTCTGGTAGAGCTAATGCTCCTAAGTCGGAGGTATCCAGACATTCCCGTACATGCCCATGTGTAAGGCATTTTCGCAAGCCGTCAATGGTTTCCTGTTTATTACGCGTGTACGAGGAAACAAGCTGAGAAATGGAATAGGTGATGATGTCGCTGTGATGTAAATCCTGCATGTCAGGATCGCGATGTATATCGAGCCAGAGTTGATGTACTGCCTGTACATCATCTGCCTGCAAGGCTGGTGCGTGGGGGCCAATATGGAAGACAAGCGCTTCGCCATCCGGCTGAATTACGTAGAAGGTGAACTGGCGCTTCGGCTCCTTGAGCGCCTCCCAGGCCTGGCCCATGTGAAAGGCCTGTTCCTGAGCAGTCAGCTTGTTGGATAAGCCCGCAACCACTGCCGCGGCTTCCAGCGAGATGGCGGTCTGTACCAGCGCGGCAAAAACATCGCCAGCTGGAACCACCAGCAGGGAGATGTGTTTACCAAAACTTTCAGCAACGGAAACAGCTTTGGTAAACACGGACTGTTCGTGGTCGCTAAAGATATGCTCAGAGGCATCAATGTAGCCTGGGCCACCTGCTCCTGTTAAACGTGCAGCGAGAACAACAATATCCTGACTTTTTACTGCGGTGTGACTTAGCGTCCACTTGAGCGCCGTGGGTGCGTCGGGATCGCGCATGGTGACGACAACGCAGTCGGGACGAATCTGTAAGGCTTCGCGGCTCACATCATCCTCATGCTCCAGTTGGAAGTGTTCTTTCATCTTTCGTTCGGAGACAGCGTGACGTCGTTCGTTATCTCTTTCTGACAAGGAGAAAACGGTATAAAAGACCAGCGCAAATACAATGCCACTGATGGTGGCAACCTCTTTGGTGAACAGGTTGACCAGCGCCGTGGAAAGCAGAACAAGAAAAATGCAGAAGAGTCCCAGTGGAGATTCGACGTTTCCAATCTTAAGATTCAGCGGAACCTTCCAGCCGCGTTCTCCGTGGTACTTCCAGCGCAATATCAGCATGGCCAGGCTATTGAAGGTGAAGCTCCAGATAACGCCAAAGGCGTAGGCTTCGCCAATGGTGATAATGTTTCCGCCGCTCACAATAATGGTGAAGAGTTGCAGTCCGGTAACCAGATTGACGATGCGCGAGGGGGTTCCATATTTCTTCTGGGGATAGCGGAACCAGTCGTGCAGCACGCCATCTTCGGCTACACGCATCAAGACACCCGTCGAGCCGATGATGGAGGTATTCACCGCGCCAGCCAGAATCAGGAATCCAACAATCACAACAAAGATGCGCAGCGCGATGCGTAGGAATAGCGGGCCGACCATGTACATAGCCAGTCCAGCAATCAAGTTGTTGCCGTAGACCGAGACGCGAACGTTGTCGGGGATCAGCATGACGGCAAGCAGGGAAGCTCCGCCAGTAAAGATGAAGCTGTAGAGCGCGATGACAAGAGCAGCGCGCTTCAGGTTCTTTAGCTTAGGATGTTCAATTTCTCGATTGACCTGGGCGAGTGACTCTTCGCCGCTCATGGCCAGCACGGAATGGCCAAAGGCCATCATCACGCCGAAGAGGCCAAACTTCGTTACCAGCGAGGTGTGACGCAGAAAGCCAAAGGCTTCAGGTGAAAATTTCAGGTTTGAGGGAATCGGCAGCGGCGGCATCTTGACGCCGAAGTGGAGCACCGAAAGTATGCCCCAGGCCATCACAATCACGACCATGATGGTGGTGATCTTCATAACATCGAGAGCTTTTTTGCTGGATTCCTCAATGCCCTTGATGTTCTGCCGCCAGAAGTAGATGGTGACGATGATGGCAAAAAAAGCCGAAGTGGCATTGACAGGCAACTGCGCCGCCGTGGCTGCACTGGCTCCTACGATTGCCGCAGGCAAGCTGTGATGTCTAGCGGCAAGAATGAGCAACTCATTCAATAGCCCGACAATATATTGTCCCGCCGAGACACCAGAGACCGGGCCGGTGAGCACATAGTCAAACATCAACGCCGAAACGCTCACCTTGGCGAAGGTGCCGCCGAGTCCTTCTTTGACGATGCGATACACACCGCCGCGCGTGAACATGGAGCAGCTTTCAACGTAGACCGCGCGCACAGCAAAGGAAAACAGCATGACGCCGAGAATGATCCACGGAGCGGACTTGCCAAAGTCCTGCTCTGCAATGCCGCCAGCATAAAAAGCGGAGGAGGCCAGATCGTTCAATACGACGGCGGCGGCCTTCCAAAACGAGATAAAGGTGAGCATCACGGTGGATGCGACAACCAGGCGAACCCGATTGGATTGCGGAAGGGTTACGGTGCGATCAGCCATTGGGGAAGGGGTAATCTTTCAATTTCTCAGCCAGCCTATCAAAACACTAAGCATGGGTTGGGATCAAAGCGGAGATCCAATGCAATAGAAGGTCGACAGATATCAACGAAGGCGCAAAGGGTTCTGTCGATCCCAGAGTGAGCGAAAATGCCTCACTCACGAAACGGGCTAGTCTCCAAACAACTCGATGACATCCTCGATAAAGCTGACTACAACCACAATCGAAGAGCCAGCCAGGCCAAAAAAGAACATCCAGACAAGGAAGTGCTCAAAAAATTTAAGCATGAACATACTGTGCAGTGTACCGCTGAATATGGCGATACCGCTTATAAAAAAAATGGATAGAGCGTATTAAAAAAAACAAAGAATAAAAAAATGGAAAATCTGTTATAGCCCTGTCCTATATATTTCAGACTGTTAAGCGCTACAGAGTGATAGACTGCATCCTGCTATGCAACGCACCTGGATTTTTGCCTATCCACTGGCAGCTTTGAGTGCTGTTCTTTTGGCGCTTCCATTTCCGATAGCTCGCCCCACGCCCGCAGAACATGTGCTGGCTGTGTGGCCTGCGCTGGTGCCGTTGCTGGCAGCGTTGCTGCTGCGAGGCCGCATAACAGGATTGCGCTGGATTGCGCGCAATCTTTCTCTGGGCTATCTCTGCGGCATTCTTTGGTACGGCGGTACCTGCTACTGGGTCTATCAGACGATGTATCTGTATGGGGATATGCCGCGTCCTGTTGCTGCGATTCTGCTTGTCTTGTTTTGCCTGTATCTCGGTCTGTACTTTGCTTTGTTTGCTTTGCTGGTTACGCTGACGCATCGCGCCACCGGCAAGCTGGGCTGGACGCTCTTCTATACGCCATTTTTGTGGGTCGCAATGGAGCTGGCCTGCGCGCGCATTACCAGCTTTCCCTGGAACCAACTCGGCATGTCGCAGATTGACAACCTGGCCTTGAGTCGGCTGGCGACCTACACGGGCGTGTATGGAATCTCATTTTTGATTGTTGCCGTCAATTGCATCCTGGCCGCTGCGATTCTGCTGCGTGGCTGGAGGGTGCGAAGCGCGTGTCTGGTCGCAGGCATTGCGCTGGCTGCTTTGTTGCAAGCTGGGACGCGCTGGCATCCAGCTGCGGAAGCAGCACCGGCAACGGCCATGCTGCTGCAGCCGAATTTGAATGTGAATGGAAACGATATCTGGTCTAGCGATGTCTTTGATCAGAACATGCAGCACTTTACCGCGCTCAGCGAAAATCGTTGCAATCCATACATGGAAGGAATGCCGGAGACACAAGCGCCATGGCATCACCCGGATTGCACTGCCCCTGTGAGTGCGACGGCCCGCAGTACGGTCGATTTGATCGTGTGGCCAGAGTCTCCCGCGCCCTACCGTGCAGGGGATCCTCGCTTTCAGCACTGGATTGCGGCTCTGGCGCAGGATGCCCATGCGCCGATGATTGTGGGGGATGTGGCTTTCGTGCGCAATTCTGTGCAGGCCGACCAGCCCAACCAACTCGATCAGATAAACATTTACAACTCTGCCTCCTTTGTTTCTCCGGGAGGGGCCTTTGTTGGTCGCTATGACAAGATGCACCTGGTTCCTTTTGGCGAATACATTCCATTTCAGAATTGGCTTTGGTTCGCGCATAGCTTGACGGCGCAGGTAGGAACGATGGCACATGGAACGCAGCGCAACATCTTCTTTACCCAGGGACATGCCTACGGAGTCTTTATTTGTTATGAATCCATCTTTGCCATGGAGGTACGCCAGTACGCGCTGCTGGGTGCGGATGTGCTGGTGAATCTCTCTGACGATGGCTGGTATGGCGACACCAGCGCGCCGTGGCAGCACTTGAATATGGCGCGAATGCGCGCCATTGAAAATCATCGCTGGCTGCTGCGCGATACCAATAGTGGAGTAACAGCGGCCATCGACCCCTATGGCCGTGTCGTGCAGAGCCTGCCTCGCCACACGCAGAGCACGCTGGTCGCGCATTTTAACTATGAAAGCGACCTGACCTTCTACAGCGTGCATGGCGATCTTTTCGCGTGGCTCTGTGCCATAATTGCCATAGTGCTCGCTGTGGATGGGTGCATTCAGCATCCACAAATAGAGAGCGAATCCCGTTCCACCTAAAGTCAGGTTCCCTTCGGTATGCTGAACGATCTTGAGTTTGCTTACGCTCCCGTCCAGGAAAAAGTCCGTGACCTGCGGGAGTATCTTTGACGCGGATCGCCTGCGCAAAGAACTCGCTTCCATTGAAGTAAAAATCTCCGATCCAAAACTATGGTCGAACCCTGCTCTCTCGCAGCCATTGATGCGCGAGCGCAAGCGCCTGGATACGCTGCTGGCCGATGATACCGAATTGGGTCGCCGCACAGAAGACATTGCTGCCTATTTTGAACTGGCGCGTGAAGGCGAGAGTGTCGAAGCCGATCTGAAGCGTGAAATTGAAGGCCTGCAAAAATTTGTTGAGGCGCTGGAGGAGCGAACGATGCTCTCCGGCGAGACTGACGCGCTGAACGCTATTGTTACCGTGCATCCCGGCGCGGGCGGAACGGAATCGCAGGACTGGGCCGAGATGCTGATGCGCATGTATCTGCGCTGGGCTGAGAAGCAGGGCTTTCCATCCGAGGTGAACGAGTATCAGGCGGGTGAAGAGGCTGGAGTCAAATCCGTCACCTTCACCATTACCGGCGAATATGCTTTTGGTTTGCTCAGTGGAGAGACCGGCGTGCATCGCCTGGTGCGGATTTCTCCCTTCGATCAGGCCAAGCGCCGGCATACCTCCTTTGCCAGCGTTTATGTTTCGCCGGAGATTGATGACTCCATCGAGATCGACATTAAGCCAGAGGATTTGCGCATCGACACCTATCGCTCCGGCGGCAAAGGCGGCCAGCACGTCAACACGACCGACTCCGCTGTGCGCATGACGCATCTGCCGACAAACATTGTGGTGGCTTGCCAGAATGAACGCTCGCAGCACAAGAATCGTGAGAAGGCGATGAAGATGCTGCGCTCGCGCCTCTATGAATATGAGCTGGAAAAGAAACGTCAGGTGACGAAGAAGATTGAAGACTCGAAGCTGGAGATCAATTTCGGCTCGCAGATTCGTTCGTATGTGCTCCAGCCCTATCGCATGGTGAAGGATCTGCGCACGCGGGTCGAGACGGGCGATGTGGATCGTGTGCTGGATGGCGATCTGGAGATGTTTATTCGCGGCTATCTGCGCGTGCGGCGCGATGGAACCTTGAATGCAACCGTACTGGAAGACCTGGAGTAAAGAAAAATGAGCCAAACAACCCCAACTGAAATTATTGACACCATTCTGGCGAAGGCAAAAACTATCGCCGTCGTCGGCCTCTCTGACAAGCCGGATCGCGCCAGTCACGGCGTTGCGGCGCAAATGCAGCGGCGCGGCTATCGGATTATCCCGGTGAATCCAGCGGTGGAGAGCGTGCTGGGCGAAATCAGTTACGGTTCGCTGCGCGAGATTCCATTCCCGGTCGATCTCGTCAATGTTTTTCGCGCGGCGGAGTTTGTTCCTGCTATTGTCGAGGACACCATCGCTATCGGCGCGCCGTACCTGTGGCTGCAAGAGGGGATTACGCATCCCGAAGCGACAGCGAAAGCGGAGGCGCAGGGAATTCAAGTCATCGCAGACAAGTGCATCTACAAGGAGCATCTGCGCTGGTCGGCGGATCAGGCTGCGAAGTAGCATACACAGGAGAAAATAATGTCCAGGCTTCGAGGTATCGCGATGTTGCGCGGGTTGGCTGCGACGGTTGCGCTGTTGCTTCTGGCACAAGTTTCCATCGCCAACGCGCAGATGGTTTCGGCCAAGCCGCTGGTCGTCGATCACTTGCAGGTGGAGTTGCTGGCTGACACGACATCGGTGGATCGCGCTGGACAGGAGTTTCATCTCGGACTTCATTTTCAACTGGAACCGGGCTGGCATATCTACTGGGTGGATGCCGGGGATTCTGGCCAGCCGCCGCGTGTGCAGTGGAGTTTGCCCGCATGGATGCCCGCAGACAATATCGGGTCGATGCAGTTTCCTGTGCCGCATCGCCTGCCGCTTGGCCCGTTGATGGATTTTGGTTATGAAGGGGATGTGTTCTTTCCCTTCGCTGTGCGGTTTCATCCAACGGGAGCCGTGTCTGGCTCTATGCTCCCTATTACGGCGAACCTGCACTGGCTGGTTTGCAGCCGGGTCTGCATTCCAGGCAAGGGAATCGTTGCGCTGGCGCTGCCATTGCGTGCGGTCGAAGGCCAGCCCAATCCGCAAACGGCTGCACTCTTTCAAAACGCGAAGGCAACGCTACCCCGGCCTTTGCCCAGTGATGCCCGCGTAAGCGTTGCACAGAATGCGCGCCAGATTATTCTGACGGTGCATTTGGGGCATCGCGTGGTGGGCGCGGAGTTCTATCCCTTCGATCCCAATCAAATCGCCAACGCCGCACCGCAAAAAGTAGAAGCGCTCCCGGATGGTTTCCGCCTGCAAGTGGAGAAGGATTCCGCAGCGTCAGCTTTTTCTCATATCCACGGCTTGATCGTGTTGCCGGACGGCGCTGGACATGAGTTGGGCTATGAATTTACCGCGCCAGTCACGGCGCTGCCCGTGGCGCGATCTGTGCCGAAACAGAGCCTGGCGCGGATTGCTTTGCTGGCCTTCCTCGGTGGTATCCTGCTGAATCTGATGCCGTGTGTTTTCCCGGTGCTCTTTATCAAGGGATTGTCGCTGGTGCAGTCGGCAACGGAGGAACGCAAGCGTCTGCGCGCGCATGGTTTGATTTATACGCTGGGTATTCTGGTTTCGTTCTGGACTATCGTCGCCGTGCTGCTGTTGTTACGTGCTGGCGGCAACCACATTGGTTGGGGATTTCAGTTTCAATCGCCGATATTTGTTGTCTGCATCGCCTTGCTGCTGTTTTTTCTGGGCTTGAGCCTGGCTGGGCAATTTGAGATTGGCCTATCTCTGACCAGCGCGGGTGGAGCGTTGGCGAAAAATTCCGGCTATACCGGCAGTTTTTTTACTGGCGTTCTTGCTACTGTTGTTGCCACGCCCTGTATGGCTCCATTTCTGGGCGTTGCCATTGGCTACGCGCTGGTGCAGCCTGTGGGAGTTACCTTTATCGTCTTCACCGCATTGGCCCTGGGGCTGGCGCTGCCGTATGGATTGCTGACGCTGCAACCGGCGTGGACAGGCCTGCTTCCCAGGCCGGGGCCGTGGATGGAGATTCTGAAGGAGGCAACGGCGATTCCAATTTTTGCCACGGTCATCTGGCTGGTCTGGGTCTTCGCACAGGTTGCAGGTGTGAATGCAGTCGTCTTTTTACTCGCGGGATTTTTGCTGGCAGCCATTGCCGGTTGGGCGCTGGGACGCTGGCCTGCGCGAACATCTTCGACGGTAGCGGCAACGCTGTTGCTCATGGCTGCGCCCCTGCTGCCTATTCTTGCAGCCCGGCGCATGGGTGCCGCTCCGGCTGCGTCATCCGGCGCAACTGCGCCGCACAACTTGCAATGGGTTCCCTACAGCGCGGAGGTATTAGCCGCGGATCGCGCACAGGGCAAGGCAGTTTTTGTGGATTTTACCGCCGCGTGGTGTTTGAGCTGTCAGGTGAATGAGCGCGTGGTATTGGATCGCGCCGACGTGCAAGCTGCCTTTCGCAAAAGCGGCGTGGTGTTGCTGCGCGCTGACTGGACTCGTCAGGATGATGCCATCACCGAGGCGCTGGCGCAGTTGGGCCGCAGCGGCGTGCCTGCGTATGCACTGTATGTTGGCGAGCAAACGCCGCAGGTGCTGCCAGAGGTGCTGACCCCCGGCATCGTGATGGACGCGCTGCGTAGCATTTCTCCAGCAAAGAAAAAATAACGGATGTCCCATGCAAGCCCTCTTTTTGCTTGCGTGGGATGAGGAACTGCACGCCTTCAATTATTTTTCTGGAAACTTGCTTTACGGTTTTTTCTTCTTCTGTCGAATCTGAGCAATCTCCAACATGCGCTGGCGCAGCAATTTTTCGCGGCCTTCTTCGGTGGGATGGTAGTAGCTGCGATTCTCTAATCCAGGCGGCAGGCACTCCATGTCGGCCACGCGATCCTGAACATTGTGCGCATACTGGTAGCCCTCGCTGTAGCCCAGGGATTGCATCAGCTTTGTCGGCGCATTGCGCAGATGCAGCGGAACTGGCTCGGCGCGTGTAGCTTCCACATCGGCCAGCACCGCGCTGTACGCGGTGTAGATGGCGTTGGATTTTGGCGCCAGCGCCAGATACGCCACGGCCTGCGCTAGTGCCAGATCGCCCTCCGGCGAGCCGAGAAAATCCATTGCATCGCGCGCCGTCATGGTCAGATTCAATGCTTCTGGCGCGGCTAGACCGATGTCCTCGACGGCCATGCGCACGATGCGCCGCGCAAGATACATGGGGTCTTCGCCAGAGCGCAGCATTCTTCCCAGCCAGTAAAGCGAGGCATTCACATCACTGTTGCGCACGGATTTGTGCAGCGCGGAGATCAGGTTGTAATGTTCCTCGCCGCTTTTGTCGTAGAGCAGGGTGCGTTGTTGCAGCGCGTCCTGCAGCAGCGGGCGCGTCAACATTGTCTGGCTAGAGTTGGCAGCCAATTGCGCCGCAGCCTCCAGCGCGTTATAGGCGCGACGTACATCGCCGCTGGAGAACTGCGCGATCATCACCAGCGTGTCGTCCTCGGCAGTCATCTTTAGCGCGCCCAGGCCGCGTTCCTTGTCTGCCAAGGCTCGTTGCAGCAGCGCCACAATCTGTTCATCGCTGAGCGGTTGCAGCACGTAGACGGCGCAGCGCGAGAGCAACGCGGCATTCAACTCAAACGAGGGATTCTCCGTAGTCGCGCCAATAAGCCGAATCGAGCCGCGTTCGACGTAAGGCAGAAATGCGTCCTGCTGGCTTTTGTTAAAGCGATGGATTTCGTCGATGAACAGAACTGTTCGCATCCCGGAGCGGCTGGCCTTGTCCGCCTCGGTCATCACCTCTTTGATCTCGCGAATCCCAGAGACTACGGCAGAAAATTCTATAAATGTGGCCTGCGTCGTGTGCGCCAGAATCTTGGCCAGCGTGGTTTTGCCGACTCCGGGTGGCCCCCAGAAGATCATCGAAGCCGCTTCATCGCGCTCGATCTGCACGCGCAGGGGCTTGCCGTGGCCGATCAAATGTTCCTGGCCAGAAAATTCGTCGAGCGTGCGAGGACGCATCCGCTCCGCCAGGGGAGCTTCGCGCCGCTGGGTTAAATCTTTTGCCTGCGGAATGGGATCAAAGAGGTTCATGGCTGCTTGCCCTTCGCTGGAGCGATGACTCTGCGTTGCTGGGCAGCGGCATAAAGCAGAATGGAGGCGGCAACTCCGGCATTGAGCGATTCCACCGGGCCGGGGCAGTCAATCTGAATTTTTTTCTCTGCGTAAGTCAATGCAGCCGCAGAGATGCCCGCGCCCTCATTGCCGATCAGCAATGCTGTCGGGCTGTCGAGCGAAATTTCGGCAGCGTCGATCCCACTCTGCGCGACCGCCGCGTAGATAGAAATCTTCTGCGCGCGCAGTTGTGCAAGCGTGTCGATGTCGGCGAGCTGAACCACCGGAACGCGAAAGACCGAGCCTGCCGAGGCGCGCATGGCCTTTTGATTCCACGGGCTGACCGTGCCCGGAAGCAGCAGCACGCCGCTGGCTCCAAAGGCCTCAGCGGAGCGGAGGATGGTTCCCAGATTGCCGGGATCCTGAATGCCATCCAGGATGACCAGCAGAGGATGACTGCCGCGCAGAATCGTATCCAGCGTTACTGTGGGTGGTTGCACCAGCGCCGCAACGCCCTGCGGAGCTTCCGTAGCGCATCCCTGATTGAAGATATTTTTTTCGACGACGTAAATCTCGTCGGCAGGGAAGTCGGGTTGATTTTTTGCAGCATCTTCCCGCAGAAAGAGAGTTTCCAGCCGCAGGCCGCTGCGCAGCGCCTCCTGCATCAGATGGCTGCCTTCGATGGCAACCTTGCCGTCGCTGGATCGCCCAGGATGCAGCAGACGCTGACGAAAATCCTTCCAGCGCGCATTGTTGCGGCTGCGGATGGCCGTCGCTGGGCGCGTCAAAGTATCCGAAATGGAAGACTGCGGCATACATCGCGATTTTACGGCACGGGCGGGATTCAGTTCCTCTCCCCGGTGCAGGTATGATGAGAAGAGCCGCTCATCGGCGAAAGTACGGTTTGTAAGTTCGGTTCTTTGGAGTTCACTGTGTCTGCCGAGATATTGCGTGTAAATCCCGATGAACCGGAGCAGGAACGGATTGATTACATTGCCTCCTGCCTGGAAAGCGGCAAGGTTGTCGGGCTGCCGACGGATACGTTTTACGGACTTGCCGTCGATCCGGTGAATTTGCGTGCCGTGGAACGCATCTACGAGATCAAGACACGGGTACGGCACAAGCCGCTGTCCCTGCTGCTGGCCGATGCGTCGCAGGCCTATGAAATCGCGCGCGATCTGGATGTGTACTTTGATCGACTGGCCGAGAAGTTTTGGCCGGGGCCGCTGACCATTATCGTGCGTGCTGGAACTCGCTTGCCGTTGCGCGTCACGGCGAATACCGGCAACGTGGCTCTGCGTGTGCCGGATGCAAATATCCCACGGGCCGTGGTCAAGCGGCTGGGGCTGCCAATTACGGCCACATCCGCCAACCTGCGCGGCGCGCCGGAGTGTACGCACGCGGCCAGTTTGCTGGATCAGTTGGGCGACCGGATACCTCTGATTGTCGATGGCGGCCCGACGGCTCGCGGATTGCCGACCACGATTGTGGATTTGTCGGAACGTCCAGAGACCTGGCAGGTGCTGCGTGTTGGAGCGATTCCGACCCATGAGATCGCGCTGGCGTTGCAGTAGAGGGCACGAGGGTTCTGACAGCATGAGATTCTTGCGAAAACTCGTCTGGTGGGTATGTTTCTGGTCTGTGGTCTTTGGCGCTCTCTGGTTTATCTGGGTCTACCAGCAGATTCGCAAGGCTGAGGTGCAGGACTTTGCCTATTACGCCGATGCTATTGCCGTTTTTGGGGCTGCGGAATATAACGGACGCCCCTCTCCAGTGCTGCGTGCCCGCCTGGATCATGCGCTCGAACTGTACCGGCAAGGACTTGCGCCGATGGTGATTACGCTGGGCGGCGGACGCGATCCGCAGTTTAGCGAAGGCGAAGTGGAGCGCGATTATCTGCTGGCTCACGGCGTGCCGGACGCAAGTATCATCGCGGAGACCGACAGCAGCGATACGGAGCAATCTGTGCTCCATCTGGCCCAGATTGCGCGTGCCAATCATTTCCAGAAAATTGACGTGGTCAGCGATGGAACCCACCTGTTTCGGATTCGCGAGCTTTGCCGGGCGCAAGGTCTATATGTGCGCACCTCGCCCCGTCCTGTAGGCAAGCCGCTTGATCTGTGGGATCAGGTGAAGCGGTACGCGCATGAAATCGCCAGCTATACCCTGTGGCGTCTGCATCTGCATTAAAGATTTTTAGCGTATCCAGATTCCAGCCAGACCAGCCAGAGCCGCAGCAAATACAGTCGAGCAAAAATTGACGACATTGTTGCCCATCAGCCGCTGCCGCTCCAGCGTTGCGCCCAGCAGGCTGTCGAAGAAAATTCCAGCTATTCCGGCCAGCCAGGCCAGCAGCATTCCGTGCAAGGTGAGTCGCAGCGCGTGCTGGCAGGCGAGAGCCACCAGCAGCCCTCCCAGGATTCCTGTCAGCGTTCCGGGTAGGCTGATGGCACCGTTGGTACCTGGAGGAACACACCGGCCTGTCGTCAGAAAAAATGTTTGGCTTTGCAATGCCTGTCCAATTTCTGAGGAGAGCGTGTCCGCCGTTGCCTCCACAAAACAGGCAGACAGGGCCAGTAATGCGAGTCGATGCGTTTCAGGAACTGGAATTAGCGCTGCGGCCAACGAAGCCGCACCGAGATTAGCGCATACCTGTGCAGCGCTACGGCCTTGCCGACCCTCCGCCAGACCGGATTGCTCCTTGCTACGCCGCCGAAAGCGCGTTGCCAGCAGTGTCAAGACCAGCAGCAGAACCAGCGGAGGGAGGGCTGTTGTCCACAGAGAGCCACGGGGTTGGGTTACCGTGGCCAGATACACTGTGGCCATCAGTAGCCCTCCTGTAAGCGCTGCCGCTCCGGTGCCTGCTCGCAGCATCCAGACCAGAGCAGCAAATCCAAGGCTCCACGCCAGCCCCGTGCGTGTTGCTGGAGTCCATCCGGAGTTCTGGATGGCTGTGTAGAGTGTCCATCCAGCCAAAATACAGACGAAAACTGTGATGCACAGAGATTGCCGGGGATGGGTTTCGCGTTGCACGGAACTATTGTCGCCGGTGCAAGGGTGAGTTGTCTGCCAGAAGCAGGAAAATTCTACGGTAAGATTTTGACTCTCAAAATGCGAAGAGCAAACGCAGAAGCATTCCACTGATTTACAATCGGCATAGCAATCTACGATTGAGTTTGGATTGAATTTTGGTGTGAGGTATCCGCGAGTGGTGTCAGTGGTTGGGCGGTTTCGCCCTTGGATTTTGACTGGAGTAACGTTTGTCCTGGCCTCTGCCCTTGGATGCGGCAATACGTATCGTCCTATTTTGACCGATATTCCTCCGGTTCAGCCCGCCCCGCAGCCAGAGAAAGAGGCCGTGGTCATCAGTTGCGGCACGGGGCAGGGGACTACAAGCGCAATCAGTATCTACCAGACCTGCAATAACCCTGGAGACATTGGTTTGGGCTCAATTGTGGATTTCTCTGGGGACAGCGTGCTGGTTCGCCTGAATCTTGGCAATGGCCCGCGTTGGGTTGCCCTGAATGGTTTTGGCACCAGTGCGTATACGGCCAACGCCGATGGCACCATCAACACCTTCGACATCAGCACGACAGTTGAAACCAACAAAATCACAACCAGCACCTTACTGCCGAGTGCGCAGCCCACCACCTTGCTGGCACAGTACGCTGGGTTCCTGTATGTCAACGAGCCGGGACGCAATGCTATCGCTGTAATGTCAGGAACTCCGGAGGCCGTGCAGTTGGAAATCCCGGTTGCGGCCAATCCTGTCAATCTGGTGGGCAGCTATCAGAGTCCGGCTGGGTTGACTCCCAATCAGCGTCTCTATGCGATCTCGCAAGGCACCAATGCGACGCCTCCGACCTGCACCGCAGCGGCAGGCAATGGAAGCATTACTGCAATTGAAACGGCTACCGATACTATCTCGGCTGTGATTCCCGCAGGGGTCTGTCCCATCTATGGGATAATGTCGCACGATAACCGGCGCACGTTCATTCTGAATCAAGTTAGCGGCTCGATCACTGTGATTGATAGCGAGCAGAACCAACTGGATCTGAACCCGAACAATCCCAATAACCCAAACGCGCCAAATTTTAGAAATGGAACCATCACCCTGCCAGCAGGGCCAAATGGTTTGACGCCACAGCCGGTCTGGGTGGATATTTACAACTCCGGCAGTATTCTGGCCGTCGTCAGTACCCAGTCGAACACACTGACGCTCATCAACGTAAGCCTAGATTCGTTCGGAAATGATTCTCCGAGTTTTGGCCAGATTATCGCCACAATTCCAGTCGGGGCAAACCCGACATCTGTATCCGTTTTGCAGGATGGCACGCGCGCCTATGTCGCTAATCATGACGATGGTACGGTCAGTTCCGTGAGTCTGGTCAGCAATCAGGTACTGCAAACCATCCCCGTTGCCGGACATCCCATCTCCATTGCCGCGACAACGGGTACCCCGACAGGGAAGGTCTATGTGGTATCGCCAGACAGCAACATTTTGACGATTATCCGCACGGATAACGACACAATCTCCAACTCTCTGGTTATGACGGGCACAGGCATTCAAGTTCGAGTTACGGCTCCATAGCGCTGTCCATCAGCCCATAGAGCAAAGCCCAAAGCGCAGTCTGACGGGAGAGTCCATGCGAACGATCGCCATCATCTCAAAGCCGCAGAAGCCGGAGTTGGCGATCATTCTTCCCGAGCTGGTGGTCTGGTTGCAGGCCCACGGCTATCGTCCGCTGCTGGATACTATCAGCGCCAGTTATATCCCTGTTGCCGATGCTGTGCCACGCCACGATATGCCGGAACACTCTCCCGAATTGCTTATTGTTCTGGGTGGAGATGGAACGCTGCTGGCTGCCGCGCGCGCCTTTGCCCGAACCGAGACTCCCATTCTCAGCGTGAATCTTGGATCGCTGGGCTTTCTCACCGAAGTTCCGCTCTCACATCTGTATCCAACCCTGGAGGGCTGGAACGCACAGGCCTGCGGCATAGATGAGCGTGCCATGCTCCATGCCGAGGTGCGCCGCGTGGGACTCGTGCATCACACCTTTGAGGCTCTCAATGATGTGGTCATCGCCAAGGGCACCATCGCACGCATGGCCAACTTTGTTGTTCACCTTGGAGAGCATCCCGTGGCCTCCTTTCGCGCAGATGGCGTGATTGTTTCCACTCCGACAGGATCGACGGCTTACAATCTGGCGGCCAACGGGCCAATTCTTGCGCCCGACGTAGAGGGCATGGTGATTACCGCCGTGTGCCCGCATTTGCTGACCATTCGCCCGTTGGTGGTGCGCGGGGATGCGCATGTTTCGATTCACATTGAAGGCATTCCAGAGCAGTTGTATCTGACGGTGGATGGACAGGAGGCCGTCGAGATGCGCCTGGGGGATGAACTGCACTGCTGGCGCTCTGAGTACAAGATTCGCCTGGTGCGCATGAATAACAATCACAGCTTCTTTGACGTGCTGCGTGCCAAGCTCAAGTGGGGCGAGCGGTAGAGCCTCCAGAAACCCGGCGGACGATTTTCTCGCTGTCGATTCTATTTCAACAATTCATCCACCAGATTTCTCGCTGTCGATTCTATTTCAACAATTCATCCACCAGAATCTTCGCCTTGGTGGCCAGGGTGTTGGCCCCTTGCAGGTCGTTGATGGCCAGAGCCTGACGAGCCTGCGTCAAAAATAGATGAATCTGCGCTATGGTGGTTCGTTTGCTTGCAGCAATGGTGGCATTGACGGTCTTCAGGCGTCTTTCCGCTGAGGCAATCAAGACCAGGGTCTGTTGGCGCAGGTCTGGATTCTCAGAGGAATCCCCAGCTGAAAGCAATCCGATGGGCGAGGAAGCTGCCGACGCGCCATTTGCAGGAGTGGCAGAATCGGTAACAATTTTTTTGGGCAGTTTCGCGTGGTGTGTCCGCACATGTGTCTTTTTGGGTTTAGGTGTCGTGGGGACTGTCTCCGGCGCGAGGACAGGCGCGGGTGGCGCCGGGGCTGGTACTACGGGTGCGGGAGCCACCACTGGCGCGGGAGTCACGGGCTTCGGCTGTACAACCGGAGCTTGCGCCTGGTGCGGCGTAGATTTTCTAAAGGGCAGGTGCAGCCGACTGCACCCGACACCAGAACTCAGGGCAACCAGCAGGATCAATCCAATCCAAAAAGACTTCATTCCACTCCTTGCACGTTTCAGCCGGAGCTAGCGGCGGAGGAATCTGTAAACATCGCCACCTCTACCGGATGTTCTCTGGCAGAGCTTGCAGGCACGCGAAGGATGAACTCAGTTCCTTGGCCTGCTTTTGATTCTACAGTTACCGATCCGTTATGGAGTTGAAGAATTCGATAGGTCATGGCTAATCCTATGCCGGTGCCATCGTGTTTGGTGGTGAAATACAGGTTAAAAATACGATCCTGAATCTCCTTAGGGATACCGCAGCCTTCATCGCGAATGCGGATGGTAGCGTTGCGGCCCTCCTGTCGCAACTCCACTTCCAGCGCTCCTCCATCGGCCATGGCCTGCGCCCCGTTCAGTACAACATTCAGGAGCGCCTGCCGCATCAGGTCGGCATCGACACGCGCATAGATGGGCTGGCGTGGGAAGAGGCTGGTTACGTGGACGTTGCGTTGCTCCAGTTCCGGTGAGGCCAGCGCCAGTACGGAAGAAACGACCTGCTCCACATCCTGTACGACCAACTCCAGATCGACGGGACGGGAGAAATCCACTAGAGTCTGCACCACGCGATCCAGCCGCCGGATTTCCCCTTGAATAATCTCCAGATGGCGTTCCGCGCCTGGTTCGCCAAGATTTAATTTTCCGCGCAGCAACTCCAGATGCACCACAATGGCGTTAATCGGGTTTTTGACCTCGTGGCCAACGCCAGAGGTTAGCCGTCCCAGATCGGCCAGGCGGCGAGAAATTTCCAACTCGCTCTCAATCTGTTTTACGGATTCGTTGTCATGCAGGGTCAGCAAAACACCCAGAGCCTCGGCGGGATCGTCGCCCGCGTCGCCATGAATAAAATCCAGCGAAACCTGTACCTGTCGCCCAGATTCGGTTTCCACATTTTGCTGCAGCATGGGAATGCGCGCATTGAAGGCGCGCCGCACCACCTGGCCCAGTGCCGTCTGCCGGTCAAAAATTTCATGCAATTCCATGCCCAGAATCTGCTTGCGTTGCAGTCCTAGAAAACGCTGGGCCGAGTCGCTGACCATCACTGCGCGCGCGTCCCGCGTAAAGAGCATGATGCCATCCTGCAGGTTCTCCATCACCTGATTCAGGTTGGTTTGCAGCGCAGTAAAGACCTCCTCCACGCTGCGCATACGCTGGCCAATGCGCTCAATTTTGTTGGAGACCTGGGAGATTTCATCTCTGGGCGATGGCAGCAGTTCCGGCTCGGCTCCCGTACCAGAACCCGGTGCGTGCAGCATGAACTGATCCAGCCGGTCGCTGATGGCCTGGAGCGGGAGCAGCGCCATGTTGGAAAGCAACGCGGACAGCACCAGGGAGACGATCAGCGCCAAAAAGATAATCGCCAGTTCTAGCCGGAGCCACGGGGCCAGTTCGCTGCGAAGAAATGTTGTGCGCACGCCGACTTGGACGGTCAGAAAGGGCGCGCCATTCCGATTGAGCGACAGGCCGATATCGTAGACCTTTGGAGGGCCAAATACGGTGCGAAACTGCTGCCAGGGATTGGCGGCCTGAAGTTTTTGAAATTTAGGCCGCGCAGGTACGGCTTGATCCTGCATCGCGGGATCGGTGCTGACCAGCGCGGTATTGTTGACATCGGCAATGGTGACGTCATACACGGTGGGCGAATAGCGAATCACAGAGTTGAGAATCTGCTGCAAGGTTGGATCGGTTTGCAGAACCGTCATCATCGCGGCCCGTAAGGCCGCAGGGCTGTTGACGGCATCGGGATACTCCGTCATGCCAGTTTCCAGGGCGCTGCGCGTAGCCAGCAGAACCTGGTGCGCGGTGATGTCATTATGCTGGAAGGTCTGCGTGATGCGCTCGGAAAGCAACTGCGCGAGATAGAGGCCGGAAAGCACAACAACGACGGCAAAGACCATCGCAGTAACCGTGGCTACCAGCTTGATTCGTAGTCGCATTTTTCTCTCGCAGCCAGGTTGCCAGGTCAGTATGTATCCTGCCGGTGGGCTGGATTCTGATTGTAATGCTTGTAGCCTGGAGGCGGAAATTATGCCGCCACCACTGTTGAGGACGCATAGAAATTCTTATGAGTTCAGGATAAAATTTCTTGTCCATCCTCGGATGCATGGCCGGCAGATGTAAGCGCCGCGCCATACTCCTTGAGCTTATTGTGCAGGGTTTTCAGGCTAATGCCAAGAATCTCTGCAGCGCGCGTCTTGTTATTTCCTGTAGATTCCAGGGTTTTTAGAATCAACAGACGCTCCAGCTCATCCACGGTCGCGCCTACGGAGATAGAGACCTGTCTGGAGTCGTTCGCAGGAAGTGTGTGCAAATTCGCTCCAAACCCCGGAGACAGGTGCGTCCGTTGCAGGGTTCCTTCGCCGCACAGGATAATGGCGCGCTCCAGCGTATTGCGCAGCTCGCGTACGTTTCCTGGCCAGTCGTAGGTCTGGAATATCTCCAACACCTCGCCGTCGATTCCCTGTACAGATCGTCCATGACGGGCATTCATGTCCAGAATCATGGCTTCGGCAATCTGGGGAATATCCTCTTTGTGCTGGCGCAGGGGCGGCATGTGGATGTTGAAGACGTTCAGTCGATAATAGAGATCGCCGCGCAGGTGGCCCGATGCAATCGCGTCTTGTGGAACTTTATTGGTGGCGGCCAGAACGCGCACATCCACGACGGTTTCCACTTTGCTGCCTAATCGTCGCAGACGGCGATCTTCCAGCACGCGCAGCAGCTTGGCCTGGGTTCCAATGGGCATTTCGCCAATCTCATCCAGCAGTAGTGTGCCTTCTTCGGCCAGTTCAAAGCATCCAGCACGGCGCTCCACGGCCCCAGTAAAAGCTCCCTTTTCATGGCCAAAAATCTCGCTCTCAATCAGCGTCTCTGGAATGGCGGCACAATTGACGGCGACAAAGGGCTTGGAGGCTCTGGGACTCAATTGGTGCAGGGTACGCGCAACAATCTCCTTGCCGGTGCCGCTCTCGCCGGTAATCAGGACGGAGACATTGCTGGAGGCAATCTGTTCGACCAGAGAAAAAATCTCCTGCATGATCTTGGATTTGCCCACCAGCGATCCCAGAACGCCGGTGTCGCGCAGACGGCGACGTGTGATCTCCAACTCGTGTTGCATCTCCTGCCGGCGGCAGGCATTGGATAGAATCGCGCGCAGGCGATGCGGATCGACGGGCTTCTGGATATAGTCATACGCGCCGCGCCGCATGGATTCGACGGCGCTGTCGATGGTGCCCTGTGCGGTCAGCATGACCACGACCAGCTTTGCAGGCTGCTCCTGGATTTGCGTCAGGAGTTGCAACCCGTCCATATTTGGCATCTTCAAATCCGTGAGCACGATAGAGGGTTGAAAGCTCTGGATGCGCTCCAGTGCCTCCAGGCCATCCTCGGCAGTCTCCGTACTGTAGCCCCAGCCGGAGATCAGCTCGGCTAGCCCCAGCCGGGCATTCAATTCATCTTCAACAATCAGAATCTTCTGCGATGCGCTCATATTCTTCTGGCTTCTAGCCTAATCCTTTTCGCGGAATCCATGCAGCTTAGCTTGCTAAGAACTGGATTTTTTGGCGCGTTGCCAAAAACTATTTCCTTAGATGCAAACAATACGGTAGGATGCTTCAAAACCCAGAGTTTCACTCTGAAATAAGGAAGAATGTTGAACGGATACGACAATGCCGCAATCATCCTTGCAAGTGTTGTGCTCTCCTGTTGCCTTTTGCTGCTATTGAACCGACTTTGGCCTTCGACACATCGGCGGCTCCATAACGACGTTATAGGATGGCAACTCGCCATTATCGGAACCATCTATGCCGTGGTGATTGGTTTTATGATCTTTGCCGTTTGGGGCAACTATCAGGCAGCGGACATGAACGTGGACAATGAGGCCAGCGCGTTAATTGACCTCTATCAGATCGCCGATGGCCTGCCAGTACAGCAGCGCGATACGATTCAAAATCTTACCAAGGAATATGCCCATGTCCTGATTGAGAAGGAATGGCCAGCGATGAATGTCGGCAATCCAGGAACTGCTGCGCACCCGATTGTTCAGAAGCTGTGGAGTGCCGTGATTGGAACCCAGGCGACCTCCAGCCTGGGGCAAACCAGCCTGAGCCACGCGATGGATCAGTTGAGTGCGCTTGTCCAGGATCGCCACATTCGCCAGATGCAGGGCGAAGCGAGCCTGCCAGCAATTCTGTGGGCTGTGTTGATCTGTGGTGGAATGATTACCATAATTGCTGCCTGTTTTATTGGTAGCGAGAATATGCGGCTGCACTTTATTCTGATTCTGTCGCTCAGTGCGATCATCTCGCTGGTGCTGGTTGCCATTGCAGATATTGATGGCCCGTTCCAGGGGTCGGTGCATATCAAGTCCGATGCCTTTGTGTATGTGCTGGACACGATGAATAACCACACGAATGTTTCTCGTTAAAGCACACCGATGTATTCTGGGGCTGTATGGATCTTGAGATTTCCATTCACGATCTGGCAGGCTACCTGCAAGCTGCCAGGCCAGATTCTGCATCCATTGGCAGCCTGAATTTCTGTCTGCTTGATGTTCGGGAAGTGTGGGAGGTGCAGCTCTGCGTGCTTCCCAATTGCCTGCATATTCCGATGGGAGATTTGCCCTCGCGTTTGCACCAGGAGCTTGACCCAGACGCACATATCATTGTGGTATGCCATCATGGCCGACGCTCCCTGGTCGTAGCACACTGGATGCGGGAGCAGGGATTCGAGCGGGCGCAGTCTCTTGCCGGTGGCCTGGAGGCCTGGGCCTGCCAGATCGATACCACCATGCAGCGGTACTAGGGGACTCACGCGGCCAGGGGCTTAATTTTGCGACGCTTCTTCTGGGATTCCAGCCACAGGTCATACTGCAACTGTGCCTTGGAAAAGAAATCTGGAGATAGCGCCAGGGCCTCCCCCAGCCGGATACTCAGATCCATTGTGATGGCTGTGTGTCCGTGCAGTGTGCGCGAGATAGTCTGGCGGGTGACGCCAATATGCCGGGCCAATTCCGTTGCAGAGCGGTCGCCGAGGAACTCACGCAGAAGTTCTCCAGGACTAGCTGGATTGTGCATCATCGTCATGAATGTTCCTCCTGGTGGTAATCCTGATAATCGACAAGAATCGCGTCCTCACCTTCAAAGGCAAAGGTTAAACGCCAGTTTCCATTGACCGTTACTGCCCAATGATTCTTAAGATTTCCCTTCAGCGGATGCCAGTCCCAGCCTGCCCGGTTCATGTCTTGTGGGACGGATGCAAGATTCAGAGTTGTAAGTAGAACGCGCAGCGGCTGTGCGTGTTTTGGCTGGATACCTGCCTTCGATCCTGTCCAGAAAAACTTCTCGATCCCATTGTGCCGAAAGCTACGAATCACCTGTGCAGCGTAACATGATATATTACGTTTTTCAAGATGTTCTCCAGAAAGAGTCTTGCCATGTCGATTTCTGCCCTTGCGTTTGCACAGAAAAATCAGGCGCGCTTTCTCTCGGAGCTGAAAGACCTGCTGCGCATCCCTTCCATTTCCACGTTGCCGGAGCATCGTGAAGATGTTCGCCGCGCAGCGGAGTTTATTGCCCGCGAGCTGCGCCGCATCGGCATGGAAAATGTGCAGATCATCGAAACGGAGGGGGAGACGCAGGGTCATCCGCTGGTCTATGCTGATTGGCTCCACGCCCCCGGCAAGCCAACATGCCTTTGCTACGGTCACTATGATGTGCAGCCGCCTGATCCACTGGACGAGTGGCTCAGCCCGCCCTTTGAGCCGACCGAGCGCAACGGCAATGTGTATGCGCGCGGGGCCGTCGATGACAAAGGCCAGATGTATATCCACATTAAGGCGCTGGAATGCCTGATGCAGGCTGGGGATGGCAAGCTGCCGCTGAATGTTCGCGTCCTGATTGAAGGCGAAGAGGAGGTCGGTGGAGAGGGCATCGCAGCCTACCTGCGCCAGCATCCGGAGCGCCTCGCGTCGGACTTCGCGCTGGTCTCAGACACGGAAATGTTTGCGCCCGGCCTGCCGACGCTCTGCGTGGGACTGCGCGGCATGATCTATACCGAGATTGAAGCGCGAGGAGCGAAGAGCGATCTGCACTCTGGCATGTATGGCGGCGCGGCGCCGAATCCATTTATGGCGCTTTGCCAGATGCTCACGCAATTGAAGGATACGCAGGGACGCATTCAGATTCCAGAATTTTACGACGGGATTGTTGCGCCATCCGCTGCGGAGTTGGCAACGTGGAAGACGTTGCCCTTCGACGAGCAGGAATTTTTAACGCAGGAAGTAGGCGCGACCGCGCTGACCGGCGAATCGGGGTATAGCGTGCTGGAGCGCCTGTGGGCGCGGCCTACGCTGGAGATTCACGGGATGCCCGGCGGCTTTATCGGCGCAGGCGCGAAGACAGTGATTCCCGCTAAAGCCGTGGCCAAGGTTTCCATGCGTCTGGTGCCGGAGATGCAGCCCCAGATTTGTTTTGATCGCTACAAGAAATTTGTCGAGTCCATTTGCCCTGCTGGCATCACAGTCGATGTCCGGCTCATCCATGCAGGCGATCCCATTGTGATCGGCGTGGACAATCCGTTTGTGGAGGCCGCGACAGGCGCGCTGCGCACGGTCTTCAGCAAGGAGACGGTCTTCGTGCGCTCTGGAGGGTCGATCCCCATCGTTGGGGATTTTGAGCGCCACCTGCACATTCCCACGGTGATGATGGGCTTCGGCCTGCCCGACGACAATCTGCACGCGCCCAATGAAAAATTCCATATCGCGAATTTTTATCGTGGTATTGAGACCGTGATTCATTTCTTTGCGCGACTGGGAGCGGCGTAGGTGATTGCGCCAGTATCGCCGACAGGTTTCGTTCTGGCCGGGGGACGCGGCACGCGCATGGGGCAGGATAAAGTTCTCCTGCCCTGGGGGGAAAGCACGCTGCTCGAAGAGGCGCTGCGCAAGCTCCGTGCCGTATGTGGTGAGGCTCGTATCTGCTCGAATCGGCTGGAGCTGGGAACCTACGCGCCTGTGGTGCCTGACATCGTAGCGCCAGAAGAAGTTGCGACGAACGCTACAGAAGATGCGAGTTTCACGATAGGCCCACTGGGCGGCATCGTTGCCGCGCTCGAAACCACATCGTCAGAATGGAATCTTTTCTTGCCGGTTGATCTTCCCTTGCTGCCCGTAGAATTTCTGGCCTCGTTGCTGGAACGGGCTCGCAGAGGTTCCACACTCGCCGTCATTCCTTGCCTGGAGGGAAGGCCGCAGCCGCTCTGTGCTGTCTATCATCGCGATCTTCTTTCGGGGCTGTGGCAGGTCGTGGCAGAAGGGAAGAACAAGGTGATCCTCGCCGTGGAATCTGCGGCACGGACAACCCAGGCCACGCGGCCCACATCCACCAGGCATGGCATAGATCGTTACGCAGTCAACGCATCCGAATCCGCAAACTGGTTTCTAAATCTGAACACCCCAGAGGAACTGAAACAGGCGCATCGCCTGCATGTTCAGCAATAGCCTGCTCATTCCAGTTGCCCCGCTGCCGCGGCTGTTCTATGCTGGGCAGTCTCACATTTTCATCTACGCTATGACTGTGAATCATTCTCAAAACTCGACATCCAACAGGCTTTCTTCGGCACTGGACTCCCGCAGTGCAGCATTTCAGGCCAATGCTGCGGCCCTGCGTGTTTTGCTTGGACACATGGAGCAGGAGCAGGTGACCATCCTGCAGGGCGGCGGAGCGAAGGCAATCGAGGCCCAACACGAAAAAAATCGGCTGACGGTTCGAGAGCGGCTGGCGCTGTTGCTTGACCCAGGCAGCGAGCTTCTGGAGCTAGCTCTCTACGCCGCGCACGGAATGTATACGGAGTGGGGTGGCGCGCCAGCGGCTGGAGTAATCACAGGGCTGGGCCGCGTAGCGGGCCGTCTGGTGATGGTGATTGCTAACGACGCGACGGTGAAGGCAGGCGCCTTCTTCCCGATGACGGCGAAAAAAGTGCTGCGCGCGCAACACATCGCGATGGAAAATCATATTCCGACGATCTACCTGGTAGATTCCTCTGGAGTTTTTTTGCCGTTGCAGGAGGATGTTTTTCCCGATCAGGATGATTTTGGCCGCGTCTTTCGCAACAATGCCGTCATGTCCGCCAAAGGAATTCCGCAGATTACGGCAATCCTGGGCATGTGCGTAGCTGGAGGTGCGTATCTTCCGGTGATGACGGATCACGTACTGATGACCGAGGGCAGCGGATTGTTTCTTGCTGGGCCAGCGCTGGTGCAGGCTGCCATCGGACAAAAAAATACAGCAGAGGAACTGGGTGGCGCGACCATGCACGCAGAAATCTCTGGCACCGTCGATTTTAAAGAGCCGAACGATCATCTTTGTCTGGCGCGGGTGCGGGCGCTGGTGGGAAGATTTGGACATCGCGCAGGAGCGCCCTTTGATCGCGTTGCATATAACGCCATACTGGACGAGCCAAAATATGCTGCCGAAGATTTGCTGGGGCTGCTGCATCCTGACCCAGCCAAAACCGCAACCAACACCTATGACATGCACGAGATCATCGCGCGTCTTGTCGATGGCTCCTGCTTCGACGAGTACCGACCGGAGTATGGGCCAACGCTGCTCTGTGGCTATGCGCGTATTGGCGGCTATGCCGTGGGCATCGTCGCCAACCAGAAGACGCAGCAGCAACAGATCGGCCACGACGGACAGAAGCGCATGGAGTTCGGCGGAGTCATCTATCCAGAATCGGCGGATAAAGCGGCGCGCTTCATTATGGACTGCAATCAAAATCTGGTACCGTTGATTTTCCTGCATGACGTGAATGGATTTATGGTGGGCCGCGATGCGGAGCACAGCGGCATTATTCGCTCTGGCGCAAAGATGGTAGCAGCGGTGGCGAATTCCGTAGTTCCGAAAATTTCTGTCATTATCGGTGGATCGTTCGGAGCGGGGAACTACGCCATGTGCGGCAAGGCTTACGATCCAAGATTTATTTTTGCGTGGCCCACGGCACGCTACGCGGTGATGAGTGGTGCCTCTGCGGCGAACACGCTGGTCGAAGTAAAGGTGAAGCAATTGGAGCGCAGTGGAAAAAAACTCAGCGATACGGAGAAGAAAGAACTCCACGCTTCAATTTTGGCCACGTATGAGACACAGTCTGACCCGCGCTACGCAGCCGCGCGTCTGTGGGTGGATGCGATTATCCATCCCACGGACACGCGTGCCGTGCTAATTACCGCGCTGGAGGCAGTTTCTCTAAACCCCGACGTGCCGCGCTTTCATCCCGGTATATTACAAACCTAACAATGAAACGCCGACAATTCTTACAAATAACAGGGTTGGCCCCCACTGCATTGTTGTGCTGCGGGCGAAGAATCTGGTCAGAATCTACGATGAAGACCAGGCGCAATCTCTATGTGCTGGGACAATTTGAGCAGACAGATGAGGCGCGTTTGAACGCGATTGCCGCAACTCTGGCTGGTAGTCGATTCAATGTGTTCACGCTTGCCTTTTTAGGCGTTGATCTCACGCAGGGAAAATTGCAACTTCTCTACAACGGACATGCGTTTCCTGCATTGAGTCCACGCTTATCGGAAATCTTGCGGCGATTGCAAGGGGGCGGAACAAAAAAAATTCTACTCTCGATTGGTGGATGGCAAAGTGCGAATACCTTCGCGGTGATTCGCAGCACGGGGATTCCAGCCTTCGTGCAACAGCTGACGCAGCAGGTAATCGCGCCGCTGCGACTGGATGGAATTGATCTTGACCTGGAGCCGATGCAAGGTGGGCTGGATCAATGGATGGCAGCGTACCGCGAGCACGGCGCTACGCTGGCATTGCTGACGAATGAATACAAGCGCATACATCCAAACCACATTGTGAGTCATTCGCCGATTGCTCCAGTGGTTGCGGAGTTATATGTCAAAGATGTAGAGATGGATGGTTTGCGAGATGGTTTGCTATCGAGCACGCGCACAATGCACGGAAGAAACAACATCAACTGGTTAAATGTGCAGTTGTATGAGGGGGGCACTGTGGTGGGCGGAGATAACGCAACGTATTACAAGGAATCGTTGGTACAACCGCTCTTGCCTCTACAGAAAAAGACGAGAATTCAGTATCCATTGGATTTTTTACAGCCTACATTTCAACCAGAAGCCAAGCCGCCGCAGTCGATGGAATTCTGCCGACAGGCACTAATAGGGATCAATGCACTGTGTGCGACATTGCATGGTGGGAGACTTCAGGGTGTTAGCGTATGGGAGTATAAGCAGATAGCGTCGGGAATTTTTGCATGGTCGCAAAGTATGGAAGAGGCATTGGCACATTGAGCGAAACGGATACGAAAAACCAAGTTGTAAAAATTATTGAATGCCCGCGCGATGCCTGGCAGGGACTGCCAAAGATGATCCCCGCAGAAATCAAGGCTGACTATCTGCGCACGCTGGTGGCTGCGGGATTTCGACACATTGATGCGGTATCGTTTGTCTCGCCGAAGGCCGTGCCGCAGATGGCCGATGCCGAGCAGGTGCTGGCATTTCTTGATCCACCGGATGATGTTGAGGTGATCGGTATTGTCGTGAATGCCAAGGGCGCTGAACGTGCAGTTGCTACGGAAGCGGTGCGCACGCTGGGATTCCCATATTCTATTTCACCGACATTTTTGCAGCGCAATCAAAATCAAACGCCGGAAGAATCTCTTGATGCGCTTGAGGCAATCAGCGAGCAGGCCTATCGCGCCGGGTTGGACGTTGCCGTATATATTTCTATGGCCTTCGGCAATCCCTACGGCGATGCGTGGAGCGAGGAAGAAGTCATCGAAGCGTGCAGCCTGCTTGCAGAGATGGGCGTAACGCAGATTTCTTTGGCAGATACGGTCGGCGTAGCGAATGCAGACTCCGTTGGCCGGTTAGTTTCTTCTGTAATTGCAGAGCCGAAAAATGTTGAGATCGGCGTGCATCTCCACGCCCGACCTGCTGAGGCAGCCGCGAAGGTGCTCGCTGCGTATCACGCTGGATGCAGGCGATTTGACATGGCCATTCGAGGACTGGGCGGCTGTCCCTTTGCGCAGGACGCGCTGCTGGGAAACATTGCGACGGAAGTAGCGTTGCAAGCATTGCACCAAGCGGGCGCAGCGTTGCCCAAGCTTCTGCCGCTGGAAGGTTTGATGGCGGCGACGGAAACCATTGCCGCGCGCTTTGGGCCATCCTTGCAATAAAATTGTTGGCGAAAGGACTGCATGACGTACAACACGCTGCGGCTGGAAGAGGCTGACGATATTTTGACCGTGACGCTGCATCGTCCAGCGCGACGCAACGCTCTAAATCCGGAGATGATAGACGAACTGCTGCGCGTTTTTGATACGGCAGGGAAGCGTGCATCGGGAGTTTTGATTCTCACCGGCGCTGGCGATGCTTTTTGCGCTGGGCTGGATATCGATCATTTGCAAGCGTTGCAAAATAAATCGAAAGCGGAGCATGAAGAAGATGCGGTTCGCGTTGTGCGACTCTTCCGCGCTCTCTACGATCTTCCAATGCCAACGGTTGCTGCCGTCAATGGACCAGCCCTTGCTGGCGGCATGGGACTGGCAACGCTGTGCGACTTTACGCTTGCTGTTCCAGAGGCAAAGTTTGGCTACACCGAAGTTCGCATCGGATTTATTCCTGCGGTCGTTTCTTCGTTTTTGGTTTTGCAGGTTGGAGAAAAACAGGCTCGCGATCTGTTGCTCACGGGTCGTTTGATCGTTGCCGAGGAAGCGCTCAGCATTGGATTGGTGAATGGAGTAGTCGACGCGGCAATGTTAATGGTACATGCGCGCGCGTTGGCGCAATCCCTGTTGCAGAATAGTCCAGAAGCTCTGCGCGCAACCAAGCGCCTGCTCTCCTCCCGTGTACAGGAACGATTGGATCGCGAACTGCAATCGGCCATTGCGTGGAGCGCGGAGGCTCGTGCCACGGAAGATTTTCGCGAAGGGGTTGCCGCATTTTTAGAGAAGCGCAAACCTGCATGGCCTTCAAAAAAGAAAACATAAATGAATAGGCGAAGTATGTCCGACACAGATCAGAACGCAATAAAAAATACACCAGAGAACATTGGCGAAACACGGCTGCGCGTGCGGTACGCAGAAACGGATCAGATGGGCGTGGTGCATCACGCTAACTATCTGGTGTGGTTTGAGGTGGGTCGCGTGGAATTGATGCGGCAGCTCGGCTTCGATTACAAAGTTATGGAGGCTGAGGACGATTGCTGTATCGCTGTTGTAGAGGCGTATGCGCGATATAAATCTCCGGCACGCTACGACGACGAGCTAATCATTGCCACGGAGATTGCCATGCTACGAGGATTTGTCTTAAAGTTTTGCTATCGCGTGCTGCGCGCCAACGACGGCATTCTGCTCGCTGAGGGAGAAACAACGCACGTCATTACGGATCGCAATCTGAAGAAAAAATCTCTACCGCAAAAATATGTTGAGGCCTTCCAGCGCGTTCTGCAGGATATGCGTCCTGGCTAGGACAGGAATCGTTACGCTTTTCTGGCGCGGTCCAACTCCCAGGCTTTGGCATATTTCCAACTAGTGTAGGCAGCGTGATAGAGATGCAGCAGCAGACCCTCGCGTCCATCCAGAAATCCAAGACGAATCTTGTAGTTGTAGATAAATGTCGCAGCCGGGACGAGCAGCACATTCCAAAAGAAGGCTGGCAGGCTGCTGGAAACGCGATTTTGCTCGACAAGAATCTCTGCGCCCAGCGTGCTGTAGCAGTTCATGTGCTCGATGTAGCTGGTGAGCGTGGGGTAGGCGTGGTGCAGCAGGTCTCCATGCAGATGGCCGATGGCTCCATCGCAGCGGAGAGTTTCATGCACGGCGCGTTCGGCAAAAGCTCCCTTGCCGCGTCGAAAAAGCCGCAGTTTGGCATCTGGATAGAAGCCGCCATGCTTCAGCGCGCGTCCAAGAAAGTGATTGCGGCGCGGAAGAAAATACGCATCTACCGTTTCTGGCAAGGTGAGTAGGCGCTGGATTTCCAACGCTAACTTTGCGCTGACCTCTTCATCCGCATCAAGCGAGAGCACCCAGTCGCCGGTACATTGAGCGATGGCAAAATTTTTCTGCGCGGCAAAGCCAGCCCAGTCACGAAGATGTGTCTGCGCTCCCGCAGTCTGCGCGAGGGCCACAGTTGCATCGGCGGAATGCGCATCGACGACGACAATCTGATCGGCCCACTGCACACTGGCCAGCGTGCGAGGCAGGTTGGCTTCCTCATTGTGCGTGATGATGGCGACAGAAAGAGAGCTGCGCATAATGGGTTATTGGGGGATGGCTTCGGTGCCGAGATGCTCATTGATGAGGCGCACGACGAGTGGATGGAAGGATTCGCCGGTCTTGAGCAGCACAAACGTCTCTGTTGTTGGATCCCAATTCAACTTGAAGCTGGTGGATAGCGCGGAGATCCAAACCTGTCGAACGGGAGTGTTCGGCGTGATGACAAACTTCGCCGCAGGCTCTTCAAATACGACGTTCAGCACGCCATTCTGTTCTTCTACTTCAAAATCCGCTTCACTCTCGGCCTGGATCAGAGCTTTTTTTAGGGATTCAATGGCGGCTTCAACATTGCGACGGAAGGTGATTTCATCCAGCATGGCCCCAGTGTACCAAGATGGCAAGGTCGGCAGCTTGCGGGGTAAGCACGCTCACTCCCCAGGTCTCAAAATATTGAGACCTGGGGCATCCGTTGGAATGAAAAAAATTAAAAAGGAATATCGTCGTCGGTAATTTCCGTGGCCTGTGAGTAATCCTGCGCCGGGCCGCTCTGATCGAACGATGCGGTGTTGGAGCGGGAATAATTGCTGCCACCACTGCCGCCTTCGCCCTCGCCGCGACCGGAGAGCAGCGACAGATCGCCAACAATAATCTCTGTCCGATATTTCTTCTGGCCGGTGGTCTTGTCATCCCACGAAGAGGTTTGCAGACGGCCCTCCACGTAGAGCTTGCTGCCTTTTTTCACATAATCGCGGACGATCTCTGCCGTGCGCTGATAGGCGACCAGATTGTGCCATTCGGTGCGATCCTGCCAGGCACCAGCCTTGTCCTTGAACCGTTCGCTGGTCGCAATGGAAAACGTGGCAACTGGCACGCCGTTGGGGGTGGATTTAATCTCCGGGTCTTTGCCGACATTGCCCAGAAGGATAACTTTATTGACGCTCTTTGCCATTGGCTTGGTTCTCCATCAAAAGGGTTTCCGCATGAGCATAGCAGACTGGCGCGGGAAGCGCATCTCTACCGTCTCTGGCGGCGATTGCGCAGCCACTTGGCCGCGCCCAGCAGGAATAGCATCAGGCCAAACGGACAGTTCATCATACAAAGGATGAGTGCAATCCATCCAAGATTGGTGTGCGGCCCGTAGATGCCGATGCCGCCAAAAATCGTCAGCATGGCCAACCCGGCCAGTGCGCCGCTGCCTAGAATCCAGAAGCCGCTACGCAAGAGTGTGCGCGTGCCATCATCGGCCACGGGAGTGATTGCAGTGCTGCTGGCGGAAGGTTGGCCGAGTTTGTTCAGGGTCACAGGCATGTCTTTCATGAGATCAATGCCATCCGGCAAGCATGGCATAGACCACGACGCCGGTGACGGAAACATACAGCCAGATTGGGAAGGTAAAGCGGGCAATGCGCTTGTGCTGCGGGAAGCGCCCGCTCAGAGAAAAATAAAACGTAATCAGAATCATGGGCAACACGACGACTGATAGCAGCACATGGGTCAGCAGAATGGAAAGATAGATTGTCCGCGCCAAGCCGTGGCCGGCAAAGCGTACCTCGCCATGCAGCGCGTGGTGGGTGATGTAGCTGGCCAGAAACAGGCTGGAGAAGACGAAGGCCGTAATCATCGACGCGCGATGGGCCGCAATGTGTTTGCGGCGGATCATCGTGAATCCTGTAATGAGAGCCACGGCGCTACAAGCGTTGAAGATTGCGTTTAGCCACGGAAGAAAGCTGAGGCGCGTAGCGAAGGCCGTGGGCGCGTGATGCACATACAGCAGCCAGAGCAGGAAGGCCGTAGCGGCTGCGCTCAGAACCAGAATTCCGGCGATGGGGCCGCGCGTATTCGTCTGTGCTGCGTGTGCGTTAGTCGGTTCTATTTGCATACGATTTACTGAAAAAATATTCTGCTCAGATTTTTATGCCGCAGGCTTGTTCGTCCTGCGATTGACAATGGCCCAGGAGGCTGCAAAAACAACGGCGCAGAAGCCCAGAGTCACAATCAGGTTGATATGGGGAGTAGAATCTGTGGTCTGCGATGGAGATAATCCATTGCGTAATGCATCGACGGTATAGGTGAGCGGATTGGCAAGCATGATCCAGCGCAGCCAGCCGGAGGCGCCACTGGCGGGAAACATCGCGCCGGAGAGCATCCACAGCGGAAGCAAAATCAGATTGATGACAGCGTGAAAGGCCTGCGTCGAATCCATGGGCCAGGCGATAGCAAAGCCCAGCGCGGTCAGCGCGAAGGAGGCCAGCGCGATGATCGCCATGCTGTAGAGAATGCCCGCGACCGTGGTATGCACACCGGCCAGAGGCGCAAAGACCAGAAAGACCCAGCCCTGAATCGCTGCCAGTGTCGCTCCGCCGAGCACCTTGCCCAGCACAATGGCCGAGCGACGAATGGGCGCGGCCAGCACGGACAACAGAAAGCCTTCGTTGCGATCCTGAATCAGCGACATCATGCTGAAGATGGCTGTGAAGAGCACGATCATCACAATCGCACCGGGAAAAAAGTAGCCCAGATAATGGCTGGCTACGCCATGAGATCCAGCGTCCATACCTGTGTTGGCCGTGGCGTGGAAGGAATTGGCAAATCCTGAGCCAAGCACCAGCCAGAAGATCAGCGGCGAGGCAATCACGCCAACCATGCGGGCCTTTTGCCGGTAGAAGCGAACCAGTTCGCGCCGCCATAGCGAGTAGGCCGGTATCCAGAGACTGGATGACGCGGAGACGGGGGGCCTGTGCGCGGGAAGAGTGAGAGTCGCCATTACGATGCCTCCTGCGTGGATGATGCTGGTTCCGTGGTTTCAGGATTCATGTTCGTCCAGAAGCGATGGCCGGTGCGCTGGATAAAGACATCCTCCAGGCTGGGCTTGGCAACGGAGACGCCTTCAATCTCGCCGGGGAAGGCCTCGACAACATCGGTAAGAAAGCGATGTCCCTGTTCGCGCTCCAGGCGAATTGCATGGCCAACCACAGTGGTCTTGACCGCGAAGCGCTGGTCAATCTTTGCCGCAAGCTGGGTCGCAGCCCAGGGACTGACGGCCTCCAACTGTACGATATCGCCGCCGATGCTGGATTTTAGGTCTGCCGGCGTGCCAAAGGCTACAAGCTTTCCGCTGTTCAAAATCGCCAGCCTGTCGCAGTGCTCGGCCTCTTCCATCAAATGCGTTGTTACCAGCACGCTGACGCCCTGCTCGTCGCGCAGAATACGCAGGTATTGCCACAGGTCGCGGCGCGCGCCCGGATCGAGTCCCGTAGAGGGTTCATCCAGCAACAACACAGCCGGGGAGTGGATCAATCCCTTGGCCAGCTCGACGCGGCGCTGCTGGCCGCCAGAGAGCGTCTCCACTAACTCGTTGGCGCGGTCGGTCAGTCCTACGCGCGCAAGCACCTCGCTGGAGCGCTGGCGCAGATGCGCGCCGCTCAATCCATAGAGATGTCCCTGGTGCATCAGGTTTTCTGCGACGGTTAGTTTGATGTCCAGACTGCGAGCCTGAAAGACGATGCCTGTAGACAGGCGCACGCGGTTGGCATCCGTAGCTACATCAAAGCCTGCAATGCGCGCGTGGCCGCCGGAGGGAAGCATAAGCGTGGAGAGAATGCGAAACAATGTCGTCTTGCCGCTACCGTTGGGGCCAAGCAGTCCGAAGATTTCTCCCGGCTGCACACTGAAGCTCAAATCCTTCAGCGCCACGCGCGTGCCGTAATCGTGCGTCAGATGTTCCAGTTCAATCGCGGCGTGGCCTGGGGCAGCGGGGCCGGACGTAGCTGGTGATGCCGCGACTTTCACCGTTCGCGAAAGGTCTTCCATTGTGGTCATGGCAAAAACTCCTTATGCTGCGCATTCAGCATCATAATTGCGAGCAAGAGTGGCAGATAGATCACGCTGGCCTTCAGCAGAGCACGCGCATAGCTGCGCGACTGGCTTGCGTTCGGGGTGTGTGCAATCCGAAAAAAACGAATCGTGTAGAACAGATATCCCAGGCCTAGCAGCGTCGCAATCGCCAGATACCAGCGGCCTTCAATATGCAACATGTAGGGAACCAGGCTGACCGGAATCATCAGAATAGCGTAGATGAGAGCTTCCATCGCGGTGGACCATCCGTCGGGTTCCACCACCGGCAACATGCGAAGGCTGGCGCGACCGTAATCCTCGCGATAGAGCCAGGCAATGGCCATAAAGTGTGGAATCTGCCAGACAAAAAGAATGGCGAAGAGCGCGACAGCGGGCCACTCGATGGCTCCGCGCGCGGCTGTCCAGCCAATCAGCGGCGGCATCGCGCCGGGGAAGGCTCCGATAAATGTAGCCAGCGTGGTGTGGCGTTTGAGCGGCGTATAAATGCCGACATACGTGACAGCCGTCAGCAGCGTCAGAATGCCGGTGACTGGGTTGGTGCGAACCGCCAGCCAGATCGATCCGCTGGCGATGGCGGCCATGCCCAGACACACTCCGTAGACCAGCCCCATGCGTCCTGCAGCCAGGGGTCGCCGCGCCGTGCGCAGCATTTTAGCGTCGGATCGCCGCTCGAAAACCTGATTCATCACGCTGGAACCGCCAGAGACCAGCGCAACGCCGAGCAGGGTATTCAGCAGTGTGGGATTAAAGGAAAAAATGCCGAATTGTACGCTGCCAAGATGGAAGCCAGCCCAGGCCGTCAGCACCACCATTGCCGTCACGCGAAGCTTGAAGGTTTCTATCGTATCGTGCAGGAAAATAGAGAGTTTCGAGGCGTGAGCGATCTTATGGGCAGAGACGTTGGACGAGATCGGAAGCGCTCCGCTGACCACGGGCATGGGTTGCAGGTGCGTCGGAATTTCTGAGACGATTTTCATCCACGGCCCCACAGACGTGCCGGTGAAATGACGCAGCAATTCGCACGCCGACTGTGCGTCCACGCAGAGGAACAGATCGACAAATCGAAGGCGATTTGGTGACGGCGAGATTCAGACACAGCAGAGTCTTCCACTGCTTAGGATAGCAAATTGTCTGGGGAGCGCGGGGCATCTTGCTGGGATTCATCTTCCGATGCGTACGTCACATATTCCTCGACCAGTACGGCCACCAGCACGGCGGTGGGGACGGCTACCAGTGCGCCCGCCACACCCGCCAGAGAAAAGCCCAGTATCAGCGCGATCAGAATGGCGGTACCAGTCAGATTGACGCGGGTGCGCATGATGCGCGGCGTCAGATAGGCATTTTCAATCTGCGCGTAGACCAGGCCGAAGGCAAGAACGGACAGCAGCTTCGTCCAGGAATCCATCGCTGCGGCCAGAAGAGCCAGCGATCCGGTAAACAAGGCTCCAACGACGGGAATAATGTTGGAGACTCCCAGCAGCACGGCCAGCGTCAGCGCGTAGCGAACGTGCAGCAGTCTCAGTACAATGCCGCTGGTAACAGCCAAAATCAGCATCAGCATCAACTGACCTAGCAGCCAGCCTCCCATGCGGACTGCGGCCTGTTGCAGGGTTGCATCCAGACGATGCCGCCTGGCGGGTGGCACCAATTGCAGGAACCAGCCATAGACCTGCTTGCCTTCGATCAAAAGATAGACGGTGAGCACCATGCCAGAGAGAATACTGAGCAGCCGTGCTGCCCAGTTGCTCAGTGAATCGAGAACATCGCCGGTATCGCGAGCTGCGGCAAGCTGCAACTTTGCTGTCAGGCTGGCAAGGTCTATTTTTTTCAGTAGAGTAAGATGCTGCATGCGGTGGACAATCGCTGCGCTACGTTGCGGGATGTCCTGTGCAAAATTCGTTAGATCTCGGATCAGCGGCGGCAAGGTCAGCATCAGGAAAATGGCCGCCAGCAGCAGCAGTCCGAGCACAAGCAGCAGGATGGCCACACTACGACTGGGCTGCCAGCGCCCAATGCGCAGGCGCATCACGCTGGAAACCACCGGAGATAGTATGACCGCGAAGAGGGCGCTGACGTAGAGTAGAATCAGAACCTCGCGAAGATGCCAGGCCGTATAGAGTACAATCGCCAGAATAAAGACAAAGAGAATATCCCCGCGCAGGTTTCTCTGTGGGGCCGTGTTCGAGTTGGGCATGGACGGCATCATAGGTGAGTTTGCATGTTCGAGTCTGGATCAAAAAAAGATTACGAGGATTGCAATTGGCGCAGTACGGCATCGACGACGCGGGCCGGTTCCTGTCCCGTGGTCAGAATGGCGTGATGGGCCGAGCGGTAATGCGGCAGGCGCGCCGTATATCGTTGCAAAAGATTTTCCAGATTGGCTAGTACCGGACGCTCTGCCGCGCCCGGCTGCGCCTGTTGTTGCTGACAGCGTGCAAGCAGCGTGGCCAGCGGCGCTTCCAGGAAAATGACCCGTGTGTCGGGCGTGACGTGCAGCAGTTTCCGATTCTCTTCTGTTTCGATGGCTCCGCCGCCAAGAGCCAGCACCATCGAAGTCTGCGGCAGGACACGCTGCAAGGTGGCATGTTCGCGTTCGCGAAAGGCCTCTTCGCCAATCGTGGCAAAAAGCGTGGCGATATCCTGTCCTTCCGCTTCGACTATAGCGTCATCCAGATCGACAAACGTCCAGCCCAGGCGCTCAGCCAGAAGGCGACCAACCGTGGTTTTTCCTGCGCCCATAAAGCCTGTGAGCACAATGCGAGTGGGTAGTGTAGCGGCAGTCGAATTTTTTTTGTGGTCGTGCATGTCGGTGGGGCTACTGATGCGTGATTGTAGCAGGAATGTTTTTCACCCTCGCATCCATCACGCCGCTACAGGCTGCGTTTACTGCGACTGCCCGGTTTGGCCAGCGCAGACTGGATGTTTTCCCAGACGGCTGGGCTGGGGTCGTGCATGGGCAGCAGGAGCTTGGCCTGCGCTGCGATGTATTCCAGATCGCGCACCAGGGCAGAGCAGGCGGCGCAGATCGCCAGATGCGGCTGGTCGTGCAGGCTGGCATCGGTCTCGAAGAGTTCCGGCAGGCGCGCCTGAAAGGTATGGCAGTCGATGTCGCTGCCGTGTTGCGAGGTCGTGCGCGAGTCGGTCATGGACGTGCCTCAGTGATGACTACTTTGCGTAATTGATCGCGTAGTCTCATGCGCGCCTTGTGTAACTGCGATTTGCAGTTACCCACGGAGCAGCGCAGCATGGTGGCAATCTCGTTGTGCTCGTATCCTTCGATATCGTGCAACACAAAGACCAGGCGGTAGCCCGGAGGAAGATCCTCAACGGCTCGCTCCAGCGTCACACGATCCACGGCTCCTGCAAGTACTCGGTCGCGTGCGCCAAAATCCTTGCGTGGGCCATCGTCCTGGGTTGGCTCCATCACCTCTTCCAGCGAAACCAGTTGCAGGCCTTTTTTTCGCAGATGCATCAGCACGACATTCACCGTCATGCGGTGCAGCCAGGTGGAAAAAGCGGAATCACCCCGGAAAGTTCCAATCTTGCGATGCAGTTGCATAAAGGCGACCTGAGTTAAATCTTCGGCTTCAGAAACATTGCTCAACATGCGCAGGCACAGGGAGTACACCCGGCGCTTGTGCAGGTTGTAAAGCGTTGCAAAGGCCTGAGGATCACCCTGCTGCGCCAGCGCAATAGCTTCCAGTTCTCCATCAATAGGAGCATTGCGACGCTGCTGCGGCTTGTGCGGGCGCGCCTCGACAGAGAGCGGTTGCACCACGGAGCGCGATCGCGGAGCTTCCTCCGTGTGCAGGCGGCTCTTCATTCTGGATTCAGATTTTTTTTCGCCGACTGGCATCTGTAAGTCATTTCCCATGTACGTGGTTAGAGGCGCTTTCTACCAGTTAGGTTGCCCCGGATACTGCATAGTTTTTTGGCAAGAAATGCGTCTCAGCTTCCAATAAACCGAGCATACAGGCTTCGCGCCAGACCGATGTCCGTCGTTCCCTGGATCAGAGCGCGGCCATCCTTGAACAGTGTCATGCAATACTCGCCGCGCTCAAAACGCAGCAGCATGTCATTGTGGCGCACGGTTCCATGTGGGCGCAATCGCTCTTCCAGTTCAGCAAAATCTACAGGCCGATGGTGCTCGTGAATCTGCACAGAATTTCTTCCGCAGAGTGTAATGTGCGGTCGCGCTTCGCCCGCCAGATGCACAAATTTTTTCTCTTCGCAGACTGCGCAGCCGGGGTGTGGATGTGCCGCATCCAGCTCCGAGCGCTCGTTACTCCAAACATCGTAAGCCAGCAGCGTGCGCCGCATCCGGGCACGCGCGCCCACCAAAAACTTCATGGCCTCGGCAGCTTCGATGGAGGCGGCAAAGTTGACCGCAGGATTCAGAATCCCCGCCGTGTCGCAGGTTTCGACCGTCCCAGAGGGTGGTTTGGGGAAGAGACAGGCCAGACAGGCAGTCTCACCCGGCAAGATATTCATGGTGATAGCGTAGGCTCCCACGGCACCGGCATAGATCCATGCTTTGGTTTGCTCCACAGCGTAGTCGTTCAACAGATAGCGGGTTTCGTAATTATCAGTCGCATCCAGAATCAGGTGCGCAGGTTCCAGCAGCGCATGAATGTTTCCCGGCGTGAGATCGTCCACATGCGCCTGAATGTCAATGTGGCGATTGAAGCGGGAAATTTTTCTTTGCGCCGCAACAGCCTTGGGCAGGGATCGCGCCGCGTCCTCTTCGTCAAAGAGCACCTGTCGTTGCAGGTTGCTCCATTCCACGTAATCGCGATCAATCAGCGTCAAGGTGCCGACCCCAGCGCGGGCCAGCAGGCTGGCAACTGCTGCTCCGGTAGCGCCGCAGCCAACGATGGCAATATGCCCGGCGGCAAGTTTTCGCTGCCCTTCGATGCCAATCCCGGAAAACAGTGTCTGGCGAGAGTAGCGCTCGTTGCTCGGCTCAGATGAAAATAATTCATGAGCGGAGCCTTGTGTTGGCGACACGGCGTTCATCTTACCCAGTATAGGCGTTCGACATCGACGATGGCGGAGGCTTTGCGTATCTTTAACAGAGGTAGCTTTCTGGCGTGAGCCTGGAGACGGATGTTGAGCCAATGCAGATCGAGAGCGAATGGCGCGTTGCGATGGCGTGGACGATGGAGCCTCTGTACGCTGCTATGCCTGCTTGGCGGGCTGTCGCCGCTGGCCAGGGCTAGTGCCACAAAGGTACCCGCGCCAACTTCCGCCGTTGCAGCCGCGCAGGTCAGCAGCAATAAAAATTTCTCAACACTTCAGGCGTGGACGGGGCATCCAGTTGCAGAGCTTCGCTTTACTGGCGTGACGGCGCAGGAACTGGCTCCTTTGCCCACGCAGCTTGCCCTGCGTGTTGGCCAGCCTTTTACGGCCTCCGATCTTCGCGAGAGCATTCGCAAACTTTTTGCTACCGGACTCTACGAGCAAATTACAGCCCAGGGGATCGTACAGGGCAACGCGGTAGTGATTGTTTTTCAGGGTACGCCACAAGTTTTCCTCCATCGCATCTACGTGGAAGGCATCCATCATGATTTGTTTGCGGCGCAATTGCAGCGAGCCACACGGCTTGAGATTGGAACAAAATTTACGCACCAATCTTTGCAAAGGGCAACGGAATCTTTGCGCGCCACACTCCGGCAATCAGGATATTTCCAGCCGCAGATTGATGCGACAACTCGTCCCGGAGCCGGCAAGAATCAAATCGATGTTGTCTGCCGCATTGTTTTGGGCAGGCAGGCCCATGTTGGCGCGATTGATGTAACCGGCAATCCTGACATGACGCTGCAAAAATTTCGCAAGGTCGCAAAGTTGAAAGCTGGATCCAAAGTGCAAACCGAGACCTTGTCTCGTGCATTGCAGCGGCTACAGAAAAAATATCAGAAGCAGAATCGACTGGAAGCCACGGTAAAGGGAAATGAAAAGCAATTCGATGCCAAGAACGATACCGTTGAGTACACATTTTCTGTAGATCGTGGCCCGTTGGTTCGCGTTCATGTCACGGGAGCGAGCATTTCATCTGGAGCGATCAAGAGCCTGATTCCTGTTTATGAAGAAGGCGCGGTAGATCCAGACTTGCTGAATGAAGGCGACCGCAACCTTCGCGATCACCTTCAGAGGCAAGGCTACTTTGATGCCCATGTCTCGCATGTTCTGAGTCACCCTGTTTGGGGAGAGGATTTATTGCTCTATCGCGTTGTGCGCGGATCACGTCAGAAAGTGGTTTCGGTGCGTGTCAGCGGCAATCACTACTTTGACGACGCAACGATTCTGGAGCGGCTGAGCGTGGTGAAGGCTGATCTGGCGGATCGCTACGGGCGTTTTAGTCAATCGTTGCTGGAGCGAGATAGCAACGCAATTCAGGCTCTGTATAAAAGCAACGGCTTCAGCCAAGTGACGGTCACGCCGCTGATTACGGATGCTGGATTGCCAAAGGCATCGGGACGCAGAGTCTATGCCGGACTCAAGGTGGACTATCAGATTGAAGAAGGCCCGCAGCAGCGTGTGGGCATCGTCAGGCTTCTCGGCGTAGAGCAGGTTGCACAAGAAAAATTATTGCAGCAGATGAACACGCGACCGGGCCAGCCCTATTCAGCATCCAATCTGGCTGGAGATCGCACGACCATCCTCACCTACTACTATCGACATGGATTTTTGCAGGTGGAGATGACCATTACGCAGCAGGAGGATGCCAAAGATCCGAACTTGATAGATATCGACTGCAACATCCAGGAAGGGAAGCAGTTTTTTGTCGACCAGGTGTTGACCAGCGGAATTCACTACACACGCCCGCAGGTTGTCAGCAGTCGGGTGGAACTGCATTCCGGCGATCCTCTGGATCGCAGCAAGCTGCTGGATACACAGCGTCGCCTATACAATCTTGCGCTTTTCAACGAAGTGGATATGGCGGTAGTCAATCCACGCGGAGCGCAGCAAAAAAAAGATGTACTGTTGAATATCAGTGAGGCGCATCGCTGGAATTATGACTACGGTCTGGGCTTTGAGGCGCAGACCGGAACGCCACAAACAAACTGCCCATCAGCGGCTTCATTGATTCAGCTGGGGCAAAACCCAGCAACCTTCAAATGCAGTCCGAACGGTACGTTCGGCGCCAGTGAACGCATTTCCTTTGACATCAGTCGCATTAATCTGCGCGGCAGAAACCAGTCCATTACCTTGCAAACTGCGTATGGCAATCTGGAAAAACAGGCCACGATGGTTTTTGATAATCCAGCTTTTTATGGAGATCGTAAGCTGGACTTTTCTATCTCCGGCGGCTATGTGCAAAGCCAGGATATTACGACGTACAGCTCCTCCAGCATTTCTGCCTCTGGTACGTTTACACACAGACCAGACAAGGCCAATACGTTGATTTATTCTTTCGCGTATCGCTACATTACTCTGGACAACCTGCAAATCAGCGCCAACCTGATTCCACTGCTCTCGCAGCCAGCGCGCGTCAGTGGCCCCGGCATCACCTGGGTGCATGACACACGGGACGATCCTTTGAACCCGACTCGCGGCTGGTATTTGTCTGCGCAGCAGTTCTTTGCCTGGTCTGGATTTGGCGCGCAAGCAAACTTCAATCGTCTGGATGTCACGCAGTCCAACTATTATCGGGTGCATCAAAAGAACTGGATTTTTGCCCGCAGCACGCGCTTCGGAATCGAAAATATCTATGGCAATCCAAGCTATGGAACTATCCCACTCCCTGAGCGGCTCTATGCTGGCGGTGCTACCTCGCATCGCGGATTCTCGATCAACTCCGCAGGCCCGCGAGATTTGCAGACGGGATATCCGGTGGGCGGTTCTGGAGCTTTCATCAACACGCTGGAGTTGCGCATTCCTCCCATTGCGCTGCCATATGTTGGAAAAAATCTTGGATGGGCAATCTTTAATGACATGGGGAATGTCTACGACACAGAAAGCGATATTTGGTCGGGATTATTTCGTTTTCGTCAGCCCAATCGCAGCACCTGTAACAACATTTCCGGACAGAATGGTGTCTGTAACTTTAATTACAACTCTCAAGCACTCGGCGCAGGCCCGCGTTACAAAACCCCAATTGGCCCGATTCGCGTGGACTTTAGTTATAACCTGAATCCGACGGTCTATCCCGTGATTTTGAGCTATAGCGGACGACCGCCGTATGTAGGAAACTCCGGGCGTTTTAATTTTTTCTTTAGCGTGGGGCAGTCATTCTAATGCAGAGACGGCGCAAGTTTCAGGAGTGTCGATATCGTCTACGGTGGCGCGTAGTTGCGCGGACATGTCTGCTCTGCGCCTTGTTCTGTATGTGTATGCGCGGTGCGAGAATTGCAGCGCAAACGCGGTCATCGCAACCCTTGGATAAGGATCACCAAGCCTTGGAACTGGATCACGTTGTCGCGGTGGTGGGTGAGCAGGCGATTTTGCAAAGCGATGTAGAAGATGAAATGCGTTTTACCGCACTGCAATCCGCAACGCTTCCCGCATCGGAAAACACTCCGCAGAGCGCGCTCAATCGGCTTATTGATCGCTTGTTGATTGATAACGAACGCGCCTTGCAATCTACATTTTCCGTCGTCAGTGATGCGCAGGTGCAGCAAAGTATTGCCGATCTGAAAAAGAATCTTCCTGCCTGCGCGCATGTCGCATGTTCGACAGACAAGGGCTGGCAAGATGTTCTCCAGACTGAAGAGTTTACCCCGCAGGAAGTCTCGGATCGCATGCGCGAGCGGCTTCAGGTGCTGAAATTTATTAACTGGCGCTTTGGTTCTACGATCCGCATTTCGCAGAAAGAAGTTCAAACGTATTACCAGCAAGTGCTGCTGCCGGAGTTTGCCCAGAATAAAGCTCCCGCGCCTCCATTGAATAAGGTCTCGGCGCGCATCTGGGAGATTTTGTTGCAACAGCACATTACGGGATTACTGAACGACTGGTTGAAGAATCTGCGCAGTGAGGGCGAAGTTCACATTGTTGATTCGGCCTATGCTGGCGTGGGAGGGGCATCGTAATGCCAGCCGAGCCGCAATACGATCCACAACGACAGCGGGGCTTTCACCGTAGGTATGTTGTCTATGCCTTTATGGCGACGATCTTGCTGGGCGCCGTAATTTTTGCTGCACTGTATGGGTACCTTGCCTCGGAGCGTTTTTCGGCGCGCGTTCAGCAAGCGGTGATTGCAACCCTGGAGCGGGCAACGGGCGGGCGGGTTGAGATAAAAAAATTCCACTGGAGCGTTCTTCCGCTGCGTGTGCAGGTCAAGGATTTAACGATTCACGGGCTGGAATCGCCCGATCAGGTTCCCTATTTTCATGTAGATTCTGTAGAGATTGATGCTAGGGTACTTTCATTTTTTATCCCGCGCATCAGGCTTTCGCGCCTGCAGGTGGAGCATCCTGTCTTCCATCTGATTGTGTATCCAGATGGTTCCACAAATCAGCCTCACCCCAAAGTACAGAGCAAGAATTCCTCGCTGGCACAGACCTTGCTGGATTTGGTTGTAGACCAGACGCGGGTGCAGAATGGCCTGATTCTCATTAACAATCGCGTGGTTCCGTGGAACCTGGCCGCAGACAAACTAGGGTTGCAATTGCGCTACATCCCTGCGACGGGCCACTATCAGGCATCACTCATGGTGCGAGATTTCAGCTTCCGTCTGCAAAAAGCAAAGCAATCCCATTCCGTGCTGTTTGCGGATATGGACATTGCGCCGAAGGCCGCCAAGATCACTCGTCTGGAGTGGTATACGGATTCCTCAAAGCTAGCCATAACCGGGGCGCTGCAAAATTATGCCCACCCAACCTGGCAGGGAACCGTGCAGGGACGGGCGAATCTGCGCGAGGTGGGCGCTGTGACAGGCTATGATCCCTTGCGCGACGGAGTGGCCGATCTGAATTTGCACGCCGCAGGCAACGCCGACGGAAAGTTTTTCGTGGATGGGATTTTTTCCGTGCGGCAAGGCGCTTTTTTTGCGCCCTGGCTTCAGTTACAACAGGTTGCTTTGCAATCGCACCTGCATCTGGACAACACGACGTTGCTATTGTCGCAGTTCACCTCCGATTTGCATGGACAGGGCAATGTCAATGGCAGGCTAGAACTGACACACTGGTTGACCGAGCCTCCACCCGCGCCCGCACCAGAGCCAACTCACTGGTTCCATGTAAAAAAAATATCCAGGCAAAAAAAAGTAGTGGCGGTGCAGAAACCGCAGCCACTTCAGGCCGTGCTGGAGGCTACGGTCGTCCATCTCTCCACGCTGCTGGTGCTTGCCGCCGTGGCTAGTAAAAATTACTGGGACATTGGGTTTACTTCAGAAGTAACCGGGCCGGTGCGTGCTACCTGGCATGGTGCTGGCGTTGCGCTGGATGTGCATGGAGACCTTACCTTTCAGCCACAACATGCGCCGCAACCCGGTGCGATTCCGGTTCATGGTTTCGTGAAGGCAGATTATCTGGGAGACACGGAGCGGCTGGTCTTTCAGCAGGCCGACATGTTCACTCCTGGAACGGAAGTACATGCAACGGGCACGTTGACCTTGCTGCCGAATGATCTGCAGAGTTCCATGCGCGGTACTGTAACCTGGCAGAATTTGCAGGAATTTGATCGGCTGATTTATGTGGTTGCCTATACCTTCCCAACATCTTCCACATCTGTGGTGCGTGGGCCGAATTTTGCAGATCACTCCATCCTGCCGATACATTTGCTGGACAAGGCGTACTTCCACGGTCAGTTTACTGGCTCGCTGATGGAGCCGGAGGTTGTAGGGCACGTAGATAGTCAGCGGTTTCTTTTTCAATTGCAGCATTTCGGCGCTTGGCCAAAAACATCCTCGCGGCCTATCCATTCCTTGCAATGGGATTCCCTGCACGCGGACGTGCGCTGCACCTTCCCGGAGATTGATGTCCACCACGTTGTTGCCATGCGCGGCACGACGCAGTTGAATGCGGATGTGCAACTGCGTCCTGTGCCGCTGGGGAATGACACCTACGCTTATTCGGTAAAAAGCGGCCTGGTTGCTCGCGCTCGCCTCAGCAACGCATCCATCGCTGATGTGCAGTCTGTTCTGGACACAGCATATCCCGTGAGCGGAATGGTGTCGGCCAATGCGCAGGTGCGGGGCACAATCGAAAATCGCTTTGGCTCAGGCAGCCTGGAAATGAAAGATATAAACGTCGACGGACAGCCTGTTTCCCTGGTTACTTCCCCGCTGAAATTTTCCGGGCACAATATCCAGGCCGACCCTCTTGTCATCGATACTGCGGGCGGAACGGCAGAGGGTTCATTTTTCTACGACGATCATTCCCACGCCCTGCAAGGAACATTACAAGGGAAACAATTTGATTTGGCACAGATTCCCGCGTTGCAATCGCGCCGCGCTGTTCTGGGTGGTATGGGCAGCTTTCAGCTTCAGGCTTCGGGAACAACGATGGTTCCGGTGGTCACTGGCTCCATGCAGATCGACAACGCGACGTGGAATAGCCAGCCGATGGGCCAGGTACAGATCGCGGCCAACCTGCAAGGAAATACCTTGTCGCTGACCTCGCACATGCAGATGGAGCAGGCGCGGGTGGAGGCGGATGGCCAGATTCAATTGACGCAAGGCCTTCCGGCGCAACTGAAGCTGCACTGCACGGACTGCAATCTTAATCCTCTGTTACAAACCTTTGCCCATGCGGGGATGACGGGCACCTCCATCGCCAATGGAACGGTGCAGGTTCAGGGGCCATTGGAGCAGCCGCGCCAGCTTCAAGCCGAAGCGAAATTTGATCGTTTTTCTGTTTCCGCAAATAACATAACGCTGGCTGCCGTCGATCCAGTGCGTCTTTCGATTCACGCTGGCTTGCTGGAATTATTTCCGGTTCACATTCAGGGAACTGACACGGATCTTACGATGTCGGGCACGGCTGAACTCTTCGATGGCCAGAGTCTTCACGCTCACGCCGAAGGCAGAATTAACGCAGCCCTGGCAAGTACGTTTAGTAAGGATTTAAACGCCTCTGGCCAGGTCAGTTTTGTTGTGAATGCTCACGGCACGGTACCCAGGCCCAGCCTCTCTGGATATGTGCGGGTCAGCAATCTGGACGTGCATGTGCTGGACGTGACCAACGGCCTGAGTGACATGAATGGCACCTTGACCTTTGATCGGAATCGCCTGGTCGTGCAGCAGATGAGTGGATACACAGGTGGCGGCAAACTTGACGTTACCGGCTTTGCCACCTTCCGCGATGGAGTTTTCTTCGATCTTGCGGCCCATGCTCAGGATGCACGCATTCGCTATCCGCAGGGCGTCACCTCCACAGCAGACGTGAACCTGCATCTGAATGGATCGCCTGATGCGCTGCTGCTGCGCGGCACTATCCAGTTGAATCGCTTTGCCATTAGCCAGAATGCCGATATGGCTGCGCTGGTCGCGGCCTCGCAATCCGTGGGCGCGCCGCCCGATCCCACCTCCTGGATGAACCGTGTTCGCCTCGACGTGCAACTGAACTCGTCGCCGCAGTTGGGATTTCAAAACTCCTTTGCCACGCTGGCTGGGGATGTGGATCTGCACATTCGCGGCACGCTGGCCAATCCATCCGTGCTGGGGCGCATGGATATTACGCAGGGCAAGGCAAATTTTGCTGGCACGCAGTATGTGTTGCAACGCGGCGATATTGTCTTTGCCAATCCTGTGACGATTGAGCCGGAGGTAAACCTGCAGGCGACGGCGCGCGTACGCAATTACGACATTATCATCGGACTGAGCGGCCCGGCTGATAAAGTGCAGGTGAATTATCGCTCGGAGCCGCCGCTCTCGCAGTCGGATGTGCTGGCGTTGCTGACGCTGGGTCGCACCAACGAAGAGGCGGCCATGTATGGCGAGCAGGAACAGGCAGGCAGCAATCCAACGGAGGAGGCTTTGCTGGGCGGCGCGCTGAATGCCGCTGTCAGCAACCGCGTGCAGCGGCTCTTTGGCGTAGCCAGCGTGCGCGTTGATCCTAACTTTGTTGGCGTGCTGGGGCAATCAACCGCGCGCGTTACCGTGGAGCAGCAGGTGGGCAGCAACATTACGCTGGTCTTTGCCACCAACGTGAACACGACAGCGCAGCAACTACTCCAGGCGCAGTATGACATCACGCGGAATCTCTCCATTATTGCCGTGCGCGATGAAGCGGATGTGTTCAGTCTCTATTTTCAGATTCGCGGCAAAAAACGCTAAAAATTCTGAACAAAGTTGATGGGATAGAAAGGGCGCGGCTTTTGCTGCGCCAAATATGCAGCAAAATTAACACGGGCTTTAGCCGCTGAGGGCTGGTTTCCCTGAGACAAGGGACTCATAGCGAGCATCTAAATTCAGATGGTGTTGTATGATTCTGCCGAATGTAAAGGAAGGAAATTCAGTGATGATACCGCCTCCATCAACAAAAACATGTGATTTACATACGCCGGGAACTGCGTCTGGAGTCCGAAGGATTCTTTGGCTTTGCGGAATTGTCTTCATCTCATGTGCAATATTCGGAATGACCGTAGCGTTTGCGGCAACGCCGCAGGCTACGCAGTCGCAGGCTATCCGGGCAAAGATTGACAAGAAACTCCGCAATAAAAAATATCGCGCAGTAACGGTCATGGTTCACAACGGTATTGTGACTCTTTCCGGAGAAGTGGATTTGTATGCCTACAAGGCGGATGCCGAGAAGACGGCTACGAAAACAGACGGCGTTCGCGCCGTGCAGGACAACATCGCCGTAGCTGGCCCCGCCGTGTCTGACCAGAAATTGCAGCAGGAATTGCTTGAGAAAATCCAGATTGACCGCGCTGGTTTTGGCCAGGTCTTTGATGCCATTGCCGTGCAGGTGCAGGATGGCGTGGTAACACTGGGCGGCCATGCCATTGACCCGGCCTCGCTCGATTCAGCGGTTTCTCTGGCTGAATATATGCCGGGTGTCCGGGGGGTGGTCAATCGGATTCAGGTCGACCCACTTTCCCCGATGGACGATCAGATTCGCATGGCAGAGTTTCATGCAATCTATGACTACGGAGCGTTAAGCGAATACAGTGCGATTCCGACGCGCCCGATCCGCATCTCCGTGCAGGATGGGCATGTAACCCTCTACGGCGAGGTGTTTAATCAGATGGATAAAGATCTGGCAGGTCAGCGCGCGAATCAGGTGCCCGGAGTTTTTCACGTTACGAATAATTTGATGATAGCTTCGCAAAATCACGAAAAAAAGTAGAGGCTTCAACAATAAACCGCAGGTTCTCGACTTGTCCGCTACTGCGGACTCACTCGAAATGACAAATCACTTTTGCTGGTAGAGATTTTTTGAATTTGCACTAGACTAAGACCAGCCCTGTATGAAGTTTCTCAACAACACGCGTACCACGCTGGAGATGATTAAGTGGGAACACTCCGTCTTTGCGCTTCCCTTTGCTTTGACTGGCGCGATGCTCGCCGCGCACGGGCTGCCGTCGCTGCACGCGCTGGGATGGATTGTGGTCTGCATGGTTTCGGCTCGGTCGGCGGCGATGGCCTTCAATCGTCTGGTGGATGCCAATATCGACGCGGCGAATGCGCGCACGGCCATGCGCGCAATTCCGGCGGGCCACCTGAGCAAGAGCTATACCGCTGGCTTTATCGTCGCGGCCAGCGCTGTATTCCTATTCGCTGCCAGCCGCTTAAATCGCTGGACATTGCTGCTGGCACCGTTGGCTCTCGCCATTCTTTTTTTCTATTCCTACACCAAGCGCTTTACGCGCTGGTCGCATATTTTTCTGGGAATCTCGCTGGGCATCGCTCCGGCGGCGGCCTGGATTGCCATTCGTGGCTCGCTCGATCCGCGCATTCTGGTACTGACGGCTGCGGTCATTTTGTGGGCAACGGGCTTTGACGCGCTCTACGCCTGTCAGGACGTGGAGTATGACCGTCGCGTGGGCCTGCACAGTGTTCCGCAGCGACATGGCGTGGCTGCGGCCTTTTGGATGGCGCGCGCCATGCACGGAACCATGATCCTGCTGCTGCTCTGGATGGTGAGTTTGTTTGCGCTGGGCCATCTGGCGCTGGTCGGGGTGGGAGCGGTTGCCGCTTTATTATTGTTCGAGCACCTGCTGGTCTCGCCGCACGACCTGCGGCGCTTGAATGCCGCATTTTTCACCATGAACGGAATCATAGCCGTGGTGTTCTTTGTTTTTATCGCCGCCGATCTGGTGTGGAAATAACTGTGAACACATTACCTCAAATTTCTATTCTCATTCAAGGGGAACTCGGTTCCTTCAGCCATGAAGCGGCGCTGGCCATGCTACCGGGGGCAGAGATCATTCCTTGCACAACGGCCGCACATCTTTTTGGCGCGATGTACAACCACACCAATACCCTTGCGGTGATTCCGATTGAAAACTCTCTGGCCGGTTCTGTGCTGGATTTCTACGATCTGCTCCATCTGCGCGCAGAGCAGTGCAAGATAAAGATATTACAGGAGTATCAGCATCGCATCCGGCACAATCTGATTGCAAAGCCTGACGTTGATCTTTTTTCTGATGAATATATTGGAACCGCATACGAGCTGCCCATCCTTGTATATTCCCATCCGATTGCACTGGCGCAGTGTCGCAATTTTTTTGCTAGTTACCCGTGGATACGCCCCGTCGAGTCTTATGACACGGCGGGTAGTGTGAAGATGATTCTGGGGCAGGACAATCCTCGGTGGGCGGCCATTGCCAGCAAGCAAGCAGCAGAACTCTATGGCGGACAGATTTTGAAAGAGGGAATCGAAGACAATCCGGAAAACTACACGCGCTTTTTATTGCTGGAGTTTGACTGCGCGCAACACCCAGGTGCCCGACTTGCAGAGAGAATTCCATCCATAGGCCAGCCCAATAAAATGTCACTGATCTTCACTCTGAAGAATCAATCCGGTGCGTTGGTGGAGGCGCTCGGCATTTTCTCAAAACTTGAAATGAACCTGACCAAAATCGAGTCGCGCCCCATTCAGGGACGTCCGTGGGAGTATCTGTTCTACGTGGACGTGCTCTTTTCCAAATCAGAAGCAGCGGAAGAAGCGATGGCGCGTTTGCGCCCAATCTGCGAAACCATCATCGACATGGGACGGTACAAAGCGGCGGTTCTCGGCTAGCGTGCCATCTTTTACGTCCACGGAGTAAAGTTGTCATCCCGAGCGAAGTGGAGGGATTTGCGGTTGTAATTTTCTACTTTGGGACAATTCCCGAATTCATCTGTAGAGGGGATAACCCATTTGCCCCTTTTCTCGTCCTACTCTGGTAGATTGCCGATGAGTGCATTTGTATAGATTTTCTGGACTGGATCGCACAAAATGTCTCAAAAATTGGCAGTTTTTATAGGTATTTTGCACACGATTTAAGCAGTTTTCTGTGTTTTTTTTGGGAGCACACCTGGTCAGGCAAGTATTTTTGCACCCTGGAAGACTTCTCAGCGTCTAATTGGCAGAATGGTTGATAGGGGGACACTCAATGCAAAGCGATTTTCTTAGTATCATTCGCCCTGGGGAGCACAAGACGCGGGAGCAGGCCAGCGAGGAAAAGGTCTATCCTATTCTGCCTGTACGAGATACGGTGCTGTTTCCCCATGCGGTGCTACCGCTGACGGTCGGTCGGGAAAGCTCGATCCAATTGATTCAGTCGCTGGGCGAAGACAAGATGATTGTCGTGGTGGCACAGCGCGATGCCCATCAGGACACACCGGAGCCAACCGATCTGCACACCATTGGCACGCTGGCCACGATCCACAAAGTCGTCAAAATGCCAAACCAAAGCCTTTTTGTTTTTACTGAAGGCAATGAGCGCGTGCGTCTGGGCGAGTTTAGCCAGATCACTCCATTTATGTCGGCTGCCGTTACGCCGATTGCTGACATGGAACCGGAAAAATCCTCGGAGATTGAGGCGCTGCAGCGCAATGTGCTTTCGCAGTTTCAGGGAATTGTGACCGCCTCGCCAACCCTCTCCGACGAGTTGCAGACCATTGCTTTGAACATTGACGAGCCGGGTCGTCTGGTGGATTTTATCTCCTCTTCGCTGCCGATTTTGAGCATGCAGGATAAGCAGGAGCTGCTGGAAACTCCCGACGTGGTGGCGCGGATGCAGCGCATTAACAAGCATCTGGCCAAGGAACTGGAGGTGCAGCAGCTTCGCAACAAAATTCAGTCTGAGGTGCAGGATCAGGTGCAGCAGTCGCAGCGCGACTACTACCTGCGCGAGCAGATGAAGGCCATCCAGAAAGAATTGGGAGAGATGGATGATGGCCAGAAGGATATTGAAGAACTGCGCGAGCGGATCGAATCCTGCGGCATGCCGGAGGAGGTAAAAAAAGATGCGCTCAAAGAACTGAATCGTCTGACGCGCATGTCGCCAATGGCAGCGGATTATTCCCTGACGCGCAATTACATTGAGTGGCTGGTGGTGCTGCCCTGGGTGAAATCTTCGGGCGGAGAAGTAGATATCGCCAAGGCTAAAGACGTCCTGGACGAGGATCACTATGATCTGAAAAAAGTGAAAGATCGCATTCTGGATTATCTGGCGGTGCGTCGTCTCAAGCCGGATATGAAAGGCCCGATCCTCTGCTTTGTTGGCCCTCCCGGCGTGGGCAAGACCTCGCTGGGCCGCAGCATTGCGCGGGCGCTGGGACGCAAGTTCCAACGCGCCTCACTGGGCGGAATGCACGATGAAGCCGAGATTCGCGGACATCGCCGCACGTATATCGGCGCGATGCCTGGGCAGATTATGCAGGGGCTGCGCCGCGCCGAGACGAATGATCCTGTCTTTATGCTGGACGAGGTGGATAAGCTGGGCCGCGACTTCCGGGGCGATCCTGCCTCGGCGCTGCTGGAGACGCTGGACCCGGAACAGAACTCCACCTTCCGGGACAACTACCTCGACGTGCCGTTCGATCTCTCCAAGGTGCTGTTCATCTGCACGGCCAACATGCTCGATCCAATTCCAGAGCCGCTGCTGGATCGCATGGAGATCATCGAATTGCAAGGGTACACGGAGGACGAGAAGGTTCACATTGCCTTCCGCTATCTGGTGCCGCGCCAGATTAAGGAGAACGGCATCACGACGGAGCAGATCGACTTTCCTGAGGCCAGCGTGCGCTACGTGGTGCGCCACTACACGCGTGAGGCGGGCGTGCGCAAACTGGAGCAGCAGATTGGAACCATCTGCCGCAAACAGGCGCGGCGCATTGCCGAAGGCAGCACAGAGAAGCTGACCGTGACGCCGGAGATTGTGCAGGAGTTTCTGGGCGGCATTAAGGTTCGCGTGGAAACAGAACTGGCCGAGCGCACCAAGCATCCCGGTGTGGCAGTCGGACTGGCCTGGACCCCGGCGGGCGGCGACGTGCTCTTTATTGAAGCCAATCGTATGAAGGGCAAAGGCGGCTTTACCATGACTGGCCAGATCGGCCAGGTGATGCAGGAATCCATGCAGGCCGCGCTAACCTGGGTGCGTTCCAATGCGCGCGCGTTGCACTTGAAGGACGACTTCACCAACGAACTTGACCTGCACATGCACGTTCCTGCGGGAGGCATTCCGAAGGATGGTCCCTCTGCTGGAGTTACGCTGGTGACGGCACTGGTGTCTTTGATGACGGATGTACATGTGCGTCCGCTGACGGCCATGACCGGGGAGATTACGCTGAGCGGCCATGTGCTGCCCGTGGGCGGCATCAAGGAGAAGTTCCTTGCGGCCAAGCGTGCTGGCGTCAAGGATATCATTCTGCCAGAGGAAAATCGCCAGAATGTCGAAGAGGATTTGATGCCGGAGCAGGTTGCCGGGGTCACGATTCACTACGTCAGTCGGATTGAGGACGCACTCGCTGTTGCCCTGCCGGATGCGCTGCTTCGTCAGGAGTTGGATGTGCTGCCAGAAGAAATCCCCACAGAGGGAGCCACGTCACGCAAGAAGCGGACGCATCCCACAGAGCCGCTGGCTAGTTTGGCAAACTAAGAGTCGACAGGATACCCGCAGATCCTTGAATCTGCGGGTATCCTATTGAACATGCGCATTCAAGTGCTTTTTTTTGGCAGATTGAAGGATGTTCTGGCACGCGAGAGCGAAAGCATTGAGCTGCCGGAGACTGCCTGCGTACAGCAATTGCTGGAGCATTACCAGCTTCACGCGCCACAATTGCGGGCGTTGCTGCCTTCGCTGGCTGTTGCGGTGAATCAGGAATACGCGCAGGCGACCGCGCTGCTGCACGATGGGGATGAGGTCGCCTTGTTGCCGCCCGTGAGTGGCGGAACGCCGACCAAGGAAGAAGATATCCATCCACGGGTTGTTTTGCAGGATGACCCGATCCTCACAGAGGCACTGCTGGTCCAACTGAAGCATGGCGAAGATGGCGCAGTGGTGGTCTTCGACGGCATCGTCCGCAACCACACGCGCGGGCGGCGCACGCTCTACCTGGTTTACGAAGCCTATCGCGAGATGGCGCTGGCGCAGATGCAGCAGCTCACGCTGGAAGCCAAGCGGAAATTTGCCATTCGCGACGTGGTGCTGGTGCATCGACTGGGCCGATTAGAGATTGGCGAGACCAGCGTGTGGATCGCCGTGGCCTCGGCGCATCGCGCGGCAGCCTTCGATGCCTGCCGCTGGATCATCGACACGCTGAAAAAGACCGTGCCCATCTGGAAAAATGAATACTTTGAGGATGGCGCAGTCTGGGCCGACGGAGAGCCATTTCCTCCTGACAAAACAGCATTACTGCCTACTGCAGATTAGGATCGTGGGCTGGGGAGTGTTGGCACCAATTTTATAGATTCTTCGATCCGAGTTTCCCGAGTGAGGGGCAGATAAGACCTATGGAATCTTGTCAAACTAACAAGGGTATCCTATTGACCGCAGTACCGAGATTACGATTCCGTTGCATACTGTTGTACGCTGTCGCTGCCGTCATTCTGCTTGTTTCCGCCGAAATGATTCGTTTGGTTTGGTTGCTGCATCGCCCCATTCATATTCAGGATCATTTTGAGGAAGCGCATCTCAACTCGATCTGGATTGCTCAAAGAATGGTTCCAAGTGCTTTTTCGATGCAAAGTAAGGTTGTGCATGACGGTCATAGTGCGGCGCGAATTACGCTTCAGGCGAATGATCGCATGGAGCGAGCAAGTAAGGATGGTGCAGCGAGTGAGCGCGATGAACTCATGGAGGCTCCACGATTCTGGTCACAGTCAGGAAATACCTATAGTTACGCTTTTAGTCTTTATCTTCCACCAGATTTTCCGATAGTCAAGAAACGACTCGTCATTGCACAGTGGAAACAACTTTGTGAGTGGGCAAGCTGCCAACCAGATAATCCGGTGCTTGCGATTCGGTATGTCGGTGGTGTCCTTCTTGTAACACGCAAGAATGATGCCGATGAGGAAATAATGTATAAGTCCCATGGGGAGATGCGTGGGCGCTGGCTGAATTTTCGTTTTGTAAACAGGTTTTCGCAGAAGAGGGATGGAACGATCAACGGATGGATGAATGGGCAGAAGATTGTTCAATACCGTGGTGTCACTGCATACCACTCTGCGCGAGGATATCCAGCACACGGGTTCTTCTATTTTAAGATGGGTCTTTATCGGGATCGCATGCAGGAACCGATGACGATCTATTTCGACGACTTCCGTAAGGATCAGTGCGCAACGCCAACGTGCGATTGATGTAAGGTGTCGAGCTACAATTCAATATATGCAGCCAAGCTTTCAGTAGGAGTGTTCAGTCGGTCAAACCGCCACATCGCGGTATACTGCGATGTGGCGATACAGAAGAGTGCGCGGCGAAAATACAAGACTCCTCCCGAAGACACGGGGCAGGAAGCGCTCTATCTCCGCTCATTGAGCGAGCGGCGGATTTCCATCGTCATCAAACTGCGCGATGGTGAAACGGTGACGGGCTGGATTGAGTATTTTGACGACCAGATGATCCGGCTGACTCGCGAAGGCCATCCCAATCTTTTTATTTATAAGACGCAAATTCTAACGTTCACCGAGCAGGGCAAGCGCGGGGCTGCACGCAAAAGCGCCAGCGAGGATGCGACAGCATGAGCAGCCCGCAGAAGCCTGCTCTGGCCCACGCCGATGCCGCAGCAGAGATTGCTCGCGAGGCAGGAGCTTTGCTGCGCCAGCATTATTATCGCGGCGTGCCGACGGAGTACAAGGGCGAAGTCGATCTGGTGACGATTGCCGACCGCGAGAGCGAGCGGTTGATTGTCGAGCGGCTGGGTCGGCGCTGGCCACAGCATGGCATTTTTGGCGAAGAGGGAACGCGCTCGCAGATGGAGTGCGAGTATCGCTGGTACGTTGATCCTCTGGATGGAACGACGAACTTCGCGCATGGCTTTCCAGCCTTTTGTGTGTCAATGGGCCTGGAGCATCGCCCGAAGGGAACGCCAGCAGAGGCCGATGGCGAATTGGTTGCCGCAGTGATTTACGATCCATTGCGCGATGAAATGTTTGTAGCGGAAAAAGGACTGGGTGCCTATCTGAACGGCAAGCCGATTCATGTATCTGCAATGCCGGTTCTGGCCGAGGCGCTGGTGGCTACGGGCTTTCCTAGTCAGAAGCGACATCACAATCCCAATGTCCACTTCTATCATCAGATCACGCTGCGTTCGCATGGCGTGCGGCGAGCTGGGTCTGCCGCGCTCGATCTGGCGTACACGGCCTGCGGACGACTGGATGCTTTTTGGGAGTTCAATTTAAATCCCTGGGACACGGCTGCCGGAGTGCTGCTGGTACGCGAGGCTGGCGGAAGCGTTACCTGCATCGACGGCACTCCCTTTGCCTTGGATAGCCATGAAATTCTCGCGACCAATCGGCATATTCAGAAAGAGATGATGAAAATTTTCAGCGATATGTTCGCCGGGAAGAATCTCGATCCCATCCCCACGCCGGGGGAGTTTGCAGCCATGCGGGCGGCGCGGCATCTGTTGGAATCGAAGTAGCTGCATTGCTGCACAGCGTTTTTCAAAAACGCGGCGTGGAAAGCACAACAAAGATTCTGCTACAATCAACCTGTTCCGTCACTCTGCTCTAGGAGAATGAGATCGCTATATGGCATACGTAATCGCAGAACCCTGCATAGGCACTAAGGACGCGGCTTGCGTCGACGCATGTCCCGTGGATTGCATCCATCCGAAAAAGGATGAAGAGGGATTTGCCGCCACCGATCAGTTGTTTATTGATCCGGTGGAGTGCATTGACTGCGGTGCCTGCGTGCCCGTCTGCCCGGTATCGGCCATCTTTGCTGCCGACGACTTGCCAGAAAAATGGCAGAGCTTTACCGCGAAGAATGCCGAGCACTTCGGTCGCTAGTCGCATACTAAAGTTTTCTTGCCAAACCTACAGCGCGCAGCCATTCGGTTGCGCGTTTGTTTTTTCCAGTAAGATTTTTGCATGATCCAGCACCAGTCAGAGGCGATCGTGTTGCGCACCTGGCCGTTTCAGGAGGCGGACCTGCTGGTCTCGCTCTTTACGCGCGATATGGGCAGGGTGCGTGGCATTGCCAAGTCTGCGCTCAAGTCGCGCCGTCGCTTTGGAGGCGCGCTGGAGCCGATGACCTGGGTTCGCGCCAGCTACACGGAAAAACCTCGGCAGGAGTTGGTGCGGATCGACCAGTTTGAGCTGCTGGCCTCGCCACTGGCGCAGTCGGTGGATTACCTGCGCGCGGCGGCGCTGGCCTTTTATGCAGAGGTTCTGGATTGCGTACTGCCCGATCACGATCCCCAGGACGCAATCTTTCGCCTGACGCTGACGGTGGTGGAACAGACTCGCTCCGATACCTGCTGGCTGCCCGTCACCTATTTTTCTCTCTGGATCACGCGGTTGCTGGGCTGGCTGCCTGCGCTGGATCATTGCAACTTCTGCGAGGCTCCGCTGGAAGGTATCGCCTATTTCCATGCAGGCAGCGATGGCCTGTTCTGCGCGGAGCATCGCGCACCGAACAGCAGCTTGCTGACGCGCGAATCTCTTTTGCTGGCGCAGAATATGGAACGTGCTCCGCTGCTGACCTTCGCAAATGCTCCCTGGCCGCGCCAGCGCGCACAGGATTTGCGTCGCTTCACAGTACGCACGTTGGAGCGGCATCTGGAACGGCGGCTGCACGCGGCGACGGCGCTGACGCAGTTGGGCGGATAAAATTTGCAGGGAAAAATGGCTGCGTGCTTCAATCCCAAGGCCACAACCCGATACAATCGCAACAAGAGCCAATCGCATTTGCTGCACCCCCAACAATGCCAACGAGGGCAAAGATTACGGTGAAGACGACGACATCGAATGCAGGAACTACGCCCGCGGCGACCAAGCCTGCGCTTACATTTCAGGAACTTTTATTTACGCTGCAAGGCTTCTGGTCAGCGCGTGGTTGCATCCTGCAGCAGCCGTATGACGTTGAGGTGGGCGCAGGCACCATGTCGCCAGAAACTTTTTTGCGCGTGCTGGGGCCAAAGCCCTACAGCGTGGCCTACGCGCAGCCCTCGCGCCGCCCGGCTGACGGCCGCTATGGCGAGAATCCCAACCGACTCTTCAGGCACACGCAGTTGCAGATAATTCTGAAGCCGCCACCGTCGAATATTCAGGAACTCTATCTGGAATCGCTCGCGGCCATTGGCATCGACCTGCGTCAGCACGACATTAAATTTGAAGAGGACAATTGGGAATCGCCCACACTGGGAGCATGGGGCGTCGGCTGGCAGGTGATGCTCGACGGGCTGGAGATTACGCAGTTCACCTACTTCCAGCAATGCGGCGGCATCGACCTTGACCCCATCACTGGCGAGATTACCTACGGGTTGGAGCGCATCGCTGCTTTTCTGCAGGATGTGGATTCCATCTACGACATTGTCTGGATGCGCGATGCGAAGACGGGCCGCGTCGTCACCTACGGCGAGGTGCGCCTGGCCGAAGAACTGCAATTTTCCGTCTATAACTTTGAGCACGCCGACGTGCCCAAACTCTGGCAGCATTTTGATTTGTATGAGGCAGAGTGCAAGGCGCTGCTGGATGCGGCGCGGCCCACGCTGGAAGGCGAGGACGCTGTCGCACGCAGCCGCGTGCCTGTACTGGCGGCCTTCGATCTTTGCCTGAAGTGCTCGCACCTCTTCAATCTGCTGGATGCGCGTGGCGCGATTTCTGTTACCGAGCGCGTCGGCGTGATTGCTCGCGTGCGCACGCTGGCCGTGGGCGTAGCCAAGGCCTATACCGCGCAACAGAGCGTAGTCGCACGCAGCGAAGCATAAGGAAAATTTTAGGAAGCGAAAAAATTATGTCTGCATTTTTGTTGGAGATTGGCCTGGAAGAGATTCCCGCGCGCATGATTGCCGCGGCGCAAAAGGAACTGGCCGAGCGCGTGGAGAAGATGCTGGCGCGGGAGAATCTGTTGCACGCGCACGCGGTACAAAGCTACTCCACGCCGCGTCGTTTGGCCGTGCTGGTCGGGGGAGTTCTTGCGCAGCAACCGGACACGCAGGAGGAACTCGTCGGCCCGTCGCTGAAGGTTGCCTATAAGGATGGCGTGCCGACACCGGCTGCCATTGCCTTCGCGAAAAAAGCTGGCGTGGATATAACCGCGCTGCGCACCATCACCAACGCCAAGGGCGAATACATTGGTGCCACGGTCGAGCGCAAAGGTCGCCCCGCGTCGGAAGTGCTGGCCGAGATGTTGCCGCGCGAGATGGCCGGTCTGTATTGGGCGAAGAGCATGTACTGGCGCGCTGGCAAGCCGGAGCGCTTTGTTCGTCCGCTGCGCTGGCTGCTGGCCTTGTTGGATGCGGAAGTGGTTCCCGTCGAGTTTGCGGGATTGAAGGCCGACGGCGTCAGCTACGGCCATCGCGTGCTGCATGGCGATGCGCCCATCGTGATTGCGAAGCCTGCGGAATACGTTGCCAAGCTCGAAACAGCCAAGGTAGTCGTCGATGTGGAAGTGCGCAGACAGAAGATTCGCAAGGCGCTCGATGCCGCAACCCGCACTGTCGCCGGAGCACGTTGGCGCGAGAATGAAGAACTGGTCGATGCGGTCACGCATCTGACGGAGTGGCCGACGGCGCTGCTCGGCAATTTTGAAAAAGAGCATCTGACGCTGCCTGAAGAGATTCTCGAAACAGTCATGCGCGACCACCAGAAACAGTTCGTGGTGGAAGATGCAGAGAAAAAACTGCTGCCACATTTTCTCGCTGTGCTGAATACCGAAGTAGACGCGGCTGGCGCAGCCATCATCCGCCACGGCAATGAGCGCGTCTTACGCGCCCGCTTCAATGACGCTCGCTTCTTCTGGGATGTGGATCAGAAGATTCCGTTAGCCGACCGCGTCGAAATGCTGAAGAGCGTCACCTTCCACAAAGATTTAGGCAGTTACTACGATAAGACAGAGAGGAATCGCAAGGTTGCGAAAAATTTAATTGCGAACCTGATCCCGCCGCTTTTTTCGGAACAAATTAAACTCGATACATTCAGCAACGGCGTGGATCAAGCAGCTCTGCTTGCAAAAACTGACCTGACCACGGAAATGGTCAAGGAATTTACAGAATTGCAGGGCGTAGTCGGTGGACTGTATGCGAAAGAGCAGCGTTTAGCTGATGGCGTAGCGCGCGCAATTGCGGATCAGTACAAGCCTATGTCCTCCGAGGATTCCATTCCTCGCACACCGGCGGGTTCTATTGTTGCGCTCGCCGATAAGATGAGCACCATCGTGGATATGTTTGCGAAAGGTCTACAGCCCTCAGGATCGAAAGACCCGTTCGCTCTGCGGAGAGTTGGAAATGGCGTCGTCAGAATTTTGGCGGAGAGTGGTCTGTCGTGCAGTGTGAAGGATGTTTTATGCGCTACAGATCTTCCATCAGGCCCGAATGAAATGGCAGTAACCCAATTCCTGATCGAACGCATTGAGTTTTACTTGCACGAAGGCCGCGGATTTTCTCGCGAATGCGTTCTGGCAGTAATGGCCTCTGGGTGGAACATGCTTCCCGATGCGATAGCGCGTGCGGAAGCGGTTGAGGCGGTGCGATCTTTACCAGATTTTGTTGCCATCAGTTCATCTTTTAAGCGCATGAAAAATATTCTGAAGCAGAATAGCGAAACTGGATATATTCCGCGCAAGGATGTCAACGAAAAGCTGTTGGCTGATCCTGCAGAGATGCAGCTTTGGAAGAGAGCGAAAGTACTTGCTTCTGAAGTGGATGCGATGCGCAAAACGCATCGTTATAAAGAAGCGCTGGAAATTATCGCAACCCTGCGCCCCGATATAGACGCATTTTTCGATCGGGTGATGGTCATAGCACCTGAGCAAGATTTGCGTGAGAACCGACTCAAGCTAGTGGCAGCAGTGCTAATGAATTTTACTCAGATCGCGGATTTCTCGGAGTTGGCCTCAATCTAAAGGAAAGTCATTCTGAGTGGAGTCCGCCGTGGCGGACGAAGAGAAGAATCCAGAGAATCCAGGCTGCATCTGCCAGGCGCTCACCGTCTGGATTCTTCCCTTCGACTTCGCTCAGGGCAGGCTCTGCATTGCTCCTCAGAATGACACATTTCTTTTGGGGTGGACTGTAACGAAGATGCCATCCGTTCTGCAGGACGCATTTCTGTAGGGATGGACTGTTGGTTGCGCGTCAATTTAATTTCTGTAGCCGCGCGATCAGCTTGTTCGCCACGTTGTCTTCGCTTTCTGTCCAGAGCAGGCGCGTCTCGGCTCCACAGTTGATCTCCACGGCTTTGGTAAAGGCCACAAGCTGCTCCACATTCTTTTGCAGAAGGCGCTGGCCCTCCTCGTCCAGAGGGATTTCTTCGCACAGGAAGGGCGTGTCTAATCCCAGATCAATGCGGATGTGTCCGTTCTGCTGATAGCTGGCTTCATCAAACTCCGGCCCCAGGCCGACGATGCGAATGGGCTGCGTCAGCTCGCGCCAGACGGGATCGAGCAGACCGTCACTCTCTGGGTACCAGAGTTTCCAATGCAGCTCGAACTCATAGGCATAGTCCTCATGCAGCAGCTCGGTGGTTTCGGCGACGGCCTCCTCTGGCGTGACTGCGCCGGTTTCTTCGTTTCCATAAATGCGCTGAAAGGCCGGGGCCTCCTGCCAGTTCAAGGGAAAGACGGTGGCGGCGTGAACCTGCGAGGCAGGCAATTGCTGCATCACCTGCGCCAGTTTTTGCGGCAATTGATCGAAGCGAAATTTCGGAAACCAGAGACTGAAGTACAACGGATCGGCCATAAGGAAATTGTAGGCAGAGTTGGCGTGAAATGCACCCTTTGTGTCTGCGGAAAACCACCAACAGGCGCAAGGTGAGAAAATTGAGTCATCTATGCGATTGACGCTAGGGCGATGGACGCCAGGGTGGCGCTGGACAGTCGAACGATTCCGCATGGCGCTGGTGGTACTGGCCATCGTGCTGACCGTGGTGATCGTGGCAGCGTTCGCGTATGCGCGTTGGCAGGTGCGACGCATCGCGCGCGATCTGCCTGCGCGGCTTGGCATCCAGATACAGCAATCCACCGAAGGCTTCACCTACTCCAAGACAGAGCAGGGCCGGACGGTGTTCACGCTGCACGCGGCCAGGGCGCTGCAATATCGCGCTGGAGGCCATGCAATTTTGCACGACGTTCGCATTCAGGTCTTCAATTCTCAGGATGGCCTGGCGGACACGATTGCGGGGCAGCAGTTTGAATACGATCCGCATGAAGGCATTGTGCGTTCCGTAGATGAGGCGCACATTGATCTGCATGCGCCAGCGGATCACGCTGCATTGTCTGCTGCAACGAAATCTTCAAATCAACAAGCCTCAACTCCGGATCGAATGATTCACGTTGTCATGCATGGATTGATCTTTAATCAAAAGACGGACATGGCTACGACGGATGGACTGCTGCTGTTTGAACTGCCGCAAGGCGATGGTCAGGCGGTCGGCGCGGTATACGACGGCAAGCTCGGACACTTGTTGTTGAAGTCTAAAGTTCTGATCCATGCCCGGACGCAAAGGGGCCGAGCTGTCATCCATGCTGCACAGGCGTTATATGACCAGCACACCAGCCAGGTGCAGATGGAAAATGCAACCTACGTTACGGCGACGGAGCACGCCTCTGCACGGCAAGCAACAATTCTATTGCGGCCTGACAACAGCATTGAAAATATCCATGCGCAGCAGCAGGTGCGGTACAGAACTGCGCGTGGGGAGTCGGTCTCCGCGCAGTCGATGATTGCGGCACTCGACGAACATAGTCGCGCGCAAGCGGCCCATCTTGCTGGCGACGTGCAGATGGATTGGCAGCAACCGCAGGAGCACACGTACGGCTCGGCTGCGGAGGGACAGCTCTACTTTAATTCGCTGGGGCATTTGCGGCAGGCCATTCTGGATCGGAATGTGCATGTGCGGCAGCGTATTCTGACTGCGGCGGCTCCGCTGGATCGCACGCTGCGTGCCAACCATCTGGTAATGAATTTTGTTGCAGATCGAGCTGGCAACGTAGAGTTGCAACATGCTGTGGCGACGGGCGATGCAAGGCTGCATCAGCAGGCGCTGACAGTTGCACAGACACCGCCAACCCCAGTACAGAAAAACGCAATTCGAGATACAACCTTGCGCGCGCAAAAGTTGACAGCGCAGTTTGCCCAGGGCAGTCAGTTGCAGCGCGTGGATGGTGAAGGCAACACGCAACTGCGAAGCGTAGCGCAGAATGGCGATGTAGACACCAGCTTCGGCGACACGCTTCAGGTGTTGTTTGCGGCAACACCTCCGAAGCAAAAGAAAAAAAATCTGGCTGGAACAACGCTGGCTTTGGATACAAACAATATCCAGAGTGCCGTACAACGCGGGCATGTGATTTTGCGGCAGATTGCGGCGGTCACGTCTGTTAGAAACGCACAACCAGAAATTTCTACAGCAACGGCAGATCAGGCGGAGTATCAAGATGCAAGTCAGATGCTCACGCTAACGGGCAATCCTCATTTTGAGGATGCAGATATGGAAATGGTAGCGCAGCAGATGCAGGTAAATCACGCCAGTGGGGAAGTAACAGCCACAGGGTCTGTGCAAACAACGATGCGCGGAGGCGCGACGACAGGTGGGCTTCTGCATGGCGACGAGGCATCCAGTAGCAATGGCGCGGCTACGCACATCATTGCAGATCAGGCGGTACTGCAACAAAAAACGCAGGAAGTTATTTTTACTGGACAGGCGCGTTTGTGGCAGGGAGCCAGCGTGATTGAGGCGCCAGTGATTCAGATTCTGCAGAGACAGCAGAGCTTGCTGGCCTACGGCGAAGATAAGGGCAGTGTTGTTCGCTGCACATTTGTGGCGATTTCTGCAACGAGCGGTCAGGCCAAAAATGCAGCCACTACTCAAACGTCGATGCCGGTGGATGTGACCAGCGAGCGACTACTCTATTCGGATGCGGAGCGCATGGCACACTTAACCGGGCAGGTTGCGCTAACCATGCAGGAGGATCAATTGCATTCCGATACGGTAGACATGTATCTGCAAAATTCTGCACCGGCACACCAAACGGACAAAAATCTACAATCAGCGCAGGCCCGTTCCCCGCAATCTTCCGTCGAACGGATGGTAGCGCAGGGAAATGTACGGCTGACGCAACCGGGACGTTACGGCACCGGGGCACAGATCGTCTACACTGCTAGTGACGGGCGATTTGTGCTGACGGGAACGGAACAGTCGCCTCCCATATTGCTGGATTCGGTGCAAGGTTCGCTGACAGGCAAGGCTGTAATTTTTTCGTCAGAGGAAAATGTTGTCCAGGTGCAGGGTGGCAATGCAACCACAACAACGGAGACACGGGTTCAGAAGTAATGCAGACATTGTCAACGGATCAATTGGCGAAGACCTATCGTGGGCGGCAGGTCGTTCGCGGTGTCAGCCTGGAGATTCGCCAGGGCGAAGTGGTGGGATTGCTGGGGCCGAATGGTGCTGGCAAGACGACCAGCTTTTACATGATCGTTGGCCTGATTCGTCCCGATGCGGGACGTGTTCTGGTGGATGATACGGACATCAGTCGGCTGCCCATGTATCTGCGAGCGCGCAATTTTGGCATCAGCTATCTGCCGCAGGAGCCGTCGGTCTTCCGCAAGCTGACGGTAGAGGAAAACATTCTCGCTGTACTGGAAGCGCAGCCTGGTGGATGGGAACAGCGTCGCACGCGGATGGAAAAACTCGTCGAACAACTCAACCTGGGTCATGTACGCAAGACCCAAGGATATGCACTTTCTGGCGGCGAGCGGCGGCGCGTGGAGATTGCGCGCTGTCTGTGCATCGACCCGCGCTTTATTTTGCTGGACGAGCCATTTTCTGGAATCGATCCGATTGCGGTTCACGATCTTCAGGAGATTATTTTTGATCTCAAGGCGAGTGGCTACGGAATTCTGATTACGGATCACAATGTCCGAGAGACGCTGTCTGTAACGGATCGTGCCTACATTATCAATGAGGGACGAATTTTTCGAACGGGTACACCAGAAGAACTGGGCCGAGATCCAGAGGTAAAGCGTGTGTATCTGGGAGAGAGTTTTACACTCGGTTGATTTTTTCTTTTGATTTGCATATCGACAAAAAATGTTTGCGATGTTGCATGTACACTGAAGGAAATTCATCCTTGATATTTTAGGATCAACAGTATGTCGTTACTCCAGCACAGACTCAACCTGAAAGTGTCGCAGAAGCAGGTGCTTACGCCGGGTCTGGTGCAGATGGTCAGCGTTCTGGCGCTGAACAAGATGGAACTGAGGGAGATGATCAACGCGGAGATCGTTGAGAATCCCGTCCTGGAGGAATTGGACGAGAGCGTCCCGGTTCCCGATGAAGTTCGCGGCACGGAAGATGGCGACATTGCTGCAACGGAAGTTCCCAAGGCAGAGCGCGATCCATTTGAAGAGATCGACTTTGGCTCCTACTTTCAGGATTATCTTGATCCTGGGTATCGCACGCCAGATAGCAGCGAAATCAGCGAACGTCCATCATTTGAAAATTTTCTCTCGAAGCCAAGCACGCTGACCGATCATCTTTCCTGGCAGCTTGGCTCGCTGAATCTCGCACCAGAAATTCGCGATGCTGCGGAACTTATTATTGGCAATCTAAATGAAGACGGATACCTGACGGCGAGTGAGGACGAGTTGCTGTCTGCGCTCTCAGCGGAAAACGACGTGCGGGTAACTCCCAATTCCAAAACGGCAACCATTGCTGAGATAGGCAAAAATACAGCGCAGAGCGCGGAAGTTCCTGCGATTGCTGCGGCATCAACGGAGGTAGAGTATTCGGTGGCGTTACGGGAGACGTTGGCCGATGCGCTGCGCATTGTGCGTGGTTTTGATCCTGCCGGAATCGCTGCGCGCGATCTGCGCGAGTGTTTGCTGATTCAGCTAGACCAGCGCAGCCATGAGGCCGCCCTGCTGAATGCAACCAACGAAATGACTGTGGATGGGCCAGCGATTCTACGCAAAGAGGTCTCCGAAGCTCTGGCCCATACAGATGTTGCGGAAGTTGATGCGCTGGCTCGAAAGATTATTTCGGAGTTTTTACCTCATCTCCAAAAACGCGATCTGCGGGAGCTTTCCAAGCTGACAGGCAGCACGCCGGTTCGTGTCCAATTGGCCATTGATCTGATTCGGAGTCTGGAGCCTCGTCCAGGCCGCCGTTACAATCGCGAAGATGTGCGGCTGATTGAGCCGGATGTGGCGTTCGTAAAGCGCGACGACGAGTATGTCGTTTTGATGAATGAAGACGATATGCCAACGCTGCGGCTGAATCAGGGATATCGCCGCATGTTGACGCAAGGCAATGCAGACCGCGACGTGAAGGATTACGTCAAGGAGCGCTACCGTTCTGCCATTCAATTGATGCGGAATATCGAACAGCGCAAGAACACAATTCTGCGTGCCTGCGAAGTGATCGTGCGGCGGCAACAGGAATTTATGGAAGATGGCGTAGAAGCGCTCAAGCCCATGATGATTAAGGAAGTCGCCGAAGAAATTGGCGTGCATCCTTCGACGGTGAGCCGCGCTGTTTCCAACAAATATGTGCATACGCCACAGGGAGTTTTCGAGTTGCGTTTTTTCTTTTCTGAAGGCGTCAACGGGCCGGAGGGAGCAGGAACCCCGCTGCTGCTGCTAAAGCGTAAAGTGAAGAAGATGATCGAAGAGGAAGATCCTCACAAGCCACTCACCGATGATGCAATCACCGCAGTCTTGCGTTCGCATGGCATCAACGTAACACGGCGCACGGTTGCCAAATACCGCGAGGATATGGGGATTCCCAGCACACACCAGCGACGTACACGCGGATGATTCTTATACCGTAGATTGCAGCGAGTTGAAACCAGATAGGGAGAGCACTATGCAGGCAGAGTTAACAGGAAGACATCAAAAAATTACCAAGGCATTGCGCGCACTGGCAGAAGAGGGACTTGGCCGTATTGAGAAAATTGTTGGTCGGAGCGCCAGCGCCCATGTGATATTTTCAACGGAAAAATATCGCCATACTGTGGAAGTGGCCATTAAAACTCGTCTGCAAATGATCGTTGGAATTGCCGAAGCTCCAGAGCAGGAGACTGCACTGCGCAATGCCATGGATAAAGTGGAGAAACAGGCAATTCGCCAGAAGAACAAAAAAAATCAGAAACACCGGAGCGGCAAAGAAGAGACGATACCCGCCGCAGTACCCTCTACATCCACCAAGGGGCGTGCATCTTTGGCCGCTGTTGCTGCGTCTACAGCACAAGAAACCGCTGCCGAGTTGCACATTGTTCCCTCAAAGGAATCGGTGGCAAAACGCGCCATGTCCATCCATGAGGCTGTCAAAGAGGCGGAGTATCGTGACCGCGATGTCTTTGTCTTTCGGGATCACGCCGGCGATGTAAAAGTGTTGCATCGCACACGGGAAGGTATCGTACAACTTATCGAGGTTCCATAGGTTACAAATGATTGAACTCTGCGCACACAGGGGATGAGATGAGGGAAAGTCGCCACATGAATTCCAGCACGAAGCGTACACAGGAAAAACGGGCTAACAGGAAGCCGTCAAAAAATACGCTGCAAAAAAAATCTACAAAGACGGTGGCGAACGCCAGTAGCCACCGTGCGGCAGACAATGAGCTGGTGATTCTTACCGGACTCTCCGGCTCCGGCAAGCTCTCGGCGCTCAAGGCCTTTGAAGACCTTGGATACTATTCTGTCGATAATTTACCGGTTGATCTGATCCAGCCATTTGCCGATCTCATCCGGCAATCTCCGGAGACGCGGCAGGCAGCGCTGGTTGTTGATATTCGCGAAGGCGCGCAGTTGGATCGTTTTCCGGCCACGCTGCGCCGGGTGCGACAGATGTTGCCCACCAAACTGGTTTTTTTGGATACGTCGGAGGATGCGTTGCTTCGTCGTTTTTCTGAGACACGGCGCCCACATCCCCTGGGTAAAGCCAATACTGTATTGCGTTCGATTCACGCTGAGCGAAAATTGCTGGAGCCTCTGCGCAATCTGGCTGATGTGTTGATCGACACGACCAAGTTCAATGTCCACGAACTGCGCGCGCACGTCAATGGGTTGTTCCAGCAGCAGGGCAAGGGCGAGAAGAACTTGCTGGTTTCCACCATCAGCTTTGGCTATAAGAATGGAATTCCGCAGGAAGCTGATCTGGTTTTTGATGTTCGCTTTCTACCCAATCCGCACTTTATTCCGGAGTTTCGCCCACTCACCGGGCGCGATGCCAAGGTAGTTCGCTACATCAGCCGGTTCCCAGAGACCAAAGAATTTATCGAGCGCGTGCGCGATTTACTGCTGTTCCTGCTGCCGCATTATTTGCAAGAGGGCAAGAGTTATTTGTCCGTTGCTTTTGGTTGCACGGGCGGGCAGCATCGCTCCGTTATGGTGGCGGAGCGCATGAAAAAGCTGCTGGAAGATGCAGCGTATCGGGTCAAGTGCGTGCATCGCGATATTCCAAGATAAAAAATAAAGTGAAAAAATTCCTACATCAAATGCACCGCATCCACGTCGACGGTCAGGTTCCGTCGGGGGATGCCGATCTTGTCTGCATAGGCCAGCATCTGACGCACCAATAGAGCCAGTTCTTTTCTGCTGGAGGCCTTCAGCATCAGGTGGTAACGATGGATGCGCTTGATGCGCGCGATCGGTGCTGCCGCTGGCCCCAGCACGCGCACATGCGGGTGGGGATGCTGTTGCAGCCAGCGATCCAGTTGCGCGGCCCATTCGCCAACCTTGGCCAGATCGGCATGTTCCAGCAGTACGTTCGTCAACACGGCAGCGGGCGGATAGTGCAACAATCGCCGATAGCGCAGTTCATGCGCGACAAACTTTGCGTAATCGTGATCCGCAGCATAGCGAATAGCATAGTGGTCAGGATGATAGGTCTGCACCAGGACGCGACCAGCGCGTTCGCCGCGACCAGCGCGTCCGGCCACCTGCGTGATGAGCTGGAAGACACGCTCGGCAGAACGAAAGTCCGGCATACTCAAGGCATTATCCGCTCCCAGCACGCCAACCAGCGTCACGCCGTGCATGTCGTGTCCTTTGGCAATCATCTGCGTACCGACCAGCAGATTGATCTCTCCGTTATGCAACTGGGCCAGCACCCGTTCGAAATCGCGATGTGAGCGCATGGTGTCGCGATCCATGCGCCCGATGCGCGCCTGGGGAAACAATTCGCGCAGGCGTTCTTCGCCCTGCTGCGATCCAACGCCAAAAAAATAGAGATGTTCGCTATCACATTTTGGGCAACGCTTGGGCACGGTGCGACGAAATCCGCAGTAGTGGCACTCTAAACGCTGGCCAGAATGGGCAAGCGATTCCACATCGCTGCCGGGTTTGTGATGCGTCAGGGCGATGGCGCAGTTTTCGCACTCCAGCTTTTCGCCGCAGGCACGGCACATCACAACAAAGGAATAGCCTCGCCGGTTCAGTAGCAGCATGGCCTGTTCGCCGCGCTCCAGCGTGGTTGCAATCTCTGCTTGCAATGCGCGCGATACCAGATGCTCCTGTCCTGTCTCAGCAAATTCTCGGCGCATGTCGATCAGGGAGACAGCAGGTAAGGCGCGGTTTGCCACGCGCTCTGGCATGGAGAGCAGCGTGTACTTGCCGCGCTCGGCATTAGACCAGGATTCCAACGATGGCGTGGCCGAGCCAAGCACAATGGTTGCGCGCAGCAGCTTGGCGCGCATCACGGCGACATCGCGCGCATGATAGCGCGGCAACTCCGCCTGCTTGTAGGAGGTGTCGTGCTCCTCATCCACGATCAGCAATCCCAGATTGTGCAGCGGAGCAAAGACCGCTGAGCGCGTGCCCACGACTACGGGAGCGTCGCCATTGCGGATGCGTCGCCACTGCTCCACGCGCTCCGCAGCGGTAAGGGCTGAGTGCAGCAGCGCAACCTGATCGCCAAATGCGGATTGCAGTTGCGCCACCATTGCGGGAGTCAGGCCAATCTCTGGCACCAGCAGCAGGCTGCACTTGCCAGCATCCAACGCCTGCTGCATGGCGGCCAGATACACCGCCGTTTTGCCGGAGCCAGTAATGCCATGCAGCAAAAATGATTGAAATTTTCCTGACCGGACACTGGAGGAAATTTTCTCGGCCATCTCCGACTGCGTGACGTTAAGCGTAAAAGAAGAATCCGAGTGCATCCGCAAGGCCGAGGAACTCGCAAAGGGTGAGGCGGCGGCGACCTCTTCCATGCGCACCAACCCACGACGAACCAGCGTGGCCAGCGTGGTTCTTGGGACGGGGAGCGAAGTGAGCGAAGCAACGGGAAGTCGTCCCTGCGCGCCTGCCAGCTCAGCAAGCAGAAGCTGTTGGTTGGCATTTAATTTCGGCAGACGAACATCTTCGACCAACACGGCGACAGACACGGTGCGGTAGATAGTGCGGGATTCTGCCGTGGATTCGCGCGTGATCCAGCGTTTTTGCAGCAGGGCATGCAGCGTTGTCGATCGGGCCTTTGTTTTCGCCAGCAGCGCGGGCGCAGCCACTGCATTTCCATTGGCAAGGTGCGTGAGCACGGCGCGTTCCACGCCTTCATCGGCTGCATCCTGTTTTGGAGAGAGCATTTGCTGCGTTGGGGTTTGCAGCGTGCGCAGGCCCAGCTCCGTGATGCGATAGAACGCGCGCTGGCGTAGTTCGGCCTGAAGCGGCAGCATGGAGCGCAAAACTTCGCCAAGTGGTGAAAGATAATACTCCGCGATCCAAGCGCCCAACTGCATTTGCTCGGAGGAAAGTACCGGTTCCGAATCGACCACACGCAGAATGGTTTTCATTTTTTTCTGCGCGGCATCGTCATGGAGACGAACGACAACGCCCTGCATCTGTTCCTGACGAAAGGGAACCAGAACGCGCCCACCCGGCACCGGCTCCATCTCTCCCACCGCGTAGGTGAAGAGGGAATCCACGGGCACCGGAAGGGCAACGTCACAGAATCGAGGCATGGGGGGTGGACTTTCCGGATGATAATGCGTTCAGGTTAGAAATGTTTTGCAGCGATTAGATGCTCCTCAAAATGCGTGAGCGTGCGCTGGCGTGCAAGGGTAGCTGCTTCTTTTCTATAGCTTTTGCTATCTGCATCACGATTGAATGCGTGGCTGGCACCTTCATAGACGTAGACAGCGAATCCAGGGTACTCATGCCGTACCTGTTCAACGACATTTTGCGTGATATGAGTGTCTTCCAGCCCGAAGTGAAAGATCGCCGGGCAGGTGGATTTTTCTGTAATGAACTCCTGAATTCCGCCGGGATAGTAAGAGACGGTGGCATCGGGATGGAGGCGCGTGTTGCTAAGCCATGCAAGTTTTCCACCCCAGCAGTAGCCGACTACGCCAACCTTTTTGATTCCCGGTTGTTGGCGCAGATAGACAATAGCCGCCTGAATATCGGCCAGCGTGCCATCGAGTGGTAGGGATTTTGCAATGCCAAATCCCTCCTGCATTCCAGTCGCGTCGTAGTTGTAGTCCACATGCTTGCGTGCTCGGTCAAAGAGCGCTGGAGCCAGAGTAAGGTAGCCATCTTTGGCAAAGCCGTCAGCAACGGAGCGAATATGCGAGGTAACGCCGAAGATTTCCTGCAGGACAACAATGCCTGCCTTCGGAGTACCGGTGGGTTGTGCCAGATAGGCATCCAGTGCGTGGCCATCGGCGGCATTCAGTGAAATTGTTTGCGACATGTAGCATCCTCCGCGTGAATTGAACTCGAAAGATGATTGTCGCAAGTTCTGCGATCTTCTGCATCCTGTATCTGTGATTTTTGCGCAGGGCGCTTATGCCGGAGGGAGATGGGAGGCAAGGGTGAGCAAGGATGGTCGCTGCGCGTACGCATCCTCCACCTGGCGACGCAGAAGCGTCCAAGATGCCGTGGAGACCTGCAGGAAGGCAGCAGTTAAGCGCGGATCAAAGTGACTACCTGCGCAGCGCTCGACCTCCTGCTGCGCCTTTTCAAAGCTCTGCGCAGGACGATAGAGTCGGTCACTAGTTATGGCATCCAGCGTATCCACAATGGAAAAAATGCGAGAGCCAAGGGGGATTTTTTCTCCCTGTAGATGGTCAGGAAATCCCTGGCCGTCGAAGCGCTCGTGATGATGCCGAACGATCTGGGCTGCGGGCCGCAAAAAATGAATGCGGTGTAATATCTGTTCGCCGACGGTCGTGTGCGACTGCATTCGTTCCACTTCCGAGGCGGAAAAAGCACCTTGGCGAAAAAGCAGAGCATCGGAGAGGCCAATTTTTCCTATGTCGTGCAGCAATGCTGCGTGCTCCAGATGCGGACGCAAACTTTCTGGATAATTTATCAGACGAGCGAAATAGCTGGCGTAGGCCTGCACGCGCAGGGCATGGAGAACGCTGTCTGCCTCGCGCATGGCCAGCGTGGCCAGCAGCGCTTCCATCACAGATTGCTCCAGGTGATCAATTTCTGCCAGCAATTGTGTCTGGCCAGTCTTAAGTTGGACGATTTGCTCTCGCATAGAAGCCGTGGCGCGGGCCTCCTGCCGTTGCTGGAGAATGTTGACGTAGCAGCGCTCCACGGTATCCCGAAGCCGGTCAGCCGTAAGGGGTGGAATCAAAAACGCATCTAGTTCCAAGGGTAACGAAACAGCCAGGAGAGTTGAATCCAAGTGGTCAAGAAGGGCAATCCGCGCCAGGAGCAGGCCACTGCCCTGGACAAAACGCAGCGCTTCCAGGCAAAAAGCTTTTTGGGAATCTAGATGAACCAGAAAAATATCCCAGGAGTTTTCCGTCAAATGTATACGAACTTGGTTCGCAGTTGTAGCAATCTGGATGGTTGCGCAGCAGGGCAGCAAAGTTTGCTGGATGGCTAAAGCCGACATTTCCTCCGTGTCGAGGAACAGAATTCGTGGACGTAGTGCAGTCCCTGCTCCAGGAGCAGCTACAGACGCACTATCACGATCCAGTGCTGGCACTGCAAGACTTTGAGTAGTTTGAATGGGCATGATTCAGCCTGGGAATGAACCCTGTTTTCTGTATCGGCATTTTGGGAGAGGGCAACAGATTTTGTTTCACTTTGAAACAAATTTTGGCACTTCCCAAAACGGATGTACGCTTTTTCCTCAAGTGCTGCATTTTGATTGCATAGATTCGGTTTAGGGAGGATGTTGAGTACATACAGCAGGCTTTACAGGGAAGTTTGCCACAGTTACGGGCAATGTAGCGTCACAAACTCTAAGAAATGATGATCCGATGCGTGTATTGATAGCAGAAGACGACCCGGCACTGGGAGTATTGCTGGTACGGACATTTCAGTCCGAAGGCTGCAACGTGACCCGTGTTCTGGATGGCGATGCTGCTTTGAGCGCCTGGCGCGAAGCGCACTATGCCCTGCTGATGCTCGATTTAAATCTTCCTTGCCGGGATGGCATGGAAGTGCTGCAAGAGGTTCGCGCAGCCAGTGATGCCGCCATTCTGGTTCTTACGGCTCGCAATGAACTGGAAGATCGGCTGCGTTGTCTGGAACTGGGCGCGGATGATTTTCTCAGCAAACCGTTTTCGCTGCGGGAACTGCAACTACGCAGTCGGCGGCTGCTCGCGCGCGCTGGCACCGTATCTGGATCGGTGCTGCGCTGCGGAGATTTGTCCCTGGATCGGGTGCGTCGTACAGTTGCGCGCTGCGGAAAGACAGTCGATCTAACGACAAAAGAATTTTCTTTACTGACGTATTTGTTGGAACACCGAGGAGAATGTGTTTCCCGAACGGATTTGCTGGAACAGGTCTGGCAGATGCATCCGGGTGTAAACACCAATGTGGTAGACGTATACATCAACTACTTGCGCCGAAAGCTTGATGAAGGCTTCAGCGACAAACTGATTCACACGGTACGTGGGAACGGGTACGTTCTGCGCGAACCACTCATTCAAACCGCCTAGTCGCTTGGGCTGGGCGAGAACTTTTTTGCCGAGGTTGTTTTATGCAAACACACGCTCGTACTCTGTCTGTTAGAACCGCGATGCTGGTCAGCGCTGACGCATCGTTACGGCAACGTCTCTCAGAAACTTTAATTGGAATGCGCTGGCATGTGTGCGAAGCATCGGGGGGAGCCGAGGCATTGACCTACCTGGAAGAGACCCACTGCGAAGCGCTGCTGCTGGATTCCTGGCTGCCGGATTTAGAGGCAAAGGAACTGGCCGCGCATCTGCGCGATCTCTATCCTGCGCTCGACCTGATTCGCATGGACGAATCCGCGCCGCCCATTGGCGCAGCGCGCAGCAGTCGAAGAAACGAACTGCTCTTTGCCCTGCATCGTGCACAGGAAGAACCCCAGAAGGGGAAAGGGATGGATGCAGTCTGGGAACCAGCAGGTTCGTCGCAGGCAGAGTCGGCCCGTCTTCGCTTGTCCAGTGTTGAGGCGCGGGGTCTTCGCTCGCCTCGCGCGCATGGAATTCATCCTGCAGGAAGTTTTATAGCGGCAAAAAGTTCTCCGTCTTCGTCAGCTCTTGTCGCGGAAGTGTTGCCAATTCTCCAAAAATCCAAACAAGTAGATCCCGCTGCAATCCTTCCCGATGTCCAATCAGCAGCCCGTCCCATCTCTTGGGGAATTCCAGAGATGATCGGGCGTAGCCGGGTGATGGAGACTCTGGCGCAGCACATTCGCCTGGTAGCTCCGCGCAAGACTACGGTGTTAATCGAAGGGCCGACGGGTAGTGGAAAAGAGCTGGTAGCGCGTGCGCTGCATCGGCTGAGCGCGCGGGCAGATCGTCCCTTTGTCGTGCTGAACTGCGCTGCGATTCCCGATGCTCTGCTGGAGGCCGAGTTGTTTGGCCACACACGCGGAGCCTTTACCGGAGCCGTGCAATCGCGCGTTGGCCACATTGAGGCTGCACATGGCGGCACGCTGTTTCTGGATGAGATCGGCGAGATGCCCCTTGCGCTCCAGGCCAAGCTGTTGCGGTTTCTGGAAGCGGGCGAGGTACAGCGGATTGGCGAAAATGAGCCGATCAAAGTGGATGTGCGCGTGATCGCTGCGACGCATCAGCCGCTGGCCAAGCATTCCGAGCAAGGCACCTTTCGCTCTGATCTCTTCTATCGTCTTTCCGTCTTCACCTTGCACACGGCGCCACTGGCCGAGCATGCCGAAGATATCCCCGTCCTGGCCGGACACTTTCTGGAACGTCTGGCACAGCGCGAACCGGCAAAGAGCTTTACCGAGGATGCGATAGCGCAACTCTGCTCGCACACCTGGCCCGGTAATGTGCGGGAACTCGCGCACGTCGTCGAGCGGGCCTACATTCTGGCGGAGGGGCGGCCTCAGATTACAGGACAGGAGATTGCCTTCGCCTGAGCGTTGGTACTTTCTGGTGAATAGATCGGACTCAACCGTAACCAAAACTTTTATTGGGCAGGGAAGCATATCCATTCTAAGAGTTCTCTTAGGGGAAAGAAGGGGAACTGGCTGTCCCGCTGCTTATCAAACAGGTTGAGGAACGACTTTGGGATATTCGAGAGCCTGGGGATGTGTGCGGGGTCTCAGACGGGAGAAACAGCGATGCAGGTCACAACCCCTTTAGCCGACGTACTCAGCCGCTATCTGGATCTGACGGGTGTGGAGTTCAAGCTGACGGCCAGCAACGCGGCCAACATCGACACGCCGAATTACCACACGATGGGCATTGATTTTTCCAATGAGTTTGCTTCGGCTGCCTCTGAGGCGCTGAATTCCCGTCAGGCAGAAGATGCGGGAACTCCGCAGATTGGACTGAAGCATACACCCCACATTCTAGCCGTTGATGGTCTGCTGGAGCGCCCGGATGGAAACAATGTTTCGATGGATCGGGAAGGCTTGCAGATGGGCGAAGAGCAATTGAAGTATAAGACCGGCATTGAGATTTTGAGGACGCAGTTTACCGAAGTGCTCAATGCGATTCAGGAAAAGTAAGGCGTAGCAAGCCAGGTAGGTTGCCAGGCGGAAGGCAGGGTACGAGCGATGAATCTCTTTGGCATGATGGAAGTGAGCGGGTCAGCTCTGGAGGCCGAGCGGGTACGGGCCGACGTGGTGGCGGCCAACATGGCCAATGCGGAGACCACGCAGACGCCACAGGGTGGCCCCTATCAACGGCAGCACGTTGTCTTTACCTCGGCTGCGGTCAATCAGCCGTCCAGTTTTGCCCAGGCACTACTCTCGCAGAGTGGCCTAACGCAGGGCGTCGGGTTGGGTACAGGCATTGACGCGCCGAATGCGGGCCTGGAAAATCCCGGCGTAAAAGTTGCTGCTGTGGTCTCGGATACGACAGCGCCCTTGCGCCGCTATGATCCCGGCCATCCCGATGCTGACAAGAGTGGATATGTCTCCTATCCCAACATCAACCCGCTGAGCGAGATGGTGGATTTAATGGGAGCCGAGCGCTCCTACGGGATGAATGTTTCCGCCGTTACGGCGTCAAAGAACATGATTACTTCGACGATGACGATTTTGGCATAGTTTTTTAGTTTGCGTTTCAGTCTAGGTAGGCAGGGAGGTACACAGCGATGAGCGGAATACTAAACATGCAGCAGGTTGCGTCCTCGCTGAACACGCTGGCTACACCTGCTTCTGGACTGGCCTCGCAAGCCTCCTCGTCGGCGATTCAGCCCGGCGGTCTTGCATCGGGGAGCGTTCTGGGTACAGAAGCTCCCACGTACAGCACGCCCTTTGCTGGTGTCATGCGTGATGCCATCGCCAAGACGCAGGAGCTGGACACGCAGGCCTCGAATGCAGTGACAGGGTTGCTCTCTGGTCAGGGCGTAGATATTCATACGGCAATGATCGCAACGGAAAAATCCGATCTCGCCTTTGAAATGATGTTATCGCTGCGCAACAAGGCAATTGGCGCATACCAGCAGTTGATGGGCATGCAGTTCTAAACGAGATTTTCATGCAATGCAAAGAAATGAAAAATCAGAATCAACAGGAGCGGGAAGGAATCCGCAATGAGTGAGACGAAGACCGAACCTCAGCCAGCGACCTCCACGTCGCTGGTGGCGCGGATGGAGAAGAACATTGATACAGGCACGCGCGCCTTTCGGGATCGCCTGCAAGCCTACTCCGGGCGGCAGCAACTGGGCATGCTGCTTTCGGCAGCGGTGTTGCTGGCCTCTGTGGGCGGAATTTTCTATCTGATCTTCAAGCCGGACATGCGCGTGCTACTCAGTGGCTTGGAGGCACGCGATGCGCAGCAGGTGGAGCAGGAATTAGGTGCCGCAGGGATTTCCTTTGACGTCTCGCCCGATGGAACCAGCATTCGCGTTCCAGCCAATGCGTTGAACAAGGCTCGGCTGGAGATTGCGGGTAAAGGCCTGCCTTCAAGTGGGCGGCTGGGCTTTGCCATCTTTGACAAGCCAAACTGGGTTGGTTCGGAGTTTGACGAAAAGGTGAATTATCAGCGCGCATTGGAAGGAGAGCTGGAGCAGACCATCGGCTCGCTCGAATCCGTGCAAACGGCGCGAGTACATATTGTTTTGCCGCACGATTCCTTATTTACAGACGAGCAACGCGCGGCCAAGGCAAGCGTGATGTTGAAGCTACGCCGTCGCCTGAGCGACGATGAAGCTGCGTCCATTCGCAATCTTGTTGCCGGAGCCGTGGATACGCTGCGTCCCGATCAGGTGACGCTGGTCGATGCCGACGGACGGCAATCGCTGGGGCCAAAGAGCGCTGAAGCGCAGCAGGCTGCGTATGAGCAGGCTTTAACGGATAAGCTGATGGCCACGCTGGAACCGATTGCGGGCGAGGGCAATGTGCGCGCCTCCGTGACCGCGGATTTTGACAGTGGCAGCGAAGACGATCTGGATGAAACCTACGATCCCACCAAGGTTGCTACACTCTCCATGCAGCGGACGGATGCCAACTCCGGCGGACAGACGCTGCCAGCCGGGGTTCCGGGCACAGCCAGCAATGCGCCGAATGTAAAGACGCCGGTCTATCCGCAGCAGAACTCTCCAGCAGAAAATACGCATCAGGAGAATGGCACCTACGCCGTATCCAAGCATGTGCGGCATCGTATGCAGGGGCCGGGAGCGGTGCGACGCATCACAGCGGCCATCCTCATCAACGACCGCGAGGTTCCCGCAGCCAAAGGCAAAAACGTGGTCTGGCAGCCGCGTACCGCCGATGAATTGCGTCAGTTGCAGTTGCTGGCGCAGGCTACCGTAGGCTTTGACAGCCAGCGCGGCGACCAGGTGACGGTGGAGAATCTAAGCTTCCTGGCCAATGCCGGGGAAACACAGCCGAGCCTGGCAGCACGGACAATGGCGCAGATGGGCGGTCCGGCCACAGCGCTGCGCTTTGCGCTGTTGGCAATGGCCTTCGTGCTGGGATTGATCTTTATTGTTCGCCCGGTGCTCAAGCAGATGCAGCAATGGACGGCGCCCGTCCACATGCTGGCTGCCGAGGCTGGTGGCGGCAACATGCCCGTCGCATTGCCTGGACACCTCGGCGAGGCACACATGCTCGATCAAACCAAGGAATTGTCTACCGAGCGTCATCAGGCGCACGCGCAGATCATCTTTGACAAGGTTTCCGAATATGTTCGCAAGGAACCGGCGCAGAGTGCCCGGTTGTTGCAAAGCTGGATTCACACCGACGAGTTTTAGGTCTGAAGTGTAATCCGGACGCGTAAAGAAGTATTTCTTAGGTTGGAGAAAGGAACTCGATGGCCACCGCAGCCGCTACCCCGCATGTACCCCAGGATGGATCCGCTCCGCCTATGCTTCTGGCGGAATCGACACCAGCCAGAGCGGCCACCCTGAAGATGCTGCCGATTCGCAAGGCGGCGATTCTGATGATTACTCTTGGCGATGAGATGGCGCGCATGCTGTATCCACATTTCAGTGAGGCGGAACTACAGCGCCTGACCGAGGAAATTTCCAATGTTCGGGATGTTCAGCCGACAGATGCGGTAGAGATACTTGAAGAGTTCCATGAGCTTTTGGCGACCCAGCAATACATGGTGCATGGCGGTATGGAATATGCCACCAAGCTGCTGGTGGATTCGCTGGGCAAGCAGCGCGCCGAGGATTTGCTGAATCAGGTCAAGCGCGCACAGGAGGCGACGCACGGCGATCTTGCCATGTTGCAAAAGGTCGATCCGCAGCAGCTCAGCAAGTTTCTTGAGGGCGAGCATCCGCAGACCGTGGCCCTGGTGCTGGCGCATCTGGATCCCAAGCGCGCCTCGCAGGTTTTGCAGCAACTGGCCGATGGACAGCGCGTGGATTCAATACGCCGGCTGGCGGAGATGCAGCAGTTTTCTCCAGAGATGGCGCAGAAGGTCGCGCTGGTGCTGCACAAACGGTTGGAATCACTCGGCGACATGGGGCGCAAATCCTACTCTGGCTTCAAGGCTGTGGCCGATCTGCTCAACCGTATGGATTCGACGGCGGCCAAGGCAGTGCTCGAACACATTGAGGCAGACAATCCCAAGCTGGCCATCAGCATTCGCAACTTAATGTTTACCTTTGAAGATTTGGTGACGGTGCCCGCAAACAGCATTCGTGAACTGATCAGTCAGGTGGACAAGAAACAGTTGGCGATCGCGTTGAAGGGTGCCAACGAAGAGCTGAAGGCGCATCTTTTCAAGGCGCTCAGCTCCCGTGCCGTGGAGATGTTACAGGAAGACATGGAAGTAATGGGGCCAGTACGCGCTCGCGAAGTGATGCAGGCGCAGCAGGAGATTCTAGGCTTTGCCCGCAAGCTGGAGGCCGAGGGCAAGCTGGTGTTGATGAGCGAAAAGGAAGACGACTTTATGGTCTAGGGCTGACGTGAGGGAAAGAGTTGCTGCGTCGGGATTCATGACACACGATTCGCAAGCAGGCAGAACGATACATTCACAAGAAGGTAGAAAACGGCGCAGGCACCACGCGGCAAACAAGGAAGTGAGTTCCAATCATGGCCCAGGAAGAATTGATTCCCAATCCGATGCGTGCGAATCCAATGCAGAATGGCTTCAAGCGTCCAGAGGGTGCGCCAACTCCATCCTCTGCTGTTGCATCCTCAGCGACAACATCCCATGTTGAGCGTTTGGAGTATCGCAGGCCTGATCCTGTGGTGCATCACGGCCAGGACAACACGCACGAGGAGGCGGCCGCAACGGGCGCGCCCTCGCTGGTGGAGGAATGGCTGCGGCCCGCAGCGGAACGTGCTGGGCAGACCGAGATCGCCAATCCCGCACTAGCGGCTCGCATGGCCGAGGAGCAGTGGAGGCAAGAGCGCACAGTCCTGGAAATTCGTCTGGCCGAGCAGAACGCCGCCGCCAGTCGCGCCATCGCTGCTGCCAGAGAAGAGGGTCGTCGCGAAGGACGACAGATATCCGAAGAGGCTTTTGAAGAAGAGCGCGGCAGAATGCGGCTGCAGATGGTCGAGGCGCTGGAGGAGTTTCGTTTGCAGCGCGAGCGCTACTTTCATTCCGTGGAGCGGGAGGTGGTGCGGCTGGCGCTGGCCATTTCCGCGCGCGTGCTGCATCGTCAGGCGCAGATTGATCCGTTGTTTCTGACCGGTGCCGTGCGTGTTGCGCTGGAGAAACTGGCCGATACTACGGGTGTGGTGCTGCGCGTAGCTCCGGCACAGGTGCTGGCCTGGCAGGAGATGTTTCGCCTGCACAGTGGCGCACGCGTGCAGCCAGAGATTCTGGGCGACCTCTCGCTCAATGCTGGCGAGTGCATCCTGGAGACGAAGCTGGGCACCGTGGAGTTGGGCGTCAAGGCTCAACTGGAGGAGATTGAAAAGGGATTTTTTGATCTATTGCATCATCATCCAGCTTCCAATCGCGTGGCCAACGGCCTGGGTGCATAGCCAACGCTGAACGGTCTGGGAGGGAGTGCAACTCCAAAAGAGTTATAGATTGCAAGGAAAACCTGCATGGCAGAGAGCTTCATGTCCGATCCACTCCGGATGCTGGTGCCTGTTGAAGGCACAGCGGCAGCGGCCCCGGTGTCGGGAGCGCGCTCGAAGGCGCAGCGGGTTCTGCTGAATACTGTCCCGGAGCCGGAATCGGAATCAGAGCCAGAATCGGCATCGTTGAAAGTGCTGGCTGAAGATGTCTGGGAGCCGCATCGTGATCCTGAATCGCTGGCAGAGCCAGCGGGATATTCCTCCCTGTTTGCCACCGCCGCGTTTACTCCCGAAGAAATGCTGGCGGAGACAAAGGGCGCAACCGAAGAAAGTATCCCCGATGATTTTGATCCCGGACAGGCAATTCTGCGCGCCTACTTTCGGCGTCTGCAAAGCCGTCCTGCCTGGCGCTGGCATGGCCATGTTGTCGAGGCAACCGGGCAGACCGTTGAATCCGAAGGGCCATTCTGTTCTGTGGGCGAATGCTGCGAGATTTTCGATCGCGAGGGGCTGCGGCATCGCGGCGAAGTGATTGGTTTTCGCGGTTCGCATGTTCTGTCGATGACGCTCGACTCCCCCGATGGCATTCGCTATGGCGACGCGGTGGCCGCGCTGGGCGAGACACCGCGCATGGATATGGGGCCAGGCCTGCTGGGCCGCGTGCTGGATGCGCTGGGCCAGCCGCTCGATGGCGCGCCACCGCCGCACGCCGAAGAAAGCTGGCCGCTGGAGAGCCTGATTCCGCAGCCAATGGATCGCGTGCCCATTACCACGCCGCTGGGCACGGGATTGCGCGTGCTCGATGGCCTGCTGACAGTCGGTCGCGGGCAGAGAGTCGGCATCTTTGGCGGCTCTGGCGTTGGCAAAAGCACGTTGATTGGCATGATGACGCGCAACACCGCAGCCGACATGACCGTGGTGGGGCTGGTGGGCGAACGTGGCCGCGAGGTACGTGAATTTCTAGAAGACAATCTCGGCGTGGAGGGGCGCGCTCGTTCCGTAGTGTTGGTCTCGACCTCCGATCAATCGCCCTTATTGCGCATGCGCGCCGCGCAGGCGGCTACAGCAGTTGCGGAGTATTACGCTGCGCAGGGTAAGCATGTTCTCCTGGTTCTGGATTCTCTGACGCGCTACGCAATGGCAGCTCGCGAAGTGGGTCTGGCTGCGGGCGAGCCTCCTACCTCACGCGGCTACACGCCTTCAGTCTTTCGGCGCTTGGCGCGGCTGATTGAGCGCGCCGGACAGTTTGAGCATGGCAGCATCACGGCCTTTTATACCGTGCTGATGGAAGGCGATGATCTGAACGATCCGCTGGTAGACGCGACTCGCGCCTTGCTGGATGGTCATGTGGTGCTGTCGCGCGCGATGGCTTCGGAGGGATGGTATCCGCCGGTCAGCGTGCTCGATTCCATCAGCCGATTGATGCCCGCCGTAACCACAGGCGTACATCGCGAGCGTGCCGGGACGATACGGCGCTTGCTGTCCGCCTATGCTCGCTCCGAGGATTTAGTTCGCATTGGCGCCTATAAACCGGGTGCTGATCCGGAGCTGGATCGTGCACTGGCCGCGCGTCCCGTGATTCGCCGCTATATGGAGCAGAAGCCAGAGGAGCGGCTGACGCTGGAAGCCGCTGTAGCGCAGATGCAATCCCTGCCGCTCTAACTGTTGCTGCAAAAATCAGGAGATATCGTTGCCCAGTCCGCTCAAACGAATTCTTCGTATACGCCATCTGGCTGAGGAACAGGCGCGTCTGGAACTGGAGCGCGAGACGCAGCGGCTGCGCCAGGCGCAGGCAGCGCGCATCCATGCCGAGGCCCAAGTTCATATCCAGCGGGAGCAACTGGCCAGCAGTTTTGTCACCAGCGAAGAAGAGGGAATAGATAGGCCCGCAGACATTCTCTCTGAAAATTCCAAGACTTCTGACAATTTCAAGACTTCTGACAATGTAAAGATTCAGCCGATGGAAAGCGATTGGTTGCTGGCAGAGGCGGCGCTGGAGTTCTCCTCCTGGAACCAGATGCAGTTGGAGCAATGGTGTATCCAGGAGGCCGAGCGCGTTGCTCCGCTGGCTGAGCAATATCAACAACGCCGCAAGGAGTTGCGTCAGGTGGAGCGGCTGGTGGAGAGCCAGACTCAGGCTGAGCATGTCGTGCAGGATCGGCGCGATCAGTCGGAGGCAGATAGCTGGTTCCAGATTGAAACTCTGCGCCGTGAGCGTAACGAGCGCAAATAAACTGCGCAATCCAGCCCTATCGACAAGCCAAAGTGGTTCTGTGCTGGCTGTAAGCGATTTCTGAACAGCAATTTATCTATTTCCTATCTACCAACCGTTTTTCTGGCCCTTCACCTGCTTTTTCCTAGCGTGAGGTGATGGTCCTTTGCAAGCGCTTCCTCAAATCGCAGTTTCGCTCGCCGCACCGACCCCTGCGCCCATGCCCTCCCCCAATTCTTTGGCAGGTTCGTCGGCAAAGTCGGCTTCGGAAAATTCTGGCTTTGCGGCGACGCTGCGTCAGCAGATGAATCAGAGTTCCCAAGCAAATAAGCAAACCAGCGCGCCCACGGAGTCGGGCAAGGCCGCGGGCTCCAGTTCTACGAGTTCAAAAGCTGCAACAAGTGCAGCGTCTTCGAGTTCGACATCTTCCACCTCGGCAACTTCGGCGGGGAGTTCCGCATCACCATCGAATGCAGCGGCATCCACAACTTCAGGTACGCCGAGTACGACGGCTCCGGCATCAGGCCAAACTTCAGGCGAAGGTGCTGCTCCAGTTCAGGCTGGGCCGCAAGCCCAGACAGCCACTCCAATCCAGGCTGCCACTTCAATGCAGACAGCTTCACCTGTCCAGACAGCGGCCGCCATTGCGGATGCGACGGCAGCAACAGGTATTAGTGCGGCGAAGGGATCCGCGTCGAACGCGATAACAGACGCGCAGAAAAAGAAGTTGGAGACTACCTCCACCTCACCGGTCACGACAGCATCGCCAACAGCACAGGTTCCAACTCCTGTTGTCGTTCCCGTAGTCACGGTTGCGCCAAATACTGCCGTTCCCGTCGGGAGCAGCGCATCGGCGAACACTACAAATAGCAGTAAAAGTGGCAACGGTTCCATCGGAGCGACGATTGCATCCGGGCAGACTACTCCGGGACAGAGTGTTGGTGGGCAAAACCTGCCAGGGGCAACTCCATTTTCTCTGGCTGGAGCACTGAGAAGTGACGCAGCGTCCTCTGGCTCCGTACCCGTTGCAGTGCCCACTGCGGTCTCTACTCCGGTTTCTTCAGTTACATCTCAGGGCGCGACTCCCTTGGCAGTCGCGCCGGGGGCTGAGCACGCTGCTCTCCAGAAGGAAGCCAGCAACCCCATCGCTTCCAAGTCAGGTACAGCGTCGAGTTCAGCGATTCTCTCGGCGAACGCTATAGCCAATTCTTCCAGCAGTAAAGCGGTTGCAGGCGCAGTTGGAGCGACGGCGGCTCACGCAGAGAACAGGACCCCGCTGTCGAGCAGCGCTCCAGCCGGTGCAGGGAAGATACTCTCCAATCCAACCAATTCCTCGGCGACACCAGTGCTTCCCTCCGTCATGCAGAACGCATCGAATGCAGCGTCTTCCAGCGCGCCGGTTGATACGGCAGCTCTAAGCGGCGCGAGTGCGGGGAATACCGCAGGAAATTCGACCGGCAATGCGCCCAATGGTGCGGTCAATCCGGGCGCGGCCATTAGCTCAGCCAGTCCAATTTCAAGTTCGCCTGCAACTCCAAGTTCATCTACCAGTGGAATGATTGGCATTCATGGGATCGCGCCCGGATCCACACCCGCAGGCGCGGCTTCGGTGGTTGGTCAAGGCATGGCAGGAGCCAACGGTATCGATGGGCATGCCTTGACCAGCGCCGGAGGATTCAGCGCTTCCAATTTTGCCGCCTCACGCACGAGCAGTTCAGTAAGTCCATCGGCAAGTGATGCACTGGCCGCGCTCGATCATGTCGCAGCGGAGCCGAGCCTGCTGCGGGCAACGCCCAACCAACTGGCTGTAGGGGTCTCCGACCCGCAACTGGGCTGGCTGGAGGTTCGTGCTGATCGTGTCGGTGGACAAGTGACAGCCTCGATCACGCCGGATTCTTCGGCCAGCCATGCCGTGCTGGCAGCGTCGATGCCCGCAATGACAAGTTTCCTGCAGGAGCAGCGCGCTGGCGTGCAATCTCTGGCACTCTCCAATCCCTGGGCTGGTAATACGGGTCAGGGCGCGCAGAACCAGAATGCGCAACATTTCTCACAGGGCAATAACGGACAGGCGAATGACAATGGCGGGCAGGGCCAGTCACAGCCCACATGGGTCTCCAGTCCTGCGGGAATCGGCGCGGTCTCTTCTTCGGCACCAGCCCCGGGCTGGAATGAAAGTAGCTGGAATGGATCAGGATCGAATTCTGTCCACGCATCCACACTGGGTGCATTGCCCGGAGTGTTGCCGGAACAGAGTGGTTCTCAGGTGAGCGTGCTCGCGTAAGCGACGGGTACGATGCACGGGATTATTGAGATGGGGAGACTCCAGGGAGAGCCTCCAGAAAGGAACAAACGGAATGCAATTATCTATGTTGACCTCCTTACTATCGCAGCACGCAGGGGCGAAGCCGAATCCAGCGATGACGACAGCTTCCTCGTCGCAAACTTCGTCTCCAACGATGACGGCTGCCGCAGCCAGTGGAACGGGTAGCTCTGGGAGCGGCGCGGCCGGTTCGGCCAGTGCAGCCGGAAACACGGGCATCACGGCCAACGATTTTCTTTCTCTGCTAGTCACAGAAATGAAAAATCAAGATCCGACTAATCAGACCGATCCCATGTCGTACATTACGCAGTTGGTTGGGGTCAACAGTCTGGAGCAATTGGTGCAGATCAACCAGGATTTGACACCGACCACACCGACGGCTCCTACCACGACAACGCCGCCAGCTACCGGTGGGCTTGCCAGCTCCCCAATGGCGGTGACTGGAACCTCTACCACCTTGCCCACGACGGCGGCCTCGTCCACCACAGCGTTTCTGCCACTCGGAAGCCAGAATCAAGTTGCCGGTTCAGCGGCGCAGGCCATCTCGCAGGCGATGGGACGTTCGGTGCCGATGGCTTCGCAGGCTTCGGCGGCGCAACTGCCACATTCGCATCTCGCCATGCAGCCCGAGGAGTTGCGCGCCATTCAAATGTCGATTCCTGGCGCAACAATGACTGGCCTCAGCAGTACGCCCATCGCAAATGTCCCAACGCCGTCTACCGGCGCATCAGGAGGCAGCCTTCCCTAGCGCGACAGGTCTCAAGATTTCAGGTCTGGCCGATGCCCGACCGAGTGCCGTCCGGCAGAATTTTCACCGACGGTCATCACAGTTTCGATCCCGGCAGGGAAGCCTGTAGGGATTCGGGGTACAGGAGGATTTTATGGCATCATTTTCAATTCCGCTGACGGGCCTGCAGGCAGACTCCACGTCACTCAACACCATCGCCAACAACCTGTCGAACATGAACACGACCGCGTACAAATCTCAGTCAACGTCCTTTGAAGACTTGTTTTATCAGCAGGTAGGCTCCTCTGGCTCGGGAGATCCGGTGCAGTCAGGCCAGGGTGTGAAAGTCTCGGCCAACAGCACCGATTTCACTCCGGGCAGCGTTAGCTCCACTGGCGTGGCCAGCGATGTGGCGCTATCGGGCAACGGATTTTTTGTGGTCAACAATGGCGGGGTCAGCGAGTACACCCGCGCGGGCAATTTCCAGACCGATCAGAACGGCAATCTGATTACCAGCGACGGCATGGCCGTAATGGGCTATCCAGCGACCAGCGGCGTGGTCAATACGAATGCGCCGCTGGCGGCCATTCAGGTTCCCGTTGGAGCGACGGAGAGTCCGAATCCCAGCAGCAACTTCTCGCTGAATATGAATCTAAACTCAAGCACGGTTCCCGGTACGATTGTCCCGGCGCAGGTCACGCTCTATGACTCGCTGGGCAACAGCCATGTCGCAACGGTGGATTTCACGCAATCAACCACACCGCTGACGGGTGCCAACGCCGTCTATAACGCTGGTGCCGATACCTACACCTATACGGCGGGAGCGGCCTCCGATGTGGTCACCTCCCCAACCAACTCCATCACGCTGGGCACGACCCCGGCAACGAATGTTGCCATTCCCAACACCGGAATGACGTTGACGCAGTTGGCTGCATCCATCAACAGCGCCACCATCCCTGGCGTTACGGCAACGGTCGGTGGTGGTGGAACGACGATGGCGGTGACGGGTACAGTGGGCAATCCCTTGAACGCCACCATACCTGCCCTGACGCAGGTCAACCCTAATACCTGGAATTACAACATTGGGCTACCTTCGAGCGACTATACCGGTGCAACCGTAAACACGTCGGGGACGGTCACCTTCAACAGCAGCGGGCAGTTGACCTCCCCAGCCGCTAATGTCAGTGGTATCAGCTTTGCTGGCATGACGGATGGCGCCAAAAACATGAACTTTTCCTGGGACATGTACAACGCCGCAGGCAATCCGCTGATTACGCAGGTGGCAGCGGCCTCGGCTGTGGCCAGCACTGCGCAGGATGGTTATGCCAGCGGCACCTATCAGAGCTTCAACATCGGTGGCGACGGCACGGTTTCTGTGAAGTTCTCGAACGGTCAGACGCAATCGGTCGGTCAGATTGCCGTGGCCACAGTGAACAATCAACAGGGCTTGCAGCAGATGGGGGGTACCGACTACTCCACGACGCTGGCATCGGGCCAGGCGACGGTGGGCGTGGCAGGAGCAGGTGGGCGCGGCACCATTCAAGGCGGTGCGCTGGAGCAATCGAACGTCAACATTTCCAGCGAGTTCTCCAACCTGATCGTGGCGCAGAGTGCCTACCAGGCCAATGCCAAGTCGATCACGACTTTCTCCACCATCGAACAGGCAACCATCAGTATGGTGCAGTAAGAGGTGCAGGAAAACCGAGTTGTTTCTCTGTTATGCCATCCTGCGGAATCGCCAACCAGCGGTTCCGCGGGGTGCTTTTTCCGATACCTGAGATTTTCGAGAATTTTCTAATCTTTGCCATCCCTATTCGGCACCTCTGCTGCACTCTAGTTCGTCACTATGGCGACGACACCCAAACCCACCATTCTCAAAACGCCCAATACCCCTGGCAAGCCAGGCGAACCCAATCTGCGAAACGCGGAAGCAGCAACTCCACCAGCGAAGGCTGGCGGCCTGTTGCGCTGGATTTTGATTGGCTCTGGAGCGGTGATTCTGCTGGTAGGCCTGGTCGTTGGCGGTTGGCTGTGGAAGCGGCACCACGGTCATAGCAAAGCATCCACGGCGGCCAAGGTAGTCGTTAAAGAGAGCAAACCCGCAACACCACCGGCCACGGTGGAGATGCCGCTGGAGCCATTTGTGGTGAACCTGGCCGATGCCGGGGGACACAGTTATGCGCGCATCGGTCTGACGCTGAGCCTTCTGGCTCCTGCGGATGCAAAAAAATCTGAAGAAAAGAAAGACACCGCCGTCAGCGGCCCTGACCTGAAGGATGAGGCCCTCGACACGATCATCACGGTGCTCAGCGAACAGCAATCGTCTGATCTTCTGGCCGTAGGCGGTAAGGATCATTTAAAGCAGTTGCTGCGTCAGGCGATGGCGGCGCGCGATCCTCGCCTGCAGGTGACGGATATTTATTTCACGGAATTTCTTGTGCAGTCCTGATCTGTTGGGGGTGAACAAGAAACCAGCAAGACAAAAAGAGGCAGGACATGGAAGCCAGCAACGGAAAGAAAACAGCGGGAACCGAGACGGAGATCGCACTGCGGCCCGGCACAGAGCCACCGTTGCATGCCGACCATGCAGACTCTGGGACTGAAGAGGAAGAAAGCTTCGCAGTGCTGGAAGAAACCGCACGGGGGGAGCATCTGGGTTCCTATCCCGGATGGCCGGTCGTCGATTGGCTGCCCATCACCCTGAATGTGGGATTACCAATTCCTTTCTTTCGCGTGCGCGATCTTCTGGCACTGGAAGTTGGCTCGGTGGTGGCGACAGAGTGGCCGAATGGCGATGATCTACCGCTCTCCGCTGGGGCCGTGCAACTGGCCTGGGTGGATATGGAGACGGTGGAGCAGGAGATGGCCGTGCGGTTGACGCGCTTGCTGTAAGGCGTACTAGATGGAAAGAAATTCAGACAGAGTTTGATTCAGGGCAAGACCAGTTACTCAGGAATAAGAGAGGAAGACATGCAATGTCCGCGACATGGACCTGGAACGCTCAATCCGAAAACTCCACGCACCTGCTAGATCGGTCTCAGGCTGGGCCGGAAGAGTCTACCCTAGAAGTTTTGGAATCTACAGCAGTTTCAAAATCTACGGCAGTTCAGAAATCTACGGGAACTCAGACAGTTCTGGCGCAGTCGCCGCTGATTGCGGCAGCGCTGCAAGGCTGGCAATGGCTGGTGACGCGCTGTAAGGGAGGTGCTCCTGCCACGGCGCGGCCCACGCTTCGCGTGCTGTCGCAACTCCCGCTGGGTGGGCGCAAGACGCTTACGCTGATTGATCTGGAGGGACAGCGCTATCTGGTGGGCGGCGGTTCCGACAGCGTGACGGCGATCCTTGCGATTCAGTCCGAGGGTGAAGCGACGCGCGAACCCGGTACGCCTTCCACAGACAGCACGAAACTGGAGTCCGCATGACGCTGCTGGCCCTGATCCTTGCCGCGCCCAAGCCTATGTTGCTGCCCAACGCTAACGGGCTGGAGATTGCTGGCAATGGTACCGTTCCCTGGACCATCGTCTTCATGCTTACCTTTCTCACTCTGCTGCCAGCGTTGTTGCTGGCTATGACGCCGATGGTGCGGCTGCTGGTGGTCTTTCACTTTTTGAGGCAGGCGCTGGGCACGCAGACAGCTCCCAGCAATCAGGTCTTGATGGCGCTGGGCCTGATGATGACCTGGTTTCTGATGCAGCCAGTGCTGGTGCAGGTGGATCACGATGCCGTGGAACCCTTTCGACAGGGACAGATTGGCGGTATGGAGGCCATCAATCGCGGGGTCGAGCCGCCCAAGCATTTCATGCTGCACTATGCGCGGGAAAAAGACCTGGCGCTCTTTGCCTCGGCCACAATGGCCGGTCGTCCAGCCAAGCCGGAAGACCTACCGATGCGCGTCGTGGTTCCGGCCTACATGCTTTCGGAGCTGAAGGCGGGATTTCAGATTGGCGCGGTACTCTTTCTGCCGTTTCTGCTGGTTGATCTGGTGATCGCATCCATCACCACCTCCATTGGCATGTTGCAGTTGCCGCCGGTCATTATCTCCACGCCGCTCAAGATTCTGCTGTTTGTGATGGTCGATGGCTGGAATCTGCTGGCGGGCACCTTGCTGAAAAGTTTCTAGAACGGGCTGAAAAGTTTTTCGGAACGAGAACGGAAAGGGAAGTCATGGGGCCGGATCAAGTAACAGAACTGGCGCGGCATCTGTTGATTGAGGCGATGTTGTTGTGCGCGCCGCTTCTGCTGGCATCTGCCTTCGTCAGCATTCTGCTCAGTCTGGTGCAGACCCTGACTTCAATCCAGGAGCAGACCATCACGACCGTGCCGCGGCTGGCCATGATTGCGCTGGGTTCCGTGATCGGCATGCCCTGGTTTTTGCGCCAACTGGTGGAGTACACCATTCGACTCTGGACGGATATGCACCGGTATCTGGGATAAAGAAAAATTAGCAGAAGTTTTAAACCCTTTCAGGAAAGATTTTTATGCAGGACTGGAGCCAATTCTTAATCGCAGCCGTGCTGGTGATGATTCGCCTGAGCGGGCTGATGGTCTTTGCTCCAATCTTTTCCTCGCAGGCGATTCCTCCACAGGTCAAGATCGGCTTTGTCATGGCACTGACAGCGCTGCTGGCGCCGATTGCGGCCACGCAAAGCATGGGGCATCTGACGCTGGGTTTGGCCCCAATTGCTGGAGAACTGGGCGTTGGTTTTATTTTTGGATTTTCTCTGAAACTACTGAGCGAAATGATTACCTTTGCGGGCCAGTTACTGGGCTTTCAGATGAGTTTTTCACTGGTCAACGTGCTCGATCCCAACTCTTCAGTGGAGACACCGGTTCTTGGCCAGATGCTCTCGCTGATCTCGGTTCTGGTTCTCTTTGCCGCTGGACTGGATCGCACGTTGCTGGCCGCCGTGATGCGCTCCTTTGTCGTGGTGCCAGCGGGGCAGGCTTTGATTCCAGGGCAAACCGGCATGGTGCTGCTGTCGATGACAGGAGGCGTCTTTCTGGCTGCTGTGCAACTGGCCGCGCCGGTGCTTGCCGCCACCATGATGGTGGATATGACGGTGGCGCTGATGGGTCGCCTCTCGCCACAGTTGCCGGTTCTGTTTGTCGGACTTCCGGTAAAAACCCTGGTGGGCTACGTGGTGCTGATTGGCTCCCTTGGCATCTGGCCACGCTATATTGAAGCGCGCTTTACCGGCTTGCTGAATCCAGCCATGCAGTTGGTGCTGGCTGCCAATCCACATCACTAAACAAAACAACGGTTGATCGAGAACGAATATGCCCGGCGAGAAAACAGAAAAAGCGACACCACACCGCAAACAGGAGGCCCGGAAAAAGGGCGACATGGTGCGCAGTCGCGAACTGACCAGCGCGCTGGGAACGCTGGCTGGCGTGCTGGTGCTGGGTTCTCTGTCGGTGCCGTTTGTTATTAGCTGGCGCGGCGTGCTGGAGGCATCGCTGCTCTTTAGCACCCATTCTGATCTGAGCCAGGGCCAGGGGACGGCGATGGCCGATTTGATGAAGAGCTGTATTCTGCCGCTCTGGCTACCGGTGGCGTTGGTGCTGGGAGCCTCACTGGCGGCGACGCTGGCCGTGGGCATCGCGCAGAGTGGCGGCGTGCAGTTCAACGCCGAGGCGCTGGCCATGAAGATGGATCGCATCAACCCAGTGACGAATCTGGGCCATATCTTTTCACTGCGCTCCACAGCGCGGCTGGGAAAATCCCTGATTCCGGCCACGCTGGTGATGCTTACCGGCATTGTGGCTGTTCAGCAGGATGTCTTTGGGTTGCCGGTGCTTTCGCTGGCCCGCATTCCAGCGCTGCTGCACGCGCTGTATCACACGCTGCTTGTCTCTACCGCCATTTTTCTGGGCTGGTCGGCGCTGGATTATCTGGTGGAGTGGCGGAGCTGGGAGCAGCGCCTCAAGATGAGCCGCGACGACATGCGCGATGAGTACAAGCAGACGGAAGGCAATCCGCAGATTCGTAGTCGCATTCGTTCCATCCAGCGCCAGATGCGCCGCCACAAGCAGGAGGCGGATATCCGCTCGGCCAGCGTGGTCATTACCAATCCCACGCACTATGCGGTCGCGTTGTTCTTTGATTTTGACACCATGCAGGCGCCGAAGGTGCTGGCCAAAGGTCGCAACCTCCATGCCGAACGCATCAAGCAGACGGCGCGCTGGGCAGGAGTTCCAATTATTGAAAATCCTCCTCTGGCCCGCTCGCTTTATCGCAGCGTGGAGCCGGGCCAGTCTATTCCCCAGGATTTGTACGCAGCTGTGGCGGCGATTCTCGCCTTCCTGTATCGCCAGCGGATGGCCGAGAAAATGCGCGAAGAGGAGCAGCAGCGGGCGCGCGAGCGCACGCGGAAACAACACACGCGCGCGTCAGGTACTCAGAACGCATCGGGCGGCCCAGGCATGTCCGGCGCAACCGGCAGGTCTGGCACGGTGCCTCCAATGAATACGCCGCAGTTGACGGCCTCATCCAGAGCCGAGGCGATGGACAGTGGAGACCCCTTGGATCGTGAGGATTTGAACCACAGGGACACGAATGACGACGGGAACGATGAAGGAGATGCAGGATGAGTACACAGGTTGTAGTTCAGAATCCTTTGCAACAACCGACAGGTGCGCCGCAGGGTGCAGGAGCCAAAGGAGCACAGGCAGGCTTCCTCGCTAAATTTCTGACACCAGCGGCCAGCCGTCGATTGCAGGAGATGCTGCTTCCCGCCACGGCCATCAGCATGGTGCTGGTGATGTTGGTTCCGCTGCCCGCCTTTGTGCTGGACATGCTGCTGGCGATGTCCATTACGGCCTCCGTGGTGGTCTTTCTCTCTGCTGTGCAGTTGCGCCGTGCGGTTGAATTCTCCGTCTTTCCCACACTGCTGCTGTTGCTGACGCTCTTTCGTCTGTCCCTGAACCTGGCCTCCAGCCGCAGAATTCTACTGCATGGATTTGAGGGCACGCAGGCCGCCGGACAGGTGATTCAAGCCTTCGGACAGTTTGTTGTAGGCGGCAACTACGTTGTAGGCTTCGTACTCTTTCTGGCGTTGATTGCCATTCAGTTCCTCGTCGTCAGTCACGGTGCTGTGCGCACAGCTGAGGTTACGGCGCGTTTTACGTTGGACGCTTTGCCGGGCAAGCAGATGGCGATTGACGCGGACATGAATGCCGGGTTGATTAACGAAATTACCGCAAAGAAACGGCGCGATGCCATCGCCCGCGAGGCGGAGTTTTATGGTGCGATGGATGGCGCGGCGCGATTCAATCAACGCGACTCCCTGGCCACCATTTTGATTACAACAATCAACATTCTGGCGGGTCTGTTGATTGGTGTTTTCCAGCAAAACATCGCCATTGGCGAGGCGTTAAAGACCTACACCGTGTTGACTGTCGGCGATGGCCTGGCCACGATGATTCCGTCGCTGCTGGTTTCAGTCGCGGGAGCTGTGGTGCTGACGCGGGCCTCTTCTTCCACTGGATCGCTGGGTGGCGAGATTGGCGCGCAGCTCTTTCGGCGGCGGAATACACTCTGGATCGCTTCGGGCCTGTTGACGCTGATGGCGCTGATTCCAGGTCTGCCCAAGCTGCCATTTCTGTTGCTGGCGCTGGGTCTGGGCTACATCGCCTACAAAATGCCGGAGACGCCGATGCTGAGCGAGGCCGAGACGCTGGCAGCCGATGCGGCAGCCGAGGCAAAACCGGCGGAAGCGGCTAAGGGCGACAATCTGGCCGCGTTGCTGCAAATGGATGATCTGAGCCTGGAGATTGGCTTCCAGTTGATTCCGCTGGTCGATGAGAAGCAGGGTGGGCAGATGCTGCAACGGGTGCGCGCGCTGCGCCGGCATCTGGCCACGGAGCTGGGCTTTATCGTTCCGCCGGTACATATTACCGACAATCTGAGGCTGAAGCCCCGCGAATATCAGTTATCGCTGCGTGGCGTGGAGATTGCGCGCTGGCACACCGAGGGCAACTGCCTGCTGGCTGTCAATGCTGACCCGAAAGCCCGCGCCATTCCCGGCATGGAGACCCGCGAGCCAGCCTTTGGCGTCAGCGCCCGCTGGATTCAACCTGCGTATGAGGAACAGGCCGTAGCCGCCGGATACTCCGTTGTCGATCCGACGACGGTGATTGGCACCCATCTGGGCGAGGTGATTCGTCGCGAGGCGCACAAGTTGCTGAGCCGCGCTGAGACCAAGCGCCTGCTCGATTCTTTGGGCGAGACCCATCCCAAGCTGATCGAAGAACTGGTGCCCAAGCTGATGACGCTGGGCGAAGTCCAGCGCGTGCTGCAACAGTTGCTGCGCGAGCAGGTTTCGATTCGCGACCTTGGCTCCATTCTCGAAGTGGTGGTGGAGGCCGCGCCGGGCAACAAGAACGTGGTGCATCTGGTGGAGACGGTTCGTCAGTCGATGGGACGCTCGCTGGTGCAGCCGCTGCTTGACGGCGAGGGCACGCTGCGGGCCTTTGTGCTGGAGCCGGTACTGGAGGAGGAGATGGTCGCCCTGCTCGACAGTGAAGGCGCGCTGCGTATGTTGGGCGAAGGAACCCAGCCCGTGCGCGGCGCAGGCAATTTCCTGCGTCGGATTGTTGACTCTTTGAAACGCCTAACCGGAGAGGTGCCCACTTCGGCTATGCCCGTGCTTCTCTGTTCTAGTCCGGCCCGCTTTTATCTACGGCGCTGGCTGGAACCGATTCTGCCACGCATTACCGTGCTGGCACCGGCAGAGATTCCGGCGGATATTCGGGTTCGCTCGCTGGGCATGATTCGTGGCGGAGAGGTTCGGATGAACGAGGTACGAAGCGTGGATGGGCAAGGCAACGAAGCGCGTATGAACGAAGCACGTATTAGCGACGCACGCACGAATGAAGCGCGTGTCCGAGCCGTACAACCGGCCTAGGCCGAAGGGGACACAGTTATGGCCAGGGGGAATGGAATGAGGAAGGACACAATGAGTTCAGCATCAGAGCCAGCAGTATCCGGCAATCGCGCGGTATCGAGGAACGTGGCAGATAGGGTTCAGGCCATAACGGTTCTGGATACGGACAAGTCCACGCCAGACAAAAGCACTTTGAGGGAGCTTGCCGAGCGCGCCTCCAGGGTGATCGTGGCGCAGGCAGAATCGACAGAACTGACAGAAGCTCCGGAAGAAACCCTACCGCAGGCCATCCTGCCCGCGCGACCTTTTGCGGAACTCGATGCCGCCGAGCGTGAGGCGCTCCTGTTGGAGCACCTGCCGGTGGTGCGCTACATTGCCCGTCGCATCCATGAGCGGTTGCCGCAGCATGTGGAGATGGAAGACCTGGTGAGCGCGGGCATGGTTGGCCTGCTGGATGCCTTCAACAAGTTTGATACGGGTAAGAATGTGCAGTTCCGCAGCTACGCGCAGTTTCGCGTTCGCGGAGCCATTCTGGATAGCCTGCGAACGCTGGACTGGAGTCCACGCGATCTGCGCCGCAAGGGTCGCGCCATCGAAGAGGCTATCCATACGTTGACCTCGCGGATAGGTCGGACCCCCCAGGAAAATGAGATTGCCACAGAGATGGGGATGTCCCTGATCGAATACCAGCAGTTACTGGGGGATTTAAAGGGGTTGGAGATTGGCAGCCTGCATGTCGAGCATACCGAGGACTCCGGGGAAGAGGAGCTGGCCTATGTTCCCAGCAACCCTGAAGAAGACCCACTCTTTCGCTGCCTGAAGGGCGAACTGCGGGATCGGCTGGCTGCGGCCATCGACGATCTGCCAGAAAAGGAACGGCTCGTCCTAACGCTCTACTACTACGAAGAGATGACCATGAAGGAGATTGGGCTGACGCTCAGCGTGGTGGAGTCGCGGATTTCGCAGATCCATTCTTCTGCGGTGCTGCATCTGCGCTCCAAGCTGATGCATGGGGCGAAGCCGATCGCGGCGC